>ERZ1035001.6-NODE-6-length-195541-cov-49.591812_pt1 | contig 195541 bp, 166 predicted proteins | sample MGYA00520685_ERZ1035001 | MGnify/ENA primary metagenome ERZ1035001 (study PRJEB33766, sample SAMN09781749) | gut metagenome | biome: gut microbiome | host: Homo sapiens | place: Madagascar | study: EMG produced TPA metagenomics assembly of the PRJNA485056 data set... | reverse complement strand
TGTTGTTGATTTTTCCGTACGTCATACCGACAGGTGCATACAGTGCACAACAGAATAGAAATAACAGAGCTGTAATGGATGTAAGGGTATTTCTGTGTGCAAGAATCAGAAGGAGAAACAGCAGCAACACATTCCCGGTGGCATTCTTCTCAGTGTATCCGCATGCGGCAGTGGTTATTACACACATGCCCGGGAAGAATAAAAACAATAAAATCCGGGATATATTGTCCGTATAAAACAGCTTTCTGATATTCATCGGAGTATATCGACAACATTATTGTGAAGAGAATAAAAATCAGAAGTCTCCTGTGAAACAGATAACAAACAACCCTGCAGTATAATTACTGCAGGGAGTCTTCGTTTAATTACAGAAGATGGGTAATTATTATCTTTCAGGAGCAGTTTTGTCAGAAGTTATAAGTCACACCAAGCATGATGTCATGACTTTTAACATCAACTTCTGATTTATATTTATCGCCCCACTCGTCCTTGTAACTCACACTGCTGTCACCTGCATCAAGATAGCGATAGCTGAGGTCCAGAGCGATATCCGGGGTTACGTCATAGCGAACACCCGCGCCAAGGCTCCATGCGAAGTTGTCAGCAGAGCCTGAACGTGACAACGATTCGCGACCACTGCTTCCGTACCCATAATCCCAAGTACTGATACCGGTTGTTTTCTGGTGAATTCTGGCGTAGCCAATCCCTGCAGATACCCATGGTGTGAATGCACTGTCATTCCGGAAGTCATAGTACGCATTCAGCATCAGTGTGTTGACTGACACCTCATTCTTCAGGTCATCACGCCAGTAACCGCCTGACCAGCTGTCTTTATCTACGTTATACTTCGAATCAGCTTTTCCACGAGCGTAAAACTCCAGTTCCGTACGAACCGGAATACTGAACTGCGGGTAAAAATCATAACCGGCCGCGATACCGCCACTGAATACCGTATCATGGCCATCACCGCCTTTATATTTTGATGTTTCCTCTCCATCACCCGACAGGAAACGCTGGTCTGCAAGTGACATAACAGAAGCACCTGCTTTACCGGTCACATAAAAGCCTGTTTTGCTCTCATCAGCCAGAGCCTGGGTCGAAAACATGCCTGCCATGGCAAGCGCTGAAACCGCAATAACCTTATTCATTTCAATCATCTCCGCTATCACTTTCCCCGAACGATAAATGGGGTTGCTCATTCTAAAACCATGCAAAAGACAGGGTAAAAGGAATGTTTTCGATCGAATCGATCGATAAAATCGATCGTGCCCGATAAAGTTTTCTTATCGTACCCATAAAAATGGTAAGGGCTGGTTTAAGAGGTAATCGCAGCGGCATGGAAGTATTAAGATCAAAACAGCACGAGATAAAGCGGCTGAACGTCAGATGAGCCACATGGAACGTAATTCATTAAGGGCGGCTTATATCCATAAAACAGAACACCTGGAATAGCGTCGGTTGATGCTACAGTGGTGGGGGGATTTTCTGGATACAAACTCGAAAGAAAATACCAGCCCCTTTGAGTATGCGAAGATTAACAATCCATTAAAATATTAAGCACTCCGGGCAATCTGCCCGGAGTGCTTTAGCTGGCATAACGGGCTACTGATCTCCTCTGGTTACAGATAACGACTTCAGCCCTCTGAAAGAGAAAAGCGGAAGCTCAGGAAGGTTGTGATTTGCTTTTAACCTTTTTAATTTAGAAGTATTATTTTGAGATTAATCCACTTCCCATCGTCATCCTTTTTGGTGTGCGTGAAAAGCTATTTTTAAGGTTACTGCCTCATGGAGTTATGGATATTTATAGTAGCTATTTATTTGATTTATATTCTTTTTTTCAAAAAGAAGAAAACTAAGTCCGCGGGCTCTTATACTTCCGCTCCTGTGAAAGCACCACCTAAAGAATGGCTTGCTAACAACAAAAAAAATCAGTCTGTAATGCAAAACGAGGACAGCGAAGATGACAATCTGGCTACGTTTACACTAAGTGGCGGGCGGAATGTCGAATACAGCATAACAGCCACTCAACGCCAGAATTTCTCAAAAACTACCGGTGCTTTGGCTCGTTGGATTTTTCCGGGAGAGATGATCACAGTCAGTGGGATAGAGGTTGCCGGCGGTCACTTCTATCTTGGGCAGCGTATGAAACCTGCCGGGCATAACTCAGGCGGTTATTATGATGGCAATAACGAGGCATCGCTAGTTGACGACACGCTTAAAATATACCCCACACCTTACATTTACGAAGATAGTTCATTGGGGTATTGGCCCAGTTTTTCCTCACTTTCACCTGAAGCTCGTGGTGCGTACCTGAGTTGGCTTGCCAGCGACAGATGCGACACTTCCTGCCCAATTGGTTACGTTTTCATTTATCTGTATGGTCTGGAAAGAAGGGCGCTTGTTGACAGCAGGGACAACAATATATCCGACGATGAGTTCTATTCTCTTTTCAAAGAGATCTGCCGTCTCAGATCGGTTTTCAATGAAAACCGATCTTTCCGGAATTACTCATCCCAGTTACTTGAAGCGATGTCCATTCTTCGTCCGAACGAAAATCTTGCAGCAGCTCTCAACGATGATTCGGAGTTCAGCAATAGCATGCAGTTCAGGTTAATCCTGGCAAAGACTGTTGATACAGGAGCCCCGGTTCCAGCGGATCTGGCTCTGACGTGGGTGACAAACCATGCTGAATACTCATTACGAACCCCCGCCCGCCGCTGTGCGAAAGAATTTGCTGCACTATTTAAACGGCGTTACACCCTTAAATACGGTGAAGGGATGGTAGTGAAGCCGAATAAAGCGCGTCTGCGTTTAGATTACACGCCTGCAAGTCCCAGTTTGCGAGGTATTCGGCTTCCTGTTCCCGACTTGCCTGATCCAGGTGCATTGAAAGGCCCTGTTCAGAAGCTTATGGCCATTGCCGATATATGCACAGGTGAACTGGATGCTTACAGTCGTTACCTTGGTAGAAAAGGTACTTCAGCAAATGATACCGCTGCAATTTTGTTGCTGCCTTCAGAAATCGTTAACGAAAGCGCAGAAAAAATATTAAGTACATTCAAACACTGGGCTGATGACGCAATCCGCAGGAAGGGTGGGATAGTTTCAGTTGCTGACTACTGGTCACATATGAATGCCACCTGTCCGGCGAAGATCAATAAAAAAGAGGCCGACTTAATGCAAGCCTTTGCACAGAAAATGGGATACTGTCTGGCTCCTGACCCCTATCACCACCACGTAAAGGCAGATGTCGATGGTGTACTTGTTTTATTCCCTGCTGGTGAAAGAGGACGTTTCTCACCTTCTCCTGAATTTATCACAGCTGTATTGACGCTCCGATTAGGTTCGGTAGTCGCCTTGATTGACAATTCTCTCGATCAAGCCGAACAGAAAGTGCTTGAGAATGCCATCAACAACAATGCCAGCTTCAGCGATGATGAAAAGCGCTCTCTGCACGCATATTTAACGTGGCAGCTTCATACTCCGGCGAATATGACGGGAATGAAAAGCCGGATTGAATTACTCGGTGCAGCGGAAAAATCAGCTGTGGGTAAGGTTATCGTTAGTGTCGCTTGCTCTGACGGCAGAATTACGCCTGCCGAAATCAAACAGCTTGAGAAGATTTATACAAGCCTGGGACTGGATCCCTCATCCGTATCAAGCAATATCCATCAGCATTCCGCAACTGAAACTGCTCTCGTTTCATCTGTACCAGCTAATCAGTCGACGGCAGGGTTTACGCTGGATGCCAACGTACTTGCCCGCCACGAATCTGCCACTGATGATGTTCGTAAATTACTGAACTCAATTTTCACTGAAGAAGAACCAGAACAACCAGAAAGCGCTCCAGCCTCATTAACCGGGGAAGGGGGACTTGACTCCGCTCATAGCCAACTTTATCGCAGGTTGCTGGAGAAAGAACAATGGTCCAGAAAAGAGGCGACAGAGTTGTGTAGTAACTGGAACCTGATGCTCGGCGGTGCGCTTGAGGTGATTAACGATTGGTCCTATGCGGTGGTTGATGCACCAGTGCTGGAAGATGCTGATGATCACATTTGGATTGACCTGGAAATAGCCAAAGAATTAGAGGGTTAGTGAATGTCTGTAACACGTATAAGAGTGAAAGAGCGCGACGCTATCATTCAGTCACTTAAGTCGGGAGTAACGCCAAGAATAGGTATTCAGCATATCCAGGTTGGCCGCGTGAATGAGATAACCGCCCTCCATCAGGATATTGAACGGATTGCTGATGGCGGGGCAAGCTTCAGACTTATCATTGGTGAGTACGGTTCCGGGAAAACATTCTTTTTAAGTGTTGTACGGTCTATTGCGTTAGAGAAGAAGCTGGTCACGGTCAGTGCAGACCTTTCTCCCGACAGACGTATCCACTCATCGGGAGGTCAGGCTCGTAATCTCTACTCAGAGCTTATGAAAAATATGTCCACCAGAAACAAACCAGATGGCAATGCATTACTTAGCGTTGTGGAAAGGTTTGTTACTGAGGCAAGGAAGGAAGCTGATGCGAACGGCTCCTTGGTCTCATCCGTTATTCATAAACGCCTTGCTGCTTTGTCAGATATGGTGGGAGGATATGACTTTGCGAAGGTCATTGACGCATTCTGGCGCGGGCATGAGCAGGATAACGAAACCTTAAAATCCAATGCTATTCGCTGGTTGCGGGGCGAGTACACCACAAAAACTGATGCCCGTAATGATCTTGACGTCCGAACGATTATCTCAGACGCCTCGTTCTATGATTCTTTGAAGTTGATGAGCCTTTTTGTCCGTCAGGCAGGCTATGCCGGACTTTTAGTTAGCCTCGACGAGATGGTGAACCTCTTCAAGTTGAATAATACGCAAGCGAGAACGGCCAACTACGAACAAATTTTGCGGATCCTGAATGACTGCCTGCAAGGCTCCGCCGAAAATATTGGTTTTATCCTCGGGGGGACGCCAGAGTTTCTTTTCGATCCACGTAAGGGGCTCTACAGCTATGAAGCGCTCCAGTCGCGTCTGGCAGAAAACCGATTCGCACAGAAAGCTGGCGTGATTGACTACTCGTCTCCCACGCTACATCTTGCCAGCCTCACTCCTGAGGAACTGTATATTTTACTGAAAAATCTTCGTCATGTTTATGCTGGTGGAGATCCCGCAAATTATCTGGTGCCAGATGAGGCTCTGACCGGGTTTCTGCATCACTGCAGCAAAACCATCGGAGATGCTTACTTTCGAACTCCCCGCAATACCATAAAAAGTTTTCTGGATATGCTGGCTGTGCTGGAACAAAACAGAACGATGAACTGGCAAGCTCTCATTGAGGGGGTGGCGATTGAAGAAGACAAGCCCAGCGATATGGGTGATGCCATTGTGGAGGAAAGTGATGACGATGATGGCCTGGCGAATTTCAGACTATGAGCAGTGCCTACAATAGTCTCGATCCCCGTGTCCGTAAGTGGGTTTATAAGCAGGGCTGGTCATCATTAAGGCCCTTGCAGGAGAGCTCTATTCCGGCAATTTTAGCCCGTGATCGTGATGTACTAATTAGTGCAGGTACAGCTGCGGGTAAAACAGAGGCTTTCTTTCTTCCTGCCTGTTCAGCGATTGCAGATCTCACTGGTGGATTTGGCATTATCTATATCAGTCCGTTGAAGGCATTGATTAACGATCAGCACCGTCGTCTTGAGAGCCTGGGGGAAGCCCTGGAAATGCAAGTGACGCCCTGGCACGGGGATGTACCAAAAAGCAAAAAGAAGAAAGCACGGACAAGCCCGTCAGGTATCTTACTTATCACACCTGAATCACTTGAGTCTTTGCTCATAAACTCATTGGGTTGGCTCAAACAGGCATTTTCTTCTGTGGCATACATTGTTATTGATGAGTTTCATGCTTTTATTGGCTCAGAGCGTGGCATACAGCTGCTTTCGCTGCTTAACAGAATTGACCATGTGCTGGGACGCCAGTTGAATCCAGTTCCCCGTGTCGCGTTGAGTGCCACGCTGGGAGAGCTGGAAAAAGTACCAGAACTATTGCGCCCGGATAAGAGATTACCTTGTGAAACGGTAACAGACAGTAATAGCAAAGCCACAATACAGGTTCAGGTTAAAGGTTATCTTGAGCGGGTGCCCGAAAAAGGAAAAGAGCTCCAGAGCTCTGCTGAACAGCTCGTCTGCGCGGATATTTTCAGGCTCTGCCGTGGCGATTCCCACCTGGTCTTTGCTAACAGTCGAAAGCGTACTGAAAGCATAGCGGCAACACTGAGCGACATGTGTGAAGCAAATGTTGTTCCTAATGAATTCTTTCCTCATCATGGTTCCCTTGCAAGGGAGTTGCGTGAGGCGCTTGAAGCCCGACTGCAGAAAGGGAATTTGCCCACAACCGCTGTTTGTACAATGACGCTGGAGCTGGGTATTGATATTGGTAAGGTGCAGTCTGTCATACAAGTGACACCTCCGCATTCTGTTTCCAGTCTGCGTCAACGCATGGGACGTTCAGGGCGGCGCGATTCCCCATCGGTGCTGAGAATGTTAATTACTGAACCTGAACTTACCGCAACCAGCAGCATTGTGGATCATTTACGGCTGCAGTTGGTTCAGGCGATGGCAATGATCAGGTTGATGATCTCTAAGCGCTGGTTCGAGCCTGCAGATATCCGGCAGAAACATTACTCCACACTACTACACCAGATCCTGGCTATTACTGCGCAATGGGGAGGTGTTCGTGCCGATCAGCTCTGGTCACAACTTTGCCAGACAGGTCCGTTCCGGAATGTGGATATAAATGACTTCAAAAGTCTGCTTAAACATATGGGGACATGTGGCCTGCTCACTCAACTAACCAGCGGTGAAATAGTTGTCGGGGCTGAGGGGGAGAAACTGACTAATCACTACACGTTTTATACCGTATTCAATACACCTGAGGAGTTTCGCATTGTAACGGGAAACCGAACTCTTGGCACAGTGCCTGTAGACTCCCCACTTTTGCCGGAGCAGCACATCATCTTCGGCGGACGGCGCTGGAAAGTGACAGAGATCGAGGTTGAAAAAAAGATTATCTATGTTGAGACGACTAAAGGCGGTCAGCCGCCACTATTCAGTGGTAGCGGGATGTCTGTTCATGATGTTGTTCGCCAGGAAATGCTCACTATCTACAGGGAAAATGATTACCGTATCGCGGTAGGCAACAAGAGAGTCGATTATGCTGATGCCGCAGCCAGAAGCCTCTTCGCGGAAGGAAGTGACAACTTCCAACGCTACAATCTACAAAATGACTGTTTTATTGCCAGTGGTCAGAACTGCTACGTGATCCCGTGGATGGGGGATAAAATTGTCAATACAATTACGCCCCTGCTTATACGTTGTGGCTTTAAAGCCAGTTCATTTGCAGGTGTGATAGAGGTAGAGGACTCAGGCGTTGCCTCTGTCCAGCGTGCACTTAAGAAAATGCTATTGTCGGGGCTACCTTCAGAGTTTGAGCTTGCTGCAGTTGTTCCCGACAAGTATCTGGATAAATATGACGAGTATTTACCAGAGACTTTGCTTGCTAAAGGGTATGGGGCACAGGCGTATGATATAGAAGGAACGTGCATCTGGCTGCAGAAACACCTTCAGTAGACTGGATATGTAGTCAGGGTATAAATAAGTATTTATACCCTTATTTTTTACTTACCTGTGGACTTACTTGGCTTTAATCCCGGAGTATTGCCAGGAGTATCTTTATTATCGCGTCGGCGTTGATCCGGTTTTCCTGTTGACTTAGCAATTGGTTTTGGACCTGGTTTTAGACCCATGATAGTTATCCTTCGAGATGTAAGAGGAATGCCCTCAACATTGGTATATTCTATACTGAGAAATTTTTCAATGGGAATGTTTAACGGCCGAATGATTAACTCGATATTGTGAGCAATGTCTTTTTTTGGCACAGAGCGAACCGTTAGATTGCGCGTATTTTTATGGAAGGAGATCATCCAATAACGGTTACTCACCGATCTCCTTTATGGTAATACGCACCTGTTTTTTAATATATAGAAAAATTACTCCGACATGTTTTATCTTTTTGAAATCAGGACATTTACCAACTCACTTAAAACTCTCTTTTGTTCTTCATCCTGAAGATATTGAATCCGGAATTTAATCTCTTCTGCAACCCGCCTTGTATCGGACTCATTAAGCATTTTTGTTATTCGTTGTCTCTCATGTTCAGGCTGGTCTTCCATATTTCGTAAAACCAGATGAAATAATATATCATAAAGTGCGCAATGCCATGAACAACCATCATTGGTTAGAATAAGCTCCCAAACCCGCTCCTGTTCGGCAATAAACTGCAGAACAAAGGACTCAACCTGTTCTGATTGTCCGGGGGCAACACGGTATAACGGGGCAATCACAGCAAAAAACAGCTCATTTAACCAGGATTCCGCCTCCTTCTCGCTCCTGAAAGATGAAAAGTTATGTATTCTTCGTACGTATTCATGGGTAACCTGCTCCAGAATATTCTCCGGCGGTGTCAGCCACTTATTCCTGAGCAATATACTGGTTGATGGATGGCAGCAGGCTATTTCAGCAATAATTTCACGTAATGCCTCCGGGCTGAACTTCTTCAGCAGATTTTAGTGCTCCCGGGTAAAACCATGATCATCGCACAAAAGTTGCCATGTCACTGACACACTGTCCGCCATATCTTTCTTCATCATTAATACCTGTTACCTGAATATCAACAGACCGGTGTACCTTTTCTGAATATCTCCCCGGACGGGCTGGCAATCCCCATTCGCCTCAGCGTGGCATCTGCAGCTTTCGCCACTTCGCTGATATCCAGCTTTTCAGGTAGCGGCGGGGACGATATCTGCGCCAGACAATAATTCCGGCGCAACAACAACCACTCCCGTTGTGCTTCTGTACATTCAACATTTCCCATAACAAAAAGCCAGCGGGCAGAAGCTCTGCGCCAGCAACCAGCAGCCTCCAGTTTCTGCGCAATAATGTCTTCCACAACTTCCGGGGTACTATTTTTCCTGCTCAAAACATTAACTCACTGAAATAATATACATATCTGATGGTCTCAGCGAACCGTCCATGCCGGGCTGAAATCCTCTTCCTGAAACAGCTCCGTCAGCCCACTTATCTGTTTCAATCTCAGCACTTCATCCTGATCCATGCCCAACTCTGTGCCAATACGCTCATCTGTCCAGCCCAGACGCGAAAGGTCCCTGACAATATCAGACATTGAGGTTATCTGATGTTTTCCTCTGGCCCGGTTATGTCGTATGGTCGCGGCAATGCGTTCAGCCTGTCCCTTTCTGTCCGGATTAATACAGACCACCGGCAGCCAGCCCTTCAGGCGTTTACCTGTGTCTGTCTCCCTGCCCAGCACCTGGCGATGAAAACCATCCACCACCAGGTAATGGTTCTTTTCCTCAGACACCACCACCGGTTGTGTGAAACCATCTTTCTCCAGTGACTGCTTCAGCAGTTTCTTCTCACCCGGCGCCATGACATTGGGATTGTAATCGTTGGCCACCACCTCATCCGCCTTCACCCACAGCACACAGTCCACAGGCTCCTGTGCAAAAGGACTGACCTCATGAAGCACCCTGCGCAGATGATTCAGGGCCTGTATGGTCTCTTCTTCAGTTCGTACCTGACTGAAATACTGACGAATCATGTTGCCAAGTATCTCCGGTGTCACAGAATCCCCCATTCCTTCCTCCTTTCCTTCATACGCTGCAGGTAACGTTCATAGTGCCGGGGTTTGTTCGGACTGAAGGAGAGCGTCCGGCACCAGAAATCATTCTTTATGAGAGTCTTACAGATACGTCGCCAGGACGGAATATCCCGGCTCCCCAGGTCATTCTCCTGTTCATCCGGGATGTCATCCGGGAAGCCCCGCGTCTGATACCAGCGCAGGTAGACAGCAATTTTATTACGGTAATGTTCTGCCGTTCTTTCCGGCATCACATCCAGCAGGAACATCGCATAGCTGCGCCAGGTATGATGAGGCGGCTTCGTGATACGCTTACGCAGGGCAAAATAGGCACCGCTCTCATTGGCATAAAGCGCCCCGCTGGCAGCACCCGACACCCGCTCACACATCCTGGCCCAGGTTTCCGGCTCCAGAACATGGTAAAGCCACAGCCCCTTACGCTGTTCCGGGCCAAAAGGCTCACAGACACGCATGTTGCGTAACGGCACGCCAGCACGGTACATCAGGTCATACAGGGGATTGTAGATGGCACAGGTTCTGGCGTTATATATCCAGATATCGCGGGCTTTCCAGTCATATAACGGATACATGGTGTAATAAAACCCTTCAGGTGACGCTGTGGTCCAGGGTTTATCATCGGCATATCTCAGTTTGCGCTGAGACACCAGTCCCATAAAACGATTGAGCGATTCATCAGCACGGACACCAGTCAGTATTGCCACTCCACACCGGTTACCGGCAAACCAGGAAGAAAATGCCGGAACAAATTCTTCAAACGTCATGGCATACCGGTAAAAGGGAAAATACGCCATATCCGTAATGGCCTCTTCCGGTGGCTGGCGAACCCAGGCCACCCCAGGCTCCCAGCATATCCACTCCGGCTGAAACTGCGAAACACCGTTTACCGTAGTCAGGGGAAGTGCCACCCAGTAAAAGGTTTCCGTCACATCATGGTACATTTCCCGCATCTTCTGAATATGTTCAATGGTGCACTGGTACTGAGCCTCCCAGTCAATGAACAGGACAGAGAAATGACGTTTTCTCCTGCGGGCCACCTCTGCCACAAGATGGAAAAGCACGGTGGAATCCTTTCCACCTGAAAAAGACAGGCATACCGACGGAAATGTTTCAAAAATCCACTCAATGCGGGCGATTGCGGCACGCAAAACATTTTCTCCGGTAAGGATTTTTTCGGTTAAAAGCGTATCACTCATTTTCCTGGCTTTATGTCGAATAATTCTGTTTATACATTCAGACAAACTTCATTAATAACTCACCGCTTTGGGGATAAATAATAACAATAAAACTCTTCAGATATTAATCTGGTTGTTGGATTTGTTATCGCATCCTTTATCCACCTGCTTCTTACTGGTAACACATCTGGAAAACCCATGCATTTTCAGCATATACCATCCTTTCAACTTGCAAATAAGGAAATATGATGCAGATGGTGAACGATTCAAATATCATTTTGCAGGAAGTATTCACTGTAATAGAATTACCCCCTGATAAAGTTTATTCACTAAGGAATTATTCAACAGAACCATTCCCTGTTAGCTTTGAGCAATAGCACTTATTTTTATATGTATCGGGAATGCGTTGATGTAACCAAAACAAAGAAGTCTGTGCCCATGGATTTCGTACAATTGTGTGTAGCGTATGACCTAATCAGGTTTGAGGACTCCCGCTGCAATGTTTTTTATTCAGACATTAGCCTGACAAACCTGACAGAAACGCTCCCAACTTCCCTTCTATATCACTGTCTATAGTACGTAATCTTAGCAATGGCAGGCCACATTTCTTCAGTATACTGTTTTTAAGTTCATCACGTTCAGCCTGAACACTGGTCAGATGATAACCTCCATCCACTTCAATAACCCCTAATGGAACCTTCCCGACCTTATAGTAAACAACAAAGTCACAACTGGCACGGTTACGCATGAATAACAGTTCACGGTGTGTAAAATCCCCCCGCTCCAGCAACACTAACTGATTCAGCGCTATTTGTGAATGAAACATCATACTCTGATAACTATCCTGTGACAGGATATCCCGCAACAGGCAGGCCACAATCTGTTCTGACTTAAAGCGTGAATCATTTGAATTCAATCTACTATTCAGTCGTTCCAGTGATTTGTCATACTCACTGTACAGCAAATCAAATGCTGATATGACCGGACTCTCGAAAATCTCTCCGTCATCAGCGTAGTATTTGATGTAACGAATCAGTGCCGCAATATGTCCAGCGTGGCGTTCAAATACATCATTACCAGTCACCAGCGTAAATTTATTTCGGGCCCTTGAAACAGCGACATTCACCAGTTCAGGATTATCAACAAACGCGATGTTCCGACTGTGCTGGCTGCTGCGCTTCTTATCCAGCACAGTGGAAAACACAATTTCATCGCACTCCCGTCCCTGAAATTTATGCACCGTCGATTTCACAAAATCAGCAGGCAGCACTTTTTCAGCCAGATTAACCTGTGCATTATATGGGGCAATATATCCCCTGCTACTTTCTTCATCCCAGTAATGACCTTCCAGAGATTCAAGCTCCCTGAGATTTGAAAAATTACGGGTATGGTTTCCTTTTGCCGTGATGACCAGAGATAATGAGGCTTCACCGGAATCAACCGTTAACGGTATCAGAGCATTATCATAAAACTGCTTATTACAAAATTGAATGATTTTAGGATGACAACGATAATGCTCTTTAAGAAGGGTTACTGGCACCATGTTCCTGAACAACATACAAACCGAATCAAGTAGACTATATTTCTCACAATTATAGTATTCTGCCGGTGGAGATGGGCTGTTCGGGAGTAATACAGGAACATGTGGAAGTTGCTTACGATCCCCTACAACGATTACATTACGGGCACATCCCAGTCCCAGAATGCCCGGAACAATATCCTGCTGCGAGGCTTCATCAATAATAACATAATCAAGAAGGGCCCCCTTGCCGATAGAGTTAATAATCGAATGCGTACTGCTACCAATAACCGGAAAACGCTTTATAAAACGGTCAAATTCATCCCTGTATGTCTCTGCCGAGAATGAACTTCTTGTTGAAACATTTCTTCGCAGATGTTGCTTTAAATAAAGCATAGACCATGATGTCAGGCGCCCCAGTAAAATTTTAAAATCAGATTTTTTAAATACTTCCTCATATTCATTCAGAGAAATTTGTTTTTCCCGGATAGTTTTTTCATAATAAGAAAGCTGAAGAGAAGTAAATAGTGCCAGCCTTCTCTCCGGAATCATCAATGGTTTGACTTTCAGTATCCTGAAGTTTAACAACAAATCAATTCTGTTTCTGAATCCAATCCGCCTGTCAGAAAGGTAATGAATATAAGCCATCAGGTCGGTTGTTTTTTGTGAGGAAAATCGGTATTTGTGAGAAAAAAGCTCCTCCGGTCGAAGATTCTGACTCTGCCATTGCTGCAGGTATTTATACTCAATATTCAGCTCATTAATTTCTGCTTTTAACGAAGCGACCTGGTTAATGGCATTCAGGTGTTTTTTCACTTGTTGAAGTACATCATCAATCGCATTTGCAGACGGTGAGTCAGGTAAGACTTCCTCAGAACGCGAAATCGACGTTGAAAAAAACTGTTGCCTGTTCTCCGTACTCCCCAATCGTGCCACCACATATCCCAGTTGCTGTTTGTCCATCTTTTCATAAACATTACTGACAGCTGAGTTATTATTGGACAAAATTGCCACTGTTTTATTCTGAATTAATATATTAGCAACAATATTGAGTATAGTCTGTGTTTTACCTGTTCCAGGTGGTCCTTCAATAACTGAAATCTGTGAGGAAAATGCCCGTTCGACAGCCAGCAACTGACTTTCATTAAGACCAAACGGAAAAATCAAACCCCATGGCGAATCACGTTTTTTACTCTGTCCTGAACAGTATGCATGCAAGGCGGTATCCGGATGAGGAACTATTTTCTTTATCTGCCTAAGGATATTCTCATCGATATTTCTGTTATTACCACGGGCATAAAAAATACGTTCATTAGCCACCCTACACAAGTAATTAAACACGGCATACTCTGTAAATGCTGAACACTGTTGAAAGTCAAGGCCGGTCGTTTTCATGATGTAGGGTCGTTCACCCTCGCGGTAATAAACAGCAGCATATTTATCACCATATATAATAACCCGTTCAGCCCGGGATGTTACAGCGTTCCCTTTCCTTTCGAGGAAAACATTTCGCAAATTTACAGTTGGCGTTATCTGACATACAGAAAGCGGACGAGTATATTTTCTCCCGCTGCGAAAATGACAGGTCAGCATAACCTCTCTGTCGTCATTTCCAGCCCACAGCGTCCAGTCGGTAATTTTATGAGTCTTATTTTCACCGTCAACACAAATCGTGACCATATTCTCACTCAGAAATTATCATTTAACTCACGGAAAATTGTTAAGGCACTCCCGATATTAGCTCCGGAGGATTTTCCACAACTCCGGGACTGTTAACATATTTCTGCCAGCCATATATACATTGAATTTAGTCATAACAGTCAATACCAGAATTACAGGAATGCGATGCCGATACGCTGGTTATTGAATACTGGTAGCCCCTGAGCACTAATTCATCACGATACTCTGTATTTACTGTTTTTACTGCTTTTTACAACCATTCCCCCAGGTAAAATGCTGCTCCTCCGGTGATGGCTGTGTCAGAAACTGCCATCCCGGAATAGCCACGCTGACCGCCAGCAATGCCGCACAGACACCAGCCACAAACGGTTTCAGAAACGTGGGCGGGGAGTTTTGAAGGGAGGATGTGGGCTCTGTTTTTGTTTCAGAAACAACATACACCAGACGGGAGTGCGGCAGGGGCTGATGTCCCTGTACATCCGGAGCATCAGACCGGAGTGCCTGAGCAGGAAGGGTTACCGGAGACGACGCTTCGTCCTGCACTGGCTGATTTTCCAGACGGGTGATATATCCCTTCACCATGGCTTCCGGTAAAGCCACTTTACGGCTCTGTTTAAGTTCGTGCCGGGCCAGTGTGTCACTCAGTGCCTTCAGAAATGTTTCGGTCTGATACAGCAGGGGCAAGTTGTCACGGTCGTCCGGTGGCATGGCCCGGAGCGTTTTTTGCAGACGGTTGAACAGACCGGTAATAATTTCCAGCCGGGCGTGGGTATTCAGCGGCCACATCACTGACCAGTGATGCCGGGTCAGCGCCACAATCAGAGCCAGCCCTTCATTCAGGCCACTTAACCCTGTTGTATGCATCCGGGCGATGGTGTACCAGGATGCCGTCTGTAATTCCACGCCATTGTGTTCATACAGACGCAGGCAGAGCGTTTCCACGTAACGCCAGTCCACATCCGGACGTGCCGGGTGGGTCAGTTTGCTGATTTCATCACGCAGGGCAGCATAATCCGGTAATGACCGGGGGTCGCCACCGGTTTTCAGTTTCACTTCAGAAGTCATCAGCAGATTCGGTGTTGCTGTATTAAATCATGATTAATATTCAAGGAAAAAATGTCAGCGTGATACCGGGACCCGGGAAAGGTATTCTACTGCGCGGATAATTGCTGGTGTCACATCCCACCGCCGTTTCAGAACCGGTAACAGCTCATTAAGGTTTCTGATATAACGCTCAGTGAACAGCCGTTGTCCGTCCCTGGTTAAATGAAAACCTGACTGATTACAGGTAATGGTGATATGGCAGGTATCGTTGCCAATATATACAGCTTCCTGAGGTCTGAATCTGACATTCCAGTGCCAGGAATACGGCGAATGATTCAGATAAAAAAGACGCATCTGAATATCGTGAAATTATGGGTTCATGGTGAATTAAATAAACCTGATAATAACAGTATGGTGAAAGTCCGGAATAAAAAAATGGTCCGGTATTATGCAAAATCCTCAAGGTGACGACTGATACTGTTTTCACGGTAACAGGTCACCAGTAATTCACGGGTTGCCCGGGTAAACGCCACATAAAGCACCGGAATCACTTCAGACTCATCCGCTGCACCAGAGTGAACGAAAGACGCATTGATAACCGCCACATACGGGAACTCCAGCCCCTTACTGCTCTGGTACGTCAGTAAATGCACCACATCCTTACGTCGCGAGTATGTCTTCTTACCTTCACTGTCAAAGCAGGTGGCAAACGGTATCCCGCGTTGCGTCATAACCTCTTTCAGTTGTTTCACTGAAAACTCTGCCGGACACAGAACAGCCATATCGCTCCAGTGACCGCACAGGGCATAGCGCTTCTCCAGCCAGTCTGCGACCTGTCTGGCTTCATCACGCTCAGAAGTACAACGCAGGATTTCCGGTTCTGTGCCCTCTTCACCACCCGCCTGTGGCTGAACGAGTGGTATTTCACGGTTCTGATGTTTTTCAAAATACTCGCGGGAGAATGCATAAGCAAAGTGCAGAATGCGTTTCGGATTACGGTAATTGACCGGCAGGACAGAAGTGCGTCCCTGCGCCTGAATCCCCACACTGGCCAGAGAAAAGTTCAGAGCCCGCTCCCGCCGGTAAATGGACTGGGCATCATCGTACATCAGGAGCAGTGAACGGGATGCGTTATCAAACAGACGGGCAATCAGGGCCAGCCAGCGACTGTCAAAATCATGCCCTTCATCCACCAGTACAGCATCATATCCGGTGCCGGTGATTTTCCCGCTGTTCACAGCCTCTTCCAGTACACTGAAGCATTTCTCAGGATATTCTTTTCTGTCTGCCGTCACCTGAATACCGTGGCGTTTTACCATTGAGGCACACCAGCTGTGAAAATGAGATACCGTAACCCGTGACGCCAGCCCTCTGGCCTCAATGCATTCCCGCAGATAGCTGGCCAGGGTAATGTTGTAGCACAACACCAGAATCTTTCCGGGTGTGGTTTCAGCCAGATAAAGGCAACGGAACAAAAGAATCATGGTTTTTCCGGAACCGGCCACACCATGAATGACACGATGCCCGTCACCAATATTTCTAGCCAGAATCTCCTGCTGGATATCCATGATTTTGATTTGTGAGTTCTGTTTCACGGTCACTTCAGGAAACAGATGGGCGCGCAGAATATCTCTCATCCGGGGTGTCACCCGGGTTCTGAACCCCGTGGTAAACATCCCGGCAATTTTTTGCCGGAATACCTCAGGTAAAATAGACTGCGTCATTTCATCCTGACAGATTGTCTGTGCTGAAGGGAAAATCTTTTCCACCGCATTCTCATCATTCCCTGCCAGTGTCTTCAGTTGCTGACGGGTAATGCGGGTAAACACCACACCATACGCCCAGGCCAGGTTCAGCCGTCCCTTATACTGACCGTCATTCTGCCGTAAGCACGGGTCAGCAGGTAAGGCATTAACCGTATCACAGGCATAACGACGAACCTGTACCAGCGGATTTATTTCTGATTTCAGAAGACCGTCGGTTTCCAGTGTAACCTGCTCCTGATTTGCTTTACGTAATGTGGATACAGTCCAGTCCTTGACCTCCAGAAATACCAGCCCGTTATCCGGGTCAATAATGACAAAATCCGGATGTCGGTTTTTCCGTCCCACCGGGATATCGTACCAGACAAAGCAGTCATCATTCAGAAAGCTCTCCAGTCGTGAAGCCACCCTCCTCTCCCCTGGCGTCATTCTCTCCTCAGTGGACGCTGATATATTTATCAGTTTCGCCATAACATACTCATGCTCCAGTAAAATCATAACCGTCGACATATTCCGTCTGAAGGGAATATGTCGAATACTTCATTAAAATACAAACATTCAGTAAACTTCACTACGCAAGTGCAATTATCCAGTCCCGTCTAATGATTAAAAACGATAACCAACTCCAACAGTAAATCCATTGACCGAATGTTTTCCATATATATCTGCTTTAGTTCCCTCATACCCAACATTTACAGACATATTGTCCCACGGATTAATAATAACACCAGCTGCATAAGCAAAATCAGTGGATTTTTTTGATACAGACTCACTTAAATATCCATCAGACTCATCAGCACCCACACTGTTTCTCCACTCATAATCTCCCTTCGCTTTAGTATGAGATATCCCCACCAAACCATAAAAACTGATATAGTCATTCAGACGATAAGCTGGGCCTGCGAGAAATGAATAATATTTAATATCAGCCTGCTGTCTGTAAAAGTCGTCAGCTTCATCGCGATGACTGTCCGCCCAGTCACCTTTCATATACGAAAAACTCCCGACAACACTGACCGGAGAATCCCACTCATATCGATATTGCAGATTCACTCCTTTAATATTCTTAAAGTCCTGTACCTTACTCTGAGCATAACCAGCCGATAGCGTATGATTATCAGCCAGTGTTGAACCACTCATAACAGATAACATCATTACTGAAATTATAGCGAGTTTTTTTATTTAACTCTCCTTCATTAATAAATGGTTTCTGAAAATCAAAAAGGGGCACACATCACAAAACATTATTTGAAATCATCATCAAAAAAACTATAAATATATCATCTGACGATTTGAACACATTGACAAAAAGCTAGGCATGGTAATAAACCGAACTCCCCACAAACTTCTGTTGCCTCAGATACCACAGCCCCTTTCCTCAGGTATAAATGTTGTTCCATAACGAACCAACCCTGTATCGTTAAATCCTGCCTCAATGACATAATGTAACTCACCAGACTGAGTCTTCGCCTACATCATCATTTCAATACGCTTAATACATTATTCATAATGTCCAGAATTTCCTATAGAATATTTACTTTGCTATATCAGTCGGTCCATAATCAGGAAAATTATTAATGCTTCCTGCCTGAATATTTAAAATGCGTCACATATTATCAAAAATTTAAAGAATACCCTATTCTTCTTCATCAGCCGAATTTATCTCAATCTTGTCAGCAAAACTAATATAAATCCGTTCATAAAGAGAAGGATGTAGCTTCGTTATTTATCTTTTACATGTAACAGTACCAGGGGATATTCCGCACATCTCTGTGGCTATCATCCCCACCACCTCGCCGGTGGCAGCACCTGCGGCACCAGCAAGAGCATTCTTACCCTGTGCCAGAGACAGGGCTGCATTCACTACTGCATGAGTTCATTTGAGACATCTGACAGACAAATTATTTCACAAATGTCCGCTTAACGCGCTCAGATACAATGAAATAGGGGATCCAAATACAGGCACTAAACACATTACGTACCAATGGTTTTACCGTATCAAAAACATAAGGCACGTCTAAATAGATGTGGCCCAGCAGCAAATCGACAACAACAAATATCGTTCCTATCCCAACAAGTGCAATATAGTGATGCGGCAATTGACGCTTTTTACGAAAAAACAAGCTACTAACGAAAATTCCATAGGAAAACATACCTATGAAAGCAAAGAGTTCAAAAAAGAGGATCCCTTTTTGTGCGTGACCGATCTGCGCAATATTTTCCATTAAGAATCGTATAGTGAAATTAATAGAGATCATATTAGCGAGAATTGTTAAAACCAGTCCTATTGCAGGCAAGTATAGCCAACCACGAATTTTTTTAAATTCGCGTTCTTCACAAACAGCGCAAAAGTCACTGTCCTTCAGTACTTCATTCTCACATTGAATACAAAGTCTTATTTTCTTCTCTGCATCATGGCTCATCTGATAATCACCTATTATTTATACGGGAAAAGTTGAAGATCATGCAGTTTATTTTCATCTGTATTGTCACCAGTCAGCATATGCCCCGGTCCCCGATTAGGTTGCGTGTTTTCATGGAAGGAGAGCGCCCAATAACCTCTATTGAGATTGGAGTTACTCACCGATCACTTCCACGGTAATACGCACATTACCTCATTCCTGATGGCATTGACCAAGAACATAACTACCAATAAAAATTCCCCAAAGTTGAAGTTACCGTAAACCTATTTTTTATCGTCTTTTCTTTCTTGTAACTTTGCTTTTATCCAAATACCAATCCCTGCTAACATACCAGCCCCTCCCCCCACCTTTAAAGAATAAATAATATCCGCCCTCCAATCAAAAAATAAAACTTGAGTTTTAGAAAAAACTATCAATCTACCAAGGATCGTACCTAACATTGCCATAAAAAAGATGCAAGCTATGCAGCGCGTTATTAGTATGATAAGAATGTAAAAGTTGACACTATTATTTATTTTTAATGGATTTATCAGCTTCATCTAGTGTTCCTTTTGTTACATTCCCGATAGCTTCACCAGTAACTGATCCCCCAATATTACCAATAATATCAGATGTTCCCTCTTTGACAGTAGAGCCCATTGACCCCGAGATGACTTTCCCTATACCGCCACCAAATACTGAACCTAATCCTGTCCCAATAACTGAATTTGTCGGATCCTCGCCTTTAATACTACTACCAATTGCCGCGCCGCTCATGTTGATAGGGGTTGAAACTATAATTCCTTTTCCTGTTGTTGCTGCTGCCGTTACCCCTGCAATTATCGCATCCACATAACTGAAAGGATCTTTTCCAGCAAGCTGAGCAGCTGAGTTTACGCTGATACCAATTGCTGCATTAGTCGCCATACCTTTCACTGTTAACCCCAGTACGCTTCCCCCAAACAACAAAGGAGCATCACCAATACTTGCATTAGATTTATGATACCCCCAGGTATTCATAATGCTTTGAGCCTTTGCCATTGCTTCAGTATCAGGGTTACGTTTTATATAGTCTGTCCTGACAGTAATCCGGTAACAAGCTCCTGTGCCACCGCTGTACCGTACTCCTTTTCCATTTCTGAAGCATATACACGCAAGTAAGCTGCCAGTTCAGCACGTTCTGCGCTGTTTAATTGTGAAGGATCTTTATTAAATTTGGATACCAGAGCATCACTACGTTTATCTGCATTTTCCAGCTTAATCAGCTCATTAGCAGTGGCTAATGTCTTATCGCCGTTCCTGATTTTCTCAATGGCTTTATCCAGTTTGTCAGAAGATGTCGCTCCCAGAAAGTTATTCTCAACAGTCGTCTTACCTGACTGTGCGCCGGTTACCGCTGAAGCACCTGAACCATCCACCAGACCGGCGGCAATCGCAGCCAGTGTTGAGACCACCAGCTTCTCTGTCCGCATAGTTCACCGGAACGATACCTTGCATACGGATTTATTAACGTTCCAGCTTACTCATATTGTTAGTGTTTTTTACCGTAACCAAAAGGGAACATCACTTAAAGTAAGTGCATCATATTCTTCTTTAGGCCTTTCCATTTCAGATATACAATATGGCATTTCTGTAATTATTATTTTTATTTCTTGATATACATTCCAGTCCTCATAAAACTCTTTAGCTGATTCAGAACACCATTTAATACTTTCAAAATACTTTGAAAATTTATGGATAAAGTCCTCAGAGCAAAGATTTTTTAACTCATTTAAAAGGGCGCAGCTTTCATCTATCTCATCAAACTTAATATATTTGAAATAAATCCTCTCCAACAGATATCTATCTCTTTCAGTTCGAGATAATTTATTTAGATAGCTAAAGAAATTAAGCATATCAGAAGCTGAACCAAGCTCAAAAAATGAACTCCCGCCACAAAATCCAACTCTTTTCATACGCTATACTTACCTCTTAAATCTGATAGATGTTGGAGCAATAACCCCATTTGATCTCTCGACTATACCTTTAATTATAGTACGTTCTTGATTTGGGGTAACTATTTGACCACGCACATCAATAATAATTCTCTGTTGCATTCCCGCTGGCAGATTCTCAGCACGATGAATAGCCTGTTTAGAAACATTATTTATTAAACCATTAATATTTGTAGCAATGTTATAGTTTTTAACCTCAATACCACATGTATTACCATTACACCAATCAGGTCGGGTACTTCCTTTCGTACCGTAAGGTACTTCTTTCCCATCTTTATAGCTAACTTGCTCTCTCCATCCTGCGCCTAAGTCTTTACCAACATCCTTTTCTGATTGTCTATGTGAGGGCCGTCCATTAGCAATTCCACCGCCACCTTTCAGCAACTCCCCATCAACATCCTCAACCCCAATTTTCAGCATTGGATTAATGTCAAAGATCTTGTCCTTACTGAGCGCATTATTCTCAACCGTTGTCTTTCCCGACTGTACGCCGGCTACCGCTGAAGCCCCCGAGTCTCCCACCAGACCACCGGCCAGGCCGGCAGCAACCGTTGCCAGTGTCGAGACCGTCTGCTTCTCTGTCTCGCTCAGTTCACTCACCGGCTTACCGTACATCTGTGTGGCTATCATTCCCACCACCTCGCCGGTGGCTGCACCTGCAGCACCGGCAAGAGCATTATTTCCCTGTGCCACCGCTAATGCAGCATTCACCACAGCATGGGCTGCCACACGTCCCGCACCGTCCGGGGTGGTCTGTTTGATAATTTCAGCAATATACGGCGCAGCACCACCTGCCAGGGCTGCACTCAGATTACCGCCGGCCAGTCCCTGTACCGCTGCCGTTGCGGCCTGTATCGCCTGCTGGTATTTGCCTCCCGTTCCAAAACCTGAGGCCGCCATACCGTTATTGTAGGCCCGCTGTGCCACATCCTGTTCCGTAAACGGCTTTCCTACTGCCTCAAGCTCTGCGCGGGCCTGATTCAGTGCTGCCGGGTCCCGCTTCGCTTTCTCACCGGCTATCTGTCCTTCCGTTCTGGCAATATCTGCCACCTGGTTACCAATCTCACCAATGAGTTGCGCCTGCTGCAGTCGCTGCTGCTCTTTTTCCCTGTCAAAGATGGGGGACAGCGTCTGATTTGCATGTGCTGCGTCACGGTTCAGGTCTGCCACATCCTGTTTCTGGCTCTGCGTATCCCGGATGGTGATATTCCCGGCAGACACTGCCGACTGTGTGGTACTGTCCGCATGGCCTTCATGATTTGCACCGACCAGCAGATTGTTTGCCATGTTCCCCAGGAAATTTCCGGCAACACTGCCACCGGTACTGAGCCCTGTACTCTGATGTTCCGTTTTAAAGTCAGCCCGGTTGTCAATGTCACTGAAGCCCAGTGTGCCGGTATCCAGCCGGTTTTTATCTGCCGTTGCCGTGGACGCAATCACAGCACCGTTCAGTTGCGTATGTTGCCCGGTCGTGACATCAAACCCGCCCCTGCCGGCAAAAATCCCCGTCTGCTCCTGCACACTGTCGTAGTTACTGTGCATTTTATCCCGGCTGAGGTTCACACTCGCCGAACCGCTCATGGACCCGAAAGTGAAGCTGCCTCCGGCGCTGGCATTCTGCTGCTTACTGTCATAACGGTCACTGTCCTGCTCACTGGTCAGTGTCAGATGACGACCGGCATCCACTTTCACCGTTTCACCGCCAGCCTGCGCGCCGGTAAGCGTGGTGTCCCGCCCGCTGATAATGGTCAGCCGGTTTCCCGCATCCACCGTGGTTTCTGTATGGGTGGTACCGTTGCCTTTTTCACTGCCCTTACCCTGGTTTGCGCTGGCTGAAACACTGATACCCCAGCCTCCGGAGCCCACACCAACACCGACACCCACGCTGCCACCACTGGATGTGTTCTTTCCTTCCAGCTTTGACGTGTTTTCTGCTGATACCAGATTCACGTCACGGTTTGCCTGCAGCAGAACGTTGTTCCCGGCCTTTATCTGACTGCCCTGTATCGTCAGGTCACCATCCACGCCCTTCACGCCGGAGCCGGTGGCCTGAATACTGAGGTGATTACCTGCGGTCAGTGTACTGCCCTTCGCCACCGTCTGCTCTGACTGCTGTTCTGATTTCGAAGACTGGCTGCCGTAAGAGAGGCTGATACCCACGGCATTGTTATTCTCTTTCTGGTTGCCCTGGGCTTCTGCCAGTCGTCCGGCCTGCACGGCCTGAGCCCCCGAGAGCGCGGCCTTCACCCCCTGCAGGGCTTCAAGCCGGCTGTTTCCGGCAGATTTCGCCGCCTGTACGGTCTCCACCGTCGTATTCAGGGCGCTGCCCGCTGTGCCGGACAGGGCAAGCGTCAGACCGGAGGTTTTCTGCTCCACCGTATGCGTCTGTACATGCTGATCTGTGGCGGCGGTAATGCTGACCTCCTTACCGCTGAGTGCCATGTCCCTGCCGGCAATCAGGTCAGAGCCGTTGACGGTCAACCGGTTACCTGCCTGAAGGGAAACATCACCGTGAACACTCCCCACCGTGCTGCCTTTCTGTGTGGTGTCTGTTGCGGTGTCCGTGACTTTCAGACTCTGGCTGCCCACGCTGAATCCCACACCTCCGGAGCTCATCAGCCCGGATTTTTTCTCCTGTTTCAGGTGCGTTTCACGGTTGCTTTCTGTCAGCGTACCGATACTCAGGTTATTTCCGGCAGCCAGGGAGACACTGTTATCCCCGGCCACACTGCTGCCCGTGACGTTCAGATTATGTCCGGCACCGATACTGACCGTATCCCCGTTCAGCTCACTGCCTGTCATGGTCCGGCGGTCAGTAACATCATGCGTGGTAGTGGTGGTTTTCGATAACATCCCGCTGCTGCCGGTCACTTTATGGTATTCATCCAGCGAGCTGGTATTCTGTGCACCGGTCAGCGTCACGTCATGACCCGCCATCAGGGCCAGGCCTTTCTGAGCTGACAGCGATGCCGCCTGTGACGTCATATCCCGTCCGGCGGTCAGCGTGACATCACCGTTACCGGCAAGCGTGCTGCCCGTACTCTGTGTGACGCCCTGCGACAGACGATTATTTTTGTCCCAGGTAATATTGTCCTGCGCGGATGTGGTCACTGTGGAAAGCGTCATATCCCTGCCCGCACTGAGCTGCGTCAGGCTGTCCTTACCCTGATTCACCACCGTTGCAGCCGTCAGATTCATATCCCGTCCGGCCTGCAGCACCAGTCTTCCCTGGTCGTTTTGCACATACACGCCGGCCACACTGTCGATACTGGTACGTTCAAAATGGTTCTGCCCGGCGTCGCGCTGTGCCGTACGGGTGGTGGTGGTCAGACTGATATCCCGTCCGGCCATCGCCAGCAGGCTGTCCGTAGCCTGCAGCAGCCCACCGGTACTGTTAATATCCGTCCGGGCCGTCAGGCTGACATTTGCTCCCTGAATGGTGCCGGCCTGGTTGTGAATGTTTTCTGCACTGAGCTGCACGGTCTGCTTCCCGGCCAGTTTACCGCTGTTAAACAGGTCACCATCCAGCTTCATCACCATGTCCCTGCCGGCAATCAGCGCACCGGCGCTGTTCACATCACCGGGTTTTACACGGGCATACACCTGAGGTACCTGAACCGTCTGCGTGCTGCCGTCCGGCAGTGTCACCGTGGTGTTAACCAGCCAGACAATATCACCGGTCAGTAACGCCATCTGCTCAGCAGTCAGTGCCACACCTGGTGTCAGGTTGTATTGCTTACCAAATGCAATACCCGCATCCATTAACGCCTTAAACTGCTCTTCATCATTACTGTATCCGTCCAGGTACCGTTGCCCGGTCAGAGCGACAACCTGCTCACGAATCAGACGCTGTTCGTAAAAACCATCCCCCAGGCGTTTGAGCATGTTATCCCCGTTCTGAGAAAACGCCTTCTGCATGTAATCACTGCCCAGCCACGTCTTCTGGTTCGTAAAACGCGGGTCCGTTTCAACCAGATATGGCACATTCACTGCCGGGTTTGTTTTAAACAGGCTGCTGTCCGGCAGACGGGTATCCGGCCCGGCAACATGGATACTGCCCTGAGGTGCGCTGACTTCAAACTGCTGCCCCGGCAACAGAATGACCGGTTCACCGGCAGACACCACCGGGCGAAGCGGTATCCGGTCAGTACCGGCTACTGTCGCATCCACATTTCCGGTCAGTCCTGTCTGTACATCCGTTCCCTGTGGCTTCAGGGGAGAAAGCGTGACATGGCTACCCTGAACCTGTCCGTGGCTGGTGAGCTCTCCCGGCTTCAGCGTGATGGTCTGAATGACGGTGGGCGGCGCGTAAGGGGAAATACTCTCCCCCTGTTTGTCCGTCCCTTTCTTTTTGATACGGTAGTAATATGTTGATGTGCCTTTGTCAGTAACATGGCGCTCTCCGCTGACACTGACGTTTTCCACATCACCGGCCTGCATATCCAGCAGGCCACCTGCAACCACCTGGCTCTTGTCATTAAGCAGTTTGTCTGCCACAACCGTCATGCCGGCACCGGACAGAATTTTGCCCGGGTCAGATTCTTTTACCCGGGTTTCTTCCACGGTACGGGTGTAATCGTACTGCGTGAATTTATCTCTGGCGCCTTCCGGTGTATGCAGTTTTTTCAGTGAGTTACTGGAATCGTTATCCACATAAACGCCCGGTTCACCGGCGCTCCAGCGTTTATCTGAGCCGCTGAGCTGATACTCAGTCACCTTTTCCGTGGAAACCACCACGCGCTCCGTGGTGAAATGGTCATTGACGTTATTGATTTGTCCGGCACTCAGTGTCAGATATCCGGCGGCTTCAATAGTGGCACTGTGATTATTCAGTACACCGGCTTTCCCCGTGGCGGTGCCATTCGCATCCAGCGTGCCACCGATATGCATATCACCTGCACTGTAAATCAGGCTGTGCGTCCGGTTATTCAGGGTCTGTACCCCCAGGTCCACACGCTCACGCCCGGCCAGTGTCGCCGCCACGCCATTTTCATCCAGATTATTCAATGTGGCAGCGCTGACACCAACAGCATCGCCGTAGATTCGCCCGGTACCGGAATTCGTCAGGGTGTTCGCCTGAAGACGCGTGTATTTCCCGTCAATCAGCCCACGGTTCAGCAGTGTGTCCGTCACGTTAAGCCAGGTCTGCCCGGCACTGATTTCACCTTTCTCTGTGTTTTCAAGGCGGATGCTGTTCAGGTCAAGCCGGCTGCCTGCCAGCAGGCTGCCGGTATTAGAGACATCGCCATTAACGGAAAGCGTAAGGTTTCCGTTCGCAATAGTCTGACCACTGTTGCTGAACGTTGTGTTACTTTTCAGCGTCATATCGCCCAGCGAAAGCAGTTTCCCGTCACCACCGAGCTGACCGGCATCCACAGATACTGACTGCCCGGCCTTAACCACGCCGTCACGGTTCGAAAACGTCAGCTGACGGCCACTGACAGACAATGTCGCGCCGGAAGAGAGCACGCCATCATTATTACTGAGCGTCCTGTCTGCCATAACCGTAAGCGCCCTGTCTGCCAGAATACTGCCCTCCTGGTTATCAAGGTCCTGCGTTGTGATGTGTATTGTCTGCGCTTCCAGCCCCTGGCCGGTATTCTGCGTGTGGCGATTGATAAACTGCAGTGCATTCAGCGTAATGGCAGAACCACTGCGAATCAGACCAGAGACGTTGTCCACAACGCCCCGTACACTGTCGAACAGAATGTCGCCCACAGACTGTATCTGTCCGTGGCTGTTCTGCAGGCCTCCCGTATGCAGACGGAGTTCACCTTCACTGACCAGCCGGCCACCCTCACGGTTATCCAGCGAGGTGGTGCTCAGGTCAGCTGTCGTTTTCGCCCCCACGGTCCCGCCCCGGTTATCCATTGCTCCGGTACGGACAGTCAGTTCCTGCAGGCTGTTCAGCGTACCGCCTCTGTTATCCAGCGTCTGGCCTGCGGTATTAATGCTGATGCCTTTCCCCTGAATAAGACCGGACTGATTGTTCAGCGCCTGGCTGTTCCGGCCAGGCAGACCGTTCGCCACAATCTGACCATTCGCCACAATCTGACCGGATGTATTGTTAACCACGCCTGCAGTCAGGGACAGCGCGTCTCCCGACAAAAGCACACCGGCAGTGCTGTCCAGTGTGCCGGCATTCAGCGTCATCGGCCCCTGACTGATAACCCCGCCCCGGTCACCACTGTTACGGTTGCTCAGCGTGTCAGCACGGAGATTCAGCGATGCACCGCTCTGTATCAGGCCGCTGGCATCGTTGCTGATATCCGTCGAGGAAAGGGTCAGTGACTGCTGTGCCACCAGTCTGCCGCCCTGATTATCAAACCGTGTGACATCCAGCCTGCTGTTACCGTTGCTGACCACCGTCCCCTGCTGATTTTCCAGCACATTCAGGTGAGTATTCAGGTCCCCGCCGGCGGCAAGCGTCCCTTCCTGATTACTGACATCGCCACCACTCAGCAACATATCCGTCCCGGCCTTCAGTGCACCTTTCTGATTCATCAGCGTACCTGACGATATCTGTAATGACGCCTGACTCCCCAGCACGCCCTGACGGTTATCGAGCGTTCCGGCGTTCAGGGTCATATCCTTCTGACCCACCATAAATCCCTGCTGGTTATTCAGCATACCTGCCCGCACTGTCAGGGTACCGGCGCTGCTGATACCACCCCGTGTTTTCGTGTTCCGGTTACTGAGTACCCCGCCCTGTACATCCAGCGTCATGTCACTGCCGGACTGAATCAGACCATCATCAGAGACCAGTTCGCTGCCTGACACAGACAGCGTTTTCTGTGAAAGCAGTCTGCCGGACGTATTATCCAGCGCACCATCCAGCGTCACAGACAGCCCGTCAGCCACTACCGTACCCTGGTGGTTATTCAGATTCCCTGCCGAAATATCCAGCCTGCCAGCAGACTCCATTCGTCCCTCCGTATTGCTGACAGCCTGCTGTGTTTTTATCCTGCCCGTTCCGGCAGCAGCTGAAATCAGTCCGTTGTCGTTATTCAGCGCCTGTGTATTAATCAGGATGTCACGGCTGGCAATCAGACTTCCTTGCTGGTTATCCACGGCGCCGGTTGTCCTCACCTGCAGACTACCTGACTGCGCCGCCTGCACTTTCCCCCTGCGATTATCAAGGCTCAGTGCATCCAGACGCACCGCGCCATTTGCCGCAAGCAGCCCTTCCCGGTTATCCACACCTCCCGGCAGGTTCAGTGAAAAATCCCCTGTTCCCGTCTGAATCAGTTTACCCCTGTGGTTTGACAGGCTTTGTGCCGATATCTGCAGTGTGTCGGCATTTATCGTACCACCATTATTGCTGAACTGCCCGGCAGTCCGGGCGGAAAGCGTACCGGCACTCAGTTGCGCATTCTGTGTGGACAGATTTCCACTGCCTGCATCCAGCCCGGTATGTTGTCCCTGTATCCGGCTGTTGCTTAAATCCAGCCCCTGCCCCTTCAGTTGCATGTCCCCACCGGACAGAACCTGTCCGTGTGCCGCCAGTTCGCCGGTGGTACTGACAGTCAGGTTGCCCGCTGCCGCCAGACGTCCGTCATCTTTCACCCCGGCGGCCAGCAGACTCCGCTCACCGCCGGTCAGACGCGCTGTCTGAATCCGGGTGTTGCGACGTGATGCCACAGAGCCTGTATGGGTGAATACACCATTACTCTGTATCTGCGTATCCTGCCCCGCATAAACAGAACCACTGTTATGCAGCTCCCGGGTTGTCGCCAGATGTACATCCGTTTTCGCACTGATACTGCCACTGTTTTCAATACGTCCGTCAGCCGTCAGGGTAACCGCCCCTGCCTGCGCACCAATATGACCGGCGTTACGAACCCCCACCCCCGTTTCCGTACCGACAAGGCGAATTTTTCCGGCATACATTCCGCCAAGACTGGCCACATCCAGTGCCATCTGAGGCTGTGAAGAGACATCTCCGGTCTTTTTCTCAATCTGCCCGTGCGCGATATCCACATTGTTACGTCCTGTGGTCACTTTCAGGTCCTGCGCCCAGATACCCGCATTAATCTTCACAGACCGGGCAATGATATCGGTATAATCCGTGCGCGAGGCATCCATCCCTTTGCCCGTAATCTGAATCTCACCTCGTTCAACACTGAATCCGGTCAGACTGCCGTTTTTCATCTGCGGCTGCCCCGTGGTCAGCGTGGCCCGGTTCGCATTAATAAAACCGCACCCGTCGCAACTGATGCCGGCCGGGTTCGCAATCACCACCTGCGCCTTTTTCCCGGCAACCTCAACAAAACCGTTCAACTGGCTGGGATTGCGACTGTTCACTTCATTAAGAATGATTCTGGCCTCTCCCTTCGCCAGCCACGGGTTCCCGGCCACCATGCCACCCAGTTGAGTCTGCACATTGTTATGGGCATTATTCAGAATGACGCCCTGGTTACCGACGTCGAACTGGCTGTATGTATTATGTGAAACCCCGCCGGCAGAAGGCGTCTGAATATTCACCTGCGGAATGCCGCTGGCCGTCTGAGTAATCGTGGGCTGCTGATGCCCCGGCGCGCCATGGTCTGCGACAATGCCTGCAGCACTGACAGAATGCACCATCCCCGACGCCAGCCACAAAGAGAATGCAAGCGGCGTGACACGGCAGATACGTTGCCTGTGTGGATATCCTGTGCGGGAGGACAGTGATGTACCGGCGCGACCGGAACGGGCAATATCTGCCACCACCATCAGCATTCCCCGGGCTTTGTTAAAAATAATGCGGTAACAATTTCTGTTCATTCTGATAAACCTGACTTATCTCTCCGGCACATCCACAGCAAGCGGGTGCTGCACACGCCACTGGCGCGCCTCTTCACGACTGACCTGCGCACCACTAAAATTCATCACCCGCAACCCGGTCTGCTGCCCACGGTGGTACAGCGAACGCCAGCACAGACGGGGAAAAATATCCTGCCGGACAAGACGACTCATATCCGGGGTATGTCCAAAAGGGGCAACCCAGTCACAGACCCACATCCGGTCGCCACTGTTCCAGTCCGACTGAGGCATAAGAATTGCCGGCTGCGTAAGAAAACGCGCCTCTGCCTCCGGGCTGAGCCAGGCCTGGCTCATGAAGAAAACCGGTCGCCCCTGCTCTGTTGCCACCACATACTGTCGGTGCTTAATCACCGGCAGCAGCAGGTCCGGCAGGGTATGCAGTGGCGCATCACGATGCAGGGGGGAGTGCATCCACAGCCAGACGGCCGCCCCCAGGACTTCCGCCTCATTGACCGGCTCACCGGAATACAGGGGACTCAGAACATCATATTTCCCGTTACGCATGAAACTTTCTCAGAAATCCCGGAACAGATTAAAACCGGCTGTCACATCACTCGTCATAAAACCCGCCGGTTTTGAAAACGGACGACCGATGAAAACGTCATAATCCGTACTGAACAGTTGCCCCCTCAGCCCCACAACACCACCGGCCAGATGACGTCCCACCAGGTATTCACTGCCGGCTCCCCCCACCTCGCCGTAATCCATTCCCAGATATAACTCCTGCTCCGGCAGTGGCATACGCCAGGCCAGGTCGTTGCGGATATACCAGCCGTTACTGGCATTCAGCGTTCGCTCCCCGTCAAAACCACGAACCGTCCAGCGGTTACCGATGGCAAACTGTTCCTGTGGGGTCAGCGGGGTATTGCTCAGCTGGCGCTGATACCGGAAGGAATAACTGAAGGGCTGCCCTGCCAGTGTAAAGGGCAGATTAAAGGACGCATTCATCTGCAGGATCTTACTGAGCGCCGTTGCCTCACCGAAGATTTCCTCCGGTGCCGGCTGTGCACCAAACCAGCGGGTTCCCCGTTGCCAGCTGACACCAGCATCCAGTGTGGCCTGAGAAATATAATGACGGTGCTGCAGCCCAAGTCGCCAGGCCGCTGTCTGCCGGCGCTGCACCTGGATTTCCGTATCATTAATGTAGTTACGCGACCTGCGGGCCTGAACATCGTAAGTCAGCACCGTTTTCTGCGTCCCGTTACGGTGCAGTACCCGGCTCAGCTGCATGCCCAGATTCTGACTCTCGCCACTGTACTGGTAATCCTCAACCGCACCAGCTACCATCTGATGGTAATCGTAATCACTGGCGGTGACGGAAAACTGCCAGTAACCGAAAGGCACAGAGTAATGGGCCGTGTAGTTTTTACTGCCCTTACCCCCGTAATGTGGAAAATTATGGGTGGCAGAAACATACAGCAGGTCACTCAGGGAAAAAGGATTATCCAGAGAAAATGTTATACCACCGAGATAACGCCCTGTGCTGCGGGTACCTGAATCATCAAGCGAAAACCCCAGTCGCCAGTATTTATCCTGTTTACGGGTAATAAGAATATCACTTTCCCCTGGCTGCTCACCGGGCACAATTTCCATATCAGCCTGCACACCCGGCAGTCGTTGCATATTCTCCAGCCCCTGCTCAATGTCCCGTAAATCCAGCAGAGAACCTTCGTGTGCCGGGAATGAGGAATACAACTGAATATAGTCATCACTGTCCGGTGTCAGACGCACATGTCGCACAACACCGGGAATAATAACCAGCCGGAGGATACCGCTTTTTAAATCCTGCGAAGGTGCCAGAACACGGGTGGTGACATAACCATGATCGACCAGACGGTTCTGCAATGTACTCATCAGCAGATTAATTCCTTTCGCCCCCAGGCAATGCCCGACCGCCCCGTTGGCGATTTTTTGTAAAGGCAGCCAGTGTGGTAACGCATCAGCCCCCTTCAGTTCCGTCTGTTTAATCTGAAAACAGGGCGTTTCAACAGGAAAATTAATCTTATGGGCAAAAGAGCCAGGTGCAGAAAGGCGAACATCAGGGGCTGAAGGCGTCAGTTGTTGCTCAAGGGCTTCCTGACGCTGCTGCTGAATGATAAATGTATCCTCTCCACTACGCCGGATATCCGCGGCCTGAAGAGATAAAGGCAATAATAAAACAGACATCAGTGTCAGTGACAGCAAGGACGGACAGCGCCGGAATAAGCTTTGTTCCTCAGCCCTCTCGTTCCTGCAACATAATTTCCCAGTCAAACGAAAAACCTTTTATTCATGTCATACCAACAATCACCAGCCTCCTGACGATACCTCCCACCATGTTTTGCGATGGCACGCTACCGCCCTTCCGGTATTTACCCGCATCAACCGGTACCAGAATGCTGAGCAATAAATCTGCCAATTTTTAGCTGACTTATTTTTGATCATTATAGAATAATGATCTGAACTACAGCAATATGACAGATTTATCGATCGATATAACACAAATGAACAGTTCTTTATTCTGATATATATCGCAAAAACAGCACATTGCAAAATTTATAACCATAATTAATGGAAAAGTGCAGAAAATTATTCCACTGAATGCTTTTAATACAGTTGGTTAGCTAAAAAAATAGCAATTTTTGATTTCAGTCATTGAAAATTGCAATGCGTGACGATTCAACAGCATTTAAGTGAGTTTCAGGATATGGGAAGGACATGAAAGGAGGAGCGCAATAAAATATACAGGAAGAAGGGGAAAATGTTTCGTAAAAACAGAAAATTAACAGCGCACATCAGGAAACTCAGTCTCCTGATTCAGTGCTACCACATGAAAATTTAGTTAACTGTTACCGTACTAAAATTTATGTCAGAAGATGTTCCATTACCGAAAGTCAATCAGCGATACAAAGACGATCATGGTGCGCTTGTCACCGTGACCAGTGTTGAGGAAACCCGGGTGGTGTTTATGCGGGACGGCTATCCGCATCCCTGCATGCGACCGATGTACAACTTTCTGGGAAAATTCAAACCCGAACCCCGGGAAGAAACAGAATAAAACGAAATCCCTGCCGGCAATCACACTGCCTGATGGCAGCATAATCCACTTATTAATTCTCATCCCCGGAGACAAGCCCAGAAAACCACTCCGGGTGTTCACTGTATGCCGTGTTCAGCGCATCCCAGGAAACGTTTATATAAAAGCTGTCCTGCAATTTGCGGGTAACAACTTCTGCCAGGCGATTCCGGTTATCCGCCAGTCCGGCATAACCTCTCTCTGCCAGCCACTCATTCAGTTCATGTTCCAGAGACAGATTGATAATATCGTAATCGGACCTTGCCATTCCCGTTTCCTTAGCACATGTTTTCAGGCACGGATGTAAAGTATAAAAAGTGATAACCTGCAGCTGTCAAGAAAAACTCCGCCTCTCGTGCCAGAATCAGATATGATGCATAAAATATCTTTTACATTCAGAATAATCATACACTCACTGCCCGGATTTATATGTTTAAATACCACAATTTCCGGACATTTTTAATTACCCCACCAGAAACATCAGGACTTTATATAAAAACAAAATCCGGATCACAAAAAACCATAATACAGGAGAATAAAAACACACATTTTCCAGAAAAATCTCAAAAAAACATAGCAAACCGAACGATACTTATCTGAAGAACGCAAATTATTATGGCTGGCGAAATTTTTACATCAATACATAACAACTACAGGCACAGAATACCTGCTGGTGTATCTGATCTTGTCGAACAACCTCTTTATATAATAGTAGCAACATGGGCGATGAGAACTAATACGTTACTAACAACGGAAGAAGTATCCCGTGAATTTTTACTCACTCAGCAACGCGCTACCGACATAATCCATTACATTCACAACGAAGGTTCTAAACATATTACTAGCGAACGTATAACACTAATAAAAAACACACCCAAAAGAACAAGATATCGTGCGCTAAAAATTATTAATGTAACTCCACTACCAAAGCAATTATTAAAAAACATCCGAAGCACATTCACTTCAGTTGAAAGACAAAAGTCAGAGAGACTAAGCAAAGAGGATTTCATAAAAAACCGGGATAAACTTGACACAATCAGAAAATGGATGTGCATCAGAAAAGTCGGAGAAAAATATTCTGATATTTCAGAGTATTTATAAACAACAATCACCAGTATTTTTCCTGACAACAATAACCATAATACATAACTTATAAACCAGGGAAAACAAAACCAGAGAGGACTTCATTCCTCTCCGGAGCTGAATGATTCTTGCTGTATGCCATAATCATATACAGTACAACCATAACATGCCATCACACTTGTCTCTTGCAGGCACTTCACCCTCCCGACAGAGGACTGTTAATTATTTAACGGCATAAAGTTTCAACAGCAAGCCAGCAAATCTGAATGATTACAGATGCTGGCCTGCTGAATCTCCCTTCTGGAAATCGTCAGAATCTAGTGATTACTTACTTTGTTCTGGTTTCTCTTCATCCTTATTGCGCACTTCCACTTTGGGTAATTTATTAAAAACCAGATTTTCTTTTTCAACCAGAGTCATGACTTCTTTGGTGATATCAGCTGACTCGTTATGCGCAAGCACAACACCTGAAGACAATACGGCAATATTTTTAGGATTGTCTTTTCTCCATGTGCCTATGGCATTATCTATCGCACGGGATAACACCATTTTTGCGCTATTTTCCTCAATAACATATTGTCGTTCCAGTTTTTGTCTGGCATCAAGAAGCAGCGCCTCTTTATTCGCGTTATCTGCGAATGCTTTTTGCGCATCCTCATAGCCTTTTTCAAGAATACTCTTAACCTCATTCAGATGCTTTCTGGCCATGTCTCCGGCGGTAGACTGATTATAAATAGCATCGATATTAACAACTGCAATTTCTTTTGACTTTTTCATATAAAAAACACCAGTAAGTACAATCAGCAACAGCAGCACTACTGCATTAACAACAGAAAATTTCATTACAGAACTCATTATGACAACCCTGAGGTGGCAGGAGGTCCCCTCCTGCCACTGTGTGATTAGAATATATATTTAATACCCAGCATTGCCTGGGCATCACTGTACCCTTTATCACCAGCCTGAACACCAACATTGCCCCAGACATTCAGGTTATCTGACAATTTACCCTGAACACCCGTTTTGACTTCAGCAATATTTGTAGCTCCGTCCTGACTGAGTGCCGTATTATCCATTTTGACACCCCAGCTCCGTGTATTATGGAGCCAGTTAACTTCCACAAATGGCTCGAACTGATGCGCCTTATTATCATCAGACGCACTCTTACCTTTCAGGTAAGTTCTGACGCCCAGACGACTCTGGATATTACCGTCTCCGCTGAGCTGAACTTTCGTGCCATTCTTCTCCGTATGCTCACTGGCTCTTACATTCATCCACGTGATCTGGGACTGCGGCTGAATATACCAGTCATAGTGGCTACCCTGGCTACCGGTAAATTCGCCGGCTTTGAAGGTATAACCCGCTTCTACTGAACCGGTAAATCCACGGGATTTCCAGGACTCCGCAGCCAGTTTTTCACCATTAACGGTATTATTAAACCATCCGTACTGGATCCAGGTATCGACATAAGCCCCGTTGTCATTACCGTCATTCTGCTGCCACGTTCCGTATAAACCGGTGCTGTATCCATTGATCGCACCTTTAGATTTATATCCCGAAAGCGAGGATGTCGTGGAACTCTTCTCATTTCCATAACCGGCCATAATCCCCAGTTGCAGACGGTCCTGACCGTCAGTCCATTGCGCAATGCTGCCACCCAGTTGCACAACATAACGGTTACTTTGCGTATTCAGCTGTGAGCTGCTGTCCTTCCAGCGATTATGACCGCCGATATGACGCATCCACATACTTGTTGCTTTCTTCTCACCAGTAAACACATCGGTATAGTAAGTTTCCCCCTCACGATCGTGCATTCTGATGTTGAACAGCGTGTTGGCTGCCGCTATGTTCGCAATATAAGAGCCCGCTTCCGGACGATAGACCTTCTGTACAGGTTTATCCGGCGTGGGGTGTGGCTGTGGCTGCGGTTGTGGTTCTGGCGGCAATTCAGAACGCAGATACCAGTTACCGTCAGTACCACCCGCATTACCTTTATGCAGGAAATATTCCCATGCCCCTGCCACCGCACGGTTCTGCAGTCTGAAGTTACCGTCAGACTGCCCACCGACATGCACAATCTCAATGCCGTCAGCGGTCTGAGCCCCCTGGCCCCGGACATTATTCACCACCACGCCGGTATCACCGGAGGTGTTACCCGTGACAATCAGTTTGTCAGTGGCAGAAGAATCATCCCCCAGCACGGTATTGATAATTAACGTACCGCCACCGGTGTAATCGCCATTTACGGTCAGGGTATTTCCTGTCTTACCACCGGCCAGACGAATGACGCCGGTATTGGTCAGTGAACCAACCGTAAAATTGCTCGCCTCTGCCGTTTCATAACCTGAGAGAGCATTCAGTGATGCCAGTGTTCCCTGGTTATTAACCTGACCCGAAACGGTCCCCAGCCCACTGAGTGTGCCGCCATTAAGAACATGAATGTTTTTGGTTCCTGACAACGTCGCACCAGCGGCACGGGTGACTGAATCATCACCGACAATCAGAACGCCATTCTCAACCGTGGTATCACCGGTATAAGTCAGCTCATGATTAATGATCAGATTACCCGCCCCCTGTTTCACCAGAGCGCCGGAGCCAGTAATATCATTCTTCAGTAACCAGTTTCCACTGGCGGTAAGCCAGGTGACACCATCACTGTCAATCAGCCCGGTGCCCAGGTGTTTTTCATCTGAAGCCCGCAGAGCAGCATCTTTCTGCACACGGAATTCACCGCTGAAATTACTGTTATCCCCGGAAAGCGTCAGATCAGTGGTGTTCAGTATACCCACTGAACCTTCTCCGGAAAGCGATTTACTCAGGTTACTGCTGACTCCGCTACCGTCGGCGATATCAATCGCCAGGCGATCACTAAGGCTTTCAAAGCTGATGGAGCCCTGGCTTCCCAGCCCCTGTGCGCCGTTCATTTCAACCAGCGCCCCCTGGGTAAGGCTGGCATTACCGGTAAACCCGATATTGGTGCCATGTACCGTCAGATTGCTGCCCGTGACAGCCAGCGTACCGTCTCCGGTCAGCACATTGTTTTCAATGATGCCACCATTATCATCGCCCGGCTGACGCTGCGTGCCGCTGACCGTTAGCACACTACCGCTATCAAGCTGAATGTGCGATCCCATTTCTGTCTGCAGTGCACCGACAGTCTGGCTGTATCCGTTTGTTCTGAAGACGGCATTGCTGGCGACGTTCAGATTACCTGTTGCGCCAAGAACATTGTCATTTGCCATCTGTAATGTGCCGCTGCGCACCAGCGTATCCCCGGTATAGTTATTACCGCCGTTAGACAGTGTGACAACCTGCCCCGCAGCTTCGATGGCCAGATCCCCTGCCCCCGTTAACTGTGCGCCAAGATCTGTCTGCAGTCCCTGGGCATTCGCTCTCGGTGCCAGCACCAGCGCTTTATCACCGGTCCCCTGTAAATCCAGCGACTTCAGCCCATAGCCTATGTACAGTCCGTCACCTTTAATACCGTCGGAGCTTCCCAGCAGCTTATAGTCATAATTTCCCTGAGCTACAACTTCACCGCCCTGAGTGACATCAAACGTCTGACTGTGAGAAATAGCCTGCCCGTTTTCATCCACCAGTTGCAGTTGCCCGCCAGTACCGGTGACGGTACCCGCTGCATTCACCAGTGTGACCAGGGTCTGCGCATCATCCTGCTCCAGCAAATTCTTACGGGTATCAACAGCCGGAATATCATTAATCACTTCATCTGGCATGGTGACCTGAATTGTGCCTTTCCCCCGGATATCCAGCGTACCTGCAGCAGAGGTTTCAATACTGTTGCTGGCAATGGTATCGCCCGGCATAACGGAACCAAAAATCAGCGTTCCGCCATTGAACCCAAGACCGCCAATCTGCTGAACACCGGAGCCAACCGTTGTGATATTCCCGGTTTCAGACATCAGCATTGCATGGGTTAACCCGCTCGTATTCAGCCCTTCCAGAGCAAAGCTACTGGTACCCAGCTTCAGAGTTCCGGCAAATTGATCCCCGACGTTATGGCTGAATTCAAAAGCAGATGTGTCGGCATCAAGACGGGCAGACAGTGTTCCTTTGCCTGTTAACAGTGGATCAAAGGTAAAGTTGCCTGCAACTGCAGGAATAATGGCCAGTTCGCTGCCCGATTCAATATCGACGGACCCCGGGCCGGTCCCCCCATCGGTCAGCACAAGAGCTTCCTTCAGAGTGACAAGTGAACTGTTCTTCAGCCCGACATGTTCAAAATTCTGTAGTTTTACAACAGAATCCAGCGTATGAATGGCGTTATCAAAAATCAGGGAATCAGAATCTCCCTGCCCGCCATCCAGCAGGTTCCAGGTTGCCCCTTCACCTTTAATGGTGAAGGTGTTCTTCCCGGTACCGGCAGTAACCTGATCAACATGAGCCTTACCATTGAGTGTTACATTATTATTGCCATTTCCTGCAGTCACTTCTCCTGTCAGTGTGCTGCCATCATCAAATAAAAATGTATTGTTACCCTCTTTTGCACTGACGGTTCCGGTAATACTGCCTTTATTGGTGAATGTGTTATCACCGCCGTTCAGAGCCACAACCCCCTGAATTTCAGCACCGCTGTCATTCAGTACGGTGGTATTCACAGCGTCATCAAACGCCATTGCAGTCCCGGTGGCGGACGCAGCTTTAATCTGACCTTTATTGGTAAAGGACTGTGCTTTTGAAGCATCCACTACGGCATGACTCAGAGAAGCAGAGATGAGATTACCGCTCTGAACCACTTCACTGGCTGCATTGTTAACCACCAGAGCAGAGCCGCCATCGGCCTGTGTAACATTGACACTTGCACCGCTTTTCACGACAGCACCATCTTTAGTGTTGACGAAAATACCCGTGCCGTCCGTACCCTTCAGGTTAATGACCAATCCAGCGGAGTCAGACATATCCAGGTTATTATCGGTTTCACTTCCGTCAGCTTTCTGGAACGCCAGTGCAATTCCACTGCCGTCTACATTAATAGTGCCGCTGTTGGTCTTGGCCAGGGAGGCGGAAGTACGTACACCAATGCCATCAGCCACATTAATTTCAGTCGTATTGGTTAACTGAATGCCTTCAATTTCTGCGCGGTTCTCAATCCCGTGACCGACCGCACCGGCAGCATTAACATTGATTTTCGCACCATCAATAACCAGCCCCACAGCCCCTGTATCCAGCAGGATGCCATGCGCATTTTTCTGACCTTCGATCGTACCCAGGCCACTCCCTGCCAGGTTCAGTGACGCGCCCGCCCCCAGTTTAATGGCAGCCTCACCATCCACAGCGACGATATCCCCTCCTGTGCTGGTAATCTGAGACTGTGCGCCTTCAACAAATAATGCAACGCCATTGACCGCAATACGGCTTCCTGTATTTTCAAAGCGGCCGTTATCAACCCAGACGCCGATATTATCGGTACCGGCAGTGAAATCAATGTTGCCGCTGTTAATCAACAGTCCCTGATTACGCGTAATAAAGCCCTTGGCATTATTCAGCGGCGAAGAGATATCTGCCTCATTGGTAATAACCGAGCCAGTATTCGTTTGCGTAATACTGCCATCCAGAGCGTATTCATTTCCGTCAACTTCCGCGACAACAGCGCCATCCCCTACAAGGTTAACTGATACCCCCTGTTTCAGCGTCGCTGTCGCCCCACCAGTTACATATAATCCCTGAGCCTGAGCCCCCAGGATCTGGAAATCACTGCCAGCCTCAGCCAGGACATTGCTCCCTTTCCCTGTGGCCCAGATACCACGACTGCCTGTACCGGAGGTTTTCATCAGCAGAGAGCCGGCCTGTTTTGCCCCATCTTCAATACGGAAAAGTACAGAACGTTCCCCACTGGCATCCAGCAGGGTTCCTGGTGCAATATTCGTTTTAATGGTTGCACCATCTCCGATAATACGAAAAGCAATCTGATCGGTAATACCGGAACCGTTAGCTGCAAATTGCGGTATTGCAGAGCCAACAAGATTCACCGTTCCCTGCTCACTGGCCTGAACACCAATCGCTCCCTGTCCCTCCAGGGATATCGTCCCCGCAGTCATATTGACGGTTGTTTTAGCACCAGAAGCTTTAATCCCCGTCGTACGGTTAGCATTATCTCCGCTCTTAAGAACAAGATTACCCGTGTTATTAATTGTCGTGGTTTCCTGTACCGCACTGGCAATTAATCCCACACCGCCATCCTGTACGGTAATATTTCCGCTGTTGGTTCCAACAGCGCCTTCCTCAACCCGGACGCCCACTGTATTCTTTCCGGTAAAGATGATATTACCGGTATTGTCAAGTGTGGCGCCATTACGGGCGATATACCCGGTCACTTTATCCTGGGTGGAACTTAACTGAGCCCCCGCCGTTAATAGTGTGGTCTTGTCCTTCGGATTAATGAGGTTGCCGGAAATATCATAGCCATTGCCATCCGCAATACCGGCTATCGCACTGGCATTATCCATCTTGATAATGGCATTACTTTCAATTGTGCCCTGCGCTCCCCCTTCAATTAAAGTCGCTGTAGCCCCCTCCCCCGTCAGGTTGATGGTCATTCCTCCTGACGTTACTGTCGAGGCCACTCCGCCATCCGATTTCCCCGTGGCAATAAGTGCATAAGAGTTCTTACCAGACGCCGTAAGTGCAGAAGAAGCTCCCGCAGTTCCCTGGAATGTCGCACCGCTGGCAATACGGAATAATGTTGAGTTTTCAGTGGACACATCCATAACACCGCTTCCGGTATTATGAATGGCTGAGTCCTTTCCATAGACATAAAACCCTACCTGATCGCTGTTGCCAAATAGCACTGCACCATTGCCTGACAGGGTCAGACTGCCGCCATCTTTAGCAAAAACCCCCACTGCCCCCGTACCGGCAAGACTGATTTTTCCGGATACATCAACATTGCTTCCGGCACCTTCCACCCAGGCACCATAGTTACGGAAACCACTGCTGATATCCACGCCGCCAACATTTATCGTACCGTCAGAATTTAGTTGTCCTGCATTGATTGCCTGCAGTCCGGTACTGTTCAGACCGTTAACATTAATAACCCCGGTGTTTTTCATCCCGGAGCTATTATTTGCCAGCATGCCAACATTCAGTGCCGGCGTATCACTGTCATGTCCCTCAATAGTAATAGTACCGCTATTTGTAACATCAACCACGCCGGCGTCCGTAGCTGCAATACCATAGTTACCCTGAGCACCTTGTCCCAGAAGGATCGTTCCCTCATTGACAGCACGGGTAGCCCCTTTTGCAACTTCAATCGCAACAGAACCAACAGCCGAATGAGCTGCTGTTCCATTTTCCGCAACGCCAACTGTAATTTTACCCCCCGCTGCGTTAGTAAAAATCCCTCCGGTACCAACACTTATCCCCCGGGTCTTTCCCTTGCTGTCAATAGTTGAGGGATCTGCGGTAATATTAATTGTACCGTTGTTAACCCCTTCACCACCGCCAGCAACGAGCATAGCCGTGTTTATACCGTATGGATTGACGGCTGCGACTTTAAATGGACGAACATTAATAACACCATTATTTACTGCACGGGAGCCAGCATTAATGGCCATCATACCTTCACCATGCAGTGAATACTTATTATTGTTATCCCAGGCATAGATAGTGCCATTATTCACAATGGAACTGTTATCATAAGCACGCATGGCTGTACCAATTGCATCAATAATACCATCATTGATACCAGTACCACCAGTGCGAGCAACAATGCCAGCCCCATAACCATATGCAGGCAATACGCCAGTTAGTTTACCTGTCGAACTTAACCGCGCTGTACCACTATCCGTTGCAGCCAGGACTGCGAGTAATCCGGTACTGGCCTGATATATATCCGGATTAATCTTCCCCCCTGCGGTACGATCAACATCGTACTGATGCGTTGTGGTAATAATAGCTTTATTAAATTCTGTCTCATATTGAGATGGTGTCAGCTTACCGTCAACTATCGCCTGAGTCAGATAATCATTATATTGTTGTAATTCAGCGAGTGAATTAACCTGATATTGTTGTCCCTGCCAGTCAGTAAAAGTACCGGCATATTTCATTGAATCAATTGTAGTGGTATATGTAAGACCATTTGCCGCTGTTGCAGCTGCCTGAAAATAAAATTCATTTGCAGAGTTCCAGTTGACCGTAGACCCTGCCCCATCAGCAACAGCAAGCTGACTATTCTTAAAATAAGACCCTATGAAACCAGCGCCAACATCAATATTGGCCGTCCCCCCCTTACTTGCAGTCACAAAGCGGGTTTTATAAAAAAAATCAGCAGTTGGTGAAAAGCCTGAAATACGCTCATCAGCAGAAGACCCTGCTGCACGCTGAGAAAATGCACTATTGTCGTATACCTGAACCGTTCTGAATGCGCCAGTTGCAGCATCCCAGTATTGCAGAGCTTTAGTTCTTCCTCCGGTATCAATATAAGATAATCCCGTCAGGTCATCTCCGGACGTAATGTAGCCTTCTGCCTTTGCCTGTGCTACTGACATATAAACGGTTCCTGAACCGTTGGCAGAAACTGAGGTCGGGCCAGTAATATTTTCTGTTATTCCATTAACTGTCACATTCCCGACAAAATTATTGTTTTGTGCTGGTCGCCATGCAGGAGCCAGTGAAGCATCAGCAAGTGCGCTGCTGCTGTTAAGCGTCATCGCACCACCAAGAATAATAGCGGATAATGTCAGATTCAGACGTGCAGACTTACATTTTTTCTTACTGCCCGTAAGTTCTGAAACCACGTCCCACTTCTGTGTGCTGTGATTCCATATCACTTTATATATTTTATTCATATATATCTTCCTTCAAAATCACTATATCGGTCACAACTGCGTTTTTACTGAAATAAGAGACAGGGGGATATTCATCAACTGATGTAGCCGCCTGACACCAAGTTTATCCATGACTCTGCGACGATGCGTCCAGACGGTCTTACTGGATATACCTAAAGTATGAGAAATCCATTCCAGATCTTTCCCTTCTCTGGTATACAGGAATACGGTTTGTTCTCTGGGAGAGAGTTGCAAATCAATAAACGAAACTTTCCTGACAACGCGATAATTAACTCCCGAATTCCAGTTAGTTATATAGTTTGCCAGGCTTGTGCATAACTTCTCATACGTCAATTTCCAGGGAATGCAAGGCACCCCGCTATGAATCAGTCCACCTCCATTTCCCCAAATCACACAGGGAATATTATATTTATAGTTCCGGAGCCGTTTATCCAGCCACTGGTTTACAAAACGCAAAGACAACAGACTTGTCGTAAGATCATCATCCGGAAACACAGGTAAAAGTACAACTCGCCTGTTACGCAATAAGTGTGTACCGGCCTCACTCTCCAGAAAAGAAAATTCATCAACAGATATAACGCAAACATCAGAAAAAGCAGCAAAGAACACGTTTTCTAATGCTTTGATTAGATAAATATTTTTTGTCGTTGTTATAAGCACCATATCTTCTGTCGCTCAGCCAATATCTGGCAGAAATCATTCAGTCAATAATGACAGACACATAAAGAACTATCACAAATGGTTATTCTGTATATGGGTGCCGCTTATTGATGTCTGACTTTAATCAGTTTGATAAAAATATTTAATCGCAGGTCGAGTATCACCTTAAAGAGGTATACAGATGTTCGAATCAATAGATAACTAACATTACTAAAAACCACTCTGTTATTGATTGAACGACAGAGTATCAAAAAAAGCACATATGATCGACAAAAACGATCGATTACACAACATTAATAGCTAACATAAATCAATCAAAGCAAATCGATCGATAACAACGATCTATCAGCATTAACAAACACACATAATTAGCCACACAAAACCATTAAAAAACACAATGCACACACTAAATAAACATAAAACACAATAAAGATACAATCAAATAACACTCAACCAATCCTTTCCATAATAGATTTTATAAATAAAAATAATTACAAACATTATTAATAGTCTGTAATATTAAATTCTTTAATGATTTATAAATTTAATAATGACATTTCGCTCAAAGCTCACCTGATATATGTCAGCGCCAGTGATATAAGACGGTAATGGGGATGCGGACGATTTCCAGGACTCTCAGGAGATGAAACATGTTTACTGAAGAACAAAAAATCCGCGCCATTGAGCTTTATTTCAAATATGGTAAGAAGCAGGCTCCCGTTGTACGCGAACTGGGCTACCCTTCGAAAAGAAATCTGCGGCGTTGGATCCGCTCATGGGAAGCAGGTGGTGGCACAAAAGAATCCATTCGTCATAAGCACCGTTACTCCGATGAGCAAAAACAGGTTGCCGTTGAACATTATCTTAACCACGGCTGCTGCCTGGCGTTTACCAGCAGAGCCCTAGGTTATCCCTGCATGCACTGATGTGCTCGCTCGCGGGGTTAATGAACTTTATCCCGACAGACGACGTATATTTACCAGTAAGACCAACCCGGTTGCGCCCTTTGAACCAGAAGTCAAACGTCAGGCTGTCATGGCACTCTGTACACGACAAGTATCAGCCAGTGAAATTGCCAGGCGTATTGGTGTCAGTCGTGCGGTATTGTATAAATGGAAAGATGAAATTATCGGCAACAGTGCTTACCAGACTATGCGTAAACATAAGGAACCTTCCCTGGAGGCAGAACGCGATGCGTTGCGGGAGGACGTCGCCCGACTGAATCAGGAAATACGCCGCCGGCAGATGGAGCTGGATATTCTGAAAAAAGCGGAGGAAATCATAAAAAAGACCCGGGCATCAGTATCAGTCACCTGGACAACAGAGAAAAAACAAAGATCGCTGATGCCCTGAGACAAACATATCCCCTGACAAAATGACTGCGTGTTCTGGGCCTTGCCCGTAGCAGTTATTTTTATCACCGTGCAGCACTGAAGGCCGGCGATAAATACGCCACGATACGTACGATGCTGACAGATATCTTTAACAGTAATTACCAGTGTTATGGCTATCGTCGCCTGCATGCGATGCTCAGGCATGAGGGGGGGGCGGCTATCAGAAAAGGTTGTACGCAGACTTATGGTGGAGGAACAGCTTGTCGTCAGCCGTAACCGTCGTCGCCGCTACAGCTCATATTGCGGAGAAATCGGACCGGCTCTGGATAACCTTATCACCAGAGATTTTAAGGCGGAGCAACCTAATCAGAAATGGCTGACAGATATCACGGAGTTCCAGCTCCCTGCAGGTAAAGTCTGGCTGTCATCGGTGGTGGACTGCTTCGATGGAAAAGTTGTGAGCTGGTCTCTCAGTACACGTCCCGACGCAAAACTGGTTAACACCATGCTGGATAACGCTGTCGAAACGTTAAATGCTGGCGAACGACCGGTGATAAACAGTGACAGAGGTGGGCATTATCGCTGGCCAGGCTGGCTGGAAAGAGTGAATGCAGCAGGTCTTATTCGCTCAATGTCCCGTAAAGGATGTTCACCTGATAATGCCGCATGCGAAGGCTTTTTCGGCAGACTGAAAACGGAAATGTATTATGGGCGTAAATGGTCGGGCATCACGCCAGAAAAGTTCATGCAGTAAGTGGATACTTACATCAGATGGTATAACGAGCGGCGTATAAAATTATCGCTGGGTGCAGTCAGCCCCAAAATGTACCGCCAACAATGCGGGCTGGAATGATAAAGCAGTCCAGGAAATCGTCCGCATCCCCATAACGGTCAAACATCGTGGCGTTGACAACTGTTTTTCGTCCATAAATTAACCTTCATTTGATGCTGGATTGAACATATCAAAATCAGGCAATTACACAAATCTATGTACAGGCTCATTTTTCATTTATTATCATTATCAACTCTCCGAACATACGAATACTCATTGTTGTCAGAAAAGAGCATACAAGCACGCTGCCCATAAATATGGCCCAGCTTCAGGAGGTCACTCCCATAAGCGCTAACTTAAGGGTTGAACCATCTGAAGAACGCGACGCCTCGGTGCCTCGTTAAGACGATGCCTCGTGTTCTTCAATTGCGTTTTGTAGGCTGTCAGGGATACTGTCCCACGAATGGCCACCTGTAAGCTCCAGATGACCATTTTTGTTATTCTCCACAACGAGTTAGTTCTTCTTTTCGGATCCGGCACTTCTGGGGGGAAAATCCAGCGATGGCTGGATTATGTCGTCAATTAAAAATGCGGCGAGTAGATTAGCAAATATCCACGCTTTCGCGAGTTCAGGTTCCTTTGCACGCAAAGCATCCAAGTGCAACAAACTTTTGAGCCGCTTAAAAGCCAGTTCAATTTGCCATCGCAGACGGTAACAATCAGCCACTTGCTCTGCTGAATATTCATCTTCCGATAATGATGTTAGCAATAGCACATGGCCCGCTGCTTCCAGCGTTTCCGTCTGAACCACTCGTCCTTTTCGACGATTCTCGCTGAGCAGTCGGGTTTTACTGATTAATGCTTTTTCGGGAGGAAGTGATACGGCAATGAGACGTGCAGGAAAGGGAGCTCTGGCTTTTTTATTACCTGAATTGCCTATCATTACAGTGGTTTCACCGTTCTTACCGCAATCCAGCCCGCGCAGAAAATCCATCATGTCAAAGCGCATTCCTTCTGCAGTTAACCAGCGCAATCCTCGCCAGTGAACCCGGACGATATAATCAGCTTCTCCAAAAGCAAGTGAGCGGATACATTCGGGACGCGAACCGAATCCCCGGTCAGCAATGCGTATCTCGTCTGCCGTTTGCGCAAATCGATCCAACCGTTCAGCGTCTCTGCTGTCGGTTAGCTCAAAATCAGTGAACTGACAGGTATGAGGATCATATCCCATATGTAGTCGCCATTCAACGCTGCCGCCCCCGGGCAAGCCCCTCAAATCCGGCATTATCGCTGTTATGGTTGATATTCAGAGTGAGTGTGTATAACGGCGGAGATAACAGAAGCGTATCTCCGTCAATCCGGTACGTGCTCAATGTCCGCTCACGCTCCCGGGACAGGGTATAAATATTCTGCCCAAGATACTCGATAGCCTCAAAATCATGATCCTCCACTGACGGAACAACCCGGAGAACATTACCGTCCCGATCCAGTTCCACCACAGAAGAAGGATGATCCGTGACAGCAAATAATGTCTCACTGTCCGGATTCCTGGTCAGTCCTGATAATCCCCCATTTATTCCCGGGATATGTTTTTTTACTGAAAGCTGCCATGCGTTTTCCTGCGGATACCAGACTTCCGGAAACAGAAATGTAATAACCGCCGCAGCGACCAGAATAAAAGTCGTCAACAATACCGATTTTTGTTCAAAACAGTGATTAAAATACATTATATTTCATTGAATTATAAAATCACATATAACCCAGAACATGATCATCCCTCCGGTAAGGAGGCCGATAATAAAAACATTCGCTATTAACAGGAACAACAGTACGAAAATCTGCACCATCTGATATTTCTCTCATCTGCCCGACACCTCCCCACCTCACGGAAGCTACAGCAGAAAAAGCTCAGAAGGTCTTGTACAAGTAATCCTCTTTCCATGCGCTTGTACTGTCTGCGCATTTTCATGGAAGATGACCAGCCATAAAAACTTTCAACCTCATCAAAGAAACAAACCCCAGACGCTGAACCATCAAATCACGCTTCTGATATGCTCTCCGAATCGCTGAATCTTCAGATTCCTGGACGGGAAAAATCCGCAGGGTCTGAGAGGCTCTTTCCAAAAAGGATTTCACACAATCCCACTGAGACTCCGGCATGCCATCCGGCAGACAACGCTGTACGGTCTGCTGTAATGACAGGGACAAATGAATACAACTGCGTTCTCCATTCACTGTCACTATATTTCTGCCACATACAACATCTGTCCGGCAGACCTCATCAGGACACAGGACAATCAGCCGGATATCATAACGATAAGCCACCCATTGTGTTATCTTCAGATACCGCCACCATCCCAGCAACGGTGCACTACTGAAACAAAGTATCAGTGTATCTCCGGCCCGGAGCCGCTCCCCCGGCCTGAAAAGCCTGACACTGACACCACAGCCCTTTAACAGATGTATTACGCCTGTTGTTTCATAACCACTGCACCCGGCAACCCATACGGCCTCCATGATTACAGCAACTTATTTATCTGTCCGGTCAGTCAGTGCGTTCACCGCAGCAACGTAGCTTTTACGGAAAGCCTCCACACTGTCTGCCTGAAATGCACTGTTCTCAATACGGTATCTGCCGTTGACATACACGGACGGGGTGCCGGTCACACCATACTCCCTGAACAGACGTTTCTGCTTCTCTGTCATCTCAGCCACTTCCTTACTGGCAAGCGCCCGCATATATTCTCCAGGATAAACACCCGCACGGATAAAAATCCCCGGAATATCCTCTGCTGATTTCAGTCTCCGCGTTTTCTGCACGGCATCAAATAACAGCGGCTCCACCTTATCTTCCACGCCCAGTACCATTGCCACAGACCACGCCCGAGTCAGCTCCTCTCCCAGCTCTCCCAGAAAACCGGCATGATACTTGACCAGTTTTTTCCCCGGAGGAAGGCTTTCGCGGATGGCTTTATCAATACCGTAATCCTGAGAAAAGGCATAACAGGGAGGACAATAAAAAGAAAAAAACTCAACCACCGTTTCATTATCCTGAACAGCACTCGCCACCGGCTTATCCAGTACCGAATAGGCTGCGTTTTCCTCTGCATATACTGTGCCGGGCAGCGCCAGACACAAAAAAAGAGAAAAAAATAAACTCTTTCGCATATTCATGCTCCGGACTATACTTATCTTCACAGAAATACTCTTCACCTGTAAGCCAGGTGAGTTTTAATATTACTGGACGCAGAGCATACTGGCTCTTATCCTGTACATCACACCCATAACAAATATTCTCTGGTTATAACTAATCTGTAACAAAAAGTGCCATAACGCAAAGGAATAACGATGTAAATGCCATAAAAACAAGACAAATATAATAAAGTAATTTCAAGACCATCCTTTGCCATATCTATAATTTTCATCTGTAAACCTTTCCCCTGGTACCGGTATGCCTTTCACCGCAATCTCCATATTCCTGGCACACCTTTTCCTGAATTAATTTTTTCCACAACATCAAGTAACCGAAGAGCCTCCAGATGCAGACGAGTCTGATATATCGTCAATCCAACAGCATCAGCGACCTCACGTGTTCTGAAAATTTCCTTTGTCCCCGAACTCTTCTGATACGCCATATACTCCACAATTTCCTTATATACATCCGTCACTTTTTACCTCCCTAATATTTTTAACATTTCCTCCCGGATAACAAAAAAACAGCGAACACAATTTTCGAGAGAACAATTTCTATAGCAGTCATGCGTATCTCTATCTTAATCTTAACTTTATATTGATTATTCAGTCATTATATTAATGTATCTCCAGGAGCAAACCAGGCACTTCGTAAGGAACCACACTTGCTAACCAAATACTCATCCTTATTAGCACGTCTTCAATCAGAATAATAGCTATACCCCCCCTTATCAGGAATAATAAGCACGCACAACATTATGATACATCAATGATTAAAATTTGGGATGCCGAAAAGTTACCAGCTTCAAGTTCCCCAGAAAGCTTCAGGGTTGAGCTAACAGTTAAAGAAACTGTGCTATTTGCAGGAACATATACTTTTCCATCACCAGATAACCCGCTAATTTTTAACGTACTGGAAATGCCTTTTCCCAACTCAATTTCCTTGCTATTACCTGCATCTCCCCCCCCAAACCATTTTAGTTTAAAATCAGCCCCCTCCCCTTGACATGACAATTGCATTATTGATGTAGATATGTTCCCCGGAACTTCAGCAGGCATAAGCGTTCCATGGGAAAGAGTGATATTCTTGCCGGGTCCAACGGACGCAGAACACCAGTTTTTTACGGTGGTTGTCAGATTCACTGAAACCGGTCTAAAAATAGGAAGATAGCTCCTTAGCTTGGAGATTATCTCTGACTCACCATATTCAGAACGGCCTGACATTACAGGTATATTAACTATCTTACTTGCGCTTCCTGCCTGATAAATCTGAGATACCCGGTATACTCTTTTCATCCCACTACCAACAAAGACTCGATTACTCTGGGTCCCGGTTGCGCTACCTCCGGGTTGATAATCTGCACATATACGCGGAGCTGTACCGATCTCTATCCCCATTGACTCCGAGTCTATAAGATCCAGCCTCATATTCTCCATTTCTATATAAGCAGGCCAATGGTAAACTTCGTACTTATACGGTTTTATTGACGGAGAAGAACAAACAGTATCCCCCACAGTCCAGTTTAATGTTCCTGTATAAAAAATTCCTGAGCCGGGCGGTGTAAGAGTTCGAATGCTGAGAGTATCTCCTTGTTTCATAAATGGAGGTATATCTGCTACCGCAGAAAAAGACGTCGTCAAATTTGAGTTTTCAAGAAAAGTATTCAATTTCGCATAACTTACCTCACATAAGAAACTAAAAAATACAGCAATACAAATTCTGTTAATCATCATCAAGTCCCCACCCCCATACCTAACGCACTCTACTTAAACTATCAAGAACATCTTTTGATATATCCGAGCATAATTTATCCGTCCAGAACAAATAAAATGCATCCACTGCCCTTTGTGTGTAATTCCCGACATCGCCTCTTACGCCATTGTAAATTACTGCACCAGAAAGTAATTTATCAAACTCCTGCTTGCGTCTGTTATAAACAGATAAATCTATTTTTTTCAGTGCGTCCAGCTCCCGGCGACACCTTTCCATTTTTTCCACATCATTCATTCTGTCTCCGGAAATACTTACTGGAACCACTTCCGTTTTCTGCGCTAAAGTTTTCACCCCCTGTTTTTTATCACACCCTCCAAGTAACAGTGAAAACAAAAAAATCAAACACACCAACACTGAACGTCGTATCATATCTCACACCGCCACATGGGCTAAAAATTTAATATCACAGACAATAACTACCGGAAAGCACTAAAAGACTCACATCAAAAATAAGATATACTCATATTTGCTGAAGCGCTAAAACTTCCCGTCGCCAAATCATTACTACCGTTTTTAAATGGCACTGCAGTAAATGTAAAATGGCTACCGGTAAATCCATTCGTCAGGCGGTAACCTATTGTATTCTGCCCATTACTCCGTCCATCACCCAATATCAGTTTAGTTGACGTTCCCTCTCCCTGATAAAGGGCTATACCAAAATTCTGAATATTGGTCGCTAATATATTATCATTGCTCCCAAGTTTGCTTCCTGTAACCTTAATCCAGGCATCCCCCTGATTATTATCACACGTAACAGGTATTTGTTTTACCCGTCGGTTACGCTCATTTGCCACATCCGTAACAGCTATATCCCCAAAATCAACCTCAATAACCCTTCCCTCATTAACACGACAGGGAGGGATTTGAACCGTACCCGTGATTTTAATCTGTACATCTACAGCAAATACCACTCCGGAAAACAACAACACACCTCCGGTAAACAAACACATCAGACTTTTTCGCATTAATACTGTCATTTCAGGGTTCCTTTCGTCTTTTCGGATGAAATCGCTCTGACTGCTCCACTATCACCAACGTGCATATCTTTCACACTTTCCACCCTGATGGTGTATATCATCGTAGCTCCGGGAGGGATCCCTGAAGGATATCCCTCATCACCATAAGCCAGTTCTGACGGGGCTACTACCGTAACCGTTCCATGATTTCTCAGTAAGTGTAAGGCTGCGCGAAACAACGGAGGATATTCATTCAGAGGCTGGGATATCACTGCCCCCCGGGCATCCATGTCCTCAACAACGGTGCCATTTGTCAGTTTTTCCACTACAACAATATCGACTACCGTATCATCCCCGTTTATCAGTTCCCCATCACCGGCGTAGTCAATCCTGTACCAGAAACCGCTTTTATCTTTTTGTACTCCTTTCTGCTTCCTGAAGTCGGCCAGCCATCTCTCCCCATCCTTTTTCCACTTTCTGGCTGTATCGAGACGCGCCCTGCGAATATCTTCTTCGGCCTGACGCAATGCCTTCTGCAGCACCATTTCATTCAGTAATTCCTTATGATTCAGTGCATCTCTCACTCCTGCCAGTAAAATCCGGTTATCCGTTTTCTGACCCGAAAAAGCATTTACTGCCTGGAGAGACAATATATCCCGCCCCATCATAACGCCGGCTGCATAAGTCTGCTGATTCTGTGGGGTATTCAGTTGTTCCGGAACAACAACTGGCATCAGTTTCATTTGCCGGGTTATGTCATCAAGTGATGATTTCAGTCTCTGATTATCCTTTTCAACCACTATCATTCTGGACTGCATTTCAGCCAGTTTCTTACCGTCTGAAGTCGTCAGTAATCCTTCTTTCTCTGAAAGTTGTTGTTTTAACCGTGTTGTCTCTTCAGCACATTGTTCGTGCATTTTTTGCAGGCTCTGTCGTTGTTGTCCCGGGGACATCTCCCCATCCGGTTTATCCCCCTTTCTTTCTGACGCGGCCATCTTCTCACGAAGATGCCTGTTTTCACGTCTCAGTTGCCTGATATCTTCCTCACTACGGGCAAGGCGCTTTTTCAGGTCAGCACCGTTAACCGACACTCTCCCGGGTTCAGTTATTCCGTCCCTCCCGTTTTTTTTACTGCCTTCCTTCGCCTCAGGTTTATCCAGAGTACGGGCATAACGCAAAATCCCCGGAACACCATCATCCTCTGCAGCTTCTGCGTATCCGCAAAAATAAAAAAACAGATAACAAATCCCCGTCAAAAACAGAATATTTTTCCTGAGTCTCACGGAATGCTCCCCCTGCATCCGCTTATTCGTAACGTACTTCCATACTTGCTGAAGCCTCAAACGGTCCGGCAGTCAGCAACTCCATACCACCTTCACGCCCCACCCCCGCAGCCAGCCTGATTTCATACTGCGTTCCCCCGGTATTACTGATAGCATTACCGGCAATCTTCTGGTAACTCCCCAGATTAATTGCTTTCCCCAGGTTATCTTTCGTCCCCTGATGAAGATAAATCACCAGTTTTTCAGCGTCATACCTGGAGGTTTTGATACTGTTACGAGCCCCGGCAGCCTGACTGCCTGTCAGCCGGATTTTTGGTGCTCCCAGAGAATAGGGACAATTAACAGGTACCCGGATATTTTCCCAGTGATATCCCGTATTAGCCGCAGCCAGTGTCTGTATTTCAATATCCCCGAAATTTGTCTCAACAGGATTACCATTATTCACCGTGCAGTCAGGGACAATAAGTTTGCCTTTGAATTTCAGGTTATCCACCGCCTGTCCTTCTGTGATAAACACCCCCCAGAGGACTGCCATAATCATTAATTTACGGACTTTCATTTCAGCTCCTTTATCATTCGCTTTTTATTGTGTTCACTGGTAATAAAGTTCAAACGTTGCCTGAGCATCATAATCACCCGGCTCCACACTTCTGGCACTGATAGCTTCTGGCGTTGCCTGAACCCGGGCACGATACGTCAGCGTTACACTCTCCCGGGTCACCTCAGTCCCGTTTCCTTTATTATGGCTACCGCCAAGTGGCAAAAGAGTTTCTCCATCCGTATCCAGAATACCAATCCCCAGTCGCCCACGATTCACTCCCCCCACCTGCAGATAACCCGGTAATGCCGGCTCAGATACACCACCGAATGTCAGATGGACGACTTTTCCCATAGTGGATGGATGGCAGTTAACCAGCTTTACAGAAAAAGATTCTGCAGGCGAATATCCCGGTGAATACCAGAAGTCTTTTGCCGGTCGCGTTTTAAATACCACCTCCTGCTGCAAACTCTCTGCCGCCACCTGGCATGGCCTGTCCAGCAGATTCCCCTTAAATCCCAGCTCAGAAGCAAGCCCGGAAACAGGATGTACCACCGCTGTCAACAGGGCAAAAATTAACACTCCGGATATTCGGTTATCTTGCATCCCCCCACCTCCCTTCTCTTATTCATAATCCAGCCGCAGACGCAACAGGGCCGTGTTGTCCCGCGGGTTCATGTACGGTTTCCCCTGCGCACGGTCTGTCGCCTGCTGACCCGCCAGTGCCTGCTGCTGTGCCTCACTCAGCCAGTAAGTGAACTGGTTCGCACCACCGTACACAACAGCACGCCCCGTGCTGACCATCCGCTGTTCCGGCTGCAGCACGCCGTCCTCCACTCCCGTCAGCAGGGCACTCTGCATCACCATCATGCTGTTACGTCCCGCCACTGAAGTGGCAGAGGTCACCGCACCACCGTCACCACATCCCAGCAGATTCAGCTTCAGCACATAACGCGTCATGATGCCTTCCGTGCTTTTTTGCAGCGGCAGCTCCACCTCATTCGTCTCCAGCGTGCACGGGGATGACAGCAGCGCACCACTGACTGTCAGCATCCCGGTACGGCCATTGTGCTCATTCACCCACTGATGACGGGTCTCATCTGCGACAAAGAAGTTATCCCGCATGACCAGCTCGTCTGCCCGCAGCACACTGTTCATGCTGCAGCTCACCAGCAGCGCAGCCAGACAGAGCCCTGTTGTTGTCCTGTTCATCTCCGGCACCTCCGGTTAATCCTGTCACTGCGCGCTTATTTCTTCACCGCCGTACAACGGTCTCCGCTGCAGCTGAACTGCAGAACCGGACGTCCACCGTAGTCGTTGATGTAGCTCAGGTACGGCGTGCTGTATGTTCCGGATTTCACCGTCTGCGTGGACTTCGGTGCCAGCATCACGGCCTCAAACTCGCCTTCCTTCGCCTGTTTTTCACTGCCGCCAAGGCCAATCACCGTCACGTAATATGGCGTCGGGTTTTCAATCCGGTAACCTCCGCTGGTTTTGTTCAGCACCAGCTGGTCCTGCCAGACTGCATTGGGTTTCGCCTCAATGGCTTTCGGGCGGTAAAACAGCTTGATTTTGGTCTGCAGAGCTATCTGCAGCACATTCGCCTTATCACTCTTCGGAGGAATTTCGCGAAGATTGAAGTAGAACAGGGATTCCCGGTCCTGTGGCAGTTTGCTGATATCCGGGGTGCTGGCCAGACGGACCATACTTTTGGCTCCCGGCTCAAGACGCTGCACCGGCGGCGTGACCACAATCGGTCCGGTGGTGATTTTTTCCTGCTTCTCATTCTCTATCCAGGCCTGGGCCAGGTACGGAAGCTGTTTGTTATCATTGGCCACATTCAGCGTCATCGATTTCTCTCCCCCGTTAAAAATCGCACGCGTACGGTCCAGGGAGATGGCAGCCTGGGCTGCCGGTACTGCGCTCAGGCACGCTACCGCCATCAGCGTTTTTTTCAGCGCCGGTTTCATTTTCAGCATCTTTTCTTCTCTCAGTTCTGGTTCCGGTGTCGCCTGTGGTGCAACACCGTCCGCTTATCGATTCATGCCTGTACGGGGTTACTGACTGCCGGCCAGTGAAGATGACCGGCAGTCAGCCCCTCGTTCCGTCAGTTCGCCTTACGGCAGGGCAGCAGCAGTTGCTGTGCCGGGTCCAGTTTTGCCGGGATATCCACCACACACTGTGTCCGGCCGTCCCAGCCGACATTCAGGGTTTCACCCGGATTCACCCCGCTCAGCCAGGCCAGACCACTGTCTGCCACCATTCCCAGTTCACGACCTTTCGCATTTGTCACGCTGGCACCAAACGGCGGATGGCTGTTGTCTGCCAGACGCAGCACGGCAAACAGACGATTTCCTTTCAGGACTTCAAACTCCCTGTAACCAATAGCCCCTTCCGTCAGGACCGATTCCACCACCGAGCGGGTGGCTTCCATGTCGTCCGGCAACTTGTTCAGGTCCACTGAGGTGGTGTTGCGGTAATAGCTGCTCACATCCGTCACCACACCAATTCCCCACCGGTTGGTGGAGACCCGGCCGCCGTCGACAGGCACGCCTCCGACACCATCGGTGTCCACCAACAGCCGGGTTCCTCCGTTCATGCCCCCTGCATGCAGGGCCGCACCTTTCGCGGTAATCGTTGCACCACCGGATGCGCTCATACCGAATGACGTGTAACCATTCTCTGCTGCAGAGAAATTAGCTGAAAGGTTTGCCAGCGGACTGTTGTGGTTGTAATAAGCACTTATCTGACTCTGCGATGGCTGACCGTTACCAGTATTAACCCCCGCATTCAGGCTGTAGCTGTCCAGTCCACCATTTACTGTATCGCTGTATCCCACCATATTGGTGTAACGGTCATTGCTCATACTGCCGCTGTAACTGGCCGTGCCTGTTCCCCACGGCACAGAAAGGCGTAAGTAGACAGAATCGTTATATGTTCCCCCACTATTGCTTCCTTTCTGGTAATACCGGGAACGGGAGGCACTTACCCCTGCAGAAATGTTCTTTAAACCAAACGCATCGAAATAACGGTTCAGCGATAATGTGTAATAATTTGACGTTCGCTGATCCCAGTAGGTCTGATGGCTGTACTGAAGGCTGACAGATGTTTTGCCGTCCTCAAGGCTTTTGTTCAGTGAAATGTCATACTGCTCCTTTTCACGTCCCGTAAAATCATGACGGTAGCGTGCATCCAGGTATTGCTGCATTGTCATATAGTTACGTTCAGAAAAGCGGTATCCTGCGAACTGAATATCCGCATCCACATCATCAAATCGTTTGGAATAGCGCAGACTCCAGGATTTTCCCTGTTTTGTCTCTTCCCGGGGAATACGAGCCACTGACTGCGTTACATCCGCCGACAATGTCCCGAACTGACTGAGATCACGACCAATACCAACAGCCAGTGCGTTATAATCTCCGGCAACAATGCCACCACCATAAAGCGACCATTTATTACTGATCCCCCATGATGCTTCTCCGGCAATAAATAGCGGCCCCTCTGTGGCATGTTCATAGCTACGGGAGCGCCCGGAGATCAGCTTATAGCGTATCTGTCCGGGACGGGTCAGATACGGAACATAAGCAGTATTAACCTGGAACGTTTTTTTCTGGCCATTTTGCTCAATCACTTCCACATCCAGACGACCGCGCACGGAACTGTCCAGGTCCTGAATGGTGAACGGACCAGCCGGCACGGTGGAGTCATAAAGGATGCGTCCCTGCTGCGAAATCACGACGCGAGCGTTCGTGTCCGCAATCCCTGAGACCTGCGGTGCATAACCGCGCAGTTTTGGCGGCAGCATGCGCTCATCACTTTCCAGACTGGCACCGCTATAGCGCCAGGAGCTGAAAATCTCTGAATTGATGTAGTTCTCACCCAAGGTGAGATTTGCGCGCCAGCGCGGGATGGCGCGGTACATGTAGAAACGGCTCCAGGTAAACTGACTGTCCGTTCCCTGTCCGCTACCCGTGGTATGATTCAGGTTCCCCTGGTAATCTGCACGGAAACGCCAGGCACCAAAATTAACACCTGCAGTACCGTTATATCCAACAGACTGCGTTTGTTTCCCCTTGTGGGGTTTACTGACAGTCCCGTTTATATTGTAATCAAACAACAGCCCCGGAATACCGTTATCCCAGCGGGACGGCGGCATCCAGGAGGCGTCGGAATACTCCAGCCAGGCCTGCGGCATATTGATGTACAGCATCCCTTCTGCCGGATTCGGGCGTATTTCCACTCCCGGCAACTGACTGAGGTCCGCACACTGCCCGTTATTCCAGTATGTGACCTTCTCCTGAGAAGCCACGGTCAGTCCCATCCTGCTGACCATCTCCGGCGTCAGACAGGCCTGCGGTAATGGCTTCTTTCCGTCCTGACCGGAAACCGGCGGCTCCAGAAACGTCACCGGAAATGCCGACGGTGAAATCCCCTGGTCATTCACCATAATTTCCATCTGGTACTGCCCGGGCATGATATATCCCGCCTGGGAGAACCGGGAAAAATCAATATTCTGTCTGTCTGCTGCATCCAGAACATCTGTATTAAAGTCGACGGCATAAGCCGGTGCACCTGCAAGGGAAAGCAGCAGCGCATATGTAATGCCGTTAACAGCAAAAGAGGTATTATTTTTCATTATCAGCCATCACCTTTAATACAGACTACTCCCGGAAATAAAGACAAAGCGCCCCCCCCTCCTGCATGCAGGATTTAATTTCCATTCCTCTGTCGGAATATTTAATTAAATACCGGGAAGCTTCCGTCTGTTACCGGTTGTTATTTCTGTTCACCCTGTTATTCGTAATCCACCTTAAAACGTAATGCGGCATAATAATCCCCCGCCTTTAACGGCTGACCATTACGGACAACCCGCAGGGTATAATCCAGCCCCTCTTCATTTCCGTTCAGCAATAATGGCGGCATCACTTTACCGACACGGGCCGGATAGCCCTGGTTATCCAGTATCTGCAGATTGATACCTTCTGCCTGACCGGTCAGCGAGAACCTGTCAGGCGTTTCCCCCTGCAGACCATCAAAGGTCACCCGGACACGGCTCGCCGTATAAACCCGTTTACCTGTTCCCGCCAGCTCACAGTTACGCAACCGCAGACGGAATTTCTTTTCAGGACCGGAAAAACTGTCCTGCAAATCGCGAACTGGCGTTATCCCCATGTCGATTGCCTGATATGTATCTTCCATTGCCAGCGTACATGCCGGAGCAATAACCTCACCTTTAAAACTGGCACGACCATGCCACCATACATGCTCCTCTCCCCAGTATTCCGGAAGACTCATCCCCGGAGGGGGAAAAGAAGGCAGCAAAGCAGAGTGAAGTACCCCGCTCCATAAAAGTATTATCGAAAGAATTATGCGCCAGAGCATCCATTATTCCTCATGCCGCTTTAGCTATGAAGGACAGAGGCCTGAGGCCTCTGTCTTATCATATCCGGGCGAAACGATTACTGATATGCAAGGGTGAAATCAGTAACAGCAGTGAAAGCGCCCTCTGTGACAGCCGGGGCATTCGCATCAGCCGCAGTGACCCATGCCTGATAATGCAGTGTATTATTGCCATCCATTACCGGTACAGCTGCAGTGGCGGTTCCAAATACAACATCCTTGCCGTCCTGACCAACCATTACAATCCCTGCACCAGTATTAGATGCTCCCAACATCTTCTTACCTGCATCAATGGTTTGTCCATTAAAAGTGACCTGTACAGTCTTCTGTGCCCCACCCAGTTCACAGTTAACCAGTTTAATATCAACGTCTTTTTTGACAGACGTACCTTTAGCATTCAGGTGCGCCTTTGAAATCTGACCAAAATCGATAGTCTGGTCAGCTGATTCAGGCGCAATACCACACGGTGCATCAATGATTTCACCTTTGAAATTTACGGTACCACTTCCCTGATTTGTTGCTGCGTTCGCACCAAAAGATACCAGAGCCATGGCAACTGCACCCGCCATTACAGTCTTAATCATTTTCATTTAAATGTTCCTTTTTATTGACAATAGAAAACCAGCATAATTACTGCGCTGGCATTAGCGCACTCAGAAAATGCGCTAATATCAACACGTATCGCTCTTATTTCTTTCTCTGTCCTTGCAGGACGATTATGATATGTAACTATGCATCAACTGATAAATAATGTTATTAACATGTCGGATTCGCTTCAGTGCCACTGAAAAATAACCATAAGACACACCATATTTTTCACATGCTTCTTTTCTGGTATACCCCAAGACCAGAAAATCCCTTAGCGCACGAACAACCTTTTCACTTCGAAGTGGAGATAATTCTATTAATGCCCAGAAAAAATCTTCCGGCACCTTTCCAGGTATTAACATCCACATACCTCACAGAACATGAATACTCTTCCCAAGAATCAAAAAATAATGTTTACAGAGCCCATCCCCCTTCGACGAAATTAAATCTATCACAGCTTTTTATTCCAAAAAATATCAATAAAACGATCTTTTATGCCAAAGCAATCAGATAACGCAGTACAACAACCCAATAAAAATTTACATATCAGATAAAAAAACCAAAAAACATAAACATAGCAAGATAAAAGATCGTTGTTTGATAAAAAAATGGATTGTTTAACTTATTTTGTTTTTATACAAAAACACTCCATAGATCAAAAATAAATGATACACAAAAAAGAAATAAACAAAGCAAACTAACATTTTCGAGAGTTACAATAGTCAATATACATGCATTCATGATAATGAATACATGTGCAGGAACCTGGATTGTGATAACAATGGGTTTAATATACTCATCCGGCAATACTGGATATATCAGTTGACAAGGCGAGCTAACAGGAGAATGGAAGAAGGTAAACAGGGCGCTATTGAAACCCTGCATCTTGCCGGCATCGATGTTGCCGAAACACAGTTGCTAATGCCGCTAAAACAAACAATCGCAAAGGTGGATAAAGCCAGAGAAATGTTAGATGACGGAAAGTGCTATGAGGCAAACCTTGCTCCGAAAGGTGCTGAAGATGGCATAATTACTGATACTGAAACTATTATTGATAAATAATCCACCCCCCCTGTCTCTACACAGGGGATTTTATTACTGTTCGTAATAGCGTTACGCCACACATCCTCTCAGCAACAGCTCTTATATTAGGAATATTTCCATTGCCGATAATACCACAAAGAAATAAAATAATTATTTACTATATAATTTCAGATTGTATCTTCCTACTATGAGAACGGAAACAAAACTTTTACAGCACCTGAAAAGAGACGACTTCCTTATCCGTAATAACATCACATTATCCGATTTCAGACGTGCAGACATGTCCTGGGATGTGCTATTACAAATTGGGATATCACATACAGAACGTACTCCCTATTTGAAAGAAACAGCAATACTCCTGTCATCCATGCTGCAGCAGGTTAATGAAGTTCATTCCGTCAGATGGCGCATAAAACAACCTGAACATCTTATGGCAAAAATTATAAGAAAAAGGAACAGCGGCTCTGAAAAATACAACAAAATTTCCGTCGACAATTATCAGAAAATAGTGACAGACCTGATAGGAATCCGGGTCTTGCATCTTTTCAAAAAGGACTGGCAGTCCATTCATCATTTTATCAACACCATGTGGAGGCAGGTGGAGCAACCCATTATTTATCTGAGGACGGGTGATGAGTCTGAATCAGACCTCTACAGTAATAAAGGATGCAGGATAAAACTTCATGATGCAGGGTACCGCTCTGCTCATTACGTTATAAAAACAAGACCGATAAAAGATGAGATTTTTACTGAAATTCAGGTAAGAACGATTTTTGAAGAGGGGTGGAGTGAAATTGACCATCGGATAAGATATCCGGACATCTCTGATGATCATCTGATTAATCATTTTTTGATGATTTTTAACCGTCTGGCTGGTAGCGCAGATGAGATGGGAGCGTTTATTTTTGAATTAAAAGAAACACTGAATGTTGCAAGCCCGGAAAATAACCTCCCTCCTTGCTCTCTGCCCCATACAGGAATGTTATACCGCACTATAAAAGAGTTAACCAGGAAATACTCAAAACTTCGATGATTATTTTCATCCCTGACAGAAACATTCCCTGTTTTCCTGCTTCTCCTTCTGTTTATTTATTGTGTCTCCGTAGTATCATATTCAGATGGTGTGCAGCCATAATAACGTCTGAACACAGCAATGAAATAAGACACACTCCGGTACCCGCACAGACCTGCCGTTTGCTTCACCGACAGACGCTGCAGGTTCAGCAACTCCCGGGCTTTCTGCATCCGGCATTCAAGAACAACCCGTGAATAACTTGTGTTTTCACCCTTCAGTTTTTTCTTCAGCAAACTCGGACTGACACACAATCTGGCCGCAACTTTCCCTGCATTCCAGTTTTCACTGACATCACTGGTAACAACAGCCATCACCTGCTCTCTCATGCTTTTTTTCAGAGCATATTTCAGCAAGGGAAGGAAGTCGCTGCTTTCAAGAAAAGCTGACATCAGCGTCATCAGCAGGAGCTGCTTCCGTACAGCCGGTACCCCCTTATTGTCATTATCAACGGATATGCATAACTCCCGGATAACCTCCCGGGAAACCGTGCCTTCCGGGCATGGGCGGGTAATATATGCAGGAATATCGACCGGGACATAAACCCTGAATATATCCACCTCAAGTAACCGGATAAACTGGCACAGAAGCTCCCGGGATATAGTCAGAAGATGAGCGCCAGGAACATTGCAGGGTAACACATCACTCCTCCGGCTCCTGACAAAAAAAAGTCCCTCATTCCGGCTGAAAAGAGTGATGTCATTACTCAGCCTCATCAGCCTTCCCTTTTCCAGGTACACAATAAAATAGGCTTCACATGTCATAATCAACCACCATGCAGACAACAAACAGCTGTGCAGCCGGTTTCTTGCGGAACAGCAAATCAGTAATATCGCTGCAACAGGTCACTCATATACCAGACCACAAACCAGAGTCCCGTCATGCAGATAAAGCCGACAAAACCACCAGACCCGTTAATTTGTTTTCCTTTCTGTTTCAACTTTATCCCTCGCAGAAAGGGGCAGATTATCCCGCCCCCAGTCAACTTATCTGTCCGTCAGAAACGGTATCCGATTCCCAGATTAAAACCATTCACCTTCATGGCATCGATTTTGCTGCCTTCATAACCAACATCAATGACCACATTTTCCGCCGGATTGAACTGAACCCCGGTCCCCCAGGCAAACCCGGTCCGGCTCTGCGAGCCGCTGAACTCCTCCCGGTAATCAGCCATACGAATACGCTCCTTCACATCCACTCTGGCAGTCCCTGCGCCAGCCAGTGCATACAGTGACACGAACTCATTAACCCGCAGGCTCGGACCGGCAAGAAGGGACCAGTATTTCGCTTTCACATTACTGTGCCAGGATGCCCCACCGGGAAGACCACCTGACTCATCATGTTTACCGGACTGCCAGCTGAATGACGCCACCAGTCCCACCGGCGTTTCAGCCTCATAGCGATATTTCAGATTCACACCACGGATATCCTTAAAGTGCTCTATGCGGCTCTGGGCATACCCCAGGGACAGGGAATGCGTGTCAGCATGAGCGACTGGCACAACAGAAAGTGTGGACACTGACAGGAACAGTGAAGATAAAATTATTTTTTTCATTATCAACTCCCCGAACATACGGATGTTCATTGTTGTCGGAAAAGGGCATACAACCACGCTGCCCACAAATATGGCCCAGCTTCAGGACGTCACGCCCCGGCTGAACCGGTAAAACAAATTGGGTTCGCTGACTATCCACAGTGTGTCCCTGTCGTCTGAAGCTATTCCTTCTGCCTGGGGGATGTCCCTTTTAAGTCCGTGAAAACCCCGACGTAACAACATCACTTTCTTCCCACCGGACAGGTCTGACACCAGAACAATTGCTGACTCATGAGAAAGAACATACAGCTGCCTCCGGGTTCGGTCGTAATGCAGTCCGGAGATATCTTTCAGAAACCACGGTAGAGCCACCTGGCGGGTCAGCGCATCACTGACTGTCATCGTATCTGTTGTACGATCGGTGGTGTAAAGATGGAGTGGTTTTTTTTCCTGCGCCACCATCAGCTTATTATTTGTCATCCCTCGGGCAAGCCCCTCAAATCCAGCATTATCGCTGTTACGGTTGATATTCAGAGTGAGTGCATATAACGGCGGGGATAACAGAAGCGTATCCCCGTCAATCCGGTACGTGCCCAATGTCCGCTCACGCTCCCGGGACAGGGTATAAAGGTTCTGCCCAAGGTACTCAATAGCCTCAAAATCATGATCCTCTGCCGAAGAAACAACTCGGAGAACATTACCGTCGCGATCCAGTTCCACCACAGAGGAAGGATGATCAGTGACGGCAAATAATGTCTCACTGTCCGGATTCCTGGTCAGTCCTGATAATCCCCCATTTATTCCCGGGATATGTTTTTTTACTGAAAGCTGCCATGCGTTTTCCTGCGGATACCAGACTTCCGGAAATAACAACGTAAGAACAGCAACAACAATCAGAATAAAAGCCGTCGGCAACGCAGACCTTCTCTCAAAATGATGTTTAAGATTCATTGTTTTGCATCATCATACTGTACAGTCATATACGAAAAAAAAACATAACCATGCTTCCAATAAAGAAACCGGTAATAAAGGCATTTGCCAGTAACAGAAATATCAATACTAATATTTGCACCGTCTGATATATCTCCTACTTGTGAGTCCGAATTCTCACTGGTGGTCAGTAGCTGACATACGACTGTGACATAGCGATTTAGAAACACCTCTGCTGTGGCCGCATGAAATGCAGAATTATTAATATGATTCTGCCCCGAACATTAACTGAAGGAGTTCCTGTTACTCTGTATTCCTTAAACAGCCGTTCCTGAAGCGCCACTATCTCATTCCCTTCCCGATTGTTAATTTTCTGATCGTATTCCTCCTTACTTATTCCCGTGGCCGACATAAACACAGTGCGAATATCTTCCGGAGAATTCAGATTTCTGTCCTGAATACTGGCCGTAAATAAAGCAGCCTCCACAGGTTCTGTTTTCTTTATAACCATCACCAGCACCCCTCCCCCCCGGTAAGCTCAGATCCCAGAAGTCCCGACAGGCTGACGTGATATTTGGCCATCCGGTATCCTTCCGGCAATACGTTATATATGGTTTGGCCCACACCTAACGTTCGGGAAAATTCAAAACAGGGTGGGCAATAAAAGGAAAAAATTCCACCACAGCCGATACATTAGCTACTGGAGAAGTGATTTGTGCCCATTCCTGTGCAATACCTTGACAAACACAACAAAAAAACAATAACGCAGAAAATAATTGTTTTCTCAGAGGCGACATTACTCCATATATCATTAATTCTCACAGAAATGCCCCATACTTGTTAATAGTGTCAATATTGGCACTATCGGATACATAACATACTTATTCTATAATATGCTGTCCAAAACAATCATGTTCTGACTATAACAGACCAGTAACCCAAAAACAGCTATACTACAGAGAAATAACGACGCCAGCCCAACAAAAACAATGCAGATATAATAAAAAATCTTCAGAAAAAGTACAGATACTCCCTTGCTGATCTGCGGCACTTATCTGTCAGTGTTTATCTGATATCAGTATGCCTTTCACTGTAACTTCCATACCCCGGGCACACCTTTCCCTGAATTTATCTTTTCCACAACACCAAGCGCCTGAAGAGCCTCCAGATGCAGGCGAGTCTGATATATCGTCAACCCTACAGCATCAGCAACTTCACGAGTTCCGAACATCTCATTTATCCCTGAATTCTTCTGAGATGCCATATACTCCACAATTTCCTTATATATATCTTTCACTTTTCGCAAACTCCATTCCAATACTCTTAATCTAATCTCTTCTTTACAGAAACGACAGGAACATATTTCCCTTCTCTGCATCAAAGTAATTCTCCAGACTAAAGAGCACAACCGGGGCAATGGTTATAATATATTGTCTTCATTACTGACATAAAAATTCTGAGAGCATGCATCGAATTAAAGTTCACCCTGCACAGCAAAGAGAGCCGGCGATAATTACCATGACACTCTTTGCTGGTATGTACATGACATCAGAAAATTATGACTAATATTGATTACTTTTTACAACCTTTTTCTTTCTCTACCATTTCACAACAAAAATTTTCCAGACTAACTTTATCCCCCCCGACTCCTTGAGAAGAGAAAACATTTTTTGACACACAACCTCAGTCATCCTTCTCTCCGAGTAACGGATCCACTGCGTCGGAAGACAACCCGGCTTAATTATTGTTGCCATAATTTTATAATGGGCGACCATATTCCTTCTCTGACATCATAAATATACCTTCGACTGAGCCATCACCAATGACGTAAGCGCGAAAAAAAGTCAGCAGACAGCAATGGCTCATGCGGAGATACACTAAAAAAAGCCCGCCTCTTATGCGGGCAAAACAGTCCTAATTTGGTCAACGGCATTGTTTTACACTAAACAATGAAACAACACTTGAAGTAGTGTGCACAAATCACTCAATATATTTCAATCCCCTGAGAGAATTTTCAGAATTTTTCCAAAAAATAATAGCAAAACCAAAAGATACATCCGTCATGTGTACTTTCAAGAGAAAAACTTTACCTCTTCAGAATCATTTATATCTATTAACAGGTATAGTTCGTTTATGCCCCGATTCTGCCACTAATTATGACCTGCTGACAGCTTCTCATCTGGATTCTTCACACGAAGCGTAAATCGTAATTTCCGTTTTTCAGCTTTGTATTGTCAGCTCTCTTTTTGCAGGCCACGACAAACTATAGTCTTTCTTCCTTAATGTTGAATCCTATTTCCCGCCATGTGATCCCGGATATCTATGCTGCCTGAGAGCAACATGTCTTACATGAAATTCGCTGTGCCATCCACCGGAAAACATTTTCAGATACCGGATGAGGTACCACTTCCATTGACAGCATGAGGTAACAATACTGATGGTAACGCTGACGGTTAACCGCAGGGTATTGTTAGTAAGCCACAAGCAACGTCGCTACAGGATAAAACGAACACGGACACAACGTGAAGTCCAGTGACCGAATATCACAGCTGAACGATAAAAAGAAGCCTGCTGATAAAACACCGTGGCGTCTTATGTGCAATCTCCGCGCTATTACCATGCGTTAATGGCAGGTGGTGCCCGTTTCGACCTGAACGGTCAACCGTGTGGGGAAGTGACACACAGGAACAGAGAGAGGCAGCCCCCGGCTGATGATGCTGAATAACTGATGAAAAGCCAGAAACATCGTTGACAGCACAACAGCGCTGATTCACTGAGCTGTAATCAATGTACAGCGCTGTACCAGACGATGGGTAATGGCGGTCACAACCGGTAACCCCAGAGACAATGCGACTGTTTTTAACACAACATATTGGCCGGCTGTATCACCCCGGACAACCTTAAAACACCTTTCCACCCGGCATTATCCGCCAGTGCTTATCACCAGCCAGGTCTGTTGCAGTAAATCCACCACTTGCGAACATTCTTCATCAACCGTGGCACTGGTTCGCGGATGGCAAATACTACTCGCCTGGCTGAGCAGCAACAGGCATCGTATTGTTGCTCCTCCGTGTTGTTCCCGCAACCCGCGTAATACCATCGGTGATGCCGGACTGGCCGTGTGATTACGCTCAGTAATACGTTCGTGCACCTGTCGGTAAAAGGAAGTACAGAATACCAGAATCTGTTGCCCGTTGATGTTCCCGTCTGCTGAACAAAACGCCGGATTTCCCCCGGCTCTGAAAGTAACGCTTCGGTTATCTGCACTGTTTTACCCCTGTTAAATTTTGTAAAGCCAGTGCAGACACACAGGAAAGCGCGCATCAACATCGGCACAGTTCGATACAAACACCTGTGACTGACGATACGAAAGGAATGACGAATCAGTCAGGAAATGATGACAAACTGTTGGCTGACCGGAGAATGTCTGCTGGAAGATTCACGGGAGTGTCGCCAACACCCGGGACAGGATTGATTTCCACAATACCAGCGCCGGCATTTTGCACACTGCCAGCGTACCGGCATCACAACACGTTTCATGCTGCTGCGCCCCAGTTTGATGGGTTTAGGGAAATGCCCTTCGCTGATCAGCGTGCAAAACCATTTGTCAGTCATAGCGGTAAAGCTGGTGATGTAACTCATCTCGATCAGGGGATCGTCGGCACGCAGCAATACGCTGTCGTGGCTTGTTGTGGTCAACATGGTCAGAATGTCCTCTGAGAGATTTATGAAGAATATACAAATGCGGGGGAAGGTGCTGAGCCGTGCTTTCAGAACGGTTCTGCAGATCCGGGATACCCGGGATTACCAGCGAGATAAGGGGCTTCCGGATCGCGGACGAAATCACTGAACGCTCAGATCAGCTCTTTGAGTATGTCTTCGCTGTCAGGTAACCAATGAACCCCGTTCCACATTCCGGGTGATCTGCTTCTGGTTCTGATTTGATTCGCCCGGTGACACAAAGCCCGGATTGCTCCGGACATCCAGAATCAACCGCTCCAGATCAGGGGCATCGAAATATGCCTCCTGAGGCATAACATCACGTTATATTCCGACATATCAGGAGCATGGTCCGGGTCAGAAGTGACGGCCATCAGAGCGCACAGGGCCTCCATAAATGTTGCCCCGGGATTAACTATGCAGAAATCGTCCTGAGGCAGGCGAAGTCTGAGACGACTCTCGCGTGTGGTTGATTGACACCACAGTGCGGATTCGGCGAATCAGCGATTCACGGTGCGATTTCGCACCACGGACACAATCAATCCCCCGGGTTTTATTCCGGTAAGAGGAACTGCAGACATCCGATGTCACGTCGTTGCACGGTGCAGGTGCGAAACACCGGATAAAATACAGACTGGCGATACCTCTGAACGCCCTGAGCAGAGCGGGCATCCGGGATTAAGCGATCGCATCTTCGCAGTCCAGGAACAAATCTGGCTGGTAGCTGTAAACAGACTTCGTACATACCGCTCTGCAATAAATCCCCGTACCACAGGCCTCACAGAACTTTTTCCCGGGAAAAAGCCTCCCGCACATCACACAATGCCACTCCAGCACAACCGGTAATGGCGATAAAAACATCGCCATATCCTCAATGTAAGGGTGGGACTTCTCCGGATTCAGCACCACACAGGCCGCCTTCTGTTGCGCACTCAGGGCATGTAAATCATGCTCAAACCACGCCCCCTGAGCATCTGTCTGCAAAATCAACCGGCCACGACAGGAAAGGCAGAAACAATGCCGGATATTTCTGCTGAGCGCAGAGTTGGCACTGATAATGTGCTCACCCGGCGTGATCCCCAGCCCCATTTTTATGCCGTTCATCCTGCTACCACCTCCTCACTGAAACGCCCGGTCTGGCAGTGTGTGCAGTACTGCTCCCCATAATAATCGTGGTGACATTGTCTGCAGTACCAGCTGGCTTTACGTACTACGGGTAAGGCATCCGGTACGAATTGCTGCAGACGTTTAATCAAGTGTATTTCTCTGCGTTCCGGTCTGACATAAGGGCACTCATGACCGTGCTCAGTCAACCCGTCGTCAGTGTGTTCAAACCAGGGACGTTCAGTGTCGTATTGCGGGTGGTATCTGAGTGCACTGCCGCAAAGGTGGCAGGTGTAGCGATCATAAGGTGCAGTCTGTGCGGTACGGGCACCGGTCAGACGTCCGTTGCCATCAAGTGCGAGAAAAGATTTTGCGTACATAGTATATGTTCCTTAGCGCCAGACGACACGCAGGCAACAGCCGTCCCGGTACGGGCAGCCTGGTCTGGTGTGAATGGCGGTTTCAGTCCGGTCTCAGAAGGGAAAATCAGTGTGGTGGCCGTGAGCGCGTCATCACACTGAGGTCAGATAACTCGTCTGTCGGGCTCAGCTACGACTGCAGCCAAAGTTGCGCTCACCAGTGGCGTGAGCTTTGGTATGTTCCTTCGCCAGATAGTCAGCACGTTCCAGCACCTGCTGAAAGCCAGTGTCATCATCGCGTTCCAGCCACACCGCCGACGTGTCAGGAAAATGCGCCAACGTGGCATAAGGCCCGGCATCCACCCCCAGGGCACTGCACCAGGCCTGTTTAATCATCCCGGCCAGTGATCTCGGAGCGCGGTAATCGCCGGCACGACACCAGGTATCCCGGTTGACCAGCAGCAGGAGGTGATAGTGTTTTTTGCCTTTAAGCTCCCCGAATTCCCGGGCCCAGGCGTAATGCAGGGTCGTGGGATGTACGCGTTTACCTTCACGGCGCTTACGCTTCTGGTAAGCGTCGATTCGGGCTTTCAGGGCATTGATGAAGCGGGATATCACAGCTGCGTCCGTTGCTGCCGGTACATCCGGGAGACGCAGGTCAACCCGCAATGCCGTCAGACGGGGATGAACATCCAGTGCGCGCAGCACCGTCTCACGGATACGTTGTTGCCAGAAGGGGTTGTACTCGTGTGTCATGGTTAAATCTCCGTATGGTTTCGTTCATACGGAATAACCACGCTGTAAAAAATGTGCAGAGTCCCTGAAGTTATCCCCAACCGGGCAATATCTCAGGCACTCTGTGATAACCCGACTGTCGTCTCCGGACTGACGGCTGAATTTTCAGCGTTGTTTTTTTAATGCCAAAAACCGGTTACAGATAAGACTGTGAGGAGGGAGCTATGGTGATACACAAAACGGTGTGCAGGGATTGTGATAACGCGATTACTCATAATACAGAATGCTGCCCATTACCGCCCACGCCTCCGGACACCATTCCCTTTTGATTTCGAATTCTTTGTTGTCGCTATACCGCTTAACGTTCCCGGTATTATCCTGGTTCCCGACAACAGGAACATATTCAGCTTTTAACAACCTGAGAAAACCCAAAAAGAATCACACAGAGCAGATAACACCTGGTGCAATTCCGCTGTGATTACCGAACGTTCAGGTGACATATTTCCGGACTGAAGCGGGAACACGATCGTAAAGCTTGTTCATTGTCAGTTCTGCCAGCCGGTGTCTACCGCAGAGCTGAAGGCTTTCAGCTTCGCAGGGGGAAGTTTATAACGTGTGTGGGAAATCACTTTTTCCGGCGTCTCCCGGGATAAACAACGACGGAAATGCTTTGGTTTTAACTTCCATTAGCCTCTCATCACTTTATGCTGCAATTAACGTGATACTGTAAGCATACCGCACCAGCCTGGCATTCTGGTACCCTCCCCAAACTCATTACTCCCGTGCCACCACTTAACCGGTCTCTCAGCAATATCGCCTTAACGCCACGTTTAGTTATCCGATGCCGGATGTCCGATGACATTGCGATAACCTGAAGGTTACCAGTCGGGTATCCCTTTCGGTTAGCTGAGGTGTTAAGGGGGGCGATTACAGAGAATGCTCTCAGACTGTCACTCACCTGGTCGGGTACGTTTACCGCTCAGACGGATGCTTATTTCGTTCTGTTCACGTGTGTTGCAGGTACGTTTTATATACGCAGGTTATACGCTGGCTATCAGGGATAACCCTGTGAGTACAACGCAATCTGTTGCTACTGCGTTCTCATACCCACCGATTACGATCACAGATTTATTTCACATATATGATCTCATGTGTTTGCTCTCTCTTATATATTTATAATACCAATCAGACAGTCTTATCCCATCGGTGATACCTGTCCCTGCCCACAAGGCACGGACTGCCCCACCGTAACCGCCCCGTAAATAACTCTGCAATTATCAGAACGACGGCTCTTCCCTTCATCCTCCCGAAAATCATCCCTTCTCTGTCGCGCGTACGTGCGGGAAGCATCGTTTCGCGGTAGCCACCGGGTATCTCAGCATCATGCCCCTGTTTATCTCCCGGCAGGAATATTCCCCTACTCATTTTTTACGTTTCTCCCCGGTTGTTATGCCGGTGAAGGTGGTGCGTTGTTTTCATCACCAACGCCGGTTGAGATTAACAACATCCGGAGGAACATTTTCATGAATACCCCAGTTTCGCTGATAGATGACCAGATGGTCGACATGGCGTTTATCACTCAGCTGACCGGCTTAACCGATAAGTGGTTTTATAAGCTCATCAAAGATGGTGCCTTTCCGGCCCCCATCAAACTGGGCCGCAGTTCCCGCTGGCTGAAAAGCGAAGTGGAAGCCTGGCTGCAGGCGCGGATTGCTCAGTCCCGTCCGTAATTCTTAACCGTTATCCGTTCACCTGCAGCAGACGTAATTTCCGGCCTGCCGGGGCATTCTGCTGCCTGTTATACCCCGTAAGGAATATGAAAATGAAACCACAGTATCAGACCCGTTACGAATCGCTGCACGAAAGCTACCAGAAATGGCTGACCGGCTTCACCCGGCATGCAGTATCCTGGGGAATGTGCCATCCGAACATCTACTACTTCCATAATCTGATGGCCGGATGGATATCATTCAATGGTGAAAAACCTGAGATCGCCATTGTTCCCCAGAGCCTGCACCGGATCATTAACGGTAATGATAAAAAAGCCATACCGCCCCTGGACGATGATTTGGTGGTGAGTTTATGTACCAGTGAGCATTTGCTTGTGCATCATCCGATGCTGGAAGGTGTTTTGTTATCTGAATGTGAGCGCCTGGGACAGCACTCTCTGGCAAACAGACTGATCAGCCTCTTTCGTCAGTTCAGTGGTACCGAACTACGCCTCAAGCTGGTCTGGTTGTGCTGGTATGACTTAATGATCGGCAACAGCCTGAAAGACTGGACAGAGAATCTGAAGCGCAAATCAGAAAAAGAACTGGCGGAATGGGTCATCGAACGACAGACTGAAAATGAACCCCTGACGTATCTGATGGATCAGTATGTGCTTCTGGCATACCGCACAACGGTTGATACGGCTCACTACTGATGGCCCTTTAGTGATACCGGAAAGTACAATTCCGGGGCTGCGGGGAGTATCCTCTGCTGCCCCGGCAGCAAAACACAACGGAGATCCGCCCATTAACGTTTCTCCGTCACCCGGGAACGCAGGCCACAATTCCCTGCAACCCGTTAAGGTTTTCAGCCGTTCCCCTCATACCAGGTGGATGTCATTCTTTCTGGATAAACAGTAATGAGCACATTAAATAATAAGGTGTTTACCAAACCGAAGCATTACAATTTTTGGGACGTATCTGTATTCGCTGATAACATGATTTACATACACCGCCAATCAAAATACGCTGATATTAACGAGAGCCTGTTGACGCTCACCTGTCCATGCTGCAAAAATGCCTCCCCCTCATTAATTTCCTGCGGTCAGACTTCTGAGTTGCCACTCAGTATAATCACATGCGCCCGCTTACATCTGATATGTTTCCTCTCATCCTGATTTACGTGCTAAATACCCGACCCTCAAAGGATAATAAAAATGCCAATGCACTATCTGTCGTGCCCTGAATGTATACCGGGACATCCCCAGAAGTTACTTAGCCAGACAAAAATCCTGTAAGTCGTTTTCTCACGTCTGCTCAGAAATAATCTTTCCTTTACAGCATCACTTCCTTTTCCCTTACAGAATTTGCTCCATTGAAAATAACAACATAAAACCTGTCTTTTATTCAGAGTAACCAGAACATTAATCCTGAGCAGTTTATCCCGGATTCCCTGCAATTCTGCCAATATGTTCGTCAGATAATATTTAAATGCGGACTGTATACTAAAGTGTATAAAAACATGATTTCTGCACAATAATATTCGTCCCCCAACCTTAATAAATCAGGACAGACAATTACGGCGATATCATCACTGTTTTCAGTCAGTGTATTGTATCCTCCTGAAAGCAACAGTACATTTTATTGCGTTGTGGACCGCTTCCGTTGTAATCCCCTCATCATGCCCCCAAAATACATCAATCTGATAAAGTACATTAAAAATACATACCTCCCCCCGGTAACACTGCGCATTCCTGTTAACAGCCTCCGATACGGATACCTCCCCTGTTTTGCAGGCAACAAAGAAGCGACACTGTTACAACCTCTCATCATCACCATGCAACCGGATAAAGTAAAAAATTCTCTTCCGGAATATTACCGAAGAGATGGTCGGTGCTGACCACCTCATATCGCCTCTGCCCCTGACAAACAACAGGAAAACCTGCCAAAAAGAGCTTTCAGCAGAGAAAATCTCAGGTAAAAACGCCAATAAACACCATGATACAACCTGTGAAAAACCTTATAAAAACCCTTGTATTAACACAACATCACTACAAGATGACTACCAGAGTGATTTTTAAGTGACTTGACGAACACAACAAAACCATTGTATCACTACTAAAAGTATCACTACGTAGTTTGTTTGAGGCATCAGATAATGGCTAAAGAATATTCATACGACCCCACAGGCCCTGTAAAAACCCGGGATTTGCGGGTGTGCAAATTTTATGCAAAAGTTTTAAAAACCGAATTTAATAACTTTCCTGATATCCCCTGTCAGGATATCGAAATTTGCAGATATGAATTAAACAATGCAATTCACAAATATGCGCCCAATGAATTTGCCATAAAAAGTTTAATGTTCGCCCTGGAGAGTAAGCGGGAAGAAAATATTCTTCCGGATGAATCATTCAACTGGTTAAAAAAGAATGAGAGAGCCACATTCTGGTTATGGGCAACACTCCACAACATGGATGATATTGAGCTAAAACACATGTGTGGCCATATCAATGAAAGCCTGTATAACGGTATTCCCACCACCTGGTATCAGCGTTTAAATTTAAGTCTGTCACCAACAAACCATCAGGACAGAATAAACCTTATCATCGCATTTATGGATGAACTTATTTTCCCTGCCCCCCCACTGATGCACAGAAAAAAAACACTAATGGAAAATCTGAAACAAAAATGGAAAACAGTCTTCGCCAGACCGTTACCATTAAAATGGTTGCCGGATAACGATGTGGACGCTGTATTGTGGGCCTGGGAATCTCTGAAAAAACACCAGTCCGGAACATTCGATTCTTTTGGGAATACAGGCCCTCTACTGACTCAATGGTTCTCTCCTGTCAGCCATTCAGAACGCGTTCTGGCTTTACAGGCGGCTCTCGATATCTGGGATGCACCTGACAGCAGACGTTTATTTTTGCTTAATCTGAATAAAGCCTGGAATCAGCAAAAATTACGTAAATCCCGTACAGATAAAAAAGCAATCAACACTTATCTGAAAAACGAAACTAAAACCCGACTCGATTTAATGGCGGAACACAACAGATTGCGTATTGGAGATATGCTGGAGAAACTGATTAATGAGTACTATCAGGAACATTTTTGCAGGCAACACAACCACACAGAAACAGAAACCCGGCTGACGACAAATTCTGAAGCACATTCAAAATAATTTCAGACAGATATTATCTCCGTGAATCCCCCGCCACCTTTCCGGTGCGCGGGGTTTTGTCTTTTTTCACCGGGAATACATGTATGAATCCGTCTGATGCCATTGAGGCAATTGAAAAACCGCTCTCCTCCCTGCCTTACTCGCTTTCCCGTCACATCCTGGAACATCTGCGCAAACTCACCCGTCACGAACCCGTGATTGGCATTATGGGGAAAAGCGGGGCCGGTAAATCCTCACTCTGTAATGCACTGTTTCAGGGGGAGGTCACCCCGGTCAGTGATGTTCACGCCGGCACCCGGGAAGTGCGGCGCTTCCGTCTGAGTGGTCACGGTCACAGCATGGTTATCACTGACCTGCCCGGGGTGGGCGAGAGCCGTGACAGGGATGCTGAGTATGAAGCCCTGTACCGTAACATTCTGTCTGAACTGGACCTGGTACTGTGGCTGATTAAAGCCGATGACCGTGCCCTGTCTGTGGATGAGTATTTCTGGCGACACATACTGCACCGGGGACATCAGCAGGTGCTGTTTGTGGTGACGCAGGCCGACAAAACGGAGCCCTGCCATGAATGGGATATGGCCGGTATTCAGCCTTCTCCCGCACAGGCACAGAATATTCGCGAAAAAACGGAGGCGGTATTCCGTCTGTTCCGGCCCGTACATCCGGTTGTTGCCGTATCGGCCCGCACCGGCTGGGAACTGGATACGCTGGTCAGTGCGCTCATGACAGCGCTTCCCGACCATGCCGCCAGTCCCCTGATGACCCGCCTGCAGGACGAGCTGTGCACGGAATCTGTCCGGGGGCAGGCCCGTGAACAGTTTACCGGTGCGGTGGACCGGATATTTGACACGGCGGAGAGCGTCTGTGTTGCCTCTGTTGCACGCACGGTTCTGCGTGCCGTCCGTGACTCGGTGGTCTCTGTTGCCCGCGCTGTATGGAACTGGATTTTCTTCTGAACACTCTGCCAGGGGAAATGCCTGATTACATTGCGTTAACCAACTGAAAACATGATACAAACACCTCATACCCCTCCTGTTTCTCTTGCGTGACTGCTCTACTGTTAATAGAATAAAACGATCGATAAAACAGGTATCGATCGTTACTATCGATCGTTTATAGTGGTTAATGGCCTGCGAAAAGGCAGCTGAATCTCTTCATCATGCAGAACGGAATTGCACACAACGGACTGATACTTCTCTGCCTGATGAAGGGTGAGAGCGTTTACGCCCGGGACGTATCGCTGTGCCCGATAACTCTGTTTTGTACCTGCCGGTATCCACTTTTGTGGGTACCGGCTTTTTTATTCACCCTCTGTAAGGAAAAGCTGATGAAACGACATCTGAACACCAGCTACAGGCTGGTATGGAATCACATTACGGGCACCCTGGTGGTGGCCTCCGAACTGGCCCGCTCACGGGGAAAACGCGCCGGTGTGGCGATTGCGCTGTCTCTTGCTGCTGTCACATCAGTCCCGGCACTGGCTGCTGACACGGTTGTACAGGCGGGAGAAACCGTGAGCGGCGGAACACTGACAAATCATGACAACCAGATTGTTCTCGGTACGGCCAACGGAATGACCATCAGTACCGGTCTGGAGTATGGGCCGGATAACGAGGCCAATACCGGCGGGCAATGGATACAAAATGGCGGTATCGCCAACAACACTACTGTCACCGGTGGTGGTCTTCAGAGAGTGAATGCCGGAGGAAGCGTGTCAGACACGGTTATCAGTGCCGGAGGCGGACAGAGCCTTCAGGGGCAGGCAGTGAATACCACTCTGAACGGCGGTGAGCAGTGGGTACATGAAGGCGGGATTGCAACGGGTACCGTCATTAATGAGAAGGGCTGGCAGGCCGTCAAATCCGGCGCAGTGGCAACAGACACCGTTGTGAATACCGGCGCGGAAGGGGGACCGGATGCAGAAAATGGTGATACCGGGCAGTTTGTTCGCGGAAATGCCGTACGTACCACCATCAATAAAAATGGTCGTCAGATTGTGGCTGCTGAAGGAACAGCAAATACCACTGTGGTTTATGCCGGCGGAGACCAGACTGTACATGGCTACGCGCTGGATACCACACTGAACGGCGGTAACCAGTATGTGCACAACGGCGGTACAGCGTCTGACACTGTTGTTAACAGTGACGGCTGGCAGGTGGTGAAGGATGGTGCAGTGGCTGAGAATACCACCGTTAATCACAAGGGCAAACTGCAGGTGAATGCCGGTGGTGTCGCTGTTGATGTTACTCAGAATCAGGGAGGGGCACTGGTTACCAGTACTGCTGCAACGGTTCTTGGCAGCAACCGTCTGGGCAATTTCGCGGTGGAAAACGGTAAGGCTGACGGCGTGGTTCTGGAATCCGGCGGTCGCCTGGATGTACTGGAGGGCCATTCAGCCTGGAAAACACTGGTGGATGACGGCGGTACCCTGGCAGTGTCTGCCGGTGGTAAGGCAACAGATGTCACCATGACATCCGGTGGTGCCCTGATTGCAGACAGTGGTGCCACTGTTGAGGGGACCAATGCCAGCGGCAAGTTCAGTATTGATGGCATATCCGGTCAGGCCAGCGACCTGCTGCTGGAAAATGGCGGCAGCTTTACGGTTAATGCCGGAGGACTGGCCAGCAACACCACTGTCGGACATCGTGGAACACTGACGCTGGCTGCCGGGGGAAGTCTGAGTGGCAGAACACAGCTCAGTAAAGGCGCCAGTATGGTACTGAATGGTGATGTGGTCAGTACCGGCGATATTGTTAACGCAGGAGAGATTCACTTTGATAATCAGACGACACAGGAAGCCGCGCTGAGCCGTGCTGTTGCAAAAAGTAACTCCCCGGTAACGTTCCATAAACTGACCACCACGAACCTCACCGGCCAGGGCGGCACCATCAATATGCGTGTCAGCCTTGATGGCAGCAATGCCTCTGACCAGCTGGTGATTAATGGTGGTCAGGCAACCGGCAAAACCTGGCTTGCGTTTACAAATGTCGGAAACAGTAACCTCGGGGTGGCAACCTCCGGACAGGGTATCCGGGTTGTGGATGCACAGAATGGTGCCACCACAGAAGAAGGTGCGTTTGCCCTGAGTCGCCCACTTCAGGCCGGCGCCTTTAACTACACCCTGAACCGTGACAGCGATGAAGACTGGTACCTGCGCAGTGAAAATGCTTATCGTGCTGAAGTCCCCCTGTATGCCTCCATGCTGACACAGGCAATGGACTATGACCGGATTCTGGCAGGCTCCCGCAGCCATCAGACCGGTGTAAACGGTGAAAATAACAGCGTCCGTCTCAGCATTCAGGGTGGTCATCTTGGGCACGATAACAACGGTGGTATTGCCCGTGGAGCCACGCCGGAAAGCAGCGGCAGCTATGGCCTCGTCCGTCTGGAGGGTGACCTGCTGAGAACAGAGGTTGCCGGTATGTCACTGACGACAGGAGTGTATGGTGCTGCAGGCCATTCTTCCGTTGATGTTAAGGATGATGACGGCTCCCGTGCCGGCACGGTCCGGGATGATGCCGGCAGTCTGGGCGGATACCTGAATCTGGTACACACATCCTCCGGCCTGTGGGCTGACATTGTGGCCCAGGGAACCCGCCACAGCATGAAAGCGTCATCGGACAATAACGACTTCCGCGCCCGGGGCTGGGGCTGGCTGGGCTCACTGGAAACCGGTCTGCCCTTCAGTATCACTGACAATCTGATGCTGGAGCCACAACTGCAGTACACCTGGCAGGGACTCTCCCTGGATGACGGCCAGGATAACGCCGGTTATGTGAAGTTCGGGCATGGCAGTGCACAACATGTGCGTGCCGGCTTCCGTCTGGGCAGCCACAACGATATGACCTTTGGTGAAGGCACCTCATCCCGTGACACCCTGCGCGACAGTGCAAAACACAGTGTGCGTGAACTGCCGGTGAACTGGTGGGTACAGCCTTCTGTTATCCGCACCTTCAGCTCCCGGGGAGACATGAGCATGGGTACAGCCGCAGCCGGCAGTAACATGACGTTCTCACCGTCCCGGAATGGCACGTCACTGGACCTGCAGGCCGGACTGGAAGCCCGTGTCCGGGAAAATATCACCCTGGGCGTTCAGGCCGGTTATGCCCACAGCGTCAGCGGCAGCAGCGCTGAAGGGTATAACGGTCAGGCCACACTGAATGTGACCTTCTGACAGAACCATCGCCTCTCTGTGGTCCCGGTCATCATGACCGGGACCCGGACCGGCGCAACGGATCTTCAACGCCACATTCGCTGGCATTAACAATAACATGATATTCATCACGGAGTGACTATGTTACAGATAGTCGGCGCGCTGATCCTGCTGATAGCAGGATTTGCCATTCTTCGCCTTTTGTTCAGAGCATTAATCAGCACGGCTTCTGCACTGGCAGGGCTTATATTGCTGTGTCTGTTCGGCCCGGCCTTACTGGCTGGCTATATCACCGAACGCATAACCCGGTTGTTCCATATTCGCTGGCTGGCAGGCGTATTTCTGACGATTGCCGGAATGATCATCAGCTTCATGTGGGGACTTGATGGTAAACATATCGCGCTGGAGGCTCACACCTTTGACTCTGTGAAATTTATTCTGACCACCGCTCTCGCCGGTGGTCTGCTGGCTGTTCCCCTGCAGATCAAAAACATTCAGCAGAACGGGATCACACCAGAAGATATCAGCAAGGAAATTAACGGATATTACAGCTGTTTTTATACTGCCTTTTTCCTTATGGCGTGTTCTGCATGCGCACCATTGATCGCATTACAGTACGATATTTCACCGTCACTGATGTGGTGGGGCGGGTTGTTGTACTGGCTGGCTGCATTAGTGACGCTGCTATGGGCGACCAGCCAAATCCAGGCGCTGAAAAAACTGACCTGTGCCATCAGCCAGACACTGGAAGAACAACCGGTGCTCAACAGTAAATCGTGGCTGACCAGTTTGCAAAACGATTACAGCCTTCCTGACTCACTGACGGAGCGCATCTGGCTGACGCTTATTTCTCAACGGATTTCCCGGGGAGATCTGAGGGAATTTGAACTGGCAGACGGAAACTGGTTACTGAACAATGCCTGGTATGAAAGAAACATGGCAGGGTTTAACGAACAGTTGAAAGAGAACCTGTCATTCACACCTGATGAACTGAAAACGCTCTTCCGGAACCGCCTGAATTTATCACCGGAAGCGAATGACGATTTTCTCGATCGTTGCCTGGACGGCGGTGACTGGTATCCCTTTTCAGAAGGTCGCCGTTTTGTATCATTCCATCACGTGGATGAGCTTCGTATCTGTGCCTCCTGCGGGCTGACAGAAGTACATCATGCCCCGGAAAATCATAAGCCGGATCCGGAATGGTACTGCTCCTCTCTTTGTCGCGAAACAGAAACACTGTGTCAGGAAATTTATGAACGCCCCTACAACAGTTTTATTTCCGATGCAACGGCGAATGGTCTGATTCTCATGAAACTGCCGGAAACCTGGAGTACAAATGAGAAAATGTTTGCTTCCGGAGGGCAGGGACATGGGTTTGCCGCTGAACGGGGAAACCATATTGTCGACAGAGTCCGTCTGAAAAACACACGGATCCTCGGTGATAATAATGCCAGAAATGGAGCAGACAGACTGGTCAGCGGAACAGAAATCCAGACGAAATATTGTTCAACTGCAGCCCGTAGCGTCGGTGCGGCATTCGACGGGCAAAACGGACAGTATCGTTACATGGGAAATAATGGCCCCATGCAACTGGAAGTCCCCCGTGATCAGTATGCCGGCGCTGTTGAAACCATGAGGAATAAGATCCGCGAAGGTAAAGTACCCGGTGTAACCGATCCCGCAGAAGCGTCCCGGCTGATTCGTCGGGGACATCTGACTTATACTCAGGCCCGTAATATCACCCGGTTCGGGACCATCGAATCGGTCACTTATGATATTGCCGAGGGTTCGGTTGTCAGTCTGGCGGCCGGAGGGATCAGTTTTGCCCTGACGGCATCGGTCTTCTGGCTCAGCACCGGCGATCGCGATGTTGCCCTGCAGACAGCTGCTGTCCAGGCAGGAAAAACCTTCACCCGCACACTGGCTGTCTACGTCACAACCCAGCAACTCCACCGGCTCAGTGTTGTTCAGGATATGCTGAAGCACATTGATTTTTCGACTGCCAGCCCGACTGTCCGACTGGCTCTTCAGAAGGGGACCGGTGCAGGAAATATCAGTGCCCTGAACAAAGTAATGAAGGGTACTCTGGTGACATCTCTGGCACTGGTAGCTGTCACAACCGGCCCTGACATGATCAAAATGTTGCGGGGACGGATCTCCGGTGCGCAGTTCATCAGGAATCTTGCCGTGGCATCTTCCGGTGTGGCAGGTGGTGCTGTCGGGTCAGTGGCGGGCGGAATACTGTTCAGTCCACTGGGACCATTTGGTGCACTGACAGGGCGTGTGGTTGGCGGTGTTCTGGGGGGAATGATTGCCTCCGCTGTATCAGGAAAAATTGCCGGAGCGCTGGTTGAAGAAGATCGCGTCAAAATTCTGGCAATGATTCAGGAGCAGGTGACATGGCTTGCCGGCAGTTTCCTGCTGACCGGACATGAGATTGAAAATCTGAACGAGAATCTGGCCCGTGTTATCGATCAGAATGCTCTGGAGATCATTTTCGCCGCCGGTATACAACAACGGGCCGCGACCAATATGTTAATCAAACCACTGGTGGTCAGTATCATCAGGCAACGCCCCGTCATGGAATATGAAGCATCCCATCTCGGCAATATGGTTAACCGACTGGAAGAAGCATTACCCCCGGAGTTACCGGCATAACGGCTATTCTGCGCCTTTTACGTTTTATCACCTGATTTGCCAGTGTCATCGTCATGACTCAGAGAGGTAAATACCATGATTCACCTGTTCAAAACCTGCATGATTACCACCTTCATTCTGGGGTTAATGTGGTCTGCCCCACTCCGGGCACAGGATCAACGTTACATCAGTATACGCAATACAGATACGATATGGCTCCCGGGAAATATTTGTGCTTACCAGTTCCGGCTGGATAATGGCGGAAACGATGAAGGATTTGGCCCCCTCACCATCACTCTGCAACTCAAAGACAAATATGGTCAGACGCTGGTGACCAGAAAAATGGAAACGGAAGCTTTTGGTGACAGTAATGCCACGCGAACCACAGACGCATTTCTGGAAACGGAGTGCGTGGAAAATGTCGCCACAACCGAAATCATTAAAGCAACTGAAGAAAGTAACGGCCATCGTGTCAGTCTGCCGTTATCGGTTTTCGATCCCCAGGACTACCATCCACTGCTGATTACCGTTTCCGGAAAAAACGTTAACTGATCCCTGAAGTCAGTTTCATGCTTCAGCCTCTGTCACAACGCGTGGCAGAGGCTTTTTATTTATCAGGAGAAAACAGATATGCCGGGTTACACAGAGTATGTCCTGGCTGAAGGATCTTTCTCATACGGGCAGGCGGTTGCTGTCATAACAGCTTACCGCAATGTGTTTATCCAGGATGACCCGGGAATGCATTTCCGTCGGGTTATCCGCAACGCGGAAGGTCAGCGACGCTGGCGCTGCCGGAATTCTGAACCCGATGCCGGAAAGGTGCTTAATACGCGGCTCGCCAGTGACGGTCTTCTCAGACAATAAACGTCATTCATTTCACCCATCAGGCCGCGTCTTCTCCGGGAGACGTGGCTTTTTCATTTATTACACCAGTAAATCTTAACCACCGATAAGGAGCAAATTATGCGACTAGCCAGTCGTTTTGGTTATGCGAACCAGATACGCCGTGACCGTCCGCTGACACACGAAGAACTGATGCACTATGTGCCGGGGATTTTCGGGGAAGATAAACACACGTCCCGAAGCCAGAACTATACGTACATCCCCACCATCACCGTACTGGAAAGCCTGCAGCGGGAAGGCTTTCAGCCATTCTTCGCCTGCCAGACCCGTGTGCGCGACCCGGGCCGCCGGGGATACACAAAACACATGCTGCGTCTGCGGCGGGCCGGAGAGATAAGCGGAGAACATTTCCCTGAAATTATTCTGCTCAACTCTCATGACGGTACCTCCAGCTACCAGATGCTGCCGGGTTACTTCAGGTTCGTCTGCCAGAACGGATGCGTCTGTGGTCAGTCTCTGGGGGAAGTGCGTGTTCCACACCGGGGAAATGTGGTGGACAGAGTCATTGAAGGGGCTTACGAGGTGGTGGGCGTGTTTGACCGGATAGAGGAGAAGCGTGATGCCATGCAGTCTCTGGTTCTGCCGCCACCGGCACGCCAGGCGCTGGCACAGGCGGCACTGACTTACCGTTATGGTGACGAACATCAGCCCGTCACCACCGCCGACATTCTGACGCCACGACGCCGGGAGGATTACGGTAAGGACCTGTGGAGTACTTATCAGACCATCCAGGAGAATATGCTGAAAGGCGGGATTTCCGGTCGCAGTGCCAGAGGAAAACGTATCCACACCCGTGCCATTCACAGCATCGACACCGATATTAAGCTCAACCGCGCATTGTGGGTGATGGCGGAAACGCTGCTGGAGAGCCTGCGCTGATGCAGCCTGTCCCTGAAGGCGCTGCCGGGATGTCGTTCCATTTCTGATGATGACCTGTGCGCCTGGTATACCCGTCTGCTTTACCGTCCCGGAGAAATCAGTCTGTGCAGACTGAGTACAGGCAATGGCATCTGGCCATCCGTCTGTGACCGGAACGGTTACGCGTACGGCTGTCCGGAATTTCAGCCGAATATCATTCATCCCTGATATTACCGGGTCTCACGGTCAGTGATGAACGTGATGTTGCCAGCTCCCGACCTTTACTCCCTCTCATTTATTCACATTACAAGGATTTCATACATGAAAACATTGTCTCAGAACACCACCTCTTCGGCCTGTGCACCGGAGACTGGCCTGCAACAACTGGTTGCCACCATAGTCCCTGATGAACAGCGCATCAGCTTCTGGCCGCAGCATTTTGGCCTCATTCCACAGTGGGTGACCCTGGAGCCCCGTATCTTCGGCTGGATGGACCGTCTGTGCGAAAACTACTGCGGTGGTATCTGGAATCTGTACACCCTGAACAACGGCGGGGCATTTATGGCACCCGAACCGGATGACGATGATGACGAAACATGGGTACTGTTCAATGCCATGAACGGTAACCGCGCTGAAATGAGCCCGGAAGCCGCCGGCATTGCTGCCTGTCTGATGACGTACAGTCATCATGCCTGTCGTACGGAGTGTTATGCCATGACGGTTCATTATTACCGTCTGCGGGATTACGCCCTGCAGCATCCGGAATGCAGCGCCATTATGCGCATCATCGACTGAATGGAGAGAAGTACAATGCAACAGCTTTCCTTTCTGCCCGGAGAGATGACGCCCGGCGAGCGCAGTCTCATTCAGCGGGCCCTGAAAACCCTGGACCGCCATCTTCATGAACCCGGCGTGGCCTTCACCTCCACCCGTGCGGCACGGGAATGGCTGATTCTGAACATGGCGGGACTGGAGCGTGAAGAGTTCCGGGTGCTGTATCTGAACAACCAGAATCAGCTGATTGCCGGTGAAACCCTCTTCACCGGCACCATCAACCGCACGGAAGTCCATCCCCGGGAGGTAATTAAACGTGCCCTGTACCACAATGCCGCTGCCGTGGTGCTGGCGCACAATCACCCGTCCGGTGAAGTCACCCCCAGTAAGGCAGACCGCCTTATTACGGAACGTCTGGTACAGGCACTGGGCCTGGTGGATATCCGGGTGCCGGACCATCTGATAGTCGGTGGCAGCCAGGTTTTCTCCTTTGCCGAACATGGTCTGCTTTAACCCGTCACAACCACATCACACCTGTTTTCACTTTTATCTTCTGTCTTCAGAGGTATCCCATTATGAAAATCATCACCCGTGGTGAAGCCATGCGTATTCACCAACAGCATCCTGCATCCCGTCTTTTTCCGTTCTGTACCGGCAAATACCGCTGGCACGGCAGCACTGAAACGTATACCGGTCGTGAAGTGCAGGATATTCCCGGTGTGCTGGCCGTGTTTGCTGAACGCCGTAAGGACAGCTTTGGTCCGTATGTCCGGCTGATGAGCGTTACCCTGAACTGAATCAGAAAGAGGATTCTGATGAGCAGCATTATCACCATCACAGTGTATACGCTGAATGAACTTTCCTGCCCGGCACGGGAAAAAGCCCGCGACGGGTACCGTCAGCATCATGCTGACAGCAACTGGTATGAAAACGTGTATGAAGACTTCAGGGCGGTCTGTGGCATTTTCGGAATTGACCTCCGCCAGCGCGTTTTCCGGCTCAGCAACGGCAGGTTTATGGAAGAGGCGTGCATCTGGTTCAGCGGATTCTGCAGCCAGGGGGACGGAGCCTGTTTTGAAGGACGCTGGCACTGGCAGCCAGCAACAGCCAGGAGAATCAGGGAGTATGCACCGCAGGACCGTGAGCTTCATCGTATCGCGGATGCCCTGCAGTCGGTACAGAAGCGTAACTTCTGGCAGCTTCAGGCTGAAATCAGTCACCGGGGACGTTACTGCCATCCGTACAGCATGGATATCACTGTTACCCGGAACAGTCCGACTGGTCAGACTATGACAACCGATGCGGAAGCCGCAGTCAGTGAAGCCCTGCGCGACCTGGCCTTCTGGTTGTACCGTCAGCTGGAAAACGAGTACGACAGGCTGACCTCTGATGCCGCTGTTGATGAGGCCCTTCTCATCAACGAATACACCTTCACCGAAGCCGGTCTGCGCGCCGGCTGACCTGAGGACTTTATCGTGTCAGACAAACTCCATGAGACAAATTATCCCGACGACCATAACGACCGCCTCTGGTGGGGACTGCCCTGCACCGTGACGCCCTGTTTCGGGGCACGTCTGGTGCAGGAGGGTAACCGGTTGCATTACCTTGCCGACCGCGCCGGTATCAGAGGCCTGTTCAGCGATGCAGATGCGTACCACCTGGACCAGGCCTTTCCGCTGCTGATGAAACAACTGGAGCTCATGCTCACCAGCGGTGAACTGAATCCCCGCCATCAGCATACCGTGACACTGTATGCGAAGGGGCTGACCTGTGAAGCCGACACCCTCGGCTCCTGTGGTTACGTTTATCTGGCTGTTTATCCGACGCCCGAAATGAAAAATTAACTCTCCAGAATAGCCTTCTGCTACGGTCTGGTGTTTTCACCACGCCACTTTCCCATTTTTCATCTCTGCATATCAGGAAAATCTTCAGTATGAACACATTACCCGACACACACGTACGGGAGGCATCGCGCTGCCCGTCTCCCGTCACCATCTGGCAGACACTGCTCACCCGACTGCTGGACCAGCATTACGGCCTCACGCTAAATGACACACCGTTCGCCGATGAACGTGTGATTGAGCAGCATATTGAAGCTGGCATTTCACTGTGTGATGCGGTGAACTTTCTCGTTGAAAAATACGCGCTGGTACGTACCGACCAGCCGGGATTCAGCAGCTGTACCCACTCTCAGTTAATAAACAGCATCGATATCCTCCGGGCCCGCCGGGCGACCGGCCTGATGACCCGCGACAATTACAGAACGGTAAATGACATTACCCAGGGGAAGCATCCGGAGGCGAAACAATGAAACTGGCCCTGACGCTGGAGGCAGACAGCGTTAACGTGCAGGCGCTGAACATGGGGCGCATTGTCGTTGACGTCGATGGTATTAAGCTCGCTGAACTGATTAACAAAGTCGCTGAAAACGGTTATTCACTCCGCGTGGTGGATGAACGTGACGCTACAGAAACACCGGCAACTTCTGCCAGCCCTCATCAGTTGCCGGAAGACAATACAGTGATACAGAGCGTGATGCCATTAACCACTGAAACAGCGCTGGATATCCTCATTGCGTGGCTGCAGGACAATATCGACTGCGAATCGGAAATTATCTTTGACAACGATGAGGATAAAACGGATTCGGCAGCACTGTTGCCCTGTATTGAACAGGCCAGGGAGGATATCCGTACCCTGCGCCAACTGCAGCTTCTGCAACAGAACCGGTGAGTCTTACTCACCAGACTTCATTCCACTGACGCCAGCCTGAACAGGGCTGGCGTTTTCATTTATCTGCAAAAAGGAATATCGATTATGTCTGAAATCACAGCCCCCCGTCCGGAAGTGGTCAACGGGCATACGGACGTTATCTGCTCAACCAGTATCCGCCACATTCTGGCTGTACGAAAGAGTACGCTGCTGCAAATCGACACACTTACCCGGCAACTGGCAGAAATCTCAGCAATGACAGAAAGTATTGGCGGTAAAACCGCACTGGACTGGGCGATGAAACAGGATTTTCGCTGCGGTTGCTGGCTGATGGAAAAACCTGAAACGGCAATGAAAGCCATCACCCGCAATCTCGATCGCGAAATCTGGCGTGACCTGATGCAACGTTCCGGGATGCTGTCATTAATGGATGCGCAGGCCCGTGAGACATGGTACCGGTCACTGGAATACGATAATTTTCCGGAAATCAGCGAAGCGAACATTCTGAGCACATTTAAACAACTGCACCAGAACAAAGATGAAGTGTTTGAGCGAGGGGTGATCAACGTCTTCAGGGGACTGAGCTGGAATTACAAAACTAATTGCCCCTGTAAATTTGGCAGTAAAATTATCATTAACAACCTGGTAAGGTGGGACCGGTGGGGATTTCATCTTATCACCGGGCAACAGGCTGACCGACTCGCCGATCTGGAAAGAATGTTGCACCTGTTCAGCGGTAAACCGATCCCCGACAACCGGGAAAACATCACCATTCATCTGGATGATCACATCCGGTCTGTTCAGGGTAAAGAGTGCTATGAAGATGAGATGTTCAGCATCAGATACTTTAAGAAAGGCTCCGCGCACATCACGTTCAGGAAACCAGAACTGGTTGACAGGCTGAATGATATTATTGCGAAATACTATCCGGAAACCTTATCGTCCGTTTAACCCAAAGCACAGACTCAGTACATACACAAAAACATTCTGATAAATCTGGCGTCATTCAGAGCAAAAAACCATGTTTTCCAGATTATTTGTAAAAAAACATACTCCAGCTATGGTGACAGGTGGCCTGGTATTTCTGTTCATTGTTCTGCTGACATTTTTCTGGAAAAAAACAGAGCTGGTGAATGACAGCCAGATCAGAGCTAATTTCGCACTTGGCTATATAGAAAACATTCTCAATCAGAACAACAACATCAGCCCGGAAGCAGAACATTTGCTTCTGAATAACTGTAACGCAGATACTCAGCGTGAATTAAGCAATCTGCTGCTGAAGCGCCCCCAACTTCGTGCACTGAGCCTGGCAAGACAAGAGGCTGTATTTTGCAGCACCCACCCCGGTTTGCCTGTCGGTCCAGTTGCTGAAAAGGAACGGTGGCGGCACGATATGCTGATTCGTTTTCCTGAAGATACAGGTACTCTGCCCTGGATCCTGTTAAAAACACCTTACAAAAACGGTACGGTCATTACCGCCACGGATTATTATTTTATTCAGGACATCATCTCTGTGGTTCATGCGGTTCCTGCAATACAATTCCGTTTGGGAAACACGGTCCTGTCAGCCAGCGGAAAAAATGTCACTCTGCTCCCGGACGACAGCGGCATACAAAAAGAAAGTCATTCAAAAAAATATCCGTTCTCCCTGATTTATACCATCCCGGTGAAAATGCAACTTATCTACGCCTGGAGACAGGCCTGGTATATGTTCCCTGTTGCCATCTTCGGTGGAATACTCACAGCCTTTCTGCTGTCCCGCCGTCGTCCATCCACCCCGCTCGATATGCTGAAAAATGCACTTGCTCACGGAGAGTTCAGACCTTATTTTCAACCCATCATTTCAGCTAAAAATCACCAGCTGACCGGCTGCGAAGTACTGATTCGCTGGCATCACCCCGTCAGCGGGATTATCCCACCAGATCAGTTTATCCCGCTGGCAGAGTCCACCGGATTAATTGCCCCGATAACGCAACAGTTGATGTCTCAGGTCGAACATAGCCTTAATCCTGTTGCACATTTTTTACCAGATCAATTTCATATTGGGATCAATATTTCACCAGCGCATTTTCTGTCCCCGGGGCTGGAAGATAGCTGTATAAAGTTTCTATCCACCTTCCCGAAAGGGAAAGTGAAACTGGTTCTGGAACTGACAGAACGAAACCAGCTATCCGTCACAGCAGAATCAAAAGCGTTATTTGCGAAATTACATCAACAGGGAGTATTGTTTGCTCTGGATGATTTTGGTACTGGCTATGCAACCCACAGCTACCTGCAGTCGTTTCCTGTCGATTACATCAAACTCGACAAAGGGTTTGTACAAATGGTCGGCGTGGATGAAATCTCCGGGCATATAGTAGAAAATGTTATTGAGCTGGCTCGTCGGTTAGGTATTGATATCATTGCCGAAGGCATTGAAACCGAATCACAGGAGTTGTTCATGACAGAGAAAGGAAGCAGCTATCTGCAGGGATACCGCTATGCACCTCCACTACCCGCGGAACAGTTTATTGCTGAGTGGGTATACAACAGCAGAAACGGCAAAAACCAGAGATAACACATACTGAAATGGACCAGGATATGCGTCCCCCTTTTCACCTCATCTCCCAATTTCCGGGTTTGATTCCTTTTTCGCAGCAAAAGGGACTGAGGGTACAAAAGAGGGTATATTTTTCACCAAACCAAACAAATCAGATTTATATCAACATGATAGAAGCAATCTTCGATTCCGAGTCCGGCACCACTAATTCTTAAGAACCCGCCCACAAGGCGGGTTTTTGCTTTTGGATCTGACAATAACCTTCACGAAAAAAATTAGCTTATAAAGTCTGGGGGAATTACTCTCGCCACGTTAACGAGAGTAATTTTATTGATATTAATCTCCTGATACTTTACCCCCGTCCAAACTCCAGCCGCTGCACATTCACCATCCCAGGCTTCTCAGCAGCACTGACATCAATTTGTGTCACCCGCAGCGCATATTTTTCATCCAGTGCGTTTAACCATTTCAGCAGGTCATTAAACACCACAGGTTCTATCCAGACCTGAATATTCTCCCCACGCTCGGCTATCCGCCTGATGACTACCGAGTGCGCGGAAGCACTGTCACTGATAACCCGCGATACCTGCGCAGGCGTTGTTGTGGCGGATTTTCGCGCCGCAATAATATCCGGCGCGGCGCTCTTCAGTCGGGTGTTCATCGCCACCAGCTGCTGCAATATTGTCTCCTGTTGCTCAATCCGTTCGCTCAAAGGCTGCCAGATGAGGACGTAATATCCGACGCTAAACAGGAACACCACCGCTGCCAGTAACATGCCCTTTTCACGCGGAGAACGCCCCGCCAGGTGTTGTGCCAGCCAGTGTTCGCCACGGCTTAACTGGCGTTCACGCCATTGCTGAAAATAGTGAATAAATTTATCGCGTAACATGTTATTTCCTCCGCAACGTTACGCCGCCGGAAACCGCATCACCCTCTTTCTGTAACGCGTCCTGCTGCACAACATAATCGGTTGCCAGTGCGCTACGCAGTTTGTCGAAGCTGGCAAAGTTCGCGGCCCGCAACTGGAGGTGAAGCGTCTGGCGTTTTTGATCAAAGGTGAAACCACGCATTTCGATGTCGGAAAGTGACGCTGATTTCAGGGTGCTGGCTATCGCTGACAACTCGGCGAGCAGCCGGGTATCGTCGGCCTGTGGGCGATATTTTTTCAGCGCCATCGTCACCTGAGAGCGTAAATTCACAATCCGCTTCTGCTCCGGGAACAACGTTAAGAACTGTTCCTCCGCCTGGGTGCGGCTTTGCGCCACCTGTTCGCTGACGCTCCATAACGTCACGCCCCGCTCCACTGCCAGCGCAACCAGAATCAGCAATATCGGCAGAATCATCACCCGCCAGCGCGCCCACTGTTTTCGGTAGCTGACGCGAGGCTGCCACGGCCCTGTCAGCAGGTTCCCTTCCGGTTCGCCATAAGTGGTAACGGCGGGCAGAGCTGTAACGGTCAGGCGTTCAGCGTCTGCGCCAGCCCATGCTGATAGCTTTTCCGGTGCAATGCCGACTACGGTTAGCGAAAGCGGTAAATCCTGCTCATTGAGCTGGGCGCGGAACATGACCGGAGCCAGCGCCAGCCCGGCGCTCCATCCCCGGCATTCATCGATGCGGCAGATAACCCGTTGCGCATCGCCAGCCATAAACCCACAAGGAATGGACATCCAGTCCGGCGCGACGGTAGCGCGGGTGATGCCGTTTTCCTGCAACCACTGCGCAATGTTGCGCATATGCTGTTGGTGAATCACTGCTACGGTTGCCAGTTGCTGGTCGATTTTCAACGGGGCGAAATGCAGTTCATCGATATCCTGGTTCAGCTCTTCTTCCAGTAAGGCGGGCAGAATAGTCGGTATCTGCTTGCGGGCGACAACAGGCAGTTCAACCTGCCAGACGCTGATCCATTCGCCGGGAATGTAGAGTCGAATCGCATCAGTTTGCAGCCATTGCTGGAGCTGTTCGTTAGCAACGTCAGACCAGATACCGTGCTCCACATCGGGTGTACGGCGCTGCCAATGGATGGGATCAGCGGCGCAAAGCGGGAAAAAAATCTCAAGGATGGAACTCACTCACTTTCTCCTGTCTGATGCCAGAGAACCGAAAAGTGTTGTGGGCCCATGCGGACAATTAACGAGTTCATCGTCAGTTCAATCTCATTCACGGTGATATCTGAACGCAGCCAGAAGTAATTGCTGTCCACGCTCAGGACGGTTTTTAGCTGTTTTTTAGTACGCTCATCAACGTCAGCAAGTAGCGGCTGTGCAAGAAACTGATCGACATCTTCCCAGCCCTTCGCCGGACGTTGTTGTAATAACGCCCGCGCCTGAACAGGGCTTAACCACGGGTCAAACAGCGCCTCAAGAATCACACTTTGCGTGACGTCTAAAGTATTGATGTTGATTTGCTGGCGGGTCATCGGCAGCGCACAGACCAGCGGTTTCAGTTTTTGATAAAGCCCGGCGTCCATTCCCTGCACCACGCGCATCTCGCTGATATCGGCCAGCGGTTGATTGGCGGCGTAGAAAGGCACCGAGCGGGCGAGATATTCGCTGTCTTCACGGCCCAGACGCGTCTGCACGCTGCGGTCTTCATCAATAAACTCCCACAGGCTTTCGGCTATCAGTTCGGCCCGATAAGCAGGCACATCCAGGCGCGTGATCAGGGCAATCAGTTGTTGTACCGCGAGCGGACGCGACGCCGTTGTGGGCTGAGCGAGGGCATTCAGGTTAAAGCAGGCCTGTGCGTCACGCAGAGTGACGGCGATTTGCCCCTGCGGCAGTGGGAAAAAACGAGGGCCGGAAGCCCACGGTTGTGCCAGATGCACGCGCTTTTCATTTTTCAGGCTCAGACTGAGCGCGCTCAACGCCAGGCTTTCTGCACTGGCGCTGTACCACAGCGCCTGCTGGTACTCCTGCTGGCTGCGCGTTCTTCCCAGTTGCTGCTGCATCCGCCCGGAAAGCGTGATGGTTACCAGCATCATAACTGCCAGCAATACCAGCACCACAACCAGTGCCATTCCGCGTTTTGGTGGTGAGGTGATCATGATTATTGCGGCCCGCGTAACAACCAGATGCGTTCAATCTCGCCCCATTGCGGCGAATGCAGGGTCATGCGTACCGCCACAGGGATCGCCTGTACTGACGACCAGCTCTCCTGCCAGCGCGTGCCGTCGTAGAACTGCAAACGGAGCGAATCGGCCGGAATCAACTTTTGCATTGTCGGCTTCACGCTGCCTGCGGCATCGGTCAGCGGCCAGGCTAACCGTTCGAGATAACCGTCATGAATGCGGTAACCGACGGTGAGCAGATTACTGCGCGGCAGACGCATCAACGGGTTAACCACACCGCCGCGCACAAAACGCATTCCTTCACTCTCAGACGCCAGCACGCCAGCGCCAGCCAGTAACGCTGGTTCACGCTGGCCCTGATCGCCTCTTACCGGACGCGGCATCATTTGGGTCAGATCGTGGGTCAGAAAACTCATCGTTTGCTGCATGAGGTTTAGTTTTTGATCGTGTCCGGCGACGGCGCTATTCACGCGCGTGACGCCGTTAGTCACCTGCTGCGCCATCAGTGCCAGCGAGGCAAAAATGGCAATTGCCACCAACATTTCCAGTAACGTGAAACCAGCGCGAGTCCTTCTCACTGTTGGCCTCCCACGGCGCTAAACCAGGCGCGTCGTGACTGAATCACCGACGAAAAGTCTTCGTGAAGGCTGACTTCAATATCCACCGCCTGGAGCAGCGCGTTGCCTGTACTCAGCGGTGTGGTTCGCCAGTACCAGCGGCTTCCTGCCATATCGCTCTCGCCCTGCTGCCTGACCGCCCGCTGCTCGCGGGTCATCAGGTAGAGCAGCGCGGTCTGGTTTTCAGCCACCCAGCCCGCTACCGTTTTTTCCTCAAGAATTTGCTGATTACTCAGCGCACCGCTGGCAATCTGTAACACCGCCGTGGCAGCCAGCGCAAAAATCGCCAGCGCGAGCATCACTTCCAGCAAGGTAAATCCGCGCTTCATGGCATCCTCTCATCACATTGATTGAGGGATAACGCGCCATCGTGCGCCAGTTTTACCGCCCAACATGCGTTTTGCGCCGCCGAGTAGAAGCGCAGCGTAAACGGCGTGGCGGGTTCAAAAGGCGAAAAACGGATCTGCGGCGTCTTCTTTTTCGCCTCTTTTTGCAGCTCCAGTTCAATATCGTGCAGCGTCAGGCGACGACGTTGCAGCTCCAGCGCATACTCCTTCTGCCAGATATCACTTCCGGGTTGTAACAGCATCTGCACCTGTTTTGGCACCGTAACCTGTGCCGATAACCGGGTCGAGGAAACGGGCGACCACTGCCCCTGACGACGCTGCATAAACTGGTAGCCAGGCGGGTCGATTAGCACACCGAGTGTTTTCCCTTCGATCACTGCCCTGTCCTTAAACTGCGCAAAGCGAGTCAGAAAATCCTGCGCCGCTTTTTTCGCGGGCGATTCAGAATCGGTCGCAAAAGTCTGTACCACGCCCGCACTGGCAAGGCCGATAAGAAAAATCACCAGCATGATTTCCAGAAGTGTGAATCCGCGTTCAGGCACTGCTTACTGAAACTCCTGCAAATTCCAGTTACCGATATCTGCGCCAGCGCCTTCCCCGTTTTCCTGACCATCCGCCCCCAGGGTATAAACATCAAACAGCCCTTTTTCACCCGGACTGAGATACTGATAATCATTGCCCCACGGATCCTTTGGCAGTCGTTTAATGTATCCACCAGTACGGTAGTTGCGGGAGTCCGCCATATTGGCTGGCTGCTGGATCAGCGCCTCAAGCCCCTGTTCTGTGGTCGGATAACGCCCGTTATCCAGTCGGTACATATCCAGTGCGTTTTCCAGCGCCACGATATCGCTGATGGCTTTTTGCCGATCGGCTTTCTCTTTGTTGCCCAACAGGTTAGGCACCACCAGACTTGCCAGGACGCCAAGAATAACAATCACCACCATCACTTCCAGCAGGGTAAAACCTGCCCGTGGTTTTTGTGTGCGGGATAACGAATTCATGTGATAACTCCGTAAATTACATTCCAACCATATTATTCAGTTGCAGCATCGGCTCGAGGATGGCGATGACAATAAACAGCACCACGCCCGCCATCATCACCACCAGCGCAGGCTCAAACAGCCCCAACGCCAGCCCCACCTGGGTATCAAATTCCCGTTCCTGGTTAACAGCGGCCTGCTCAAGCATGGTTTCCAGTTCGCCGCTCTGTTCGCCGGAGGCGATCATGTACAGCATCATCGGGGGGAACAGGCGCAACTCCGCCAGCGCGGCGCGCAGACTGCTTCCTTCGCGGACGCGATCTGCCGCCAGCAGTAGTTGTTGTTCGACATAGCGATTTGCCGACACAGCGGCAGCGGTCTGAATACCTTCCAGTAGCGGAACACTGCTGGCGGTGAGGATGCTTAAGGTGCGGGAAAAACGCGCCGTATTCAGCCCGCGCGCAACACGCCCTGTCACGGGCAGACGCAGCACGGTTTTATCCCAGCGCAGGCGCATAGTAGGATTTTTAAGTAGCCGTTGCCCCAGCACCAGAAGCGCCAGCAATCCCGCCAGCCAGTAAACGCCGCTGGCCTGTAACGCGTCGCTCATGGCAATAAGCGTGCGGGTTGAGGCGGGTAGCGAGTGTCCGAGATGATCAAACTGTTCGATGATTTTCGGCACCACTGCCGTCAGCAAAATAGTGACTACGCCCGTTGCCACCACCAGCAGAACCAGCGGATAGAGCATGGCCTGCAATAGACGTGATTTCAGGCGCTGTCGCTGTTCGGTGTAATCTGCCAGGCGATTAAGCACCACGTCGAGATGCCCGGATTTTTCTCCGGCAGCAACCATCGAACAAAACAGAGAATCAAAGACGCGGGGATGTTCGCGCAGGCTGTCCGACAGGGTGTAACCTTCCTGAATCCGGCTGCGCAGCGCCATTCCGAGGCTTTTTACATGCAGTTTTTCACTTTGCTCACTGACCGCCTGTAAGCAGGTTTCCAGCGGCATTGCTGCCTGTACCAGCGTTGCCAGTTGGCGCGTGAACAGCGCAAGATCTGCCGCCGCCACGCGACGATGTGCGTGCCGCCGACGCTGCAACATCCCCCCTGACGAAGTATTCATCCGGGCTTCAATATGCACGGGGATAAGCTCTTTACCGCGCAACAACTGGCGGGCATGACGCGCGGAATCCGCCTCAATCATACCTTTGGTTTTGCGACCATTACGCTCCAGCGCCTGATAGTAAAACAGTGCCATTACGCCTCCATGGTTACCCGCAGAACTTCATCGAGAGAGGTTTCTCCGGCGAGCACTTTCTCAATGCCGTTGCTGCGGATACCCGCAGAGTGTTGTCGGACATAACGTTCCAGCTCCAGCTCCCCGGCCTGACGGTGGATCAAATCACGCAATGTGGCATCCACCACGATCAGCTCATGGATGGCAGTCCGTCCGCGAAAACCTTTGTGATTACAGGCGGGACAGCCCTGTGGATGGTACAGAGTGACGGTACGGGCGTCGGTAATTCCCAGCAGGCGTTTTTCTTCGTCAGTGGCTGGTGCGGGCTGGCGGCAGTCGGGACACAGCGTGCGAACCAGTCGCTGCGCCATCACGCCCGTCAGACTGGAAGAGAGCAGGAAAGGCTCCACGCCCATATCCTGCAAACGTGTGATCGCCCCCACCGCTGTGTTGGTATGCAGCGTGGAAAGGACCAGGTGTCCGGTAAGTGAAGCCTGGACGGCGATTTCTGCGGTTTCGGTATCGCGGATTTCACCGACCATCACCACATCCGGGTCCTGACGCAAAATCGCGCGCAGCCCACGGGCAAAGGTCATGCCGACGCGGGTGTTAACCTGCGTCTGACCGATCCCTTCAATCATGTATTCGATGGGATCTTCAACCGTGAGAATGTTGCGCGAATGGTTGTTCAGCTCCTGCAATCCGGCGTACAGCATGGTGCTTTTGCCGGAACCCGTCGGCCCCGTCACCAGAAAGATGCCGTGCGGTTTGTGTAACAGCTGGCGCAACTGCGCGGTCAGTTGCTGGCTAAGCCCCAGACGCTCCAGCGTCAGGCGGGCCTGGTTTTTGTCCAGCAGTCGCAGCACCACGCGCTCGCCCCAGGCAGAAGGCATGGTGGAGACACGCACGTCAATCGCCCGGCCGCCCAGCAACAGCGCAATACGTCCATCCTGCGGCACGCGCTTTTCGGCAATGTCCAGCCGCGCCATCACCTTGATACGCGACACCAGCAGCGAGGCCAGTTTGCGCCCCGGACGCAGCATTTCATGTAATGTGCCGTCAACACGAAAACGGATCACCAGACTCTTTTCAAACGTCTCAATGTGGATATCCGAAGCGCCTTCTTTGATTGCCTCTGCCAGCATGGCGTTGATCAGTTTGATGATCGGCGCATCGTCGTCGCTTTCCAGCAGATCTTCCGTTTCCGGCAGTTCTTCCGCGAGGGTAAAAAAGTCCTCGGCAGAACCGAGATCTTCCATCAGTTGGCGAGCCTCGGAAGAGTCCCGCTGCCAGACCGCATTCAGCCGCTGTTCAAATTCGGCTTCGTCGATTTGCCGCAGCGTAAAGGGCGCGTTCAGCCCCCGCTGCAGCTCCTGCAAAACAGAGAGCGACAACGGATGAACATGGAGGATCTCCAGCGACGCTTCGCACCATGCCACCAGGCTAAACCGACGGCTGAAACTGTAGGGCAGACGCACGGTGTTAGCGGTGGTTTCCTGTGCTACAGGCACCATTAACGCGTTCTCCCGGCATTAAGGAACGCACGAACTTCCGGCGGTAGAGCCTGATTTTGCGCTGGCAGTACCGGCTGCGCGGTGTGCGGCATCAGGCTTAAACCTTGCTCATCGCGATAGATCTGCTCGGCGCGCATGTAGTTATATTTGCGCTGCGACACGCCGTCTGCCGCCATACCGTCACGCAGAATGGTCGGGCGGATAAACACCATCAGGTTACGTTTTTCTTTTTTATCCGCCGTCGATTTAAACAGGTTACCAATCAATGGGATATCGCCCAGCAGCGGCACTTTCGCCACGCTTTCTCCCGCCTGATCGTCCATCAGACCACCAAGCACAATCAGCTCACCATCGTTAGCCAGCACGGTGGTTTTCAGTTTGCGCTCACCAAACACCACGTCGAGGCTGGTCTGTCCTTCCACCTTCGAGACTTCCTGCTCAATCACCATCTGTACCGCGTTACCTTCGTTAATCTGCGGCGTGACTTTCAGCATGATGCCGACTTTTTTCCTTTCTACTGTATTGAAAGGATTGCTGTTATTGGAGCCAACGGTTGAGCCGGTTAATACCGGAACGTCCTGGCCCACCATGAAGAAGGCTTCCTGGTTGTCCAGCGTAGTGATGCTCGGCGTGGAGAGAACGTTCGAGCTGGAGTCGTTTTTAACCGCCTGCACCAGTGCCATCCAGTCGCCTTTCACCACGCCAACCGCCGTACCGCTAAATCCAGAAAGAAGCTGGGCGAGCGTGGAGAGATCGCCGTTGGTATCCGGATTAATGGTGGTAGCGCCGTTTTCACTGATCACCGTCGAGCCTTTCTGCGGTTTCGCCTGAGAAATGGCTGCCCCCAGCGTACCAATAGGGATCTGCGTACCGTTAGCAAACTGCATTAATCCGGCATCTTTCGACGCCCACTGCACGCCGAAATTGATATTGCTACCTTCGGCAACTTCCACGATCAACGCCTCGACATGCACCTGAGCACGGCGAATATCCAGTTGTTCAATCACGCTTTGCAGCGACTGCATGATGTCCTGCGGCGCGGTTACAATCAGGGCATTACTGTGTTTGCTGGCGGCGATGGAGACAACCTCACGCCCGCTACCGACGGTGCCTTCCGCCTCTTCTTTAGCCGCCGTGAGCGTGCCGCTGACCTGCTTCAGCACATCGACCAGATCTTCCGCTTTGCTGTATTTGAGATAGAAAACCTGGCTGTTGCCGCTGCGCTCCATTTCTGAGTCCAGCCGACGGATCAGGCGGCGCATTTTGTCCCGCGTGGCCGGGTCACCACTGACAATCACACTGTTGGTGCGTTCGTCGGCGACAATTTGAGATTTCAGCGTCGCAGGCTGGTTCTCGCCGCTGTTTTTCGTCAGGCTTTCCAGCACGCGGGCGATTTCCGAAGCCGAGGCGTTATCCAGCGGGATCACCTCTTCGGTGCGATTACCCGCGTGATCCACGCGCTGGATCACTTCCGTCAGGCGCTCCACAACGGAGGCGCGTCCGGTGAGCATAATCACGTTGGAGGGATCGTAATTAACAACGTTGCCTGAGCCTGCGCTGTCGATCATCTGGCGCAGAATCGGTGCCAGCTCGCGTACCGACACATTACGTACCGGCACTACTTTGGTGACCATTTCATCGCCCGCGTAGTTGTCGCTGCCTTCACCAACCAGCGGCAGCGGCTCGACTTTCGCGGCACTGGATTTCACCACCTTCAGCACGTCGTTTTCCATCGGTACGACCGCATACCCCTGTGCTTCCAGCAGGTTAAGGAATAACTGGTAATACTGGCGTTCATTGAGCGGAGTCATAGTGCGAATACTCACTTTCCCCTGAACGCCCGGCCCCATAATGATGGTTTTATTAAGGTTAGCGCCGACGGTTTCGATGAACGATTTCAGGTCGGTATCTTTAAAATTAGCGGTGAAAGTGGCTTCTTCCGCCTGGACCGGTGAACTGCATAATGCCGCTGCCAGCACCAGCGGCAGTAAACGCTTTTTTGTTTTGAGGCCAGTTGTCTTCTTACGCCAGACCGACAACGTAATATCACGCCAAAACACGATGAATGATTCTCCTGGATGAAATGCGGTTAGCGCAGCGCGATGGAAATGTCGTGGCGCGCACCCTTGCGTAAAACCGTAAGTTGAATGGAATCCATTGAAGGTAACTGCCGCATCAGAGCAATCATTGCTCGTGGATCAGTGAAATCCTGCTGATTTAGCGCAATGGCGATATCGCCTTCCTTGAAACCGCTGGCATCGAACAGAGAACGATCTGCCCCCGGCTTCACTGCATAACCGACAATCCCCTCCTTACGCACAGGCGTAAGCTGGATATAGTTAAAAATTTTCTGCGGATCTTTCGCCAGTGCCTGACGCACGGCAGTCGGGATCTCAACTGGCGCACTGACAGCAGGCTCAGCAACAGCTTGCTTTACTTCGTCACTGATGGCTTTTTTGTTGGTCACGGCTACGGTGGAACGCTCCTCTTCAACCAGGCTCAGGCGCTCTATTTTTCCCTGATAGCACAGCATCACATGGTCGCGGTTGATTTCCTCAATCACCGCGTTGTGAGAACCAAGCCGTTCCCCCTGCAAATAGACCTGCTGTTTGCCACCTTCTTCAATAACCGCGCCGGGTCTGGCACCAAAGGCGATCCCGCGCAGCACCACATTAAGACGCGTTTCGGCCACAGGTGCAGGTTCGGGTTGTTTTACCGGTGCGGCGACGGGCTGATATTTGCCAAACCAGTTTTGCTGGCTGATTAATTGCACGTCATTTTTATCGAACGTTTTTGCATCCGTACGGGGCGGTTTATTCACCGATGGGGAAACCACCGTATATTCCGCAGAAAAGGAGAAATAACGCCAGAGTGAATGCGCCACTTTTGCAGAAATAATAAGTAGCATCAGCCAGAACATCCCGCGTGCAATTTTTCGCAGATGCTCTTTGTCTGTATTAAGAGATTGTCTCTGGCTAAGAGTGTGACGAATTTTTGTCAGCCATTGAATGAGATAAATTCGTGCGTCACGAAAAACAACCCGCGCCAATTTATATCTACCCGACGTTATGCTTTGACTATTCCACAGGTGGTACGATCCAGTTTCCGCTGATACTGGTTACCTGTACGTGTATCATTAATCGTTATGCTGTAATTAATTCCCTCAGTGAGCATTAATTTCACCGTTGGGTCAGCGCACATTTGTCGTTGATAGCTGGTTAAAAAGGCGTCAGGTGTCTGCGTGGTCTGAGTACCCGCTTCGCTGATAATGGTCATTTTTACCGTCGTGCCGCTACTTTGTGCCAGCACTAAGGTATATCCCGCAGATTTAATCGGCAGGTTTTGGCTGATATTTTGCGCCTGTTTTTTCGCCAGTAAACTGGCATTTTCATTATGGCCGGCACAGCCACTTAATAATCCTGTAACGCTCAACAATAGCGATATTAATACCCTCCCTGGCATTTGTTTTATCGACATGGTAAATAATCTCTAAGGTTATTAATAAGAGTTAAAATGTCACTTTGATAATGACGTGGTTATCATTAAAACAATGCCTGTAGATAAAGTGTTGCTATACCGCCCAGACTTAAACACGGTCCAAAAGGCAGTGTGGTTGATCCTCTTTTTGTAATAACGGCATATATCAGGCCGAAGCATGAGGCGATTAAAGCAACATTGGGTAGCGACAACGGCCCCACCCAACTACCTAACGCAGCGAACAATAATACATCGCCCATGCCTAATGCTTCTTTACGCAGAACTATTCCGGCTATCCAGCGCAGAGAGTAAAAAGTGATAAACCCCACCAGGACGCCGGTGACTGCATCTTGTAGCGTGAGCGGGCTCTGCTGCGCCCATGCCGCAATTAGTCCCGTCCACAATACGCCCTGAGTAAAAACATCGGGCAGCCATTGGTGATCGAGGTCAATGACGCTCGCGGCAATCAGCCAGGCGGATAATATCATCACCGCCAGCGCCCATCCACTTTCCGGCCAGACCAGACTCGCCAGCAAAAAAGCGAGTGCTGTCAATAACTCCACCAGCGGATAACGCTTGCTGATTTTCGCCTGACAGTCGCGGCAGCGCCCTTTGAGCATCAGCCAGGAGAGCAGCGGAATATTGTCACGTATCCGGATGGTCTGCTGACAATGTGGGCAGTGCGAACGCGGTAGCGCAAGGCTTATTTTTGACTGCGCACTCGGCATTTCTCCATGAAACTCCGCCATTTGTTGGCGCAGCATGATGGGGTAACGCCAAATCACCACATTCAAAAAACTACCGATGATTAATCCTCCGACGGTAGCCAGTATGGGCATCGCCACGGGGTATTGCTGAAAAACATCAAAAAGCATGGTTAAAGGTTGTTTGTTGTAACTTGCCGGATGCGGCGTAAAACGCCTTATCCGGCCTACAGGTATCTGCCAACGCAAGTAATCGCGGCTTTCCCTGAAGACCCGATAAGATGGCGCATCGGGCATATGTGTTAACCCGATGCGCCTTATTTCATGCTGGATGCGGCGCGAGCGCCTTATCCGGCCTACAGGTGTCTGCCAACGCAAATAAACGCAGCTTTCCCTCTCTGTAGGCCCGATAAGCTTGCGCATCGGGCATATGTGTTGACCCGGTGCGCCTTATTTCATGCCGGATGCGGCGCGAGCGCCTTATCCGGCATACAGGCTTACTCGGCTGACATCTTATGCTCGGTAACCTGATTAATGGTTTCCGGCCCTTGCTGCGGTTTCGGCAGACCAAGCGACGCCAGCGTGTTGTATGCCGACTGGCTCACACCGCCCTCGAAGCTCATCTCCGTCGCTCCCGGCAACTGGTAAGCATTCGCGCCCGGATTCCATTTCTTAAAGAATGCGGAAAGGTCCGTCTGAGCGACCCAGGAGGCACACAGCATCAGCGTGTCCGCAGCGTTACCGTTGGATTCAGCACAGTAATTCTTGCCACCAAAGGTCTTGTCACCAACGTCATCGCCGCGTGCTTTACGATGCATCAACTGGAACAGGTTCCAGCCTTTCATCCCTTCACGCTCGCTGTAGAACTTAGGCAGGTTACCTTCTGGATACCACTGTTTGATATCAAAGTTTTTCTCTGCCCATTCCTTCAGCTGCGCGTACATCAGCAGACGGTCACCCGCACCGCCACGTGCCCATGCCTGGTTGTTGCTCTCCTCCAGATATTCCGGTGCGACGGTAATATCGTCAGCAACACGGTTCATCTTGCCGAGATAGCGATCCTGCATGTACAGCGCCAGCACGTTGTTCGCCACTTCGGTCGCGCCTGGAACAGTCAGCGGCGTTTCTGCGGCGTTGTGCCCTACTTCGTGCCAGATCAACCAGTCGTTCAGCGGCGTCGTCGGCAGCGTGGTGCTGTTCGTCGAGAAGCTGCTGTTCATTACCGGATAACCCGAGTGCGCATCACCGATGGAGATCTGCACATCGTTGGTGAAACGATGTTTGTGACCCGTCAATGCTTCATAGGTAAACATCCGGTGGTTACCGCTTTCGCCATTACGACCATAGAAGTCATTCATCGAGCTGGCAAAGGTATCCAGATCTTTAGCGAATTGTTCCAGACCGCCCTTGTAATTGCTGGCCTCAAGGTTCTTCTTCGGTGTGGTGTAGACGAAAGAGTCTGACTCCAGCTCACCCAGCGGAGCCGGTGAGTTCAGAGCGTTTTTCCATTCGCCGTCTTTATAGAACGGCGCTTTTACCACGCCAGTAAAGGTGAAGTTGGCTGACTCATTCGTTGGGCTGTTGCCCTTGATATAAATCAGACCACCGTAAGGCACCTTGAATTTCACCGTGCCATGAGCATCCAGATCATAGGTTTTCGTCACTTTTGGCGGACGGTTCAGCGCAACTTCATGCTTCTCGCGTCCGGTCAGATCGTCGGCCAGCGCCACGGTGACAGTCACAGAAACGTTCGCCTTAGACTCAATGGTGACCTCTTTCTGAGCCGGAGCCCACAGGCCAGTAGACTGCATGTTACCCGCAAACCATTTGGTCGGGTTCGAGTACAGGCTGATGCTTTCAGTAACCTTCTCACCTTCAGCCGATACCGCTCCCGGATACTTCTCGACATCAACTTTGATGTTCAGATCCCACCAGGAACGCCCCAGCATCAGGCGCGTCAGCGGTTTTTCCATATAGTTGAGCGGATAGCTCGGGTTCATCATGCCCGCTTTGCCACTACTTTCACCGTAGATCATCTTGTTATCGACCAGCGATTTTTTGAGATCTGCAGAACACTTGGTGCCGCCTGCATAAGCATCATTGGCGTAGCAGTTCAGGAACTCAGTGAACGTTTTAAAGCCCAGCTCGTCATCCTTGTCGTTTTCATAGCGATATTCAATTTTATTCCACAGCCAGACCGACATGTTCTGGTACAGACGTTCCAGATCGACGCTGCTCAGACGCTCACCTTTGCGACCATTGGTACGGAAGTAAAGCTCGTGCTGATACAAACGCTGAATGTTGGTGCCTAAATCCGCCGCCTGCACCATTGCTTTCGCAGTGTCGGCGCTGAGATTCAGTTGCGTATACTGCGGAACAAACATGCCACCGGTTACCGGAACGTTCGTGCCAGGACGGTATTCCAGACAGTTGACCTCGTAGTGATATGTCGGGTCCGTACACTCCTTTAATCCCTTGAAAGTATCCAGAATTTTCTTCTTCGCAGCATCCAGAGATTCTTTTGTTGTGTATTCCGCTTCATCAATAAAGGCATAACGCGTTACCTGTTTGCCCTCAACTTCCTCCTGCCAGCTAGCAACTTCCAGTTTCGGTTTCTTATCAGGTTTGTTATCAATCTGATATTTCCAGGTAACTTTTCCTGTTTGGGAATCAATGGTGTACGGCAGCTCACCTTCCACAACCGGATAACGTTCATAAACCCAGATGCCAGTCGCTCGACGCTGACGAACGCGGTTCGGATACCCTTGCGGATCGTTATTTACTACCGACTTGTTCAGTGCCATCGACAGACCTGCGGCATCCAACAGACGCACAAAACCAGACGCGCTCTCTTCCTTAAGATTGCTCATCACGTTTTCCATGATCAGCACCGATCCACCTTTGTTCAGATAGGCGATCAGATCGGTCACATCCTGCTGAGTCAGCTTCGGTTTGCTGGTATCTGCACGCAGCGGGATTGCATAAGGATCGTTACCCACCTGAGTCACATATTCAAAGCCGTTAAGGATCAGCAGCGGCATTTCCTGCGGATCGAGATCGCCATAGCTACTTAAATGCTCAACAGAGATGCCCGCAAAATCCGGATGGAAGTCGAACGCAGCGCTGTTTCCTGTAACCTGACCATGACGTTTGAAATAGACAGTATCCAGGTTGGTGCCTACGGTCATGCTGGCTTTCGCGTCCGGCGTCCATTTATCGTCGGACAGATAGCGCAGCACGTTCTCCATGAAGTTCTTCATGTCATCCGGGTCGCTGTTGAGCGTACACTGCCCATCTTTATTAACGCCCCCGTTCCAGCTGTAACCGTTCGGGCAACGCAAAATGCTGTTGTAGTGTGGGTTTCCGATAACCATCAGTTTGCCCTCACCGACTTGCCCCAGCGAAATAAACGGCAGGTTGAAAGTGGCGGTATCGCGCGTAACGTTTTCCGGCTCAACAAGAGAAGGCGCTTCCGTAATGTACGCCAGCTCGTTTTTATCCCAGGCGCGTTTTTCGCCAAACGCCAGCCAGTAGTTTTTATCATTACGCGCCATCAGAATCGGGAAGGCCGCGTTGGAGATATTCACCACCGCCTGACCGCGCGCATTACCCGTGCTGCCATAGAAGTTAGTAGAGTCATGGAATACATGGAACTTGCTGACAGATTTGTAGTTCGTATCCACGCCCCACAGCTTGTTGATAACGCCCTGAATCTGGCCGTCATTAACATTGCGCGTCGTCAGCGAGAACCAGCGAGCCTCGTTACAACCGTCGGTTTTCGCACAAATCGCGGTATCGATCTCTTTGGCCTGACCCGTCTTAAACTGCTCGATAAATTCGTTTGGCAGATTAACAACTTGCTCACCTTCATCCAGCGTCGCACCGTTGGATAACGAGAGATTGATAATCTCGTTAATCACGTTGGGATATTCGGCAAAGACCTTGCGTACATCATCCGGAACAACACGGGTATTATTTTGCCCGGTCGTCGAATAGCGATGAATAAGCTGATCGATATTCGCCCCGCGAACTTCATCACCCAGTTCAGTCAGCGCAATGGTCGACTTATTGCCGCGCACTGAACCCAGTTCAAAGGTATCGATACCAAAGGAGATGGTTTCGCCCCAGCTAAAAGAAAATTCACCATTTTCCCCTGTCACGCCACGGCCTGAATTGGTGTAGTAGTTGACGCCAGCAACACCATATCCCTGGCTATCCACCAGGCGACCTTCTGAGAGAATGATTTCCGAAGGTTGATACTGATAAAACTGTTCCGCGTTAGCCGACACGAAGGAGGCGTTTAGATCCGGTTTTGTTCCCGGAGTCGTGACGGGGACTACCGGTGAAGTATGAGTGGATGGCGCTTTATCAGTCGCGGCATTGTTTTCCACCTCTTCATTGACCAGCTTTTTGAACTCTTCCGGTGCCAGATCGATTTGCTTATACAGCGAGTCGAAACGTTTACTCTCGATCACCGAGGAGAACTCCAGGCACACCTGTTCTGTATTCGCCGGGCAACTGTTCATGGAGGTGACCAGCGAGAGCGCATTGCTTTTCTTGTTGTCGGAACCCGCCAGTTCTTGCGCGTCCTCAAGACTAAACGACACTTTTTCAACCGCACGCAGGCTACGCGCAGCTTCTGACTGGGTGTCGAAGGTAGCAATTGTCGTGTTGTTCCCTGCCACACAGGTGACTTTGTCGCCTGGTGTAAAGGTAAAGCCATCGCTGGATTCATCATTACAGGTGATATCACCAGTTACCCGCAGGCTTCCGCCCAGGGTCAGATAACCCGTTTTCGTAGGAACAGGTTCTGGCTCCGGTTCTGGTGTTGGCTCAGGATCAGGTGTCGGTTCCGGCGTAGGTTCTGGGTCCGGCGTTGGCTCAGGCGTCGGCTCCGGGTTTGGTGTTGGATCAGGTTTCACTTCCGGCAAAGACCCTGTTCCAGAATCTACAGGCGGCGTATCGGAGGAAGATCCGGAGCCACCGCCATCACAACCGGCTAACAGGGTTGCACTCAAAATAGCCGCTAAAAGCGATTTCTTATATTTAAATTTCTTATTCATTAATAACGCAAGTGACAAAACAATGTTAAAAAATTCGTAACTGGGAGAAATAGTTTTATGCTTTATCTTCTTTAATAATTTCCTCCATTCTTAAGAAAACGACATCATTGATAGAAAACAGGTGAAATTTATAAGAATAACCCCTATTTGATGTCTGGCTGGCTATTTTTACGAAATTTCAATAAACAAAAAATTAACAACATTTCACAACGCAACTATATAAATTCGTTGGTAGTTTTAACGATTAAGATTGCAAAAGCAACAGATAGAACGGTGTTTGCTCATCAAGCGAACATAATTAATACAGACTTGTTTTGCGTGATAAAAAAAATAGATGTTCTCACGCTCTTAATTATTTAGCAGGTTATCTGAACACAAAACATTATTGCCGCATGGATAATAAAGCGAGAAATAATTTTCAATTAATAAGACAGAATAATGTAAATGAAGCCGGATGATATTAACGATCATCCGGCATTATTGATTTACGAGACCAACATTCCAGTAAACACATACGCCTGCAACAACGTGATAACGCCGATAACGCTGGCAAAAATCAGACTGTGCTTCACGGTGTAGCGGAATAGTTCAGATTCTCGGCCCACCATGCCCGTCGCGGCGCAGGCCACGGCGATAGATTGCGGGGAGATCATCTTGCCAGTTACGCCGCCGCTGGTATTTGCTGCCACCAGCAGAGTGTCAGAGACGTTGATTTGCTGCGCCGTGGTCGATTGCAGTGAACCAAACAGGGCGTTTGAAGAAGTGTCCGAGCCGGTAAGGAATACCCCCAGCCAGCCGAGGAACGGTGAGAAAAACGGGAACATCACGCCTGTACCTGCCAGTACCAGCGCCAGCGTGGTGGACATGCCGGAATAGTTGGTGACGAAGGCGAACGCCAGCACCATGCCAATCGACAATATCGGCCACTTCAGACTAATTAGCGTTTCGGCAAAGACGCCAATCCCTTTCTTGATGCCCACGCCGAGGATGAAGATAGAGATAATCGCCGCAATAAAAATAGCGGTGCCGCCAGCCGAGAGAGGGTCGAATTTAAACACCGCATCCATTGGCGTTGGTTGGGCGACAATGGGTGCCGCTTTCAACACTTGTTGATGCAAATGAGGGATCTGGAAATTAATCACCAGTGAATAAAACGCGCCGCCCGGAGCAAATAACGCTTTAAACGGCTTCATGGTCCAGATGGTGACCAGCACCGTTAAGATTAAAAACGGTGACCACGCACGAATGATTTGCCCCAGACTATATTCTGAAGGCACGGGACCGCCAGAAGATGGCTTATTTACCACCATCGCACCTGCGGATTGCCCCATGCTGATTGCCGTTTCGGTATTTTTCGGCCGCCAGACTTTAAGGAATAAAGCGAGTGAGACGATACTCACCAGCGCCGAAGTAATATCCGGCAGTTCCGGACCAATATAGTTAGAGGTAAAGAACTGAGTGACAGCAAAGCTTCCCCCAGCAACCAGCGCCGCTGGCCACGTCTCTTTCACCCCTTTCCAGCCGTCCATCATTGCTACCAGCCAGAACGGCACAAGAACCGACAGGAACGGTAACTGACGTCCCGCCATTGCGCCAATGTGGAACGGATCGATTCCCGTTACCTGACCGGCGACCAGAATCGGCACGCCCAACGCACCAAACGCCACTGGCGCAGTGTTGGCAATCAGACACAGCCCCGCCGCGTATAACGGTTTGAAGCCCAGGCCCACCAGCAGCGCACCGGTAATCGCCACCGGCGCACCAAAGCCAGCCGCTCCTTCCAGTAACGCACCAAAGGAGAAACCAATCAGTAACACCTGCAAACGCTGATCGTCGGTGATGGAGATAACCGAGCTGCGGATAATATCGAACTGACCGCTGGCAACGGTTAATTTATAGAGGAACACCGCCGCGACAATAATCCACGCAATAGGCCATAATCCATAAATAAAGCCATAGCCCGCAGCAGCAAAAGCCATATCAATCGGCATTTTAAAGGCGAATATCGCAATCAGGATAGATAAGATAAGGGTTATTGCTCCAGCGACATGTCCTTTCAGACGTAATACCGCGAGTGCAACGAAGAAGAATATTATCGGGATCAGGGCGACCAGAGCGGATAGCCCCAGTCCTCCCATCGGCATATACATTTGGGTCCAGGTAACCATATTGTTCAGTCTCTTATTATCTTTATATGCTTGATATACTTAAGGTTGTAATAAGCAAAAGAGGACTGAACTGTAAAATATAGGCGTTATACTTTACAGCAACAGTACGCCGCTAACGCAATTGCTACCTCTGGCATAACAAGTATATCGGGTAAGGGTTTCTGTTCCGCACACGCAGGCGCAGAGTATCGTTAAGATGTCCATATTGTTGTTTTAGGCCCGCTAGTAATGCGCTACGGGTATTTAATATTGTTAAACCCTGATAATCGCTCCGGTTATTTCCGGGATAAATGTACTACCGCAGTTACTATCATAGCCCCGACAATAAAACTTGCCGGGGCTTTTTTTGACGCTATTAATGACTTTCTTTTTCGCGTAAACGCCAGGCGTGTAATAACGGTTCGGTATAGCCGTTTGGCTGTTTCACGCCGAGGAAGATTAAATCGCTGGCAGCTTTAAAAGCACACGAGTTAGCGAAATTCCCCGCCATCGGACGATAAGCCGGATCGCCAGCGTTTTGCTGATCAACCACTTTCGCCATATTCTCCAGCGACGCCTGCACCTGTTCTTTGGTCAGAATACCGTGACGTAACCAGTTGGCGATATGCTGGCTGGAGATACGCAGCGTTGCGCGGTCTTCCATCAGCGCCACATTGTGAATATCCGGCACTTTTGAACAACCAATCCCCTGCTCCACCCAGCGCACCACGTACCCCAGAATCCCCTGCACGTTGTTATCCAGCTCTTGTTGGATCTCTTGCGCCGACCAGTTAGCGTTTTCAGCAACCGGAATAGTCAGCAGATCGTCCAGCAGCGGTTCAAATTCAGCATTGAACTCGGTCTGGGCAATGTTGGCTTGTACGCTCTGTACGTTGGTTTGGTGGTAGTGCAGCGCATGGAGCGTAGCAGCGGTTGGTGACGGAACCCAGGCTGTGTTTGCCCCGGCACGCAGTTGGTCGCCCTTCTGGCTGTACATGTCTGCCATCAGGTCCGGCATTGCCCACATGCCTTTACCAATTTGCGCTTTACCGCGCAGCCCACAGAACAGACCGGAAAGCACGTTATTACGCTCGTAGGCTTTGATCCAAGGCGTCGATTTCATCTGATTTTTACGCAGCATCGGGCCAGCTTCCATCACCGAATGCATTTCATCGCCGGTACGGTCGAGGAAACCGGTATTGATGAACGCCACGCGGTTGCGCGCCTGAGCGATACAGCTACGCAAGTTCAGCGAGGTCCGACGTTCTTCATCCATAATGCCCATTTTCAGGGTATTCGGTGCCATACCGAGCATTGTCTCAATGCGGGTAAACAGTTTGTTGGCGAACGCCACTTCCTGCGGACCGTGCATTTTCGGTTTCACAATATAGACGCTGCCAGTGCGCGAGTTTTTCTGCACTTTTAAATCATAGAGGGCGATCGCGCCAGTCATGACGCCATCAAGAATGCCTTCCGGGATTTCATTGCCTTCGCTGTCCCAAATCACAGGAATGGTCATCAAATGACCCACGTTGCGGATAAACAGCAGCGAGCGTCCGTGCAGAGAAATTTCAGAGCCATCGGCGGCGGTGTAATGACGATCGTCATTCAGTTTACGCACGATTTGTCGACCGTTTTTCTCCATTTTCTCTTGCAGAGTCCCCTGCATCAGGCCCAGCAGATTGCGGTACAGCAGGATTTTATCTTCCGCATCAACCGCCGCGACCGAATCTTCGCAGTCGAGAATGGTACTGATGGCCGCTTCGACGATAACATCGTTGATGTGCGCCGGATCGTCTTTGCCAATCCGCCCGTTGGCATCAATTTGCAGTTCAATATGCAGGCCGTTATTTTTCAGCAAAATGCAGGTCGGCGCAGCGGCATCGCCACGGTAACCGACAAACTGCGCCGGGGTACGTAACGTGGTTTCTTTACCATTTTTCAACTGGATGCGTAATTGTTTATCGACCACCTTAAACGCCACCACATCCTGATAGCTGCCGTTTTCCAGCGGTAGAGATTCATCGAGGAAACGCCGAACCCAGGCGATAACCTGCTCACCGCGTTGCGGATCGTAGCCGCTGACCATCGCCCCTTCCTGCGGGATGATGTCGCTGCCGTATAACGCATCGTACAGTGAGCCCCAGCGAGCGTTCGCCGCGTTCAGCGCGTAGCGGGCGTTCATTGCCGGAACCACCAGCTGTGGCCCCGCCTGACTGGTGATTTCGCTGTCAATGCCCGTGGTTTCCACCGTCACGCGCTCCGGTTGCGGCACCAGGTAGCCCAGTTCACGCAGGAAAGATTTATAGGCCGCTTTATCTTTTACCGGCCCCGGATTGCTGCGATGCCACTCATCAAGCGCCGCCTGAATGCGATCGCGTTCTGCCAGCAACTGACGATTTTCTGGTGCCAGATCGTGAACGATCTCATCAAAATTGCGCCAGAACGCCGCAGCGTCCAGCCCTGTTCCCGGTAAAACTTCTTCATCCACAAAACGTTTAAAATTGGCGTCAATGCGTAAACGGCCCTGGGTTATGGTTTGACTCATTGTTTCTCTCCTCGTTTTCGCTTATTTCGCCAACACCGCTGCTGCCGCTTTCGCGACCTGCGCATCCTGTGCTCCGGTTAAACCAGAAACGCCCACGGCACCAATAATTTGCCCATCAACAACAACCGGTACGCCGCCTTCCAGCGACGTTAATAACGGCGCAGTCACGAACGCGGTACGTCCGTTGTTCACCATCTCTTCATAGCCCTTAGTTTCACGACGCCCCAGCGCGGCGGTACGCGCTTTCTCCTGGGAGATGTAAGCCGCAATCGGCGCGCAATCGTCCATGCGACTTAACGCCAGCAGATGACCGCCGTCATCGGCAACAGCAATGGAAACAGACCAGTTGTTTTTCTGCGCCTCTTCCTGACCTGCGGCAATAATTGCACTCGCCATTTGCTGGCTAAGAATGACTTTAGTTTTCATTTTGTTATTCCTTTTCAAGGGCTTGTTCTACAATTTCAATCCAGTGACGCACAGAGGTACGACCGGCGCTCGCCAGATGCGTCTGGCAACCAATGTTGGCGGTGACGATCATTTCCGGTTTGCCGCTTTCCAGCGCATTCATTTTGTTATCCCGCAGCTGGCGTGCCAGATCGGGATGCGTTAACGCATATGTTCCCGCTGAACCGCAGCACAGATGGCTGTCGGGAACGTCCGTTAAGGTAAATCCAAGACGAAGCAACACTTTTTCCACTTCGCCGTTCAGCTTTTGCGCATGTTGCAGGGTACACGGGCAGTGGAAGGCCAGTTTTTTATCGCCGCGAATTGCCAGTTTTTCCAGCGGTTCCTCGCGCAGAAGTTCGACTAAATCGACCGCCAGTTCACTGACTTGACGCGCTTTATCGGCATATAACGCATCGTTTTTCAGCATCTGCCCATACTCTTTGACGAACGCGCCGCAACCGCTGGCGGTTTGCAAAATTGCCTCGGCACCTGCTTCAATCGCGGGCCACCAGGCATCAATATTATTTCGCGCCCGTGCCAGCCCTTTCTCCTGCGCATTAAGATGATAGTCCACCGCGCCACAACAGCCTGCTTCGTTAGCTGACATGACGCTGATCCCCAGACGATCCAGCACTCGCGCAGTTGCCGCGTTGGTGTTGGGCGAAAGCGTAGGCTGGGCGCAGCCTTCCAGCATTAAAACCCGACGCTTATGGCGCAGCGGCGGACGCGGTTTAGCTTTCACAGTTTCAGCAGGCAGTTTTGCTCTGACCTGTTCCGGTAAAAACGGTCGCAGCACCAGCCCTACCTGCGTCAGCGCACGGAAGACCGCCGGACGCGGCACTAACTGGCGCAATCCTTCGCGCAGTATTCGCTCCGGCAGTGGGCGTTTCACTTTCTGCTCGACAATATCACGCCCGATATCCAGCAAATTGTGATAGCGCACACCAGAAGGACAGGTGGTTTCACAATTGCGGCAAGTGAGGCAGCGATCGAGATGCTCCTGTGTTTTAAGCGTGACTTCGTTGCCTTCCAGCACCTGTTTAATCAGATAGATGCGCCCGCGCGGCCCGTCCAGTTCATCGCCCAGAAGCTGATAGGTTGGGCAGGTTGCGGTACAAAATCCGCAGTGAACACAGGCGCGCAGGATGCTGTCGGCTTCCAGCGCGCGCGCGTTCTGCCGCATCTCTTCAGTTAATTGGGTTTGCATAGCCTGCTCCTCAAAGTTCCGCGTACATGCGACCGGGGTTAAACACGCCGCAAGGGTCGAGCTGCTGTTTAAGCTGCTGGTGATAGCGGAATAAAGGAGCCGATAGCGGGGCAAAGCCACCATCTCCGGCACTAAAGCGGGTCGCATGACCGCCAGCGTTGCGGGCGATGCGATGGATTTGATTGTCCTCGGCTGTCGATTTCAGCCAGCGTAACGCACCGCCCCAGTCGATCAGTTGCTCGCCGGGTAAATCCATCATCGGCGCATCGCTGGGTAATGAAATGCGCCATAAGGTACCTGGTAACGAGAAGAACGGCAGTTGTTGTTCACGCAATTGCTGCCAGAACTGACCCGCAACCTCTTCGCCCCCCAGCAGTTCACGCGCCGCTTTTACCGATCCTTCGCCGCCCTCAAGGCGGATCCACAACGCATTGTCGAAGTAACATAAGCCACTAATAGGTAGCGGCTGGAGTTGCCACTGGGCGATTTCGTTCATGGCTTCTTGCAGGCTGATTTCCCGACGCAGGCTCAGGGAGGCGCGCGGTCGCGGTAACACTTTCATCGAGATTTCAGTGAGCACGCCAAGACAACCGTAGCTTCCGGCCATTAACCGTGAGAGATCGTATCCGGCAACGTTTTTCATCACTTCGCCACCAAAACGCAGATGTTTTCCAGCGCCGGTAATGATGCGCGTGCCGAGGACAAAATCGCGGACCGAACCGCTCCACGGGCGACGCGGCCCCGCCAGCCCGCAGGCGACCATCCCGCCCCAGGTGGCTTCTTCACCATAATGCGGCGGCTCGCAGGGAAGCATTTGCCCGGCGCTCTCCAGCGCCGCTTCAATCGCCACCAGCGGCGTTCCGGCACGCGCGGTTATCACCAGCTCGGTCGGGTCGTAATTAACAATGCCGCGATGACAACGCACATCCAGCGTTTGCCCGGTGACAGGGCGACCTAAAAAGGCTTTGCTATTGCTGCCCTGAATCACCAGCGGCGTTTTATCGCTAATTGCCTGATTCACCTGCTCCAGCAGCGCCTGGCTGTAATCACACTCGCGTAGCATCAGAAACGCTCCAGTTCAGGGAAAGGTAAATGACCGTGATGCACATGCATGGCACCAAATTCAGCACAGCGGTGTAGCGTGGGAATGTTTTTCCCAGGGTTCAGCAAACCATCGGGGTCAAACGCCGCCTTGACCGCATGGAAGGTCGTGATTTCATCGCTGTTGAACTGGGCGCACATTTGATTGATTTTTTCTCGCCCGATGCCATGTTCCCCACTGATGCTGCCGCCAACTTCAACGCAGAGTTCGAGGATCTTCCCACCCAGCTCTTCCGCGCGGGCAAATTCACCGGGTTCGTTGGCATCGAAAAGGATTAACGGGTGCATGTTGCCATCTCCGGCATGAAAGACGTTGGCAACACGTAAATCATATTGCTGCGATAAACGGGCAATGCCTTCCAGTACGCCAGGCAGGGCGCGACGCGGGATGGTGCCATCCATGCAGTAGTAATCCGGGGAGATACGTCCTACCGCCGGGAACGCATTTTTGCGACCGGCCCAGAAACGTACGCGCTCTGCTTCGTCCTGTGCCAGACGGACGTCAGTCGCGCCCGCTTTCAACAAGATGTCGTTAACCCGCTCGCAGTCTTCCTGTACGTCAGACTCCACGCCGTCCAGCTCGCATAACAAAATCGCTTCGGCGTCGACGGGATAACCGGCATGAATAAAATCTTCCGCCGCGCGGATCGACAGGTTATCCATCATCTCCAGCCCGCCGGGGATAATGCCATTGGCGATGATGTCACCAACTGCAAGTCCGGCTTTTTCTACCGAGTCAAAGCTGGCTAACAGAACCCGCGCCACGGGCGGCTTCGGCAGCAGTTTTACCGTCACTTCGGTGGTCACGCCGAGCATACCTTCCGATCCGGTGAACAGCGCCAGCAGGTCAAAACCAGGTGAATCCAGCGCGTCCGATCCCAGCGTCAGCGCCTCGCCGTCCAGCGTTTGCACTTCAATTTTCAGCAGGTTATGTACGGTCAGACCATATTTCAGGCAGTGGACGCCACCGGCATTTTCCGCCACATTGCCGCCAATTGAACAGGCTATTTGTGAGGAAGGGTCCGGTGCGTAGTAGAGATTATGCGGCGCAACGGCCTGGGAGATCGCCAGGTTACGCACTCCAGGCTGCACGCGCGCGCGGCGACCAACGGGGTTAATGTCGAGGATCTCTTTAAAGCGCGCCATCACCAACAACACACCTTTTTCCAGCGGCAGCGCGCCACCAGAAAGCCCGGTGCCTGCACCACGGGTCACCACCGGTACACGCAGGCGATGGCAGACAGCCAGAATCGCTGTCACCTGTTCCATTTGCTTAGGCAGAACAACCAGTAATGGACGCGTGCGATACGCGCTCAACCCGTCACACTCGTAAGGAATGATCTCCTCATCGGTATGCAGGATCTCAAGTCCAGGGACATGCTCACGCAGTGCCATCAGTACCGATGTGCGGTCGACATCGGGTAAAGCGCCATCAAGACGCTCTTCGTACAAGATGCTCATGAGTAGGCTTCGCTTTGTTGTGTTGTGTGGCAGCTGATTTTTGCGCGCTGCTTCTGTGAACAGTTATTAAGCGGGCTTTTCGTTTTCGTCTATCTCTTTAGCTACCGGTCAGACCATTTTTTTTCCAGCTCTGTGACCTTGCCTTGGTTAACTCAATGTTAAATTGATGTAACATAATCACTTACGTGATGTGCGTGTTTTGCGAGTTAAGAACAGAAAAATTGGTCCTACCTGTGCACGAGGTCCGGGAATGAAAGATGAACGTCGCCCTATTTGCGAAGTGGTTGCAGAGAGTATCGAACGGTTAATTATCGACGGCGTACTGAAGGTCGGTCAGCCACTTCCCTCGGAACGTCGACTGTGTGAAAAGCTCGGCTTCTCACGCTCCGCACTGCGTGAAGGGCTGACCGTGCTGCGCGGGCGCGGGATTATTGAAACGGCGCAGGGTCGCGATTCTCGTGTCGCACGGCTTAATCGGGTGCAGGACACCAGCCCGCTGATCCATCTGTTCAGTACGCAGCCGCGAACGCTGTACGATCTGCTCGACGTTCGCGCATTACTGGAGGGCGAATCGGCAAGGCTGGCGGCAACGCTGGGAACGCAGGCTGATTTTGTTGTGATAACCCGCTGTTATGAAAAAATGCTCGCCGCCAGTGAGAACAACAAAGAGATTTCGCTGATCGAACATGCGCAGTTGGATCACGCTTTCCATCTCGCCATTTGTCAGGCTTCTCACAATCAGGTGCTGGTGTTTACGCTGCAATCATTGACCGATCTGATGTTTAATTCAGTGTTTGCCAGCGTAAATAATCTCTACCATCGACCACAGCAAAAAAAGCAGATCGATCGCCAGCATGCGAGGATCTACAACGCGGTGTTGCAGCGGCTGCCGCACGTCGCCCAGCGCGCAGCACGCGATCATGTGCGGACCGTGAAAAAGAATCTCCACGATATCGAGCTGGAAGGCCACCATTTGATTCGCTCGGCGGTGCCGCTGGAGATGAACCTGAGTTAGCTGGTATTAAATCTGCTTTTCATACAATCGGTAACGCTTGTACGGCTCCGCCCCAATGCGTTCCAGCATGTTATTCATGCCTGTATTGGTTTCGAGGATCCATGACATCTCCAGCGCATCGATCTTCCGGCGGGCAAACGGATCGCGTAAGGCTTCAATCAATAACAGCGCAATCACCGGGCCGATGCGGCTGAACTGATACTCGTCGCGCACGCCCATCAGCGGTACTCGCGCAGTTCGCACACCGCTGACTTTCAAACGCCACAGCAATTTTGCCCAGCCGAAGGGAAAGAGCGATCCGTTCAGATCGGCAATCGCCTCGTTGATGTTCGGCAAGCCGACAATAAACGCGCAGGGTGCAGAATCAATCTCAGCGATATAGATCATATCGTCCGGCACCAGATATTTAAGTTGATCGCCCATGGTCGCGAATTCATGTTCGGTAAACGGCACAAATCCCCAGTTGTGCTGCCAGCCAGAGTTGAAAATCTCACGCAGGATCTGCATTTCTTCGGCAAACCGCTGACGATTGATGCAGCGAATGGTCACCTTTTTGCGCACCTGATCCATCAGTTTTTTTAGCGCCGGAGAGAAAGTGAGATCGGTTCGCTGCATCCACCACGCCAGTAAATCAATGCCTTTGTGATAACCCAGTTGTTCAATATGCGCGGCATACCACGGTTTGCCGTGTGGCATCATCGCACAGGGTGGTGTGTCAAAACCTTCAATCAGTAATCCGCTTTCCTGATTGATATTCAGGCTGAAAGGACCGCTGATCTTACTTGCACCTTGTGACTTCAACCACGCTTCCGCTGCGCCAAACAACGCGGCAAAAACCTGCGGATCATCAATGGCGTCAATCATGCCGAAATGACCGGTATCTTCACCGTAACGCTCACGGTGCAAGGTATCTATTTGCGCGGTAATACGCCCAACTATCTGCCCCGCTTTTTTTGCCACCCACGCCTGCCAGATGATATGGTCCGTCCCCGGATTTTTCGCAGACAAATGCTCGTTGCGTTCTATGAATAAAGGGGGTATCCAGTTTGGATCGTCGGGATAAAGTGATGACGGAAAAGCGATAAATGCCTTAAGGTCATTTTTATTAATTACTTTTTCAATTTTAATCATCAGCAGATCGCATTCCATATCTCTGTGGATAACAAATAATTAACGGTGAAAAACAGGTTGCAACAGCAACGAACGACACCTTAATAATCAACCCAATGAATACAAACAAAGAATAAATAGTATTTATTAATGATTATGATAAGGTTAGAGACTACACAGAAGCGCCTCAATGCCTTTTGTCGATTTAAGGCGACCGGACAAGGCTTCTTCTTAATATATTCATAAATTAAATATCATTCACAATAAAAACAAAAAACTTAAACTCATTATTTAAATCAATGTTCATTTTCACACCGATGAAAATACTATCTCATTTATCTTTTATGCCTATATAATCCACCGCATTATTGTCATTTTATTTTTGATATCCAATTTTTTCGTGGTGTATATGTCTAATAAAATCTTTACGCATTCCCTACCTATGCGCTATGCCGATTTTCCAACGCTGGTTGATGCTTTGGACTACGCCGCTCTGAGTAGCGCCGGAATGAATTTTTATGACAGACGTTGCCAACTTGAAGATCAACTGGAATATCAGACGTTAAAAACGCGTGCCGAAGCTGGTGCGAAGCGGTTGTTATCGCTGAACCTGAAAAAAGGCGAACGCGTGGCGCTGATTGCCGAAACGAGTAGCGGGTTTGTAGAGGCTTTTTTTGCCTGTCAGTATGCTGGCTTAGTCGCCGTCCCGTTGGCGATTCCAATGGGCGTCGGTCAGCGGGATTCCTGGAGCGCCAAACTCCAGGGTTTACTGGCAAGTTGCCAGCCCGCAGCCATTATCACTGGTGATGAGTGGTTGCCACTGGTCAATGCCGCGACGCATAACAACCCCGAATTACATGTTTTAAGCCACGCCTGGTTTAAGGCATTACCGGAAGCCGATGTTGCGCTCCAGCGTCCAGTTCCGAACGATATCGCCTACCTCCAGTACACCTCCGGCAGCACCCGTTTTCCCCGTGGCGTCATTATCACCCATCGCGAAGTGATGGCTAATCTACGTGCTATAAGCCACGATGGCATTAAATTACGCCCTGGCGACCGCTGCGTCTCCTGGCTGCCTTTCTACCATGATATGGGACTGGTCGGCTTTCTCCTGACCCCCGTCGCCACGCAACTTTCAGTAGATTATTTGCGCACTCAGGATTTTGCCATGCGTCCTTTGCAATGGCTTAAATTGATCAGTAAAAATCGCGGCACCGTTTCCGTTGCGCCGCCGTTTGGCTATGAATTGTGCCAACGCCGCGTGAATGAAAAAGATCTCGCTGAACTGGATCTTTCCTGCTGGCGCGTCGCTGGTATTGGTGCTGAGCCGATCTCCGCAGAACAACTCCATCAATTCGCTGAATGTTTCCGTCAGGTTAACTTTGACGATAAAACGTTCATGCCGTGCTACGGACTGGCAGAAAATGCGCTGGCTGTCAGCTTCTCTGATGAAGGCTCTGGGGTTGTGGTTAACGAAGTGGATCGCGACATCCTCGAATATCAGGGTAAAGCCGTCGCGCCGGGTGCAGAGACACGCGCCGTATCGACTTTCGTCAACTGCGGCAAAGCGTTGCCGGAACATGGTATTGAAATCCGCAATGAAGCAGGTATGCCGGTCGCGGAACGTGTGGTAGGCCATATTTGCATCTCCGGCCCCAGTCTGATGAGCGGTTACTTTGGCGACCAGGCTTCGCAAGACGAGATTGCCGCGACGGGCTGGTTAGACACCGGCGACCTCGGTTATCTGCTGGACGGTTATCTGTATGTCACCGGACGCATTAAAGATCTGATTATTATTCGTGGCCGTAATATCTGGCCGCAGGATATTGAATATATAGCGGAACAGGAACCGGAAATTCATTCTGGCGATGCGATTGCTTTTGTTACCGCCCAGGAAAAAATCATTTTGCAGATCCAGTGTCGGATCAGCGATGAAGAACGTCGCGGACAGCTTATCCACGCGCTGGCAGCACGGATCCAAAGCGAATTTGGCGTAACAGCGGCTATCGATCTGTTGCCGCCCCACAGCATTCCCCGAACGTCCTCCGGCAAGCCTGCCCGTGCGGAAGCGAAAAAACGTTATCAGAAGGCTTATGCTGCAAGCCTTCATGTGCAGGAATCCCTGGCATGAATCAAACTGTCGCGGTGACGGGCGCTACCGGGTTTATCGGTAAATATATTATCGATAACCTGCTCGCCCGCGGCTTTCACGTTCGCGCATTGACGCGTACTGCCCGCGCTCACGTCAATGATAATCTTACTTGGGTGCGCGGTTCGCTGGAAGATACACATTCGCTTAGCGAACTGGTTGCCGGAGCCAGCGCGGTGGTCCATTGCGCCGGGCAAGTGCGCGGACACAAAGAAGAGATTTTTACCCACTGTAACGTTGACGGCAGCCTGCGCCTGATGCAAGCAGCAAAAGAGAGCGGCTTTTGCCAACGTTTTCTGTTTATCTCTTCGCTGGCGGCGCGCCATCCCGAGCTCTCCTGGTACGCAAATTCCAAACACGTCGCCGAACAACGTCTGACTGCAATGGCTGACGAAATTACGCTGGGCGTTTTTCGCCCGACAGCCGTGTATGGTCCCGGCGATAAAGAGTTAAAACCGCTGTTTGACTGGATGCTGCGCGGCCTGCTGCCACGACTTGGTGCGCCAGATACACAGCTCTCTTTCCTGCACGTCACCGATTTCGCGCAAGCAGTGGGTCAGTGGTTAAGCGCCGAAACTGTACAGACGCAAACCTATGAATTATGCGATGGCGTCCCCGGCGGCTATGACTGGCAACACGTACGACAGCTTGCCGCCGACGCCCGTTGTGGTTCCGTGCGAATGGTTGGTATTCCTCTGCCGGTACTCACCTGCCTTGCGGATATCAGTACCGCGTTGAGTCGCCTGGCAGGTAAAGAACCTATGCTGACCCGCTCGAAAATTCGTGAATTAACCCACGCCGACTGGTCGGCAAGTAATAACCGTATTTCTGAAGATATTAATTGGTTTCCCGGGATTAGCCTGGAACAAGCATTACGCAACGGGCTATTTTGATTGTCTTGTTTAAAGGTGTGTTAACGTTTCTATGGTAAATCGTGAAATAGTAATGGATTACATCCTTTCCTGTTTACAGGATTTGGTCGAAAACGGTGTGGAAATTAAGCCCGACAGCGATCTCGTCAACGATCTTGGCCTGGAGTCGATCAAAGTGATGGATCTCTTAATGATGCTGGAAGACAGATTCGATATTTCCATTCCTATTAATATTCTGCTGGATGTCAAAACCCCTGCGCAATTAATGGAAACTCTACTTCCATGGCTGGAGAATAAATAATGGGGCTATACGATAAATATGCGCGCCTTGCTGGCGAGCGACTGCAATTTAGTGACAACGGGTTAACACCGTTTGGCACCTGTATTGATGAAGTGTATTCCGCCACCGAAGGCCGGATCGGCAATAAAAAAGTGATTCTGGCCGGGACCAATAATTATCTCGGTTTAACCTTTAATCATGATGCCATCAGCGAAGGTCAGGCCGCGTTAGCGGCCCAAGGTACCGGCACCACCGGTTCTCGTATGGCAAACGGCAGTTATGCGCCGCACCTGGCGTTAGAGAAAGAGATTGCCGAGTTTTTCAATCGCCCTACCGCTATCGTTTTTTCAACCGGTTATACCGCTAATTTAGGCGTCATCAGCGCACTTGCCGACCATAACGCCGTGGTGTTACTGGATGCCGACAGCCACGCCAGTATTTATGACGCCTGTTCTCTCGGTGGCGCGGAAATTATTCGTTTCCGCCATAACGATGCTAAAGATCTGGAACGGCGCATGGTTCGCCTCGGTGAACGGGCGAAAGAGGCGATTATCATCGTTGAGGGCATCTACAGCATGCTCGGTGACGTTGCGCCGCTGGCGGAAATTGTTGATATCAAACGTCGTCTCGGTGGTTATTTGATTGTCGATGAAGCGCATTCGTTTGGCGTGTTAGGCGCAACGGGGCGCGGACTGGCTGAAGCTGTCGGCGTTGAAGATGATGTGGATATTATCGTTGGTACTTTCAGTAAAAGTCTGGCCTCGATTGGCGGTTTTGCTGTCGGTTCGGAAGCGATGGAAGTGCTGCGCTACGGCAGCCGCCCGTATATTTTTACCGCCTCTCCTTCTCCGTCCTGCATTGCGACCGTGCGCTCATCGTTAAGAACCATTGCCACACAACCAGAGCTGCGGCAAAAGCTGATGGATAACGCCAACCATCTGTATGACGGTCTGCAAAAACTGGGTTATGAGTTAAGTTCACATATTAGCCCGGTAGTGCCAGTAATAATCGGTTCGAAAGAGGAAGGTTTACGCATCTGGCGCGAGCTTATCTCGCTGGGCGTGTATGTGAATCTTATCCTGCCGCCTGCCGCGCCTGCAGGCATCACGCTGCTGCGCTGTAGCGTAAATGCTGCCCACAGTCGTGAGCAAATCGATGCCATCATTCAGGCATTTGCTACTCTGAAGCAGTAATGTGAGCCCGCCGTGGTGTTTGCGCCACGGCGGGTTTAATGTTGTCTGTCATACCAATACACCAGGCTCAACGCCACCAACACAAACGCTACCGGTAAACCGAGCGCGGTAACAGGTGCGCTTAACGCAAATAGCAATCCCAAATTGACCATGATTTGATAGCTGATCCAGGTGAGTAAGCCAACGATGACGCCTACAGCGAGACGGCTACCCATCCCTGGCGAGCGCGGGGCGCTAAAGGTAAACGGCACAGCCAGCAAAATCATCGCCAGGGTCAGGATCGGTTGCCCCAGTTTTTCCCACAGTGCAAGGCGGTATTCGCTGCTGGGTTGCCCGGTTTCCTGCAAATAATGGATGTAATGATTAAGCTGACGGACAGAAAAAGTATTCCCCGGCATCGATAACTCATCAAGATCCATACTGGTGAAGGCCGATTGCCAGGCAAGATTATCTGATGTTTCCAGCGTTTCTTTACCGTTAAGCCATTTTTTATGATTCACACCATGCAGGATCCACGTTTTGTCGTCTTTAATGGTGGCACTGCGTGCATAAATGTAGGATTCGAGCGAAAGATCGTCACGATAATGAAAAATCTCCACGCCCACAGGCTGGCCCTGTTCATTCAGCGATTTCACCGTCACAAATTCATTGCCGCGCCTGGCCCACAGCATATTGCCGGTAATGTCATCGTCCTCCCCCAACGCGGTGGCGGTCGATTTGATTTGCAGCGCCTGTTGCTGCAATGGCGACGCCACCCACTCATCTATCGCGCCTAACGAAACAGTCCACAATATCCCGGCAACCAGCGCCACCAGTGCAATACGGAAGATAGAAAACCCCGTGCTGCGAATGGCGGTAAGCTCACTGTTTTTCGATAACTGCCCCAGGCCAACAATCCCTCCCAATAAGGCGATAAACGGCGAAAGTTCGACCAGTGTGCGCGGTAAGGTCATTAGCACCACCAGCACCGCCTGAGTCCAGCGATAACCGCCCGGGCTGACATCATCCAGTTCGTTAATCAGGTTGAAGGTGGTAAAAAGCGGCAGCAATAGCCCTGCGGCGGCGGCAAAACCGAGAAAGAGATGACGGATTAAATAGCGACTGAAAACATTCATCGGGAAAATTTCTGCAGCAAAGAGAAGTCGCGTGCGACCAGCATCAGCAGGCCCATTAGCATGAGTCCGGGCACTAACCACAAACCAGGAATGAGAGGAATCGCGCCGTTAGCCACCAGCGTACGGCAGACGTCGCCGCCATAAAAAATGGCAATAAACAGCAACGTCAGTGGCAATAACGTTGAAAATCGCCCTTGCCGCGGTTTTACCCGACTTAATGAAATGGCCAGCAGCGCCATCAACAATGCGGTCAGGCCACGGCTTTGTCGCCATTGCAGTTCGGCATGATCGGCAGGAAAGGCGGAGCGCGCCAGCTCCGTGACCGATTTTGCTTTGCGTTTGACGTTAGGGCTTTGATCCAGCGGATTCAGATGTAATTGCAGATTACGGTAGATCTGTTCGTTGTCGTCACGCCCCTGATGATCGAGAAGATAGGCAGTGCCGTTGTGCAACATAACGGTCGGTTTCTCGGGTGATGGGTCAACCACATCAACCGAACGGGCGCGGAAAATGCGGGTTCGATTGGCAGTAGAAGTATAAATCAGCGCGTCAGTCAGGCGATTATTATCCTGATCAACCGTCTGCGAAAGGATCATTCGTCCGTTATCGTTAGTGTTAAATTTCTTTGCCCGCAACTGGCGAACATCCAGCTCCGACTGCGACTGCTGCTCCAGTTGATAAATCTGCGTATAAGCCCACGGACGACCATACATCGACAGAAGGGTGACAAAAATACTTAGCGGTATCGCCAGATAAAGAACGGCTTTGTACAAGCGTCCCGGACTGCCCCCCGCCGCAGAGATAGCGGTAATTTCCGAGTCGGTATACATCTGCCCTAGCGTCACGCCAACTGACACATACAGACCAACAGGTAACAACATCTCCAGTGCAATCAGCACTTTGTAGAAAACGATATCCAGCACAACATCAAGAGCTAATGTCCCATTTGCCGCTTCGGTCAGATAACGCTGTGCGGAGTAGCTGGCGAAAATAAAGATCAGAAAACCGACGATAATCAGCACCAGACGGCGCGTACCACGCATGATGTAGTGTTCAACCAGCTTCATCTCACTAACGCCCTCAATCCTTTGAATTTTTTATTCATTGATCAGTTTCTGCGCCAGCGCAATGACATGATCTACCTCTTCCGGCGTCAGGCTGCCGTCCTTTGCCCACTGAATTTGCCCGGCTTTATTCAGCACCAGAATGGTTGAACTCTGCTCCGGCAAGCGCCAGGCAACGCGTCCCTGTCCATTGCCGTCAATAATGAATTGCGCCCACGGATAGCGGCGTTTATTTTTTTCGATTTTGCCAACAACAAAATAGCCAGTACCAAAGATGGCATCATCGGTGTTCACAATGGTGGTGGGCTGAAAACGATCCTGCGGAAAGTTTGCCGCTTCAACCGCTTTAATTAACAGTGAGTTCTTTTTCTTCGCCGACTTACGCCCGGCGATATACTGAATAATGCGGACTTTTCCCGCTAATTGTGTGCTGTTCCACTTTTGGTAGTGAATTTCGTCGTCGCTATTCAGAAGCAGCTCGCCGCCTTCCTGGATATAAACAGGGGTAACCGTTTTGCCAGTGACGAAATTGTGTGCCTGCACACCCGGGGCTAAAAGCATGATAATCAGCGCAATAATCAAACGAGATGACATCATTGCTCCGGTTATAGCGGAAAACGCGAAATCAGCAGCTCTAAGCGCTGGCGAATATCGCTATCCAGCGCCACCGGTGCATCATACGACTGGCGGTTTTCCATATCATCCGCCACCATGTCGTCGTGTTTATCTCCCATCAGGCCATTAATGGCGGCGAGGAAACGGGAAATCTGTAACGCCTCTTTATTTTCAGGATCAAGCGATCTTAAGGTGTCGTAATAAGAAACCTGTTGGCTGATGATTTTTCGCACATCATGAAATTCCCTGCCGGTTAGTCGCGGTTTGGCAATAATCTCTTTCAGGGTATGCATTTGCTTTTGCCGATAGGCAATAAAACTGCTTACGCTTTCTAACTGGCTATGGCGTAATGAATAGTTCACCAACGACCAGACCGGAGAGCTTAAATAAATCCGTAACAGGTTGCCGTAATACGACACAATATTTTTCTTACCGTTACGAAAGCCGTCCTGAAAACGCCCCAGAAAAACGGTCGTTTTGCCGAATAAAAATCCGGCCTGATGCTTCTTTAAATACAGCCGTTGCGCAAAACGCAGGTGCTTGTAGCGCGCTCGCATGTATTTAAATTGTTTGCGCTCATCAGCAGTCAGCTCATCGCCTTTGGCTTGTTTGCGAACTAAACGCAGTAATTCCTGACGATCAACGCCATTGAGCCAGAATTGCAGGCATAACGCGTAATTATCATGAATGATTTCGGTGGTACAACTTAGTGCAATAGTCGGCGGCAAACTAACCTGTGCATCAACGACATCATCTTCTTCAATCGCAACAAATAGACGCTCGCTCGCCTCAAGCGGGAAATATTTTCTCATCATCAGGATTTCTCTCCGGCTGCGTTATAAAGCAAGGAATGGCGCTGAAAAAATGCCTTTAAGGTTGGAATTAACGAGAGCGCCACGTCCAGACATTGCCCACCGAAGTAAGCAAACGCTGCTCCCAGCACACCAAACAGATGACAGAACATGAACAGCAATACGATGTAGCCGATTGAGGCGATGGTTTGCGCCACGAGAAAAGCGCGCTGTTTTCCCGCCATCAATAGCAATGACTCCTGAGGGAAGCCCAGCATCGAAATCACAATTGCGCCCAGCATCACCTGAATCAGGTCATACGCTTCGAGATACTTAACGCCAAACACCAGCGAAATGAGCGGCTTGCCGACGATAAACACCGCGAGCGCCACCAGAATACCGATTCCGCCCGCCAGTAAACCGGACTTCACACCTAACAACCACGGTCTGGTGGTGCGCGGATCTAAACGCATCACCTCTGGGTAAAAACTTTTACCCAGCAAACCCGCTGGCGTTCCGGCGGCGTCGAAGAATGTCATGGCGATTTTAAATAACCCGGCGGCAGCGGGTCCTAACACGATCCCCACCAGCACTGTGCTGCACGAGTTACGCGCCGACCAGATGGAGTGGGCAATGTTGGTTGACCAGACAAAACTCCACGCGCCTTTGATGTGTCGGGCAGACTCAAACAGATTCAATTTGAAGGCATTATGGATATTTCTGCGGCGTAATTCGCGCGCTGCAAACCACCAGTACATGGTGCCGCCAACCAGATTCGACACGTACCAGGCAATAACAAAACCCGCAAAACCAAAGTCAAAATACCAGGCTACGACGCTCCCCGCTGCGCGCAGAAAAGGTTTCGTCGCCTGCTGTACAGCAATTAAATCGAAGCGATCTACCGCACGCAGAATGCCGGTCGGCGTGGAGGAAGCCATTGAAGGAATGAGCGTGCAATACAGCGCCGCCAGCCAAAAGCTTTGGTCATCCAGACCTAATGAATGGGAAAGGAATGGCAGTAAGGCAATGCCGCCGACAATCGCCACCGCGCCGCTGACGATATCCAGCGAGAAGGAAAATGAGACGACATTGCGAAATTGCTGCGGATTATTGTTGGTCAAGGCTGGCGTTCCGTACTGAACCACCAGTTGCCATGTCTGAAACTTAATAAAATCGCTGATCGACTTGGCGTACGATTGCACAATCACCAGTACGCCAAACATGGCGGGCGTCATCCCTTTACCGGCACACGAGAGCGCCAACAGACCCAGCAAGGCGCTCACGACATTACTGGAGCCTAACCAGGCGCTATTGCGAATAATGGTGCGAAACGCGCCATCTGCAAACCAATGTTTGATGTTAAAACCCGCCAATTCAGCCTGACCTTATCGTTGATAGTAAAAAGTATCCCGCCAGCCTTAAGTTAAACTTCGGCGGTCAGAAACGATGGCAACCAGAGAAACCGCCTTCTGTGCCTGTTCCAGCACTTCGCTGTAGGGCGCTCTGGAATCAATCTCAAGAATTTTTGTGCCGTTATAGCCAATCGTCGACATGACGCCGATTTTGTCCTGCAGCTCGGCATAGTCATGGTCAGGCTTGCGGGAGATGGCAGTCTCAATATCAATGCCCAGGCGAATAATTAATTCCGGGCGATATTGCGCCATTTGTTGGTATAAACGCCGTTCGCGCTGCGCCAGAAACATGCTGATTTTCCCGGTCGCACGTTCGACGCCAATCCCCGGTCCATCATAATAAAAGCCCGAAATTTCAGCCTGCGGGAAGCGATCGCTGACCACCAGAACGCCACTTTGCGCCAGTCGCTGAACCTTGCGTAGATTCGCCATTCTTCGCAGCGAGAAGCAGTACATAATCACCGCCGCCCATAGCGCCGGAGATTTGGTTTTCATGCTTTGGGTTTTCGAGGATTTGGCCGCCAGTCGCCGTTCCAGCCAGACGCCAACCAACGGCAATCGTTTGATTTTGTCGCCGTCTTCGCCGGAGAGCAGCCCCAGATAGCGCCGCTCGGTTTGCCAGTGTTGTTGCAGCGATTTCACCAGGTCGGTGGTCAGTGTGGATTTACCGGTGCCATCACACCCGACCACCGCAATCAGCCCCGGAATGTAGTTGGGCTGCGGCGCGGTTGTACTATTAACAGTTTGAGTTTGTAGTGCATCCATTCGTTAAATCATCCCCTATCCATTTTGGTGATCAGGAAAGCGCGGCGTGAATTGCGCGTAGTGACGCTTGCAGAATTTCATCGGCGGGGTGTCGCCCATCCAGTTCAAGGATCTTTGCGCCATTGAATGTCAGTTGCGGCGTAACGGCGATTTTTTCCTGTAACGCTGCCAGTTGGTGGTCAGGTTTACGCGCAAACGCGGTTTGTTCATCAATGCCAAGACGAATCAACAATACGGGCAAATAAGATGCCATCCATTGGTACAGCTTCAGCTCGCGCTGCCTTAACATTTTTATCCAACCGTTACCGCCCGTGGTTTTTGCCAATTGCGGGCCATCAAAGCGAAAACCCGGCACTTCAACCTGCGGGTAGCGGTCGGTGATGAGCAGAAAGCCTTGCTGGCTTTTACACAACATTTTGCGAAACTTGTACGCCCGCCAGCAGGAAAGCAGATAGATAACCAGAGCAGTAATATTGCCAGGCGGTGTTGAGGGCTTTTCGTGCACATGTGCCGCTTTACTTCGCAAATAACGCCCAAAAGGTGCGCCAATAACAGGGAGCTGTGAAATCCATTCGCCAATTCGCCCGGACGATTGCCCGAGATAAATGTGTTCTGCTGGCATTCTTGCTGCCAGTTCATTTACCAGGCTAGCCGTGAGGGTCGATTTACCTGAACCATCACATCCTACAATGGCAATAACACGCACTGGCGTGGAATTAATTATTGACATATCACGTTGATTCACGAAAAACCCGGCAGTAAATAATGTATTGAATATTACGTGGTCCGTGCTCAGAATATCCGTTCAACCTTATTGTGACAATGGTTAATTGTGACATTGACCTGAATTACGCTTTCATAAAAACATATTAACCAAATAAATATTTTGGATGGATATTTAAATTTAAGGATATATTCATGCAGTCAATAACACCTCCATTAATTGCCGTTATTGGTAGCGATGGTTCAGGCAAGTCAACGGTGTGTGAACATCTTATTACCGTTGTCGAAAAATATGGTGCTGCCGAAAGAGTTCATTTAGGAAAACAGGCCGGAAATGTCGGTCGTGCAGTGACAAAATTACCGTTGATGGGAAAATCCTTACATAAAACAATTGAACGAAATCAGGTGAAAACAGCAAAAAAATTGCCAGGACCAGTTCCGGCGCTGGTAATTACAGCGTTTGTCGCCCGTCGCTTACTGCGCTTTCGTCATATGCTTGCCTGTCGTCGTCGCGGGTTAATTGTTCTAACCGACCGTTATCCTCAGGACCAAATTCCTGGCGCTTACGATGGTACGGTGTTCCCACCTAACGTTGAAGGTGGTCGTTTTGTCTCATGGCTGGCAAGCCAGGAACGTAAAGCGTTTCACTGGATGGCGAGCCATAAGCCTGATCTGGTCATCAAACTCAATGTTGACCTTGAAGTTGCCTGCGCGCGTAAGCCTGACCACAAAAGGGAGTCGCTGGCAAGAAAGATAGCCATAACGCCACAGTTAACCTTTGGTGGTGCACAACTGGTTGATATCGATGCCAATCAGCCACTGGAACAGGTGTTGGTTGATGCAGAAAAAGCGATTATGGATTTTATGACCGCGCGTGGTTATCACTAGCCAAAAATGGAAATGCCCGATCGCCAGGACCGGGCATTTTCAGGAAGGTTAAATCAACTGCAATGCTATCCAGTACAGCCCACCAGAAAGAAAAATCGCCGCCGGTAAAGTAAATACCCACGCCATCAGGATGCTGGTTACCGTTTTACGCTGTAACCCACCGCCGTCCACCACCATCGTCCCTGCAACTGCAGACGAGAGGACGTGTGTTGTGGAGACGGGCATCCCAATATAACTGGCAAGACCGATAGACACTGCCGCCGTCATTTGTGCCGCCATGCCTTGCGCATACGTCATGCCGCGCTTACCAATCTTCTCACCGATGGTCATCGCTACACGACGCCAGCCAATCATGGTGCCAATGCCGAGCGCCAGTGCTACCGCCATGATGATCCACACCGGAGCGTACTCAATGGTGCTTAACATATCGCTGCGCAGTTTTTTCAGCAGGTTCTGGTCTTCTTTACTGACGCCTGGCAGTTTCGCCAGCTTCGCGGAGGTATCTGAGATGCACAGCATAATGCGGCGCAGCTGGCTGCGCTGACTCACGCTTAACGGCTCGTAACTTTCCATATTGCCTGGCAGCATCGTTTTAACGCGCGCAATCGCATCAAAGGTATTTGCCGGATGACAGTGAAACTCTGTTACTTGCGCGCCATCAGTCGATGCCGCAGGCAATGGAGGTTCCATCGCAATCAACTTCTGCGGCAGTTCAGGATGCTGTTGCAGATAGTGTTCGAAGTTGGAGACGGCATCGCGAGTACGGGTAATTTCATAGCCGGACGCGTTCATATTGACGACGAAGCCAGCAGGGGCAATCCCCACCAGTACCAGCATCACCAGGCCGATCCCTTTCTGCCCGTCGTTCGCGCCGTGCGAAAACGCCACGCCCGCAGCGGAAACAATCAGCGCAATACGCGTCCAGAATGGCGGTTTACGTTTGCCTTTTTTCTTTTTGCGATCTTCCGGAATGCGGTGAATACGGTCACGCTTTTTCGTCCCGCTCCAGAAACGGCGCAGCAGGAAAATCAGACCACCCGCAATGACCAGGCCGACGATAGGGGAAACAATCAGCGAGGAGAAAATTTTGGTCACTTCACGCAGGTTTAACGCATCCATCACCGATGAGCCGGTTAACAGCGCGTTGGTTAAACCGATGCCGATAATCGCGCCAATCAAGGTGTGCGAACTGGAGGCCGGTAAACCGAAGAACCACGTCCCCAGGTTCCATATAATCGCCGCCAGCAGCATGGAAAAGACCATCGCCAGACCGTGGGTTGACCCCATATTCAGCAACAAATCGGTTGGTAACATATGGACAATGGCATAGGCAACGCTAAGTCCGCCCAATAACACACCAAAAAAGTTAAAAAATGCCGCCATCACCACAGCAAGTTGTGGTTGCATGGCACGAGTATAAATAACGGTTGCCACCGCATTCGCCGTGTCATGAAAACCATTGATTGCTTCGTAGAACAACACAAATGCCAGAGCAAGTAATAACAAAAGCCCTGTGTATATATCAAGGCCAACAAATAAATTTAGCATATATTAGATTACGCCATTTTGAATTTACGAACGGACGCATTATCAGTGACTTTAACGGCATGGGCAAAGTGAAATATCATTTTTTAACGATAAAAAGAGTGTTATTTCTTGTGTATCAGACAATAAGCATTCATTCAAAACCTTTAGAAATAATCAAAACACAGGTATTCCACTGGTTAATATATTCACATATGAAATGAATAAATATTGGAATATATAAATATTGAATATTTTGATTAATCCCCGTACTGATTATTCTTCATAATCAGTACGGGGTTGCTACAACATGTATTACTTTTTCACCACAATTAACGGTTCAATATCACTCTCTTTTTTGATGACCAGTGATTCATCACCGCGCAAACACGTCCCACCGTAGTTGCCGCCAACGGTGAAGGTACATACCTGAATGTATTTACCGTCCACTTTCGGCAAACACCACAGTTGCTGATAGATGTTTTTCTGCTCGGCAAATTTACCGCTGGTTTTGTCCAGCACCTCTTCATGATGGCTGACGAGGTCGATATTGCTGCCACAGCGACCGGCGATCGGTTTCACTGCGTAACCTGTTTTCACCAGTTCATCATTAACAGTGAAATCGGTATCCAGCAGGTAACGATGGTGCGGGAACAGCGACCAGAGGATCGGCAGAATCGCTTTGTTGCCGGGGATCACCGTCCACAGCGGCTCAAAGACCAGCACTTCCGGGCGCAGCAATACGTCGATAAGACGCACTTCGTTTTGCGGATGACCGGTACGGATTGGCACCGCAGCAAACTCACGGTCGCTAACTTCACGAATCTGATCAAACGCGGTTTCCCACGCCCAGGTTTTCCACACGCAGTTAACCAGCCGTCCTTCCCCATCAATCAGTTGCCCGGCAGCATCCCAGCCCAGTTCATCCAGCCCGCGCAAGATACGCGTTTCAAAGCCCGCCTGGTGCAGCGCCTGCTCCATAAACTGCGCGTGATAGTTTTCCTCGATATCTTTGTCCTGCATGATATGGACAAACGGACGTGCACGACTGTGTTTCCAGGCACCAGCCAGTTCGTTAATCAGCCCTTCCGCCGGATTGAAGCCGTTGCCTTTATAGCCCTGCTCCGCCCAACGTTCGAGGATCAAGCCCGCTTCGGTATGACATGAGGCAGAGTCGGCGTTGTACTCGTAAACCTTCAGACCACGCTCATCCATGCAGAAATCCATACGACCGGTGATCATATGGTGACGGCGACGCTGCCAGGAGAGACGCAAACGTGGCCAGAGGATTTTCGGGATGTCGAACAGCGCCAGCAGGTTGTCATCTTTCAGCACCTTGTCGGTTGCGTGAAGATACATCAGGTGCAGCTCGTTGGTGGCTTTAATCAGCTCCTGCTCTGCGCTCTCGGTAATGGTGTAGTAATGATACGGATCCTGATTGATCACCTGACCGTTGGCCTGCACATAGGCGTTTTGTAGCGGATCTTTTTCATCCAGCCATTTACCGTCAAACTGGCCTTTGTTTTCCAGGCGCGCTCCGCTGATTTTCAGCAGCTCGCCTGCAATTTCCGGCTGCGGTAAGCTGTATTCGGTATCTTCCGTCTGGATCATCCAGCCCAGAATGGTGGTGTCATCAAACGTGTCTTTAAGGGTATAGCAGCCGTTTTCGACCACCATCTCCAGCTCGCGAGTCCACTGTTGCCCTTGCGGCAACGGGGAATGAATCACGTTCTGTTCCGCAATACGGACTTTGTTGCCATGCAATTGGGTAATGATGGCGACATGGCCAGTGTCTTTAAATTCACCGCCTTTATCCCAGATAAGAAGCGCACCCGCGACCGGCGCACGCGGCGAGCCGTTAGGAAATGCCTGCAATGGCAGGATGTTGTCATTAACCACTTCTCGCAGGAAGCGCAGCGAGAAAATCTCCCACGCCATACCCACGTCAGTAAAGACCACACCGTAATTCAGAAAGAGAAAACGGCGAGCAAATTCAACGCATTGCCACTTGTGGCCCATATATTCGTCGTCGATATAGCTACGGAATACGGCGTCATCTTCGTATTCCTGCGGATCGAGAGAACTGTAATCTGAAGAGTAGATTGCTACCCCACCTGGGGCGTAGCCCAATAATGTCCCGAACGGGGCATCCTGGCTGGTCGTTCCTTTGCTCATCACTTTACCTTTAACAATACAACCTAAGCAGTTGGCGTAATTGTTGTGCTCTGATTACCTGCTCAGCGACATTAACCGGACAGAGGTCAGACTAATCATACACCTCATCGCAGCGACTGGCGCAAAGGGTTAAAAAATTCACATTCTGTACAGCAAGTGACCTGCTACACTGCTTCAACACTACCACTCAGAAGGCAACTCACTATGACAGACAATACTTATCAGCCCGCGAAAGTCTGGACGTGGGATAAATCCGCTGGCGGCGCGTTCGCCAATATCAATCGCCCGGTTTCTGGTCCGACGCATGAAAAAACGCTGCCCGTTGGCAAACATCCATTGCAACTTTATTCGCTGGGAACGCCGAACGGTCAGAAAGTAACGATTATGCTTGAGGAGCTGCTGGCGCTGGGCGTTACTGGTGCAGAGTACGACGCCTGGCTGATTCGTATTGGCGATGGCGATCAATTCTCCAGCGGCTTTGTCGAAGTGAACCCAAACTCGAAGATCCCGGCGCTGCGCGATCATACGCATAATCCGCCGATCCGCGTGTTTGAATCTGGTTCGATCCTGCTTTATCTGGCGGAGAAATTTGGCTACTTTCTGCCGCAGGATCTGGCAAAACGGACTGAAACGCTGAACTGGCTGTTCTGGTTACAGGGTGCCGCGCCGTTCCTCGGCGGTGGTTTTGGTCACTTTTACCATTACGCGCCGGTGAAAATTGAGTACGCCATCAACCGCTTTACCATGGAAGCCAAACGTCTGCTCGACGTGCTGGATAAGCAACTGGCGCAGCATAAGTTTGTTGCGGGCGATGAGTACACCATTGCGGATATGGCGATTTGGCCGTGGTTTGGCAACGTGGTGTTAGGCGGCGTGTATGATGCCGCAGAGTTTCTTGATGCGGGTAGTTATAAGCATGTGCAACGCTGGGCGAAAGAAGTGGGCGAACGTCCGGCGGTGAAACGTGGGCGTATTGTTAACCGCACCAACGGGCCGCTGAACGAGCAGTTGCATGAGCGCCATGACGCCAGTGATTTTGAGACAAATACAGAAGATAAGCGTCAGGGGTAAGTCGCAACATTGGCAGGCTTATCGCTATGTAGCCGGATAAAGCATTTACGCCGCATCCGGCTTTAATCATCACGCGCTGGTAATGTCGTAATCCATTTGGCGCAGTGCGTCTAATGTGGCTTTGGCTTCATCTTCGTCGATGATGCTCATGGCAAATCCGACGTGTACCAGCACCCACTGGCCCAGCAGATCGGCAGGGTTACCTTCACAAATCAGGGCGATATTCACGTCGCGCTTGATACCACATACTTCAACCTGCGCAAGCTGGTGAATATCTTCACCGACAGCCAGCACCTGGCCTGGAACGCCAATACACATTGTTAACTCCGGTTATTCAACTTCAATACTTTTGACGATCAGCGAATCGCCGGTATCGACACGCAACCGCTCGCCATGACAGATCGGACACTGCGCATCGTGCTGATGAATCTCCACCACCTGGCTGCAATCCCAGCACCAGGCCTGGGCGGGTTTATAGACGATATGTAAATCGCACCCTTGCGCCACCGTTCCGTGGCAGACAATTTCAAAACTAAAACGGACGGCGCTCTCCTCAACGCAGGAGAGCGCGCCAATTTCCAGCCACACGGCGGTGACGCGCTTAACATCGTGCTGCTCCGCCTGCCGTTGGATAATTTCAACGGCGCTCTGGCAAAGAGACAACTCATGCATTTTCGCTACTCCTGCGACCAAACAGCAGGGCGCGACGCCCTGCGTGTGGTACATCCGGATTCGTGACTGGCAGCGAAAGGATCATTCGTGCGCAGTCATCCGTCAGGCGTTGGCCCTCTTCAATCGACATGCTGTGCGAAAGCGGCGACATCAGCGAACAGGAGAGATATTGAGAAACACCGTCCAGTTCGCCAACGGTAAAGGTCATAGTGCCATACGGCAGTTGCAGACCGATTTTTTCACTCACTTTGCGCAGCGGCCAGAGTTGATCCGGGCCGGGGAAGATAACTGCACTCAGCATCCACGGGGTGATCACACACCCCGTCCACTGACCTTCGAACAGCGTAAAGTCAGAAACATACACCGGCATTGAAGGATGCAGAAAAGAGAGATCGTGCATCGAACGCCGGGCAATTTCTTCAAAAGCTGCCTGTACTTGCGCCTTCGGGGAGGTCTGGAAACCTGCTATCTCTTCAGTCATGAGTCGCCTCCCGTGGGATGGCTTCCACGCCAGATTCACGCAGCGCAGCCAGAACCTGCTCAAGCGCAGGTTCAATCATCGCTTCGACCGTCGGCGTCAAGCCGATGTGCGGCTCCAGTGATTCCGGAATTACGCCGACCAGGGTCAGCTTTTTCGGAAACTCGCCGGTGAAGCGCAGGGCCGACAACACGTCGGCCAGGCCAAGCTGATGCGGAGAGATTTTGTTGGTAAACAACGCCGGAACTTCTTCATCCCGCAGGATCATCATCGTTCCCGGCGCGCTCTTCTTCGACACAATGGCATCCGCAATAATCAGATGATCGCGATTTGCCATGTCGCCAAGCAGCTCCATTCCCGCCGTGCCGCCATCGAGGATCTCAACATAATCCGGCAGAATGTATCGTTGCTCTAACGCTTCAACAATCCGCACACCGATGGCTTCATCGGTCAGCAAAATATTGCCGACCCCTAAGACTAAAATACGCATTACAGAACCTTCACTGAAACCACTTCGTTGCCGTCAGCATCCACTACGTGTACCGCACAGGCCATGCACGGGTCGAAGGAGTGAATGGTACGCACCACTTCCAGCGGTTTATTCGGATCAGCAACCGGTGTACCCACCAGCGACTGCTCGTAAGGACCGACGTCATCATTGAAGTTACGCGGGCCAGAGTTCCAGGTTGATGGAACAACTGCCTGGTAGTTGCTGATGATACCGTCTTTGATCACCATCCAGTGAGAGAGCATACCGCGCGGCGCTTCGAGGAAGCCAACACCTTTGAACTCACCCGTTGCCGGAATGTTCGGTTTCACGAAGGTGGTGTGATCGCCTTTGCCGATATTGGTGATCAGTGCACTGTATTGATTTTGCAGGATATCCTGCAATTCGCAGCAGTGAACGGTACGACCAATAATACGGCCCAGCGTGGAGTGCAGCTGCGCCACTTCCAGCGTGTTGCCAGTCAGTTTCTGATAAATCGCAACGATTTCATTCAGTTTGTTCTGGGTAGATTCGCGACCTGCCGCCAGTTTCACCAGCATGTTAGCCAGCGGCCCCACTTCTACCGTTTTACCGTAGAAAGTCGGTGATTTCACCCAGGAGTATTTACCGTCGTCAGACCAACCGTCGTAAGCCGGAATGGTGGTACCTTCCCACGGTGCCTGCGGCGCTTCGTCTTTATACCAGGAGTGCTTCGCGCTTTCCTGAATGCCTTTGATCAGGTATTCATCGGAGTGGGAAGTGATCGGACGATACGAGGACAGATCCGCATTCTCAATGTAGCCGCCCGGGAACAGGAAGCTGCCGTTTTTGCTGTCGGTTGGAAACTCCGGCACGCTCAGGTAGTTCACCGCACCTTTACCGCGCGTCAGCCATTCCGGGTAGAACGCGGCGATAACCGCGGTATCAACCTTATAAACCTGCTCAACAAAGTCGCTCAGTTTGTCGATGAAAGACTTGATGTACATCAGGCGCTCAAGGTTCAGCACGCCCAACCCGTCGAGGTTGATTGGGTTCGCGACACCACCCACTGCCAGGTTCTGAATGTGCGGCGTTTTACCGCCCAGCAGCGCCACGACGCGGTTAGCGTCACGCTGGCACTCCAGCGCCTGCAGGTAGTGCGCTACCGCAATCAGGTTCACTTCCGGCGGCAGTTTCATCGCTGGGTGACCCCAGTAGCCATTAGCGAAAATACCCAACTGACCGCTGGCAACCAGATCTTTGATCTTGTTCTGAACTTTGGTGAACTCTTCCGGGCTGTTCAGATGCCAGGTCGAAACGCCTTTCAGCATTTCGGAGGCTTTGGTTGGGTCAGCTTGCAGTGCAGAAGTGATGTCCACCCAGTCCAGCGCCGAAAGCTGATAGAAATGAACGATATGGTCATGCGTGGTGTGCGCAGCCAGAATGATGTTACGGATGTATTGCGCGTTAACCGGAACGTCGATATTCAGCGCACTTTCTGCCGCACGAACGGAAGACAGCGCGTGAGTGGTAGTACATACGCCACAGATACGTTGCACAATCATCCATGCATCGCGCGGATCGCGGTTTTTCACGATCTCTTCCATGCCGCGCCACATGGTACCGGAAGCCCATGCTTTCGAAACGACGCCATTTTCGATTTCGCAATCGATGCGTAAATGCCCCTCAATACGGGTTACCGGATCAATAGTAATTCTCTGGCTCATGCTTTGCTCGCCTCATGACGATTATGATCGTTTTGTTTTAAAGGAGGAAGTATCGGCAGTAGACGAATGAGTACGATGTAAGCGCAAATCTCAATAGCCACAAAACCAATAGAAATCAACAGTTCTTCCCAGGTCGGGAAGTAGGCGTAACCGCCGCCCGGGTTGAATGCCACCAGCGAATAGGTCAGACGCCAGGTTGCACAACCTAACAGTGCGCTCAGTGCTGACAGGAACAGCATGCGGGAATCATTACGCAGCTTCGCCACACGCAGAACCACCAGCGGGAAGAGCATCAGCAGGACTTCAATCCAGAACATCACGGAGTAGAAGTCACCGGCAAACGCTAACGACAGCTTGTCGCGATAGATAAGCTCGCCAAAGCGCAGCACGATGAAAATCGCCAGCAACACACTGATGGTGTTGGTCAGCTTGACGAACAGACTCTTTTCATCCGGACCGTTGCCACGCAGACCCGCCTGCACCAGCGAACCTTCAAAGATGACAATCGAGAAGCCCATGATGAACGCCGTCAGCAGCGAGAACAGCGGCAACATTTCATAGCTCTGCCACAACGGATGCACCTTGTAGCCCGCCGAGATCATCAGTGACCCCATTGAAGACTGGTGCATGGTCGGCAACAGCGCGCCAAGTGCAATGATGAAGAACATCACCTTGTTCAGACGCTTGAGAGAAACCTTCCAGCCCAGACGTTCAAACAGTGCCGGAGCAAACTCCAGTGCCATCACGCCGATATAGATGGTCATACAGACCGCCGTCTCGAACAGTACCGAGTTCACGTTGAAGTGACCCGGAATGTAGAAGTACGGCAGGTTCCAGTAGCGACCCACGTCGATAGTGATCGACAAGCCCCCCAGTGAGTAACCAAACAGACTCGCCAACAGCGCCGGACGCACCAGCGGATGGTATTGCCCACGGTTAAAGACGTATACCGCCCACGCCAGCGCCCAGCCGCCACAGGCAAAGCCGGTACCAATCAGCAGGTCAAACGCGATCCACACGCCCCACGGGAAGCCGCCGTTCAGGTCAGAGACAGAGCCCAGACCGAACACCAGACGCTTCACAATCAGGAGCATACAGATGACGATTAACGGTCCAAAAATCATGACCGGTTTACTGATGATTTTGCCGCCCAGCGGTTGTGGATCATGACTCATGATCGTCTCCTCCGTCGTGATGGTCGTTTTTGGTGTTGCGACGAACCAGCACGGTTAAGCCCGCCAGCACAGCCAGTGGTAGCATCATGCCTTTATACAGGGTGTGTTGAATATTTTCGGAACGCGCACCGGTAGAAAGATCGTCCAGTTTCGGCAGGTCGAGATTTTCATAAGGCACACCCGTCAGTACCAGAACCTGAGTACCGCCGCCCTCTTTCTCGCCGTACAGATGCGGATAATATTTCGGCACCGTATGCAGGTAAGTGTCGCCAGATTTCAGCGTCTGACGCGGATAGTGGTATTCGCTGCCAGGCTTCAGCGCCAGACGTTTTTTCGCCTCCGCCATCAGCTCTTCACGCGTACCAAAAATTACCGCGCCCGCCGGGCACACTTCTACGCAGCCAGGCAAACCGCCTTTATCGAGACGTTCCACACCTTTCTGGTTGCACAACTCGCACTTATGCAGCGCACCAAACGGGTTGTTGTAGTCGTACTTCGGCACGTTGTATGGGCAGGCGACCATGCAGTAACGGCAACCGGTGCACACATCTTTGTCGTAATGGACAATGCCGGTTTTCGGATCTTTTTTCAGCGCAGAGACCGGGCACACAGAGACACAGTTCGGATCGACGCAGTGCATACACTGTTTCTTAATGTACGCGTAGCCGTTCTCCTCCTGGTCTTTGTTGACCCCTGTGCCGCTGGTCCACACCTGAATGATGTTATTGGTATACGGCGACAGTTTGTCGTTGTTCGACCAGGTCTGTTCCCCTTGCGGGTTACGTTCAGGGAAGTTGATATCCTGACACTTGGTGACGCAAGCCTGGCAGCCTACGCACAAGGTCGAGTCGTACAACATCCCCAGCGATCCCGGAATTGGCGGGCGGTTTTCAGCAGCCGCATGACTGACAGACGGCAGCGCGCCCGTCAGCAATGCCCCGCAGGAGGCTGCTTTAATAAAATTACGTCTGTTCACGGTTATTCTCCCCGTGAGTCAGCGTTATCTTTCTTTTGCTGACGACCCAGTTCACGCACCGCCATCACGCTGACACCGGCAACCAGCCCAACCACACCGCCGAGCAAACCAATAGCGCCTGCAGAGACGTTGCCGCCCTCTTTAGCGTTAACATCCGGTTTCTGTGAACGCGGAGTCTGATTTTCGACGTTGGCAAGCTGATGGATGCCTTTATGGAAGCCGATACCTTCTTCGTTACAGCCATAGCATGGGTGACCAATCGCTACCGGCCACACGCCGCCAACATCGCAGAATTGCAGCGTTGAGCAGTTGCCGTAAGTTTCTGGCCCTTTACAGCCGAGGTGGTACAGGCACCAGCCTTCACGGTGGCCTTCATCACCGAACTCTTTGGCAAAACGACCAGCATCGAAGTGCGGGCGACGTTCGCAGTGTTCGTGAATCAGACGGCCATAGGCGAAGGTCGGACGATTTTTGTCATCCAGTTTCGGCGGTTTGCCGTAAGTGATGATGTGCGCAACGGTCGCGAGGAAGTTGTGCGGGTTCGGCGGGCAGCCCGGAATATTGATAACGGTTTTGCCTGGCAGAACTTCTTGCAGGCTGACTGCGCCAGTTGGGTTAACTCCAGCTGCGGCAACACCGCCCCACGCAGAGCAGGAACCGATAGCGATAATCGCTGCTGCGCCTTCTGCCGCTTTGCGGATGTGATCCACAATCGGCTCACCAGCAACCATGCAATAAATACCGTTATCTTTTAATGGGATGGAACCATCCACAACCAACACATACTGCCCTTTGTACTTCTCAAGTGCGTTATGTTTGTTCTCTTCGACCTGATGACCGAAGGCGGCGGAAAGCACTTCGTGATACTCCAGAGAGATAGTCTCCAGCACGAGGTTTTCTACCGTTGGATGCGTTGCACGAAGCAGAGATTCCGTACAACCGGTGCACTCCTGCGCGCCAATCCAGATAACTGGCGGACGCTGCGGGTTAGTAACCGATTCGGCCATCTCTGCAGCGGCTTTGCTACTTAACCCCATGGTGGCGGCTAATGCTGCACAAAGCTTCATGAAATCACGACGGTTAATGCCGTGAGAATGGATGAGGGTGTTATCTCCAGTCATTTATAGTTATTCCGTTGCGAAGACCTGGCATATATTTTGCCTCAATCGCAAAATCAATAATGCGATCGATGCGCCATTTACCACACATTTATTATGGTTATCGATATCATGATACTGCGGCGGGGCGCTAAAACGAAGGGAAGAAGCATTAGTGTAATTAATTAAAGCAAGATAATACGTATGTTTGATCAATTTTCGAGGCGATAACCGGCCATAAAAAAGCGCAACGTAGAACAGGAATTATTCTCACGAAAGAAATCCATTACCATCTCTTTATCCAGTCCATAGCGGCGCGTCAGAATACCCGCTTCCCAGGCGCTAAGCTGGCGATCTCCGGTCTTTTCGTACATCCGGTGTGAGTAGCCTAATACAAAACCGCGTTTATAATCGGCACAGAATTTTGTCACATTAACCGCACTGTCGGCATGCGTTGCTTTTAATCCCGCCATTAAGCCTTTACCAAAATGGTTATTCATCGTTCACCTCATTCGTTATATATCGCCATATATAGCGATATTTTAGGCAAAGAACGACTTTTGCGCACGCTATTTTTTCATGCTTGTTTAAGACGTAATCCAGTAAGAGATAAACCTATCAGGAGAGATATTTATCGAACCATTTCAGTGTCCTTTGCCAGGCAAGATCGGCGGCAGATTTGTCATAACGGGGCGTGGAATCATTATGGAATCCGTGATTAACCCCCGGATAGATATACGCCTCATAAACCTTATTATTGGCTTTCAACGCCGCCTCGTAAGCAGGCCAGCCCTCGTTGATTCGGGTGTCCAGTTCCGCGAAGTGGAGTAGTAAAGGCGCTTCAATCTTCGCCACATCGGCAGTGGGTGCCTGACGACCATAAAACGGCACCGCGCAGGCCAGTTCCGGATACGCGACAGCCGCCGCGTTCGATACGCCACCGCCATAGCAAAATCCGGTAATACCCACTTTGCCTGCCGCTTGCGGATAGCGTTGCATAAACTCAATTGCGGCAAAGAAATCATTCATCAGTTTGGTTGGATCAACCTGCTGTTGCAGCTCACGACCTTTATCATCATTTCCCGGATAACCTCCAACGGAACTTAAGCCGTCAGGTGCCAGGGCGATATACCCCGCCTTCGCCACTCGCCGTGCCACATCTTCGATATACGGATTCAGTCCACGATTCTCATGCACCACTACCACGGCTGGCGTTTTGCCGCTCATTTTTGCGGGTTTCACCAGATAACCCCGTACCTCGCCGTGACCATTTGGCGAAGGATACGTGATGTACTCAGCAACAATCTCCGGGTCGGTAAACTCTACCTGAGTCGCCAGCGCATAATTTGGCTTGAGCAAATCAAACAACGCTAATGCCGTCATCCCGCCCACCGCATACTTCGCCGCAAGGTTGAGGAACTCACGTTTCGAGATTTTCCCGTGAGCGTAATAGTCGTAGTAATCCAGCAACTCTTGTGGGAAATCTTTGGCGGTTAAACGCGGCATCGTTGCACTCCTCAATTGGTGTTTTTTTAAGCAAAGCATAAGCGCGTGTTTTTGCCCAGTTTTTCGTCACTCTGTGAGCCAGACTACGGGATACGCGCTGGCGAATCGCTAAACTAGAAACATTGTTTCGAAATTGAACGGTGGAAAGGAGAGGTCATGGTCTGGTTAGCGAATCCCGAACGTTACGGGCAGATGCAATACCGCTATTGCGGAAAAAGCGGTTTACGCCTGCCCGCGTTATCGCTCGGTTTATGGCACAATTTCGGTCACGTTAACGCGCTGGAATCACAGCGTGCGATCCTGCGTAAAGCGTTTGATTTGGGCATTACGCACTTTGATTTAGCCAACAATTACGGGCCACCTCCAGGAAGCGCAGAAGAGAACTTTGGTCGCCTGCTGCGGGAGGATTTTGCCGCTTATCGCGATGAACTGATTATCTCTACCAAGGCTGGCTACGATATGTGGCCCGGCCCGTACGGCTCTGGCGGTTCACGTAAATACCTGCTCGCCAGCCTCGACCAAAGCCTGAAGCGTATGGGGCTTGAGTATGTCGATATCTTTTACTCTCATCGCGTCGATGAAAATACGCCGATGGAAGAAACCGCCTCTGCGCTGGCTCATGCGGTACAAAGCGGTAAGGCGCTGTATGTCGGGATCTCCTCTTACTCGCCAGAGCGGACGCAAAAAATGGTCGAGTTGCTGCACGAGTGGAAAATTCCGCTGTTAATTCATCAACCTTCGTACAATTTACTGAACCGCTGGGTGGATAAAAGCGGCCTGCTGGATACCCTGCAAAATAACGGCGTGGGCTGTATTGCCTTTACTCCTCTGGCTCAGGGATTGCTGACCGGAAAATATCTCAACGGCATTCCTGAAGATTCACGGATGCATCGTGAAGGGAATAAAGTTCGTGGCCTGACGCCGAAAATGCTCACCGAAGCCAACCTCAACAGCCTGCGCTTATTGAATGAAATGGCACAGCAGCGTGGACAATCAATGGCGCAAATGGCGTTAAGCTGGTTGCTGAAAGATGATCGCGTGACGTCGGTATTGATTGGTGCCAGCCGCGCGGAGCAACTTGAGGAGAACGTGCAGGCGCTGAATAATCTGACATTTAGCACCGAGGAGCTGGCGCAGATTGATCAGCATATCGCCGATGGCGAGCTGAATCTGTGGCAGGCGTCGTCCGATAAATGACCTGTTAATAACGGGCGCGCGAACCGCGCCCGAATCAGATCAGTGATTATGACGAGTCAGTCGGTCAAGATAGCCCATCACAAATGCAGAAAGCACAAACGTCAGATGGATAATGACGTACCACATCAGTTTGTTATCCGGGACATTTTTCGCATCCATAAAGACGCGCAGTAGGTGAATGGAAGAAATTGCCACAATCGACGCTGCTACTTTGTTTTTCAGCGACGTTGCGTCCATTTTCCCCAGCCAGTTCAGCTTCTCTTTGTTCTCGGAGATATCCAGCTGTGAGACGAAATTCTCATAACCGGAAAACATCACCATCACCAGCAAACCGCCAACCAGCGTCATATCCACCAGCGACAGCAACACGAGGATCAAATCTGATTCCGCCATCGAGAAGATATTCGGCAGTACGTGAATAATCTCCTGGAAGAACTTCAGCGCCAGGGCAACTAACGCCAGCGAAAGGCCAAAGTACACGGGGGCAAGCAGCCAGCGAGAAGCATACATTGCATTTTCAAGAAAACGTTCCATACATTCCTGTCGTGTAGTTAAAACGGGCAACAGTATATCGCAATTGAGTAAACAGCACGCAACAGCAAATCAACATATACGTTAAACCTTTGTCGCATAATTCTGAGGTTTAGGGATCTTCCTGGTTCCCTTATCAACGCATCGAGAGCGTCTACCCTTAAAGGACGTTGAACCTGAAGGGAGAAAAACGATGTCTCATTTAAAAGACCCGACCACGCAGTATTACACTGGTGAATATCCCAAACAGAAACAACCGACGCCAGGCATCCAGGCGAAGATGACACCGGTACCGGATTGCGGCGAGAAAACCTATGTTGGTAGCGGTCGCCTGAAAGATCGTAAAGCACTGGTGACAGGGGGCGATTCCGGAATAGGTCGCGCTGCCGCCATCGCTTACGCGCGTGAAGGGGCTGACGTGGCGATCAGTTATCTTCCCGTGGAAGAAGAAGACGCTCAGGATGTGAAAAAGATCATTGAAGAATGCGGACGCAAAGCCGTTCTGCTGCCAGGCGATTTAAGCGATGAGAAATTCGCCCGTTCGCTGGTTCACGAAGCGCACAAGGCGTTAGGCGGGCTGGATATTATGGCGCTGGTCGCCGGGAAACAGGTTGCCATTCCGGATATTGCAGACCTCACCAGCGAACAGTTTCAAAAGACCTTTGCCATTAACGTTTTCGCGCTGTTCTGGCTAACCCAGGAAGCGATCCCCCTGCTACCGAAAGGTGCAAGTATCATCACCACTTCGTCAATCCAGGCATACCAGCCAAGTCCGCATTTACTGGACTATGCGGCTACGAAGGCGGCGATTCTGAACTACAGCCGTGGCCTGGCAAAACAGGTCGCGGAGAAAGGTATTCGGGTGAATATTGTCGCGCCAGGCCCTATCTGGACGGCACTGCAAATTTCCGGCGGACAAACGCAGGATAAGATCCCGCAGTTTGGTCAGAAAACGCCGATGAAGCGTGCGGGGCAACCGGCGGAACTGGCCCCTGTATATGTTTATCTGGCAAGTCAGGAGTCGAGCTACGTCACCGCAGAAGTGCACGGTGTGTGCGGCGGCGAGCATTTAGGTTAAAAAAATGCCCGGTTGTGAAAAGCAACCGGGCATCATTGTGAATTCACTCTTACCTGATGTGGCGAAAACGCCTTATCCGCCTACAAACGCATGAAGATTCAACATGTTGCAATAGATTTTATAGGCCTGATAAGCGTAGCGCATCAGGCATTGAGCACCTAATGCCGGATGCGGCGTGAACGCCTTATCCGGCCTACAAACGCACGAAGATTCAACATGTTGCAATAGATATTGTAGGCCTGATGAGCGTAGCGCATCAGGCAATTCTACTTTACTTCGCTTTGGCGGTTTCTTCGCCGACCAGACCTATCTTCAGGTAACCCGCCTGATGCAGCGTATCCATTACCTTCATCAACGTCTCGTAATCGACGGTTTTATCCGCTCGGAAGAAGATGGTGGTGTCTTTCTTGCCTTCGGTTAACGCATTCAACGCCGTAATCATTGTTTCATCGGTGACCGGATCGTTACCGATAAACATCGAGTTGTCTGCCTTCACCGACAGATAAACCGGTTTTTCCGGGCGCGGCTGCGGCGTGCTGGTAGAAGCAGGCAAGTTCACCTTCACATCTACCGTCGCTAACGGTGCCGCCACCATAAAGATAATCAGCAGAACCAACATCACGTCGATAAACGGCGTCACGTTGATATCATGCATTTCGCCGTTATCGTCGAGGTTTTCGTTAAGATGCATTGCCATCGGATATTATCCTGCGCGTAATTTTTGTGCGACACGAACCGGATGCGCAGCGGCGCTGGCTTCCAGATCCAGGTCACGGCTTTGCAGCAACAATACCTGCGCTGCAACATCACCCAGCATCGCTTTAAAGCCGCCAATCTGGCGTGCAAATACGTTATAGATAACGACCGCAGGAATCGCTGCCACGAGGCCGATTGCCGTTGCTAACAGAGCTTCTGCGATACCCGGCGCAACGACTGCCAGGTTAGTGGTCTGCGTTTGCGCGATACCAATAAAGCTGTTCATGATGCCCCAGACCGTACCAAACAGACCAACGAACGGAGAAATCGCGCCGATGGTTGCCAGATAGCCGTTACCGCGGCCCATTTGACGACCCACTGCGGCGACCCGACGCTCCAGACGGAAGCTGGTACGTTCTTTAATACCTTCGTTATCGTCGCTGCCTTCTGACAGTTCCAGCTCATTCTGCGCTTCATTGAGCAAATGCAGGCTTAAGCTTTTGCTACCAAAATCAGCGGCGATATCGTTGGCCTGGTTTAAGGAACGCGCTTCAGCCAGCAGTTGCTGCTCGCGCTTAAGGCGACGCTTCTGATTAAAGAACTCTACGCTCTTACTGAAGAAGATTGCCCAGGTGACTACGGAGGCCAAAATAAGCCCAATCATCACGCACTTAACGACAATATCGGCGTGCTGATACATACCCCAGACGGAAAGGTCCGTCTGCATTAAATTATTACCCACTGTGTATCTCCAGGACGCAAGTCACAAAATCTGCGCATAATAATATCAAAACGACGTCGAATTGATAGTCGTTCTCATTACTATTTGCATACTGCCGTACCTTTGCTTTCTTTTCCTTGCGTTTACGCAGTAAAAAAGTCACCAGCACGCCATTTGCGAAAATTTTCTGCTTTATGCCAATTCTTCAGGATGCGCCCGCGAATATTCATGCTAGTTTAGACATCCAGACGTATAAAAACAGGAATCCCGAGATGGCGGACAAAAAGCTTGATACTCAACTGGTGAATGCAGGACGCAGCAAAAAATACACTCTCGGCGCGGTAAATAGCGTGATTCAGCGCGCTTCTTCGCTGGTCTTTGACAGTGTGGAAGCCAAAAAGCACGCGACGCGCAATCGCGCCAATGGCGAGTTGTTCTATGGACGGCGCGGAACGTTAACCCATTTCTCCTTACAACAAGCGATGTGTGAACTGGAAGGTGGCGCAGGCTGCGCGCTATTTCCCTGCGGGGCGGCAGCGGTTGCTAATTCCATTCTTGCTTTTGTCGAACAGGGCGTTCATGTGTTGATGACCAACACCGCCTATGAACCGAGTCAGGATTTCTGTAGCAAAATCCTCAGCAAACTGGGCGTAACGACATCGTGGTTTGATCCGCTGATTGGTGCCGATATCGTTAAGCATCTGCAGCCAAACACTAAAATCGTGTTTCTGGAATCGCCAGGCTCCATCACCATGGAAGTCCACGACGTTCCGGCGATTGTTGCCGCCGTACGCAGTGTGGTGCCGGATGCCATCATTATGATCGACAACACCTGGGCAGCCGGTGTGCTGTTTAAGGCGCTGGATTTTGGCATCGATGTTTCTATTCAAGCCGCCACCAAATATCTGGTTGGGCATTCAGATGCGATGATTGGCACTGCCGTGTGCAATGCCCGTTGCTGGGAGCAGCTACGGGAAAACGCCTATCTGATGGGCCAGATGGTCGATGCCGATACCGCCTATATAACCAGCCGTGGCCTGCGCACATTAGGTGTGCGTTTGCGTCAACATCATGAAAGCAGTCTGAAAGTGGCTGAATGGCTGGCAGAACATCCGCAAGTTGCGCGAGTTAACCACCCTGCTCTGCCTGGCAGTAAAGGCCACGAATTCTGGAAACGAGACTTTACAGGCAGCAGCGGGCTATTTTCCTTTGTGCTTAAGAAAAAACTCAATAATGAAGAGCTGGCGAACTATCTGGATAACTTCAGTTTATTCAGCATGGCCTACTCGTGGGGCGGGTATGAATCGTTGATCCTGGCGAATCAACCAGAACATATCGCCGCCATTCGCCCCCAAGGCGAGATCGATTTTAGCGGGACCTTGATTCGCCTGCATATTGGTCTGGAAGATGTCGACGATCTGATTGCCGATCTGGACGCCGGTTTTGCGCGAATTGTATAACATTGCCACTTTTGGACAATTTTGCAGACATTTAATTGTGAAAAGTCTTAAATTGTTGCGTCCGGGATCAAGGCGTCCCGGACGAATCAGGAGTACAATAGGCAGATAAAGGCTTAAACGCTGTTCCACAGGAAAGTCCATGGCTGTTATTCAAGATATCATCGCTGCGCTCTGGCAACACGACTTTGCCGCGCTGGCGGATCCTCATATTGTTAGCGTTGTTTACTTTGTCATGTTTGCCACGCTGTTTTTAGAAAACGGCCTGCTGCCCGCCTCATTTTTGCCAGGCGACAGCTTGTTGATACTGGCAGGCGCATTGATTGCCCAAGGGGTTATGGATTTTCTGCCTACGATTGCGATTCTGACCGCCGCAGCAAGTCTGGGCTGCTGGCTAAGTTATATTCAGGGGCGCTGGTTAGGGAATACCAAAACGGTGAAAGGCTGGCTGGCACAGCTTCCTGCTAAATATCACCAGCGCGCCACCTGCATGTTTGACCGCCACGGTCTGCTGGCGCTGCTGGCTGGACGTTTTCTTGCATTTGTCCGTACGCTGCTGCCAACCATGGCGGGAATTTCCGGTCTGCCAAACCGCCGCTTCCAGTTTTTCAACTGGTTAAGTGGATTGCTGTGGGTCAGCGTGGTAATCAGTTTTGGCTATGCCTTAAGTATGATTCCGTTCGTTAAACGCCATGAAGATCAGGTAATGACGTTCCTGATGATCCTGCCAATTGCCTTGTTAACCGCTGGCTTGTTAGGCACGCTGTTTGTGGTGATTAAAAAAAAATACTGTAACGCCTGACGATTTTCCCCGTTCCCGGCTGCTGTACCGGGAACGTATTTAATTCCCCTGCATCGCCCGCATTCTTGCCGCATCTTCCCCCGGCGTCACACCGAAGTAACGTTTAAACTCACGGCTAAATTGCGATGCGCTTTCATAGCCGACGCGCATCGCTGCTGCGCTGGCCTTCATGCCGTCATGGATGATCATCATCCGCGCCTTATGCAGACGGTAATTCTTCAAATACTGCAACGGCGAGGTGCTGGTGACAGACTTAAAATTATGGTGGAACGCCGATACGCTCATGTTGGCTTCTGCCGCCAGTTGCTCGACGCTCAGGTTTTCGGTGTATTTATTCTCAATCCGTTTCAGCACGCGGCTAATCAGACTGAAGTGAGTCTGGCGACTGACCAGCGCCAGTAACGCGCCGCCGCAAGGTCCGGTCAGCACGTAGTACAGAATTTCGCGGATGATCTGTTTGCCGAGAATACGCGCATCCAGTGGTCGCTCCATCACGTCGAGTAACCGCTCCGCCGCGCATAAAATCTCTTCTGATAACGTGGCGGAGTTAATCCCGCTGGCTGCCATCGACGGCTGGAAATGCTCATCTTCGCCAATGTCCATCAACAGTTCCTGTAACTGCAAAATATCGACATTGAGACGCAACCCTGCCAGCGGCACCTCTGACGTGGCATAGGTTTCGCACTCAAACGGCAACGGCACCGTCAGCAGCAGGTATTCATTGGCATCATAACGAAACACGCGTTCATTGATATAACCGATTTTATGCCCGGAAAAGAGAATTATGATGCCAGGCTCGTACATCACCGGTGTACGTGCGAAAGGCGTCTCGCCATACAACAAACGCACATCGGGCAACAGTTCTGACAAACTATTTTCTTTATTTTTCAGTTTATTAACTTTATCCGCCAGCAAGCGGCAAATCTCTTCACGTTTCATATCGCGTAATTTCTTAGGAATAATGCGGCAATTTGATTGTGCGCAATTTTGTAGCATTTCTCCAGCACTCTGGAGAAATAGGCAAGACATTGGCAGAAATGAGCATTGAGAGCCAGGGCGCTGGCGATCACAATGAAAAACATCAGGCAGATCGTTCTCTGCCCTCATATTGGCCCAGCAAAGGGAGCAAGTAATGAACAACTTTAATCTGCACACCCCAACCCGCATTCTGTTTGGTAAAGGCGCAATCGCTGGTTTACGCGAACAAATTCCTCACGATGCTCGCGTATTGATTACCTACGGTGGCGGCAGCGTGAAAAAAACCGGCGTTCTCGATCAAGTTCTGGATGCCCTGAAAGGCATGGACGTGCTGGAATTTGGCGGTATTGAGCCAAACCCGGCTTATGAAACGCTGATGAACGCCGTGAAACTGGTTCGCGAACAGAAAGTGACTTTCCTGCTGGCGGTTGGCGGCGGTTCTGTACTGGACGGCACCAAATTTATCGCCGCAGCGGCTAACTATCCGGAAAATATCGATCCGTGGCACATTCTGCAAACGGGCGGTAAAGAGATTAAAAGCGCCATCCCGATGGGCTGTGTGCTGACGCTGCCAGCAACCGGTTCAGAATCCAACGCAGGCGCGGTGATCTCCCGTAAAACCACAGGCGACAAGCAGGCGTTCCATTCTGCCCATGTTCAGCCGGTATTTGCCGTGCTCGATCCGGTTTATACCTACACCCTGCCGCCGCGTCAGGTGGCTAACGGCGTAGTGGACGCCTTTGTACACACCGTGGAACAGTATGTTACCAAACCGGTTGATGCCAAAATTCAGGACCGTTTCGCAGAAGGCATTTTGCTGACGCTAATCGAAGATGGTCCGAAAGCCCTGAAAGAGCCAGAAAACTACGATGTGCGCGCCAACGTCATGTGGGCGGCGACTCAGGCGCTGAACGGTTTGATTGGCGCTGGCGTACCGCAGGACTGGGCAACGCATATGCTGGGCCACGAACTGACTGCGATGCACGGTCTGGATCACGCGCAAACACTGGCTATCGTCCTGCCTGCACTGTGGAATGAAAAACGCGAGACCAAGCGCGCTAAGCTGCTGCAATATGCTGAACGCGTCTGGAACATCACTGAAGGTTCCGACGATGAGCGTATTGACGCCGCGATTGCCGCAACCCGCAATTTCTTTGAGCAATTAGGCGTGCCGACCCACCTCTCCGACTACGGTCTGGACGGCAGCTCCATCCCGGCTTTGCTGAAAAAACTGGAAGAGCACGGCATGACCCAACTGGGCGAAAATCATGACATTACGCTGGATGTCAGCCGCCGTATATACGAAGCCGCCCGCTAAGCTTTTTACGCCTCAAACTTTCGTTTTCGGGCATTTCGTCCAGACTTAAGTTCACAACACCTCACCGGAGCCTGCTCCGGTGAGTTCATATAAAGGAGGAACGTATGGCTAATCCAACCGTTATTAAGCTACAGGATGGCAATGTCATGCCCCAGCTGGGACTGGGCGTCTGGCAAGCAAGTAATGAGGAAGTAATCACCGCCATTCAAAAAGCGTTAGAAGTGGGTTATCGCTCGATTGATACCGCCGCGGCCTACAAGAACGAAGAAGGTGTCGGCAAAGCCCTGAAAAATGCCTCAGTCAACAGAGAAGAACTGTTCATCACCACTAAGCTGTGGAACGACGACCACAAGCGCCCCCGCGAAGCCCTGCTCGACAGCCTGAAAAAACTCCAGCTTGATTATATCGACCTCTACTTAATGCACTGGCCCGTTCCCGCTATCGACCATTATGTCGAAGCATGGAAAGGCATGATCGAATTGCAAAAAGAGGGATTAATCAAAAGCATCGGCGTGTGCAACTTCCAGATCCATCACCTGCAACGCCTGATTGATGAAACTGGCGTGACGCCTGTGATAAACCAGATCGAACTTCATCCGCTGATGCAACAACGCCAGCTACACGCCTGGAACGCGACACACAAAATCCAGACCGAATCCTGGAGCCCATTAGCGCAAGGAGGGAAAGGCGTTTTCGATCAGAAAGTCATTCGCGATCTGGCAGATAAATACGGCAAAACCCCGGCGCAGATTGTTATCCGCTGGCATCTGGATAGCGGCCTGGTGGTGATCCCGAAATCGGTCACACCTTCACGTATTGCCGAAAACTTTGATGTCTGGGATTTCCGTCTCGACAAAGACGAACTCGGCGAAATTGCAAAACTCGATCAGGGCAAGCGTCTCGGTCCCGATCCTGACCAGTTCGGCGGCTAACATGCAAATTCTCCCGGTGGCGGTAATGTTCCGCTACCGGACTTTTCAGAAATCATTTATTCCCCTCGCGTCCCGCCCGTTGTTACTCTTCCTTGTTCAGGAATGCCAAATATAAGGACATCATCATGCAGAGCCGGAAGCTCTTAAAAGAACAACTCATCTATATCCGGGATAAACGCAACGGAGAGGTGAAAAACAGATGAAAATAATACTTCTGTTTTTAGCAGCCCTGGCAAGTTTTACCGTACACGCACAGCCCCCCTCACTGACCGTAGAACAAACAGTCCGGCATATTTATCAGAACTATAAATCAGATGCCACTGCCCCTTATTTTGGTGAAACCGGAGAGCGGGCGATAACTTCTGCGCGTATTCAACAGGCGCTTACCCTGAACGACAATCTTACGCTGCCGGGCAATATTGGCTGGCTGGATTATGATCCGGTTTGTGATTGTCAGGATTTTGGCGATCTGGTGCTAGAAAGCGTTGCGATAACCCAAACTGACGCCGATCATGCCGATGCCGTTGTGCGCTTTCGTATCTTTAAAGATGATAAAGAAAAGACCACGCAGACACTGAAAATGGTGGCGGAAAATGGTCGTTGGGTCATTGACGATATTGTCAGCAATCATGGCAGCGTCTTACAAGCAGTTAATAGCGAGAATGAAAAAACGCTGGCCGCTTTAGCTTCGTTGCAAAAAGAACAGCCGGAAGCCTTTGTTGCCGAACTCTTTGAACATATTGCTGATTATAGCTGGCCGTGGACGTGGGTGGTTTCCGACTCTTACCGCCAGGCGGTTAATGCCTTCTATAAAACCACCTTCAAGACGGCCAATAATCCCGATGAAGATATGCAAATAGAACGGCAATTTATTTACGACAATCCGATCTGTTTTGGCGAAGAGTCGCTATTTTCACGCGTTGATGAAATTCGAGTCCTGGAGAAAACCGCCGATTCCGCCCGCATTCATGTTCGTTTTACGCTGACCAATGGCAACAACGAAGAGCAAGAACTGGTTTTACAGCGGCGCGAAGGCAAGTGGGAAATCGCTGATTTTATCCGCCCGAACAGCGGCAGCCTACTTAAGCAGATTGAGGCAAAAACCGCCGCCAGATTAAAGCAATGAGCTGAATTAAATAACAATTAGCCGGAACAATAAATAAAAGGGAACACTATATGAAAACGATTTTCACCGTGGGAGCTGTTGTTCTGGCAACCTGCTTGCTCAGTGGCTGCGTCAATGAGCAAAAGGTCAATCAGCTGGCGAGCAATGTGCAAACATTAAATGCCAAAATCGCCCGGCTTGAGCAGGATATGAAAGCACTACGCCCACAAATCTATGCTGCCAAATCCGAAGCTAACAGAGCCAATACGCGTCTTGATGCTCAGGACTATTTTGATTGCCTGCGCTGCTTGCGTATGTACGCAGAATGATAAAAAAATCCCCGGCAGCATGTCAGTTGCCGGGGATTTTTTTTAACGTCCAACCGCCGCTTTAGGGCGTTTCTTCGCACCAGCATTCACCGGACGAGATTGCGTAGACGACGCTTTTTTTGCCGTAGCAGGCGTCTGACGCTGGGTCGCCATCGGCGTATGTTTCGTCAACGCCGGACGGGTATTGCGGTTCTGGCGACGAGCTTCACGCATCTCTTCAATGGTTGGCGCAGGCACTAAGCAATCGCGACGGCTGCCAATCAGATGCTTTTTGCCCATCGCTTCCAGCGCCTGGCGGATTAACGGCCAGTTTGCCGGATCGTGGTAACGCAACAACGCTTTATGCAAACGACGCTGTTTGTCGCCCTTCGGTACGAAGACGTCTTCGCTCTTATAACCAATCTTCGCCAGCGGGTTTTTCCCGGTGTAATACATGGTGGTTGAGTTCGCCAGCGGCGATGGGTAGAAGTTCTGTACCTGGTCGAGACGGAAACGATGCTTTTTCAGCCACAGCGCCAGATTCACCATATCTTCATCACGCGTACCGGGGTGCGCGGAGATGAAATAGGGGATCAGATACTGCTCTTTACCTGCCTGTTTTGAGTAAGTATCGAACAGCTCTTTAAAGCGGTCATAGCTGCCCATGCCCGGCTTCATCATCTTCGATAACGGCCCTTCTTCGGTATGTTCCGGGGCAATCTTCAGATAACCGCCGACGTGATGGGTCGCCAACTCTTTGATATAGCGCGGATCTTCCACGGCGATGTCATAACGTACGCCTGAGGCGATGAGGATTTTTTTAATGCCTTTCAGATCACGCGCACGGCGATAGAGGTTGATCGTCGGTTCGTGGTTAGTGTCCATGTGCGGACAAATATCCGGATAAACGCACGACAAACGGCGACAAGTTTGTTCAGCGCGTGGCGATTTGCAGCGCAACATATACATGTTGGCAGTTGGCCCACCGAGATCGGAAATCACGCCCGTAAAACCTGGAACGGTGTCGCGGATCGCTTCGATCTCATTAATGATCGAATCTTCCGAACGGCTCTGAATAATGCGCCCTTCGTGCTCGGTAATAGAACAGAAAGAACAGCCGCCAAAGCAGCCGCGCATAATGTTGACCGAAAAACGGATCATTTCGTAAGCCGGAATACGGGCATTGCCATAGGCCGGATGTGGCACGCGCTTGTACGGCAGCGCAAAAACGCTGTCCATCTCTTCGGTAGAAAGCGGGATAGCAGGCGGGTTGATCCACACATAGCGGTCACCGTGTTTTTGCATCAATGCGCGGGCGCAGCCTGGGTTGGTTTCGTGGTGCAGAATGCGCGAAGCATGGGCGTACAGCACTTTATCGCCCTTCACTTTCTCGAAAGAAGGCAGCAACACGTAGGTTTTTTCCCACGGTTTCGGGCGCGGTGGCTGCACGGTTACGGCTTTGGCTTCCTGCTTTTTCGGTGCCACCGGTTTGTTATCCGCGCACGGCAAATCTTCACCATACGGATGCGGGATTGGGTCGATTTTTCCAGGGGTATCAAGACGGGTGGAATCCACGCCGCTCCAGCCAGGCAGCGCCTCTTTCACGATAATCGCGGTATTACGCACATCGCGGATTTCACTAATCGGCTCGCCCATCGCCAGACGGTGCGCCACCTCCACCAGCGGACGCTCACCGTTACCAAACATCAGCATGTCGGCTTTCGAATCCACCAGCACGGAACGGCGCACGGTATCGGACCAGTAATCATAATGTGCGGTACGGCGCAGACTAGCCTCAATACCGCCGAGGATCACCGGTACATCTTTCCACGCCTCTTTACAACGCTGGGTATAAACCAGTGTGGCGCGATCCGGGCGCTTACCCGCGACGTTATCCGGCGTGTAGGCATCGTCATGACGTAAACGGCGATCGGCGGTATAACGGTTGATCATCGAATCCATGTTGCCAGCAGTAACACCGAAAAACAGATTCGGTTTACCCAGACGCATGAAATCGTCTTTGCTGCTCCAGTCTGGCTGGGCGATGATCCCGACGCGAAAGCCCTGTGCTTCCAGCATACGACCGCAAATCGCCATCCCGAAGCTTGGGTGATCGACATACGCGTCGCCAGTAACCAAAATGATGTCGCAGCTATCCCAGCCAAGTTGATCCATCTCTTCACGAGACATCGGCAAAAACGGTGCCGGTCCAAAACAGGCGGCCCAGTACTGCGGCCAGGAGAACAGGTCGCGATCCGGTTGGATCAGGGAGATAGAGCTCATTTTGCTTCCAGAAATGATAAAAAAATAATCAAAGGCCGGGGATTATAAGCCGGAACGAAAGAGAAATCGAAAGGTATTCCATACTCGCCCTCCTCGGGCGAGTATGAAGATTACGGTACCGGATTGACCAAAAGTTGCCCTATCGAGCCACGGTCCGCCATTTCCAGCGTCTGACTGTTGAAGTAGAACGGGAAGTGCGCCCAGGAAGGCTGACCGAAATAAACAAGCAGCTCCACTTGTCCGTCAACCCAAACGGTATCTTTCCAGCCTCTGTCTTCCGGGAACGGCATCGCGCCATTCACGTTACGGATCTGGAACATTACGCCTTCAATATGGAACGCTTGCGGCTCGTCCGCGCGTACCGTCCAGCGTTCCCACGTTCCTTGCTGCGCGGTGACATCAATACGGTTGACGTCCCACAGCTGTCCATTAATACCCGGGTCATCACCCAGACTGATATCGCGACTGCGAATTGGCGAACCAGCCATGATTTCAGTTGGCAGCAAGCGCATCGGAAGACTGTCTGTGACCAGCGGCAGAAGGCCGGTTGGGCGCAGCGTTAGCACCAGGGTAGAAACCAGAATACTGGATGGCTCAAAGAAGCCGCGAATACGATCAACAATGCTCGCCGCTTCGCCACAGGTGATCGACACTTCATCGCCGTTGCTCATATCCACCAGAATCTCGCGGCGCTCGCCCGGTGCCAGCGAAAGTTGCTTCACCGATACAGGAGCAGGCAGGAATCCCTGATCGCCAGAAATCACATGTAACGGGCGACCATCGCTCATCTGTAGTTGATAGCGACGAGAGTTCGACGCGTTCAGCAGTCGCAAGCGCACCCAGCCACGCGAGACTTCAACGTACGGGCTTTGTACACCGTTAACCAGCAGCGTATCACCAACAAAGCCGCCGCTTCCCGGTTCGTTGTATTCTGGCGTACCAAAGTTATCCAGCCGTTTATCCTGGATAATGACCGGAAAATCATCCACACCATAATGGTTGGGGATAGGCAGCGACTTGCTGACTTCATCTTCCACCAGCCACATTCCGGCAAGGCCGTTATAGACCTGCTGAGCCGTGCGGTTGGGAGTATTGGCGTGATACCACAGAGTAGCTGCGTTCTGGCGAATGGGCAGTACGGGTGCCCAGTCAGCGTTTGGCGACATCATCCGTGCCGGACCGCCCATCAGCGGGCCTGGTACCTGTAGCCCGGCCACCGTCATTGAGACATTTTCTGTCAGGCGGTTGCTGTAAATAAGCTTAACATCGTCGCCCTTCCAGACGCGGATAGTCGGCCCCAGGTAACGACCATTGATTCCCCAGACCGACGCGCGTGTCCCTGGCGTAAATGACCAGTGCGCACGTTGTACAGTCATAAACAGCGGTTGCCCACGGCGAGATTCAAGTAGCGGCGGAACGGGTAGCGGTTGCTGTTGCCCGGCTGCGCTGGCCTTCAGGGGAACAGCGCCTGCACAAAGTGCAATCCCCGATGCCTGAATGAACTGACGCCGACTGAGTGACATATTTGCTCCATGTAAAACTGGCTAAAGTAATACCGTGCAGGAAAGTGTTCCCCGCAAAAATACAGATTGCCGACTTAAACTTTTCCGGCGGCTTCGCGTTCTGCGACTTCTTTATCGAGCTCGGCGATTTTTTGTTCCATTATCGAACGACAATGGGCAGCCAGCTCACGAACCTGATCTTTGCCATACTGACTGACGTCAATTGGCGGCAGCATTTCGACAATCACCAGACCGTTGTGCAGTCGATTAAGATTAATCTTATTCGAAGTTGTAGAGACGCACACGGGAATAATCGGGACGCCCGCCGCAATTGCCGCGTGAAATGCTCCAGTCTTGAACGGTAGCAGGCCGCGACCACGGCTGCGGGTTCCTTCCGGGAACATCCAGATGGAAATACGGCGTTTTTTGAAATGATTCACGACTTCCGCAATGGTGCCGTGAGCTTTAGTGCGATTGTTTCTGTCGATCAATAAGTTGCCGGTTAACCAGTACAACTGCCCGAAGAAGGGGATCCACAGCAAGCTCTTTTTACCTACCGTCACCGTCGGCGGTTGCACAATGTTCGATGCTGTCACCATGTCATAGTTGTTCTGGTGGTTAGCGATATAGATAGCATTGCCGTAGCTTTCAGCATCTGCAGGTTTGCGGCACTCAACTTTCAGGCCGAACAGCGGCGCAAGACGGCCAAACATATGCCCAAAGGTGGCCACATGTTTCGGGTTACGCGGGCTGAAAAGGCAGTAAATGGAGCCGAATACACAGACTAAGATGCTGTAAATCACGGTAATAATAAGACGAAAGATATATAGCATAACACCCTCTGAAGGTCTGAGAGACTGGCATTGTACGTCACCTGAAATCAGGTTAGGGCATTGTTAAAAGCCGCTCTCTGGAAAAGCGTATTGTTAATCGCAACGCATGAATAAACAACGGTTTCAAGGGAATTTTTATCGTTTCCGGGGGTTGAATACGCTGCCGGATGACGACTTAACGTTTCATCCGGCGTTCCTTGCAAGCGGGAGGAAACAGGCCCTCCCCGGCATATTACTCTTCGCTATCACCGCTGCTGGCACGGCGAGGGGAGTCGATCTCAACACGATCGATACGCTGCAAACCGCGCATCAACGTACCGCGGCGTCCACGTTCGCCAGTGACTTTCTGTAACTCTTCCGGGCGCAGTTTAATTTTGCGTTTCCCAACATGAATGGTCAGCGTGCTTTGCGGCGGCAGAACGTACAATTGCGCCAGACCATCTTCTCCACGCGCGGCTTCTGCCGATGGAATGTTGATAATCTTGTTGCCTTTGCCCTTCGACAGCTGCGGCAGATCGCTTACCGGGAACATCAACATACGGCCTGCCTGAGTGATTGCCAGCAGCATATCGGAAGCATCTTCAATCACCACCGGCGGCATAACATGGGCATTTTCCGGTAAGGTGATCAAAGCCTTACCTGCACGGTTACGCGCCACCAGATCGTTAAAGGTGCAGACGAAACCGTAACCCGCATCGGAAGCCATCAGCAGTTTCTGATCGTCGCTTTCCATCAGCATATGGTCAACGGTCGCCCCAGGCGGCAACGTTAATTTGCCGGTGAGCGGCTCGCCCTGACCACGCGCCGACGGCAGCGTAATCGGGTCGATGGCATAGCTACGACCGGTGGAATCAACAAACACTACCGGTTGGTTGCTCTTACCTTTCACCGCAGCTTTGAAGCTATCACCCGCTTTATAATTCAGGCCCGGCGCGTCGATATCATGGCCTTTAGCGCTGCGTACCCAACCCATCTGCGACAGCACAATGGTGACAGGTTCAGACGGCAGCATGTCGTGCTCGCTCATCGCTTTCGCTTCTTCGCGTTCCTGCAACGGCGAACGACGATCGTCACCGTAGGCTTGCGCGTCTGCCTGCAGTTCTTTCTTCAGCAGGTTATTCATTTTACGCTCGGAAGCCAAAATGCCCTGCAACTGGTCGCGCTCTTTTTCCAGTTCACTCTGCTCACCGCGAATCTTCATCTCTTCCAGTTTGGCAAGATGACGCAGTTTCAGTTCGAGGATCGCTTCCGCCTGGGTTTCCGTAAGGCCAAACCGCGACATCAGCGCCGGTTTCGGTTCATCTTCATTACGAATGATCTCAATCACTTCGTCGATATTGAGAAACGCCACCAGCAAACCTTCGAGGATATGCAGGCGCTTGAGGACTTTCTCCAGACGATAGTTCAGTCGGCGGCGCACGGTATCGCGACGGAACACCAGCCATTCGGAGAGGATTTCCAGCAGGTTTTTCACCGCCGGACGACCATCCAGACCGATCATATTGAGGTTAATGCGATAGCTCTTTTCCAGATCGGTGGTAGCGAAGAGGTGGTTCATCACCTGATCCATATCCACGCGGTTGGAACGCGGCACAATCACCAGACGGGTCGGGTTCTCGTGGTCAGATTCATCGCGCAGATCGTCAACCATCGGCAGCTTTTTGTTGCGCATTTGCGCAGCAATTTGCTCCAGTACGCGCGCACCTGAAACCTGATGCGGCAATGCGCTGATAACCACCGCGCCATCTTCTTTCTTCCACACCGCGCGCATACGCACTGAACCACGTCCGTTCTCGTAGATTTTACGGATCTCGGCGCGCGAAGTGATAATTTCCGCTTCAGTCGGATAATCCGGCCCCTGCACGATATCCAGCAGCTGATCGAGCGTGGTTTTCGGTTGGTCGATTAATGCGATTGCCGCCTGAGCCACTTCACGCAGGTTATGCGGTGGAATATCGGTCGCCATGCCGACGGCAATACCGGTGGTGCCGTTAAGCAAAATGTTTGGCAGACGGGCAGGCAGCATTTTCGGCTCCTGCAAAGTGCCGTCGAAGTTTGGCACCCAGTCAGCCGTCCCCTGCCCCAGCTCGCTCAATAGCAGCTCGGAATATTTCGACAACCGGGATTCGGTGTAACGCATTGCCGCGAACGATTTCGGATCGTCCGGCGCGCCCCAGTTCCCCTGACCATCAACCAGCGGATAACGGTAAGAGAACGGCTGCGCCATCAGGACCATCGCTTCATAACAGGCGCTATCGCCGTGCGGATGGTATTTACCCAGTACGTCACCGACGGTACGGGCCGATTTTTTAAATTTGGCGCTGGCATTCAGGCCCAGTTCAGACATCGCATACACAATGCGGCGCTGAACAGGTTTCAGACCATCACCAATAAACGGCAACGCACGGTCCATGATCACGTACATGGAGTAGTTTAAGTAGGCGTTTTCCGTAAATTCATGTAGCGCAAGGCGCTCTGCCATATCGCTCATTAATTCTGATTCCTCAACTTATTCGCCAGCCTTCAAAGGGGCAATATTGCCGGAGATACTACATTATCTGCCGCGTCGAGTCACAGGAGATCAGCGTGAATAGCGCCGCCGGACGTGCTCCGACGGCGATAAAGGCATCAATGTGCCTTGATATACAACTCTTTGCTGTAGACTTGATCGGCATAGAGGGCAGCACAAGGTTGCGCCCATGCCACACCACTCGGCATGGGGGTCCGCTCCGGGCGATTCGAGAAGTTGAGGTTATGCGAGTCCAGGGAAGCCTAAAGCATCAAAGTAGTCGACTGTAAGTATACGGTTCAGCCCAGTTTAGCTGTGTCTCCACCAGTGCCCCGCGCCTCCTGCCATAAGTGCGGCTTGCTCATGGGTACCCCCGAGACGGCTTACGGCGCACCGGATAATAAATTTCGCGTATACATGGTATTCCTTACCGGAGAAATTATAAGCCCAACAACAATACGCCTGTGGCATTGTTCGCTCAAACTTATCGCGAGTGATTTGGCTCACACTCCGGTAAAGATTCCCCATCACGCCAACGGCACATAAACATCCGTTTCCAGTCGCTGCTCTGTCACCCCTTCGGCAAGATTGGTGTAGTGAAACAGAATCGGTGCTTTACGCATTTTCTCGCCGCTTGCAGGCAGCCAGTGGCGAATAATGCCCCATATCGTGTGTGAAATATCGTCCAGCTCGCCAACGTGGCGGGCCACGGCATAACGTCCACCGGTAAGTTCACCATTGCTCACACCATAACGATTATCGGGAATCGGTTCGCTAACGCTGCCGCAGATATCAAAGCGAAACGCTTCCGGTGCGGTGGTGGCAGGGTCGTCCCAGGCGACTCCAAAAGTCTGGCTTTGGTTAACAGGAGAAAGCCCCGTCTCTTTACGCCACATGATAAATTTCGCCACACTGTAGTTGAGCAACTCAGGGCTACAGCGGTGCGGCAACATCGCCACAGGGATTGATGGGAAATCGATAATGTTTACATCCAGTGTCAGGTTTGTCATTTTGCCTCCCTGCGAAATTATTCCCGGGAACGCGTCCCGGGAGCGGTAACAATTACGGATTTACTTTGCGGATCTGTTTGACGTCAATTTCAACAGAATTCCAGTCTTTATCGACTTCACCCTGAATCTCAACCGTATCTTTCGGCGTCACCGTCACACCGTTCCAGCGTTTGTGGTCGATATCAACATTGATAGTACCGCTGGCATCTTTAAACACGTAGAGATCGTCAGAGATGCGTTCAACGATATTGCCGCGCAGGGTTACCCAGGTGTCGTCACGCAGGGATTTTGCGCTTTCTACGGTCGTTACGCTGCCGTTCGGCCCCTGGAATCCTCCGGCCTGACTTTGCGTTGCCGATGGGCCAGAAAAACCGCCCTGCTCTGCTGCCATCACCGGTGCGCTGCACAGGGCCATTACTGCGATTACTGCTGCGAATTTTTTCATGTTTATTACTCCCTTTAATGTCTGTTTCCGAGCATTTAACAAGATAGTCCTTAACAACTTCTTAAGGGAAAAAAATAAAATTTAGTGCTGTACAGAGCGCGTTACAACACGGTTTACTGGCAGCAAATACGGTTATCGCAGGGATGAAAAAATGCGAATTTTACTGATAGAAGATGACATGCTGATTGGCGACGGCATCAAAACGGGCCTTAGTAAAATGGGTTTTAGCGTCGACTGGTTTACACAAGGTCGTCAGGGAAAAGAGGCGCTTTATAGCGCGCCTTATGATGCGGTGATCCTGGATTTAACCTTACCAGGCATGGATGGTCGCGATATTTTGCGCGAATGGCGAGAAAAAGGTCAGCGTGAGCCGGTACTGATCCTGACCGCGCGCGATGCGCTGGAGGAACGTGTAGAAGGGCTGCGTCTGGGAGCTGACGATTATCTGTGTAAACCTTTTGCGTTGATAGAAGTCGCCGCCAGGCTGGAAGCTCTGATGCGCCGAACCAACGGCCAGGCCAGCAACGAGCTGCGCCACGGTAACGTCATGCTCGACCCCGGCAAACGTATCGCCACGCTGGCTGGCGAACCCTTAACACTGAAACCAAAAGAATTTGCCCTGCTGGAATTACTGATGCGTAACGCTGGTCGGGTACTGCCGCGCAAACTGATTGAAGAGAAACTGTATACCTGGGACGAAGAGGTCACCAGTAATGCCGTTGAAGTGCATGTGCATCATCTGCGACGCAAACTCGGTAGTGATTTTATTCGTACCGTGCATGGTATTGGCTACACATTAGGTGAGAAATGAAATTTACCCAACGTCTTAGTCTGCGCGTCAGGCTGACGCTAATCTTTTTAATTCTGGCCTCGGTGACCTGGCTGCTTTCCAGCTTTGTCGCCTGGAAACAAACAACGGATAACGTCGATGAATTGTTCGACACCCAACTGATGCTGTTTGCCAAGCGGTTAAGTACGCTCGATCTCAACGAAATCAACGCGGCGGATCGCATGGCACAGACGCCAAATAAATTAAAACACGGTCATGTTGATGACGATGCGCTGACCTTTGCCATCTTTACCCACGACGGCAGAATGGTCCTTAACGATGGCGATAACGGAGAAGATATTCCTTATAGCTATCAACGGGAAGGTTTTGCTGACGGGCAACTGGTGGGCGATAAAGATCAATGGCGTTTTGTCTGGATGACCTCACCTGATGGCAAATATCGCATCGTTGTTGGTCAGGAATGGGAATACCGTGAAGACATGGCGCTGGCGATTGTTGCCGGGCAATTGATCCCGTGGCTGGTCGCACTGCCGATTATGTTAATCATCATGATGGTACTATTGGGTCGTGAACTCGCGCCGCTGAACAAACTGGCGCTGGCGCTGCGTATGCGTGACCCTGACTCGGAAAAACCACTAAACGCGACTGGCGTACCCAGCGAAGTGCGTCCGTTGGTTGAGTCGCTAAATCAACTGTTCGCCCGCACACATGCGATGATGGTTCGTGAACGACGCTTTACCTCCGACGCAGCTCACGAACTACGTAGCCCGTTAACGGCGCTGAAAGTGCAAACCGAAGTTGCGCAGCTTTCTGACGATGATCCGCAAGCGCGGAAAAAAGCGCTGCTTCAATTACATTACGGGATCGATCGCGCTACTCGTCTGGTTGATCAACTGCTCACTCTATCGCGGCTGGACTCACTGGATAACCTTCAGGACGTCGCGGAGATCCCGCTTGAAGATCTCCTGCAATCGTCGGTGATGGATATTTACCACACGGCGCAGCAGGCGAAAATTGACGTGCGACTGACACTCAATGCCCACGGCATCAAACGCACCGGACAACCGCTATTGCTAAGTTTGTTGGTGCGAAATTTGCTGGATAACGCCGTGCGCTACAGTCCACAGGGCAGCGTGATAGACGTCACGCTGAATGCTGATAATTTCATCGTGAGGGATAACGGCCCCGGTGTGACGCCAGAGGCTCTGGCGCGAATTGGCGAACGCTTCTATCGCCCCCCCGGACAAACCGCTACCGGCAGTGGACTTGGGCTATCGATTGTCCAGCGAATCGCCAAATTGCATGGCATGAATGTTGAGTTTGGGAATGCGGAACAAGGTGGATTTGAGGCGAAGGTAAGCTGGTAACTTCTCTGTCTATGAGAGCCGTTAAAACGACTCTCATAGATTTTACTAATAGCAAAATATAAACCGTCCCCAAAAAAGCCACCAACCACAAACCAGACAAATACCGAGCGAAAATACATATACCCAAAACTCGAACATTTCCCGCATAAAGAGTTTTCTTAAGATAAGAATAATAAGTGGCGTAAGAAGAAAAAATGCTGCAATCATTGCTTGCAATATACGATCTTCGCCTGAAACGGAAGGTATACTGCAAATATTGTCTCCCGACTCAAGCATCCAGTCATACTTATTGAAAGCAAAAAAAGCATCTATTAACCAATAAGTAAGCATTATGTATAACAGAGCTTCAAATATTGTTTGAATTTTATGCTTTAACATATATCAGTACGCTCATAAAAATCCATTTATAATTATCAACATGACACGTTGATATTTTCATCTTTTACTTATTCAAAGCCATATTTTCAATCCCAAAAAAAACCGAACCAAACGTGTAAATTATTCCGGTGCGAGTAAGAATTATGAGGAATGGCTATCAGTATTGTCATTTTCAGAAAATATTTATCCTGCATCGGTGAGTCAGAGCTAGATCAGACTTTTGCTAAATTCGCAAAAGACTTTGCACATTTTGCTAATTTCACCGTACCGCTCTGTGACGTACTATAGTCGACAAACGTCTCACCTTGAGGTTAAAAAATGAGCAACATCCTGATTATCAACGGCGCGAAAAAATTCGCCCACTCCAATGGTCAACTGAACGACACCCTGACCGAAGTCGCGGATGGCACACTGCGCGACCTCGGGCATGATGTCCGCATCGTTCGCGCCGACAGCGACTACGATGTCAAAGCGGAAGTACAAAACTTTCTCTGGGCTGATGTGGTGATCTGGCAGATGCCAGGCTGGTGGATGGGCGCGCCGTGGACAGTGAAAAAATATATTGATGATGTATTCACCGAAGGTCATGGAACGCTGTATGCCAGCGATGGCCGTACCCGCAAAGATCCGTCAAAAAAATACGGTTCCGGCGGCCTGGTACAGGGCAAAAAATATATGCTTTCTCTGACCTGGAACGCACCAATGGAAGCCTTCACCGAAAAAGATCAATTCTTCCACGGCGTTGGCGTCGACGGTGTGTATCTGCCGTTCCATAAAGCAAACCAATTCCTTGGCATGGAACCGCTGCCGACATTTATCGCTAATGACGTGATAAAAATGCCTGATGTTCCCCGCTATACTGAAGAATATCGCAAGCATCTTGTGGAAATTTTTGGTTAACTAGAGCTCAGGCTTTAGAAGGAGTTAACCATGCTTACCGTAATCGCAGAAATCCGTACTCGTCCTGGTCAACATCACCGTCAGGCGGTATTGGATCAGTTTGCTAAAATCGTTCCAACCGTACTGAAAGAAGAAGGTTGCCACGGCTATGCGCCAATGGTGGATTGCGCTGCTGGCGTGAGTTTCCAGTCTATGGCACCGGATTCTATCGTGATGATTGAGCAGTGGGAAAGCATCGCGCATCTTGAAGCGCATCTGCAAACCCCGCACATGAAGGCGTACAGCGAAGCCGTAAAAGGCGACGTGCTGGAGATGAATATCCGCATCCTGCAACCTGGGATTTAAACCTGCCTTGTTTGCCCGGCCATCCTGACCGGGCAATGTTCTTTCCTTTAAACCTCAATCTCCGCCATGTCGCCTTTCTCTTGCAACCAGTTGCGGCGATCTTCCGAGCGTTTCTTCGCCAGCAGCATATCCATCATCGCGTCAGTACGCTGATCGTCTTCATCATCGATAGTCAACTGCACCAGACGGCGAGTGTTCGGATCAAGCGTGGTTTCACGCAATTGCATCGGGTTCATTTCCCCCAGACCTTTAAAACGCTGGACGTTCGGCTTGCCTTTCTTGCGTTTTAATTGCTCAAGTACGCCCTCTTTCTCTTCTTCCGTCAGCGCGTAATAAACCTCTTTCCCGAGATCAATACGGTAGAGCGGTGGCAGTGCGACGTAAACGTGACCGTGTTTCACCAACGCGCGGAAGTGTTTTACGAACAAAGCGCAGAGCAGCGTGGCAATGTGCAGACCATCAGAGTCCGCATCCGCGAGGATACAGATTTTGCCATAACGAAGCTGGCTCAGATCGTCGCTGTCAGGATCGATACCGATCGCTACCGAAATATCATGCACTTCCTGCGAGGCCAGCACTTCGTCGGAAGAAACTTCCCAGGTGTTAAGGATCTTACCTTTCAGTGGCATGATCGCCTGATATTCGCGATCGCGCGCCTGCTTGGCAGATCCGCCTGCGGAGTCACCTTCCACAAGGAACAGTTCGGTACGGTTAAGATCCTGCGCGGTACAGTCAGCCAGTTTGCCAGGCAGTGCTGGGCCGCTGGTCAGCTTTTTGCGCACCACTTTTTTAGCCGCACGCATACGGCGCTGGGCGCTGGAAATCGCCATCTCCGCCAGCAGCTCCGCCGCCTGAACGTTCTGATTCAGCCACAGGATAAAGGCATCTTTCACCACGCCTGAAACGAATGCCGCGCATTGACGCGAAGAGAGACGCTCTTTGGTCTGCCCGGCAAACTGCGGATCCTGCATTTTCACCGACAGAACATAGGCGCAGCGATCCCAGATATCTTCCGCCGACAGCTTCACGCCGCGCGGCAGAATGTTGCGGTATTCACAGAACTCACGCATCGCGTCCAACAGGCCCTGACGCAGACCATTAACATGGGTACCGCCCTGCATCGTTGGGATAAGGTTGACGTAGCTTTCGGTCAGCAGTTCACCGCCTTCCGGCAGCCACAGTAGCGCCCAGTCCACAGCTTCAGTATCGCCAGCGAAATTACCGATAAACGGTTTTTCTGGCAGCGTCGGTAAACCGTTTACCGCTTCCGCCAGGTAATCATTCAGACCGTCCTGATAGCACCAGCGCTGTTCGGTGTTGTTGATCTCATCTTTAAAGGTAATCTCAACGCCGGGGCACAGTACTGCTTTGGCCTTCAGCACATGCGTCAGGCGTGAAACAGAAAAACGCGGGCTGTCAAAGAAGGTTTCATCCGGCCAGAAGTGCACGCTGGTACCGGTATTGCGTTTACCGCAAGTGCCGACAACCTGTAAATCCTGCACCTTTTCGCCATTTTCAAAGGCGATGTTATAAACCTGACCATCGCGGCGCACGTTAACTTCTACGCGCTTCGACAGGGCGTTAACCACCGAAATCCCCACGCCATGCAGGCCGCCAGAGAACTGGTAATTTTTGTTAGAGAATTTACCGCCTGCATGCAGACGGCAAAGAATCAGTTCAACCGCCGGTACACCCTCTTCCGGGTGAATATCCACCGGCATCCCGCGCCCATCGTCAATAACTTCTAACGACTGGTCAGCATGTAAGATTACATCCACGCGTTTTGCGTGACCCGCCAGTGCTTCATCGACACTGTTATCAATAACTTCTTGCCCCAAATGGTTAGGGCGAGTGGTATCGGTATACATCCCCGGACGGCGGCGAACCGGCTCAAGCCCGGTGAGTACCTCAATGGCATCAGCGTTATAAGTTTGCGTCATGGTTTAAGTTAGCAATTCGAGTTGATCGTCAGAGATGGTGCAGACCAAGAAAATCGACGATCGGGTTGAAATAATCTTCGAAGCCCGTGAATGCGTGGTTGCCGCCTTCTATGACAGTCTGGCGGCAGGAAGCGTAGTACGCCACCGCCTGGCGGTAATCCAGCACTTCATCTCCCGTCTGTTGCAGCAGCCAGATCAAATCCGGCGCTTCCAGCGGGTCAATCTGCATGACTTTGAGATCGTAAATATGGCGTGACTCTAGCACATATTGCTGCCCGGTGTAGGGGTTCTCGTTCTGACCGAGATAGTCCGTCAGCAGTTCAAACGGGCGTACCGCCGGGTTTACCACCACTGCGGGCAGCATAAAACATTGCGACAACCAGGTGGCGTAATATCCCCCCAGTGACGAACCGACAATACCCAGCGAATCGCCGCCATGTTCCAGGACAATGGATTCCAACAGCTCTGCCGCGTCGGAAGGATACGGCGGCAACTGCGGAATGATCATCTCAACGTCAGGGTGATGTTCCGCCAGCCAGTTTTTTAACAAGCTCGCTTTTGCAGAGCGCGGCGAGCTGTTGAAACCGTGTAAATAAAGAAGCGTAGACATCAGTAGCCTTCTGAAGCGGTATCAGGTTGGAAACGTTTGTCCGCCAGGCGATGCACCTCGGTGGTCAGCGTGCCATCAGCATGTAACTCGAGAGTACGCCAGCCGGGCGCGATGGTGTCCAGCGTAAAGTTGGAACAGTGCGGCTTAAACTGCACACAGGTCGACGGCGTTGCCAGCAGGCGGCGACCGTTCCAGTCGAGATCCAGCTCCTGATGAATATGACCGCACAGCAAGTATTTGACGTGCGGAAACTTCGCCAGCACGGTATCCAGTTCGCCCGCGTTACGCAGACTGTGTTGATCGAGCCAACTACAACCCGCAGGTAGCGGATGATGATGCAGCAGCAGCAACGTATGGCGTTCTGGCGCATCGGCCAGTTTACGTTCCAGCCACTCAAGCTGAAACTCGCTCAGCTCACCGTGCGGCACGCCAAACACCTGGCTATCCAGCAACAGGATTTGCCATTGCTCACCAATAAACACGCGCTTCGCCGGGGAGATACCCGCATCCTGTAACGCGCTGTACATCGCGGGCTGGAAATCGTGGTTGCCCGGCAGCCAGACGCAGGGCGCACGAAAACTTGCGATGCCTTCAGCGAAATGCTGATAGGCCGCAGAGGATTGATCCTGCGCTAAATCACCTGTCGCGACAATCAGGTCGAATTCGTGCTGATGTGGACGAATCGCCTCCAGCACCGCCTGGTAGCTTTCCCAGGTGTTTACCCCTAACAGGGCTTCGTGCTTTTGTGCAAACAGGTGAGTATCGGTAATTTGTAAAATCCTGACTCTGGCCTCACCAGCCAGAGGAAGGGTTAACAGGCTTTCCAAATGGTGTCCTTAGGTTTCACGACGCTAGTAAACCGGAATCGCCATCGCTCCATGTGCTAAACAGTATCGCAACCAGTCCGCTAAAAACTGGTTAATTTGATGCTTTTCGTCGCGTTGATGCAACTTTTTATTAGGATAATCATACCGCGCTTTGAAGCGAAAAATCTGCTGGCTTGAACACACTTCAGCCACCATCGCGTCATGATACAGACGCACCGTCATTGACGGAAGGCTCCAGTAACTGATCGCGGGCGCAGTCTGTTCTATTGTCACCAGGGTAGTGTATCGGGTCGATTCCACAATCGTCAGCCGATATTGTGCGTTTGCCACCTGATAGCTTACAGTTTCGCCGGGTGCGTCATTGCGCGGTAACAAACGGCGCAATTGTGAAAAGTTCATCTCGCACAGGCGCATCATTTCAGGAAAGTCAGGTGTGTAACGCTTCATTTATGCCCACTCATTTTTTAACGCTTGATGATGCAGCTGCAGCCATTGCAAAGCGATGACCGACGCTGCGTTGTCGATTTTCCCCTCTTCTACCCACTGGTATGCCTGTTCCCGGCTTACCACATGAACGCGAATATCTTCGTTTTCATCAGCCAGACCATGAATACCGCTTGCGGTCGTGGCGTCCACTTCGCCCACCATAATTGACGAACGCTCACTGGTGCCCCCCGGGCTTGCCAGGAAACTTAACACCGGTTTGGTCCGTTTGACTATCAGTCCCGCCTCTTCAATCGCTTCGCGACGGGCAACATCTTCCACACTTTCACCCTCTTCAATCATCCCGGCAACCATCTCCAGTAGCCAGGGGGTTTCGCTGGTGTCGTACGCGGCAATCCGAATCTGCTCAATCAGCACAACTTCATCACGCACTGGGTCAAAGGGTAGCAAGACTGCGGCGTGACCGCGCTCAAAAATTTCCCGCCGTACCTCATGACTCATTTGCCCGTTGAATAGACGATGACGAAATCTATAAAGATCTAATGAAAAAAAGCCGCGATAAAGTGTTTCTCGTGCAATAATTTCTACATCGTTTTTGCCAAATGTAACGGGCAGGTTGTCTGGCTTAAGCATTGTTAATGTCCTGGCACTAATAGTGAATTAAATGTGAATTTCAGCGACGTTTGACTGCCGTTTGAGCAGTCATGTGTTAAATTGAGGCACATTAACGCCCTATGGCACGTAACGCCAACCTTTTGCGGTAGCGGCTTCTGCTAGAATCCGCAATAATTTTACAGTTTGATCGCGCTAAATACTGCTTCACCACAAGGAATGCAAATGAAGAAATTGCTCCCCATTCTTATCGGCCTGAGCCTTTCTGGGTTCAGTTCGTTGAGCCAGGCCGAGAACCTGATGCAAGTTTATCAGCAAGCACGCCTTAGTAACCCGGAATTGCGTAAGTCTGCCGCCGATCGTGATGCTGCCTTTGAAAAAATTAATGAAGCGCGCAGTCCATTACTGCCACAGCTAGGTTTAGGTGCAGATTACACCTATAGCAACGGCTACCGCGACGCGAACGGCATCAACTCTAACGCGACCAGTGCGTCCCTGCAGTTAACTCAATCCATTTTTGATATGTCGAAATGGCGTGCGTTAACGCTGCAGGAAAAAGCAGCAGGGATTCAGGACGTCACATATCAGACCGATCAGCAAACCTTGATCCTCAACACCGCGACCGCTTATTTTAACGTGTTGAATGCTATTGACGTTCTTTCCTATACACAGGCACAAAAAGAAGCGATCTACCGTCAATTAGATCAAACCACCCAACGTTTTAACGTGGGCCTGGTAGCGATAACCGACGTGCAGAACGCCCGCGCGCAGTACGATACCGTGCTGGCGAACGAAGTGACCGCACGTAATAACCTTGATAACGCGGTAGAGCAGCTGCGCCAGATCACCGGTAACTACTATCCAGAACTGGCAGCGCTGAATGTCGAAAACTTTAAAACCGACAAACCACAGCCGGTTAACGCGCTGCTGAAAGAAGCCGAAAAACGCAACCTGTCGCTGTTACAGGCACGCTTGAGCCAGGACCTGGCGCGCGAGCAAATTCGCCAGGCGCAGGATGGTCACTTACCGACGCTGGATTTAACGGCTTCTACCGGGATTTCTGACACCTCTTATAGCGGTTCGAAAACTCGTGGTGCCGCTGGTACCCAGTATGACGACAGCAATATGGGCCAGAACAAAGTGGGCCTGAGCTTCTCGCTGCCGATTTATCAGGGCGGAATGGTTAACTCGCAGGTGAAACAGGCCCAGTACAACTTTGTTGGTGCCAGCGAGCAACTGGAAAGCGCGCATCGTAGCGTCGTGCAAACCGTACGTTCCTCCTTCAACAACATTAATGCATCTATCAGTAGCATTAACGCCTACAAACAAGCCGTAGTTTCCGCTCAAAGCTCATTAGACGCGATGGAAGCGGGCTACTCGGTCGGTACGCGTACCATTGTTGATGTGTTGGATGCAACCACCACGCTGTACAACGCTAAGCAAGAGCTGGCAAATGCGCGTTATAACTACCTGATTAATCAGCTGAATATTAAGTCAGCCCTGGGTACGTTGAACGAGCAGGATCTGCTGGCACTGAACAATGCGCTGAGCAAACCGGTTTCCACTAATCCGGAAAACGTTGCCCCGCAAACGCCGGAACAGAATGCTATTGCTGATGGTTATGCGCCTGATAGCCCGGCACCCGTCGTTCAGCAAACATCCGCACGCACTACCACCAGTAACGGTCATAACCCTTTCCGTAACTGATGACGACGACGGGGCTTCGGCCCCGTCTGAACGTAAGGCAACGTAAAGATACGGGTTATCTGCCGCATTCTTCCCCCTTCTCGCTTCAATTTCGACCAGCCATCCTCTATTCTGATGGGTATTTACCACTGGTCCCGGAAGACAAAAATGAAACGGACAAAATCCATACGCCACGCATCGTTCCGCAAAAACTGGAGCGCGCGCCATCTGACACCAGTCGCTCTCGCGGTTGCCACTGTTTTTATGCTGGCTGGCTGTGAAAAGAGTGATGAAACAGTGTCTCTCTATCAAAATGCTGACGACTGTTCAGCTGCAAACCCAGGCAAAAGCGCCGAATGTACCACCGCGTACAACAATGCGCTGAAAGAAGCCGAACGTACTGCGCCGAAATACGCCACCCGTGAAGACTGTGTTGCTGAATTTGGTGAAGGTCAGTGCCAGCAGGCACCAGCCCAGGCTGGCATGGCACCAGAAAACCAGGCGCAGGCCCAGCAATCCAGCGGGAGTTTCTGGATGCCGCTGATGGCCGGTTACATGATGGGGCGTCTGATGGGCGGCGGCGCGGGATTTGCACAGCAGCCGCTGTTCTCCTCGAAAAACCCAGCCAGCCCGGCTTACGGTAAATATACCGACGCGACGGGTAAAAACTATGGCGCAGCCCAGCCAGGCCGCACCATGACCGTACCGAAGACAGCCATGGCACCAAAACCGGCGACCACCACTACCGTTACCCGTGGCGGTTTTGGTGAATCTGTTGCCAAACAAAGCACTATGCAGCGTAGCGCAACTGGCACCTCTTCTCGTTCAATGGGTGGCTGATACCGATGGAAAGAGTCAGTATTACCGAGCGCCCGGACTGGCGTGAGAAAGCCCACGAATACGGTTTCAATTTTCACACCATGTACGGCGAGCCGTACTGGTGTGAAGATGCTTACTACAAGTTGACCCTCGCCCAGGTTGAAAAGCTGGAAGAAGTCACCGCCGAACTGCACCAGATGTGCCTGAAAGTGGTGGAAAAAGTGATCGCCAGCGATGAGCTGATGACCAAATTCCGCATTCCAAAACACACCTGGAGTTTTGTGCGCCAGTCATGGCTGACGCACCAGCCATCGCTTTATTCGCGTCTTGATCTGGCGTGGAATGGCACTGGCGAACCTAAACTTCTGGAAAATAACGCCGATACGCCAACGTCACTATACGAGGCGGCGTTCTTTCAGTGGATCTGGCTGGAAGATCAGCTTAACGCCGGTAACTTGCCGGAGGGCAGCGACCAGTTTAACAGTCTGCAAGAAAAACTGATCGATCGCTTCGTTGAGCTGCGTGAACAGTATGGCTTCCAGTTGCTGCATCTCACCTGCTGTCGCGACACGGTGGAAGATCGCGGAACCATTCAGTATTTGCAGGACTGCGCGACGGAAGCTGAAATCGCTACCGAGTTCCTCTACATTGACGATATCGGGTTAGGTGAAAAAGGTCAGTTCACGGATTTACAGGATCAGGTAATTTCCAACCTGTTCAAGCTGTATCCATGGGAATTTATGTTGCGTGAGATGTTCTCCACCAAGCTGGAGGATGCAGGCGTACGCTGGCTGGAACCGGCGTGGAAGAGCATTATCTCCAACAAAGCGCTTCTACCGCTACTGTGGGAGATGTTCCCGAATCACCCGAACCTGCTGCCCGCTTATTTTGCGGAAGATGATCATCCGCAAATGGAAAAATATGTGGTTAAACCGATCTTCTCCCGTGAAGGCGCAAACGTGTCGATCATTGAGAACGGCAAAACCATTGAAGCAGCGGAAGGTCCGTATGGCGAAGAAGGGATGATTGTTCAGCAATTCCACCCGTTACCGAAATTCGGCGACAGCTATATGCTGATTGGTAGCTGGCTGGTGAACGATCAACCTGCCGGAATTGGCATTCGTGAAGACCGTGCGTTGATCACCCAGGATATGTCTCGGTTTTATCCACATATTTTTATTGAGTAATCAATGATGCCGGATGGCATTCGCCATCCGGTAATTGTTAACCTATCTGCACCGACAGCATACTCAGGCTGCCCATTTCTATACCATCGACCGGAATGGTAATTGGCTCCTGCCCATCCCACGCACCTAAGACATACAACAACGGCAGATAGTGCTCCGGCGTTGGGTTCGATAACGCGCCACCTTCATGGTCGAGGTAATTCACCAGAGGATGCTGCTCTACCGCCCCTTGCCACGTCAGATTCGCTTTCACATACTCATTAAACGACATCGCCCAAGGATATGGTGAACTATCACCGTGCCACTTCACTGTACGCAGGTTATGCACCACGTTGCCACTGGCGACCAACATTATTCCTTCATCTCGCAGCGCTGCCAGTTTGCGCCCCATTTCGAAATGCCAGGCGGCAGGTTTGCTACTGTCGATACTCAACTGCACCATCGGGATATCGGCGTCAGGATACATCTTAATCAGCACGCCCCAGGAACCGTGGTCAAAGCCCCAGGCTTCTTTATCCAGCGTCACCGGGACCGGCGCTAACAGCTCAACCAGATGCTGTGCCAGCACAGGCGAACCCGGAGCAGGATAATGCGTATCGTACAGCGCCTGCGGGAAGCCACCAAAGTCATGAATCGTGGGCGGCGTCTCCATCGCGGTCACTCCTGTTCCACGGGTAAACCAGTGAGCCGAAACCACCACAATCGCTTGCGGGCGTGGCAATGTCATCCCCAACTTCTGCCAGCTGCGGGTATACAAATTATCTTCCAGCACGTTCATCGGACTACCGTGACCTAAAAACAATGCTGGCATACGTGTTGAAGACATGATGATATCCTTAACTAAAGGTGTCATTTTGATATCCTCACAATACGCTTGTTCGGCGGAGTAAGAACCCGGATAACAATGATGATGATCATCAGTTATTTTGACGATCTGCCTGAAGGTGAAGATTTATAAGGAGTTGTCGATGTCAGTACCTCTCATTCTGACCATACTGGCGGGGGCAGCCACGTTTATTGGCGCGTTTCTCGGCGTTCTCGGGCAAAAACCCTCGAACCGCTTACTGGCGTTTTCGCTAGGATTTGCGGCGGGGATCATGTTGCTCATCTCATTAATGGAAATGCTTCCTGCCGCACTAGCAGCTGAAGGAATGTCGCCTGTGTTGGGTTATGGAATGTTTATCTTCGGTCTGCTTGGCTATTTTGGCCTGGACCGCATGTTGCCACATGCGCATCCGCAGGATTTAATGCAAAAATCGGTGCAGCCGTTGCCAAAATCGATCAAGCGCACAGCCATTCTGCTCACTCTCGGCATCAGTCTGCATAACTTCCCGGAAGGGATTGCCACCTTTGTCACGGCGAGCAGCAACCTGGAGCTGGGATTTGGCATCGCACTGGCCGTCGCTTTGCACAATATCCCTGAAGGTCTGGCAGTGGCAGGCCCGGTTTATGCGGCAACGGGGTCTAAACGCACCGCGATTCTGTGGGCGGGGATTTCTGGACTAGCAGAAATTCTTGGTGGTGTGCTGGCGTGGTTAATCCTCGGTAGCATGATTTCCCCGGTGGTCATGGCGGCAATCATGGCGGCGGTTGCAGGAATTATGGTGGCGCTCTCGGTTGATGAATTAATGCCGCTCGCCAAAGAGATTGACCCTAATAATAACCCCAGCTATGGCGTACTATGTGGAATGTCAGTGATGGGATTCAGTTTAGTGCTGCTACAAACGGCGGGAATTGGTTAAAAACAACATCAGAAGTTGTCCAGCACATGGACAACTTCTGCCAGCTTCACGAAAGCCTTATTCTACCTTTTCGGCTGTCTCTTCTCTCGTACTGTTTAAGTATTTGTTCCGCGCTTCAAGCAGTGCGTCTCTGTCCTGGCGAAACGCCCGACAATAACGTTTCAAATGCAGGAAATAACCCACCACAACCAGAGCAATCAATACAATCCAGTACCAGGCGATAAACATCCTTTTACCCTTAATATTTAACAATACTAAACATTTAGCGCATAAATTTCACATATCCTTTTTCGGATATATTCATATGGTCGCATAATAACGGAACAATTATATGATTTTGATCATAATGAAAAAGAATGCCTGATATTAATGAAATTTTCTCATAGAAAGAGAAGCGGAATTAACATCTTGCATAGCGGGGCAAAATAAAAACCGAAGCCAGCTACAACTTCGGTTTCTTGATTAAGGCAGTAATTAAGCAGCGGTTTTCAGCTGGCTTTACGCTCATGTGCCTGACGGTATGCCACCAGGTCTTCAATAGTCACGAGCGCCATATTGTGTTTATTGGCAAACTCAATGCACTCTGGTGCACGCGCCATCGTGCCATCGTCATTAGTCAGCTCACACAGCACACCAGCCGGTTTAAAGCCTGCCAGCGTCATCAAATCAATAGTCGCTTCAGTATGACCGCCACGCGTCAGTACACCACCTGCCTGCGCGCGAAGTGGGAAAACGTGGCCCGGGCGATTCAGATCAGAAGGTTTTGCGCCATCGGCAATCGCTGCGCGAACGGTCGTAATACGATCAGCGGCAGAAACACCGGTAGTCACACCTTCAGCCGCTTCAATGGTCACGGTAAAACCGGTGCCATAGGCGCTGGTGTTATTTTCTACCATCATTGGCAGATCAAGTTGTTTACGGCGATCTTCAGTGATGCACAGGCAAACAATACCGCTACCGTGGCGAATGGTCAGCGCCATCTGCTCAACGGTCATGGTTTCTGCCGGGAAGATCATATCGCCTTCGTTTTCACGGTCTTCATCATCAAGCACCATTACACCGCGTCCTTCACGCAGCGCAGCCAGTGCATTTTCAACACGTTCGAAAGGCGTACCAAAAGAGGAAAGTAGCGTCTGATTCATGGTAAAAAAACCTCACTAAAATTATGGTTACCAGAATCAGGGCAGTCTTAGGAGTGGCGGCATATAGCCAAAATAACGTGAGCGGGTCCATGCCCGACAGAATCGTTACTCTCTCCCATCCGGACTCTAACCGTCGGCCCCGGAATTACACCGGATCTGCTGTCCTTTGAGTTCGCACCCAAAGCGCTCGCGGGCTTTCAACTGAGTTGATTTACCGCCGGTGGGGAATTTCGCCCCGCCCTGAGAATAAGCGGATTCACTATAACGCTAATGATTAGCGGCAGCAACGCATAGCTTCACATAATTCTGGTTTATGACTTACCCTTATCGCACTACAATGGTACTCAACACCTATCAGTACAGGGAAACTACAATGATTGACCCGAAAAAAATTGAGCAAATCGCTCGCCAGGTTCACGAATCAATGCCTAAAGGAATCAGGGAGTTCGGGGAAGATGTGGAGAAAAAAATCCGCCAAACCCTACAAGCTCAGCTGACGCGCCTCGACCTTGTAAGCCGTGAAGAGTTCGACGTCCAAACGCAAGTCCTGTTACGGACTCGTGAGAAACTGGCGCTGCTTGAACAAAGAATGAGCGAACTGGAAAATCGCAGTACTGAGATTAAAAAGCAGCCAGATCCAGAGACTCTCCCCCCAACGCTGTAAACATTTGTCTTTAATGCACTGTAAATTATGAATTAATCCTCTAATTTACAGTGCTTTCTATTACCTTATCGCTTAATTCCATTCAGAATATCATCACAAAAATGAATGAGTGCAATTGAAAATATAATTGTTATGTATTTTTTAAGTTTTACTTAATCCATATTTAGATAAACTAATTTCATAAAACCCGAAAAGTAAAATATAATATTTGAATGATTAGCAATCCTTAAATAACAGTTACTAATCATTCATTTTCTACTTATATTTATATAAAGGAATATTATGTCTGCTTTTAAAAAGTCACTTCTTGTTGCTGGCGTAGCAATGATTCTTTCCAATAACGTATTTGCTGACGAAGGTCACGGCATTGTTAAATTTAAAGGTGAAGTTATCTCTGCTCCATGTTCAATTAAACCAGGTGACGAAGACTTAACTGTAAATCTGGGTGAAGTAGCAGATACCGTTCTGAAAAGCGACCAGAAATCTTTGGCTGAGCCTTTCACTATTCACCTGCAAGACTGCATGTTGAGCCAGGGTGGAACCACTTATTCAAAAGCGAAGGTTACTTTCACCACAGCGAATACTATGACGGGTCAGACTGACCTGCTGAAAAACACCAAAGAAACTGAAATCGGTGGTGCCACAGGCGTTGGCGTACGTATTCTGGATAGCCAGAGCGGCGAAGTGACTTTAGGTACTCCGGTAGTAATTACATTCAACAATACTAACAGCTATCAGGAACTGAACTTCAAAGCTCGTATGGAATCCCCAAGCAAAGATGCTACCCCGGGCAACGTTTACGCTCAGGCTGACTATAAGATTGCTTACGAGTAATCACATTAGGCCGGGTTCGCCCGGCCACATCATTAACGGATTAATGATAAGTGGAACAGATGTATAAAAAATTAAAATTAACCACAATAAGCGAATTGATTAAAAATATTTATTGTTCATTATCCGTTCTCATCATTGGTTGTGCGTCAGCTTATGCCGTTGAATTCAACAAAGATTTAATCGAAGCCGAAGATCGTGAAAACGTTAACCTTTCCCAATTTGAAACTGATGGCCAATTACCCGTAGGTAAATACTCATTAAACGCTCTTATTAATAATAAAAGGACGCCAATCCATCTGGACCTGCAATGGGTATTAATTGATAACCAAACTGCAGTTTGTCTGACTCCAGAGCAATTAACATTATTAGGCTTTACTGATGAGATTATTGAAGTGGCTCAGCAAAACCTGATCGATGGTTGTTACCCTATCGAAAAAGAAAAACAAATTACAACTTATCTCGATAAAGGGAAAATGCAATTATCCATATCTGCACCTCAGGCATGGTTAAAATACAAAGATGCAAACTGGACGCCTCCTGAACTTTGGGATCATGGTATTGCTGGGGCATTTCTTGACTACAATTTATATGCCTCTCATTATGCACCACATCAGGGCGATAATTCACAAAATATAAGTTCCTATGGGCAGGCTGGGGTTAATCTTGGGGCCTGGCGCCTGCGTACTGATTACCAGTACGATCAGTCATTTAACAATGGCAAAAGCCAGGCGAACAACCTGGATTTTCCGCGTATTTATTTGTTTCGCCCAATCCCAGCAATTAATGCAAAACTAACTATAGGTCAATACGATACTGAATCCTCTATTTTCGACTCTTTCCATTTTTCTGGCGTTTCGTTGAAAAGCGATGAGAATATGTTGCCGCCTGATCTACGTGGTTACGCACCGCAAATCACGGGTGTTGCACAAACGAATGCAAAGGTCACTGTCTCACAGAACAACCGTATTATTTATCAAGAAAATGTTCCTCCTGGCCCATTTGCTATTACTAATTTATTCAATACATTACAGGGGCAACTGGACGTCAAGGTTGAAGAAGAGGACGGGCAAGTCACGCAATGGCAAGTTGCATCTAATAGTATTCCTTATCTGACGCGTAAAGGGCAGATTCGCTACACCACTGCTATGGGTAAACCGACCAGCGTTGGTGGTGATTCCTTACAACAACCCTTCTTCTGGACTGGTGAATTCTCATGGGGTTGGCTGAACAATGTATCCCTGTATGGTGGTTCAGTTTTAACAAACCGTGATTATCAATCTCTGGCTGCCGGCGTTGGCTTTAACCTTAACTCATTGGGTTCATTATCTTTTGATGTCACACGATCTGATGCTCAGTTGCATAATCAGGATAAAGAAACGGGTTATAGCTACCGCGCTAACTATTCAAAACGTTTTGAATCTACCGGTAGCCAGCTCACTTTCGCTGGTTACCGTTTCTCTGATAAAAACTTTGTGACAATGAATGAATATATCAATGACACTAACCATTACACGAATTATCAGAATGAAAAAGAGAGTTATATTGTCACGTTTAACCAGTATCTTGAATCATTAAGGTTAAATACATACGTAAGTTTGGCTCGTAATACTTACTGGGACGCCAGCAGTAATGTGAATTATTCATTATCACTTAGCCGCGATTTTGATATCGGGCCATTAAAAAACGTCTCCACTTCTCTAACATTTAGCCGAATAAACTGGGAAGAAGACAACCAGGATCAACTGTACCTAAATATTTCGATTCCCTGGGGAACCAGTAGAACATTGAGCTATGGTATGCAACGAAATCAGGATAACAAGATTTCGCATACTGCTTCGTGGTATGACTCTTCCGATCGAAATAATTCCTGGAGCGTTTCTGCTTCAGGCGACAATGATGAATTCAAAGATATGAAAGCGTCACTACGCGCCAGTTATCAGCATAATACCGAGAACGGTCGTCTCTATCTCTCCGGGACATCACAGCGAGACAGTTATTATTCTCTGAATGCCAGTTGGAATGGTTCATTCACGGCGACTCGTCACGGAGCCGCTTTCCATGACTATAGTGGTAGTGCTGACTCGCGTTTTATGATCGACGCAGATGGTGCAGAAGATATTCCGTTGAACAATAAACGCGCGGTAACTAATCGGTATGGCATCGGAGTTATTCCATCAGTCAGCAGTTACATAACAACATCATTAAGCGTTGATACCCGAAATCTTCCAGAAAATGTGGATATCGAAAACTCGGTTATCACCACCACCTTAACCGAAGGTGCTATTGGCTACGCCAAACTTGATACCCGCAAGGGCTATCAAATCATGGGGGTTATTCGCCTGGCAGATGGTAGTCACCCACCACTGGGGATTAGCGTAAAAGATAAAACCAGCCATAAAGAATTAGGACTGGTTGCTGATGGCGGCTTTGTATACCTCAACGGCATTCAGGATGACAGCAAACTTACTTTACGCTGGGGTGATAAATCCTGTTTTATTCAACCACCCAATAGCAGCAACTTAACCACCGGAACGGTTATTTTACCGTGTATTAGCCAAAATTAATTCAGGATGAAACTAATGCGCTACTTAAACACAAAGAATCTCATTGCAGCAGGAGTATTACTCGCCTGCATGAGCAGCATTGCCTGGGGTGCCATCATCCCGGACCGTACCCGTATCATAATGAATGAGTCAGATAAAGGGGAAGCATTAAAACTTACTAATCAAAGCAAAAATCTACCCTATCTGGCGCAAACATGGATAGAAGATACGAAAGGCAATAAATCACGTGACTTTATTGTCACGGTTCCCCCTATGGTACGTTTAAATCCCAGTGAGCAAATTCAAATAAGAATGATAAGTCAGGAAAAAATTGCTCAACTGCCTAATGACAGAGAAACGCTCTTCTATTTTAACGTGCGAGAAATACCGCCAAAAACAGATAAAAAAAATGTGATGCAAGTCACTATGCAGCACGCATTGAAACTATTCTGGCGACCAAAAGCTATTGAATTAGAAGATGATGGGGTAATGTCTTACGAAAAAGTTGAAATCATCCGTAGAAATGATGGTTCGATCCGCTTTAACAATAAGATGCCTTATCACGTTACGCTGGGTTATATCGGAACAAACGGAATCACAATGTTGCCACAAACGCAAAGTTTAATGGTAACCCCTTATAGCCATGCAGATACGCAGTTTAAAAATGTTCCGTCAGCTTTTCAGGTTGGTTATATCAATGATTTTGGTGGATTAAGTTTTTATGAAATAAACTGCCCGACGGTTAATAACTCTTGTAATGTTTCCGTAGCCAAACGAGATAAATAATATGCGCTACTTATTAATTGTAATTATATTTATTATAGGTTTTAGTGCATTACCTGTATGGGCAATGGACTGCTATGCTGAACATGAAGGGGGAAATACCGTAGTCATTGGTTACGTACCAAGAATTTCTATCCCCAGTAATGGTAAAAAAGGTGATAAGATCTGGCAAAGCAGTGAGTATTTTATGAATGTCTTCTGTAATAATGCATTACCTGCCCCATCACCTGGAGAAGAATACCCATCAGCCTGGACTAATATAATGATGTTTTTACCAGGCGGTCAGGACTTTTATAATCAGAACTCCTATATTTTTGGCGTAACATACAATGGAGTTGATTATGATTCGACTGCCCCTAATGCTATCGCAGCACCAGAATGCATTGATATAAAAGGAGCGGGTACCTTTAATAATCACTATAAAAACCCCGCTGTCTGTAGTGGAGGTCCTGAGCCTCAATTATCAGTAACCTTTCCAGCTCGCGTACAACTCTATATTAAATTAGCAAAAAATGCCAATAGAGTTAATAAAAACCTGGTGTTACCTGATGAATATATCGCTCTAGAGTTTAAAGGTATGAGTGGCGCAGGAGCTATAGAAGTAGACAAAAATTTGACCTTCAGGATTCGTGGATTAAATAATATTCATGTCCTTGACTGCTTTGTTAATGTCGCACTGGAACCAGCTGATGGCGTTGTTGACTTTGGTAAAATAAATTCCCGAACAATTAAAAATACCAGCGTTAGTGAGACGTTTAGTGTAGTCATGACAAAAGATCCTGGTGCGGCCTGTACTGAGCAATTCAATATTTTAGGGAGCTTTTTCACTACGGATATTTTGAGTGATTATAGCCATCTGGATATGGGTAATGGACTGCTATTGAAGATATTTCATAAAGATGGAACAGCAACGGAATTTAACCGCTTCTCACAATTTGCTTCTTTTTCATCGTCTAGTGCACCTTCGGTCACCGCACCATTCAGGGCAGAACTTAGTGCGAATCCGGCAGAGACTGTTGTTGAGGGACCGTTTAGTAAAGACGTCATCCTCAAAATCACCTATAACTAGCATCTAATACAAACACTAAAACGGGCCATCAGGCCCGTTATATCAGTGCTCTAACTCCAGCTCTCTTGCCTGCATCATCTGTTGACAATACCAGGCATAACGTGCGCAAAACCAGGTTCTATGTTCTTCATCCATGTTACCAGTAACGGCAAGAATATCGACCGGGCGACCTTCTGCGTGCATTCTGGCAAAACTACGCGCCAGGAAATCGAAATTATTTAAAGAATTAAGACTATGATCCATAAGCACATCCTCCGGTTATCGCATACCTTTTAAGGCCATATGCTTTTTCTGATTTCAGTATTCCCCAATCAGTGTAGTGCCTTTAAACATAACGTGCGTAAATATATTGTCCCCGATCACACTTTTTAGTGAAAAATAAAAAACCATATTAAAAAACTTTCTCTTCCAGAACTTCTCTAACATGTGTTATTATTAACAAAGATAAATGTAAGCAAGGAAACTATCCCAAAGTAAATATTGCGTCACTAAATGGACATTGGAGTGACATATGATTTTATTCGCCGACTATAATACCCCTTATCTTTTCGCTATTTCCTTTGTACTGTTGATCGGCCTTTTAGAAATTTTAGCGCTTATCTGCGGTCACATGCTCTCCGGTGCTCTTGATGCACATCTTGACCATTATGATTCCATAACCACAGGTCATATTAGCCAGGCACTTCATTATCTCAATATCGGAAGATTGCCAGCTCTCGTCGTTCTCTGCTTGCTGGCTGGTTTTTTTGGTCTTATTGGCATCCTGTTGCAGCATGCCTGCATCATGGTCTGGCAATCACCACTGTCGAACCTGTTCGTGGTTCCTGTCAGTTTACTGTTTACGATTATTGCGGTGCATTATACCGGTAAAATAGTTGCGCCCTGGATTCCACGCGACCATAGTTCAGCTATTACAGAAGAAGAATATATTGGTAGCATGGCATTAATTACCGGTCATCAAGCCACTTCAGGTAATCCCTGCGAAGGAAAACTCACCGATCAATTTGGCCAAATACATTATTTACTACTGGAGCCTGAAGAAGGAAAATTTTTCACTAAAGGAGACAAAGTGTTAATTATTTGCCGACTTTCTGCAACGCGATATTTGGCGGAAAACAATCCCTGGCCACAAATATTGTAATTTATTAATCAAAAGGAAATTTAATAATGGATGATATTGTTAATTCTGTGCCCTCCTGGATGTTTACCGCGATTATTGCCGTATGCATTCTGTTTATTATTGGAATTATTTTCGCCAGGCTCTATCGTCGCGCTTCGGCAGAGCAAGCTTTTGTTCGTACTGGTTTAGGTGGGCAAAAAGTGGTGATGAGCGGTGGCGCAATCGTGATGCCGATCTTTCATGAAATAATCCCCATCAATATGAATACTCTGAAGCTGGAAGTCAGCCGCTCAACCATTGATAGCCTGATTACGAAAGATCGTATGCGTGTTGATGTAGTAGTCGCTTTCTTTGTACGGGTAAAACCGTCTGTAGAAGGCATCGCCACTGCGGCGCAGACGTTGGGGCAACGCACGCTATCACCAGAAGACTTACGTATGTTGGTTGAAGATAAATTTGTCGATGCCCTCCGTGCAACAGCTGCACAAATGACCATGCATGAGTTACAGGATACCCGCGAGAACTTCGTGCAGGGAGTACAAAATACTGTCGCAGAAGACCTGTCGAAAAACGGTCTTGAGCTGGAAAGCGTTTCACTTACCAACTTTAACCAGACCTCGAAAGAACATTTCAATCCGAACAATGCCTTTGACGCCGAAGGTTTAACCAAACTGACTCAGGAGACGGAGCGCCGTCGTCGCGAACGTAACGAAGTTGAACAGGATGTAGAAGTTGCGGTGCGTGAGAAAAACCGTGATGCACTTTCGCGCAAGTTGGAGATTGAACAACAAGAAGCGTTTATGACGCTTGAGCAGGAGCAGCAGGTTAAAACCCGTACTGCCGAACAGAATGCACGTATTGCGGCTTTTGAAGCTGAACGTCGTCGTGAAGCAGAGCAGACGCGAATTCTGGCTGAACGACAAATTCAGGAAACGGAGATCGAGCGCGAGCAGGCCGTCCGCTCAAGAAAGGTTGAGGCTGAACGTGAAGTTCGTATTAAAGAGATCGAACAACAGCAGGTCACCGAAATCGCCAACCAGACGAAATCGATCGCTATTGCCGCCAAATCGGAACAACAGTCCCAGGCAGAAGCGCGTGCTAACCTTGCACTCGCAGAAGCAGTAAGTGCGCAACAAAACGTAGAAACCACTCGCCAGACCGCAGAAGCCGATCGTGCTAAACAAGTTGCCCTAATCGCTGCCGCGCAGGATGCAGAAACCAAAGCGGTTGAACTGACCGTGCGGGCGAAAGCAGAAAAAGAAGCCGCAGAGATGCAGGCGGCGGCTATCGTTGAGTTAGCCGAAGCTACACGTAAAAAGGGTCTGGCGGAAGCAGAAGCACAACGTGCGCTGAACGATGCTATCAACGTACTTTCTGATGAACAAACCAGCCTTAAATTCAAACTGGCCTTGTTGCAGGCGCTACCTGCGGTAATAGAAAAATCCGTTGAGCCGATGAAATCTATTGACGGTATCAAGATTATTCAGGTCGATGGTCTGAATCGTGGCAGCGCTGCGGGTGATGCAAACACGGGTAATGTGGGGGGCGGAAACCTGGCGGAACAAGCATTATCAGCCGCTCTCTCTTACCGCACACAGGCACCGCTGATTGACTCCTTGCTCAATGAAATTGGCGTTTCAGGCGGCTCACTGGCGGCATTGACTTCACCCTTAACCTCAACAACTCCCGTCGCCGAAAACGTAGAATAAATTTTCAGCTATGAACGTCCCTGGCACAAAAAGCCGGGGATTTTTTATATCTGCGTTCCGCTAAAAACTGCAAATGATCAGGTCGTTGCAACGTTTTGCGTGACCGCTCGGGGAAGGCAAAACTGCCTCTGGGAAAGCGTTGCGCGAGGTCCGGCGCTCATCAACAATCGGGGAGTCAGCAAAGGGCTGAAACGGGAAAGCCCCTCCCGAGGAAGGGGCCTTACAGAAGGAAAGGGTTATGATGAAGCTCGTCATCATACTGATTGTGTTGTTAATCGTAAGTTTCGCAGCTTATTAACAGCCAATCAGAGGGGGGAGAAATCCTCCCTCACCCTTGTTCCTTTACTTTAGGTTGAAAAAAAATCAGCGTCAAGAAGGTTTCATTAACACATATCCCTGGCCCAAAAAGCCGGGGATTTTTTATATCTGCGTTCCGCTAAAAGGTGCAAATGCTCAGGACGTTGCAGCGTTTTGCGTGACCGCTCGGGGAAGGCAAAACTGCTTCAGGGAAAGCGTTGCGCGGGGTCCGGCGCTCATCAACAATCGGGGAGTCAGCAAGGGGCTGAAACGGGAAAGCCCCTCCCGAGGAAGGGGCCTTATAGAAGGAAAGGGTTATGATGAAGTTCGTCATCATACTGGTTGTGTTGTTACTGTTAAGTTTCCCGACTTACTAACAACTGATCAGAGGGGGGAGAAATCCTCCCTTACCCTTGTTCCTTTACTTTAGGTTGAAAAAACAACAGCGTCAATAGGCCTGCCTGCTACGAAGCGAGATCTGTGAACCGCTTTCCGGTTAGCCTTTTTTATCCTGTTGGATCTTCTTGATGATGTTAGTGGTCGAGCAACCGTCTTCGAAGTTGAGCACCAGCACTTCGCCGCCGTTGGCCCAGACTTCTTTACTCCCGGCGATCTCTTCTGGTTTATAGTCGCCGCCCTTCACCAGTAAATCTGGCAGGATCCCGGCGATCAAGCGCTGCGGCGTGTCTTCTTCAAACGACACCACCCAGTCGACCGCTTCCAGTGCGCCCAGCACAATCATACGCTGTTCGAGCGGGTTAACGGGGCGGGAATCCCCTTTCAGCCGTTTGGTGGAGGCATCGCTGTTCACAGCGACAATCAGACGGTCACCCAGTTTGCGAGCATTTGCCAGATAGGAGACGTGCCCGGCGTGCAGGATGTCAAAGACACCGTTGGTCATTACCACCTTTTCGCCGCGTTTACGCGCTGCCGCTACAGCAAGCTTCAGTTCCTCTTCGGTCATCACACCAAAGCCGGTATCTGCGCGCCCACGCACTGCATTTTCCAGCTCGATCGGCGAAACCGTGGAGGTTCCCAGTTTGCCGACCACCACGCCAGCCGCCGCATTGGCAAAGAAGCAGGCTTCTTCCAGCGAATTACCCGCTGCCAGCGTTGCCGCCAGGACGCCAATCACCGTGTCGCCCGCACCGGTAACGTCATACACTTCCTGCGCCTGGGTTGGCATATGCAGCGGCGCTTTACCCGGTTGCAGCAGCGACATACCCTGTTCGGAACGGGTCACTAACAGAGCCGAGAGTTCGTAATCGGCAATCAGTTTCATGCCGCGCTCAACAATCTCTTCTTCGGTCTTACATTTACCGACAACAGCTTCAAATTCCGAGAGATTCGGTGTCAGCAGCGTAGCGCCGCGGTAGCGCTCAAAATCGGTACCTTTTGGATCAATCAGCACCGGAACGCCCGCTTTACGCGCCAGTTGGATCATCTGCTGTACGCTTGCCAACGCACCTTTGGCGTAGTCAGAAAGCACCAGCGCGCCAATCGAACTCAGCGCCTGATTAATCCGCTCGTGCAGCGGCTGCGGATCAACACCTTCGAAACCTTCTTCAAAATCCAGACGGATCAGCTGTTGGTTGCGGGAAAGTACCCGTAATTTGGTGATGGTCGGATGCGTCGGTACAGAAACGAAGTCGCATTTGACGTTGACGTCGGCCAGAGATTTACTCAGCGCACGCGCCGCATCGTCAATGCCCGTCAACCCGACCAGGCGTGCATTAGCACCGAGAGAAGCGATATTCATCGCCACGTTAGCCGCGCCGCCCGGACGTTCTTCGATGGTATTGACTTTAACCACGGGCACCGGCGCTTCCGGCGAGATACGACTGGTGGGGCCGTACCAGTAACGATCCAGCATCACATCACCAACCACCATCACTCCTGCACGTTCAAACTCTGGCAGCGTTACTTTCATTCCTGTCTCCTGAGAGATTCAAAATTTGCGCGCGATAATACCATACTTCATTCTTCCACCAGCCACTTCTGCCAGCTTGCCCGCACCAGATCACGCTCTGCGGTGAAGCAATCCTCCGACACATGGCCCGGCAATTCCTGTAATGCCAGATGATGAAGTTCATCGCGCAGCGTCGTGTAAGCACGGGTCAGCGCCATCGCTTCCTGCTCTTCCATAATGTCGTTTTGCGCCAGCAGCTCCAGAATACGCACGTTGTCTGACCAGCGCGTTAACTTCGGTTTTTCATGAGCGTAGCGCAACACCAGATATTGGGTAATAAATTCGATATCGGTAATTCCGCCTTCATCGGCTTTGATATCAAAGCGATTACGATGTTTATTGCCGAGATGAGCGCGCATTTTCTCGCGCATTTCCCGCACTTCCGTTTGCAGAGTTTTACCTTCACGCGGCAGCGTCATAATCTCGCGACGCACTGCGTCAAAGTGCGCGGTGAGCTGCGGATCGCCGTACACTACACGCGCACGCACCAGCGCCTGATGCTCCCACGTCCAGGCCTCGTTTTTCTGATAATCAGCAAATGCTTCTGCGGATGTCACCAGCATTCCCGCCGCCCCGGACGGACGCAGTCGTGCATCCACTTCATACAAAATGCCGGAAGAGGTTCGCGTACTGAACAGATGCATAATGCGTTGCGCCAGACGCAGATAAAACTGTCGCCCGTCGATTTCCCGCTCGCCGTCAGTCATCGCATCCATTGGGCAATCATGGAGGAAGATCAGGTCAAGATCGGAACTGTAGCCTAACTCCCAGCCGCCCAGCTTGCCGTAGCCGACCACCGCAAAACCACGGCCTTCGCGATCGTTGAGGTGATTTGGCTTACCGTAGCGGGCCACCATTTGAACCCACGCCTGCTGAACGACGGCATCTATCATAGCCTCTGCCAGCCAGGTTAAGTGATCGCTCACTTTCATCACCGGTAGCGTACCAGCGATATCCGCTGCGGCGATGCGTAACAGCTGCGCCTGTTTGAACTGACGCAGCGCCTCAAGCTGTTGCTCTTCGTCATCTTCCGGCACGCGCAGCAAATACTGGCGCAACTCATCGCGGTAGGCATCGGTCGCCGTCGGCTGGTAAAGAGTGTTTGGATCGAGCAATTCATCCAGCAATAATGGATAACGCGCCAGCTGGCTGGCAATCATCGGCGATGCGGCACACAGAGAAATCAAATGTTTAAGCGCCGCACGGAATTCACTGAGCAATTCTAAATAGGTGGTGCGGGTAACAATCCCCACCAGCAAGGCGGTAATGCGCGACAGCGTAACGGCAGCGTCTTCACGCGCACAGACATCACTTAGCAGATGTGGCATCAGATGGTCGAGCACCTGACGTCCTCGCGGCCCGATAGTACGCTTATCCAGCTCTTTGCGGAAATCAGCAATCAGCGTTAGGACCTGTTTGCGATCATCCTCGCTAAGATGCGCCAGCACTGGCGTAGTGTCATCTTCCTGCAACGCATCCTGCCACAGCTCACGCCACTGTTCCGACAGCGACTCTTCCTGAGTTTCACTTTCGTCGTCGCCAATCAATTCATTAAACACCCGGCGCACATTGGTCATATGTGCGGTCAGCGCCCCGGTCAGTTGCGGCCAGTCAGCAAAGTCCATCGCCCACGCCAGCCGCGCACGGTTAAGCTCATCAGAAGGAAGCGTTTGGGTTTGTTCGTCGTTAATGCTTTGCAGCAGGTTTTCCAGACGCCGCAGGAACAGATATGCCACTCGCAATTGTTCAGCATCGTTTTCAGAAAGCAGATGCAGCGCGGCAATGGCGCTGAGCGTTGGCAGTAAAGAGCGCGACTGCAGCGACGGTTCGCGCCCACCGCGAATGAGCTGGAACACCTGAACGATAAATTCAATTTCGCGAATGCCGCCTGCGCCGAGTTTGATATTGTCGGTCAAACCACGTCGACGCACTTCACGGGCAATCATCCCTTTCATGTTGCGCAGCGACTGAATCACGCTGAAATCGATGTAACGACGGAAAACAAACGGGCGCAGCATCGCACGCAACTCGTTAGCATAGACGCCTTCGCTATCGCCCATAATCCGCGCCTTGACCATCGCGTAACGCTCCCAGTCGCGCCCCTGCTCCTGGTAATAATCCTCCAACGCGGCAAAGCTCAGCACCAGCGGGCCACTTTCGCCAAACGGACGCAGCCGCATATCCACGCGATAGACGAAGCCATCCTGCGTTGGTTGATCCAACACTTTAATCAGCCGCTGCCCCATGCGGGTAAAAAACTGCGCGTTATCCAGTTCCCGGCGTCCGCCCTGCGTACAACCATGTTCCGGCCAGGCAAAAATCAGATCGATATCTGAGGAGAAATTCAGTTCCCCACCGCCCAGCTTACCCATGCCTAAAATCAGCAGCGGTTGCGCTTCGCCCTGCGCATTGCACGGCGTTCCCCATTCGCGGCAGCAAGCGTCATACAGCCAGTCACGCGCGGCGACAATCAGCGTCTCCGCCAGATGGCTGAGCTGCTGCAATATGCTCTCTTCAGTAACCAAAGCCAGCGTTTGCGCCCAGGCGATGCGCACCATAATGCGCCGCCGGAATAGCCGCAGCTCGCGCATTAACCCGGCTTCGTCACTCACATTGCTGAGCGCCTCCTGCAACCATGCCGCGTAATGCTGCCATTCATCAGCCTGCGGCGATTGGCTTTCCAGTTCCGTCAGCCACTCTGGATGCGCAATCACGCTGTCCTGCACAAAATCACTGAAAGTAAGTACTGACTTCGCCTGTGCGCTAAGTGATTTCTCGGCTAAAGGCTCTGGCAGCCGCTCAACAACGGTCTGCCAGTACTGCTGTAACGGTGAAGAGAGCGGCTTCATAAGCGATTTTATCCTTGCCTGATTAACGTTTTCCGCTGTGCAACCAGAACGGTTCCTGATTGTTTGCCTCATTACGGAAATGTTCAATTTCAATGCGTTGCCCGGTCGCAATAGCGTGACGCAGCCCCTGCCAGTTCTCCAGCCAGGCTTGCGCGACGACAGGATCATAGTAACCCGCCAGCAACAGTATTGAGTCAATATCACGCGTCAGACGTGGCAACTGGTCACGGTAGCGATCGCCCAACGGCTGGCAGAAAACGCTTTTCAGTTCAGCGGCATGGCGGGAAAGATGGATATCGGCAAAGCGTTTGAAGGAATCGCTCATTTTACTCTGCGCTTTGGCATCTAAAAACGGCTGCCAGGCTTTGCTTACCAACCATTCGGTCAACGCCAGCTTTGCCATTGCCGTTTCGGTAGAGTAGACCGCCGTCACGGCAGAAACCGCAGAAGCGATGGTCGCTTCGCATTGAGTCAGCAAATCACGTAAGTGAGTGCTCGCTTTACGCGGCACAATGCCACCGAACAGCATCAGTGCATGGCGAACAAGGCCAATGGCTGCCAGCACCTGCTCTTTCGCCGCATCGTTGCCGCGTACCCACAGTTCTTCATGATACTGCCATTGCGCTAACGCCAGCTCGAGCGCCGCTTCCAGCCCCTGTTCCACATCGGCTTTTGCCGCAACATGCAAAATGGTGGTCGGTTTGATTTCACGCGCCGGATTGCCCTGCGCCAGATGATAGCCACGCGCCGCTTTGCTCAGGCTGCCCTGGCGTAATCCGGTTTGCGATACCAGTTGGTTCGCCAGTTTCAGCACCGCGCGCGTGTCGCCGCTAAGCAGTTCCAGTTCCAGCTCACAGATAGGTTCAGCAAATTCCCCCGCTTTCACCTCCCCCTGATCTAGAGCGATTTCAATTCGGCTGTCATCGACCGCCACCAGCCATTTTTCGCGATAAAAATCGGTGCTGAACAGCGGTTGTACGCGGGAAGCGAGATCGGCGGGCAATTCGCCGTTCGGCCAGACTTCCGTCGGTAACTGCGCCAGGTCGAGCGTCGGTTCGCTCAACGCCACGTTATATTCCGGGCGCTGGTGTAAGCCGCCTGTCACTCTTCCTGCAACTTTCATGGTCATCTCATAGCGACCGTTTTCGCCACGAATACGTAAGCCCATATCGTGCCCACGCAGCCAGTTATCCGGCGTTTCGTAGTAAATATTCAGTAACTGCACGGGGTCATGGTGCTCGCCGCCCAGCGTATTGAGATGGTCACGCAACGCCTCAACGGCACTGTGATTAACAATAAACTTTAATTCGATTTCCTGAGCCATGGCCTTTACTTATCGGTTATGTCACATAAGTGACGATGAACGGCGAACTTAATACGATCTTTTTTGTCAGTAGATAGTATTTTGCGCCAAATTGCCATGCAACGGGCAATTTGACGGGCGTAAAAGTTTGAAGCAGTGGCAAGACCTGACACAGAGGATTCCGATTGATGTCGAATGCTTTGCGTAGCGACACTGATGCCACTACTATCGTTCCACTTTCCATGACAATAACGACAGCCTGATGCCAAAATTACGCCTGATCGGATTAACTTTACTCGCACTTAGCGCCACTGCCGTCTCACACGCTGAAGAAACGCGCTATGTTTCTGATGAACTGAATACCTGGGTCCGTAGCGGTCCGGGAGATCATTATCGCCTCGTGGGCACGGTTAACGCCGGCGAGGAAGTGACCTTATTACAAACTGACGCCAACACCAATTATGCCCAGGTGAAAGACAGCTCTGGCCGTACCGCCTGGATCCCGTTGAAACAACTTAGCACTGAGCCAAGCCTGCGCTCCCGTGTGCCAGATCTGGAAAATCAGGTCAAAACCCTGACCGATAAACTCACCAATATCGATAACACCTGGAATCAGCGCACCGCAGAAATGCAGCAAAAAGTGGCGCAGAGCGACAGCGTGATCAACGGATTAAAAGAAGAAAATCAGAAATTGAAAAACGAGCTGATTGTCGCGCAGAAAAAGGTCGATGCCGCCAGCGTACAGTTGGATGACAAACAGCGCACCATCATCATGCAATGGTTTATGTATGGCGGTGGCGTGCTGGGGCTTGGCTTGCTGCTCGGTCTGGTACTGCCACACCTGATCCCAACGCGCAAACGCAAAGATCGCTGGATGAACTAAATCGCCTTCTTCGTTGCACTGTCTTATTATTAGGAATTGTGTATTTGACGAAGGGATGATGGCGTGAAGATTTATCTGGTCGGTGGTGCTGTTCGGGATGCATTGTTAGGGCTACCGGTCAAAGACAGAGATTGGGTGGTGGTCGGCAGTACGCCACAGGAGATGCTCGACGCGGGCTACCAGCAGGTAGGCCGCGATTTTCCTGTGTTTCTGCATCCGCAAACGCATGAAGAGTATGCGCTGGCACGTACCGAACGGAAATCCGGTTCCGGTTACACCGGTTTTACTTGCTATGCCGCACCGGATGTCACGCTGGAAGATGATCTTAAGCGTCGCGATCTGACCATTAATGCGCTGGCCCAGGACGATAACGGCGAGATTATCGACCCGTACAACGGTCTGGGCGATCTGCAAAATCGTCTGTTGCGCCATGTTTCCCCCGCTTTTGGCGAAGATCCGTTACGCGTTCTGCGCGTGGCGCGTTTTGCTGCGCGTTATGCCCACCTCGGTTTTCGTATTGCCGATGAAACTCTGACGCTGATGCGCGAGATGACCCATGCGGGTGAACTGGAACACCTGACGCCTGAACGGGTATGGAAAGAGACGGAAAGCGCCCTCACCACCCGCAATCCACAGGTGTTCTTCCAGGTACTGCGCGATTGTGGCGCACTGCGCGTTTTATTCCCGGAAATTGACGCACTGTTTGGCGTTCCGGCCCCTGCCAGGTGGCATCCGGAAATCGACACGGGTATTCATACCTTAATGACGCTCTCAATGGCGGCGATGCTGAGTCCGCAGGTCGATGTCCGTTTCGCAACTTTATGCCACGATCTCGGTAAAGGACTGACGCCGCCAGAACTTTGGCCGCGTCATCATGGTCACGGTCCGGCGGGTGTGAAATTAGTGGAACAACTCTGCCAGCGTCTGCGCGTGCCAAATGAAATTCGCGATTTAGCCAGACTGGTGGCTGAGTTTCACGATCTCATCCACACCTTCCCAATGCTGAACCCAAAAACTATCGTCAAATTGTTTGATTCCATCGATGCCTGGCGTAAACCGCAGCGTGTCGAGCAACTGGCGCTGACCAGCGAGGCTGACGTGCGCGGCAGAACCGGTTTTGAATCAGCGGACTACCCGCAAGGCCGTTGGTTGCGCGAAGCCTGGGAAGTGGCGCAGTCAGTGCCGACAAAAGCGGTCGTTGAAGCGGGATTTAAAGGTGTGGAGATTCGCGAGGAGCTGACCCGACGGCGGATTGCGGCGATAGCCAGTTGGAAGGAACAACGTTGCCCAAAGCCTGACTGAGTATAAAACTAAACGTTAACACGAACCATCCGCTCGCCCCTTCGGGGAGAGGGTTAGGGTGAGGGGAACAGACCAGCACCGGTGCGAACAATCACCCCCACCCCGGCCCTCTCCCTACAGAGCGAGGGAGAAAACCAGGCCTGCTCCCGAACCTTTTCTCAATCAAAAGAACACGACGTACACCGCAGCCGCCACAATAAAGCGATAAATGGCGAACGGGATAAACGAAATGCGCTTAATCAATTGCAGGAAGGTTTTAATCGCTATCAGCGCCACCACAAAAGCGGTGATAAACCCAACGGCAAACATCGGGATATCGCCGGTTGTCAGGAAGCCCCAGCTTTTGTAGAGATCGAGCGCCGTTGCGCCCATCATCATCGGTACCGCCAGCAGGAACGAGAACTCGGAAGCAGCGTAACGGCTCACGCCCATCAGCATCCCACCTGAAATGGTGGCCCCGGAACGGGAGAAACCCGGCCACAGCGCCAGACACTGGAAACAGCCAATCATAAACGCCTGACGATAGGTCATATCATCAAGACCCGGCGCACGCGGCTCTTTCGGCTTCAGGCATTCGGCGGCAATCAGCAACAAACCGCCAACGACCAGCGCATACATCACATTTATCGGGTTAAACAATGACTTAATCGTGTCGTGGAACAATAGCCCCAGTACCACCGCCGGAATCATCCCCAGCAAAATGTGGATCAGCGTTAAACGACCTTTGCTTTCACCTTCGTGCTGCAACGGGCGGCCAAAGTGGATGCCAATCAGGCCAAACAGACGCCGCCAGAACATCACTACTACCGCCAGAATTGATCCTAACTGGATCACAACTTCAAAGGTTTTCGCCGTGTCGCCCTCAAACCCCAACAAGTGACCGACAATAATCATATGGCCCGTGCTGGATACCGGCAGAAATTCTGTCAATCCTTCGACCACACCCAATATTGCCGCTATCAGCAGCGAGTGCATATCGCTCATCAATAAACCCCTAAATTATTAAAATGTACCGCTTGTCCGGACTACTGCAGTAAGACCAGGTTATAACCGTTTGGTTTAACAGCTGTAAAATTAATTATTTTCTTTCAGATTATTGCCACGCTCAATGATTACGCCAACATTCTCCGCCCGCGCCACTGCGCCTGGCTTGCTGAGTTTGATACGCACCCACGGCGAGTTGAAGCGTGCTAACAGCAGCTCCGCCACCTCTTCAGCCACGCGTTCCACCAGCGCAAAACGCGCCCCCTCGACGTGGCTGACCACCGTTTCTGCAATGTCAGCGTAACTGAGGCAATCCGCCACATCATCACTTTTCGCCGCTTTACGGTTATCCCATGCCATTTCGATATCGAACACTAACTTCTGTTCGATGGTCTGTTCCCAGTCGTAAACACCAATAGTGGTGATTACCGAAAGTTGCTCTATAAATACAATATCCATCACG
>ERZ1035001.5-NODE-5-length-201558-cov-208.697861_pt1 | contig 201558 bp, 179 predicted proteins | sample MGYA00520685_ERZ1035001 | MGnify/ENA primary metagenome ERZ1035001 (study PRJEB33766, sample SAMN09781749) | gut metagenome | biome: gut microbiome | host: Homo sapiens | place: Madagascar | study: EMG produced TPA metagenomics assembly of the PRJNA485056 data... | reverse complement strand
AACGTTTGTATTTACATAAATTGACATTTTGTTTTCCTCCTGCGGAAAATCTTTTTTAAATGGGCTTTCCTGCCCGGATACTTAATTAACGTCTTTATGTAATTTCTCTTTAGTGTTTTTTACTACTTTTCTTTAATTTCTATGTATCTTACTGAATTGCAAGAATTTTAATTTTTATATTTTGTTTATAAACTATTGAAAGGAGCTTTTGAAGCCGAATTTAATAACAGGATGTAAATTACTGCGCTGAGAACACAGCGCAGTTGAATTGAGATATTAAATTAGCCGATGATCTGGCGTAACATGCAACGTAAAGGCTCTGCAGCACCCCATAACAGCTGGTCACCTACGGTGAATGCTGATACAAAGTTCTCGCCCATGTTCATCTTACGTAGACGGCCAATAGGTACATATAATGAACCTGATACCTTAGCTGGAGTTAATTCCTTTAAGGTTACTTCCTTATGGTTAGGGATTACACGTACCCACTCGTTCTGTGAAGCAATTTCTTTTTCGATGTCAGCAATTGACATATTCTGCTTTAACTTAATGGTTAAAGCCTGGCTGTGACAGCGCATTGAGCTGATACGTACACAGTTGCCATCGATTGGCAAAGTGCCTGGAGCATAACCTAAAATCTTGTTGGCTTCTGCTTGGCTCTTCCACTCTTCACGGCTCTGGCCGTTATCAAGCTCTTTATCAATCCAAGGGAGAGCAGAACCTGCTAAAGGAGCACCGAAATTCTGAGTTGGGAAAGAGTTATCGTTCATCTTTGCACGAACTTTTCTTTCAATATCTAAAATTGAACTATGAGGATCTGCAAGTTCAGAATTTACGCAATCATATAATGCACCCATCTGACATAACAGCTCACGCATGTTCTTAGCACCGGCACCTGAAGCTGCCTGATAAGTCTGAGTAGAAATCCACTCCACGTTACCGGTCTTAATTAAACCTGCTAAAGCAATTAACAGTAAGCTTACTGTGCAGTTACCGCCAATGTATGACTTGATGCCATCATTTAATGCTTTATCTAAAACATCGTGGTTTACAGGATCTAAGATGATCTTAGTATCATTTTCCATACGCAGTGTTGATGCTGCATCGATCCAGTAACCATTCCAACCTGACTGACGTAAGGCTTTATACATCTTGGTTGTATAATCGCCACCCTGAGCAGTAATGATGATGTCCATTGCTTTCAATGCATCTAAATTGTATGCATCCTGTAGCACACCATAATCTTTACCGTTGAATGATGGAGCTTTCTGACCTGCCTGTGATGTTGAGAAGAACACAGCATCAATCAGAGCAAAATCATTCTCCTGCTGCATACGCTCCATTAAAACAGAGCCAACCATTCCACGCCAGCCGATTAAACCAACTTTTTGCATTATATCCTCACAAAAATTGCAAAATTTTAAAAATTCATTTCAATCAATCTTATTTATCGCAGTGCGAAACAACAAATTCTCTGCTAAAAGAATCGTCGTCAGACTTTAAGAGTACTGATATTCTTCTGCCTTTTTTAATCATATCGGAAAAAAGCGGAATTTTACAGAAATTTGAAGATGCACTCTGAATGTACACATTAAGTGCACTTTCAAGATCTTTTATATCCTGAAAAGACTCTTTTGCCTTTACTACTTCAAGATTTAAAGAATTGTCATCTAAGGACACCTTCTGTAAGGTGGTGTAGAGATCAAGCTTTAAGGGTAGTTTTGCCTGAATTGCAGAAACAGAAAGTTCTTCGTCACTGCGGGTATACTCGTTATAAGCATAGTAGCCAGCGAATGCTATTATTATAATAAGAAACAGTTTTAAGTTTTTACTTATTTTTGCTAACACAGCTTTTTTTTCATTATTCATACGATTCACATGCTGCATAGCCTTCTTGTAAAAAAGACTGTCATCAGCATTTCTCCCAAATTGAACACCTTTTAATGATTTATATCGATCAGAATTTAAATCTGTATTTGACTCTGTATTAGACGGAGTCAAATCATTATGGTTCTCAGAAATTAGCTTTTCGTCTTGTGATTTACTGTTTTCCAGAAGGCCTTCCTGTTCAAAAGTATCTTCAAGATCTTTTAATCTGGACTTTATCTCATCAGGCAAATAACTTGCTTTTAAAGGTTTGGAGATCCGTTCTGTTCCATTTAATCGTCTTACATGTTCCAAAGCTTTGTAAATAAGAGAAGGGCCTGCTAAATTCTCATAAGGATTTTCTTTTTTTAGATTATCAGCATTAGATACAGTTTTGCTTAAAGAAAAAGCGTTTTTCAAAAGATTTGATTCTTCAGAGTGTGAAGTTTCAACTTTATTAAAATCACAGTTATTTACAAAAAGATGAACGCGATCCTCAAGAAGATCTTTTTGAAAATTCAGGTAAAGTTGTCTCTTTATTTTCATGTAAATTTTATATTTCTGTTCAATAATAAAAATTAGATTCTGTGGATAAAAGATCTTCAATGTATTCTTAAAAATGACGATTACCTGTTTATTCTTTAACAGAACATTACCTCAAGGATCATGCTGAATTTTGCATCAGTAATAAGATGTTTTATGAATTGTTACTGACGTAATTAAAAAGACTCTCTATACATACTTTTGTGAAAAGTCATGCCAAATATTTAGTCTTGCAATTACCGTCAGGCTAACCGTTACATATCATAAATCCTTAAATGATATCCGCATTGCAAATGTTACAGTTGCAATTTTTTATCTCAGTAAAATTACAGTACTGTGAGTCAAAGTTATAAGTATTTGCGCTCAGATTGTTAATCTGCACTTTAAACTCGTTCATGATGCTTACTTCAATTTTTTGAAAGTCACTATACAGTCCTTCTTGCAGAACACTATACCGTAAGCATAAATGTCAGTTATCTTTGATACCTTTGTAAATGATAAGGCATAGTTCTTCTCTTCAATCTGAGATAGAGCCTCGGTTGCAAGCTCATCCATTTTCTCATCTTTTGAAGTGGCTTTAATCTCAATGATTACAGCCTTAGAATTGCGTTCTGTCTTAAAGGTAATATCTGCATAACCGTTACCTGATTCATAGTTTGAACGGAACTCAGAAATAAGACCTTCACAGCCTGAAAAGATTCCGTTTAAAAAGCCATGGTAGAAATTCTCTAAAGGTGCTTTAGTGGCACTGTCTCTTACGGAGACATACTTTTGCAGCATGTCAAAAAAGATATCAGAGATATCCTTTGTATTTCCATTTGCAAGAGCAGATATGAGTTTGTCAGGCAGACTGTCTTTACTTACAACATTGGAAAATCTTTCTTTAATGTTGTCAGTAAAACATTCTCTGATTTCCAGATTTGGTATTCTTGCAAAGACGTTTTTATTGGTTTGACCGTCTTTATTGAGTTCTTCTTCTGTTGTCTTATCCCAGTCTAAGGTTAAATATCCTGTATGCAGTAGAAGTGACCAGAAGTCATCAGACTTGTGCTGTGACAGACAGTCATAGTTCATGGAATCATTGAGACTGAAACTTATTGTCTTACCGTCAATTAAGTCCTGCATCTTCTGAGTGTCGGTATCGGTAAGAAATCCTAAATATTCATAGACAGCATGGCCTGAGGAGGTGGCGGCCCAGTAGTTGTTTGCCTTTACAAGCTCTTTATGTCCGCTTAAATTATTTTTATAGTTCTCATCAATGAAATTTATAACATCCCATGGACAGAATATCTCTTTGTCACAGAACCTGTATCCGTCATAGCTGTTTTTAACAAGCTCAGCATACTCATCCATCTCATAATCTTTTAATGCCTTTAAGGTCTCTTCCTTGGTAAAGCCTATAATGCCTGTAAGAGCCAGATTCTGTGAGGTAACTGTATTTACCTTAAGATTGTTCACTCCTGTAAAGATACTGTTTTTAGCTACCTTTAAGCAGCCTGTCATTATCACTTTACCTATGACAGGCAGAAGGGTATCAGGATCTTTTTGTGGGTCTTTTAGAAAGTCTAAAAATGATGAGATTAAGGTTACCATTTCTTTGTGGTAACCATTTTCCTGAGCTTTGGCTAAAGGTACATCATACTCGTCAATTAGTATATATACAGGCTGTCTGAAGTGCTTGTAAAGCATTAAAGACAAATCTTTAATGGCTGAGGTTGCATAAGACTGTGCCACATCATCATCTGCATTTTTCAGATAACTCTTACTTGATATCTTTGAATATGTATCCCTGTCATCATCATCTAAAGCTTTACTGTCTTTTAAGAATGAAAATTCCAGGGCTTTAGATGCTACAATTTCAGCAAGTTTTGAATATGCAATATTAAAATTTTTACCAAACACATTCTTTAGGGTAATGCAGATAACAGGAAACTTACCCATGTACTTTTCACAGAATGCTTTGTCCTCTGTTATTTTTGTTCCATGAAAAAGTTGATTGTGTAGTGTGGTGTCTCCTGGATTGTGACTGTCTATCTTTAAAAAGGCTTCGAACATATTCATGAGCAGAGTCTTGCCAAAGCGTCTTGGTCTTGTAAAAAGAAGAACAGGAGAACCGGCAAGGGAGGATGTTTTATCTGTTGAGCTTTCTTTTGAGAAAACTGTCTTTAAGTATGGCGTTTTATCAACGTAGTAACAGCCTTCTTTTCTTATCTCTGTAAAGCTTGAAGATCCTGCTGGCAGTGACTGAAATATTTTGTTGCTCATGTCGTTTTTCCAAAATATATTATTTCTAAAATGATTATACCTTAGATTTTAAAGATGACTCTAAAACGCAGACATTAATTGCTTTCTTTACTTTATTTTATGCACAAAAAGGTATTGCGAATAATGGTTCTACATATCTTTAATTCATTTTCATTGTGTTATCATTAGTCAATTAAAAATTTAATCTTTTGCATAAAGTTGGAATTCGATATGACTACTATTGTTGGTAAGGATGCTCCTTTAGAACAGAGTATTGCTCACTTTCAGGAAATACTAAAAAATTTAAAAATTTCTGTCAGAGAAAGCAACTGGCTTAATCCTTTAAATGACGTATATTCTGTACATTTAGACATTGAGTCATGTCCATCAATCTATTCAAACGGAAAAGGATCTTCTCGACTAGCAGCTCAGGCTTCAGCCTATGGCGAGCTCTTTGAAAGACTGTCAACTCATATGTCATTTTCCGATTATTATTTAGGTCTTGATAACTCAAATGCTCCTTATGTTCATTTCAAAGACGAAAAATGGACTATCATCGATCAGAACGATCCGCAGATCCCTAATGATGTTTTAAATTCATCATTACGCAAGTTCTACTCTGAAGGTACTGATTTAAATCTTGAAGATCTGGTTGATCTGCAGTCATCAGCATTTTCACGTGGTGTCTGCTCAATTCCATTTACAAATGCAAGAAACGGTGAAGTTGTCTATTTTCCTGTAAACCTTCTAGATAACCTTTATGGTTCTAATGGTATGTCAGAGGGCAATACTGAATATGAAGCACTTGTTCAGGGACTTTCTGAAATTATAGAGCGTTATGTAAAAAAGGAAATTATTAAAAGAGGTTTAGCTCTTCCTGTAATTCCTGATGAGATCTTACAAAAATATGAAAAGTCATATAACTCATTAAAGACCTTACAAGGCGATAACTTAAAAGTTATTGCTTATGATGCCTCTTTAGGTGGTAAGTTTCCTGTAGTCTGTGTGGTTTTATTCAATCAGAGTAACGGTACTTGCTTTGCCTCATTTGGTGCCCATCCTATTTTTGAGGTTGCGCTAGACCGAACCATTACAGAGTTAATGCAGGGTCGCACCTTCAGTGATTTAGACAACTTTGATGAGCCTGATTTTGATTTAGAGAGAACATCTGACATCGTAAATCTAGAGAGTCACTTTGTAGATTCAACAGGTATTCTGCCAATGCAGATGTTCAGAAAGATCCCTGACTATAAGTTTGTAGCCTGGGATTTTTCAGGTAACACTCAAGAACAGTACAAAGCTCTGCGCTACATGATTGCAAAATTAGGTTTTGATATTTATGTACGCTCATACAATGAACTAGGTGTATGCGTCTACAGAACCATCGTTCCAGGTATGTCTGAAATCTACCCTGTTGATGATCTTGTATACAACAATACCAACAGTGGTATTGATTTTCAGGATGCTCTTCTCTCCTTACCAGGTTCTGAAGAAACCGTTGAGACTTATGCAGACTATCTTGATGAACTTGAAAGTGAAGATATCGATAACGATGTCTTAGTTTGTCAGCTGTTAGGTATTCTGCCTGATCCTAAATCAAAGTGGGCAAGTTTAAGAATGGGTGAATTAAGATGCTTAATCGCACTTGCAGCAAAGGTTTACCCTTCAGCTTTAACCTACGCAATTTGGACTGTAAGATACAATCAAAATGACTTTTCACTAGATAAGTTATCTTTCTATCAATGCTTGATTAAAGTTTTACAGTGCAAGACTGAAGGTTCTTTAAATGAAGAGGATTACCTAGAAGGCTTTGAGCTCTTATATGGTAAAAAGACTCTTCAAAATGTCTTAGATCATGTAAATGGTAATGCTCGCTTTAATGGGCTTACAGCTTCAGATTTAAATCTAAAAGGATTTAAATCTCATCAGGAGTTAATCAGGATCTATAACATCATTAAAGATGCTCAGGAAAAGGATCTTAAAAATGATGTTCCTTTAGAAAACAAAGACGCTAAAGATAACGTAGAAGAATAAAGGAGTTAACCGTGAAAAAACATAATTTAATGAAGCTGTTTACAGTCGTAACTACAGCCACAATGTTAACTCTTTTAAATGCATGTTCTACTACTAGCTCAAATGAGGAGTTTGCAAAACTCTCAAGACAAGAGCAATTAGCTCAATTAAACAATATCAGTGAGCTAGAAGAGAACGGTAAGATTGCTTTAATCTCTCGTTATAAAAAAGCAAGATTTGCAGTTAACTGTACATATCATTACAAAAAGAATTACTTCTCATTAGAGTTTACTGGTCCCATGGGTATGCAGTATGCCATGTTAGAGGTTTATGCTAACGGCACTACCTTCTTAAAAGCTCAAGGTAAAGTTAACAAAGGTGACAGTGCAAGAGATCTGTTAAAGACTCAGTTTGGACTTGATATTCCTGTTGAGGATCTACCTGCTATCATGGTAGGTGCTCCTAAAGGTGAGCTTACCTATGATGAGCAAGGCTTTGTAAAAACTGCTAAACAGGGTGAAGAATACCTTGTAACCTACAAGCAGTATCAGGCTCAAAGAAGAGGTTTACCACTGCCTACTAATTTTGAGATCCTAACTCCATTTACTCAGGTAAAAGTAAACATCAATAACGTCTTAAGGCTCAATTAACCATGAAATTAGAAGTCACTAGTCCTTGTAAGTTAAACCTGTTTTTATACATTACAGGTAAAAGACCTGACGGTTACCACAATCTGCAGACACTGTTTGTGATCTTAGATCATGGTGACAAGATGACCTTTGAAACTAGTGATAAAAATGATGAGGTAAAACTGCTTACAGACTTTGGTTTTCCTGTTGAGAAAAACTTAATCTATAAAGCGGCTATGCTTTTAAAACAGGAAACTCATTGTAAAAAAGGAGTGAATATTTCTATTGATAAAGTACTGCCTCAAGGCGGTGGTTTAGGTGGAGGTTCTGGCAATGCAGCTACTACCCTCTCTGTCTTAAACAAGTTATGGGATTTAAACTTATCTGAGGATAAGTTAATAGAACTAGGTGCTTCTTTAGGTGCTGACGTACCTATCTTTGTTAAAGGTACAACTTGTTTTGCTCAAGGTATTGGTGAAATTCTAGAACCAGTAAATGTAGAGAATAAGTACTACTTAGTTGCAACACCTGATTGCTCTGTACCTACTAGGGTTTTATTTGCATCAGACAAATTAAAAAAGGATTCACCTGTAAGAACTTTTGATGAGCTATTGCATTCAAGATTTGATAACTGCTTTACACCTGTAGTTGTAAATGAATATCCACAGGTTAAAGAGTTATTAGATACTCTATCAGAGTTTGGTACAGCTTCAATGTCAGGTAGCGGTTCATCCTGTTTTGTCGCTTTTGACAGTTATGATCACGCAAAGTGTGCACAAATGAAAATTGATAAGCTGAATATAAAAAGTTTTATTGCCAAATCTGTAAGTAAATCTCCTGTTCTTTCAAAGCTTGAAAGCTTATAAATACTTAAGACTTGCGTAGTCTTTACTATGCAAGTTTTACTGTTTCTTCATTGCAACATATCCGTAAAAAGCTAAATTATCCCTTTATCGATGTGATTAAAAGTTTTAAAATACGCCTAGCTTTAAGATGCTCTTAAAGCTCAATTTCTTTTTATGTCAAATCAATCAGGATCACTCATCTTATGGCTGATATGAAGCTGTTTGCCGGAAATGCAACACCGGACTTAGCTAAAAAAATCGCTGACCGTCTATACACTAGACTTGGCAATGCAACTGTTGACCGTTTTTCTGATGGAGAAGTTCACGTACAGATCAATGAGAACGTACGTGGTTGCGATATCTTCGTCATCCAGTCTACCTGTGCACCTACAAATGACAACTTAATGGAGCTTATCGTTATGATAGATGCTCTACGTCGTGCATCTGCAGGTCGTATTACCGCTGTAATTCCTTACTTCGGTTATGCTCGTCAGGACAGACGTCTTCGTTCAGCTCGTGTACCTATCACTGCTAAGGTAGTAGCTGACTTCTTATCATCAGTTGGTGTTGACCGTGTATTAACAGTTGATCTTCATGCTGAGCAGATCCAGGGCTTCTTTGATGTACCTGTAGATAACTGTTTCTCAAGCCAGATCTTCGTTGAAGACATGTTAACTTTAAACTTAAAGAATCCTTGCGTTGTATCACCAGATATGGGCGGTGTGGTTCGTGCACGTGCAATTGCTAAGTTATTAAATAACGCAGACATTGCAATCATTGATAAGCGTCGTCCACGTCCTAACGTATCTGAGGTTATGAACCTAATCGGTGAGGTAAAGGACAGAGATTGTATTATCGTTGATGACATCATCGATACTGGTGGAACCTTATGCAAGGCAGCAGCAGCTCTAAAAGAGCGTGGTGCTAAAACTGTTACCGCTTATGGCACTCACGCTGTACTGTCAGGAGATGCTTATAAGAACGTATCAGAGTCTGCATTAGATCATTTAGTAGTATCTGACTCAGTTCCAGCTCGTGACAACTTCAAGAAGTTAAAGAGCTTCCGTCAGTTAACTCTAGCTCCTATGTTAGCTGAAGCAATTCGTCGTATTAACAACGAAGAGTCAATCTCAGCAATGTTCGAGCAGAACTAATCTAAAAGATTAGTTTACCTTTAGGGCCTTACTTTTTAGTCAGGCCCTAAAAATAACAAATCCTCCAAAACTTTTGCTTGAGAGGATTATTTTTTGATTATCTAAACTATCTTTTCAAACTAAGCGTTGAATGCCTGATCAAGATCAGCAATCAGGTCATCAACGTGCTCAGTACCGATTGATAATCTGATGGTGTTGTTCTTAATACCTGCTGCCAATAACTCTTCTTCAGTCAACTGTGAGTGTGTTGTTGTAGCTGGGTGAATTACCAAGCTCTTAACATCAGCAACGTTAGCTAGTAATGAGAAGATCTTTAAGTTATCAATGAACTTGAAGGCTTCTTTTACGCCACCTTTAATCTCAAAGGTAAAGATTGAAGCGCCACCGTTAGGGAAATACCTCTCATATAAAGCATGATCAGGATGATCCTTTAATGATGGATGATTTACCTTCTCAACCTTAGGATGCTTTGATAAGTACTCAATAACTTTCTTGGTATTGTAGATGTGACGGTCTAATCTTAAAGATAAGGTCTCAACACCTTGTAACAGTAAGAAAGCGTTGAATGGAGAAATAGTAGCACCAGTATCTCTTAACAGGATTGCTCTAATGTAGGTTACAAAAGCAGCAGGGCCTACAGCATCAGCAAATGAAATACCATGATAGCTTGGGTTTGGAGCTGCAATACCAGGGAATTTACCGCTCTTCTTCCAATCATATTTACCTGAATCAACGATGATGCCGCCTAAGGTTGTACCGTGACCGCCGATAAACTTGGTTGCTGAGTGAACTACGATATCAGCACCATGTTCAATTGGGCGAATTAAGTATGGGGTACCGAAGGTATTATCTACAACTAATGGTAAGTTGTGCTTGTGAGCGATAGCTGCGATTGCATCGATATCTGGAATATCACTGTTTGGGTTTCCTAAGGTCTCGATGTAGATAGCTCTAGTGTTTTCCTGAATTGCACCTTCAACAGAGCTTAAGTCATGAGCATCAACGAAGGTAGTGGTGATACCTAAACCAGGTAGAGTGTGCTCTAATAAGTTAGCACTACCACCGTAAATGGTCTTCTGAGCTACGATATGGCCACCGTTTGCAGCTAAAGCTTCAATTGTGTATGAAATTGCTGCTGCACCAGATGCTACTGCTAAAGCTGCAACACCACCTTCTAGAGCTGCGATTCTCTTTTCTAAAACATCCTGAGTTGAATTGGTTAAACGACCGTAGATGTTACCAGCATCACGTAAACCGAAACGATCAGCTGCATGCTGTGAGTTGTGGAATACGTATGAAGTAGTCTGGTAAATAGGCACTGCTCTTGAATCAGTTGCTGGATCTGCCTGTTCCTGGCCTACGTGTAACTGTAAAGTTTCAAACTTGTATGACATTTTCTGTTCCTCTTTTTATTTACTAAAACTTGAAGTGCTAGAACTAGATTTTTTATCTTTATCTAGCTTTAAAACTAATAAAAACCTTGAAGAAGTCGTTGTTTATAATTCCTATCGACTTTCTATGTTTTAAATACTAATCGTCCGAAAATGAGATATCAACAAAAAACATATACTATATAATGATGTTAAACGATAGCCTTAGGCTATAAGAATATTGACCAACTTTTGGACATAAAAAAACTCCCTTTAGTTTAGTAAAGAGAGTTCTTATTATGTGATAATTAAATTATACAGTTACAACTGTTTTAGAATTTCAACTAAAAGCTCTGCTCTAGGTTCAACTGAGGTTAAATCAAGCCATTCACGAGTGGTGTGACATTCACCTCCGCGTCCACCAAAAGTATCCAGTACAGGAGTACCTGTGCTACTGATGTGATTACCATCAGACACACCCCCAGATCTTATAAATTTTGGGGTGATGCTGAATTTTGTTAATGCTTTAGTTACGATTTCTTTTAATTTAGCAGTCTTTTCTGTTACCACCATGGCTGGATTTACAAGCAAAATCTTAAAGCTTGCTTGAATATCCTGACCAAAAGGTATTTCAAATTCATGCTTAAATTTAGCTAAGAAGTCTTCCCACTGATCATTATTCCAGAATCGGACATCGATTCTGGCATAGCAGTCTTCAGCGATAGCATTAGCAATGGTACCGCCTTTTAATACACCAAAGTTTACAGTGACATTCTCGTTAGCCAGAGCATTAATTCTTTGAATACAGTTTGCCATAGCGTTAATAGCAGAACGACCTTTCTCAGGACAGAAGCCTGCATGAGCTCCCCTGCCCTTTAAAAAGATATCAATATGAGAAATACCCTTACGAGCTTCCGTAAAGTTATCAATCTCCTCACTGCCTTCAAAGATAAGAGCATAGTCAGACTTTTTAGCAATGCTGTCTATAAACTCTGATGAATGTGTAGAGCCTGTCTCCTCATCAGGGTTTAAGACTACAGCTACCTTTTTACCTTCTAAAGTACCATTTACAAGAGCCTTAGTAAGTCCCCACAAAATGATAAGATCACCATCTTTCATGTCGGCTACACCAGGACCATATGCTAAATTAACCTCTCGTTTAAATGGTCTTTCTTCTGCAGTACCATGAGCAAATACCGTATCAATGTGACCAGAGAGTAGCAGATCATAATGCTCTGCGTTTTTATCATTTGTTGCAAAAACACCATGTCCTACTACATCATCAAAGGAAACTTCCTCTGCATAAAAGCCTATATCAGAAAACCACTGTACAAACTGCTTGGCAACTTTGGTTACACCTTGTGTATCTGTAGTACCTGAATCAATATTCACAACAGTTTCAAGTTTCTTTACATAATCCTCAAGATTTTCAATTGCATTTACTAAGCTCTTGCTCATAAAACCTTCTTAAAAATCAAAATGCTCTAGTTTAAAAGTGTATTTTTGAAGTTTCTCTTCATCAATATCATAGCCTATACCCTCGCGCTCAGGGATTGTGATAAAGGAGTCTTTACCAATTTCAATCTGAGGCTTGATAATGTCATCTGAAAGATAGCAGGTCGATGACATGATGTCATTTGAGTAGCGGTAGTTCTCAAGCGATGCTATTGCAAGGTTATGAGCCTGACCGATACCAGACTCTAACATAGAGCCACACCATACACCTACTCCATGCTCTTTAGCATAATCATGAATTGCTTTAGCGTTAGCTAAACCACCTACACGGGAGACCTTAATGTTAATAATCTTTAAAGCACCGATGTCTATTGCCCGTCTTGCGTCATCTAATGAATCAATACTCTCATCAAGGCAGATAGGAGTTTTCAGTTTCTTTTGCAACGCAGCATGATCAATGATGTCTTCACAACCTAGAGGTTGCTCAATTAAAGCTAAATCGTAGTTATCTAACTTTTCAAAGAGATCGATATCATCAAGGGTATAAGCTGAGTTTGCATCAACCTGCAACTCAATCTCAGGAAATTCATTACGTACAGCTTTTATGTATTCAAGATCGAATCCAGGCTTTATCTTAACCTTGATTCGGCGGTAGCCATTTTTCTGATAGCTCTTAATGGTATCGATTAACTCTTGAGGTGTCTTTTTAATACCAATACTGATACCACCTTCAATTCTGTCCTTATTGCCACCTAATAACTGATACAGAGGCTTATGAACAGACTTTGCATAAGCATCAAAGATAGCAGTTTCTATGGCAGAGCGGGCAAAGTAATTTCTACGAACGCTTTTAAAGACCTTCGCTACATCAAAAGGATCATCTACTGTCTTTAAGTTCCGTTTTAAAAGAGGTAATAAAAACTCTTTTAAAACTAATTCACCTGAAGCTACAGTCTCTTCGTTGTAGATTGGCAGAGATAAAGCAGGATCATCTCCATAACCTGTAGCAGAATTGGTATGAACCTCTACAATTAACAGATCTTTATCTGTAATGAAGCCAAAGCTTGGAGTAAAAGGCTCATTTAAAGGTATCTTGATACGTCTTAAAGTAACTGATTCAATCTTCATAAGTTCCTCCAAAAAAGGCAACTGACGTTGCCTTTTTTACTTACTGTTTTACATCATCAAGTGACACTTGAGTTTAAGACTAGAAAACAGGGATATAACCACCATCGTAAGCATCTAGAATTGCCTTTTTAACCTCAGGGGTTAAGAATCTCTTAACGATAGTCTGATATACAGGATTATCCTTATCCTGTTGACGAGCTACGATAACGTTGATGTATGGATTGTCTTTATCCTGAACATTCTCATTAAAGATAGCATCAGATGGCTTTAGACCTGCTGAGAATGCGTTACCGCCATTGATGGCAGCAGCTGCAATATCAGGTAAGATGTTAAAGAGCACACCTGATTCAGCTTCACGGATTTCAATCTTTACGTTGTACTTGGTAATATCGGCTTTGGTTGGAACATAACCTTTAGCAGGATCAACCTCTATTAAACCAGCTGACTCTAAAAGTTTTAGAGCACGACCACCGTTAGTTAAATCTGAAGGAATACCAATAATGTCACCATCTTTGATATCTTTTACTGATTTAATCTTGTCTTTGTTGTTATAAAGACGGATAGGAGCGATAAAGGTCTTGCACAATGGCACAATCTTGTAGCCATTTTTATCAATATCATTGTTTAGATATGCTTCATGTTCGAATGCGTTTAAATCAATCTCACCATCATTTAAAGCACGGTTAGGAGTTGCATAGTCTGAGTACTTAACTAAGGTTACGTGAATTTTATCCTGCTTTAAAAGCTCATTTACTGTATCCCAGTGAGCATTGTAATCACCTACAACACCTACTTTAACCTCTTTAAAACCTTCAGGTACATCATTTGACTCAAACCAGCCTGCGTGAGCTACAGTAGCAGCTGTTGCTAAAACTAATGCTGATGTCTTTAAAAACTTTGAAAAGATCTTCATAAAATTACCTCTTGTTTATAAAATTCTGTACGTTTTTTTGTTCATTTATTTTGTATGTCATTTCATACATCTGTCTACTTACATAAATTACTATTTTTATACACGCTGTCAACTAATATTTAATATTTTTTCTTTATATTTCATTAAGTTATAACCAGTTATAAAAATTAACTATATGTCATAAGCATTGATTAAATGGTAGAATTGTAAAAAAGAAAATTCAAAACATTAATCACCATAAATTTACTTATCTAAATTCAATTGATTAGATAAGTAAACTTGGTTTAGAGCCTTATTTATAGGCATAACTTAGGAACAACATGATAAGACTTGAAAATATCAGTAAAGATTTTGTCGTTGATGGAAAGACTGTACATGCTGTAAAAGATGTAACCATTGAAATTGATAAAGGACAGATCTTTGGAATTATAGGTTTCTCAGGAGCAGGTAAATCTACCTTAGTGCGTTGTATTAACTTACTAGAAAGACCAACCTCTGGTAAGGTCTTTTTAGAAGACACAGAGCTTACAGCTCTGCCTTATAAAAAGTTAAGAGAAGCAAGACAAAAAATTGGCATGATCTTTCAGAGTTTCAACCTCATGCCTTCAAGAACAGTTTATGAGAATATTGAGTTACCTTTAAAACATAATGGTTACCCAAAGGATAAGAGAAAACAGAGAATTGAAGAGCTACTCTCTTTAGTAGAACTCTCTGACAAGGGTAACAACTACCCATCTCAATTATCAGGAGGTCAGAAGCAGCGTGTAGCAATTGCAAGAGCCTTAGCAGGAGATCCTAAAGTTTTACTCTGTGATGAGGCAACCTCAGCATTGGATCCTAAAACTACTTCACAGATCTTAGCATTATTAAAGAAGCTCAATCAGGAGCTTAAACTTACCATTGTCATCATTACTCATCAGATGTCTGTGGTAAAAGATATCTGTGATAGAGCAGCTGTCATGGAGCAAGGTGAAGTTATCGAACAAGGCTATGTTTATGATCTGTTCTCAAATCCAAAGACTAAGCTTACCAAGTCCTTTATGGACACAGCCAATAACTTTGGCTCATTCTTTGACATTCTAGATGAGAAAGGCTCTTTAGCAGATGTTTCAGATGGCACTCATATTTACCTTTTAACCTATACTGGTGATGTTGCAGGTAAGGCTTTAATGAGTGAGATCTACAAGAAATTTACCGTTGAATCTAACATTCTCTACGGCAATATTGATTACATAAAAGGTAAGCCTTTAGGAAAATTAGCTGTAAACCTTACAGGTGATAAGGACAAAATTGAAGAAGCTGTAGAGTATATTAAAAACTCAGGTGTGCAACTGGAGGTATTAAAATGATTGAGAATTTAGTTATGACTTTAATGCCTAATTTTAAACGACTCTCAGGTGAGTTCTTGCACTGCCTGCATGACACTTTCGTCATGATTGGAGTTTCAGGTACGATTGCCTGGTTCTTAGGTGTAATTTTAGGCATTATTTTAGTTACCACTAAAAAGAACGGTATTTTAGATAATAAGATTGTCTTTACTATAGCAAATAAAGTCATTGATATCTTACGTTCAATTCCTTTTATTATCCTGATGGTGCTTCTAATTCCCCTCTCAAGATTCATTGTAGGCACAGGTTCTGGTCTTCAGGGATCATTTGTAGCTTTAGTATTCGGTACAGTACCATTCTTTGCTAGACAAATTGAATCAGTACTCTCTGATGTGGATAAAGGTCTTATTGAAGCTGCTGACGCTATGGGCTTTTCAAAACTAGAGATCATCTTTTCAGTATATTTAAAAGAAAGTATCCCTGGAATTACCAGAGTAACCATGATCACCTTTGTAAGCTTTATCGGTATTACCGCTATTGCAGGTGCCATCGGTGCTGGTGGTATTGGTGACTTTGCAGTACGCTACGGTTATCAGATGGGATACAGAGATATGATTTGGCTTACCGTAATTGTAATTTTAATTATGATAAGTATCTTCCAGTTTATAGGTAATCTCATCATTAAAAAGACTACTCACTAAGTAGTTCTCTCAAGCCTTGCTTACTCTGTACTGATTTAATCAGTACAGACTCTCTCACAAAAATAAAAGCTCATCGACTTTCGTCTTGAGCTTTTATTTTTATAAGACAGATTTAAAAAAGCAAAGTTAAAAAGGATCTTCAAAAAGAAGATCTTTGAAAGAGTGTTGTTACTCTTCTTGCTGACCTTTAATGATATTTAAAGCACAGCACACAGCATCAGTCCATGCCATAGCATGAGAGATGTAACCATATAAACGATCTTTTACTAAAACTAAACCTGCGTTATTAGCTACATCCATAGCATCGTTAATTCTGTGTTCAAACAGTAGCATTAAAATTCTGATAATACTGCCTAACTGACCACCGCCATTGGTATAGCAAGAAGCTACTGCATCTAAAGGGAACTCTGCAAAGGTAGCTTCCTCTGTATCATGTAAAAAGACATGCGCAAAGCGTAAGAAGCCTGCGATAAAGGCCTGAGGAGCGGTAATATCATCACAGATATCCTGAGCCATCAAATCTACAATTTTGGCAAAGTTCAATGCCTGTATAAATGGCTCATAGTTTATAAACTCTGATGAGAATGGGATCTTCTTTTGCTCATAGGTCTGCTTTTCTGTAAGTGTAAAGAGATTGTAACCTACAGAGATAGCAAGGAAATTTCTTAAATCAAACTGAGTTAGAGTCTGACTTTCACCTAAGGTCGAGCTGTTTTTGCGAATAGTTAAATTGGTTAAATGTTTTGAAGCTACCATACCTTTCATGGCTAAAGCCATTAAAGGATAGTTAGCTACAATCACGCCAATCTCTTTGACATCATAAATTGAAGAGTAGAGCTGAGCGAAAGTACGCAACATTTCATGCTGCCACTTAGGACGCTCGTTTTCATAGGTTAATAAGAAGTTATTAACTGTTCCTAGAACGTAGTCAAAGTTTCTGGTTTCTTCTTTATTAAAGGAGAAAATAGAAATATGGTGTTTAAAAGCAATTGTTTTTAAAAGAGGATTCTTGTTGCGTAATGACTGAATTACAGTCATAAACTCTGCGCTTCTTTCAAAATCCACCATTAGATAATCGATACATGCAAGGATTTCGTCATTTGATGCAATCTCACCCATGGCATCAACTCTAACAGCAAAACGCATACCCATTTTACGTAAACGTAAAATGGTATCTTTATATTCTTCTGTAAGTTCAATGGAGTTTTCAAGCCACATAATGACATGTTTAGGATCATACTTACGAGCCTGTTTTATCCACAGCACTGTAGGTACAGTAGGCACCATCAGATCATCGCAGATACCACTTAAAACTCTGATACTGCCCATGGTCATTACATCACGCAGTAATGATGGGACATTCTCTTTTCTGCAGAAACCAAAATCAAAGGTATTACCCGCTGAAAGCTCCAGACAGTAAAAATGAGTTTTACCCTTACTATCTTGAACTGCAATACGATCATAAACTCTGCACTGAAGTGATGGAGTATTAAGATCATCTAGCATCTGAGTTTTACCACGAAGATTCCAGTTATCAGCCATATTCTCTCTCAAAAATATTGATTATTTTTATTCGTAGCCTTACTGCTTGCAGACTATTTTTTATCATGTTTTCTGTCATGCAGTTTGTCTAACAGCTTTTGATGAATGCCGTTAAAGCCACCATTGCTCATTACAAGGATTGTTGTTCCTTTAGGGCTTGCGTTTACTATTTCGGTGAGTAATTTATCAAAATCGTCAATAACATGTAGAGGCTTTTTGCACTGTTTTTCTAGCGACTTCACATCCCATTTAACAGAAGTGTTAGCATAGACAAAAATTTCATCAGCACTTTCAAAAGACTGAGCTAGAAATTCATGGTTAGCGCCCATTTTCATGGAATTTGAGCGAGGCTCAAATACAGCTACTAAACGTTTATCCTGACCTATCTTTGCTCTTAAGCCCTCTGTGGTTAACTTAATTGCTGTTGGGTGGTGGGCAAAATCGTCATAAACGCTGACATCATCGACAATACCTTTTAACTCCATTCGTCTCTTTGGAAGTTTAAATGTCTCTAAGGATTTAGCAGCATCTTTAATAGAGATACCTGTATACATGGCAGCTCTAATTGCCATTAGAGCGTTGTGTACGTTGTAGGTACCAGTGCAGTTGTAATTTACAGTACAGATAAATTCCTTACCATCATAAATATCAAAAGATGAACCATCTTTTGATTTTAAGACTGCATTCAGGTCGTTCTCATCACCGATTCGTACCACAGGAGTCCAGCAGCCCATTTCTATTACCCCATCAAGATTCTTGTCGTTATTTGGCATAACAACAAGACCTTTACCAGGTACGGTTCTTACTAAATGATGGAACTGCTTTTGAATATCTTTTACTGAATCAAAGATATCAGCATGGTCATACTCTAAGTTGTTCATAATTAGAACTGTAGGATGATAATGAACAAACTTTGAGCGCTTATCAAAGAAAGCACAGTCATACTCATCAGCTTCAATGACAAAGTACTCACTGTCAGTACTGCGTGCTGAAATTCCAAAGTTCTCAGGAATACCACCGATTAAAAAGCCTGGATTTTTACCATTATCTTCTAAGATCCAGGTCAGCATTGATGAGGTGGTAGTCTTACCGTGAGTACCAGCTACAGCCAGAACAGTCTTATTTAAAAGGTAATGCTCTTCTAACCACTGCGGTCCTGAAACATAACGGCATCTGTCATTTAGCATGCGCTCTACAACATCCATGCCTCGACGCATTACGTTACCTACTACAATTAAATCAGGCTTTTCATCTAACTGCTCAGCATCAAAGCCTGTATGTAACTTAATACCAGCGTTTGATAACTCATCTGACATTGGTGGATAAACGTTCTTATCTGATCCTGTAACGGTAAAACCAGCTTGTTTTGCAATCATGGCAATACCGCCCATAAAGGTACCGCAGATACCTAAAATATGAATATGCATGAATTTGTCCTAATCTTCTTTCTAGTATTCTCTCAAGCTTTAGGTTTCAATCTTATTGAATGACTAAATCTGATGTTTTAACTTACTGCTGTTTTGCACAGTCTAAATACTGCTTGAAGTTATCTGTATATCTAAAGAGAGGTTTGCCATTGTCATACTCGATAGTTGCAATAGCATAGCCATGCTCTTTACCCCAGTCTAGAGCCTTTTGAGCACCCAGTACTAAAAGACCGGTATCAAGAGCATCTGACTCAAAAGCTGAGTCTGAAATCACAGTTACTGATAAAGTCTTGTGAGTTACAGGGTAACCAGTTTTAGGATCGATTGCGTGTGAAAAGATTTTGCCTGTAGTCTCATCTTTAAAGTAGTTTCGATAAGAACCTGCTGTAGTTACAGCTTTGTCTAAAGCACAGATTGGTACGAATACTCGTCTTTCAGGTGAGGTAGGATCTTCAATTCCCAAACGCCACTTTTTGCCTTTAGCGTTAACACCATATGAGCGTGAAGCACCAGCTACATTTACCATAAAGTTCTTATAGCCTTCCTTTACCAGTTTTGCAGCCACTGCATCAGCTCCTAAGCCTTCACCTACAGTTGCAAGATCAAGTTTGATGTCTTTATTGTGCTTTACTAAATAGCTCTTATTGTTTTCTGTTCTAACCTCAAACTTATCAAGACCAACCAGCTCTAAAGCCTGATTAATCTCATCTTGAGATGGAGCTTCATCTTTCTTTTTATCTTTACCAAAGCCCCACAGATTTACCAATGGACCTACAGTAATATCAGTAGCTCCTTCAATACGTCTGCCCTGATAAACAGTATCTTGAATGATCCTGCCTAGCTCATTTGAAATCTCAAAAGGTTCTGTAGATTTAAAATCATTGAATTTATATAACTCAGCGTTCTTATCAAAAGTTGAAATCTCATCGCAGATCTGCTTAAACGCACCTTCAGCTAAAGCTTTTAAACCTGCTTCTCCTCCTTTATAACCACCAACAACATTTACAGCATAGAAAGTACCCATGGTTTTGCCCTGAATGATTGTTGATGTCTGTACCTGTGCAGCAACAGTGCGTTGATTGTCTTTGTCACAAGCTGTAAGAGTTGTAACCGCAACTAATGAGGTTGAAACTACAGCAAAGAGAAAAGCGCGTGAAACAACATTAGCTAAAACTGATTTTTTTAACATTTTTGAAACCTAAAAACGAAAAAAAGCCTGCCTAATGACAGGCAAGCTTAGAAATTTTATTGTTCTTTATACGCTCTGGTGAGGAATTTCCATATTCTTAATAGCGCAATCATCTTTGCGCTTTTCTACCTTTTTACCAGCCATAGAGCACAACTGCTGACAGGTAGTACATGCACCACCATCCATGATTGAGGCTGTAGCCTCTTCTTCTGTCATCATTGGACGTCTTTTAATAAGCATACTCATTGATAAAGCTAGAACAAACAGCAAAAATACGATGAAACTTGCTACAAATACCATGTCTGTCCCCTATAATTGACTAAAACAGCCTAATTTTAGCATAAAAGCTAATTTTATGCGTCTTTGGCTTGTTTTACTTTGCGATAAAATTGCTCGTAAACAGCATAGAACAAGCGCTTTTTCTAGCTCTTCTTTTAAAGGATGATGACTGAATTATACAGTCATCATCCTTTAGCGACTAAAACCAATAAACTCCACATAAAAGATACTGTATTACAGGCTTTAAAGCTTCATTAGTTTTCCTTAACAAAGCGCTTTTGTGCTAGAATTAGCGCAATTATTTTTCACCCCCTGTCTTTAAGATTAGCAGGCTAAATTTATTTATCAGGACTTACAATGCGTACAAGTCAATATTTACTATCTACCTTAAAAGAAGATCCTAAAGAGGCTGCTGTAGAGAGCCATCGTTTAATGTTAAGAGCTGGCATGATCCGTCAGATCGCTTCAGGTGTTTACACCTGGTTACCAACCGGTATGAGAGTGTTATCTAAAGTTAACAAGATTGTCCGTGAAGAAATGGACAAGACTGGTGCTTTAGAGATTGCCATGCCAATGGTCCAGCCTGCTGAACTGTGGAAAGAGTCAGGTCGCTATGTAAAGTACGGTCCTGAGTTATGCCGTTTTAAGGATAGAAAGCAAAACGAGTTTGCCTTAGGTCCTACCCATGAGGAAGTTGTAACTGATATTGCTCGTCGTGAAATTAAATCAGCAAGACAGTTACCATTATGCTTATACCAGATCCAGAACAAATTCCGTGATGAAATCCGTCCTCGTTTCGGTGTAATGCGTGGTCGTGAGTTCTTAATGAAAGATGCTTATTCATTCCATATTGAAAAGGCCTCTTTAGAGAAGACTTATCAGGATATGTATGATGCATATTCAAGAGTATTCACTCGTATGGGTCTTGAGTTCCGCCCAGTAGAAGCTGATACAGGTTCTATTGGTGGAAACCACTCACATGAGTTCCAGGCATTAGCTGATGCTGGTGAAGATACTATTGCTTGGTCTGATGGTTCATCATATGCTGCTAATATTGAAATGGCTGAAGCTCTAGCTCCTACTTATGATAGAGAAGCACCAGGAGCTGCTTACTCTGAGGTTGCAACACCTGGCTGTCATTCAGTTGATGATGCAGCTAAAGCTTTGGGCTTAGATTCAAAGAAAGTATTAAAGAGCCTTATCGTTCATGGCAATAAGAAAGAAGACGGTAAGTATGAGTTGGTTATGCTCTGTCTTTGTGGCAATCAGGAACTAAATGAAGTTAAAGCCATCAAGATTGATGGTATTAACGATCCTTTAGAGATGGCTTCAGAAGAAGAAATCAATGAGTTTACAGGTTCTCACACCGGTTCATTGGGTCCTGTAGGCTTTAAGGGCAGAATCCTAGTAGACAGAACTGCAGATAAGATGTCTAACTTTGCTTGTGGCGCTAACAAGACTGGCTACCACTTAATCAACGTAAACTGGGACAGAGATGTACCTAAATACGAAGTATTTGATTTACGTAATGTTGAAGATGGTGATCCTAGCCCTGATGGCAAGGGTACCTTACACCTGCGTAAAGGTATTGAGGTAGGTCAGGTATTCATGCTTGGCACTAAGTACTCAGAAGCAATGAAAGCTACTGTTAAAGATGAGAACGGTAAAGACATTCCTATGATTATGGGCTGCTATGGTATCGGTGTTACTCGTGCTATTGCTGCAGTAATTGAACAGCACCATGATGACAGAGGTATTATTTGGCCTGAAGAGATTGCTCCTTTTAAAGTTTCAATTATTGCAATTAAACCTTCTAAGTCACAGGAAGTTAAAGACGCAGCTGAAAAAATCTACAACGAACTTACCGCTCGTGGCGTAGAAGTTCTGTATGATGATCGTGATGAACGTCCTGGTGTAATGTTTGCTGATGCTGAGTTAATCGGTATACCTCACATCATCACCGTAGGAGAGAAGAGCTTAAAAGACGGCAATGTAGAGTACAAGTACAGAAGAACCGGTGATAAGGAAAACTTAAAGCTAGATTCTGCTGTAGAAACAATTCTCTCAAAGCTAGCTAAATAAGCTAAAACTGCATGAGCAACGTTAAAAACGTTCAAGAGGTTGTAAAGGAGTGCCATCTTGTAGCAGATACTGCTAAAGATGGCTGTCCTGCTGCAACCTATGAGAAGATGGCATCACTACTAGAGGATGTCATCTCTCTGTCACCTCTTATGAACAGTGACTACCCTGTTGTTGTCAACTCTATTGTCAAAGAACTCTTGAACGCTCAACAGCTAGATGATCTCATAAAGATATCTGATTATGTTGAGTTTGAGCTTATCTATATACTAAATCACTATCAAAAGTAAAATTCTAAGAGTAGATCCTCTCTTGAAATTTATATTAAAAGAATAAATTTGAACCTAGATAAAACATTACTTATTTCTAGTTTCTAGTATTGATAACCTAACAGTCTGATAAAATTAAGAAAGATGCAGTTTCAAAAAATAAAGGCTCATCATGGCAGATCAAAAAGAGTTCAAGTTATTACCAACTGGTGGTGATACCTTTTCTGAAATCATCACCAAAAATAAATATTATGTCGATAAGACTTCATATCTAAGATCTGTCTTTACCGAAGATGGTAGCTCTGTACTTTTATTTACAAGACCTCGTAGATTTGGCAAAACCTTACTTATGGACATGTTTGCCGATTTCTTTCGTTTAAATTATTTAAATCCTTCAGATACATCATTTCAAGAGAAAATCTTTAATGATATGGAGATCACGAAAGATAAAGCGTTTGTTGAAAAGTACATGGGGCAGTTTCCCGTTATTTCAATTTCATTAAAAGAAATTAAGGGGATCAGCTATGAGGTTGCAAAAGGGCAACTTGTTACTCTCGTAAAGGAACTAGCAAGAACTTACAGTTTTCTTCAAAAAAGTGAAATGCTTACAGAAGACGATAAGTTGGACTTAAAGAATCTGTGTAGTGATGCTTTCTTAAAAGAATCTATTAATCAAAATAACCTTACTTCAGCTCTAAGTTTTCTGAGCTCTTGTTTGTATAAGCATTTCAAAAAACAGGTAATACTCTTAATAGATGAATATGATGTACCTTTAGCAAAAGCAGCTAGTGGTAAGTACCATAAAGAAATGGTAGAACTTATGAGTTCTTTTTTAGGGGTATTAAAAAGTACACCTAAAAACACTAATGAAGAGTCGGCACCAATATTTAAAGTAGTAATGACAGGCTGTTTAAAAGTAGCAAAGAACTCTATATTTACAGGTGTTAACAACGTTGTAGTAAATACAGTTTTGGATACACAGCCACAATATACATCAATCATAGGTTTTAATAAAAAAGAGACAAAAAAGATCTTAGACGACTATAACCTAAGTGACTATGAATATATGGTCAAAGAGAACTATGACGGATACCGTTTCTATAATGATGAAATGTTCTGTCCATGGGATGTTATCAACTTTGTTGCTAATAACTATAAACATAAATTAAATTGTACAGAAGCAGATATTAAGCCTAACAACTACTGGATCACCAGTTCATCCTCAGATGTACTAAAGGAGTATATTGGATTTTTGAAGGAAGATATTAGACAGCAACTTCAAGATCTTGTTGATAGAAAAACTATTGAAGTAAGCATCAATGATTCTATGAATTATGATGATTTAAAACTTCATGATCCTAACGATTTCTTCTCTTTATTAGTACATACAGGTTACTTAACAGCTGTTGATAATCCTTTAAAGAATAACTACATTGTTAAAATACCAAATGAAGAAATCCTAAATTGCTTTGAGTCCACTATCAAGAAAGTCTTTGATGCCAATTTAACTTCAGGTCCTGGCAAGAGGGCTGATAAGTTGGCTTCAGGATTTTTAGAAGGAAATACATCAAGTGTTACTGCTATTCTAAACTCCTTGTTGACTTCATATGTATCTACCAGAGATTTAGCCACAAAATCAAAACCAGAGAACTTCTATCATAGCTTTATGTCAGGAATATTTACTGTTTCTGAAAAATGGGCAAAAGAATATAAATCCAATTTTAAAGCAGGCAATGGGTATGCTGATATTTCTTTTAGAAATTCAGATAAGACTAAAGTAGCCATTTTGAAACTTAAGACTGCTCCTGGCGAAAAAGACATGAAAGTGGTTGCACAAAAAGCGCTTCAGCAAATCGAAGCAAAACAATACGCAAAAGAGTTTTTAGAATTGCCAACTGTTCAATCCATTGAAACTTATGGAATTGCTTTTTTCAATAAACAATGCTTTATTATTTCAAAAAAAATAATGTAATTAAGAGTTATATATTGTAGTTTGATCCTTCACAATTTGAGTTATTTACAACCTTAATCAGACTCCATTTCTACTCTAACAAAAGGCAATCATATCATTGCTAAATAAAACTCATTTAGTGTCGACAACTATAGAAGTACACCTGGTTTTGTAAAAAGGATTTAGTAGAAAATGCCAATGGAAGACAATAACAACAATAGCAATAACAGTAATACAGTCGGAGCGTACTGTTATGAAATAGCAAAAAAGCTATTTCCTATTTGCAGAAGTATTACAGGTAACGGATTTAGACAATCCTTAGCTATCTTAAAAGAAGAGTTGCCTGAGATAAATGTCTTTGAAGTTCCATCAGGCACAGAAGTCTTTGATTGGACTGTACCTAAAGAGTGGAACTGTACTGAAGCTTATATTGAAGATGAAGATCACCACAGGATCATCGACTTTAAAGATAACAATCTGCATGTTTTAGGTTACTCTGCCCCCTTTGATAAAATACTTCCATTTTCTGAACTTAAAAACTACATCTACACGCAAAAAAATCAAAAAGATGTCATTCCTTATGTAACCTCATACTATAAGGAAAGATCAGGCTTTTGCATGTCTCAGAATCAATTTGATGAATTAGCAAAACATGAAGATCAAAAATACCATGCTGTAATTAAAAGTACTTTAGATGAGCATGGATCTTTAACTTATGGTGAGTGCATTATCAAAGGTAAATCAGATAAAGAGATTTTAATCTCAACTTATCTTTGCCATCCTTCTATGGCAAATAACGAGTGTTCAGGACCTGCTTTATCCGTAGCTATAGCAAAGTTCATTAAAGAAAAGCCTCGCTACTATACCTACAGATTTATCTACATACCTGAGACCATAGGTTCTATTACTTACCTATCAAGAAACCTTGAGGTTCTAAAGAAAAATACCGTAGCAGGCTTTGTACTGTCATGTGTTGGTGATAATCGAGATTACTCATATGTACAAACTCGCTATGGCAATACTATTACTGATAAATTACTTGATAATACCTTAAAGCATTTAGTACCTTCTCATAAGGCTTATTCTTTCTATCATCGAGGATCTGATGAAAGACAGTTTAATGCTCCAGGTGTAGATTTACCTGTATGCTCTGTATCTAGAACTAAATATGGAGCATATCCTGAGTATCACACATCAAAGGACGATTTGAACTTAATTAGTCCTGAAGGCTTTGCTGGTGAATATGAGGTTATGACCAAATCACTTTTGGTTTTAGAAAATAACTTTAAATACAGAATCAACGTATTCTGTGAGCCTCAATTAGGTAAAAGAGGACTTTACCCTACCATTAGCCAGAAAGGATCTTACAGCTCAATTATTGCTCTAAGAGATTTCATTGCTTATGCTGATGGCACTAATACCTTGTTAGATATCAGCGAACTCATCAATATTCCGGCCTATGAGTTGATATCTATAAAAGATAAACTTTTTGAAAATAAACTTATTGATATAGTGGATTAGTGTTGTAATAGGTAACTGAATGTAACAAGTTAGTTGCTTAGATTCAAGGATTTATTGTGGATATCTATTCAAAAATAGTTAGCTGTTTTGATCTGAAAAGAGGTGACTGCATTTGGCTTTCATCTGAACTTATCAAACTAGTTTTACTCTTAAAAAGAAACAATATTACTTTTGACGGTAATGCTCTTATTGAAACTTTTCAAAAGGCAGTTGGTCAAGAAGGTACTATCTTAATTCCTAACTTTTCGTTTGAATTTAGTAACCATAAATTCTATGACATTAGAAAAACCAAAGGTGTTACAGGTGCTCTTGGTAATATTGCTCTTAACAGAGATGACTTTAAAAGAACCAAACATCCTATGCATTCTTTTGAGGTTTGGGGTAAAGATCAAGACTATTTAGTAACATTGGATAATAGAAACTCATTTGGCAGTGATTCTCCTTTTGCCTACTGCATATCTCATCATGTTAAGCAGATAATTCTAGGAACAGACTATGTTCATGCTATGACTTTTGTTCACTATGCTGAGGTTTCTTGTAATGTTCCATACAGATTTGCAAAAACCTTTACGGGAAAGTATGTGCATGAAGATGGTTCTGAGGAAGCGTATTCCTGTGATTATGCTGCTAGAAAGCTAGAAATACGTCCAACAGAATGTTTTAATCGTATGGGAGCAATTTTAGAAAAAGCAGGAACCTCAAAGAGAATTGATACCTTAGGAATCAACAGCTATTTAGTTGATCTAGCAAAAAGCTTCCCTATCATTTGTGAAGACATTATTAGCAATCAATGTAAGAATATCTACGAATTTAACATTCCAAGAGAAGAGATTTTTACCTACTAATTGCAATTAGGTATATCACATGAAAACAAACATTCTTCAGTATCTTGAAGATACTGCAAAAAAATATCCAGATAAAATAGCCTTTGCAGATACAACTGAAATGCTATCTTTTAAACAATTAGAAGCTAATGCCAGAACAATTGGAAGTTTTCTGTTAGAAAAGACAGCTCCTAAAAAGCCTGTTGTGATCTATATGAAAAAAGGAGCCAATAACCTCAATGCATTTTTAGGTGCTGTATATGCAGGATGTTTTTATGTTCCTATTGATAGCGGTATGCCAAAAGGTAGAGTTTCTTTAATATTATCAACACTAAAACCTAGTGTTGTAATTTATGATGACTCTACTAATAAGAATCTCAAAGAGCTTAATATACAGTGCCAGTGTTTCAATTATAAAGACACACTTTCTATTACTGCAGAAAACAAAAAGTTAGATATAAACTTAAAATTAGATAAAATAAGAAACAGCCACAAGAGTACCAATCTTCTGTATGTACTTTTCACCAGTGGTTCCACAGGCACACCTAAAGGTGTTACCATTTCTCACCAAAGCGTAATCGACTTTGTTGAATGGATTTGTGGTAAATACTCTTTAAATGCAGAAAACACCCTCTGCAACCAAGCTCCATTCTATTTTGATGCCTCAGTACCAGATCTTTATATTCCGTTAAAAACTGGTGCAACCGTATTTATTCCTCCTAAGATGTTCTACACCTTTCCTAAAAAGATCTTAGCCTATGTAGTCGAAAACAAAGTTAACACTTTAATTTGGGTACCATCTGCTTTGTGCAATGTAGTTAACTGCAAAGCCTTAGATTTATGTGTACCAAGTAAATTAAAACTTGTGATCTTTTGTGGCGAGGTGATGCCTTGCAAGCATCTTAATGTATGGCGTAAAGCCCTGCCTCATACAAAATTCGTTAATATGTATGGTCCAACCGAGGCTACCTATGCTTGTACCTATTATGAGATAGATAAAGAATTTTGTGATGATGACAAGTTGCCTTTAGGCAAAGCTTGTGAAAACAGTGAAATCATTTTATTAGATGAGAAAAATGCACTTGTAGCAGATGGTGAACTAGGTGAAATTTGTATTTTAGGTCAATGTCTTTCTAATGGATACTATGCTAATAAAAAGAAAACAGATGAAGCTTTTGTACAAAATCCATTAAATCTCTGTTGGAATGAGATGATGTATAGAACAGGAGATCTTGCCTATAAGAATGAAAACGGTGAGCTCATTTTTGCAGGTCGAAAAGATTTTCAAATCAAGAGACTGGGTCACAGAATTGAACTAGGAGAAATTGAAAACGCCATTCTATCAATAGATGGCATTGACTGCGCCTGTTGCATTTATAATGAAGAAAATAGCGATATTATTGGCGTGTATGTAGGTAAATTAGAAGTGGAACAATTAAGAGATCAAATCTCAAAGAAACTACTAAAGTACATGATGCCGAATCGTATTGAGAAGTTATCAAGTATGCCAATGAACCTAAATGGCAAAATTGATAGAACCAAACTAAAACAAATTTATGCTTGAGGATATTATGGAAGAACTACTAACTCTGCTGTCTCACATTAAAGAAGATGTTGACTTTAAGAACAGTGTTAATCTTGTAGAGGATGGTGTTTTAGACTCTTTAGAGATTGTAGCTATTATTGATGGAGTTGAAAAAACATTTAAGATTTCACTTGATCCTGATGATATCGATCCTAGCAATTTCCAGTCAGCTACTGCTATGTGGAATATGATAGAGAAACATTTAGCTTAGGATTGAGAAATTTAAAGGTTCTGCCTTGAAGAGGTAGGTGGGGTGGCAGAACCTTTAAAACCTTTTAGATAATTTCTAACTTACCGTCAATAGCTCCTGCTTTATCTAAAGCTTCTAGTACTGACATTAGATCACCTGGAGCTAAACCTACTTGGTTTACTGCTCTTACTAAGTCATCTAGGGTCGCACCTGTATCAAACTTGAACATCTTGCCCTTTTTCTCACTTACATTGATTTGAGAATCAGGAACGATTGCTGTCTGTCCTTGAGAGAAACTGTTAGGTTGAGATACTCTTGGATCTTCAGATACAGTAACAGTAAGACCACCATGAGTTACGGCAACTGGTTTTAGTTTTACATTGTTACCTATAACAATGGTACCAGTACGTGAATTTACTACGATTCTAGCTGCATCCTCACCTTGATCGATTTCAATGTTCTCAAGAGTTGATAGGTAAGACACTCTCTGAGAAGGATCACGTGGTGCACTTACTCTAATTGAAGCAGAATCCTGAGCTACAGCTGAACCATCACCATAAAGATCGTTAATTGCATCAACTACATTTTTAGCAGTGGTAAAATCAGCTCGATTTAAGTTAAAGACAAATGAATCAGTCTGACTGAAGTTATCTGGTACTTCGCGCTCTACAATTGCACCATTGGCAATTCTGCCTACTGTAGGAGTGTTTACAGTAACCTTTGAGCCATCAGCACCTTCTACACCTAAACCGCCTACTACCAGTGAGCCTTGAGCGATAGCATAAACGTTGCCGTCTACACCACGTAACATGGTCTGTAATAAGGTACCACCACGTAATGAGGTAGCTTCACCTATTGCTGATACAGTTACGTCAATAGTTTGACCTGTCTTTGAAAATGGAGGCATGGTAGCATGAATTGCTACAGGAGCTACGTCTTTGATCTTTAAAGAGGTACTCTCATCAATCTTGATACCAAAGTTATTTAGCATTGAGCGGAAGCTCTGCTCTGTAAACTTTGAGTTCTTTTCACCGGTACCTGCTAAACCGACTACTAGACCATAACCTAAAAGTTGGTTTTCACGAATACCTTGAATTGAAGCAATATCTTTTAATCTTGCTGCTTCTGCATCATTGATGCTTAAAGAGCTTAATACAGCTACTCCTAAGCACAATGATTTAAAAAACTTTGTTGCAATCCTCATAGTCCCCACCTTACAAAACTAGAAGAATATATTAAATGCGCTGTTAAACAGTCTAGACAGATAACCGCGTTCCTGAGTATCCGCAAAATCGCCGGTTCCACCGTACTGAATTCTAGCATTGGCAATTCTCTGTGATGATACAGTGTTGTCTGAGCTGATATCAGAAGGTCTAATTAAACCGGTTACACGGACATATTCATTGCCATTGTTTAACATCAACCACTTCTCGCCTTGTACCTGCAGATTACCGTTAGAATATACCTTGACCACACTAACAGAAATCTGTCCTGACAACTGGTTTGACTGTTTTGCCTTAGCACTTCCTGAAAAATCATTGGAGTTGCTAGAAGACAGTGTTGGTGTCAAATTCTTGTAATGTAATTTCTTACTTGCAAGAGTAATGCCACCATAGTTATTGTTTCCTTCTTTTTCAAGATCAGTAGATGCATTCTTACTTGCAGAAGTTGCTTCTTCTAGGGTTACAGAGATGATATCACCAACTTTATGAGCTGATGTATCTGAATACATACCATTGTTCATGGTATAAGGATTATAGATACCACCTGTAGGTACTGCGTTGGTGTAATCCTCTTCAGGCAGCGCAGGTGCATACTTTGGATCATCAGGTTTTGCAGAGAATGTATCTAAAGCACAACCTTGTAATAGCACTAACTGTGATAAAGCAATTGCTAAAATAACCTTCTTCATTTTACCCCACCCCTATTTTAATAACCTACTTCTTACTTTACCTACCACTCATAACCTAAACTATACTGACTGGATTAAAGAGCCCATCATAGAATCTACAGTAGTTAGAACCTTTGAGTTCATTTCGTAAACACGCTGAGCCTGAATTAGATTTACTAACTCTTCAGTGACTTTTACATTAGATGTCTCCAGCATATTCTGTCTGATAACACCCATACCATCTTCACCGCCGATACCCTGCTGAGGAGCTCCTGAAGCAGTGGTCTCTAAGTAAAGGTTGTCACCGATGGACTCAAGACCTGTTGGGTTAATGAAATCTGTTACGGTGATCTGACCTAAATCCTGTGAAGCTGTATCATTGGCTAATACAACAGATACCTGACCGTCACGACCTACTGTCAAAGAAGTGGCGTTATCTGGGACCTGGATCTGAGGTAATAAAGGATACCCCTCGCCTGAGGTTACGATAGTACCTTCTTCATTCTTGGTGAACTGACCGTTTCTTGTGTAAGCAGTGGTACCATCTGGTAACTCAATTTCGAAGAAACCACGACCCTGAATCATTAAATCAAATGAGTTGTCAGTAGTTTCAACATCACCTTGAGAGAACTGTCTTTGAGTTGCAACTACCTTGGCACCTGAACCTATCATTAAACCTTCAGGTAAATAGCTATCAGCTGATGATCTGCCACCAGGCTGATTGATCTTTTGATATAAAAGATCTTCAAATACAGCTCTACCACGCTTAAAACCAACTGTTGAGGCGTTGGCAAGGTTATTTGATGTTACAGAGATATTGGTCTGCTGCGCATCAAGACCTGTTTTACTAATCCATAGTGCTGGGATCATGTTCTACTCCTTGCTAATCGTAGCTCAATAAAGTGTTTTGACGTTCATCCATCTGACTTGCTGACTCCATCATTTTTACCTGAGTCTCATACTGTCTCTGGATCCTGATAAGGCTTGTCAATTCTTCGACTGGGTTAACATTTGATGATTCAAGCATACCGCTTCTAACCTGTACGCTCTGATCTTCAGTCATTGCAGTGCCGTCAATGTTACGGAATAAACCGTCATAACCTTTTTCAATATTTTTATAATCATCAGGTTTTACAAGTTTGATACGACCAAACTCTTCAATTACATTTGAATCAGCGCCCTGAGGTCTACCTGAGATAGTACCGTCGTTGCTGATTTGAATATCAGATAACATTGCAGGTAATACCATAGGATCACCTGAATCAGATAAAACCTGAAGTCCATTGGTAGTTCTTAAATTGCCGTTAACGTCTATTTCAAAACTACCGAATCTTGTGTAAGCTTCGTTACCTTCTTTGTCATTGACTGCAATAAAACCATCGCCATTTAAAGCAACATCTAATGGTCTATCAGTTGTCTCAATAGCACCACCATCCATGTTGTAGCCAGGTCTTTCTGTCATAGCAAAAGCTCTGGTTGGATAAGCATCGGCAAAAACAGACATAGCACGTGAATTTTCAAAGTCTGCCTTAAAACCAGTGGTGCTTGCATTAGCCAAGTTATTGCTGCGTACAGCTAAGCTATGGAAATTCTCCTTAGCACCTGACATTGCAATCCACAATAAATTATCCATTTAAAACCTCCGGAAAATGACTTTTCCTCTTACTGATGTTTTAAATGCAATAGCCGTGCCATATTCTATAAATAAGCATTCTATAGCGCTTTGAAAATTTGAAGTGATTAATACAAGATTAATAGGGGGTTTAAATTGTCAGGAAAATGACTGTGTTACTGAACAAAACTACTTGAACGAATGTTATGAGGATTCTTTTTTTGAGTCGTCTGCAAATTGCGCAATCTTGAAGCTTGTTTACGCTAGTTGTTTGAATTGCTATTGTGTTTTGGCATTTGAGATAAAACATAAAGAGATCCTAAAAAGTACACGTTTTAAGATCTCTTTTAACTTTGAAATGAGGTTAACTCTTATAGAGCAATCTGCTCTACCTTGTCTAAAGATATCTCGCCGTAACCTAATAAGTTTAACTTGGTGTCTGAAGTAGTCTTGCCTAATACAACTGAACCTACAGTTGCATATGTCTTTACAGGTAAGTTTACGTTCTGACCGTCCTGTGAAGCTGTAACGTTAATTGTATATTTACCTGAATCATACTTTGCACCAGTTTTCTGATCCTGTATACCATCCCAGCTAAAGTCAATTTTGCCATCTAAGGCAGCTCCTGCCTCGAAGGTTGAAACAACATTGCCGTTGCTATCAGTAATGCTGATCTTAACGTTTGAAGCACCATCACCGGCATCAATCTGAGCGGTAATAGGATTAGAGCCGTCAAAGAAAGCAGTTTTAGTATCAACTAATACACTTCGACCTACCAAGCTTGAAGCTGATAAAGCAGAGCTTGATGAAATTGCATTAACTACATTATCAACGTTATTAGAAATTGTTGATAAGTTCTCAACAACTGATAACTGAGACATGGTAGTAACCATCTGGTTGTTATCAACTGGAGAGCTAGGATCTTGGTTCTGTAACTGAGTTGTTAATAACTTTAAGAAATCCGCCTGATCTAGAGAGTTATTTTTCTTGGATGTAGCCTCTGCTGCATCAGATGCAATACGGGAGGAAGTTTTACCAATTGTACTGTAATCGAAACTCATCTTGTGTTCCCCCATTGAAACCTTTAGGTGGCAAGCTTTGCCACTTTTACTTTGAATGCTGTATATGTATCAAGATATGTGCCAATAATTTATAAAACACTTTACACAATTTTAGTTTATTGATTTTAAAGATTTTTATAAAGATATTTAGCAATCATTAATGGAAAATTAATCTTAATTATCAAGATTAATCCTTTTGACTAATTGCAATACGGCAAATTTGAACTTTGATAAATAATAGCGTTGCCACATTTGTTATTACCTAAGAAAAGTTATGTTGTGGTCAGAGCTTGGTTAATTTGTCATCAGATCTGAGCTCTTTCAATAATACACTGATGAGTTTTAGTGTCTTTTGAGTAGTTAATACCTACTAATAAGACTTCACCTTTATAGTCTTTAAAGAACTGTAAGTAATTCTTCTCTTTAATCTGAGTGATAGCAGTCTGTGCTGACTTATCGAACTTTAACTCAATTAAAAGAGCTGGCTTGTTTACACCTGGCTTTGGCAGATAAACTAAATCAGCATAGCCTTTTCCGGTAGGTAATTCTCTTACAACGTTATAGGTGTTTGTTGTACTCAAAAATAGAGAAATGGCAATTACATTAGCTAATGAGTTCTCATTATTGTAAGTTAGAATTGATGTATGGTCTTGATGAGCTTCATCAAAGATTTTAGCAACAGCTTCAGAGTTTAATGACCAGATATCATTTAACAGCACATCTGTATTTTTGATTAGGTCATATACACCTGCATATCTATTGTTGTTCTTTACACAGGTCTTAAACTCTAACTTAATCTCTTCATTTGGAATGTGGACTATAACGCCTAAATTTGTAGAACCTTTAATTGCTAAATATCCTAAATGAATAAGTAAGGTTAAGACATCATCCTTTGAATGGAAAGTTACCATATCATTACTGAATGTTGATACATCAACTATGACATCTTCACCTGCAATTAACTTTACAATGTCATCTCTTAAGCCTTCCATATTCATGTCAATATATTCCTGAAGGCTTTCAAAGGTTTCTGTTTTGGTCCAGTAACTTATATACTTTTTATAAGTTGCTGCATTTACTACTGAATTAGGATTGTAGATATGAGGTACATCTTTAAATGAATATCCGTCATACCATTGCTGCATTTGATTAAAGGCTACATCATGCTGTTTACAGATGTCCTTGACTTCATTTTCAGTAAAACCGATGTATTGTCCTAAGTTTAGAGGCTCTGTCATAGAGTATTCTGTAAACATGTTCAATGCACTATGAGAACCGTACTTTTTGACAGGCAAAATACCTGTCATATAGGCTAATCCAACATATGGCTTATCTTTAAAGATTGCTTTTAACCATTCTAAATATTGTTTTAGACTATCAGGATCTTCTTTTTTCTCTCGCATGATGCAATCCCATTCGTCGATTACAAAAACAAATGGAACTTTAGAATAGTTATATACTTCCTGAAGCGTTAAATCTAAAAACTCAGGTGAAGAAATTGCACAATTTGGATACTCTTCTTTTAACTCCCTAACAATTGATTTTGTGAGAATGTCTGTCATAGATTTAACATTATGAGAGGCTCTTGAAAATTCATCAGAAATATTGATGGAGATTACATCATACTGATTTAAATGTTTCTTGTAGTCATCAAATGAAGCTATTTCTAGATCATCAAACAATGGAGAGCAATCTTGGCCTTTTGCATAGTAAGAACAAATCATTTGAGCCGTTACAGATTTTCCAAAGCGACGGGGTCTGCTTAGACAAAAATATTTATTCTTTGTCTTTATACTTCTATTTAGGATCTCGATTAAAGGAGACTTGTCAACATATATAATAGAGTTTAATGATTCTTGAAAAGACTCATTCCCCACATTTAAATACAGTGCCATTTTTATCTCCCCTATACGATGCTAGTAACTTTCCTCGTTCTCTATTATAAATGGATGGTTGTCTTTTTCACAGCAACTAAAATGCATACAACACCGTATCAAAAATTGGATGATGATGTTGTCTTAGCTTAAATCTGTATTGAGGCACAATGCTCTTTAAATACAAAGGTATAGTGAATAGATCCATTGGCTTATGGTAAAGGCATATTGCTAGTTTTGGCTTTAGCGTCTTTATAAGGTTTTCAGCACCTTTTAAGCAATCTAACTCAGCACCTTCTATATCCATTTTTATAAGAGTAGGTTGTCTATCTATGTACTCGTCAAGCTTTATCTGTAATGTAAGTTCGTGCTGTACGTTATCCGAGCTTACTTTACTATCTGCTAATGAAGCTCCTGCCCCACCGTCATCAGAAAAATTAACATAAGAATGGGTTAAACCTGTTGCTGCTTTTACACATTCTATATTTTTCAACTTTAGCTTATCGACGTTATTGAGTAGGATCTTGTAATTCTTAGTATCAGGTTCAAATGCTAATACAGATTTATACTTACCTTTTACAGCATCAATAAAAGAGCTAATGCTATCGCCTGTAAAGGCCCCACAGTCAACGAATACCTCATCTGTACTTAACTTAGAATCAAAAAAGTCAAAATATTCATATGGAGACTGCTCTATAGGAATATTCTTTAAGCAGGAAAAATGACCTGTTGTAAAAAAATCTATCCTGTTTTTTAAGACTGTTTTAGAGAGCTCATCATCAAACAAATCCAAAACTTCTTTTGTCTCAAAATTGATTTTGTCAGTACTGCTATCAGCTGAAAAATAATCAAAGAACTTTAGGAAATTGCACACATAAGAATCTTGATGGACAACCTCTCTTAGGTAGATAGTTGCGTAGATAAAGGCTTGGTATTCACAAGAATCAGGATCTGAGTTGTAATAAAAAGTCTGTATTGAATTTAGGATGGGATCATCTTTAATGAATTTAAGGATTTGACTCCTATATGAAGAGGCTACTACATATATTGCTTTAGGATACTGTTTGTAAGCCTCATGAGGTGAACAAACTTTTACTTCAGATAACACCTTATCAGAGTTATCTTTTGTATAGCTATCGCAAAAACATTTAAGAGCATCTAAAGCATCAAAATCTTCTAAAAAGCGTTTAAAGGCAAGACCAGAACTACCAGTTCCCCAAATAACTACACCATTTTGTTTAAATTTAGTGATTGTCGATTCTAGGTTACTTGAGATCTCTTTTCTTAACTGTTCTAATGCCTTATTCATACTCCGAAACTCCTTACATTAGGTATTCTGTTGATAGCTTATGCTTTTGCTGCGCTTTGTTTTTCCAGATCTTGGTACAAAACTTTTCCTGAACTATTTTTAGGAATATTTTCAACTATTTTAACTGTAAAAGCTGATGGATGAAGATGCGTCAAATTAGCTAAAAATGAGGTTGCTTGATCTTTTAAGCTACCATCTTTTAGATAAATACAAATTTTAAAATCGTTACCCGTGCAGGCAAGCTCTGTAAGATTAAATTTTTCTTTTAATAAATTCTCACATTCATCAAGATTTACTCTGTTACCAAAGATTTTTACAAACCTTTTCTTACGCCCTGTGATAAAGAAATAACCTTCATCATCAAACTTTGCAAGATCACCAGTTTTTAAAAATCCGTTATTTTCGTCACCTAAACTTAAGTCTTCACCTGAATTTGCATAGCCTAAAGATACATTATCACCTTTATAGCAAAGCTCTCCTTCTGCATTAGGTTGTAAGACAACTTTGCCATTATCATCTTGCAAACAGAATTGCCCATTTGGGATAGCAATTCCAATTGAACCGATTTTATTTAAGGACATCTCTGCTGGAAGATACGCCATTCTTGAGGTAGCTTCTGTCTGACCATACATAACTACAAATTCTTTTGAGGACTGATTGCAGTATTCTGTGAATAGTTTTTGTAGTTTTTCTTCAAGATGACCGCCTGCTTGAGTCATCTGTCTTAATGAAGGATGTTCTTTTCTAGTAAATCTTAAGCGATTTAACATTTCATAGGTGTATGGAATTCCAGAAAATGAGGTTACTCCACAAGTATCAAATAGACTCCAAAATTCTTTTTGCATCAGACTTGAGTTTGTAAGTACTAGTGATGCCCCTGCTTCTAGGTGGGTATTGATAACACTCAAGCCATAGGTGTAATTCATAGGAAGAGAGGTAATAGCCACATCTTTCTGGGTGATTTTTAAATATTCGATAATAGATGCAGCGTTAGAACTTAAGTTCTTATAACTAAGCCTTACAAATTTAGGAGAACCTGTTGAACCTGAGGTAGAGAGAAGCAGAGCCAAATCGTCATGCAACTTATAGGCATTTGTATATTGAGTTTTTACTACTTTATAAGGACAAACATCCCCACCAAAAGAGTAGATGGTTTTACCTAGATCATCATGGCAACTGTCTTTACAGATAACATAATCAGGCTTATATGCTTCTACGATGTTATACAATAGATTTTTATCGATTTTTGCATCTAATAGGATAGGTACTACTCTGTTTTGAATACAACTTACATAGGCTGCTAAAGCACCAAGTTCGTTTTCACATAAGATCACAACAAGACATCTTTTTTGAATCTGACTGTAGATATCTTTACAGATACAAGCTAAAGCTGAATATGAAACTGTTTTCTCAGACTCTAATATGAGAGCTGTTTTATTTTTATATTTCTCAAGATTAAACATTCTCTCATCCTGTTTAATTAACTCAATTTTGCTTGTTTGTCAGTTTGCTATTTTGATTAACAGAAGATTCAAACTAAACACACTTCAACATCACGATCTTATTGTTTAGTTGAAGATCTTATCCATAGCATCTTTTATAGCCAAAGACCAAGTTTTAACATCGTGCTCACCGTCAACATCTTTGTACAATGCTTTAAGTTCATGCTTCATTGCAAGATCATAGATGTGTTTAGTTTGTTCTTTGGTTAAATAATCAAAAGATCCCGTGTAAAACATAAAATCTGAATTTTCTTTAAAAGGAAAAGTTCTTATTTCATTTTCAATTTTATTAGGACTTTGGCTGTCATCTGGTAAAAAGATCTTTTCCATATAAGGGTGAATAATTTTTGATAAAGCAAAAGTCACTCTTTGATTTTTTAATCTATCATCATATGGCAAGGTATGATCATAATAACCACTAACAGCAATTAGACTTGAGAAGAAATCTGGCTTTCTTAATATCCAAGATAAAGCACCATATGCCCCCATTGATACACCTAACACTAGGTTATCATCTCTGTTTTCAGAGATAGGCAACATATGCTTTAACATTGGATAAAGTTCCAAATCTAAAAAATCACCATACTTTCCTGCATTTGAATTTACAAAAAATGTATTAGGCAATGAAGGAGCTACTACAATTAGTTTTAAAGATTCTACATAATCTAACATGGATAATCTTTCAAAGAAGATATCCCCTGATGACATGGCACAGTGTAGCGCCCATACAGTTTTGAACTTTTTACCTATGTTTAGAATAGAGCATGGAAGAGCTACTTTGACTTCAACTGTTTCATGAAGAATTAACGAGTCAATTTTTAATGTCATTCTTATCATATGTAGCTCTATTGTGATTTATTGGATATTGAATGAAGGCTAGGCAAATGCTCTTTGTTCGTTCAGCAACGCTGAAATATAAGGCTCTAAATATTTAATATGGAGCTGTTGCTACATTACTTTAGTAAGCCACCATCAACTCTTAAAACTTGCCCTGTAATAAAACGAGACATATCTGATGATAGAAAAGCTACAGCATCTGCTATTTCAGAAGGTTCTGCTTTTCTTTTCATGATATTTCTTGATACAGCATCAGCCTCATCTTCTGCTGACATAGAATTTCCCATATCAGTTGATGTAAGACCTGGAGCTACAGCATTAACTCTAATTCCAAAGTTACCTAACTCTATTGCCATTCTGCGCATTGCACCTACAATGGCAGCTTTACTTGCGCTGTATTCAATATTGGCACCACCGTCGAAGGCTGCAGATGAAGAAATAAAAACAATGCTTCCTTTTTGATTTCTCATCATTGAACGTGAGATTAGCTGTGTTACAAGAATTGATGAAAACAGATTTACTTCAAAAGTATCTTTGATTGTCGCAAGCTTAGTCATAGTAAACATATTCTGTGGGTAAGCTACACCAACATTATTTACTAAGATATCAATTTTGACTTTCTTTGAAATGATTTGTTTTACAGCAGTTTTAATCTCATCTTCAGATGAAAAATCTGCGTAAAACAATTCTATTTTTACAGAATACTCTTTTTGAAGATTTTCACAGTACTCTGTAAAAACAGGATCTTCTTTACGATTTATAACAAAACAATTGCATCCGTATTCGCAGAACTTTTCTAAGATTGCCTTTCCGATACCACGGTGAGCACCGGTAATAACAGCTGTTTTATCTTTTAGAAGATCCATTTAATGATACCTTTTAAGTTAAGACTACCCAAACTAAATCTCGATATCGTATTTCTTTAAGATCTCGATGCCTTTAGCAAATGAACTTAAATCAACAATATCATCAGTATCCATCATGATATCAAAAGCATCTTCAATTGCAGCTACCAGAGACATATGACCTACTGAATCCCATGATTCAACGCCTTGGTATTCTAAATTTTCAACTTTATCTGCTGGAACTTCTAATGCTTCTACAAAGCAGTTTATATATTTTTCTTTATTAGTCATTTTTAGTTAATCCTATTTATATATTTTATCTATTAACGGCAGATAAAATAGATGCTAAAGTTATGGGCTACAATATAACACAGAGTAAATTTAACGTAGATACTTTCTGCTTAAAGCAGATATCTCATAAATGGTGTTTTTCTTTGCGCAAAATCATTTACAAAGAGACTATCCTTTGTGCTTTGCTTTTAATCTAGACCACCTTATTGTTTGAAAATGTAATCACATCGACATTTCTGGACATTGCATCAATCATGTCATAACCATCCCAGAAAAACTCAAGATCCATGGTATGCCCCAATGGCACAATTCTGTCTACACCACGAACGCCGTTTTGTAGTACCAATGCTTGAATTGCATTAGGATCAACTCCTAAATAAGAAATTGTCTGGCACTGTTTTTTTAGAATTGGAACAAGATCTTTTAAATCATTGGTTACGTATTCAAAGAAATAGCCTCCACTCATCTTGTAGTCTAAAACATCATCTGAAAGTTCTTTTAAAGAAACTCGCATAACAACGTTATCAGAATCTACTTTATTGACATTTTTATGGGTTAAGGCTAATTCACATAAAGCATTTAACTTGTCGACAGCAAGAATAGCCGACATGCTGTATTTTTCATCAACTAGAGACTTTAAGGATTTAAAAAAGATATCTTGAGCATCTTTTACCTTACTACCGGTCCATACAATAAGACGAGGAGAGCTGCAGGCATTTTGATCTGTAAAATAGGTATCAATGTAAAACAGTGATGCTACTTTTTTAGGATCCTGCTTTAGATATTCATCAGAGCTGATGATTGATAGTGAGTATCTATCAGGGAAAGTCATTTCTATAGAGCGAGGAGGAAGAGAAGATTTTCTTAACTCTTCAACAGTTCTATTGCCACCCCAGACAATTCTTAAATCACATATTGATGATAGATAATCATTAACTAAAAGATCATGCTCGTATCTTACAATCACGATATATTTTTTTAGAAATGCATATTCATCTTCTAAAAGAACTTTATTGATTGCGTTACAGATTAAAGTTACCTGTTCAAAGTCTTTTGAAGATACTCTGACAATACTGATGTTTCCTGCTAATAAGGATGAGGTTAAAGATACAGCAAAATTTACAGGTACATTTGATGGCGCTATATGCAAAGCAACACCACGACCTAATTTTGATTTGTTCTCATAGCGAGTCTTTTCTTTTAATATAGATGCCTTTCTTACCCAGAATGCCCATGACACCACATCAGAATATTGTTTTACATCGCGCTCTGAAAGAAGTTCATGAGAAACTCTATCTAAGAAAGAGACTACTCTTTTGTCAAACAGTTGCATCGCAGGCATGTTTTGAGAGTTTTCAATATATTCAGCACTACCTACCAGAAAATTTACATTATTTAATACATCAGAATTTTGCTGCATAGGTATCACTACAACCTCTTAACTCTGCCTGTTTAATACGACCTGTCAGTTTGAAATATTTGCCTTTTCTACCACAAGGACAATCATCTTCACCTAAGATAATGCCTTCATCTTCAGTTAATAAAGAGTGACCTGGATATGAATGCGGTAGCACTGATACTACTTGAATAATGCCTTTTTCACCAATATCACATACAGAAAAATCATTTGCTCTACGAGGAATTACATCTGAATAGATACTTGCATGTAAGTGTCCACATTCACATTGAGCGTAGATACAACCAGTCTGCTCAACCATTCCGTAGTGATCTACAAAATGACCGATACCAAATTGCTCATTTAAAGCTTCTCTAAAATCGTCATTTGAAATATTTAGTGACACCAGTTTCTTCCAGCCACCGCCTGTTACTAAATATGCGTTTGGAAGATTGAGCTTAACATTTAATGCTTTTAGTTTAGTATACAGATGTTGCCAAACCATGAAAGTAAAACCAAAGATCAGCATGTTCTCTTCTTTGTGTTTTTCAATAAATTCCTCAACTAGTGGTAAATTAAGCTCCATATTCTCATTTAAAGCATAGATACAGTCTCTGCCAAACATTCTTAAACCTAGTATGGCAGCACCTCTTGCTGAGAACATGTTTCTGTCTTTGACGACATTAGGAGAATCAATGATTAACATTGGCAATCTCTTGTTGCCAATGAAGTTTGACATGATCTTAATTAGAGCTTTTTGCTGGTTACTTGCTGTTTCCTTATCAACAAAGATCTTTGAAACAGCCTGACCTGATGTACCTGATGACGTCATAGTCTTAAATACCTCTGCACGAGGTATGGATAAAAGCTCATGATTTTTAAAGAGTCTTACCGGTATAAAAGGTAAGTCATAATATGACGATACTTTACTCTTGTCATAACCTAGAGCTTCAACAATCTTTTTATACTCAAGGCATTTATCTATATGATGCTCTGTAAGTTCTAAAAGCTCTTTAGTTAAAAGCTTTTCCTTTTCGCTTTTACAAAGTTCAAAAGGAGTTCTTGAGAAAAAGTCATCTATCATAAAACTGTACTCTACCTTTTCACGTGCTTTACAAAAACGTGATTTACTTTTGTAGGGAAAAACTCATTTTGGATTAGGGCGCGAATTTGAATCATATTGTTTGTTGATACGCCTAATACAAGTTTGCGACCACCACGTTTTTTAACTTCTGCTGGAGTCTGTACATTTGTACCTAAACCACCTTTACGCCACTTCATAAAGGTTCCACCCAATGCAGAGGTGTAAACTCCATCACCAATTTCTCTGATGGTAAAGAAGCCTGTCATCTCACCTTTGATTTGGCCTTTTAAGAAAATAGCTCCACGTCTCTTTTCGTCATTTAACCAATTGTGAAATCTTTTGATTGATGCCTCTTTTGAAAAGTAAGGATCATTACTAATTCTGTCAAAAGAGAATGAGCCTGCGTCAATTTCTTTGAACAAAAGCTCAAAATCCTTATCTTCCATCTCAGATACTTCAACGGCATCATATAATCTTTGTTGAAGAGGTGTTCTTTTGATCTCATGAAGATCATGTTCGAAGAACATCATATCCTCAACAAAGCAATATGAAAGTTCTGATACCATCCATGTAAGATCAGTTCTTGATGAAGGCACTTTTAAAGCTATATAGTCATACTCTTTATCAAGTGCTTTTAACTTCTCATAATCGTCGTTTTTGTCATCATCAAGCTCAAGTTCCACTTCAGCACATTTGATTCCAAAGTTTCTTTCATCCCAGATTGCATTTACTACTTTCATATGATTGCCCCCAAAAGAAATCTTTTCACTTCGAATAGCTATTCTTCAGAGTTAATTTTTTCTATTATGCTAATTGCTCTCTTTTTTGCGGTTATAACTCTTTCGTCATTTTCAAAATCATAGTAATCAAAAGAGTTAAGCAAAGAAAAATAATCAGTAGAATCACCTAGATTATTGGGGATACCATGTTTTTCTAAATAGTCTTCAAATGCTTTATAGCTCTGTTTATATTTAGAATTAAATTCAGAAAAATCTAAGCTTTTATAAAGCTCATACAGGTCATCTTTTTCTTCATTAAAGTCGGTGTTAAAAATATTAGGAATTGAGTAAAAGTCACATACTTCTCTTACTCTTGTATCAATAGGAACTATAAAACAAGGGATATTGTATTGAAGACCGACGATGTTTCCGTGAAGTTTTCTTCCGTAGAAAAAATTAACTTCTTCTTTTTGGATTTTTTTTATCCACATAGCGTAATTTTTGTCGCCAATCAGTCTGTCCTGAAGATATAACTTTCTAACAATAGGTCTTATTTTTCTAAGGCGATCTTCTGTTAATTTCCATGGTTCATACATAAAATCAAGATAATAGTCTTGATCAACATACTTTGATTTTGGATACTCTTCATAAAATCTTGAAGGTATATTTTGAGCGGCATTGGCATTAAAACATGGATTAAAAGAATCTTTGTCAACTCTTTTTGTGGAAATTACTGCATTTTCTCCTCTCATAAAAAGAGAAGGACAGCCACTTACGAATAAATTCTTAAAACCTAACTTTTCCAAATAGTACTGAGTAAAAGAGCCTCTTAAAGTAAGATCTCCTCCGCTATTCAAAATCAAGCTAACAAATTTTTTAACAGCAATGTTTAACCTTTCTGAAAAATTAACCTCATAATTAACTTCTAAAGTGTTCAAACAGACTCCAAACACATAAATTGGGACTTTAAATCTTGAATATAATTCAGTTACATCAGTTAGCCAATCATAGTAAGATTCTCGAAAAAGATCTGAATGCATTGTTATTACAATGTCAAAATTATCTTTTACATAATCCGCATTTTTATATAAATGAATTCTTACTTCATGTTCAGATAAATATTGAACATTTTGCTTATAGAAAAATGAAGCGCCAGCTGTAAAATAAACAAAGTCACCAGAGTTAATAATATCTCCCTGTACTGGGTGTACAACTGATTCTTGGGTTACAAACAGAATTCTCTTGTTTTTATTCATACGTGCGCTTTACTCTGTTGACAAGTTTGATACTTTATTTTTGATTTGCTCTGGAACGAAGGTAAAGATCGATAAAAGATTAATTCCTTCATTTTTACATCTGTTTACAAAGTGTGAGAAGGATGATTCGTACTTATAAAATTCTGTTTCTGATATATTTACATCCATAGATAAGTGAACTTTATTGACACCTGTCTTTAAACACATATTTATCATGTTGTCCACATCATCAATATTTCCCTTTTCAAGGATAAACTTTACTTCAACATTTCCACTTGTTTCTTCAACATATTTTTTTATATTAAACCAAGTTGTTTCAAAGTAATCTTTGCCTTTAATCTTTTTATAAACTTCTCTAGATCCAGCATCTGGAGATAAAATAATTCTAAATAAGCCTTTATTAACGCCATCAACAAATGTTTTGGGAACCTTAGCTCCATTAGTGTAGATTTCAACAGGGATTGAATTTTCAATGCAATAGTCAGCTAACTTAATATCATCCTTGATAATTGATGGTTCACCGTTTGCTAGACGCAGAGCTTTAAATTCAGAAAGAAAACCTTTTGACTTTAAAAGACCAAGAAAATTAATAACCTTACTAATGTCAGTGTCTTTTATATCTTCATTATCTCTAATGAAAAAACAATGCTCACATCTTAGGTTGCAATATTTAGACCCACAAAGAGAAATATAACGAATTGGTTCTAGAAATTTGTAAACTTTATCTACGTTTTTTACTCTTAGGTGGTAGCATCCTTTACAAAACTCCGGCACATCACCGACGTACATTCGTTCCAGCAAATCATTTTGATGAGCAACAATCTTTTTATAGAGTTGCTCTACATTTTCGTTATCAATATTAGCAATAGAAGCAATTTGCAAGTCTTTATAATCTAAGTGCCCCCTGCACAACATGCACGAATTGATTTCATTATTAAGTGAAATATAAAAACAGGAATGAAGTTCTGGACAGTCATAAGATAACTTCTTACTTTCATCAAAATGTCGAAAATTCTGCATAAATTCCTTCTTTAGTTACTTATGTCTAACAATTAACAAGAAGCATATAAAACAAGCTCTGAAAAAGCTCTTTTATGCTGCCTCAACTTAAATTTATACTCAGGAACTATTTTATGAAGATAAGTAGGGATTTCGAATAAATCAAAAGGTTTATGATACAGACAGATAGCTAAATTGGGTCTAAACAACTTAATTAAGTCTTCAGCTCCTTTAAGAGCATCTAATTCTGCACCTTCTATATCCATCTTTATAAAAGAAGGTTTCTCTTTAATAAAATCAGATAAAGAAAAAACATCAACAAGATCAGAAGAATTGTCTTTATCAACAATGTGAGATCCCATATTTCCATTTTGAGAAAAGCTTATTTTTCCTGAACATGCTCCAACAGCAGCTTTGAATAGCTCTATGTTTTTCAAATTGGAAGATTTCACAACTTCTGACAACTGCTTAAAGTTATTTTCATCAGGCTCGAATGCTAATATTTTTCCATTTTGTTGTCCAAAATATTTTATATAATCAAAAATTGTATCCCCATTAAAAGCGCCAACATCAATATAAGCGCCTTGATTTAAATTCGAACTTTCATAGTAGTTTTTTGAAAAATATTGAGGGAATGTCAATGGAATTGAATTATTGTAATTAAGATCTCCTGTTATCAATGTCATTAGCCTTTTATTAATAATTTCAATAGACATTTCATCATTAGAAAACAATTTTACAAGGGAATGATAATCTGATTGAAATGAGCCTTTGTTTACAAAATCTCTATACAAAAGAAACCAGTTATATGTTACCCCCACCAATTGATCGAATTTAGGATAATCACCAAAATAAACCAATTGTTTTTCAATGTATTGAGTATTAATATCATGAAAATATTCTATCGATATGTTTTCTTTTTTTATCAGCTCAATTATGTCTTGATAATAATCTGTTGATATAAAATACACTGCATCTTGAAAAAGCTCAAAGTAAAATCTAAAACCGTGTACTTGAATTTGTTTGCCATTTAGCACTATTGACTTGTTTTCAGACTCATCAAAAAAACTGTCACAAAAGCCGACAACATTAAAAGAATTATCAATCAACAGAGATGCAACAGCTCTACCATATAGGCCTGTTCCCCATATCACAATTTTTCTAGATTTAAATTGTGAGTATAAATCTAGTAAAAACTGATTCACATTGTTTTTATATATATCAACTATTTTTTTATCTACATATTCAGGGAAACCATACATCATTTTGCAAAATAATCTCTTCTCTATACTTAATCATAAGCGATACATTCAATCATTAAAATTATAATTTACCCACCTTGAAACATACATGTCTTTGAAAGCAATTCTGGCTTAAAGTCATAATCACAATAGAATGTGCATTCTCCAACGATTTCTTCATTTGAAGCCGACCTATTAAAAACAATTTGATAAGCTCTATCAATAAAATTGCTATTTTCGTCGTCTACCACCTTCGAACCAAAAATTCTCTTAAGAATTTTTAACATATCCGAATCTGAAAGAATCTCTACCAAAGGAGACGAATTCTTTCCATTAACAAAGTCATCAAATAAAACCAAATCTTTATATTTTAAGCCGATCATAATGGGGAGTAACACATAATAAACAAACTGATACGCTTTCTGTCTACAAATTTCTTCTTCTTTTTTAATTTTTATATGTATTGCGTCATCTTCTAAAAAATGCACAACTTTGGTGTACTTGTAAATTTCTCTGAGTTCAAAGTTATAGTTCTTTGTTACAAAATAAATTGTGGCATTTAGTATTTTTTCATTCTCATCTTCGCCACAGTCTTTCCTAATAAAATTCTTTACATCAGCCTTTGGCAAGGTTAAACGAATATCAAAAAAGCGATCTAAATACTTGATCGAATCAAAACTGTCTCCATATACTGAGTTCACAGCATTTTTCAGTTGTGTCAAATTAACAGAAAAAACAAACAGGACTTTTTCGCTTGAATAATAATGTTTAATTTCTTCTAGTAATTTAACAGCATACAGAGGATTACACCTGTCAAGTTCATCTATAAAAATAACGAGCTTTTCGCAACTCAACTCTTCAACAACTTTACTAAGCAATTCTTTCATTAATATTTGAGTGTTTTTTATATTTTGTACAGAAGATAAAAGGTCGTTATATTTATTTTCCGGTAATTTTGAGAGTACTTGAGAAATAGTGTCTCGGATTGTATAAAAAGAAGATATAACGGAAACTTTCTCTAGTATTGGTCTTAAAACATCTGGCAAACAAGAGATTATATCTTTAACACCAACAGTGTTTGGATGACAATTCTTGTCCTCACATAGAGAATTTAAAATAGAAAGTGTTGGATATTGGTCAGAGTCATGTAGCCAAGCATCATAATAAAAAGAACAAAGTTTGCAATCAGGCAATTCAGTTAGTTGTTTTTTTAAATTTCTAGCTTGTTCATCTGTACTATTTTTCAATAATTTTTCTATTTTTTCTGATAGCCTACTTTTTGATTTTTCATTCATCAAAAGAATTGCACTTTTTACAAAAAATGTTTTGCCACTGCCCCAATTCCCGTCTAAAGCAACTGTCTTTACTCCTATATTTGCATCTGAATTTAACATATTGTAAAACTCAAATAGGTATTTATTTCTTTCAACACTATCAGTTAAAATTGCTCTATCTAAGTTATCATCAGTAGGTAAAACTTCAAATTCCATAAAAAAGCACCTTTTTGAAATCTGTTATAACCGAGTTAGTCTTCAAAAGTCATAAAAAGATAAGTAGATGTTAACATTAGATAATTACCGATTTAGAGGTAACACTAGCTATACTCATTGTTGATTTAGTTCTGTTAATCAAATCTAAAGCAATCTCTCTTAACTCTTCATTAAACTTATCCCAGTCTTCAACACCATGAACAGTTGGAAGTTTAGGATCAGCATAACTTTCGTTATATTTATCAGAGAAAGCATCAAAACCTGCTATAGCCACATTTTTTACATGTAACTTATTCAATAGTCTTAGCATACAGATAACTGGATTATCAAAATGAGACCAACCTCTTTTTATTGCTCTTTCATATCTGATGATGTACTCATTTTCTAAAGATTTTGTCTTTACATTAGATAAGAGAATTTTTTTGGTTGAGTTAAAAATGTCTTTATATGACTCTTTAGCATAGTCATATCTTACTTTACTCATTAAAAAGACATAGTCATATGAGTATTGCTTTAAGATTGCATTTACACCTATCACAACAGGATGATGTTCTTTTATGTATGACTTTACTTTATCTAGCTCATCAACTGACGATTTACCTGGTGCTACTAAAAGAACTTCTTTGTCTTTTAAGAGGTTGGTTAATGTCTCTAAAGTACTTTCATCATCAACTTCATTGTTCTGATTCTCAACATACTTTTCTTCCAAAAGATCATAGTCATATTTAACTCTGTCTTCAGGATTTAATGAGGAGATCACAGAGCGGATCTCTTTAGCATTAGCTCTATGCTTCTTTAAAAGATAATCGATGTTATTGACATGAGAGCAGTACATACCTGCAATGTAAGTAGGAATTGAATAACCCCATGTGTATTTTTCCTGGAATGGAACCATATACATATCAATGGTATCCATGATGAGATCTAAATCATAATTGCCATAGTATCTTTTATTTAAGAAACTGGTAATTAACTCTGTTGTAGTGTTTCCTGCACCTCTGCCCATACCACATAGGCTTGAATCAACAATAATATCTCTGCCCTGCTCTGTCATTTTTCTTACAAATTCAATAGTAAGAGCAAAGGATAACTGCTGATTGTTGTGTGAATGGAAGCCTATCTTTACTGAAGGATGCAGATTATGGGAAAAGATAGAGAGTATTCTCTCAAGATCTTCAGGGAGCATCGCACCGAAGGTATCCACAATAGAGATACATTCAGGTCTTACTTCATTTACTCTTGAGATAAGATCTAGTAATTCATAATCGGTATAACCTAAGGTATTAGCTGCCTGACAAAAGATCCTGTACCCTTTTTCTCTGATCTTTTTAGCAACCTCTAGACCTTCCTTTGCTTTACCTCGAGGGAAAACTACACGTATGGCATCAATTGATTTACTGTTGTTTACGGGCAGATTATCTAAATTGTATCTGTCAAAATCAATCATTGCCACATAGGTAACATTAGGATCTTTATTTTCAATATAAGGAATTAAATCATCTGGTACATGGAAAAATGAGCTGTCGGCATTCTCATGTGGAGCATCTTTGAGCCAACCACATTCAATGATCTCAACTTTTGCGTTTTGCAGTCTTTTGATCATGCCTCTGATTGTATCTTTACCAAAGATAGAAGCATTGATATATGCTCCATCACGTAAAGTACAATCTAAAAGCTCAATTTTTTTATTGTCCATGATTTATCTCTTGCTCAATTCTTATAGAAATCTTTTCTTTAGTAATGCCTACTGTATCCCAAATATATTTTTGAGAGCCAGCCTTAGTAAAGGCATTAAAGCCTAAAAATACCTGTCTTGGGGTATTTGCCTTAGTTGCTTTATATTCAGCTACAGCTGAACCTAAACCACCTATGATGTTATGCTCTTCTACAGTCACGATTAACTTTGAAGAGCTAAAGATTTCATCTAGTGCAACTGTATCTAATGGTTTTATAGTATGAGCATCATATACAGATGCCTTAATACCTTTATCGGCCAATATTAAAGAAGCTTGAAGAGCTTCATTTACCATAAGTCCTGTAGCGATGATGGCAACATCATCTCCTTCTTTTAACTTTACAAATTTACCTAGCTTATAGTCATAGTCTTCAGTATAAACAGATGGACAGTTAATACCGCCTGATAATCTTAAATATACAGGAGTATCAAGTTTTGTCGCAGTTTCAAAACACTTTAAAGCCTCAAGACTGTCAGCAGGCGACAGCACTGTAAGATTTGGCAGAGCTCTCATAAAAGCTAAATCCTCTGTTGCCCAATGAGAAACTCCTGACTTTGCAGCCACGACTCCAGCAAAGGTTCCAATTATTTTTACATTAGCATTGGTATTAGAAACATTCTGTCTTATTTGCTCTAAACTTCTTACAGCAATAAATGATGAATAGGTTGTAGCAATGGACATATGACCTTCCATAGCATAACCTGCTGCAATAGTCATCATGTTTTGCTCAGCAATACCTGTCTGGATGAATTTATCAGGATACTTTCTTATAAATCTGTCTAAACCTGATAATAGTGAAAGATCAGCGGACAACACCTTTACATTAGGATTTTCCTTTACAAGATCTAAAAGTCCGTAATTAAAGATACTTCCCTTTTGTCCTAGCTTTTCCCAAGCTCTTAAATTTCCTGGAGAGACTTTCATAAAAGGAAAACTCCTCTAAGCATTTTCTATTTCAGATTTAGCACACTCATACTGTTCTAGAGTTAGAGCATGATGATGCCATTCTCGATGGTTCTCAATAAAGGACACCCCTTTACCTTTGATGGTATCGGCAATAATAATGTAAGGTTGTCCGTTACTATTTTTTCCATTAGATGGCTTTACTTTGTCAAAAGCCTGCAATAATTCATAAGTATCATGCCCATTACACTTTATGACGTTCCAATTAAATGCTTTTAACTTTTCATCTAATGGTTCTAATTTCATAACATCTTCAGTGTCACCGTCATAAGAAAGATGGTTTCTGTCAATTATCACCACCAGATTGTCTAATTTGTAGTGAGAGGCAAACATAAACGATTCCCACACAGAGCCTTCATTAAGTTCCCCATCGCCCATTAGCACAAAAACCTTTTGAGACAAATTCTCTTCACGCATAGAGAGAGCCATGCCAATACCAACCCCTATTGCCTGACCTAGAGAACCTCCAGAGTACTCAAGTCCCACCTCAAGATTTTTAGGATAACCTGTTAACCTACCACCATCTTTTTGGAATTCTATAAGTTCTTCTTTTTTAATAAAACCAGCTTCATACAGAGCAGGAAAATGAGCTAAAGTACAATGATTTTTACTAGGTAAGAATCTGTCACGCGCTTTATTCTGAGGATCATTTACGTTGTACTCTAATACAGCTCCATAAAGCACAGCTAAAATTTCGATACAAGAAAAGCTACCACCTAAATGAGCACCTTTTTCACCGGTTGCTTTTGCCATTTCAAGACCGTTTAGGCGCATTCTTTTTGACATAGCTTTTAAAGAAGAAGCTAACTCTTTAGATACTTTAAAATCTCTCATTAGCGACCTCCATCGACTCTTATAGTCTGTCCTGTAATAAATTTTGCTTTATCAGAGGCAAGATAAAGACAGATTGATACGACATCATCGACAGTTCCCATTTTTCGTAAAGAGGTTCTGTCGATTACTTTATTAAGCTCAGTTTCATTCTTGTAGTGTCCCATTGAAGTATCAATAAGACCAGGAGCTACAGCATTAACTCTTACTCCATAAAGGCCTACTTCTTTTGATAAACATTCTGTTGCAAAGATTAGTGATGATTTACTTGAGCCATAGGCTAGGTATCCTGGATTTACCTCAATACCACCTACTGATGCCATATTGATGATTGAGCCTGAGCCCTGCTTTATCATCTTTCGAGCCATAAGTTGCATAATGGTTACAGGCGCAAAGAAGTTTACCTCAAAAACTTCTTTTAACTTATCATAAGAGGTCATTACAAATGGTGCTCCATAAGCAATGCCTGCATTGTTTATAACTACATCAATTTGAAGAGTTGTTTTTATAATTTCTTTTAAAAGCTTTGTAAGTTTTTCGCTATCAGTAAGATCGATTTCATGAGTTGACACTGATACTTCATACTTATCCTGTAAAGACTTTATATAGTTTAAGTACGACTCATCTTTAGCATTACGGACAAGCGCAATTACCGTAGCACCTTCTTTTGAAAAAGCCTCTAATAAGGCTTTTCCAATACCTCGATTAGCTCCTGTAAGTAATACTGTCTTTTCTGAAAACTGTCCCATAAACTACCTTAAACTGGATTACCGTAACTTGTGTCCATTGGCTTTACAATCATTTCTTTAAAGAATAAGTCTCTATCTAAATATGGAGACTGATCCTCAATTGGTCTAAAGCCAAACTTACGCTTTCCGTACATAACAAGACCATTATGTAAGTCAAACTGTTCAGGATCACAAATAACTTCTAAGATACAAGGCTCATTATTTGAGAACATCTCGCTTACTTTGTCTTTAATTTCGCTGTAAGTTGAGATCTTTAAATACTTTATACCAAAAGCTACAGCTAACTTTTCAAATGAAGGTAAGGTAAGACCATTTGACTCATCGGTACCTATGGATTTTCCTCTAAAGTGAGCCTTTTGTCCGTGACGTACTCCTGAATAGCCATCATTGTTGATGATGACAATCTTGATATTAAAGTGATTTCTAACCACAGTTTGGAGTTCCTGCAGATTCATCATCACAGAACCATCGCCGTTGTAGGAAACTACAGGACCATCACTAAAAGTTGCTACACCACAAGAACCTGGTAGTGCATAGCCCATCTCTCCTTGAGATAAAGCTAAAACGAATCTGTCGCCTTCTTTTAATTTGGTAGCAGCAGGAGATGCTGCACCTGTAAGACCAGCATCAGAAATGTAGGTAACATTTTTAGGAGCCATTTCTGATAATAGAGTCATGAAGATCTTCATATCAAGAGGCTTGTCCTCATGTTGCTCCATTGGATATGCGAAGATCTCTTTCCAATGACGACACTTTTCATACCAGAAATCGTCAGTTATTTTTAGCCCTTTCTCTAACAGAGAGTCTATAAAATCTTTAGCATCAGCATGGATAAATCTATCAATATGAATGCCGTTTTTTAAATGCTCAATTCTGTCAACATCAACTACAGCTTTTACAGCTTCACGAGCAAAGTCCTGACGAGCAGAACCTGTAACCTCAATTGATAATCTTGAGCCAATGGCTAACACAAAATCTGAGTTTTGAACAATGAAGTTAGCATAACGGTTTGCACCAGCCACACCCCCGATTAAACCGAAATTACATTCATCGTCAAAAGGCAAGATGTCAGAGGCCAATCTTGAAAAGACCACGGGACACTTTATCTTGTGAGCTAATTCTTTTAATTGTGCTTTAGCGCCAGCACTTCTTACACCATTACCAATTAACAGAACTGGTCTTTTAGCTTTAGAAAAATTCTCTTTAATAAATAAAAGATCGTTCTCGCTGATTTCAGACTTTGTTTCAGCAGGAATATATCTTTGAAGATGCTCTTCATTGATAATTGTATTTTGGACATTCAATGGCAGATCGATCCAAACAGGACCTTTTCTGCCAGTAGTTGCTAAATGAATGGCTTTATCAAGGTGCCAAGCAATTTCTTCAGGTCTGTCTACTGTTACAGCATATTTAGTAATAGGCTTCATGATAGTTTCAATGTCAGCTTCCTGAATACCTACCTGACGCAAAGGCAGTCCTGATGCTTTTACAGTATCACTATAGTTTTGCTGACCTGAGATGATGATTAAAGGAATACTATCCTGATAAGCATGTAAGATACCTGTCATGGTATTGGTACCTGCACAACCTGTAGTTACAAGGCCAGCACCTAACTTTTCATTCATGGTTGCATAAGAAAGAGCTGCCATTGCCACAGCCTGCTCGTGATGCATGCTAATACCTTTGATGTTTTCGCTTCTTCTTAAAGCGTCAGTAAGGTAAACGCATTGTCCGCCAGGTACATAGAATAAATGTTCAATGCCATACTCTGCTAATCTTGACATTACATAGTCTGCTAATCGGATCATATTCAACCTTTCTTAATTGGACAGTCTTTTTTTTAGGAATCGTCCTTTTATTATATTCAAAAAAAATATATAAAAATAAAACAGATAGCTCTATTTTAGATCTTCGGCAATAATTTTATGCTGAGAAGATTTCTAAGAAAGATCTGCCTATTTGTCGTTGACAGATCTTTTTACAAACTTATGAATCAATCATCTTAGACTCAAAATCGTTAATGTTCTTTGCTATTTCAAATTCGATTTTGATTAACTACCGATTGAACTTTGTTTTTATGGTAGTTTTGTCTTTATATCGTAAAACAAAGTTATTAGTTCAAATATATCAGTAATACTCTGCCTCATTTTTTCAATACGATCTGAAAAGATCTCATTTCTTTTTTCATCATGAGCACATGATGAAATCTCGTTGTAATTTTCAAAAAAACTCATTGAATTCTTACAATACTCGATATTTATAGCGCCAATTAATTCATCTATATTACAGTTATAAAAATATCTACTAGTTTGATTTTCAAGCACGTACTCCGTAAGCAACGTATTGAATTTTCTCTTATTGAATATGAATTTTCTTTTTTTCACTTCTCTTATTAGTTCATCGAGGTTGAGCATTTTTTTCATTAATCTGTTCCACCTTTTTTGATTGTTCTCATCAAAACTTAGTAACCAATTACAATAAGTGTTATGACATGAAATTCCTAATTTTCGCTGTTCTTCACTTACCACAAATGCTTTTAAGTAAAAATCAAATCTCACGTGAAGCAAACTTTGCTCTAACTTGATATCAAAGTCTGGAGACTTATCAGGATCCATTAAAACTTCTACTCTGTTGTTCCATTCTAGGTTGTTTAATGCTAATTCAAAGTTAGATGAAATATTTAGAAAAAGTCGTCTTTGTGTACTTTCTAGATGTATTTGATTGTCTAATAAAGGATCTTTTTTGATCAATTTACAATTTTCGAATATTTGATTTTTTAAATTTTTAGTCATTTTATTTCTCCAATTTAAATATTGACACGGAATTGTGCCTACATATGTATTTATAAAATTTCACATTTTCATCCAAATACATATATATATTTATATGACTAAAATTTAAGTTGAAAATTTTCTCATTTTTTATATTCTTAAAATTCAATAAGTTATCAATATTTGAAAACGTTACATATTGTTCATTACTCAGTAAGACATTCATTACTAAAAATAGAAGATGAAATTGCAGTAGGAATAGCCGTAATTCTTTTACGTCAGCTCACAACTTATTGCTTATTTTCCGTATAATAGAGCCTTGTAAGAGGAGAAAGGCATGCTAAAAAGATTCTCTGTTAAGAACTTTAAAGCTTTTGAAGATAAAGTCACTTTAGACTTGTCTTCTATTGGCAATTATGAGTTCAACAAAGAATGTATTAGTAATGGTATTTGCAAAACAGCTTTACTGTACGGTAAAAACGCTAGTGGCAAATCATCCTTATGCTTTGCCTTATTTGATATTGTAGAAGTTCTTACAGACAAGTATGTTTGCCATGATGTCTATAAGCCTTACAAGCACATTCTTCATCAAGATGAGGCAACTAAATTTGAATATGAATTCAAGTTTGATAACAATGAGGTTATCTACAAATATTCAAAGTCAGATCAAAGCACTCTTATAAGTGAAGAGCTTATAATCAATCAAAAGCAGATCTTCAGTTACAAAAAAGATCTTGTAGCTCAAGATATAGCAGTAAATCTTGAAGGGGCAGAAACTCTAAAAGTCTCCTCAGATAAACTAAATATCTCTCTTTGCAGATTCATCAAGAATAATGCCCTTTTAAAAAACAATCTTGAAAACTCAATTTTTCAAAAGTTCTTTGAATTTGTTGAGAACATGCTGATGATTTGCTCTTTTGATCAAAGCTGTTTCATTGGTTATAAAAAACCACCAAAAGACAATCTTGTAAAAAAGATTATTGAAAACAACAATTTTGAAAAGTTGCAACAGTTCTTTTTAGAGGCTGAATTTACAGACAAATTAACCTATAAAAAGAATAGTCTAGGCGAATATAACCTCTTTATACAGTATGATGATAAGTGCTTAGACTTTAACGATGCTGCATCAAATGGCATGAAGGCATTATTGCTTATTTACTACTATCTTGAAAACAAACTTAATCAGGATAAAAGACCTTCATTTGTTTGCATTGATAACATTGATGCTATCTTCAGTTTTGAGCTATCTTATTTCATCGTTAATAAATTCAAAAGCTACAATTCTCAGGTAATACTCACAACTTACAATACCAGTAACTTCTCAAATGATTTACTTCGTCCTGACTGTTATTTTCTCTGCTCTAAAACCAAGATTGTTAATGCCAATAACGCAACTGATAAAGAGCTTCGCAGAGGACATAATTTAGAAAAGTTATATCGAGGAGGAGCATTTTCATTTGACAATTAAGAATGAAAATAAATGCTTTAACTTGTGCTTTAAGAGATGCCTCTTACACTTACAGATTCAAAAGATATAGATTGAGATTAAGTAAACGACTATGTTCAGATCATTATTTACCCTTTTAATATCACTATTCTTAAGCTGTTTTCTAACCTCAAATACAGCTTTAGCCGATGATTCATTTGATGCACTCTTTAACATGCCTGAGGTTAAAACAGAGAATCACACTGTAGCTACAGTTCCTTTTACAAGTACCTGTGCTTATGATGAGCCTGCAAAAATTAAATGTAAGCTCAATTTAAAAGCAGGTTCTTATATCTATAAAGATTCTGTACAGGTAGTATCATCTGATGCAAAGGCAATCCTGTCATCAATTCCAGACGGTATTGAGCACACCGATCTTAATGGCAACAGTAAAATTATCGATAAGTCTTTTGAAGTTAAAATTACCCTTTTAAAGGCTTCAAAAGAGAATGTAATTTCTCTTTTATACAGAGGTTGCGATAGCGCTGGTATCTGCTACCCTGAGCAGAAAACCAACTTTGTAATTACTAAAGATGTTGATGCTGGTAAAGATAAGCTCTTAAATGCAGGCAACAGTAACAAAGCAGAATCTACCGATAATTCTTCAGCATCTAATCTTACTGGCAACGTATCAGAGCAAACTTACACTCCTGAAAATAAAACTGACCAAATCCTATCATCAACTGGAGCTATGGCATTGAGTGCATCTGATAACAATAATGCACAGAAGCAGCACTCTTTATTTAATAAGTCAGACAGCTTTCTTTTAATTTTATTTTTATGCCTGATCTTTGGTGCTGCTCTTGATTTAACACCTTGTGTATTGCCAATGCTTTCTATTTACTCAGCAACCATCCTAGGCGGAAGATTTGAAAATACAGCTCATGCATTTAAACAGAACCTAAGTTATTTGTTAGGATTAGCTCTTACCTACTGTGTCTTAGGACTTATCTTTGCTCAGGTAGGGGTTGCAGCTCATGGTGTTCTGCAGCATCCATTAAGTCTAATCGTCATGGCATCATTACTCTTAATCTTTGCCTTTGACTGTATGGGGGCTATTCATTTAAAAGTCCCATCCTGCTTAAATGCAAAGCTTGAAAAGACAATCAGCAGACAAAAAAGCGGTACTTTGAAAAAGGCTTTTGTGTTTGGTGCTCTAAGTGCACTGATTGCTACACCGTGTACCAGTGCTCCTTTAGCAGGTGCCTTAATTTATGTTATAAGCACTAACTCTATTGTAAAAGGCATGCTGATGTTTTTATTTATAGGTATTGGTATGGGGGTACCACTACTTATCATTGGCACCTTTGGTTCTCGCTTTTTAAATATCTTTAGAGGTAAAAGTAATGTAGTTAAAAACCTTTTAGCTATACCTTTAATTCTTGGTTCTTACTTTATCGTAAAGCACCTTTTCGGCGCTTTAGATGTTTATATTGAGCCTTTAGTTTATGCCCTGTGCACAGCTTACGCTGTAGGCATCTTACTGCACTCACGCAAACTCTCTATTATTCTTACCTCTTCTCTTGCAACTTTCTTTGTACTCTTCAGTTGCATCTTCTTTATTGCAGGTACTACTCAAAAGTTACCTTTTACCTATGAGCAATCTTATGAGAGTTTATCCCCATATAAAGGACAAAAGATCTTAATTACAGTATCAGCTGACTGGTGCTCAAATTGTCATGAACTGGATAAAAAGCTCTATTCGACTAGTGAATTTAAAGAGGCTGCAAAAGATTTAAAACTGATACGTTTTGATTTTACCAAGCCAGATACAGATGAAAATTTAAAGCTAGCAAAAAAGTTAGCCATTGTAGGTGTACCTTTTGTAGCTTTAATAGATGAGAAAGGAAAAATTAAAGGTTCTTATACGGGCGATGTTTCTTTATCAGAGCTAAAAACTCTGATAAATGAGTAAAAGAAAAGCTAAACTCTGCTTTCAAATCACAAGCTCCTTTTCAAAGAAAGCTCAGTAGCATAGCTTAAGTGCTTAACAGATGATCTTCAAAGTCAACGTATGACATTGAAGTGTAGGTTTCAGTATAGTAGCCCTACATCTTTACCATACAGATTAGGGCGTTAGCTAATATATTGAAACTAGCTATACGACTTTTTGATACTCGGTAAAAGCTCTTACCTTAGGATCTGCATTAAAGACAGCTGCTATTCTTAAAAGCTCTGCTTTCTTAGGCTCTGTATTACCATAGTCACGAGCTTTAATCTGTTCTACAGCATCAGTAAGTTTTGTCTTTGCCTCAGTCTCGTTTTGAGCATACTTCAACTCAAAAACTAAGCGTCTGTTTTTAGTTTCTATAATTAAATCTGCTCTTCCTTTTGAAGAGTGACTTTCAGTTGTTGTTTCAATACCTGCACCTATTAAGAATAGGTATAAGTAGTTCTGAACCATAGCCTCACTGTTAATAGGGAAATGATCATAAGATACTGAATTTATAACTGAGTTGAATCTATCTATGATATCTTCTATCTCACCTGCATCTAATAAGTCTCTTACACCTTTAGCTAAAGCATAGATACCTTCCTTATAAAAGTTGATGGCAAGTAATCTGTTTAAGGCTTTATAGATTTCACCATTTGGAATACCCAAATCTACTGTAAGATCTCCACTAGTTAAAGCAGAGCGTAAGGTTAAGTAGCCTGTTTGGCACATCAGTACATTCTGATTGATAGTAGTTAAAGATGTTGGATTCATAAAATCGTTAACAGGGATTGTTATAGGATTTTCTTTATTTAAGTATTCAAAAGCATTTAGTTCATGTGTTTTTAAATAGTTAACAAGGATTGATGGTAAGCCACCATTGTCGTACCAGTACTCTCCAAAGTATACAAATTTATTAGATACCGCACTTTGGAAAAATTTATTTACAGACCAAGTACTGAATACTTTCTTTTTATAGAATTCATCAAAGCAGTAACCATCATAGTTTTGAGCCATCATATCTAACATAGACTCAATCTGAGCATCAGTTACTTCTTCCACTCTACAGTTGTTCTCACAGGAAGCGGCAAGCTTTAAATAATCAATGTAGTACCTTTTTATCTCATCACGGGTAAAACCTATCATCTGAGAATAGGCACTTGCATTGGTAATATCATTGATATCAGAGCCTACAGAAAAGATTGATACGTCTTTTAATCTGGTGACACCTGTTATTCCTAAGAACTTAATTGCAAACTTATCTTTGATGTTGGCATAAAATCTTTTAATTTTTTGCTGAAATTGCTTATAGAGGTCATCATTATTGATGTTAGATGTTAACTGATAGTCATACTCGTCAATTAAGATCACTATTTGACGAGTTTCTTCTTCTAATTTTTCAAGCAGACTTAAGATTGAGTCTTCAGGCTCTGTTTTTTCAACATAGCCTTTAACGCTGATTTTGATTGCAAATTCAGAAATTATTGAATTTAGTTGCTTTTTGAATAAGTCCAATGAGGAGTTATCTAAATTTAAAAAACTCAGTCTTAATACAGGATAGGTAGGTTCTGTCCACTTGTCATAAATCCAGGTTCCTTTAAAGTAAGGCTCTACACCTGTTTCAAATAAAGTTGCTATGGTATCTAAGGTAAGAGATTTACCAAAACGACGAGGACGGGAAATAAAGACTCTAGCTTCATTGTTAATGAGATTATAGATATATTCTGTTTTATCCACATAAATTTGGTCGTTTAAATAAAATTTTTTAAATGAACCTGTGTTACCAATCTTTTTCATACTTCTAAATCTCCATCAGACTGCTAAGAATTATAGCGTGAAAAGATCTTGTTTTGCCCTAATCAGGGATAATTATTGCCTAATTAAAGAGGATTTTAGAAGGATATTTTTTAAATCAGAGCTAATGGATCTCATTGCTCTGAATGGGGCTGCTGTTCTTATATTCAAGATATGTGCAGTGCTCTGTTTTATCTGTTGCAAGTAAAGATTAGTAACTATTTCATGAGCAGATAGCCTATTGCGCCACAGGATAGTTTTTATATGGCGCTTAGGATACGTAGGTATTATTCAGTTAAGCTTTGCACTTAAAATTCATTGTAAGCTTAAACTTCCTGATACTCAGTAAAAGCTCTTACCTTAGGATCAGCATTAAACACAGCTGCAATTCTTAACAACTCATTCTTTTTAGGTAGGATGTTGCCATAGTCACGAGATTTAATCTGCTCTACAGCTTCACTTAATTTTGACTTAGCTTCAGTTTCATTTTTTGCATACTTAAATTCAAAGACTATTCTTTTGTTATCTGTATTTACAACTAAATCAGCCCTGCCTTTTGCTTCATGAACTTCAGATAACACTTCCTGATGTGCACCTAACAGGTAAAGCTTTAACATATTCTGTACTGATGATTCTGACACGATTGGATAATTGTCATAGGACACAGAGTTTAAAGCACTGTTAAAGAGGTTGATGATGTCATCAACAGTGCCTACTTCTAACAGGCTTCTACCATAGTCATCAGTGATATCGGTGTTGCCTTTAAAGATGTTGTTTGCAAGCAACCTGTTTAAGGCTTTATAGATTTCACCGTTTGGAATACCTAATGCTACTGTAGAGGTTTTATTAAGATCTGATCTTAAAGTTAAATATCCTGTCTGACACATCAGTACGTTCTGATTGATTGTGGTTAATGCTGTAGGATTTTTAAAATCATCACTGGATACTTTTAAGAACTTATCTTTGTCTAAGTATTCAAAAATATTGAGTTCATGTGTTTTTAAATAGTTAACTAAGATTGAAGGTAAGCCACCATTGTCGTACCAGTATTCATCAAAATATACAAATTTATTTTCAATAATGCTTTGAAAGAAACTATTTACAGACCAGGTACTGAAGACTTTCTTTTTATAGAATTCATCAAAGCAGTAACCATCATAGTTTTGAGCCATCATATCTAACATTGACTCAATCTGAGCATCAGTTACTTTGTCAACGCTACAGTTGTTCTCATAGGAGGCTGCAAGTGTCAAATAATCAATGTAGTACTTTTTAATCTCGTCACGGGTAAAGCCTATCATTTGAGAATAGGCACTTGCATTGGTAATATCTCTGATATCAGAACCAATTGAAAAGATTTCTACATCTTTTAATCTCGTGACACCTGTTATTCCTAAGAATTTAATTGGCCACTTGTTTTTAATAGTGGCATAAAAGCTTTTGATCTTTTCCTGAAATTGCTTATATAGAGTTTCATTATTGATGTTTGCTGTCATCTGACAGTCATACTCATCAATTAAAATTACGATTTGACGTTTTTCTTTTCTTAACTCATCTAACAGGAAGTAGATTGTGTCTTCAGGTTCGACTTTCTCTTCGTAGTTTTTGACATTGATGTCTCGTGCAAATGAGCTAATGATTGCGTTTAGTTTTTGCTTAAAATGCTCAAGTGAGTATTTATCTAAATCTAAAAAATTCAGTCTTAATACAGGATAGGTAGGTTCAGTCCACTTGTCATAAATCCAAGTACCTTTAAAGTAAGGCTCTACACCTGTTTCAAATAAAGTTGCTATGGTATCTAAGGTAAGAGATTTACCAAAACGACGTGGACGGGAGATAAAAACTCTTTCCAGCTTTATCAGGTCTCTAATGTACTTTGTTTTATCTACATAAATGTAATTATTTAGATAAAAGTTTATAAATGAGCCTGTTGAGCTGATATCTTTCATATGTGTTTATCTCCAAACCTTCTTCTAGATTATATATTGAAAAGCATTTTTTTTCTTTTATCTGTGACAAATTATGTATGGATCAAGACAGTGCTGAAAACAAATTATATCCTGTCTCATAAGACCTTTTCTCTATCTACAAGTTAACTTTAAGTTCAAAACTTCTACTTAAACTTAATGATCTCTTAATTCTTAATAAGGTGTGGATTAGCAACAGGACTGATGACATTAACAATAAAAGTCGGCACCATTTATGGTGAACATTACTGAGGTATCCTTTCTAAAGACGCATTTCTAAAATTAAAAGCTCCAATCAAAGATCGGAGCATTTGATTAGAGCTTTTAGATGCGCACTCTTTCACTAAAGGAAAGAGCTACCTTTATATATATTTAAAGCTTAGATTACTTCTTAGATTCTTCTTTTGACTCAGTCTCAGCCTTAGAAGCTGGTTTTTCAATCTTTAATAACTTAACATCAAAGATTAAAACAGAATTTGGTTTTACAATCTGTGAAGCACCATTCTCTCCATAAGCTAGTTTTGATGGGATGTAGAGGATGTACTCTGAACCTTCGTTCATTAACTGTAAACCTTCGATCCAACCTTCAATCATGTTCTCTAATGGGAACTCGATAGGCTTTTTAGACTCGTCAAAAGTTACACCATCAATGGTTGTGCCTTTATAGGTTACAGTGATCTTGTCACCCTTCTTAGCGGTCTCACCTTCACCCTGCTTTACAACCTTGTACTGTAAACCAGAAGTAGTAGTTACAACACCATCTTTCTTTGAGTTAGCAGCTAAGAATGCTTCACCAGCCTTTAAGTTATCTTCAGCTGATATCTTCTGTTCTTGAGCAATCTTTTCCTGGATCTTTGCATCAAGATCTTTTAATACTTTTTCAATCTGTGCTCTGTCTAATGCTGAAGCGCCGTTTACACCGTCAGTAAAACCTTCGATTACTTTTTCAGCAGAGATTGGGCCGATTAACTGCTCCTGACTCTGCTTCATCTGAGCTACATACTCGCCTAAAGAAGCGCCGATAGCATAGGCGGCCTTCTCTTCAAAAGAGCTCTTATCATTTAGAGCTGCAGTTGCTGTAGCATTTGCATTAACAACTGCACCGTTTTTTGAAACTGATACTTCGTGATCGCATGCACTTAAAGATAATACTGATGTTGCCAATACAGTTGCGATGGCAGTCTTTTTTAATAATGTGTTCAAGATAAATCTCCAATGTTTCCTTGAATTCTTTTTTAAAAATGTTCGAACGACTTGTCGTTTTGATGGTACATCTTACCATGTTTTAAGATCTCTAATGTACCATTTTTAATTTTGCCAATTTTGCTTACTTTTACAGCATATGTTGAAGACAATTCCAAGATCTTGTCTTCATTCGCACTTGGTGCTGTAAATAACAATTCATAATCACCGCCACCATACAGACAAAGTTTGTCCTGTATTTTTTCATCAAGGTTGTAAATTGAAAACTCACAGGGCTTTGGCAACTTTTCAACATCGATTCTTGCACCTACGCAAGAACGCTCTAAGATATGTCTTAAGTCTCCTACAAGTCCATCTGAGATGTCTAAAGCACAGTCTGAGTAATTTACAAGTTTATGAGCAAATTCACATCTGTCAGGAATTATCATGCTCTTTTCATAGCAGTATGAAAAAGCATCTTTTCCATCAATAAACTTATCAAGGCAAATGTTCTTATAACCTAGTTCTACAGCAAGACCTGGCAGACCTAGTGTACCTGTAACATAGATGTCGTCGTTTACTTTTGCCTTATCTCGTCTTAAAGCCTTACCTTTATCTACAAGACCATAAGCACTGATGGTTATGGATAACTCACCTTTAGTAGTATTGCCTCCAATTAGAGGAATATCTACTTTTGAAGCAAGTGAAAATAATCCTTTTGAAAACTCTTTTAAAAAGTCCTCGTTAGCCTCAGGCAGTGTAAGTGATAATGTAAAACAGTATGGTTTTGCTCCCATGGCAGCTAAGTCAGATAAGTTTACCAGCAAAGACTTATAACCGACATAGTAAGGAGGAGTGTTAGAAAAAAAGTGAATACCCTCAATCTGGGTATCGGTGGTAATAGCAAGACTTTTGTTTTCAGGCAGATTTAATAAGGCACAGTCATCGCCTATGCCTAATTCAATACCAGTACCTCTGTCATTCTGACAGAAGTACTTTTTTATAAGTTCAAATTCACCTAGTGACACTAGTGAGCCTTAAAAGACTTAACGACCTTATCTAACACACCGTTTACGAACTTGTGGCTGTCCTGCTCGGCAAATTCCTTTGCAAGAATAATAGCCTCGTTGATAACTACACGGTATGGAACTTCCTGGCGGTACATCAGCTCAAAGGTACCTAAACGCAACACTGCCTTATCCACCTGATCAAGATCGTCTAATGGACGGCTTAAGTATGGAGCATAAACAATGTCGATATCATGAACATTGTTTATTACACCTGATACTAAATCATGGAAGTAATCAAGATCGGTGCCCTTCATAGGCTGATCTTCTAAAAACTGTTTTTCAATCTCGGTTGGGCTTAAATCAGTTAACTGCCACTGATAGATAGCCTGCATCGCAAAGTGTCTTGCCTTGTGACGCTGAGCTGGTGTTACTGCACCTTCTGTTGAATCCATCTTTTTAAATCCTTTATTGTTTTAGTTTAAAGCTCTTATCTAAGTGCTTTATTTAAAGCTTTGTTTTATAAATTTAAAGCATTTGTTTATAACTTTTTATAAACTTTTAATTCAGCTTTAATTAAAACTGTTTTACTACATTTACCATTTCAAGTGCAGCAGAAGCAGCTTCGGCGCCCTTGTTACCGGTATGAGAACCTGCTCTCTCTAAAGCCTGCTCTAGAGTATCTACAGTTAAAACACCGTTTGATACAGGAATAGCATACTTTAAGGTTACCTGAGTAATACCCTTTGCACACTCGTTTGCTACAACCTCAAAGTGATAGGTTGAACCACGAATTACACAACCTAAAGCGATGATAGCATCGTACTTTTGAGACTGTGCAATCTTTTCGCATACTACAGGGATCTCAATAGCACCTGGAACACGTACTAAAGTAATGTTCTCCTCTGGCACCTCACCTTCACGCTTTAAAACGTCTACAGCACCTTCAACTAGGCGCTCACAGATAAGGCTGTTAAAACGAGATACTACAATAGCAAACTTGCCCTCTCGGCAAGGCTTGTTACCTTCAATTACTTTGATAGACATAGGTTCTCCAAAATTACTTAAAACCGTTCATGAGTAATGCACTCATGGTAATAGCAGAGGACTTGTAGCTCTTGCTATTTGATAAATTATTCTGTTTGCTGTTTGAGGTATGACCTTTCATGGCGCCATCTTTAGCTAGACTTTGAGTTCCTGCATTAATGGAGCCGGCTCCTGCCGTAAACAGTCTTTCTAAATATCTAGCTAATACGTCACACTCAAGATTAACTTTATTACCTTCATTAAAGTTCTCAAAGTTTACATTACTTTGAGTATGAGGAATTAAGGTTAATCTAAAGCAGTCACCCTTTATCTCATTTACAGTTAAAGACACACCATCTACTGCTATAGAGCCCTTTGGGGCAATATAGCGTAAAAGCTCATTAGGAGCTTTGATCCAGATGTCATAGGCATCATCCAGTGTATGTCTTGATACTACCGTTCCGATACCATCAACGTGGCCCTGTACAACGTGCCCTCCTAAATGAGTAGACGGGGTACAGGCTAGCTCCAGGTTTATCTTATGCCCTGATGAATAACTGCCAAAACAGGTACATTTTACAGTCTCTGAAGACACATCTGCATAAAAGGCGTTACCTGACATAGCTGTAACTGTAAGACAAACACCATTATTGGCAATAGAGTCGCCTAATTTAACGCGTTCTTTTAATTTAAAAGAATCTGGAGTCTCTACTAAAATCTCGTAACCGTGGCCATGCTTTTTTAAAGACTTCAGGGTGCCTACAGCTTCAACAATACCTGTAAACATCAGTTACCACCTGATAGATAATGTAAGAGCACATCCGAACCGTACTTTTTAGTCTTATATAAGGTAAATTCCTGACACTTATCTAAAGACAGTGCATTCTCAAGATTAAAGGCATTGCGACCGTCTTTACCTAAAACTTTACCTGACATAAAAAGATAGAGTTCATCACAGAAACCTGAGTTAATAAAAGCCGTGGTTAAAATTGAACCAGCTTCAACCATCACACGACGGATTTTTAACTCGCCTAGATATTTTAACAGATATTCAAGATCGATTAGATCATGTCTTAAAGGCATAAAGATGCGAGTTACATGCTCATTAACCACTTTTTCTGTGCCCAAAAGCTCAGAGTCAGTTGTGCCATGAACTAACAGCACTTTGCCCTCTTTAAAGATCCTGTACTTTGTAATATTTAGGCTTGAGTTGGTATCTAAGATCACCTTTAAAGGCTGTCTTAAATACTCTTTATCAATCTTTTTATAGTACTTTTCTTTTAACTCATCATAGCGGACAGACATTAAAGGATCATCTGCAATTACAGTATTTACCCCCGTAATAATGCAGTCTGATTTTGCTCTGATATCCTGAACTTTCTGACGAGATTCAGAACCTGTGATCCATTTACTTGAACCATCCTTTAAGGCAGTTTTGCCATCTAATGACATACCAACCTTTACAGATACGTAAGGGATAGGTCCTGTAATGGATTTCATGAAAGCACGGTTTTGGAATAAAGCTTCTTTTTCTAGTACATGCTGAGTTACTTCAATACCCGCATCACGTAGGATTTTAAAGCCTTTACCGTTTACTTTAGGATTTGGATCATCTGCTGCAGCTACTACTCTTTTGACCTTCAGCTCTTTAAGCTTTAAGGCACAAGGAGGAGTTCTACCATAATGAGAGCATGGCTCTAAGGTTACATATACAGTAGCACCTTCAACATCGAAAGAAGCATCCTGCAAAGCCATAATCTCAGCATGTGGACAACCAGCTTTATGATGGTACCCCCTGCCGATGATTTTACCGTCTCGGACAATGACACATCCTACCGCAGGATTTGGGTAGGATGTGTATAAGCCACATGATGCAAGCTTTAGTGCTTGCATCATGAATTTTTTGTCAGTATCTGATACTTGACTCAATGTAAATTTCCTATCTTGAGACTATTAGTCTTTGTATACAGGGAATTTAGCGCATAGAGCTTTAACACGCTCACGGCACTTTAAGATAACTTCATCATTCTGATAGTTGTCTAGAACATCACACATGATTGAAGCTAACTCTTTGATCTCTGCTTCTTTGAAACCACGACGGGTACATGCTGGAGTACCAACACGGATACCTGAGGTGATAAATGGAGAACGTGGCTCACCAGGAACGGTGTTCTTGTTAACAGTAATGAATGCCTTACCTAAAGCAGCCTCAGCATCTTTACCGGTCATCTCTAAACCGATGAAGTCCATTAAGAATAAGTGGTTGTGGGTACCGCCTGCTACAACTTTGTAGCCGCGCTTCATAACTTCCTCGGCTAACAACTTAGCATTAGCTACAACCTGCTTCTGGTACTCAACATACCATGGTTCCATAGCCTCTTTGAATACGATAGCCTTAGCAGCGATAACGTGCTCTAGAGGACCACCCTGAGTACCAGGGAAGATAGCTGAATTTAATTTCTTGTAGATAGCTTCGTCGTGGCAGTTTGATAAGATAAAGCCTGAACGTGGACCACCTAATGACTTGTGAGCAGTTGAGGTTACAACGTGAGCATACTCAATTGGGCTTGGGTAAACGCCAGCTGCTACTAGACCTGCAACATGAGCCATATCAACTAATAAGTAAGCACCAACTTCGTCTGCGATTTCACGAAGTTTCTTCCAGTCAACGATGCCTGAGTAAGCTGAGAAACCGCCGATGATCATCTTTGGCTTGCACTCTAATGCTTCCTTGCGGATTGCATCATAATCTAACTCACCCTTCTCGTTAACTTCGTAACCTACAGCATGGTAGATTTTACCTGAGAAGTTTACAGGGCAACCGTGAGTTAAGTGACCGCCTGAAGCTAGTGATAAGCCCATTACGGTGTCACCTGGTTTGCACAATGCCTGATATACAGCATTGTTTGCCTGAGAACCGGCATGAGGCTGAACATTAGCATAATCGCAGTGGAATAGCTTGCATGCTCTGTCGATTGCTAACTGCTCCACAACATCAACGTATTCGCAACCGCCGTAGTAACGCTTTCCAGGATAACCTTCAGCATACTTGTTAGTTAGCTGTGAGCCCTGTGCTTCCATTACACACTTAGAAGCATAGTTCTCTGATGCGATAAGTTCGATATGATCTTCCTGTCTCTGGCATTCGCCGCTCATTGCGGTCCATAGCTCTGGATCATATTCTGCGATTGACTTGGCTTTGTTAATGAAGCTCATGGAGTGTTCCTCAGTAGTTATTAAGGTTAGGCACCTTTCAACAGGCACCTTAAAATGAAAGAAAAAACTGTATGCACATTCTAACATTTTTTTGTGTTGTACATCATAGTTTTTACAAGTTTTCGTATCTTAAATTTGCCAAATAAAAAAACACAAATTACATTCAGTAAGTGAGCTTTTTATTAGTTCTCTGTAGTGAGTAATTTAAGGTGAAAAAGGTCAAATTTTATAAAAAATACCGACTTTTTAAGAAAATTTGCGCCACTTTACTATAAAAATGATAAAATGCGCCAATTCAGTTTTTTGGAGTTAGATTTTGGCTAAATATTCAATATTAGTGGTTAATGGTCCAAACCTTAACCTTCTTGGTACCCGTGAGCCTGAGATCTATGGTCATGAAACCATAAAAGATCTTGAAAATATGCTCAAAAAGGTAGCAGATGAACTTAATGTTGATATTGAATGCTACCAGTCTAATCATGAAGGCGATATCGTCGACAAGATCCAAAATTCCCGCAACAAAGTAGATTTCATACTATTAAACGCAGGTGCCTATACCCATACTAGTGTAGCTATTCGTGATGCGCTTGCAGGTATTGATATGCCATTCTATGAGATTCACATTTCCAATGTTCACAAACGAGAGGAATTTAGACATCATTCATTTCTTTCAGATGTGGCTGTTGGTGTCATTGTAGGTTTCGGACTTGATGGTTATGAGTTTGCTCTAAGAGGCGCTGTTCGTTTCTTAGACCGTAAGCATTAAGATTAGAATCAACTAAATAGGATATTTTTCATGCAAATTGATATTCATAAGATAGCTAAGCTTATCGAAATTGTATCTAAGTCAGATGTATCTGAGATCAACTTAAAGCAAGGCGAAGAAGAGCTTAAGATTACCCGTGAAAAGGCTGTAGCTCAGTCAGTTCAGACCGTAATTGCAGCTCCTGTAGCAGCTCCTGCTCCTGTAGCAGCACCTGCAGCTCCAGCTGCTACTGCTCCTGCAGCAGCTCCATCAGCACCTGCAGCTCCTGATGCAGCTAAACTTATGAAGTCACCAATGGTTGGTACTTTCTATCGTTCAGCAAGCCCTACTGCAGCTCCTTTCGTGGAAGAAGGCACTTCAGTAAAAGAAGGCGATACCCTGTGCATTATCGAAGCTATGAAGATGATGAACCAGATTCAGGCTGACAGATCAGGTGTTATTAAGAAAATTTTGGTTGAGAACGGTTCTACCGTTGAGTTTGATCAGCCATTATTCGAGTTTGAATAATATAAGGGGTAACCCATAAATATGAAACTTGAAAAAGTTCTGATTGCAAACCGCGGTGAAATTGCTTTACGTATTTTAAGAGCGTGCCGTCAGTTAGGTTTAAAGACCGTTGCAGTACATTCAACTGCTGACCGCGATTTATTGCATGTAAAATTAGCTGATGAGGCTGTGTGCATAGGACCTGCAGCTCCTAAAGACTCATATCTAAATATTCCATCAATCATCGCTGCAGCTGAGGCTACAGGCGCTAATGCTATCCACCCAGGTTATGGATTCTTATCAGAGAATGCTGACTTTGCTGAGATGGTTGAAAAGTCAGGCTTTATCTTCATTGGCCCTACTGCTGATACCATTCGTTTAATGGGTGATAAAGTTTCAGCTAAAAAAGCTATGCAGAAAGCTGGCGTTCCATGCGTTCCAGGTTCTGCCGGTGCTTTAGGTGAAGATTTTGAAGAGAACAAACGTTTAGCTAACCAGATTGGTTACCCAATCATCATCAAAGCAGCTGGTGGTGGCGGTGGTCGTGGTATGCGCGTTGTAAGATCTGACGCTGAGTTAGAGGATTCAATCGCTCTAACACGCCGTGAAGCTGACATGTTCTTTAACAACCCTGCTGTATATATGGAGAAGTTCTTAGAGAACCCTCGCCATATTGAGTTCCAGGTTTTATCTGACGGTCAGGGTCATGCTGTATACCTAGGTGAACGTGACTGCTCAATGCAGCGTCGTAACCAGAAGGTTCTAGAGGAAGCTCCAGCTCCATTCATTTCAGAGAAGCAGCGTGAGACTATCGGTTCACGTTGTGCTCAGGCATGTATTGATATTGGCTACCGTGGTGCAGGTACTTTCGAGTTCCTATATGAGAACGGTGAGTTCTACTTCATCGAAATGAACACCCGTGTTCAGGTTGAGCACCCAATTACTGAAATGATCACTGGCGTTGATATCGTTCGTGAAATGATTTCAGTTTGCGCTGGCAACCCATTATCAATCAAGCAGTCAGACATCAAGTTACGTGGACACGCATTTGAGTTCCGTATCAATGCTGAAGATCCTGCTACCTTTATGCCATCTCCTGGTGAGATAAAGTATCTGCATGTACCGGGTGGTCCAGGCGTACGTTGGGACAGCCATGTATATCAGGGCTACAAGGTTCCACCTCACTATGATTCATTAGTAGGCAAGTTAATTGTTTACGATGATGACCGTGAGTTGGCTCGTCTGCGCGGTTTAGAGGCTTTAGATGAATTAGTACTTAACGGTATTAAGACCAACGTTCCTCTACACAAGGATCTGTTAACTGATCCTGTTGAAATCAAGGGCGGTGCAAGCATTCACTACCTTGAGCAGAAACTCGAAGCTGCTAAAGAGCAAAAGAAATAATCTTTTCTCTTAAACTAAAGCGGACCGTTAAGGTCCGTTTTTGTTTTAGTGTTCAGTAAGTTACCCTAATTTGTACTTTCTGCTTGCAATAAGTGCTGAAACTTAAGCTGTTTTAAAGCTTAGCTTTAAGCTAACAACTTTTTAAAGCTAAAAGTCAAAGTCTGTCATTTGAGTGTTATGAAGTTTTACTCATTCATTTTAAATGAAAGACTTTAACTTTTAGTTTACGTTACACCACCTTTTACATTATCTGATGCATTTTCATCAACTAATGTATTAACACTTTTGTTTTAAGGCAGGCAACCATGCTCTATTTCACCTCAGATCTTCATTTATGTCATAAGAACATAATTAAGTATGCTCGTCCTCAGTTTGAGTTTTCAGATGAAGGCTTACAGCAGTGTGAAGATCTAATGCTAAAAAACTACAATGATGTCATCACAGATGACGACATCGTAGTCTTTTTAGGTGATATAGCTTTCTTAAAGTCTGAATTTAAACCTCATATTTCTGAGTACTGTCATAAGCTTAAAGGCAGAAAGCTCATGCTACGCGGTAACCACGATAACATTACCGATAAGTTCTTTTTAAGCTGCGGTTTTGAAAAGATCATAGATTACATTCTTTTTGAGAATATCTTTATCTGTCACTATCCTCTATCTGAGCCTGATTCAAAAAGAGAAGCTGAGTTTAAGGAGATCTTTGAAGAGAATAACTGCAATACCGTAATCCATGGACATATCCATTCAAAAGAGCCTGACTGCTCTGATGGGATTGTACGTTTTAATATGTGTGTTGATTATGCTCCTAATCATTACTCCCCTGTGCTCTTTAATAACGAGGAGTTAGAGCATTACATTCTAAATGAGATCTTAGGTGAGATTCAGGTTAAAGAGAAAGTAACCTTTAAAGATAAGCTTCTTCATGCTGAGCATCAGGCATCTCAAAGGTTAAAGAGACTGTTTCATTAGTCTTTTCCTAATACATTATTTCCGATAACATAAGTACATTAGCTTATATTTTGGTTATAAATTATAATCGACGTATCTACACTTTGACAATATTTGCTAAGCTAAATCATAAATAATATAACCAACATGGTGTATTCTAGATGAATAGAACTTTATGGGGTATGAATCTTATAATCAATATGTATGCTAACTGCAAAAATTTTAGTTAAATTTCTCTATTAAGAACAACTTAATAAATTGGTCAAAAAGAACTATGTTTAATTGAACGAGACTCACGAGTAACTATTACTACTCTCTAATCTGTATATTTTGTAGGTAAAACCATGGAAGATTATTTTAAAAATCTGCAATATATTTCATCAAACGATGAGTGTTTAGAAAATTACACAGATTCTTTATCAAAACAACATGAAATTCCTAAAATCTTATACCACTACACTAACATAGATGCATTTCAAGGAATAATTAATAATAAAAAATTATGGCTGACCAACAGTAAATTTTTTAATGATCCTAGAGAGGTAAATTATGGATTTAACAACATATCTAGACAAATTCGAAAACAATTTAAAAACAATAGATATTTAAAGGATTCTTTTAAAGAATGGAAGTCTAATTTTGATGCAAATTTAGAGCACAAATATGTTTGCTGTTTTTCAAAAAATTATGATTACTTACCTTTATGGAGCATGTATACAGGGAATAAAGGATTATGTATTGAATTTGAAAGAAACGATAAGCAATTAGAAAAATTCAAAACTGTAAAATATGATATTTCAGAGCTAGAGGCTCGCTTAAATAATATTGCACGCAATATTAAGAGTTTTTTCCCTGACGAAAAACAAATCATTAGAGAACAAATGAATACCCCTTTTGAAGACATTGATAATTCACCGACTCTTCTTAGTCAATTGCAAAATCAAGTGGACAACTGGTTAGGAATATACCTACAAAACATCTATCTTCAATTCAAATGTAAAGCTTATGAATATGAGAATGAAATTAGATTAATACTGTCTAAAGACGACCTAAAGAGCTTAAACGCAGTTACGCAAGACAGATTTAAGGGTAATACTCTAATTTCTTATGCAGAACTAGATTTCACAAATTTCTTGCAAATAAAGTCAGTATGCTTAGCTCCTGAATGTAACATCTTAAAAAAAGACTTAATTTTTTACTTAAGAGAGAGAAATCTATGCGACTCGAAAGGTTATAAGAATGGCACAGAATTCGTCAAAGAATCAACAATTCCTTTTCGAAATATTTAATTTTGCATATAATCACTGATTGATACCTTGTTTACCACCAAAAGGCAAAATATCAAGACACAGGATTTTATTTAAACATACAAGATGCTAGTTGTACATTTACTTTTTAAGTAACTCAGACGCTAAGTTACGGACATTTTAATTAAGCAAAAAAAATGAAATATATTGATGATTTAGAAGAAGTTATGCATATAACGGGCGAAACTAACTATGTTGAATTACAAAAAAAAGGGTACGACGTTCTCTCATATTTAAAAAGAAAGCAAGAAAAGATTTTATCTAAAATTGAAGATATTCAGTCTATCATTGATGAATGTTCATCCGTAGCATCTGGTAGTAAAAAACTACGAACCACCCCATATGGACCTAAATCTAATTTTTCAGATGCATCTGATGATGATTTATTTTCAGATGCATCTGATGATGATTTACCCTTTTAGATAAAATATCAAAATGAATTCTGAATATGAAATAAATCCTAGCGGAATAAATCTCAACAATTTTCAAAAAGTAGATAACAAAACTACGTCAGGAAATGTTACCGTTTTTTTTAGAGATCTAAAAAGACATCTTATAGAGTCAATAAAAAAATATGACATGATACTTGGGGCTGTAGCTTGGATTACAGACTATGAAATTCTTGAAGAGCTTTCAAAGAAAAAAAGTCTATTGGTCATTCAAAAGGAAGATTTTTTGCGTCCGGACATGAAATCAAAATTGAGTACCAACGATAAATTAACATTAAAAAAACTGTATTCGAGTTTTAATAAATTTGACGCTACAGAGATTGCAACAGGTCCTTTTTATCAAGACCTAAGTGGAAAGTATAAAAATCTACCTCCTATTCTATGCTACGGAATTTACAACAAAGACAGAATGTACATGACTCCAAGGATGCATAATAAATTTCTTACTTTTCTGAAGAAAGAAGGTGATTTATATTTTCCAAAAGCTGTATGGACAGGTTCTTTAAACTTAACGCAATTATCCCTTCATTCTCTTGAAAATGCAGTATTAATTAAAGATGACTCAATTGCAAATGCATACGCTGAAGAGATGCAGTTGCTGTACTTAAACAGTGACCCTCTTAACTGGAGTTCTGAATGGGTAAATCCTTTTCTTAGAGCACAACACAAGGAGTAAAAGAATGAAGCACATATACGATATCGAAGCTTTAATGCACAAAACTGGTGTTACAGATTATAAAGAACTTCAAAGTCTAGGGTATGATGTGATCTTTTATCTAAAAGAAAAACAACAGATCCTACAATCAAAGATAGATGATCTACAACAAGAAATAAACAAAATCGAAGTAGAATTAATAAACGAACACGAAGAAAGATTAAATAAAACACAAAAACATAATCAGCAAGGTACTAAGTGCATCAAACTACACAGCGACTACAGCGATGATGGATTTGGACCTGATATGGGATTCGATGAGTCAAGAATAGGAGATTCTGATTATGTGTATATCGGAACTTAAAGGTTAGGTATATTTATTATTCAGAGGCTTCTGCTTTTGTCCGCATCCCCCTCTCGTTCTTTCTTTATAAACTTTTATAAAATCTAAGTTTGGTGACTTCATTAATAACTTGCAATAATGAAGTCTCAGTATTCACCATCTTTTACTGCTCCTCAGTAAAGAAATTTAATTATGAGAAATAATTCTGTCATTAAATCCATGCTTTAACAATCTTAATGAACCATCAATAGGATCATTGTTATCATTAGACTTTACTGTAACCACACCTTCTTCTTCAAGCATTCCAATAGCACTTTCTTTTTTAAAGATGTGCTTAGGTGCGTTCTTTAAACTTTGAGCTACGCTCTTTTGTATAGGTTCTACATGATCTTTTGACATTAAAGTAAAGTCATGCAGTGCCTTTGAGAAATTTGAACAGATAAACTCTGATGGTGATTTACCATCTAAAAAAGCTAATACTTCTATTAAAGCTGATAATTGAGCACTTGGTCTTACACTTAAAACTTTATAGCTGTTTACATTCTCAGCTTTAATTCTGCCTTCATCTAAAGCTCTGTTTTGAATATCCTGAATAATGCTCATTTGATACCTTCTAAAATGTCCTACAGTCTAGGAGTGTCTACCGCAAGTTAGGCGGAAACCGCACTCAAACAAACTCTTTGTAATTCTGAAAAGATGTTATGTGCCTAAGATCGTATGTTTACTGTCTCTACTCTTTCTCTATCAAGATTTTGGCAAAAGCATAATACCTTCTAGTTACTCACTTTTACTTTCATTTTTTCTTTGATACTTTGTCAAAAGATTCCACTTTTCAAGGCTCTTAAATAGCATCTTGTACTGAGATGAGGAGATAAGATCCTCGCGCTCACAAAACTGTAACAGTTTTACACCTACTTGCAGATAACTGTCTGAATGAGCAACACCTTCATGTTGAGAACCAGTCTTTTTACCACTAGGTCCATAGGTTAGTACTGATGAAACAAAGTAAGGAACAGATGCAACCTCATCTGTCCATGAGGATACGTTTGATGACAACTCCCCCCTTTTAGCATAGGCGTCAGCTATAAGACCAATAGCTAAGGCTACGTCAGCTGCGACACCATCTTCATGAAGAGATTTTTTAAGATAGGTGCATAAGATAAGTTCTATAAGATCAGACTTATTCTTGATGCCATAGTGATCTTGCAGAGCATTGAGTAAATTCAAATCGTCATTATCAAATTTGACATTGTATTTCTTTTCACTAGAGCTTTGGATTAAGGGTAACTGAGGCTCATTAAAGCAGCCTTTATCGACCTCAATATTGTGTTTTTCAGAGCCTATTTTCTTACTCATACAAGCCTCTCATTAAGAATATATTTAAGTCAATTATATTCATTTTTTAAGTCAAATTTTGACTTATTTATTATTAAACATGAATTGCTTGACCAGAGTCAAAAAATTTTTCTTTTTTATAATTCCCTTATATAAGCCATTTATTCAAGATATTTATAATTAGTTTGCTTTAATAATTGCAATTTATGCCAGTAAAAAGACAGTTTTTTCAAAAGTCATGAGAGTATGAGCATCTTATTTAAATTGCTATAATAAAGGAGATGCCAAATCATGAATGAGCTTGTTAATACAAGAGAGGACTTTATGTTCGTTAACGTTGATAACGTTAGTTTTCAAATGGAAAAAAATGGAGATTACGTTGATAAATCAGAGATTATATCGTTAATCAACCGCTTCATTAACGGGCAAAAACGTTTTATATGTGTGACACGACCAAGACGATTTGGAAAGAGTGTCACCCTTGACATGCTTAATGCCTATTATTCAAAAGGATGTGATTCAAAGGAGCTATTCTCTGATCTAAAAATATCCTCATTACCAGTTTTTGATAAGCACTTAAATCAGCATGACGTGATCTATTTGGATATGATGGAATTTGCTGATAACGAAGAAAATGGAAATAAGTATCTTGAGAATTTAAATACAGAAGTTGTCTCAGAATTGAAAGAAACCTATCCAGAACGCCTTGAAAAAGATAAGAGTTATTCCTTGCCAGAAGCCATTTCTTCATTAAAAAAGAGATTTGTCTTTATTATTGACGAATGGGATTTTGTGTTCAGACAGTATCCAGATAACAAAAAACTGCAAGATGATTTTATTGACCTTTTAAGAGCTTTGTTTAAGGATAGAAGCAGGCAGAGTTTGGCAGAATTGGTTTACATGACCGGTATCCTACCTATTGCAAGATACAACACTCAGTCTGCGCTAAATAACTTTAGTGAATATACTATCTTAAATCCAGGCATGTACGCTAAGTACTATGGTTTTACAGAAGACGAAGTAAAGACACTTTGTGAAAAATACCAACTTGATTTTGAGACCACCAAGTTCTGGTACGACGGCTACAAAGTAGGTGGGTATGAACTTTATAATCCAAATTCTATCATCGAGCTTATCAATCATGGAACTTTTGAAAGTTACTGGTCAAATACATCTGCCTATGGTCTTGTAAAAGAAGCCATCAATCTGAATTTTGAAGGTCTAAAAGACGATATCATCAAACTGTGTTCTGGTGATACCATTTCAATTCCTCTACCAGAGATTAAAAGCTACAATACAGCAGATCTTAATTTTAAAAATAAAGTAGCAATCTATATTTATCTGGTTCATTTAGGCTATCTTGGTTGTAATCTAGAGGAAGGAATTATATATGTTCCTAATGAGGAAACCAGACTTGAGCTTTTAAATTCTGTAAAAGAAAATCACTGGCCTCAATATGAGGGTGCTTTAAAGCTTTCAGAACAGGTTGTGGCAGCAACTTACAATAAAGATGCAGAAACAGTAGCTACTCTGCTTTCTAAAATTCATGAGGATAAAGTACCAGCCCTTGAGTACAACAATGAAAGTGCTTTACGTTATGTGGTCCTGATGGCATACCTTGCAACAGAAAGCTACTACCTAGCTCCATTAAATGAGTTTCCCACTGGAAAAGTTTTTGCTGATATTGTCTATTTGCCAATCTCTGCTAATTCTAAAAGAAAGCCAGCCTTAATCATTGAACTTAAAAAGGACTCTAGTGCAAAGGTAGCCCTTGAGCAGATAAAAGAGCGTGACTATGTTTCAAGAGTAAAAGAGTACACCGATAATATTCTTTTAATCGGAATTAACTACAACTCTAAAACCAAGCAACACTCTTGTACTATTGAAGAATACTCTAAATAGAAAACTTGAATATAATCGTCCTAATGCAACTTTAGGACGTATTAACTTAAGAGTTTTAAGCTAGCCTTAATTTTAATTAAAGCGCAAGCTTAATAGCCTTTTCTTTGATCTTTAAAAGTTCTTGATTTGAATACCAGGTAGGTATTGGCTTTTTAAAGTTATCAAAGTCTTCTCTGATTCTGTCTGAATTTAACTGCATCTTAAGGTACATTTCTTTACTCTCTTTTGCCTTTAAAGCACATTTCCAAAGCGAGTAAAGAGCACAGTATAAGGCAAAGTGCATCCAGAATTTTACAGGGACTAGCGATGAGAAATAACCATCAATCACACCTGCACACAGCACTGGGTATAAGCCTGCGTTTTCAAATTCTAATGAAGCAAAATCCTCACACATGCAGCCAGGTCCATATGAATAAGATGGCAACATTAAGATTGTACCGTCATGAGTAGTCATGATCTTCTGGTACTTTAAAGATCCATATCTCATCACTGGCCTGAAGATAGAGAAATAGTCATAGCGTGTGGAGATAGCATCCATGGCAATTCTGTCATTTTTTAAATGAGGCAGCTCTGCTACATATGATGCTATCTTTTCCATATAGGAAGAGTGTCTTTGATTTGCTTTTTCTGTCTGAGCTTGAGTCAGAGGAACTGAGTGCAGATCTTTTAAAATTCTGCCTATTTTTTTACCGGCTGCATACTGCCACTCAGGAGGAACTACGGATAAAAAGTCTTTTAAAAAGCCTGCATCTTTGTAGGTAAAAAGAGCATTTACTAAATTACCTTCGATATTTTCGTTAATGGAGATTGGTTCAAAGATGTTATCAGGAGCTGTATCATAAAAAATCTGAGCACTCTTATAAGCTTTTTTAATTCTAGGTAGAACTTTTCTATCACCTTGCAGGCACAGGCATCTGGTACTTGCAGTTTTAATTACTGAGTACTCAACACTGTTAGCATCTGTGAAAAGTTTTCTGTATGAAAGTTGCATATTACCTAGACTTAGAATTTACAAAGGCTTATCTAAAGCTCTTATGCTTAATCAAACTCTGATCGTTTTTAGAGTGGTCTTAGTTTTTAGAGTGTTCTTATTAAGAATGTTCTTAAAATCATGACCTGACTCTATTATACACATCAGTATGTTAACTATCATCCACACAAGTCTCATTTGGCAAGGAGGACTAAGTCTTTTTAGCTTATGATTTTAGCTTACAAATGCTAACTATGATCTTGGGTGAGCTTTATTGTAGACCTGATGCATACGCTCGGTTGCAACATGGGTATAGATTTGGGTGGTTGTAAGTGATGAATGACCTAAGAGCATCTGCACAGAACGTAAATCCGCATCATGATTTAAAAGATGAGTTGCAAAAGCATGACGGAATGAGTGTGGAGAGAAACTGTCAGTTAAGCCTAACTGTTTTCCATAAACTTTAATACGATACCAGAAGGCAATTCTTGACATAGGAGCTATTCCCTTGCCAGATAAAAAGATAAAGGGGCATTTTCTTTGAGGATCTTTTTCTTTTCTCTTGGTATTTATATAAAGCTCAATCCAGTAAATGGCATCATCGCACAAAGGTACGATTCTTTCTTTGTCACCTTTACCTCTTACCATGACAAAGCCATCCTGAAAAAAGATATTGTCAAACTTCAATGAGATAAGCTCACTGATTCTAAGACCTGTTGCATAGACAGTCTCGAGCATGGCTTTATCTCTTAATCCTGTATGAGTATTAAGATCAGGTGCATCTAAAAAAGCTTCCACACAACCTTCAGACATTACATGAGGAATGTTTCTTATAAGCTTGGGATTCTCAATACGAACACAAGGATCGTTATCAATTAGTTTTTCTTTTTTTAAAAAGTTTGTAAATGCTCTTAATGAGCAGAGAAATCTGGCATTAGAACTTGCCTCATGATCGATATTCTCTTTCAGGAAAGCTTCGATATGAGCCTGTGTAAAATGCTCATCTTTTACAGAAAAAGTCTTATCAATGAAGTTTAAAAATCTTTCGACATCAGCACAGTAAGCTTTAATTGAAAGCACAGACAGACCATTTTCAAGTAACAGATAGTCATGAAAATTGACTATTAGTTCTGAGGCTATTTTATCCATGTTTTATCCTTAAAGCTCTCTTCAATTTCACTTAAATGCGGTTTTACTTTCTTTACTTTTGCTTTAGGTTTGATGAAAAGAAATATAATGGCTTTATTTGATCTTTTGATATAACCGTGTGGTACACGGTTATATCAAAGTCTAAGTTCTTACTGTTTTATTCTCTTTTGTATCTCTCTTACTAGCCTTACCTTTCAACTATCTTTTAGTTTGATCTTTTGTTTGTATTTACAGTTTCAAACATTTTTCTAGTAAGGATACTTAATAAGAACCTATTCAAAGTCACTGCGTGACATATCAATTAACTGAGCCATTGAAGGGAGCTCTTTTTTAGAGCTCTTAGTTACAGTTACATAATATCTGTCATTCTTTGGAATAAGACAGAAACGATAGACGCCGTCTTTTTTAGGATAGTAACTGATTTCTTCAAACTTAGAATTTGGATTTAATTCCAAAGAGCGAGCACCGTCTCTTAGAACACCAGGTGGAGTTAAAAAGCCAAAGTTGGTACCCTTTGACCAGTTCTCATCAGCAAACTTGAACTTATAAGGAGCCCAGTCAGAACGTAATGTTGCCAGAGTGCAGTAGCCGTGACCGTCTTTTCTTAAACGATAGGTCTCAGATGCCTCATAGTCATTCATTTCGCCTCTTAAATAGATAGCCTTATCATTGATGGTAAGACCACCTGGTGATAACGTCTTTACAGCATTACCTTCATCTGAAGAACAGCCTGATAGAAGTGCACATACTAATAACGCACCTAGGCTCTTTTTTATATTTTTCACAATGTACCCAATCATTAAATTTTAAGATTTTTCTACTAATTGCTCTATTCTACACAAATTTATAAAGAAAATACCCTAAAATATCTGTATTCATCTGTACTCTACTGAATTCTTTGGTTTTATTTATGCCTTGTAAAACACCATCAAATGCTAATGAATTGTCAACCTCAAAACAGTCTTTAACAAAAGACCAGATAAAAGCATGTGACAATTCATCAGTGTCTTATAAAAAAACACCTTACCGAGTAGGTCTTACAGGCGGTATTGCCTGTGGTAAATCTGGTATTGCCTCATTATTTGCAAAACTGAACGTACCTATTGTTGATACTGATGTAATTGCCCGTGAGGTAGTGATGCCAGGCTCTGCTCTTTTAGGAAAACTGTCTGAACGCTTTGGACAGAACATCATCAAAGATGACGGCAGTTTAGACAGACGTCTCTTACGTCAAATTGCCTTTGATAAGTCTCATCCTGAGAACTTAAATGACTTGAATGCTTTAATGGCTCCTGCAATTGAAGATGAAACTGTGCGTCAGGTACAGGAAAAAACTTCCCCTTATGTCATTATCTGTATTCCTCTGCTCTTTGAGCATCATCTTGAATATATGGTAGACAGAATTTTAGTGGTGGATGTAGAGCCTAAACTTCAGCTAGAAAGATTGATGAGTCGTGATAGCATCAACAGAGAGTTAGCACTCTCGATGATTGCCTCACAAGTAGACAGAGAAACGAGATTAAAAAAAGCTCATGATTTAATTGAATCTGATAGTTCTCCTTTAGATAAAAAGGGAGATCTCGTGTTAAAATTACATAATCTATACCAACAGCTGGCAAACAGCAAAATTTAATGCATTAGAGTACTTTATAAGGTTATGTTTATTTACGAATTTCCATTAAGCCCAAGAGCTAGAACATACCTAAAATTAGAACAGGTTTTTAAAAACGCTGAGCTAAGTTCTGATCTTAGTTCTATTCAGAACGTGATGTTTCTATTACGCGCAGTCGTTGATTTTATCGATCTTGTGGATGGTTCTAGTGCCATCAAAATCGAATTATTAAAAGATCTTGAAAAATGTGACGGTAGATTAAAGGGATGGCTTACTGATCCTGAATGTGATAAGGACTTTGTAGCCTTATTGCGTGAAAAGATTGTTGAAGCTAAAAAAGCTTTAGACTCTTTTACAAGACAGAGAACTGTCTTAAAAGACGATCCTATTATCGAACTTATCAAACCAAGATTTTTAACTCCAAGTGGTATCAACTGCTTTGATACTCCTCTGTTTACCTACTGGTTCTCTCAGAGTATTGAGAAGAAAAAACAGAGCGTAGACAAGTGGTTACACGAATTTGACTGTATCAGAATTCCTGTTTACACCATTCTCTACTTATGGAGACTGTGTGCTAACTTTTCTGATAGAGTAGCAAAATCAGGCTTTATGCAGGAGAGCGCTGATACCTGTGACTTAATCAACATTCAATATGATGAGAATGTAGCAGGTTACCCTGTAGTCAGCGGTTTCCAGTCACGAGTAAACATCAGATTCTTACCTTTTGACAAAGAGTCAAAAGTAGGTGATGTTCCATTTAAGATTGCTTATATCAAGAGTAGCTTACAGCAATGAGCCTAAAGGATTTACTTTCACCAGAGCTGTATGATGAGGTCGTTCATGACGCTCATGACAGTGGTGAAGCAATTGTAAAAATTGAAGGACAGCCTCTAAAGGTAAAATGTCCTATCTGCAAAAATGAAACTGTATATGATGCATCTAACCCATACAGACCTTTTTGCTCTGAAAAGTGCAGACTGATTGATTTAGGCGCATGGGCTAATGATGAGCGTGTGATTAAAGGCAGACCTGTAGATGAAGATGAGGATGGAGAGCTTTTAAACGATCCTAATCTTCGAAAATACAATTTTCCTAAAGAATAGTATTTTCTTAAGAGGTTAAAGATAACTCTTTTTTACAGGCAACAATTAAGACAGAAAAGACTGAACTTACAGGATAAGATTTTGAAAAACGAAGGGATGAAACAGTTTACTTTGGCGACTCTAGCTATAGCTGTAAGCGTAGCTATCAGTACTAATGCCTTTGCACTTGAAAACGAGAAACAGTCATCTTCATCTGAAAAAGCAGATAAAGACAATTCTGTTTCTGAGTTCTCTGTTACAACCACCAGGATTGCTTCTAACCTAAAGCCTAGAGCCAATATCACAGGTTCATTTTCAGAACGCACCATGGAGATCATGAGTTCTGAGGCCTCTTCAAAATATTTGCAGAATCCTCGTGCAGCAGACAGTGCAACCTTCCCTATGAGGCTTATCAATAAATTAAATGAAAAGCCTTGGATAAACTCTCCATCATTCCCTATTCGTGCTAAAGATATGGCCTGCTTCTATGGTGTGCCATCTTACAGATATCCACAAAAATTTGATTCTGATAAGACTCCTGTCGTAGTAACAGCTGACAAAGTTTCAGGTAAGCTCAATGACAAAAAAGCTCATATCTTAACTTACACTGGTAATGTTGAGGTAACTCAGGGTGACAAGATCTTAAACTCAGATATCGTAGTCTATGATGGTAAAGAGAGAACCTTATCCACCAAAAGCAGTGCTGTAATTCATGAGCCTGAATACACCATCTCATCTGATGAAGACATGGTACATAATCTTGATACTAAGCAGATGAACCTGACAAATGCAGCTTTCATCTTAAACGGCTCTGTAATATCAGGTACTGCTGACAAGATGAATATTGATAACAAAAAAGGCTCTAAGACTTATAAAGGAGCTACCATCTCAGGCTGTCCTGTAGACAAGAGATCATGGCATTTTTATTCAACTACTTTTAAAACCGAAAAAGATGCCTACTTTGGTGATGCCTGGAATGATGTACTCTTTTTAGGTAAGGTACCTGTATTCTATACACCTTATGCTCAGATCCCTTTAACTAAGAAACGTCATTCTGGTTTACTGCCTGTATCTTTAGAGTACAAATCAGGAGAAGGTATTTCTTACAGTGCACCTATCTATTTGAACTTAGCTACAAACTATGATGCCACTGTAACTCCAGGTCATGATGCTAAGCGTGGCAATATCTATGACGTACAGTTTAGATATTTACCATTTAATAATCTTTCAGGTGAGATTAACGCTACCTATTTGCCAAACGATCCTCACTGGTCACCAAAGAACGATGACTACAGCCGCTGGTTTATTAACATTTATCAGACCTTATCTTTCTTAGAGAATGATTTAAACTTCAGCATAGACTACAGTAAAGTTCGTAACGACGACTATACCTATCTGTCTGATATAAGTCAGAAAAACGCTGCTATCACCGATTCAAGTCTGCAGCAGAGTTTTAAGGCAAGCTATGATCAGGATCTGTATGATGTGTCTTTAGAATTAAGAAAGTATCAGAACATGTTCTCTACTTCTAATATTTCTACTTACAGACCATTTGCCATGTTGCCCCAGTTAAAGGCTAACACCTATAACTCATACGGTTCTTTCTACTTTAAGTTAAAGACTGAAGCTACACATTTTTCATTAGATAAGATGAAAAATGACATGACATTATCTATGAATCGTCTGCATGCTGAGCCTTCTGTACGCTATCTTGCCTACGAAGGTTACGGCACCAGTGTAGATATGGGACTAACCGGCTTTTTAACTCATTACAGTCAGTCTGATTTAGAGTATTTAACCTCTTCATATAAGTCTCGTTTAGGCTTTAATGAGTACAAAGATTCTGTAACTCGCGCTCTGTACTTAGCTGATGTTCATGCTAAATCTACCTTTGAAAAGAAAGTACTAGACATGAACCACACCCAAACATTAGAGCCTGAGTTTAAGTATCAGTACATTCCTTACAAAGATCAGAGCAATATTGCACTCTACGATACTACTAACCGTTATGATGACTACTACACTCTGTTCTCACCTCATCGCTATGCAGGTATCGACAGAATTGCCAACATCAATATGGCAACCTTTGGTTTAACCTCTCGCCTGCTTGATGCTCATGACCGTGAAGTTTTCCGTGCAGCCCTAGCTCAGGGTTATAACTTTTCTGATAACAGAGTAAAACTGCGTCAGACTGATACTTTAAGTACCAATCCTAGATCTCCTCTTGAAGCTTTAATTGATGTCGTGCCTTTTGCTGGTATGTCTATCCATGCTCAGGCTCAATATAATCCTGACGGTGATGAGTTCTATACCTACAGTGGTTCTGCCCGATACACCGATCCTGCTACAGGTTACATGCTAGGTGTTTCATACCGTTACTATAAAGACGGTAACTACTATGTAGAAAACTACAAACAGGTAGACTTAAAGCAGTTAGGTCTTGAAGTAAAATTACCAATTTCATCATCATGGACTGCTTTTGCTGCTTCATATAAAGATATTGAGCAATCCTACAATATTGATACAAAGTTTGGTCTAAAGTATGACGATTGCTGTTATGCTGTTACCCTGCTCTATGAGAGCTATATGAACATGGACTGGAAAAACATGCAGCACACTCCAGAAAAGCTTATCGGCGTACAGTTTGAGCTAAAAGATCTCTTCGCTATCAACGTAAGAGGTATTACCGATCCTAATGGTACTGGTACCCACTATCTGCCATCACTGGATCCTACTAACTTGAACAGATAAATTTGAACTTTATGTAGCGTATTGAATCTAAATCAATACGTGCTGTATAAAGAAATTAAGACACAGTAAAACTTACTGTGTCTAAGTAATTGCTAAAGATTAGCAATTACTATATAAAAGAAATTAAAAGGTTATAACTTAACAGAGATTAACACAGACAGAATAAGGTACATTAAATGAAATTACATAACAATCTTGGCCAGAAACTAGGCAAGTTAGCATCTTTAAGTACTGTTTTACTAGCCTTATTTGGCAACGCCTATGCAGAAGAACAGGTTTTAGATTCAACTGCAGCTGTCGTTAACAACGGAATTATTTTAGAGAGTGAGTTAAATACTCATACTCAAAAGTTGCTCTCTAAATATGCAGCAACTGGTGCTAAAGTAGATGAAATTACCGCACGCCGTCAGGCTTTACAGTCACTTATCACCAGAGAGCTGATTTTACAAATTGCTCAGACAAATGGCGCTGAGGTAACTGACATGCAGTTAGACTCAACTTTAGAGTCAGCAGCCTTACGTAACAACACTACAACCGATAAAATTCTAAAGAGTTATGGCCCAAATCTAACTGAAGCTCAGGCTCGTGAGAAATTTAAAGAGGACTACTTAATCAACGAAATCCGTCGTTCAAGTGTTCGTCAGAGAATTCATATCTCCCCTGTTGAAGTCAACACTTTAGCTAAAGCTTTAAAACAGCGTGGCAGTGTTGAACCTATGTACCATATCGCTCAGGTTGTAATTCCACTCTCATCTGCTCCAAATGAAGCTGAGTACAACAGAGTTCAAAGTGAAGCCCGTCAGGCTTTAAATGCAATTAAAAATGGTGCTAATGTAGCTGAAGTTGCTGCAAAATACGCTACCTCAGAGCAAAGTGCTGATATGGGATATATACCAGAGACAGCAATTCCATTACCATTCTTACCTGCTATCTTAAATGCAAAACCTGGTGATGTAATTGGACCATTCAGATCATCAATTGGTATGCACATCATTAAACTTTATGATGTTTCACATTCAGCTGTAACTCCTATTAAGACCTATGATGCAGCTCATATCTTAATTAAGACCTCCATCATCTACTCAGATGAGGCTGCTGTTGCCAAGTTAAAGGATATCGCATCAGAGATTAACAAGGGCACCATTACTTTTGCACAGGCTGCCAAGCAGTACTCTGAAGATCCAGGTTCAGCAATTAAAGGTGGTGATTTAGGTTATGCTGTAGCAGATATCTATGATCCAAACTTTGCCAGAGCTTTAACTCAGTTACATGTAGGTCAGATGAGTCAGCCTGTTAAATCAGCATTTGGCTGGCACTTGATTCTGTTAAAAGATACCAGAGTTGACAGGGACTCTTTAGAAGTTTTCAAAGAGAAAGCAAACTCTATTATCTTTGAGCGTGAATTCAATGAAGCTGTAACTTCATGGGAAAGATCATTACGTGAGATGGCTTACATCCACGTTATCGATCCTGAATTAGTAAATTCAGGTGTTTCTCTTGATCAGGACAATAAAGGCAAGAATACTCTAAAGCCTACAAATGACGATCAGGGAAGCCAGCAATATTCAGAAAACAGCCGTCTTCTAAACTAAAGATAGGCCATAATTTAGAGGTTAAATGACATATCGTTTAGCAGTGACACCTGGAGAGCCTTCAGGTGTCGGTCCAGAGCTGATGTATCATCTGTCAAAACTTGACTTAAAAGATACTCAGCTTGTTATCATCGCATCTAAAGAGCTTATCGCACAGCGTATAGCTCTTTTTAATTCTAATCACACTGAGTCTGTAAAGATAACTGATTACTCTAAAGACAATTTTGTACCTCAAACAAAAGGTACCTTATGTGTTTTAGATGTACCTTTAGCTGTACCTTCAGTTCCGGGAAAACTTGATAAAAGAAACGCCAAATACGTTTTAGACTGTCTTGATATTGCATCAGACAAATCAGTATCAGGTGAGTTCTCCGGTATAGTTACAGGTCCTATCAGTAAGGCTGTGATTGCTGACACTGGTCTTAACTTTACAGGTCACACTGAGTACTTTCAGGAAAGAACTCATACTAAAAAAGTAGTAATGATGTTAGGTTGCAAGAAATTCAATGTAGCTCTTGCTACTACTCATCTGCCTTTAAAAGATGTATCTGATGCCATCACTAAAGAGCTTTTAGTTGAGATCGTAACTATTTTAAATCACGATCTTAAAACCAAGTTTGGTATTGATAAACCATGCATCATCAGCGCAGGTTTAAATCCTCACGCAGGTGAAGATGGACATCTGGGTATGGAAGAGATAGACACTATCATTCCTACCTTTGAAGAGTTAAGAGCTCATGGCATCAATATCATAGGACCACTGCCAGCTGACACCATGTTCCAGCAAAAGTTTATTGAGAAGGCTGATGCCTTCTTAACCATGTACCATGATCAGGGTTTGCCTGTTTTAAAATATGCAGGTTTTGATTGTGGTTACAACACTACCTTAGGACTACCTTATATTAGAACTTCTGTCGATCATGGAACTGCACTAGATTTAGCAGGTACAACCAAGGCAGATCCTGGTTCACTGTTTGCAGCAGTAGAACTAGCTCATACTATGGCACTACGTAGCAGGAGATAATATGGCTTTACCACCAGTACACATGAAAGCAAGAAAACGCTTTGGACAGAACTTCTTAGTTAACGATCACATCATTTCTCAGATTGTGGATGCCATCAATCCAAAAGAGGGTGAACACTTAGTTGAAATTGGACCTGGTCATGCAGCTTTAACTAGACCGGTTTTAGAAAGAGCTAAAGTACTAACAGCAATTGAGTTAGATCGTGATCTTGTGGAGATCTTAAAGCATGATCCTTTCTTAAAAGGTCTTACCATTATTGAAGGTGATGCTTTAAAGGTTAACTTTGAGGAGTTAGAAGGTGCAGGTCAGTTGCGTGTTTTTGGTAACTTACCTTACAACATCACCTCCCCTATTATCTTCCACCTTTTGTCACAAAAAGGCATTACTGATATGCACTTTATGTTACAAAAGGAAGTAGTAGAAAGATTAGCTGCAGGACCTAGCACCAAAGACTATGGTCGTTTAACTGTGATGACTCAGTTCCATGCGCAGGTTATCCCAATGCTTATAGTTCCACCATCAGCATTCAGACCAGCACCTAAGGTAACCTCCGCTGTGGTACGTTTAAAGCCAAAGGACTTAACTGATGAAGAAAGATCATTAGTTCCTTATTTAAATAACATTACAACTACAGCTTTCTCTGCTCGTCGTAAGACCATCCGTAACTCTTTATCAAAGTTCTTTACAGAAGAGGAGTTAAACAGCTTTGGTCTTGATCCGATTCTGCGTGCTGAAAACATCAGTGTTGAGAAATATGTAGAATTAGCTCGTGCTTTAAAATACAGGAATAAAGTCTAATGGCAGCAAATTCACCAGTATTTGAACTTTTACAACGTAATGAAGATGAGTTTGTAGGACGTGATCTCATCATTGCAGGTGATATTCTCGATCCTATGGTGTTCTCTTTAGTTAAAAGATCTCACAGCGCTACTGTAATTGTCGACAACTTTGTTGTCTGCAAAAAGATGGCAGCTATGATTGGTAAAAGCATGGATGACTCTTGTCCTCAGATAATTGAGTACAAGCATGTAAAGTTAATCTTTGCTGATGTCAAATCAGCTCTTACTCATACTAATGAAGCTGATACCTTATTACTATTACTTTCAAAAAGTAAGCAGCAGACTTTAAAGTTATTAAATACTTTAAAAACTAAATTAAAAAAAGAAGCTTTAGTGTACACCGCAGGATCTAATGACGGTGGTGCTAAAAGTGCTGACTCTTTATTAAAACCTCTAGGTTTTGTAAAGAAAGTTGATTTAGCCAGAAAGTGCACTTTATTCAAAGCTATTTATGAAAATGACTTTAACACCTACAAAGGTGCACAGGACATTAAAGTAAATCCAATTAACATTCCACTTACTCTGCATCAGGACAGCGCTGTTTTCTCTCAAGGTAAACTTGATAAGGGAACTGCTATGTTAATAGAGTGCTTAAAAGATTTAACTCCATTTGGAACTGCTTTAGATCTTGGATGTGGCTGTGGTGTGGTAGGTTTAGTGCTCTCAAAGCTAGGCTTTAAGAACGTAACCTCAACTGATGTCAGTGCTGCTGCCATTGAACTTACTAAAGAGAATGCTAAATTAAATGGCTGTGATTCAATCAAGGTTAAAGCATCTGACATGCTGACAGGTCTTGAAAGATTTGATTTAATTGCCGTAAACCCACCATTCCATGTTGGCGTAACTACCACTACAGCCCCTACTGTTAATATGATCATAGAGGCTAAAGATCACTTAACCAAGAACGGTGTGATGTACTTAGTTGCCAATGCGCATTTAGGTTATGAAAAGGTGCTTTTAGAGAACTTTGACTATGTGCAGATTGTATCTTCAAGCACAACTTTTATTGTGTATAAAGCAAGGTTAGAAGAAAAGTAATTAAGTTCATCTTATCAACTCAAAAGCAAGATCAGACGATCTTGCTTTTATGTTTTGCTCTGTTCGTACAGTCAGTTGATAAAGCATCATTTTTATTCTATGATTCAAACGGTTAATAAAAATAATTATGGCGATGACATGACAGAGCTTAATATATTATTTCAAATCTTCAATAACCTTTCAGAAAGTGAAAAGAAAGCCTTTTTAAGAAAAGTAAAAGGTGAAAATTCTACAACTCAGTCTAAGTCTAGAACTACTTGCATCTGTGCCTATTGCAAATCCCAGCACATAGTTAAATTTGGGAAATCTGACAAAGGAGAACAAAGATATTTATGTAAAGACTGCAATAAAACCTTCACAGCCAAAACTAATACTATTCTCTATAAATCACCTTATTCAGAGAAAGTATGGAGAAAATACGTTAACTGCATGATGCAGGGAATGAGTATCAGAAAGAGTGCTAAAGAATGTGGCATCAATGCTGATACAGCTTTTAAATGGAGACATAAGATTATAGATTCTCTTCAAGCAATGCACGATGAAGTAAAACTGGATGGTGTTGTCGAAGCTGATGAAACCTTCTTTGCTTTAAGCTTCAAAGGAAATCATAAAAAATCAAATTTTAATTTACCTAGAGAAAGTCATCATTGAGGAAAGTGTACTCATACTCGTGGTATTTCATCAGAGCAGGTATGTGTACCATGTGCAATCAATCTTAACGGTCTTTCAAAATCTGTAATTACCAATTTAGGTAAACCTACAGTTAAAGACTTAAGAAAAGTTTTCTCTAGGTCAATAGTTGAGAACTCTGTTCTGGTTACAGACAGAAATTCAGCTTACAATAAGATTGCCAGTGAACATAACTTACAGTTAGTTCAAATTAAGTCAGGTAAAGGCTCTAAAGGAACCTTTAACATAGCTAAAATCAACAGTTACCACTCAATTTTAAAGATGTTTATCATCTATAACTTTAGAGGAGTGGCAACTAATTATCTTAACAATTACTTGATTTGGAATAATATCAAGAATTATTCTTTAGGTTCAGTAGAAGATAAAGAGCAAATCTTTGCAGACTTCGTATTTACCAACAGATTTTCTGAGAAATCTCACGATGTAAGCAAAAGAGCTGCTGTTCCAATATAGATAAGGTACAGAATATGCAATCAATCAATCAATCAATAGCATCCTAGCTGTTGATTTCTTTAAGTCAAGTCTTTTCAACGATAAATTCAATTTATTCTTTTCTTTATTAAATACTACTTGTGAGGTGCCTCATGAGTAGTAAAAATAAGAATTCTGAAAACAAAGAAAAACTGAGTGAATTATTAGCATCACTCAACTTTCAGGAAGCATCTAACATATGGACAAGAAATTATGAAAGCGGTGCAAGCATTGCAGTTGATTTTAACAAGCAAACTATACAATACGATCCAGTAGATTCTAGTTTTAAAAATGGTGAATACCCTTCTATTAGCAAACCAGCGAGTGGTTTTATCATTCATCGAGATACAACACTAAACTTTAGTGCTAAGGAAAACTTTGTTTGTCTTGTCTGCATCCATTTATTGTTAGAAAAAGGCTATGAACCTAAACATATTGTTTTAGAACCTTCTTTTCAGGTTGGGCATGTAAACAAACCATCCTATGGTGATATTCTTGTTTTTGATAAGAAATACAAACCATTAGTTTTGCTCGAAAACAAAACATTTGGAGCTGAATTCTCTGCAGAATGGAATAACATGCAGAAAGACGGCGGTCAGTTATTTAGCTACCTAGGACCGCTACGTAACCAACTTGGAGCTTGTGAAAACATTGTTCTATTTGCTTCTGCTTTTGATGATGGTTTAGTTACAAAAAGCCACATCATCACTCTGAAAGATAATGAAAAACGTATAGCTGAGCTTAAAAATCCACTTACATTTGAAAATTCAGATAGTCCTTTTAAAGTATGGGAGCAGACTTATGCCAAATCATTTGAAACAAAAGGATTATTTGAAGCTGACATAGAGCCTTATTCTATTGGCAAGTCCAAATATACCATCTCAGATTTAAAAGGTCTCTCTCATGCAGAAATTCGACCAATCTATCATGAATTTGCCACTATTCTGCGAAATAATGCCATTACAGATTTTGAACATTCATTTTACATTTTGATTGATTTATTCCTCTGTAAGATTACTGATGAAAGAAATAACCCTGATGATTTACAGTTTTACTACAAAGGTATTTCTCGTGATACTCCAAAAGAGTACTGCTCAAGACTTTTAAAACTCTATAAACAAGGAAAAAAAGAACTTTTTGGTGTTGATGTAATCAATAAAGAAGAGAATGATATTAAGCAAATTTTTGATGATACTAATCGTTCTCTTACAAATGGTCTTTTTAAAGGAATAAAAGCATTATTTGAGGAAATTAAGTTTTATAACATCAAAAAATTCAATTTTATTGATGTTGAAAACAAAGAAGAGTTTGAACTTAATTTCCAAATTCTTATAAAAATAACAGCCTTGATCCAAGATATAAATCTTAGCAATAGTGAAACCAATCACTTCTTTGGTGATTTGTTTGAAGGTCTGTTATCTAAAAATGTTCATCAGACTGAAGGTCAATTCTTTACACCACTGCCGATTGTAAATTTCATTATTAAGTCTCTACCTGAATTTGTAAATTCTAAAAGCGTTAAAGTTCTCGACTATGCTTGCGGTGCAGGTCATTTTTTAACAGAATTTATAAAAACCTATCCTAAAACAGAAGTCTATGGTATAGAAAAAAGTCAACCTTTAAGTCAGGTTGCCAAGATAGCTACTATTATCAATGGCGCAAGAAATAACACGCATATTGTGTTTAAAGATGCCTTAAGCAAGCTAAACACACTTGAAACTCGTTTTAACGGCTTTGATGAAACGAGCTTTGACTGCATAATTGCCAATCCGCCTTACAGTGTAAAAGGGTTTTTAAATACACTGACAAAAGAAGATAAAGAACAATATGAGCTTATGCACTTTGTAGATAAGCAAAGTTTAGACTCTAAAAAATCCATAGAATGCTTTTTTATTGAACGAGCAAAATACTTTCTCAAACGTCATGGTCTTATGGGAATAGTTCTGCCTAGTTCAATTCTTAGTAATGGAGAACTTTATATAAGAGTTCGAGAGTAACTTTTTGAAAACTTTAATATTCTTTCTATTGTCAGCCTAGGGTCTAGAACTTTTGGTTCGACAGGAACAAACACTATCATCCTTTTTGCACAAAAGGTTGCAAAAAAGAATTCTCTCGGTCTTTTAGATACCTTTATTTCAAAAAAAGATTACAAACAATATACAAATTATCAAGCGATAGAGAATTATATTAAGAAGCAGAATTATAGCGAACAAGATTACTTTGCTTTTATGCAAGATGATCTTTTGAACGATACTCTTGAAAAACATGAAATCTTTGTTGATTACAAAAAGAACTTCAAAAATTCTCCTGTCAAAAAAACGGTAAAAGAAGAATTGTTTAAGAAATCGTCATTTTATAAGGCTGAGCTAAAAGAAAAATCTAAGGATTACAAAAAGCTTTTAAGCGATTTCTTAGAAAGTGAAGAATATAAAGATCTTGAGCAAGAGGAATACAGAAAACAATTCATTTCTTTTGCTAAAGAAATAGAAAAAGATAAACTCAATACCTTTATCCAAATTGAATCTAATAATATTCTTATTCTTCAGTCGCCTCCTGATAAGGAAGGAAATAAGAGTAACAAGGCTAAAATTGTTGAATTCTTAGGATACGACTGGAGTAATCGTAAAGGTGATGAAGGCATTAAATATGTTGTAGATAAATCTTCAGACATTGGTATGGATGATTCAGTTGATACTGAAGAAGATGATGCAGACATTACCGAATCTATCAACTCAATTAAATACATAAAAACTCCTCTTTACAATCCTAAAGATGATTACGATTACACAAAATACGCATTTGCCTTAAGAAAACACATTTGTGAACAGTGCTCAAAACGATTCTCTTTTGATTTTGAAACATCTGAAAAATTGAATAAATTTTTTGTTGGTGATGAACAAAACCTGCATTATGCAAAATTGAGCGATATGCTCGATTTTTCCAGAACAGAATTTGATAAATCTATAAAGTTGAATCAAGAAAAGAGAAATCGATCTGTTTTTGATAGTAAATATCCTTTAAAAATTCTTAGTGATTTACTTGTAAAAATTAACGGTAATCAAACAAAAATTAGAGAGAAAGATATTCTTTTAGAAGGAAAAACTCCTGTGATTACGCAAGAAAGTGAAAAAGTAATTTCAGGTTTTTCTAATATAGACAAATATATTACCGATTTGCCTTTAATTGTTTTTGGAGATCATTCATGTGCTTTTAAATATGTTGATTTTCCTTTTATCAGAGGTGCAGATGGAACACATCTTTTAAAGACTAATCAAAGTCAAATTATAACTAAATACCTTTTTTACTATCTATTGATTACACCAATCGAAAATAATGATAAATATGAAAGACATTTTAAGTATTTAAAAACAATCAAAGTTCCACTTCCTCCACTTGAGATCCAAAAAAATATTGTTTCTGAATGTGAGAAAATTGATGAAGAATATGAAAAAGCCAAAAGGATCATTGAAGAAGAAAAAAATAAAATTAGAAGCCTTGTAGATAACGAGCATAGTGCTGAAAAGAGATTAGGCGAAATATGCGAATCAAATATAGGATTAACTTATAATCCTCAAGATGTATCTTCAAATGGAGTAATAGTCTTAAGATCTTCGAATATTCAAGATGGTAATCTCGACTTTAATGATACAGTTAAAGTGAATTGTAAAATACCAGAAAGATGTTTAGTTCAAAATGGTAATGTGTTAGTTTGTGTGCGAAATGGGTCAAAAAACCTTCTTGGAAAATCAGCATATATTGACAATTTAAGAGAACCAATGGCTTTTGGAGCTTTTATGGCTATTATAAGAAGCAAATTTGGCAAATGGATCTATTGTTGGATGAAGTCGTCTAGCTATCAGAGCCAACTTAATGAATTGACTCAAACGATGTCAGTTTATCAGTTGACACAAAAAAAGTTGCTTGATTTAAAAGTAGTTTTCCCATCTTATGACGAACAGCAAAGAATAATCTCTGAAATTGAAAAACTAGAATCTGAAATTGATAGCGCAAAAAAGATTATGTCAACCGTAACCAACAGAAAAAAAGCTGTACTTGAAAAGTATCTTTGCGAAGCAGAATAAAAATAGAATAAATATTAGCCAAACAGACTAGTGAATATTGTCATACAGTCTGTTTGGCTTTATTTTATCTTTAAATTTTGTTGCAAAGATTCGCATCAACTGATAGTACGAACAGAGCCTTTTAATTTAGCAAAGTGGGAATTTGATGACAGATTATATATGTGTTGCGAAGAGTCTGATAACAGAAAGTGCTGTAAGTTACAGCACCCTCTGATTCAGATAAGAATGTAAACTACTGAGGCTTTACTTCGTTTACAAGCTCGTTACCAGCAAAGTAATCAGTTACATTCTGTAGAGTAGTATTAACAATGTTGTTCATTGCTTCTTTAGTAAAGAATGCCTGATGAGAGGTTATCAGAACATTGTTCAAGCTCATTAAACGGCTTAAGTTATCATCGGTGATGATGTGATCAGATCTATCCTGATAGAAGTAATCGTGCTCTTCTTCATAAACATCAAGACCTGCAGCACCAATCTGACCTGACTTTAAACCATCTACAAGATCTTCAGAATTGATTAAAGGACCACGACCAGTGTTAATGATCATTACGCCTTTTTTCATTTTAGCAATTGAGTCTTTGTTGATTAAGTATCTGTTCTGAGGAGTTAATGGGCAGTTTAACGAAATAATATCTGACTGTGCATATAACTCATCCATAGTTACATACTTAATACCAGCTGCTTTCTCGTACTCATGATCTTCATAAATATCATAAGCAACTACATTCATGCCAAAGCCTTTTAAGATGCCAATCAGCACACGAGCAATCTTACCGGTGCCTACTACACCTGCAGTCTTACCGTATAAATCAAAGCCCATTAATCCGTGTAGAGCAAAGTTACCATCACGGGTACGTGAATATGCTCTGTGAGTCTTTCTGTTTAAGGTTAAGATTAAAGCCATTACGTGCTCAGCAATAGCATGTGGAGAGTAAGCTGGTACTCTTACAACTCTGATACCTAAATCTTTAGCAGCCTGCAAATCTACGTTGTTAAAACCGGCACAACGCAGTGCTAAAAGCTCAACACCATTATCTTTTAACTTCTGTAATACTGCTCTGTCTGCTCTGTCGTTTACGAAGATACATACAGCTTTAGCGCCGTGAGTTTCATCTGCATTGTTAATATCAAGGAAACTTCTGTGATAGATTAGCTGAAAACCAAAGTTCTTGTCAGCATTCATATCTGTAAACGCGTGTCTGTCGTAGCTGTGGGTACCAAAAAAGACGATTTTATTGTTTTCCATTTTTTATCCTCAGATGAAAAATTCTCTGATCTTGAAATCTGTATATCAGTATTAGACATCTCTAATTTCTGACTATCTTGCCTGTTCAATAAGATACACTATTTCTAACTCAAAATTTGATCTTTATCAAATATTTTATTACGTGCACAATTTGTGCAAATCAGCGCAAAAGCACCAAGACTTAAGTTGCGAAAAGGCATTATATTATGCAAAAACCGCTTTTATTATTAAGAATTATTCTTAATAATAAAAGACTTTTTAAAAGTTATAGCTACCTCAACATTTTTCTACAAAATATTTTTACATTGAACTTAGCTTTCTTTTGAAGTCTTGTCTGCTATTCAAAAAAGCAAACGCAGTACTCATTTTTTTTAGCTTTCTACCTCAAAATTTACAGACAATATGCTGAATATTGTTGTATAGAAGCCTTTTTTCAGGGGCAAGATAAAATCTTGTTCTATACTCATTAAATAGGTTCATGACATCAGATGATGTCTTAAGAATACATAACAATCAAAACATCTCATAAGGAGTCTCTCAAATGGCAGCATTAGCTATGATCCTAGCCGGCGGTGAAGGTACCCGTCTTATGCCTTTAACCTCATGCAGAAGTAAACCTGCGGTTCCTTTTGGCGGAAGCTACAGACTAATTGACTTCGTGCTCAATAACTTCGTTAACTCAGGTATCATCAAGATCTTTGTAATCACTCAATACAAATCACAGTCTTTGTTGATGCACTTAAAGAAAGGCTGGCAGGTAAGTGGTATTTATGGAGCCTTCATTGACTCACTGCCAGCTCAGATGCGTGTATCAAAGGAGTGGTATCAGGGTACAGCTGATGCTATCTATCAAAACTTAACCTTTATAAAAGAACAGTTCCCAGATCATGTATGTATCTTCGGCTCAGACCATATTTATAAGATGAATATCCGTGATATGCTCACCTATCACAAGAACATCGGTGCAGATTTAACTGTGGCTGCTATCAGAATGAAATCAAGTGAGTGCGCAGGTAAATTTGGTGTTATCGAAGTTGATGAAAACAATAAGATGATTGGCTTCGAGGAAAAACCTGCACATCCTAAAGAGTTACCAAATCACCCAGGCTATTCACTAGTATCTATGGGTAACTATATCTTTAAAGCTGATGTTTTATGCAATGAGCTAGTTGAAGACGAGCTAGACAAGAACTCAAGCCATGACTTTGGTAAAGATATCATTCCTAAGATGTTCCCTCGAGGCAATGTTTATGTATACGACTTTAGTGAAATCGAAATTGAAGGAGAGAAAGACTTTGCTTACTGGCGTGATGTAGGAAGCATCGACAGCTACTGGGAAGCTCATATGGACTTATTAGGCAATAAGCCTAAGTTCAATCTGCAGAACCCGAAGTGGCCTTTACATACCTTCTATCCTCCTCTACCACCTGCTGACTTCACCGATACTGATGATAATGAGTCACACGTATCTATGTCTTTAATTTCCGCAGGCTGCAAGATTAACGGTGCAACTATCAATAAGTCAGTTCTAGGCTTTAGATGTACCGCAGGCGATGGCGCTATGGTTGAAGGCAGTGTGCTTATCGGTGATAACATCATTGGTAAGGGAGCAAAAATTAAGAATGTGATCTTAGACAGACATGTTGAGATTGCTCCGGGCTTTGAGATTGGCTACGATAGAGAGAAAGATCAAAAGCTTCTTGAAAATGAGAAGAATTCTATGATCGCAATATCTAAAAATGGCATAATAGTAGTACCTGAGGGCATGCGCTTAGGTTTTGACTAGAACACATAAAATAAGGGGTTGCCTGTGAACATCTTGTTATTATCATCAGAAGTTGCAGGCATCATGAAATCAGGCGGTCTTGCAGATGTTGCCAAGGCTTTGCCTTTACAGCTACAGGCTGAAGGTCATGATGTCAGAGTTGTCATGCCATGCTATACCACAATCAAGGATTACGATAAACTTGAGGTGATAGCACATGGCGTTTTGAATGAAAACAATCCAGATGAAAAACTTCGCATCCCCTATTCAATTAGAAAGACCTATCTTAATAAAGTAGTTGAAGTTTGGTTAGTTGAATGTCCTAGGTACTTTGACAGAACCTCTATGTACGGTGACAACAACCAGGCTTATGCTGATAATGGAGAGAGATTTGCTTTCTTCTCAGCTGCAGCTTTAGATGCCTGTAAGCACTTAAACTACTGGTTTGATATCCTGCACTGCAATGACTGGCACACCGGAATTGCGCCTATGTTAATGCGGATTAAATACGCATTAGACCCTTATCTATCAAGAGCTCGCTCTGTACTTACCATTCATAATGGTGCTTTCCAAGGTGCCTTTGACAGATCACAAATTGCGATCTTGCCTGAAATTGCCAATATCTATAATGACAAGATCACTCAAGGTTCATATATCAATTTCTTAAAATGCGGTGTTTTCTATGCTGATAAAATCAACACCGTAAGCCCAGGTTACGCCAGTGAACTTACCACTTATTTAGGTGGTCACGGTATGACTCAGAACTATCTTGACAGACAGCAAGATCTTTCAGGTATCGTCAATGGTTGTGACTACTCTGACTGGGATCCATCTACAGATCAATTGCTGCGAATAAGATATGATGTTAAGAACCTAGATCAAAAAGTTCTAGGCAAGTACCTCTTACAGAGAAAGCTAGGCCTTGAGATGGGTGATACCCCAATGTATGGTATGGTTGCAAGACTTACCGACCAAAAAGGTATAGGTCTTTTAATTCCTATCTTAGACAGATTCTTACAGCATAAAGTTCAGGTTGTAATTGAGGGAACAGGAGATCCTTACTTACAGCAGCAGATGACTGAAATTGCTAATCGTCATCCTGGTAAAATGATCTTCCAGCCTGTATATGACAATATGTTAGCTCATCAGATTGAAGCTGGCTCTGACTTCTTCTTGATGCCATCAATCTTTGAGCCTTGCGGTCTAAATCAGATCTACTCTTTAGCTTACGGTACTCTACCTATCGTACGAGCTGTAGGTGGACTTAAAGATACTGTTAAAGACTATGATCAGGATAGAGTAAACGGTGACGGCTTTATGTTCTTCGATCCAAGTTCTGAGGAGTTACTATCCTGCTTACGTCGTACTTTAATTCTGTATTTAGAAGATCCTTCAGAGATGAAGCGTATTAAGCAGAACGCTATGAGGGTACGCTTTAACTGGTCTGATTCATGTAAAAATTACATTGAACTGTATAAGAGTGCTTTAAAGAAGCCTAAGTGGTAGTTCTCTTGACACGTAGGATTAAAAAGCTCTGAAGATTTTCTTTCAGAGCTTTTTAATTAAGACACTTAAACTAGCTGAAACTCAGTAAAAGCTCTTACTTTAGGATCTGCATTGAAGACAGTAGCTATTCTTAACAACTCATCCTTTCTAGGCACAATATTGCCATAGTCTCGTGTTTTAATCTGCTCTATAGCTTCACTAAGCTTTGCCTTAGCTTCTGTCTCATCTTTTGCATACTTAAATTCAATGACGATTCTGCGTTTATTGGTCTCAATCATTAAATCAGCTCTACCTTTAGCCTGATGAATTTCTGAGAATACGTTCTGTTTAGCCCCTAGCAGATAGGCTTTAACATAATTCTGTACTGATGATTCTGAATTTAATGGATAGGCATCATAGGTTACAGTGTTGACCATAGTGTTAAGTAAACTGATGATATCCTCAACAGAACCTACATCCAGGATGTTCTCATTAGCATCATTGGTAACATCAATCGTCCCTTTAAAGAATTTGGCTGCTAAAAGCTTATTTAAAGCTTTATAGATCTCTCCATTTGGAATACCTAAAGCAATGATATTAGAATCATTAAGTGAAGAACGTAATGTTAGATATCCTGTCTGGCACATCAGTACATTCTGATTGATTGTGGTTAATGAGGTTGGATTTTTAAAGTCATCATCCGTAACTTTTAAACTCTTATTTTTATCTAAATAATCAAAGATATTCAGTTCATGTGTTTTTAAATAGTTAACTAGGATTGAAGGTAAGCCACCATTGTCGTACCAGTATTCACCAAAATCTACAAATTTATTTTTTACAATATTTTGGAAAAATTTATTTACAGACCAGGTACTGAACACTTTCTTTTTATAGAATTCATCAAAGCAGTAACCATCATAATTCTGAGCCATCATATCTAACATAGACTCAATCTGAGCATCAGTTACTTTGTCAACGCTACAGTTATTCTCACAGGAAGCGGCAAGCTTTAAATAATCAATGTAGTACTTTTTAATCTCATCACGGGTAAAACCTATCATCTGTGAATAGGCACTGTCATTAGTGATATCGTTGATATCAGAGCCTACAGAAAAGATTGATACATCTTTTAATCTTGTTACTCCCGTCACACCTAAGAATCTTATTGCATACTTGCCTTTGATTATTCCGTAAAATTCTCTTAAAAACTCTTGGAAAGAATCGTAGATTTTTTTGTTATTGATGTTTGCTGTTAGCTGACAGTCATATTCATCAATTAAAAGGACTATTTTTCTGTGCTCTATTGCTAATGCTTCTAATAAACTTTTTAGTGAGCCAGTTGGGGAGAAATCTTCAAAATAATTTTTTACTTTGTTTAAAAACGCAAAGTTTGAAATATCTTTGATTAGTCGTCTTTTAAATTCTATAAGGTCATCCTTTGGATATTCAATCAGATTTAATCTGAATACTGGATAAGTAGGCTCTGTCCATTTATCATAAATCCAGGTACCTTTAAAGTAAGGATCGACGCCTGATTCAAATAGAGTTGCTACAGTATCTAGGGTAAGAGATTTACCAAAGCGACGAGGCCTTGAGACAAATATTCTTTCTAGAGGATTGTCTACTAGCATTCTATAAAGATATTCTGTTTTATCTATATAAATTCTATTATTTTCATAGAAATTTTTAAATGAACCAGTATCGCCTATTTTTTTCATACCAATAATTCCCTGCAACCTTAATTTAGATTATATAGGCAATTTAAAGAATTTTCTTTTTTAAGTAACTAATATTAAGTGTTCTGAAGAAAAAATACTATGTTATACAAAATGATGATTCAAAACTAAGATTGTCTATATTTCCGCTTCTGTATAGCAAGATACGCTTTACTTTAAAGATATGATCTTCTAGTAAGGATGCCAATCTAAGGTAGTAATAGGAGCTCCTGGCTTTAATGAACCATCGTCATTATCATCTTTTGGATCAGAGCTTTCGGGTTCTTCTTTTTCCACTCCCACATAGGATTTTAATCTAGTCTCTTTTAGCTTTGGCTTAAGATCAGAGATTGCAATTCCACGACGCAGAACTACGCCACCAATGATGATCTGAGAGCACAGCATTAAAGACAGCCTGTTTGCAAAGATACTGTCATCCTCAGGGCTTACACTCTCAGCTGACTTTAAGTGAACTGTTGCACACTCACTGATTGGTGTTTCTTCAGGACAGATTGCTAAGACACATGAACCTGTGGCACGAGCTTCAAGAGAGGCCTCTAAGACATCTTTATTCTTACCTGTAGCTGAGATTGCTAAAACTACATCACCTGAACGTAGAGAGGAGACTGCTAACATCATTGACTGTCTGTCAGTATAGGCTTGGCAAAAGAAGCCTAAATTTAGCATTCTGTTTACAAAATCAACTCCGATAAATGAGGTTAAACCTTGAGATAAAACTACGATGCGACGAGACTGACTGACAACATCAATTGCTCTTGCAATAGTTCCTTCATCGGTTGCGCGCTCGGCACTCGATACAGAGTTTTTAGCAGCACCTATGACTTTTGAAATCACATCTCCTACAGTATCACCTTGCTTTACAGCTTCAACTTTCTTTAAGTTCTCAGCAGAAACTGTAGCACTTAGAATCAGTTTAAATGCAGGGAATCCCTCAGCTCCAAAGCGCTTGCAGAATCTGCAAATAGATGGTTCTGAGACCTGTGCTCTTTTAGCTAACTGTGCAATATTCTCGTTTACAACTAATGCTGGATTTTTGAGAATAGTAGCAGCTACTTTTCTCTCTGACTTTGTAAGATCAGTTTCAGCTGCGATTCTGTCTAAGATGTTTTCCATATTAAACTAACTCAGCAATACTCTTAACAAAGCCATTTTGAACCACGTACTGAATTCTAAAGTCATCATCAAAGATAACCAGATCGGCGATAAAGCCACCTTCAATTCTACCCATATCCTGCAAACCGATAGCTCTTGCTGGGGTATAGGTTGCAGCAAGCAGAGCCTCATCAAGGCTGAAGCCACAGCTTTGAATTAAGAACTTCACGCCATCCATCATACAGATACTGGTACCGGCATATGCGCCTTTTGCATCGATAAGTCCACGCTTATCAACAAAGACTTCCGTAGCACCGACAATGAAAGATTGAGGAGTCTTTGGCATACCTGCTACAGGCTGAGCATCAGAGACAATGTAGAGTCTGTCACCTAGTACTTTATGTGCTAGTTTTACTAAAGATGGGTGAACATGCTTGCCGTCAGCAATAATACTTGCAAAGACTTTTTCACTTTGCAAAGCGGCTCCTACTAAGCCAGGCTCTCTGCCTACTGGAGGTCGCATGCCATTGAAAAGGTGGGTTACATTTGTAACACCAGCCTTAAAAGACTGCATAGCCTCAAAATAGCTAGTTGCTGTATGACCTAATGACAAAGTGATTTTGCTCTGTAATAACTCAATGATATTCTTTGCCTTTACAACCTCTGGTGCGATAGTCATATAGGCAATGATATCTTTTTGAACTCTTAATGAATCAAGATCAGTCTGACCTAATGGTCTTATATATCCAGATGGATGAAAACCTTTATGTAATTGAGAAATAAAAGGACCTTCTAAGTGGATACCAGGACAGATCGAAGGATGCTTTTCTTTAAACTCGGCGACAGCTGCCATAGCCTTTGTGTAGTTCTCACGAGGACCTGAGATTAAAGTAGGCACAAAGGTAGTTGTACCATGTTGAGTTAAATAACGACGCATCTGCTCTAGAGCTTCAATAGATGGAGTCTGACCAAATGAAACACCCGCACAACCATTAACTAAGAGATCGATAAAGCCAGGACATACGTGAAGTCCTTTAACATCGATTTCTTCGGCAGTACCATCCTCTAAAAGACCTGGATCCATAGGTACAATTCTATGATCCATAATTGCTAGTGATGTGGCGTCAACAAACTCCTCTGAGGTTACATGGAGTTTGGCATTTTTAATGATTGTTACTGCCATGATGCGTCCTTTTATATCTTATCTAATTTAAAGGCTATTCAGATTTTGAAGCTTGTTCTTTAGCTTTTGCTCTTAGAGCTTTTTTAGCTCTCTTAGCAGCAAAATCTGGTTTACCTTTATTCTTTTTATCACGAAGTCTGTTCTTTTTATGAGGCTTCTTTTCCTCATCTTTTACTTTCTTGTCAAATCCACCGTTACCACCGATGCTTGCGCGTGAGCGTTTCTTTTCAGACTGACGTGGAGCACTAGGATCTTTTACAGGGAAAACTGCACAGACGTTTTTAATAGATCTCTTTTCAATAGCTTTACCTGTGTAACGCTCAAGCTTCTCTAAAAAGCCAATTTCATTGGCCATAACTAATGTAGTAACCACACCTTGAGCACCGGCTCTTGCTGTACGACCTGCTCTGTGTACATAAATTGCAGCATTAGCAGGAATATCAAAATTGTAAACATGAGTTACATCCGGAAGATCAAGACCACGGGAAGCTACATCAGTTGCAATTAAGATATCACTCTCACCCTCGTTGAACTTACGCAGAGCAGCTTTTCTTTCAGTCATTGAAATAGAGCCTTGAAGACTTGCACACTTAAAGCCGTTTCTGCGTAATGAAGCTTCTAATCTCTGTAATCTCTCTTTAGTCTTTACAAAGACAATAGACTTGCCTTTGATAGTAGTAAGCAAGTGCACTAGGATCTTTAATTTCTGAGGGTCGCCTGCTGCGTAATAGGCACGAGACTGCAGTTCTTCAGGTAAAACTTCATCCTCTTCACCGCCGGCACCAATTCTGACCTCAAGAGGATCATTTAAGACGGACGATGCAAAATCCTCAATACCAGAGCCTTCTAGAGTTGCAGAGAATAACAGGGTCTGATAACGGTTATAGAGCTCACGAGTAATTTTAGCGACATCATCTCTAAAGCCCATATCTAACATTCTGTCAGCTTCATCGATTACATACATCTGTACAGTTGAGGTGTCGAGCCAGCCTTTTTCGATGTATTCAATAAGTCTGCCTGGAGTTGCCGCAATAATTGAGCTTGGATTTTCGCGCTCAATCTCTCTGCTGCCACCTCCGATGATAGTACCTGCTGATAAATCGTTATAGCCTTCAATTAAAGCCTGGCAGACATTTTCAACCTGTAGCGCCAGCTCTCTGGTTGGCTCGAGGATAATTGCTCTGACACCAGGCTTTTTCTCAAGCGACAGTCTTGCAATTACAGGTAATAAGAAAGCTGCACTCTTACCAGTACCGGTTGGAGCTCCGCCTAAAATGTCTGCACCTTCTAGTGCTTTAGGAATAACTAGAGTTTGAATAGGTGTAGGCTTATCCCAACCTAATTTTTCAATATTCTCAACTAAAAAATCTGGAAGACCAAATTCTGAAAACAGCATTAAACGCCCTCTTTACCCATGCGTGTTGCATGGCACTTTTTAATAAATTCAATAACCTTGCGGCGACTTTCGGTATTTGCCTCTTCGGTGCCGTTAAACCAGCGCACCAACTCAAGATCAGATGCTTCTAGAAGATCAACATAATCATTGAGCATCTGTTCGTCACATTTTGGTAAATCAATATCTACAAATGGCAGTAACATTAAATCAAGCTCACGCATACCGCGTCTTGACTGCCATTTTACTTTTCCTGAAACTTCTACCATTCTCTTCTCTTAACTAATGAACTTTACTCGTTACTGTTTACTTTAAATTACGCTTTGAATTACATTTTAAAGACTAAACAGATACCTGAGCTTTAATTGCAGGATATGGATCATATCCTGTTAATTCAAAGTCCTCATATTTGTAATCAAAAATAGATGGAGCTTTACGTAAGATATTCATAGTAGGCAGAGCTCTTGGAGTACGAGATAACTGCAGTTCTACCTGCTCAAAGTGGTTCTTATAGATATGAGTATCACCACCAGACCAAACAAAGTCACCTAAACCTAAATCGCACTCTTTAGCTACCATCATGGTCAAAAGAGCATAGCTTGCAATGTTAAATGGCACACCTAAGAACATATCAGCACTTCTCTGATAAAGCTGACATGAGAGCTTACCATTAGCCACATAGAACTGATATAGAGTATGACATGGAGGCAGAGCCATCTTGTCCACATCTGATGGATTCCAGGCACAAACGATAATACGTCTTGATTCTGGGTGATGTTTAATTAAGTCGATAGCATTTGATAATTGGTCGATATGTCTGCCATCAGGTGTTTCAAAGTCACGCCACTGTTTACCGTAAACAGGACCCAAATCACCGTTTTCATCGGCCCATTCATTCCAAATACGAACACCGTTTTCCTGCAGGTATTTGATGTTAGTAGAGCCTGAGATAAACCATAAAAGCTCATGGATAATAGACTTTAAGTGGCACTTTTTAGTAGTTACTAATGGGAAACCTTTTTCTAGGTTAAATCTCATTTGTGTTCCGAAAATGGAGCGGGTACCAGTGCCAGTTCTGTCACTTCTGTCAGTACCTTCTTCCATGATCTTCTTTAATAAATCTAAATAAACTTGCACACTTAGCTCCTGTTCTGGTTATAGTTCTTTGGATCTATGACTGAGGATAGACCTTGAGATTTTGCATATTCAATATATAGGCTCTTAATCTTTACACTTGAGTTTAAAGTTAGAGCCATCTTGCCGATGCTTAGCAGATCCTGCAGATTAACATGACGGGCAATATATTTAACTCTAGCAATCTGTGAATAATTCATAGAGAGATTGCTATAGCCTAATGACATTAAAAGTAATGAGCCTACAGGAGAGCCTGCTAGCTCACCGCAGACTGACAGAGGTTTACCTACCTCTGTAGTTCTATCGATTAAATACTTCAGGCATCTTACTGCAGCAGGATTAAACGGATCAAAGATCTTAGATACCTTTGGATTTGATCTGTCAGCTGCGAATAAATACTGAATTAAATCGTTTGAACCTATAGAGAAGAAATCACATTCTGCAGCCAACTCATTTAAGATGAAAGCTACACATGGGACTTCAATCATGACACCAAAGCGTGGACGAACCACCTCTTTACCGGTTTGTTCTGCGACCTCTTTTAAGGCCTCATTTAAGATCCTCTTTACGATTAAGACTTCTTCTAATCTTGAGACCATAGGTAACATGATTTCAAGATTGCCAAATTCCTGATTAGCAATGATCATGGCACGAAGCTGAGTCTTTAAGATATTAGGCTGATCGATACAAACTCTAATACCTCTCCAGCCTAAAGCAGGGTTTTGGTCCTCTTCGATTGGTAAGTAAGGCAAGCTCTTGTCTCCACCAATATCTAAAGTTCTCATGCAGACAGGTAAACCTTTAAACTGGGAGAGTAAAGTCTTATACCATGAAATCTGCTGTTCTTCAGATGGCAGAGATGAGCTTAGCATGAAAGCAATTTCAGTTCTGTACAAACCGATACCATCAGTTTGAATTGCCAGATCGTCATCCTCATGATTTAGACCTGCGTTCAACTGAATGGTAATTTTATTGCCGTCTAAAGTTACGCCCTTTTCAAACTTCACACTTTCAAAGAGATCATGTAACTGACGAGACTGAGAAATCAACTGCATATACTCATCAACCACACTTGATGATGGGTCAACGATAACCTCAGCATTCTGACCATCAACGATAATGGTCCTTCCATCAACGTCATTTAAATCAAGATTTACATCGATTACAGCAGGAATTCCAAGATCTCTTGCTAAGATTGCAGTATGGGCAGAGGTAGCATTATCCACACAGACGAAACCAGCGACCTTATCTTGAGGCATTTGAGCTACAACGGCAGCCGGCATGCTCTTTACCACTAAGACAATTGGAGAGGTTACATCAGTCTCTTTTGGAGCTAAATGAACTAGTCTTGTGATTAAGATGGAGGCAAAGTCACGGATATCACGAACTTTATCAGTCTGATTTTGAGCTTTAGCTTCATCCATACGTCTTTGTGCTACGACTTTAATTGCAGATGCAGCTACATAACCCTGTGAGAAGATCTCGTTATCAACCTCATCTTCAAAAGTCTGATCATCGAGCATACTGCCATAGCCTGACATATAGCCAGATGCAGCCTCAGTATGAGAAGTTTCCTGTAGATGCAGATTAGCTAAATCCATTTCAGTTTGTAGCTGAAAAATGGTCTGATGGAATAATTCTGACTGAATATCCTTATCATCAGAATACATGATCTGCATAGTTTCAAAGTTAACAGGTGGTTTCCAGACTACAGCCTGAGCAATAGCAATCGAGCCTGAGCCTGTCTTACCTTTGTAACGTTTACCGTTATTAAAATCAGAGCTGGTTTCTTTTTCTGACTTATTTACAGAAATGATTGAAGCAATCTGAGCTGACAGAGTGATTAAGAAGGTTTCTTCCTGTTCTGTAAACTGTCTGTTCTCTTTACACTGAATAACTAGGACACCTAAAAGTTCACCTTGGTTAATTACAGGCACACCTAGGAATGATAAGAACTCATCTTCACCTACATCAGGAAGGTATTTAAAGTTTGGATGAGAAGGAGCATCTGCAAGATTTAACAGTTCCTGCTTTTTAGCAACTAAACCTACCAAACCTTCACCTACTTGCAAGGAAGCTTTGCCAATAGAGTCTTTTTGCAGACCATCGGTTGCAGCAAGTCTTAATAAAGATTTTCTAGGATTTAATAGATATAAAGAGCAGCAGTCAGCATGGGTAGTGCTGCGAATTCTATCTACTAGAGTTGTCACAGTATCTTCAAAAGAGCTCTTTGTTGATACTTCTTGAATGATCTGGCGTAAAGCTAGAAGGATTGAATTTTGATTTTCTTCCACTTTCAGCTTCCTCTCCTGTTCTTGCCGAATTTTTTCTCACGTCTATCGTTTTTCTCAAACTTTTCAGTTTTCTCGAAAAAGTTGTGTCCAAACAATGCATCCTGAGAAAAGAATGTCAGCACCTTTCTGTAAACATCCCTTTTAAAAGCAACCACTTGTCTTACTGGATACCAGTAACTTACCCATCTCCAGTCATCAAACTCTGGATGACCTTCGCGGGAAAACTCTATGTGACTTGATTTATCTGAGCATAAGGTTAACAAATACCACTTTTGCTTTTGACCTATGCATACAGGCTTTTCATTCCAACGGACCAGTCTTTTTGGCAGTCTGTATTTAAGCCAAAATCTTGTTGAGGCTAAAAGTCTAACATCACTTTTTTGTAAACCAAGTTCTTCATAAAGCTCACGGTACATGGCATCTTCAGGAGTCTCACCATAGTCAACTCCTCCTTGAGGAAATTGCCAGGAGTTCTGTCTGATGCGTCTTGCCCATAAGACCTGACCATTGCGGTTGCAGATTACGATACCTACGTTAGGTCTGTATCCGTCTTTGTCTATCACTGAAAACCGCCTAGTCTATTTAACTTTTTAATATCTTTGTTTTAAACTAAATCTTTCATTTAAAACAAATCACAACTGTGATGTATTATAGCAGAGAACACCTATTTCAAAGTCAGACCAGATCTCGTTTTGAGCTTTATTTTTAAAGGATTTTTTGATGAGTATTAACAATTGCAAAATTATCAGAACCCAAAGTCCAGATACCTTTGAAGAACTCATCAATTCACTTAATTCTATTGTAGGTAAAAGTATCAGTGAACTTGCCAAAATTGCTAATGTCCCTTTGCCTATTTCCACTACCCATGGAAAAGGTTTTACAGGAGAGCTTTTAGAGATAGTTTTAGGTGCAACAGCTGAAAATCGACCAATTCCAGACTTTCCTAAATTAGGTCTTGAGTTAAAAACTCTGCCTGTTGATAAGAATCTATTACCACTAGAATCAACTTTCTTTTGTCATGCTCCTCTTACAGGGATCAGACATTTAAACTTTGAAAACTCAGCACTATACTCCAAAATTAAAAGAGTACTGTTTGTAGTAGTTACCGCTCAAAGAGACATGAATTTTGAAGATAGAGTCATTGCAGGTTATTTCTTTTTTACTCCTAATGAAGAGCAACTCAATCAAATAAAATGTGACTTTGAGGAACTCTATGAAATGGTAAAAACAGGTCACGTCGAAAGTATCAATGCCCGTATTGGTCAAATCATGCAGTTAAGACCAAAGTGCGCAAATGGAAAAGCTCTTACAGACTGTACAGGACCTGATGGTGAAATCATAAAAACCAGACCGCGTGGATTTTATATGCGCAGAAGTTTCACCAAAGAACTCATTGAAAGAGAATTGAAAGAAAAACAGTAATAGAGTTAACTCTGATATAAATCATCAAAACAGGGCACGAACCTAAAATAACTTTTGAGAAAAATTTGCATTTTATACTGATCTTATCTTCATAATTATTTAATTACAATAATTTTTATCTGTATTTTACAATTATTTAACCTTTTGTTTTATAAAGTTTTACCTGAATTTAATATTTTCATTTATTGCAAACGTTTACGGCGTAAACATTCAAAAATTACAGAAAATAGTCTTTTTTTTCAGAATGTTATTTTTTAAATATCGAATTATTTTCATTTTTTGACGCTCAACAAAAATTTATCATAGCTCACACATTGAATATGTATATTATCTATTTACGGTTAAAAAATAGAAAATTGCACAAAAAAAGGCTTACAATAAGGTTGTGTAGAAATTATAAAAATAAAGTACCGTCTGTAGTAGAAAGTTGTGTCAAGTTTTCAAAGCCGGTGCTTTGTAACTATAGGAGAATACGATGAGTGTTTCTAAGAAGTTTACCAAAGATAATAAGGTAACTGTAACCTTCACAATTAAAAAGACTGCAGCACAGAATGCTAAGAAGATCGATCTTCTATGCGAGCACAATGGCTGGCAGCCAGTTGCTATGAAGCCTCAGAAGAATGGCACTTTCAAAGGTTCAATCACTGTAAAAGCTGGCGAGCAGCCTTCATATCAGTACAGATTCAAATACACCTTTGAAGACAACAGCGTTAAGTACGATAACGACTGGGATGCTGAGCGTTATGTAGCTAACCCATTTGGTGGCGATAACTCTGTATTTTCAGCAGTTCGTGACTAATACTCACTATTTATGAAGAATGAAGCGGATTAAGTTCCGCTTTATTTTTGTCAAAAGCTCAACTCTTTCTTTCATTCTCTTAAACACACTCAAGATCTTTTCTTACTTTCTAAGATTATCTGTCTTCTAAAATTTACAACAGTAAAAGATATTCCCAGAAACGAATACAGCAATATGAAATTTATCTTTTTTAATAAATTAAACAAACAGCATATAAATCACGTTTATTACACAAACAACAGTTGAATAAACAATTTATTTTTATAAATTATAGAATTTGGCTCACAAAATGCTTGACATTGGAGCGTTCAAACTATATCATATGCTCACATTTTGACGCGGGGTGGAGCAGTCTGGTAGCTCGTCGGGCTCATAACCCGAAGGTCGTAGGTTCAAATCCTGCCCCCGCAACCAGATTCAAGAAGTTCGCTAAAAGCGAACTTTTTTCGTTTTTAGAGTCCAAATTTTTTTCTTGTCAATTCACATCTCTGCTTGTTAGTTGCAAAAATTAAGATTATAGGCACTACGAACTCTTTTTATCTTTTTTCTCTTAATTTATTTAAGAATTAAATAATTAATATTATTTTAAAAAATATTAATCCCCTATTTATTGAATTTTTTAAATTCAATTCTATAATGAAAATGTACCTAGTTAATTCCTAAATAATCAACTCAAAAATCTTAATGCTAGGCACTTAATCTTGAATTTCCTGTCCAAGTCTTTTCGGCTGTAAGTAGCCAGATATATAGGTGAATGTCGCCTTAATGGTGACTGTTTGCTCTTAGCTTTATATCACCTAACAAAACTCTTGAACTGTGCATCTGCTGCTAATGTTCATGAGATTTGAAAATAATAGACATGGAGAATCAAATGACTTTTGATGAAATATACGCACGAGAGCTAAAGAAGATTAAGCAAGATCCTGTTTCTTTTGTTTGGAATAACTGCATTAAAAAACACGATGATCAGGAGTTCATGGTAATTACTTATCCTAAAGAAGGTAAGTACCCAAAATACTTTATTGAATGCCTTTACTTTCTACGTTTTGATATCAGTGAAATTAAATACGGCAGTTCAACAGACGCCATACTTTTGCAGAATCATAACAATGCTAAATTTACTGATGAGCAAAAGGATGGTATTCAGAAAATCATTGCCTATTTTGGTTGCAGACAATTAAATCCAATTAAAGAGAAAAGGATCCACATCAAAGGATCAAAACTTCTTTTAGACAGCATGTATGCTCATTCTGTCATAACTTTAATGGGAATGTGCTGTGATCAGATCTATAAGCACCTCTTTCCTGAGGCGCAAAAATAACTAAGCATGATGTAGTTATAACCAAGATTGTAACTGCATTGTAACTTTCGTTGTTGCGCTTAAAAAAGAGCATACATCTAATCTAATTTTGTATAGAGCAGTTTACTTCGTGCATTAGACACTAACGTGGTCATTAGTGTCCTGGTTGACGTTCAAGTTACCTAGGACATCTAATTTGCCTTTTAAGCCAGCTCATAAAGCATGTAAAAACATATGGAGAATTAAATGACTTTTGAAGAAATATACACTAAGGCTATCGATGAGATTAAGCAAGATCCTGTTTCTTATGTTTGGAATAACTACATCAAAAAGCATGATGATCAGGAGTTTATTGTTATCACAAAACCAAAGATGGAAGATGGTAAATACCCTAAATACTTCTTAGAGTGTCTTTACATACTGCGTCTTGATATCAGTGAAATTAAATATGGAACCTCAACTGATGCCATCCTGTTGCAGAATCATAACGTAGCTAAATTTAGTGATAGGCAAAAAGATGGTATTCCCAAAATCATTGCCCACTTTGGTTGCAGACAGTTAAATCCAATCAAAGAGAATCGAATTCACATCAAAGACTCTAAACGACTGCTAGATAGCCTTTACGCTCATTCTCCTGTGTCTTTGCTTGGAATGGCATACGAGCAGATCTATAAAAGGCTTTTTCCTGAGGAGAAGAAATAACTGAGATCTTTGTAGTCATAACGTCTGTTATGGCTACATTTCTAGACACTAACCAATCTTTTTAGAATACGGCTATAGACATTAAGACCTATTTTAAAGCATCAGGATCTACTTTAAATTCTCCATTATGTAAGCTAGATCCGATGCCTGTTCCTAGGTTAAACATTGCACCTTTGATATGCTCCTGGAAACACGAGAAATCCTCCCCTCCAAGATTTGCTCTTTGAGAGAATACTGTCAAACCTAACTTAGTAGCTTCTTCATTAATAATGATCAGATAATTTAAGATCATTATTTGTAGCAGGACAGCCTTTGATAAAGCGAATTCTATCTTATAGCCTTCAATCTCTAAGACAGTCTTTAACTGCGTCATTTTTCTCAATGATTATAGAACGTGCTACAGCTGAAAATGATCTTACGGTGCCTTCTGCAAATACTGAATCAGGAATGATATTCCACGTGCCCCGATGAAACATGAGTTATAGAAATCGTGTGTTCAAGGTAGAACAACACATTGATGCATATTGAATTGTTGTCGAAAAAATAATATTTAAAGAAGTTCTTTCATGTATAATATAATTTACGTTCTTTAGCTTTCCTAAAGAGAACTATCATTTTTGATATGGTTCCATATCGATAGAATAGCTTTGAGCCTCTTTGATTTATATAAGAACTAGTTTGCTTATTTCTGTTGCTAAAGGCTACTGTGGATAGTCTGTCCCAATCAGATAACTTAAATCGGATGGCTGTTTGTGTGGGGATATAAGCACTAAAAACGCTGGCTAGACTCTTTACTGTGTAATTACAATATGGCAAGACAAAGTCTGGAAGTAAATTATGGGTTCTTTTGCTTTTGTCTTCAAATGTGCAGATTATTCTTGGTATTAGTATGAGCTTGGGCTCTGTTCCTATCTGCTTGATTTATCTTTTTATGTAACCGTGAATTCTTATATTTGTTGTGCCTAATATTATCGCTAACCATATAAAAATCGTCGGTGACGGCACAAATTTGTGAATACCACGTTTGCAGTACTCTACATAAAACAATTGGTATCGTAAAAATTAACATGACTTTGGGTCAGCCACAACCATAGTTTTCCCGACGAGGGTTGTGGCCTTTTATTTTGTAAAACAAGATTCAATTCAGCTCCTAATCTGAATCTCTCTTATTTCTCTACAAATTTATTCCTTATTGTTCGTATAACTTGATTTATAACACGTTTTTGACGTCTGCAATCCGTATTAACTTGATAGAAACACTGTAGCAAAAAAAATAACTGATAGGCTAAAAGTAAGATGTGAATTGAGTAATGAAAAAGTGCAAACTAAAAAAAGATATCCGTAATCCACTTGAGTATAGCCTCGATTTGTTCAGTGGCAAATGGAATTCACGCATACTGTCAGTATTAGCAAACGCTGATAATCTAAGGTATGGCGAGATAAAAAGCAGAATAGACAACATTACTGATGCAGTATTAGCTGCCTCACTAAAGGAGCTAATTTCAAGTCAAATGATTGTTCGTCAATCTTTTGATGAAATTCCGCCAAAAGTCAAATATTCGCTGTCTGAAAAAGGCAGATCGATAATTCCAATTTTTGAGATGATAAGTAAATGGGGTGAGAAGTATTACGTAGATGATGATTCTAACACAGACTCTAAATAGCTATCTTGCTATAAATTAGAATTCATACGATAACGCCCAGCATAGACTGGGCGTTTTAACTTATCAGTAGAGTACTGATTAGTTGATCTTCTCACGAATACGAGCTGACTTACCAGCACGGTCACGTAAGTAGTAAAGCTTAGCACGACGAACGTCACCACGACGAGTTACTTTAACTGAAGCAATAAGTGGTGAGTTGGTCTGGAATACACGCTCAACACCTTCACCTGAAGAAATCTTACGAACGGTGAATGATGAGTTTAAGCCACGGTTACGCTTAGCGATAACGTTGCCCTCAAAAGCCTGTAAACGGCTCTTGTCGCCTTCAACAACCTTAACCTCAACACGTACAGTATCACCAGGGTTGAACTCAGGGATGTCAGTACGGATTTGCTCTTTCTCTAGCTGATCAATAATTGGGTTGCTAGCCATTTTAATGTACCTACCATTAAGTAAAAACAAAAAATCTTAGTTCAAGCCGTGTTCTTCTAAGTACTCAGAAAGTAATTTATTCTCTTCTTTAGTCAGTTCACGGTTCTGCAGTAAATCAGGACGACGTTCATAAGTACGACCAAGACACTGCTTTAAACGCCAAGCCCGGATCTTTTCGTGATTGCCACTCATTAAAATCTCAGGAACCTTAAGTCCATCGATGACCTCAGGACGTGTGTACTGAGGAAAATGTAAGAGACCTTTTGCGAAAGTATCTTCTTGTGCGTTCTGAATGTTGCCTAAAACACCAGGCACCATTCTGGAAACTGCGTCGATGATACACATGGCAGGAAGTTCACCCCCTGACAGGACGTAGTCACCGATTGAAACCTCCAGATCGACTTCAGTCTGAAGGACACGCTCGTCAATACCCTCATAGCGACCCGCTACAAGAATCATTGAGCCCCAGCTGTGGAATTTGGTGACCAGAGAGTGATCTAGTTGTTTACCTTGAGGAGATAAACAAACTACTTTAGTTCCTTGAGGTGCTGCTTCTTTAGCTGCATGAATTGCATCACGCAATGGCTGAACCTGCATCAACATACCTGGACCGCCACCGTATGGCTTGTCATCCACGTTGTGAAACTTATCTAAGGTATAAGTACGAGGATTAAAGCAATCAACTTTAATCAGCCCGTTTTCACAGGCTCTTCTTGTAACCCCAGATTTGGTCACAGCATCAAACATCTCAGGAAAGAGCGTAACAACACCAAAGTACATGGTTAATAATCTACGCCCCACTCAACCTCAATTGTCTTAGCTTCGAGATCAACTGCTTTAACAATTGGGCCCACGACATAAGGAATAAGAAAATCTTCTGTACGTTCCTTAGCCAGGTGGTCAGAGGGAGACACCTCTAAAATAGGAGTGGCTCCATAATCCCTAATTCTCGACACTTTGCCGAGCATTACACCTTCAAGTCCAATTACTGTACAACCTTCAAGATCGCACAAATAATATGTACCTTCAGGTACAGGAGGCAGGCTTGAGCGCCTGATCCCAATCTCAGCTCCTGCATAAGCTTTTGCTTCCTCAGGAGTTGAGGCCACATTTAACTTAACGACAAAGTCGTTACCATGTGGTCTGTATTCTTCAACCTGAACCTCGCGCCATTCCGCCCCGCGCTGACGTATAAACCATGGCGAGTAGTCAAAAAGGTTCTCAGGTTGGCTCGCAAAAGAACGGACCTTCATCCATCCCTTTACTCCAAATGATGAGCCTAAAGCTCCCATTGGACGCGGTGTATCTGCCATAAGCAGCTATTAAGCCTCTGAAGACTCAGTAGCCTCAGCTTCAGCCTTAGCCTTTGCTTCAGCAGCAGCTTTACGAGCAGCAACAGCTTTCTCGTGCTTATCAGCCTTAGCCTTTAAAACAGCCTCTTCACCCTGCTCAGCTTCCCATAAAAGACGCTTTACACGATCTGATGGCTGTGCACCCTTTGCAATCCATGCATTGATGCTTTCTAAATCTAAACGTAGACGGATTTCCTTGCCCTGAGCGATAGGGTTGTAAATACCAACCTGCTCAATGAAACGGCCTGATGCAGCAAAACGCTTGTCTGCAACAATAACGTGATAGAAAGGACGTTTTTTTGCGCCTAAACGACGTAAACGAATGACTACCATTTCGCTAGTACCTATATTAATTAAAAAAATCTGACAATCTAAAAAAATTGTCAACATACAAAAACAGTTGCATTATTTTACACTTTAATTTCAAAAAATCAAGAGTAAAAAATTTATGCAACTGTTAACTTAAGTTATCAAAAAGTTAAAGCATACTAAGGCTTTTCTCTTTAATAAAAATCTTAACGGCGGAAGAAGTTACCCATACCTCCCATTCCGCCCATGCCACCCATAGCGCCCATCATGCCACGCATAGCACCTGCCATCTTACGGACACCACCTTTACCCATCTTTTTCATCATCTTTTGGGTCATATCAAACTGACGTAAGAGGACATTAACCTCATGGATCTCAACACCTGCGCCAACAGCAATTCTCTTTTTACGAGAACCTTTAATGATCTCAGGATGAAGTCTTTCTTTTTTAGTCATGGAATTGATGATAGCTTCCATATGATCTATCTGCTTGTCGTTAACTTTATCTTTAATCTTGTCAGACAAATTACCCATGCCAGGTAATTTATCTAAAAGACCGGTCATACCGCCCATTTTCTTCATCTGAGCAATTTGATCTCTAAAGTCTTCAAAAGTAAAGCCCGCGCCTGACTTAATCTTTTCAGCCATCTTCTTAGCTTTATCAAGATCAGTATTTCGTTGCAGATCTTCGATTAATGATAAGATATCACCCATATCAAGGATACGGGATGCAATTCTGTCTGGATGGAATGGCTCTAAAGCAGCAATCTTTTCGCCCATACCGATAAACTTAATTGGCTTACCAGTAATTTCTCTTACAGATAATGCAGCACCACCTCTAGCATCACCATCAGCCTTTGTTAAGATGACACCAGTTAACTCTAAAGCGTCATTAAAGGCTTTGGCTGTATTAGCTGCATCCTGACCGGTCATCGCATCAACTACGAAGTAGGTCTCGATAGGATCTGTCAAATCATGTAGACGCTTTACCTCGTTCATCATTTCCTCATCTACAGCTAAACGACCTGCTGTATCTAAGATCATGACGTCATATGCTCGAAGTTTTGCTTCTTTTAAAGCTGCCTGTGCGATGCTCTCAGGCTTATCCTTTGGATCTGAAGGATAGCAATCAACTGAAATTTCTTGTGCTAAGGTCTTTAACTGATCCATAGCTGCAGGTCTGTAAGTATCAACTGATACTAACAGTACCTTTTTATTCATTCTCTCTTTTAAGTAAAGAGCCAGTTTTGCAGCAGATGTAGTCTTACCAGCACCTTGCAGACCTGCTAATAAGATCACAGCAGGAGGCTGATGAGCTAAATTGATTTCAGAGGTCTCACCGCCCATGGTAGCAACAAGTTCAGCATGAACTGCTTTAATAAACTCCTGACCAGGAGTTAAGCTCATTGCAACTTCTTGACCTAAAGCTCTTTCTTTTACTCTTGCTGTAAATGATTTAACTACAGGCAGTGCAACGTCAGCTTCTAACAGCGCTGTTCTGACATCACGTAAGGTGTCTTTAATATTATCTTCGGTAATACGACCTTTACCGCTAATATTCTTTAAAGTACGGTTAAGTCTTTGGGTAAGATTATCAAACATCTTTAATGCTCATCTAAATTCTGCTGTCTGTGTTCTTATATAAACGCTGTTTAATATAAACAAGTTATCAAAACAAAACTTACAGCAAATCGAAAACAATTTGAAATAAGCAGTTATCATAAATTACTTTTATAAAGTAATTTTATAACCACCAATTGGTAAGAAATAATTAAAAACTTCGTTGATTATATCAGATCTTAAAATGATCTAACGATTTGAGTGAAATGAGACTGTGAGAATACAGGAAAGCTTCATTAAAAACAAAAGGACGGCTTTGCCGTCCTCAAGTTTTTAGTAATCAGGCTCAAAGGCCTCATTACGGGCTATCACATTAGGTGGTAAATGCTTCTTTAGCTGACTCTCAAGATATGCTTTTTTAGCTTTAGAATAGTTATCTTCGTATTCAGAATGATATAACCATCCATAAGCTTCTTCATACAAGGCAGGAGTTCCATAGCCTCGTACTAACATATCAGCCCAACCTAATCTTGCAGTCTTAGAACCTAAAGCAGCAGCAGTATGCATATACTGCTCTGACATATTCATATTCTTGCCCATGTAAAGACCGCGCTCAAAGAACTGAGACATTCTTACCATGGCAGGAGCATAACCATTGTCAGCTGCTTTTCTAATATATCCAATTGCAAGATCACGATCCTGTGTTACACAGGTACCATTGAGCAACATTACTCCCCATGCGTACATAAAGACAGGACTTTTTACAAGTCTTGCTCTATCTTCAATATCGGAGGTGAACTGGCACTTATCCTGATCTTTTACCACACTTACAAGATCAGTATTCTCAACAATGGCATTCATTCTATCCGCAGTGTACATTTCAGTACTTGCACCGCCAGAATTAGAGATTGAACTCATATCAATACCCTGTAAGGTATCACGAGCTACCATTGCCTTAGTACTAGTTACAACCTCATATTTTGCAGCATAGGATGAAATAGGAGCCGATACGCACATCAAGCTTACAGCAAGTGCAATGAGACTGATTTTACAGTTTAACCTCATCGTACGTCCTCCTAAGTTAATATTCTCATGTCACTAAGTATAGGTGACATGACACGGTTTTAAGAAACAAACTCTCAAAATAAGCTAAGAACTTTTATCTAGAACTTATCTTGAAACTTTTTTCTTCTAATACTTATATTTCGGTAAAAGTTAAATATAGTTTAATTTTATTTTGCAATTGTGGAGATCATTGCTTATATGCTGATAGATCACATACTCAGAAGAACAGCTTGAGAGCTCAAGAGAAATCCACAAAAATGAGGCTCTACAACCAACAGTTTCTAAACATGAAATGGTGGGGATTGCTCATCCACCACTTATATCTGCAAAGAACTAAATTCTATTGATAAAGGAATAAGATGGGGCTTATCTGTTAGCAGAAACATGCTCTATCATGTTTTTAATGCTCTTGTTAGCTTCAATATATGATATTTCTATTTCAGGATGTGAATTTACAAATACCCTGAAAATTTCATCAGCAAACACCTGTCCTATATCGTCGATGCCAGAAAAATCCAACACTGCATATTTGAATTTATCAAACCTTGCAAGTAAGCGTTTTGCCAGAGAGCTTGAAATAATACCTTCATCTTTATAGCAAAGTAATTTAACAGGAACAACAGTTTTACCAAAAGTTTTATCTTCGTAACTAGAAAAATATTCATCAAAAAACTTTTTTCAGAGAGTTTGAGGAATTATTGTTCATAGCCATTAACACAAGAGTACCTGAGAAATCATTATCTTCAAGATCTTTATCTGTTTCGATAAACTTTCCAATATCTGAAGCACGATCTAGACTGTAGGTCAAAGAGCCTGAATGAATTAAAAACAAATCACAAGCTCTACATGAAAAGAAAATACCTTCGCCTGAATGTTCTTTTGGATTAGAGGTAAACTTTCCTTTAGCAAGTTCCAATAATGATTGATGTTCATCCTGAAGGGATAAATCATTTTTAATTTTCTTGAAAATACCAATACCATTATCTTCAACAACAATGTATGTTTTCATTGCATCTTCAATGAGTTTTACAGTCACCTTAGAGGCATTAGAGCGCTTAAAACATTATTAAACATTTCTGAAAATGCATAATCCAATATTTCTTTAGCAGTCTTATTTGCTTTGGTGATTGAACCAGATAAATTTGCAAATTAGCAATATGAACATTCTAAAAAATGGTGTATTTATATTTCATATTACAAAAAAAAGGCAGCCTCTAAAAAAGAAACTGCCTTCCCAAGAATAGTTTATTTTAACTTATGATTCTTTTAGATTACTTGTTCTTTGCAAGCCAATCTTTAGCGAAGTTAACACCCTTTTCGATGTTCTTCTGTAACTGAGGAGCTGCCTCATCGATTAACTTCTGCTCATACTCTGAAACAGTACCTAAATCTAAGGTCTCGTCCCAGCCGTTCTTGCCAAAGCGTACACACTGAGCAAAGAATGGAGCGTACTTTGAACCACCTTCAACGTAGGAGTACTCGTTAACACCAGGCTCGCCTAATAAGCCTTTTACAACCTTAAGAGCAAAACGAGCACCAGCTGTTGCCATTGATAAGGTAGCAGAACCAGCACCAGCCTTAGCTTCAACAACCTCAGTACCAGCGTTCTGGATACGGTAGGTTAACTCTTCGATTCTCTTCTGAGAGATCTTCTCGTGACCGATAACCTTAGAGATTAAAGGAACGATAGTAGTGCCTGAGTGACCACCTACTACTGGAACTAGGATACGCTGATTTGAAATACCTAACTCTTCAGCTAAGAAAGTCTCTGAACGTAGTACATCAAGAACTGAAATACCGAATAAACGGTGCTTGTCGTATACGCCTTCTTCCTTTAATACTTCAGCTGCTAATGGAACAGTTGAGTTTACTGGGTTGGTGATGATGCAGATACATGCCTTAGGGCAGGTCTTTGCAATATTGCGAACTAAGTTTGCGATGATGCCTGCGTTGATGTTGAATAAATCATCACGAGTCATACCTGGCTTACGAGCAACACCTGCAGGAATTACTACAACGTCAGCGCCTTCTAAAGCCTTAGTTAGGTCGTCACCTGTGAAGCCGTCGACTGTTACGTCTGTAGGAATGTGGCTTAAGTCCTTTGCAACACCAGGGGTAAATGGTGCTACGTCGAACAGGCTCAGAGAAGAACCAGCTGGTAAATTGTTCTTTAAAATCATTGATAAAGGCTGGCCAATACCGCCTGCTGCACCTAAAACTGCAACTTTCATGTGTTACTCCTAACAATAACTATATTTACAAAGTTCTATTACATAGAACTTTATTTTGAAAAAATCTATTGTCGAAACTTTATTGTAGAAAGATCTACTAAAAAGAGATAAAACTCTTAACTTTTCCTATTATAGCAAACGATTACATCGCTTGTGCAATGTGAATAGTATACAACTCTCAAAAATGAGATCATATAAAAAAAGCAGAGTATATTTCTCACTCTGCTTCTTCAAGTATAGGTTGATTTTCAGAAAAATAGTAAATACTACTTGCTAAAATCTAACAGTGAGTAGATCTCACTTTCTTTGCCATCAAGGCATTTGGTGTTTTCAAAGTATTCATCAACTGTAGGTAACTTGCCTAATTTTGCAGTAACAGCAGCAAGCTCTGCACTGCCTAAGAACACATTTGCACCATTACCTAAACGGTTAGGGAAGTTTCTTGTAGAAGTTGAAATTACAGTTGCGTTATCTGCAACACGTGCCTGATTACCCATACATAGTGAGCAGCCAGGAATTTCAATTCTAGCACCAGCCTTACCTAAGATAGAGAACAGACCTTCATCTGACAACTCCTGTCTGTCCATTCTGGTAGGAGGAGTCATCCACAGTCTTACAGGGACTTCATGGCTCTGACCTTTTAAGATCTCGGCAGCTGCTCTGTAATGGCCGATATTAGTCATACATGAACCGACAAAAACCTCATTAATCTTAGTACCTGCAACCTCTGATAATAAACGAGCATCATCAGGATCATTAGGAGCACATAAGATAGGCTCGTTAATTTCATCGCAGTTAATTTCTAGTACAGCTGCATATGAGCAGTCTTTGTCAGCTTCTACAAGCTCTGGGTTGTCAAGCCACTTCTGCATAGCATCAGCACGGGCTAATAAAGCTTCTTTGGTCTCATAGCCATCTTTTGCCATTTGACGTAAAAGAGCGATATTAGACTTTAAGTACTTAGCTACAGACTCTTTTGATAAAGAGATAGCGCAGGCAGCAGCTGATCTTTCAGCTGAAGCATCAGCTAATTCAAAAGCATGTTCAACTGACAGATCCTCAAGACCTTCAATTTCGATGATTTTGCCTGAGAAGATGTTCTTTTTGCCCTTCTTCTCAACTGTCAATAAGCCCTTTTGAATTGCAAAATAAGGGATAGCATGTACAAGATCACGTAAGGTGATGCCAGGCTTTCTCTTACCTGTAAAGCGAACCAATACAGACTCAGGCATATCAAGTGGCATGATGCCGGTTGCAGCTGCGAAAGCTACAAGACCTGAACCTGCTGCAAATGAGATACCTAATGGCATACGGGTATGTGAATCACCACCGGTACCTACAGTATCAGGCAGACACATTCTGTTTAACCATGAATGGATAACACCGTCGCCTGGGTGCAGAGCAATACCGCCTCTGTTTTGGATGAATTGAGGTAAGGTGTGATGAGTCTTAACATCAACAGGCTTTGGATAAGCTGCAGTATGACAGAATGACTGCATTACAACTGGAGCTGAGAACTTAAGACAAGCTAAATCAATTAACTCATCTCTTGTCATAGGTCCTGTTGTATCCTGTGAGCCTACAGTTGTAATTACAGGCTGACAGTACTGACCTGGACGTACACCTTCTAAGCCACAAGCCTTACCTACAATCTTTTGAGCTCTGGTGTAGCCACCAGCACCTTCAATCTTTGAAGACTTTGCAAAGACCTCAGACTCAGATAACTTTAAGAACTTTCTAGCTTTTGAGGTTAAATCTTTACCAATGATAAGAGGAATACGACCACCAGCTCTAACCTCATCTAATAAAGTATTAGTCTTTAAACTGAACTTAGTTAAAACCTCATCTGAATCATGACGGGTAATAGTGCCGTCATAAACATTTAAATCTACTACATCGCCTGAGTTTAAGTTTGAAACATCAGCTTCAATTGGAAGGGCACCAGAATCCTCTAAAGTGGTGTAGAAGATAGGAGCAATCTTACCACCTACAACTACGCCACCTGCTCTCTTGTTAGGTACACCTTCGATGTCATGACCGATGTGCCAGATAAGTGAGTTAGCTGCTGACTTTCTTGAAGAGCCAGTACCTACAACATCACCTACGAATAAGAGAGGATTGCCCTTTGACTTTAATTTCTCGATAGTAGAGATTGGGCCCTTTACACCTTCAATATCAGCCTTTAAGTCATCACGTGAGATCTTGTACATAGCAAGTGCATGCAGTGGGATATCAGGACGTGACCAGGCATCAGGAGCTGGTGAGAAATCATCAGTATTAGTCTCACCTGCTACTTTAAATACGGTTAAAGTAACTTTCTTTGGATATTCAGCTTTTCTAGTAAACCAAGTTGCATCAGCCCATTTTTGAATTAGAGACTGAGCATTCTTATTGCCATTGGTAGCTAATGTTGCTACATCATCAAAAGCGTTGTAGATTAAAAGAGTCTGCTCTAGAGCATCTTCAGCGTCCGTTGCTAACTCTTTATCTGACAATAAAGACACCAAGTAACCTACATTAAAGCCACCTTTCATATTGCCTAAAAGAGCTACAGCTAATTTCTTATCAACAATGGGGCTTACAGCCTTGCCTGTTGCAATTTCATATAAAAAGTCAGCTTTTATTTTTGAAGACTCATCTACACCTGGATTGATTCTGTCTTTTAAGAGGTGTAAAAGGTCATTTTCTGAACCTACAGGAGGTGTTTTTAGAAGTGAAACAAGTTCTTTTGTAAATTCTGCATTCAATGCTAAAGGCTCTACACCTGCAGTCTGACGCTCTTTCGCTTGTTCAAAGTAAGAAGTAAGATAGTTAGCCATAAGTTTGGTACACCTCTTTATCTTTAGGTTATCTTTATTTTTATCTTAGGCCACTCCAGTCAAAATAAGGACCAGGGTCGGTCTTTCTGTTTGGAGCGACTTCACTATGAGCTGCAACATTATTACCAATTGCAGGATAGGTTTGCTTAATAAGAGCTACGACTTCTTTTAAACTCTTATACTGATCTATAGTGTATTCACTATCATCGCTTCCCTCAAGTTCGATACCAATTGAGTAGTCATTGCACTCTTTATGCCCATTATATGATGAACGACCAGCATGCCATGCCCTATCAAGGAATGAAACGTATTGAGTGATACGACCAAGTCTGTTGATAAAAAGATGAGTGGATACTTCAAGAGGGGCTACATCCTTAAAGTAGGGATGAGCGTCAGGATCAAGACATCCTGTAAAGATATCATCCACATAATGTCCTCCAAAATGTTTTGGAGGCAGAGCAATACAGTGGATGACAATTAGAGAGATTTCAAAAACACTAGGACGAGGACCGAATCTTTTGACCGGAACCTGACGAATTCCTTCAATCCATCCGGCCTTAATTGACAGCATCTAATATCCTTAAAAGGCTCTTAGTGCTTTCTTGCTATCAAGAAAATCAATAGCATGTTCAGGGCTTTCAGCAATCTCATTTGTAAATTCGATAACTTCATAGTTCTTAGGATCTGCTAAGAATGCTCTTAATAGACGGTTGTTTAAATCATGACCAGTCTTATAAGCTTTGAAATTACCTAGGATACTGTGACCATCCATATACAGATCACCGATTGCATCTAACAACTTGTGCTTTACGAATTCGTCTTCATAACGTAAACCTTCAGGGTTAATTACTCTGTTGTCATCTAAAACCACAGCGTTTTCTAATGAACCGCCTAAAGCTAAGTTATGAGCATGCATGAATTCAACATCACGCATAAAGCAGAAGGTACGAGCACGAGATACTTCACTTGCAAATCTCTGACCTGTAAAGTCCATTGCAAAGTGCTGCTTATCTTTATCCATTGCAGGGTGGTTAAAATCGATTTGTAAATCTAAATGGAAACCACTCTCTGATGGAGTTAATTCTGCCCACTTACCTTCGTTTTCTACACGAACCTTACGAGCAACTCTTAAAAACTTTTTAGGAGCAGATAATTCTTTGATCCCTGTTGTACCGAACAGATAGATAAATGGTTGAGCTGAACCATCCATTACAGGAATTTCAGGCGCATTGACATCAATAAAAAGGTTATCAATACCTAATGAGCTTAATGCAGCTGTAAGATGCTCAACAGTTGAAATTCTTACGCCATTATCATTGACAAGTGCAGTACATAACTGAGTATCTCTTACAGAGTCTGCATTACACTTAATTGTTACGGCAGGATTTAAATCTGTGCGAGTATAAACAAGACCGGTATTAGCAGGAGCTGGTCTGAAAGCCACTTCTACTTTAGCACCAGAATGAAGACCGATACCTGTCATAGATACAGGTTTTAGGATTGTTCTCTGCTTGATCATTTGAATACCTCACGCCAATGTGGTGCAGAATTTGCACACATTATATAACTTTTTTGCGATCTAGCGAACATTTTTAACATTAAGTTAAACAATAGTTTACAGATCTTTTATTTGCTGCATGTGATATTAGTCGCTTATTCTTAGGTGAAAATTAGCAGAAAGCGACAATTTAAAATTTAATTATTTTCTTAAATTTATAAAAAAAAGCGTAATTACCTGTCTAGTGTAATTACGGCTTTATCGTATGTATAATCCGATTTTTATCAGGTTTATAACCTGTTTATCTCAAGATTTTTAACTAATTATTTGCAGGATTTAATCTGTTGATAGCCTGATTTGAAGGTAAATCAATATCAGTTGAACTGATACCGGTTACTAAAACTGTAGCAACAATCTTACCGTCATCAAGTTTGTCATCAAAATACAGACCAAACTTACATGTTGCATCCTCGCGAGCGTATGCCTGAATGGCGTCGCAAACTTCCGACAACAGATTTACAGGAATATTCTGGCTTACTCTGATATTAGCAATTAGGCCAGTAGCTGAACCTAAGTTTACGTTATCAACTAATGGGGAGTTGATTGCCTTTCTTACAGTATCTTCAACTAAGTTTGGTCCCTGACCTTCAGATGAGCCAATCATAGCCAAACCGCTGTTTCTCATTACGGTTACGATATCAGCAAAATCAAGGTTGATAAAACCTGTGTTTGTAATAGCTGAGGTAATACCTTCTACTGCCTGATATAAAACATCATTTGCTTTTTCAAAGGCATTCTTTAAAGATACGTTCGGGCCTAAATTTCTTAATAACTTGTCATTATCAACAATAATGATGGAATCGACGTTTTTAGCAAGCTCACTGATACCAGCCATTGCATTGATACGGTGACGTTTACCTTCAAAAGAGAAAGGCTGAGTTACGATAGCAACTGTTAAGGCTCCAACTTCTTTAGCAACTTTGGCGACAATTGGGGAGGCTCCAGTGCCGGTACCACCGCCCATGCCAGCTGTAATAAATACCATATCAGAGCCTGAGAGTAACTTTTTAATATCCTCATAGCTCTCTTCAGCAGCCTTACGTCCCTTATTAGGATCGCAGCCTGCACCTAAACCATTGGTGGTTCTTACACCGATCTGAACTTTTAATTTTACATTGGTTCTTTCAAGAGTCTGAGGATCAGTATTGATAGCCATGCACTCTACACCAGCTAAATTTTTATCCATCATATACTGCAGTGCGTTATTACCGCCACCGCCGACGCCGATGACTCTAATTACACAGCCACATGAAGGAGTAATGGTATCTCCCTGCATGTTAATATCGTTTTCTACTTTAACATCACTCATTTATCTCTTGGCTCCGCAAGTTTATATTGAATGACATTATAAAAAATAAGTTTTATTTTGCAACCTCAGGCAGATATTTATGTGTATTGCACACTTATTGAATAAGAGAAAAATGTAAAGGATAAGTATTAGTCGGAAAGTATGTCTATTTTGGTTTTGCTCTGACAAAAAACGGAGCTTATGCTCCGTTTTTTTATTTAATCATTGCAATCTTATTCAGACTTTGAACGTAAGATTGGAGGTAATTCCCAAATGTTGCTGTTGTCTTCAGCAGGGCTCTTACCAAAGCTGTCTACAGGAACTTCAGTTGCGCTCTTTAAACCTGTAAAGGTTGGCTCCTGTGGAGCTGCCGAGCCAAAGCTACCATTATATGCAGTCTGAGCAAATGGATCTGATGTCTGAGCATGCTGCTGAGGCTGTTGCTGTGGTTGTTGTTGTGGCTGTGAAGCAGTGAATGGCTGTGGAGCAGCATCAGTTCTTGCCTGTGTAAAGAAACCTCTTGCAGCAGGTCTTGTACCTGGCATTGCAGGGCGGTTTAAGCCTTCAACAGTATTTGGACGAGGCTTATTAGCTGCTAAAGTATTGTCTGTTGCGCTGATACCTGTAATTAAGATGGTAATTGCAACCTGATCTTCAGCGATAGAATCGTCAAAGCTCATACCAAACTTGCAATCTGCCTCTTCATCAGCATATGACTGAATTGCATTACAAATTTCTTCCCATTTTGCAATTGGGAAGTTAGGGTTAACACGAACATTTGCAAGTAAGCCTGCTGCTGACTTGATATCAACCTGCTCAATTAGAGGTGAGTGGATAGCTCTATCTACAGCGTCCTCAACAAAGTTTGCGCCCTGACCTACACCGTTGCCGATCATTGCATGACCACGACCACGCATTACGGTTACAACATCAGCAAAGTCAAGGTTGATGTAACCTGGGCTTGTGATAGCGTCAGTAATACCCTTAACTGCATTTAACAGCACATCATTTGCTGCATTAAATGCGTTAACAATAGAAATGTTTGCACCTAAGTTCTTTAATAACTTGTCGTTATCAATAACGATTAAAGAATCAACATGCTTTGAAAGCTCGGTAATACCAGACTCGGCATTAACCATGTGTCTCTTGCCTTCAAACTTAAATGGCTTAGTTACAACTGCAACTGTAAGAGCACCGGTTTCTTTTGCGATCTCTGCAATAATAGGAGCTGCACCAGTACCGGTGCCACCGCCCATACCTGCGGTGATAAATACCATGTCAGATCCCTGAATCAACTTCTTGATGTCTTCCTTGCTTTCCTCAGCTGCTTTACGACCCTTATTAGGATCACAACCTGCACCAAGACCGTTTGTTAACTTAACACCAATCTGAACCTTTAATGGTGAAGTTGACTTAGAAAGAGCCTGAGAGTCGGTGTTTACAGCAATAAACTCCACACCTGAAAGACTGTCATTAATCATGTGCTGTAGTGAGTTACCGCCACCGCCACCGATGCCTAATACTCTGATAACACATTTTCCTGAAGGAGTGATAGTGCTCCCTGCATTTGAATTTGACACTGATTCAACACGAAAATCGCTCATTTTTGTACTCTCTTAAAAATCTTTACTAAATCATACCAATATTTGAGACATTCTGCTCAAATTTAGCATAAAATTTTGTTATAGCTCACGTCAAAGTGAGCATATAGTAATCTATAACTCTCTTTTCATCCAATTTTTAAAGTTGCCAAGGAAACCTTTTCCAACTTCATCTGAATCGTCGTTTCTGCTTCTTGAATTTGAGTATTGCTCTAAATTGTCAAATTTAGCCACTCTCAAAAGTCCAAAAACTACAGCCTGATCTGGTCTTGCAGCTATACCAGGAGCCATTGAGCTTCTTAATTCATTTGGAATTCGAATGTCATCGCACATTCTCAAGCCTACAGGTACACCAATACGAACCTTGCTGTTGCAATGTAAAAATTCATTAGCAGGATTCTGGCTGTAATAGTTGATGTAGTCTGATAGCACTGTATCAATACCGCGTAACATGGCTGTTCCACCAGTCAACACCACACCAGCACCAATATCTAAAGATTTTAAGAAAGATTTACCATGACTTGTTATTCTTTGGAACAAAAGTTCAAACATGCTGCCTAAGCATCTGTAGATAACTGCAGACAACTCACCTAAAGTAATGGTTACCTCTTCAGTCTGATTTGAGAACTGAGTTGGAACTTCAACTTTAAGTTGATAATTTTTCTGATCATCTGGGATGATATCTGGAGATGCTATGCCGTATTTGAGTTTTAGCTCTTCTGCTGACTGTTTAGGAATAGCAAACTCTCTTGCAATAGAATTGGTAATATAGTCACCACCATCAGAAATTCCCTGAGAGATTAACTGTTTACCAGCATCATACACAGTAAATGAGATGGTACCACCGCCAATATCAGCCTGAATAACACCGATTTCTTTTTCATTTTCGGTAATAGCAGCAGCAGAGACTGCGTTACCTACATAAATAACATTCTTAGTATGAATATTTGAACTTATCATGCTGACAGCTTGTTCAATGTTCTTTTTATATAAGCCTTTGCAACCTATAAAATGGACATTTACATCAAGTCTTTTAGCATAAAAGCCGATTGGGTTAACAATGTTTTCTGATGACTCGGTTGAATAATTCTGCGGATTTTTGTGAATTACCACAAAGTCATTGCGGTTTAACTGTTGTAAACCAGCAGCAGCGTTTTCGATGGCCCTATTTCTATCAGTTTCAGTTACCTGACCTGAACTTACAGTGATATTACCCTGCTGATTTTCACCCTGAATAACGTGACCTGGAACCCCAGTTACTACATCTTTAACCTCAATTCCATATTCATTCTGGAACTGCTGCACAATAGAAGCTATTGAGCCTGCCAGTTTTCCAATATCGTTAATTTCGCCATTAGAATAACCAACACTCTTAATTTCTTTATAGCCTCTGATCCTAATCTGTTTATCAGGACCTACATAACCTGATAACAAACGCAGATGACTACTACCAATATCAAGGGCGGTGATAAGTTCTTCCTTATCACTCTTTGCAACTGCATTATTGTTTTTCTTCTTCATATTTAACATTATGAATTATTTCCCTTAATAAAAACTCTTTTAAACGCATTGCGCTTTACTGAGCTTAATAGTTTGCACTGTCAGTCTGTACTGTATTGTTAGAGTTAGCGTCTCTCTTACCTACAGCAAAACCCACATCATACCTTAAATCCACATAATCGACATCATCGATGCTAAGTCCAGTGTGACTAAATGATCTTATAAATCTCTTTAGTCGGTTAAGAGCCTTGTCCTGACCTCTACCTAAGATTAGCCTAGTTCCATTATCTAAAGTAATGGTGTAACACCTTACTTTATCCAAATACAAAGCTACCATCTGGTAGGGACTGTCATTCATAGCTCTTATGAACAAAACCGCACTGTCGTAAACTTCATTGCACAGATTATCCCTAAATGCCCCAAGTTTCACTAATGGTTGGCTAAATTGTGACAGATCTGGATAAAAAATTGATTTTGTGCGGGCATCATAGATGCCATTATCATTCCAGTAGGCAGCAGGTACATGTTCAATTACAGATAATACGATAGTATCTGGCATTTTTTTCTTTACAGCAACCTGAGCTACCCATGGATTTTTCATGAGTTCTGTCTTTAAGACATTAGTGTCTAGTGTTGCTATATTCTGACCTGCGCAAACCCTACCAGTAACATCTGCTATGCCTTTTCTTGTAATCTGTCTGAAGACTCCATCAATTTTCACCGCCTTAACTGGTAATGCTCCAGTTTTAGACAGTGTATTCTGAATGATGTAGTCACTTTTTACGATGGCAATAAGCAGAACTAGCAGGAACAATGCACCTGCTATAAAGTAACCTCTTGTCTGTCTACTGCCTGCCATACTCTTTAAAGCCTAAATTAAATCTTTTCCCAGATTTGACTTAAGTTTTTGGCAACCTGTACTACGTTACCAGCGCCTTGAGTCAGAACTAATGAGTTATCCTCAACAAGTTCTTCTAAAAGAGCAGGTACTTCATCTACAGTCTGCACAAAGTGAGGTTCAATCTTACCCTGCAATCTGATTGACATACATAAATGTCTGCCATCGGCACCTGGAATTGGTGGTTCACCTGCTGGATATACATCCACTAAAATTAACTTATCAACCTGCTGTAATACTCTTACAAAGTCCTCATAGCAGTCACGTGTACGTGTGTAGCGGTGAGGTTGGAATACCATAACTAATTTCTTGTCAGGATATGCCTGTCTTGCAGCTTTAATAGTTGCATCAACCTCAGTTGGATGATGACCGTAGTCATCTACTAAGGTTAAGGTACAGCCTTTTTTAGTCTTAAACTCACCATAATTTTGGAAACGTCTGCCCACACCTTTAAAGTTCTTTAAAGCCTGCACGATAACGTCACCTTCAATACCTTCTTCTAATGCTACAGCAATAGCAGCAGCTGCATTCTTTGCCATATGAAGACCTGGAATTGGAAGTTCAATCTTTAATGGTGCTGCATCTTTTCTTACTAAGGTAAATGAGCTGTGAGGACCTGTTTCTTTAAAATCTGTTACTCTAAAATCAGCATCTTCACTTACACCATAGGTAATAACAGTTCTGCCAATCTGGGGAATGATATCTCTTACATTAGGATCATCAACACAAACTACGGCTACACCGTAGAATGGCAAGTTGTGTAAGAACTCAACAAAAGTCTTTTTAAGACAGTTAAAATCACCACCATAAGTATCTAAATGATCAGGCTCAATGTTGGTTACAACAGTCATCATTGGCTGTAAGTGTAAGAAAGAAGCATCTGACTCGTCAGCTTCGGCAATTAAATATCTGCCTGTACCTAATCTAGCATTAGTACCAGCACTGTTTAAAAGGCCACCTATAACAAAGGTAGGATCAAGTTTTGCGGCAGCATAGATAGATGCAATCAAACTTGTGGTTGTAGTTTTTCCGTGAGTACCACTAATAGCAATACCATAGCGGTAACGCATTAGCTCACCTAACATCTCAGCGCGCCTTACCACTGGAATATGTAGAGCTCTAGCACTCTCAACCTCAGGGTTACCCTCATGAATTGCCGATGACACTACAACTACGCTAGCGCCATTTACATTAGATGCATTGTGGCCAATAAATACGGTAATACCTAAATTTTCTAATCTTTTGGTAACTTTAGATGATGCAATATCAGAACCAGATACTGCATAACCTTCATTTCTTAAAACCTCAGCAATACCGCACATGCCGGCACCACCGATTCCTACAAAGTGAATTCTTTTAACTTTGTGCATCAAAGGCACATTGCATTTTAACTTTGAACTTTCCATTTAATCTTTCTTTATCTTGTACTTGTGTAACTTGTTTACGTTCTTATTTATGTATGACTTTTTGCTAGTCTTTAACCACGCTTTCAATAATCTTTACAGCGCGCTCTGTAGCATCGGTAATTGCGCATTCATAAGCTTTTGCAGACATGAATGCAAGTTTCTCTCTGTCATCTACTAAAGATTTTACCAAATCATAAAGAGAATCTGCACTAAGTGATGACTGCTTGCATACAAAAGCAGCCCCTGCTTTTGCCAGAACTGAAGCATTCTTGGTCTGATGATCATCTACTGCTGTAGGTAAAGGTACAAAGATAGCAGGAATACCAGCAGTTGAGGTCTCAGCTACAGTTAAAGCACCGGCTCTGCAGATAATTAAATCTGTATTGGCATACAGCGCATCCATGTTATCAATAAAATCAGTTGCTTCTACTTTAAATGAAGCACTTTCATATAAAGCTTTAACCTTGTCACTGTTGCCCTTGCCACACTGATGAGTAACCAAAATTGAGTCATCAGTAAATTTCTTTAGAGCAAGAGGTACCAGTTCATTTAAGGCTCTTGCGCCTAATGAGCCACCGATAATACTAATTCTTACAGGAGTATGTGTAAAATCACGAGTCTTTTCGTGCAAAGCAATAATACTGTCACGTACTGGATTGCCAACTACTGATACTTTCTCACCTGCAAAAGCCCCCGGAAAGCCTAACATTACTTTTGAGGCAATTTTAAATAACAACTTATTGGTCATTCCGGCAGCTGCATTCTGTTCATGTAAAACTACAGGAATGCCTGAGAGGAAAGCAGCAGCTCCACCTGGACCTGAAGCATAACCTCCCATACCTAAAACAACATCTGGCTTAAACTCTTTAATTACAGCTCTTGCCTGAACAATAGCTCTTGCTACCATAAAAGGAGCTTTTAAAAGTGTTTTAAGACCATTACGTCTAACACCTTTAACATCAATATAACGGATGTTGTAACCGTACTTAGGAACAAGCATTTCTTCCATGCGTCCACGTGTTCCTAACCACAAAATCTCTGCGCCCTCTTTTTCTAGAGCCTTTGCAATAGCTAAAGCAGGAAATACATGTCCACCTGTACCGCCTGCCATGACTAAAACTTTTTTAACTTTCATTTTTTCGTTTATCACTTATAGCGTTATTACGCCATTCAAAATCTATTCTGAGTAATATAGCAATCGCCATACAGCAAGAAATCATCGAAGAGCCACCATAACTTACAAGTGGCAAAGTCAAACCTTTAGTTGGAATACCACCTGAAGCTGAACCTACATTGATAAAAGTCTGTACACAGAACAAGGTGCCGATACCTGCTGCTACATACCCCTGATAGATTGCATCTTGTTTTAAAATCTTAAAAGCAAGTCTAAAAGCCTTATAGACAATGAACAGCTCTAGCAATAAGAGCAATACCATACCTACAAAGCCGAATTCCTCGCCCAAAATTGAGGTAATAAAATCGGTATGAGCCTCAGGTAAATAGCCTAATTTCTGATATGAATTACCTAAACCTTCGCCTGTAATACCGCCACGACCGAAGGCCATTAAAGACTGAGTTAACTGATAACCTGAACCGTACTGATCCTGCCAAGGATCCATAAATGATTTAAATCTTGCAATACGATATGGAGATACTAATACCAGTAAAAATGCTAACAGCAGTGCTAGCATGATAACCACACCATATTTAATGAAACCTGCACCTGCTATAAAAGTTAAAGAGTAAGTAATGCATGAGACCACCACTAAAGATCCCATATCATGCTGAACTAATAAGAGCACAGCCATGACACCAATGAAAGCTGCCGGTTTTATAAAGCCTTTGGTGGTGGTACTGATACTTTCAATCTTTCTTGAAACATATGACGAAAAGTACAAGATCCAAAAAATCTTTAATAATTCTGAAGGCTGTAAGTTAATAAAACCTAATGGTAGCCAGCGTTTTGCACCGTTGATTTCACGACCTACTATCATTACTAAAATCATCAAAGCACACACTACAATAAAACAATGCAGTGAGTACTTTTTCCAGATTTCAGTAGGAGTCATAGCACAGAGCATACCTACAAACAGAGCCATCAGCACTGCAAATACATGCTTTTTGGTTTGGTACAGAGAATCTCCGTACTTTACCATCGACTCCATTACAGAGGCAGAACTGATGACCATAATGCCAAGACAAATCAAGAGCAAAGAGGCTACTAATAGGCCTCTATCAAAAGCTGGAATTTTGCCTTTATGAAATAACATCATCAGTTTGCTCTACTTATAAAAGATCTTACTCTTGTAGTTTTGCTACTAAATCTACAAAAACCTGACCTCGTTGCTCAAAGCCCTTGAACTGATCAAAGGAAGAACAAGCAGGAGACAGTAACACAGCCTGTCCTTCTTTAGCTACCTTATAAGCCTCGTTCAAGCCCTGTTCCATGGTCTCAACATCAAAGCAGTATTTATCAGATAAATCTAATAACTTTTGCTTATCTTTACCAAAGCAGTAAACAGCGCTGACCTCATGACCTAGATATCTCTTTAGAGGGGTAAAGTCCTGACCTTTACCTAAACCTCCTGCTAAAAGGATAATGCCATTTTTGTGCAGTCCCTTAAGTCCAGAGATAGCAGCCTCAGTTGAAGCTACATTAGTTGCCTTAGAATCGTTGTAGTAAGACACGCCCTTGATCTTTTTTACGAGCTGACAGCGATGTGGCAGACCAGAGAAATTACGCAGTGCGGTAATCTGAGCATCACGAGAAATGCCCACTGCATCAGCTAAAGCCATACATGCTAAAGCATTTAAGTGGTTATGCTCACCGTAAATGCGCATTTCATTAACGTTTAATACTTTATTGCCATCAACAGCAAGATAAGTGTCATAACCTTCTGTAATTAGACCATATTCTTTGTCATCTAAACCAAAGCTTACAATCTCATGATTCTTTAAATCAGACTCTACAGGATAGGTTCTCTCATCATCACGGTTTACAACTACAGTTTTAGCATGAGCAAAAATTTTGCGTTTAGCCTGCGCGTACTCTTCAATAGAACCGTGGTATCTGTCTAAATGATCTTCAGATACATTTAGAATGGTGGCAGCATCGAGCTTTAAAGAGCGAGTGGTCTCAAGTTCAAAGCTTGATAACTCTAAGACATACAGCTCAACATCGTCAGATAAAATATCAAATACAGGCACTCCAAAATTTGCTCCAACGGCAACCTTGATATGAGCTACATCAGCGATATAACCTGTAAGAGAGGTTACTGTTGATTTACCATTTGAACCTGTAATACCAATTACAGGAGCTTTAGCTTCACGAGCGAAAAGTTCAATATCGCCTACAATCTCAACCCCTGATGAGGCAACTTCTTCAATGACCTCGTTGTAAATGCTGATACCAGGGCTTATAACCACCATATCAAACTGCTTTAATTCTTCAGCATTCAGTGGTCCTAAGCGTAAATCAACACCAACAGGAAGATCACCTACATGAGGAGGATTCATTCTGGTGTCATATAAAGAGAATTTCTTTAAATCGTGTTTTAACAGGTATCCAATTACAGAAATATTAGATACACCTAAACCAATTACGGCGATTTTTTTATTGTTAAGCTGTAAATTCATTTTCTAATCCTTAGCGGATCTTTAAAGTAATAAGACCAATTAGAACCAATACTAAAGTAATGATCCAGAAACGGGCCATTACTCGAGGTTCAGGCCAGCCCCCTTTCTCAAAGTGGTGGTGAATTGGAGCCATTCTAAAGATTCTACGTCCGGTCCACTTGTATGAACCTACCTGTAAGATCACACTTACAGTCTCTAATACAAAGATACCGCCCATGATGAACAGTAATACTTCTTCACGAATTAAGAGGGCAATCATACCTAAAACCGCACCCAAAGATAGAGAGCCTACATCTCCCATGAATACCTGTGCAGGGTATGAGTTAAACCATAAGAATCCTAAACCTGCACCTACGATTGCAGTACATGCAATGGTAATTTCAGCAGCTCTTGGAACATACGGAATATAAAGGTATGAAGCAAAGTTAACATTTGAGGTTGCCCAGGCCACAATACCTAAACCTGCTGCTACGGTAATGGTTGTGATAATAGCTAAACCATCCAGACCGTCTGTTAAGTTAACCGCATTTGAAGATCCGGTTAATACAAAATAAGCTAAAGGAATAATTAAAAAGCCAATATCAGGCATGAAGTCTTTAAAGAAAGGCACTACAAAAGTAGTTTCTGATGGCAATTTTGCTGAGCCATAGATAAGGCAGGATAAAACAATAGCACAAGCTGACTGCCAGAAGTATTTATACTTAGCTCTTAAACCTTTTGGATCGTGACGCACTACTTTTAAGAAGTCATCAGAAAAACCGATGGCAGCATAGCAGATTAAAGTTGCTAAGGTATACCAAACATAAACATTTGCAAGGTTACACCAAAGTAACATGGAAATGGCAATGGCACTTACAATCAGCACACCTCCCATGGTAGGAGTACCGGTTTTCTTTAAATGAGTCTGAGGACCGTCATCTCTGACAACCTGTCCGAAGTGCAACATTTGTAGTTTTCTAATCACATATGGACCAAAAAACAGAGAAATTGCTAAGGCTGTAAATAAAGACATTACAGCTCTAAAGGTCAGGTAACTTACAACTCTTAATGATGGAATATACTGACTTAGGTAATCTGATAAATAAACTATCATAACAGCTCTCCTAGAGCGATTAGTTCTTTGCTTATCGTATCCATATGCATAGAGTGTGATCCCTTGACTAAAAAGCTTACATAAGGATATTTATCTAATAAATCGCGTGCATATTGTACGAGATCTGAATGACAATTAAAATGCTTACCGCTCACTCCTGCGCATCTGCTGGTATTTTCACTCAATGGACCTACGCACAAGGTTTCATCTACTTTTGAAGCAGCATGTTCTCCTAACTTTTCATGCAACTCTACTGCTGCATTACCAAGTTCTCCCATGTCACCGAAAATGAAAACTCTATGGCCTTTATATAAAGACAGAGTATCAATAGCTGACATGCATGCATTGAAACTTGCGTTATAGGCATCATCAATTACAGTCATCTTTTTAAAATCATGAGCACAAAGACGTCCCTGCATTGAGGATGCAGACTCTAAGCCAGCTTTTAAAGCTGCCTCTGAAGCTCCTGTCATTAAAGCTAAAGTAGTAGCTGCAGCAGCATTTGAAGCATTATGAGCTCCTAGAACATTCATTTTGATCTTGTAATCATTAAGTGGCGATCTTAAATCAAACTCAATGCCTGACAGGCTCTCTTTTACATTTGAGTACTGCACAAAATCAAATTCATGAGTACCAAAAGATACTAATGAACCCTTTCTAAAAGCTGAAGCATACTCACTCTTCCAGCGTTCAAAGTACTTTGAATCAGATGGAACTGCAGCTCGTCCGCCACGTGAGAGCACATCATCTATGATCTGTGATTTACCACGGTAAACACCGTCATAAGAGCCAAAGCCTTCTAGATGAGCACCACCTACATTGTTGATAATTGCGGTATTTGCTTTTACAAACTCACAGGTATGAGCAATATCAAACAGGTGACTTGCGCCCTGCTCAATTACTGCATATTTGGTATCTTTTGTTAATGACAATAAAGTTAAAGGCACCCCCACGTCGTTATTGAAATTACCCTGTGTACACATGCAGTTGCCACAGATAGATAAGATGGCATGGGTTAATTCTTTAACAGTGGTCTTACCGCATGAACCGGTTAGAGAGGCAATTCTAGCTTTACTCTTGCGTCTTACTAAATAACCACAATAGCCTAAAGCTTTTAAAGTATCATCACATAAAACTATGCTTACTCTGTCAGTAATACTCTCAGGTAGGACTTTTGATGACACTACTGCTACAGCACCACCTTCAATAGCCTTTTCTATATAGTCGTGTCCATCAAACTTCTCACCTTTTAGAGCTACGAATAAAGCATTTTTACATTTTCTTGAATCGGTGCTTACAGCATCGATAACTAAATCCTGTCCCTTTAGGATGTAATTTCCAAAGGTTGCAAGTTCACCTAAACTAAAGCTAATCACATTTAACTCCTAAAAGTTCACAGGCAATTTCTCTATCTGAAAAATGGATGGTCTTATCTTTAAAGATCTGATAATCTTCATGACCTTTACCAGCAATCACAATGCAGTCTTTAGGACCTGCTTTTTCAAAAGCATATTCAATAGCTTTACGTCTGTCGGCAATAAGTACAACGTTATTAGCTTCACCAACACCTGAAGCCATATCACGTAAGATTGACTCAGGATCTTCTGAACGAGGATTGTCTGAGGTTAAAATAGCCATATCAGAGAAGACTGAGGCTTTAATTGCCATGATAGGTCTCTTGCCCTTATCTCTGTCACCGCCACAGCCTATGATGCAGAAGACTTTACCATCGGGATGATGTTCTCTTACGCCACGCAATACCTGCTCTACACCGTCTGGGGTATGAGCATAATCAACTACGATATGAGGTTTGCCTTCAGCGCTAAAGCACTCCATACGACCTTTAATTGGTTTTAGTTTTGAAGCTCCGCGTAAGAGTTTTTCAAAATCATAGCCCATTGATAAAAGTACAGTTAAGGCACAGGCAAAGTTCTCGACGTTAAAGCCACCTAATAAACCAATTTCACATTTACCAGAGCCAAAGGTAGATTCAATTTCAAGAGCAATGCCATGAGGCTTATAGGTTACAGATTTAATCCATACATACTGAGAGTAGATTAAAGATGAAACTGAGCCCATAAAGTCGCTCTTGCAGGAATAGGCCACACATTTACCGAAGGTATCTGCATATTTACATCCCTGCTCATTATCTACATTGATTACAAGTCTCTCTTTAGGAACACGTCTTAAGAAATCTTCTTTTGCTTTAGCATAGTTTTCCATGGTCTTATGGTAATCAAGGTGATCACGAGTTAAATTAGTAAAACCACCTGCAACAAAAGTGCAACCGTCAATTCGACCTTCGCAAACACCGATTGAGGATACTTCTAAAGCAGCAAAGCGAGCACCTTCATTTACCATTTCATTTAAAGTCTGTTGCAGTCTTACAGCATCTAAAGTAGTGTTAGAACTCTTTTTTAGAGTTGGTAAAAAACCATATCCTAAAGTTCCAAAGACTGCGCATTTTGTAGAAAAGGTAACACTAAGCCACTGTGCAATCAGCTGAGTGATAGTACTCTTGCCATTAGTACCGGTAATACCGATTAAACCTAATCTTTTAGAAGGTTCATCATAGAAGAAAGAGCAAAACTCACCTAAATTTCTTTTAGCAGACAACTTGATAAAAGGGACAGGAACTTCTTTTAAAAGTTCCTCAGAAGGGGTATTTCCCTCTTCGAACATGATTGCAACAGCACCTAATTCATATGCCTTTTTAGCATAATCAAGACCGTTGGCCTTGGTACCTTTTAAAGCTACAAACAGGCTTCCTTTTTTTACCTGACGTGAATCAACTTCAAGTGATGTACATTCAATGTCAGGAGCTTTTCTTTTAATGCCCAAATACTGAAAGATTTCTTTTAACTTTTTCATCTTTGTTTTTCGCTCTTACCTTTATAAATTCTGTTCTGAAAATGTATTAAAGTCCTTCAGACTTTTATTTTTCACTACTAATTCTTTTCGTCCTTCTCTCGGTCCGGCTTGATGTTATACAGCTGTAAAGCTTTAGACATCACGGCCCTAAATACAGGTCCTGAAACCACACCACCGTAGAACTTACCAGCCTTTGGAGCACTGATAACTACCACTAAAGCAAAACGTGGATTTGAAATAGGAGCAAAGCCTGCGAAGGTTGACATGTAGTATTTACCGTAACCACCAACCGATGCAATTTTAGCAGTACCGGTTTTACCTGCTACACGGTATCTGTCAATAGCAGCCTTGCCACCTGTACCTTGTGCAACTACCGTCTCAAGTGCCTTTTGCATATTAGCTACCTGATTTGACTGAGCAACTAAGGTGCCTTTTGGAGGATTCTTTAATCTTAAAATAGAAACTGGATTTCTGATACCGTTGTTAGCTAAGGTTGCATATGCCTGAGTCAGTTGCAGATTAGTTACAGCCACACCGTAACCAAAGCCTAAAGTAGCTTTATCAATTTCTGACCAGAACTTTCTGTTTTCATTAAGTCTTCCGGTGTTCTCTCCTACAAGACCAGACTCAGTTTTAGAACCAAAGCCAAATCTGGTAAAAACCTGCATGATCTTTTGAGGACCTACTCTCATAGAAATTCTTGCCATACCAGTATTTGAAGAGTACTGAATAATGTCGGCTAAGGTACCCTGAGACATTGCATGAGAGTCACGCACCATCTTGCCATCGACAATAAAAGGTCTGGTGTCAAAGACTTCAGACCAGTTTGTAGCTTTTGCCTCAAGGGCTGCTAATGCCACAATTGGTTTTAGTGTAGATCCAGGCTCAAAGATATCAGTTACAACTCTGTTTTTGGCATTAGTGCTGTCAAAGTGTTTTCTATCATTTGGATCAAATGAAGGCGCATTTGCTAAAGCTAAAATTTCACCTGTTTTAACATCGATCAGGGTTGCAGTACCACTGTCAGCCTCGTTTTCTTCAACTGCCTGTTTTAACATGGCATGAGCATATTCTTGCAGTCGATTATCTACACTTAGCATTAAGTTACCACCAAGATTTCCTTTCTTGACGGTACCTAAGTTTTCAACAATATGGTTATAGCGATCTTTTTTAGCCATTTTGGTGGAAGCAGTTGAGGTTAAATAAGAATTAAAACTCTGCTCTACTCCATAAACACCGACACCATCACCATTTAAAATACCGACAAGATTTGAGTTAATCTCGCCTGTAGGATAGTGACGACGATAGGAATCATTCAAGATAATTCCGGTCTTTGAAATCTTTCTTACTTCTTTTGCCTTATCAGTCTCGAGATAATGTTTTAAATGCACGTAACGGCGTGTAGGATCTTTAGTCTTTTTGTAGAGCTCATTAACATCAATTTCAAGAATTGAAGCTAACTTTTTCATCTTAGAAGGATCATCATAGACGCCTTCTTCATGTAAAAATTTAGGATCGGCTTCTACGGATTTTACAGGTACAGAAATAGCTAAGATTTTACCATTTCTATCGGTAATTAAACCTCTTGGAGGCTCGTAATGGTAGTTTCTGACGACACGAGCATTGCCTTCACGGATAAGATTTTCTGGATAAAGGACCTGTATCCAGAATAACCTGGCTAGGATATATATGAAAAGACAGCCTACAGAAAACCATACGATGGCTATTCTGGTTGTTGATACTTGTAGGCGGCTATAGGATCCATCGTTAACTTGTTTTAAAGCCATTTATCTCAAATCGATTACAACTTCGTCTTCAGTTTTAGGCTGAACCATACCAAGCTTTTCATCAGCATTTTTACGGATCACAGAATACTCTGTTAAGGCTTCTCTGTCAGATAACAGAGTTAACCATTCCTTATGCAGAAGCTCGTTATGCCTTATAACCTCATTATACTGTATAGTCATATCACGGGTCATCTGTACTTGATGCACCTTTAATACGGCTAAAGTTGTAACGACAAGGATCAGAACATAAGTCAAAAGATTTGAGAATATGTCATTTAAAATAGTTGGGACCAAAGCCTTTTTCTGTTTTTTATAACCTTCAAAAAGGCTTAATGATGGTACAGCTAACTGAGACTCACCATCATTCAATAAATCTGTTGGTGCCTGAATTCTAATGATATGTTCATGGGTTACCTGAGTGGTAACACTAGGAACAACCTTTTGCACAGGTTTGACCTGTGGATTAGGTCTATCACCAAACTGAGGTTCCCTCTTTTTAATTTGAGGAGACTCAGTTGGAAAATTCTCTTCTAGCTTTCTTACTGCATTTGACTGTTGCATCTAGGGTAGCCTCTTAAGCCTCTTGCAGATCCTAAGTGTGGCACTTCTAGATCTTACGTTGGCTGCTATTTCTTCAGGAGTTGCCTTAATAGCACCTCCTACAGGCTCCACTTTTGCTGTAGCAAGTCTCATTTTTTCGGCTTCTTCAAAAGTAATTGGAAGGCCATTTGGGATCTTCTGTCCCTGAGACTTATCTTTTATAAATGTTTTTACTATTCTGTCTTCTAAAGAGTGGAATGAGATAACACACAGACGACCGTCATCTGCTAATACATCAATACTGCTCTCTAGAGCTTTTTTTAATTCATCAAGCTCACCGTTTACAGCAATTCTCAAGGCTTGAAAACAGCGGGTAGCTTTGTGTTTAGGAGTAGGCTTACCGCCGATTACTCTTTTAATAAATTCTGATAATTGCAGTGTAGTTTCAAAAGGAGTCTTCTCGCGCTCTCTTACTATAGCTGTAGCTACTTTAGCTGCAAAATTCTCTTCGCCATAAACTTTAAAGATATAGGCGAGATCTTGTTTTGAATAGGTATTAACGATGGTCTTGGCATCTAACTTAGCACTCTGATCCATTCGCATATCTAAAGGACCATCTTTTTCAAAAGAAAAGCCACGAGTAGGATCATCAATCTGAGGAGAGGAAACACCGATATCCATTAAGATACCGTCAACCTTTCCTTCAATACCTAAAGACTCACATACCTCTTTTAGATTTGAAAATGCACTGTGTGTGATTTTAAATCTAGGATCTGTAATGGTTTTGGCTGCTTCTACAGCGGTTAAGTCTCTATCAAGACCATATAATCTGCCATTAGGACCTAATCTTTCTAGAATTTTTCTAGAATGGCCGCCTCGACCAAATGTGGCATCTACATAGATCCCATCTTCCTTGATATTCATGCCTTCAAGGACTTCATTTAGTAATACAGGAATATGTGAAAATGCCATGATAAATTCTTATTATTCTAAATACTTATAGTTTTAAATTAGCAAGCACGCTGTGTGATGCAAGATCTTTTGCTGCCTGCTGTAATAATTCGTCATCAGCCTTACGCTGAAGAGCAAAGTTATCTTCAGACCAAAGCTCAAATTTGTTGTTAAAACCGATAAGATAAGCTTTCTTAGTGATCTCACTTACCTGTCTTAACTCAGGTGGTAATAAAATTCGACCTTGGGCATCTAACTGACAAAAAACTGCACTGCCTAAAACAATACGCTGAATGGTACGACACAGTGGATCAGTCATAGTAGGAAGTGAGCCTAAGGTTGAGACTACGTTATCCCATTCACTGGAAGGGTATAACCATAAACATTTGTCAAACAAGGAGCGAGTGACTATGCACTGACCATCTCCATCATCTGCAAATATTTCTCTATAGCGTGCAGGCACAGACAGTCGCCCTTTAGAATCAAGGGAAACTTCACTTGTTCCACTTAAAAGCAAACCGTCAAACATAATTTAAAAAGCCTAATTCACACTACCTAGTAGTCATTTTGGTGAAAGATTAATACTACTTTCACCACAATTTACCACTTTTACCCATTTAGTTTACCAAATCATATGAGAATTTCAAGAAAATAATATCTAGCTCTTTTATAAAAAATCTTTTAATTCAAGATGTTACAAAGAATATGTAAATGTGGGAGAAAAAATTATTTTTGAAGATTAATCTTCTCTATCGCATTATTAATCAAGGCAATTTATTAAACAAAACGAAAAAAATGTGAGCAAATTGTAGCTTAAAATTACGTTGTTATAAGGATGTGATCTATTACACATTTTTTAGTGCAAATAAACTGAAAACTGTCCATTTATGAGCTTATTTTGAACTATTAATGGTCAAACAAATGCAATTGCTGAATATACTGATGTAAAAATATAGAAATGTATCTTGTGATACTGAGATTTAAATAGAAAGAGACTTAAAGATGAGTCAACCTGTAAGCCGAGTTCTGTTCTGCTAAGCAGTGGCAACCATTCCTCTAGACCAGCAATCGCTCGCTGGTTCCAGCAATCAACCCGCCCTCGGTTCGGACCAAACCATAGAGAGCCTATTTGATCTTGCTCCAGGTGGAGTTTACCATGCCTTTCCTATTGCTAGAAAAGCGGTGAGCTCTTACCTCGCCATTTCACCCTTACCACAAAGTGGCGGTTTACTTTCTGTTGCACTTGTCATGGGCTTGCGCCCTCCAGGCGTTACCTGGCACCTTGTCCTTCGGAGCTCGGACTTTCCTCCCCCAGTGACCGTATGCTTAAAGATCTTAAACACGCGTGCACGGCAGCGATTGCCCGGTCGACTCACGTGCATTATACATGAAAAATGTTGACTCTTCGAACTGTTAATTACTTTTATTCTAAAGCTTTTTATTCATCGCTTTTGTTTTTAAGGTCCAATGCTAGGTTATATATATCGTTCTTTTTAATACCAGTAAGATCTGATAAGACATTAGCAACCTGTTTTACAGGAGAGGTCTTGATAAGCTCTGAAATGGCTTTTACTACAGAAGCAGGAACAGAGGATGTTTCCTGTTTTAATGAACCGATAGCTACTACAAACTCACCTTTGGTTCTATCTGGATCTGCCTTTAAAAATGAAGCAGCATCCTTTGCTTTTAATCTATAGAAAGATTCAAATGTCTTAGTCATCTCTCTGCATAAAGTTACATCATGCTCAGGTAAAATATTACCTACAATTTCCATGGTATCGACGATACGACGTGGGGTCTCATAGAACACAGCTGTGTAATCTGCGTTCTCTAGAGACTGAACCTTTTCTGTTAATTCCTTTTCTTTTACAGGGAAAAAGCCTAAGAACATGAATTTGTCTGTAGGTAATGCACTAGCTTCAAGAGCTGTAATTAAGGCACATGGACCTGGTAGTGGCACTACTCTTACATCTGCTTTTGAGCATAGTGTTACTACTCTATAGCCAGGATCATTGATTAAAGGAGAGCCTGCATCAGAAATTAAAGCGACGATACCGCCATTTTTAACTTCATCAATAATGATAGATGCTCTTTGTTCCTCATTATGATCATGACAGCTAATCATCTTTTTACCAGAGATCCCTAACTTATCTAATAAGATTTTTGAATGTCTGGTATCTTCAGCTGCAATTAAAGTTGCATTTTTTAGAACTTCAATTGCTCGTAAAGTGATGTCATCAAGATTACCAATTGGAGTTGGAACAATATATAAAGCACTGTCTAACATGTTTAACCTTTTATCTTTGAAAATCACAGCTTCAATTTACTGCTTTCATTTAACTTAAGAAGCATTATACCGTCTGATGGCTTTGCTTTCATGTGAATTTAGGAAAAGCGCCATTCAGTCTTCTTTTACGTAAGGATAGAAAGCTCGTCCCCAATCTCTGTCATGATGCTTTAGCATGATATCAAGAACAGATGGCATCAGTTCAGATAAGATTTCACAACCATCATGCAACTGCATGCGATTAGCTTTACTGTTACAGGTAGCACCACCATGGAAGAGCTGATTTCTGATGGTATAAAGTCTGTCAAAGACAATGTTCAAGACCATAGCTGTATTCTGTGTCATTAAAGCTTTTAATGCTTTTGAATTGTAGCTTTTAAAAGTTAACTCCCAGTCAGCATCTCTGTCACCACTATTGTAATAATTCCAGTATGGTTGATAGGTATACTTATTTTCTAAAAGTGCTTTGATGCTCTGAGAAAATCTTTTCCACAAAATCTTATCTAAAGTCTTTTCTTCATCAAGATCACAAATTACAGTCAAAAAGTCTCTAAAACCAACCTTTTCACCAAAATAACCATCAGTTGAAATCTCTTTGCCATAAGCACAGTTAAAGGCAATCCATAAAGAAATAAATTTCAAATCAATATCTTCTTCGGGTAGCGCTCTAGCCTTTTTAACCCAACTTATGGCTCTGTGAATTCTGATACGAAATGACTCATCACAACCGTCACGAGTCGCTTTGTAGAGTTTTTCAGTGTTTTCAATACACATATCATTACCTATTACATATATCAATCAACAACTTGGCATTACTATCTACTATGAGTGATTTTTGTTTCAATACACGTTACCTATCTCACATTATGGTAAAATATCCAACCAATAATTCATTTGTGATTTAGCAGGAAACTATCGTGAAAGCTAAAAGATCAACATTAAATCTATGTTTATGCAGTTTATTTGCAGCTGCAACCATTACTCTATCTGCTTGTGCTTCAAGTGAAGCTACTCAGAAAATCGCATCAACCAATGCTTTTGGTCCATTAAATCTGACCACACAGGAATATCAGCAGGCATTTGATGATGCTTCAAGCGACACTAGCTTTAAAGCTCAAGTTCTTCTGACCCGTTCTCAGATCGTTTCAGGAGATTTAGATAAAGCAGCATCTAACATCAATGATCTATATGCAAATGCACAGACTGATGTTCAAAAAGATCAGGCTTCTTTAGTTAAAGCTATGCTATTAGTTAAACAGAACCAGTTAAAAGATGCATCTGCACTGTTAAATCAGGTTAACTATAAAGCTCTTCCAAAGCAGTCACTGTCTTACTACTTAATCTTAAACTCAAATGTAAATGCAAAGCTTTACAGACAGACCAAAGATCCAAGGTATCAGTTAAATGCATTCAAGAACAAAGCTACTTTATTAAAGATTGTTGAAAAGAAATCAGACAGAGCAACTGTTATCACTCAGAGTAACGATTTATTAAAGTCTCTAAGCGATAAAGATTTAGCTCAGGCAATGAAATCAGCTCAATCTGATTATGATAAGGGCTTTATTGAGTACGCTATCATCACTCGTTCACAGAGCAGTGAGCTACAGCAACAGGCTTTAGCAGAGTTCTCAAAGAAATATCCTAACCACCCTGTAAACGAGCTTATCGCTCCTTCTCAGGCACAGGATACAGCAACAGAAACAGCTGACAACACTGTAGTTGATAATGAAGTTGCTAATTCATCAGATGACGCAACACCTGATAATGTAGCTCCAGCTAATGTTCCAGCTAACGCTCTATTCAAGTTCTCAGACGGTGACAGAATTGCAGTGTTATTACCTCTATCAGGTCGTTTTGCTCCAATCGTAGGCGAACCTGCTAAGTTAGGTATCTTAGCTGCTCTAAAAGATAGAAATTCAAACTCAAAAGTTGTTTTCTACGATACCAACAAGAACAACATCTCTGAGATCGTAGCTAAAGTTCAGAATGATGGTACCAAGTTAGTTATCGGTCCTATCTTAAAGCCTGAAGTTAATGCCTTAAATTCAACCGGTCTTAAGGTTCCTTCAATCGTCTTAAACCAGCCTGAAGGCAGCAAACCTGCTAATCAGTGGTACTTCGATTTAGGACCTAACTATGAAGGTGCTATTGCAGCTTCAAAGATCTATGCTGATGGCTACAAGAAACCAGTTGTTATTGCTCAGAGCAGTGATACATCATCACAGCGTTCAGTACACAGCTTTAAGACAACCTTCTCAAAGGTAAATGCAAACGTACCTGTTTGCTATTACTCTGATGTTGCAACCATTAAGACTTCAATGTCAAATTGCCCTCTATCAGAGGCAGACAGTGCTTATGTAAATGCATCAGTTGTTGACGCTGTAGATATTAAAGCTGCTATTCCATCAACAGTTCATGTTTACTTAACTGATAAGAGCTACATTGGTGTTAATAACTCATCTCAAGAGTTAGCTCTAAAAGGTTCAACCTTAGGTGATATGCCTTGGTTATTAACCGATAGCCCATTAAAGGACTCATTCATGCAGTCTTTACCAAAGGCCAATAACCAAGTTCAAAGAGTATTTGCTGCAGCTTATGACAGCGTAAATTTTGCTCTTGTAATTGAGAAGTTAGCAGCTAACAAAGAAGACGTTCTACACGGATTATCAGGAGATATCTCTTTAGGCCAGAACGGTCTAATTGAATCAACTCCTATGTGGGTTGACTTAGGAAAGATTAGATAAGATTAAATCAATAATCTTCTGAAAAGGCGGTTTTATAACCGCCTTTTTATTTTCAGTCGAAAATACTACTTTAAAATTCTTCTTTAAAAGGTTGCAATCACAACATCTAAATTCCAAAGTTAGGAATTTATATATGATTATTACCGATATAAGAATTAACAATCTGTTATGAAGTAACCTTCCTAATGTATGCGGTAAATCCGTTTCTGTTAAATTTTTAACATCTACAGTTTACACAGTAAATCCACGAATTTACATTCGCGGAGGTCACTTCATATTGTCTAATAAGTACACTTTTTCTTGGAAGAGTGAGAATTGTAAACTTGTGGAACACTAATGAAAGGGCTTTATCTTCACTGTTTAAATTTTTGATAAAAAATCAACTGTTGTAATCGTATGCGACACTGATGTAGTTACGGACACACATAAAAATAGATTCGTCTCAAACATAAAGAAATTAGCTCTGACTACAAACAATCAGGTGCACATTCTAGTCCAAAACTTAATTTTGAAGATGAGCTCGCATATGCAGCAGGATTTAAAGACAAACCACAGTTATATAAAGCCTATAAAGTAGAAGGAGAAAAAGATTAAAAAAAGAAATTTTCACAAAGCAGGAACATCAGAAATGATATTAAAACGTTAAATATTGATATAGAAAAACTATGGTCACGATCAACATTGTCTTGTTTTGTAACAGATCCCTGTTTTGTCTCAATTAGAGAATTCATCAGCGATTCTAGTTGTCTACGCTTTAGAATGCAAAATTCATAGACAACTTCAAACTATAACTAATCGTTATTCATCATCCTTTACAAAAGAGAAAGCTGGTTTGTTTTCTTCTTTTGCTGGAGTTGTAGCTTCAATCTTAGTAGCTTCTGATGTCTTGATATCGGCAGGAATTTTGTCATCTTCTGATGAAACTTCTTCATCATCTGCTCCATCTTCATCATCCAATTTGAACATTGGAGATTCAGATGCTTCATCAGGATATACTTCATCGTCCGGAGCTAAATCTAACTGCTCTAAAACACTACCTATAGGAAGAGCAGATCCAGACTCTAAAGCAATTAACTGCTCCATAGCATGGAAAGGAATAAAGATATCCTCACTCTTGCCCTTAAAACGAGCTTTGAAAGAAATACCTTTAGATAAGCATTGATAATCTGCAATGGCTGAAGGTAAAAGACTTAAGATAATGCGACCATCATTTACATATTCAACAGGAACTCTAACTCCAGGCATCTTAGCATCAACTAACAGATGTGGAGTGATCTTATTGTCGATTAGCCAATCATAATAAGCGGTGAATAGATAAGGTTTTAAGCTTTTTAATCTTTCCATAACAGATATCCTCTGAAGGATATTATACATAAAAAATTCATAAAAAAACCCCTGCGGTGAGGCAGAGGCTTTTGACAAAACAATGAAAATTGTTTTGATATTAACGCTTTGAGTACTGTGGACGTTTACGAGCTTTGTGAAGACCAACCTTCTTACGCTCTACAGCACGAGCATCACGAGTTACGAAGCCAGCCTTACGTAAAGCTGAACGGAAAGTCTCGTCATACTGAATTAAAGCTCTGGTGATGCCTAAGCGGATAGCACCAGCCTGACCAGTGATACCACCACCGTTAACAGTGATGTACAGATCAAACTTGTCAGCAACTTCTAATAACTCTAATGGCTGAGCTACAACCATACGAGAAGTTGGACGACCAAAATACTGATCAAGAGTCTTACCATTGATCTCTAATTTACCAGTACCCTGCTTTAAGAATACACGTGCAGTTGAGTCCTTACGACGACCGGTACCATAATACTGATTTGCAGCCATTTGCTAATGCTCCTTAAAACTTGATAACCTGAGGCTGTTGAGCAGCATGATTATGTGACTCACCAGCATATACCTTTAGCTTACGGAACATAGCACGACCTAATGGTCCCTTTGGAAGCATACCGCGAACAGCAGTCTCGATAACATCCTCTGGCTTACGTGCTAATAACTTCTCGAAAGACTCTGACTTGATTCCACCTGGGAAACCAGTGTGGTGATAATACATCTTGTCGTGAGCCTTGTTACCAGTTACCTTAACCTTTGATGCGTTGATTACGATAACATAATCACCGGTATCTAAGAATGGAGTGTACTCTGGCTTGTGCTTACCGCGTAAACGTAAAGCAATTTCAGTAGCTAGGCGACCTAAAGTCTGACCCTCAGCATCAATAACTAACCAATCACGCTTAATTGTTGATGGTGTTGCAACATAAGTTTTCATTAAAAAACCCTTTTTTGAAGGAAAATTTCCTTTAAAACATACAGATAAAAATATCTGCTCTCTTTCCAAACAGACTGATTGCTCAATCTGCATCAAGCAACTCGGGTGGGAAACCGGTTCCTCGATTAGAGGGGCAATGGTGTATTTTAAACAAAATAGCGACTTTTATCAAACAGTATTTTCATTAATTTTACGCATAAAAATCGAAAATTAATTTTGTTTAGTACCGTTTGAACTAAGCTCTTTTAGGATTGAACCTCTTAAGATAATCTCTTTTATCTTTAAATTCTTATCGACAACTAAAAGATCAGCTCTTTTACCTTCACAGATCTCACCTACTCTGTCGTCAATCTTCAAGGCTCGAGCTGGATTTATGGTACAAGCTTTTACAGCACTCTCAAGACTTATCCTCATATTTAGAACTGCATTTACAAAGCAGTTATAAAGATTGGTAACAGAGCCAGCTATCGTTCCATCTTTTAAGGTAGCTTTATTCCCTTTTACAAAAACCTTCTGCCCTCCAAGAGAGTATTCTCCGTCATCTAGACCTGTAGCCATCATTGAGTCTGAAATCATGACGATACGGTCATCTCCCATCAATGTGAAGAGAATGTTAACCATGGTTTTATCTACATGCACTCCATCTGTAATCAGCTCACAAAATACATGCTTATTTTCAAAAGCTGCACCGATAGGACCAGGAGCACGATGATTTAATGGAGGCATTGCATTAAAGGTATGAGTAAGTTCATTAGCTCCCGCTTTCATGGCCGCAGTAGCAGTTTCATAGTCTGTTACAGTGTGACCTATGGCGAAAGAGACTTTATTATGAAAAGTTTTAATCAGATCTAAAGCGCCATTCACTTCAGGAGCAATCACGACCTTTTTAATTAAGCCTCGAGAGAATTCATAAAGAGATTCTAAATCTTGTGAATTTGGTTTTAGTACATATTCAGGATTTTGCGCACCTAACTTTTTAGGACTTACAAAAGGACCTTCCATGTAGATACCTTCAAGAGATGCTTCATTATCATTTAACTGCTGTTTAAATTCTAAAGCTGAATTTATACTCTTTTTAATGGCAACTGTTGGCATCGTCATAGTAGCAGGTGCAATTGAAGTTACACCACAAGAAGCTTCATAAGCTGCTAAGGTTTTTACACTATCTAAAGTGCCATCCATAAAGTCGACTTTTGCAGCTCCATGAAAATGCAGATCGATAAAACCAGGGATGACATAACAGTCATCAGCATTGATGACTGTTATGTCATTGATTAAAGACTCATCTTTTGCATCATCACACTTGCCTTTTAGGCAAGAGATAGTGTTACCTACAATTTTAATATCTTTATGTTCAAAACCCTGTTTTGTAAAAACCAAGCCATTTTTTATCAGCATAAACAACTCTTTCTTTATTTTTAGTTATGTCTAAAGTGAGCTTTCATAGTCATAAGATGTAGCCCGTATTTATATGTATTATCCAATCTTTTGAGGTTCAAGCTAATGCTCCGCGAGAATTATCAACAATAATTATCACCTTTTGTAAAAAAACTTGAAAAAAGTAATGTTCAACCTCAAATAATTAAAAAGTTGTGGCAGTTTTATTAGCCATTTTCGATGATAATTTATTTGATATTTCAATATGTACCGTTTTTATTGAAGCTAAAAAATAAAAACTAAGTATTAACTAAGAAAATAAATTTATTCTCAATAGTGCGCAGTAGCAGAGTAGCCGCGCAGAATTTAAGGTGGGATATGGATAATTACGCGCTCCTAGTAGCAATCTTTTTTGCAGGTTTTATTGTCGGTGCTGCTACATGTTTTTTAGTAATGGCTCAGATCTACAAACACAAGAGAGTTAAGGATGAGCTTTTAAAAACCAAAAGAGCTGCCATTAGAGCTCAACGTACTCTAGACAGGTTCTTTAAAACCTCTTTAGATATGTTTTCTGAGATTGATTCAGCCCATCAGCAATATGTTCTGTTTTTAAAAGAGGCTGCCCAAAAGATTGCACCTGAAGAGGCTGACAGTCACGAATTTTTAAATCAGGGTATATACGAAGGTATAACCCCAAGACAAGAGTCAAAAAGGCAACAGTCAGAAACAACTAAGGAAGTAACTGGTACCTTAGGTGAAATTCCAACACCTAAGGTATTAAGACCAAACGAGATCCAAACTGAATTTACAGATCCTGTGAAGGTAAAAAAGAATATTGAAAAACCTTCTGAGGAAGAAACAGAGACAAAAGAAGAATTTGTCGAAGAAGAGAAGTTAAAAGTTTAATCAGTCAAGTTAGTAACTTGTACTAAAAAACGATTCTTAATAAATTGATACTTTTATTTGGGAGTAACAAACAAAGATGTTAAACAAGATTAAGAACGCATCATTAGCAGCCGCAATGGCATTATCAATGACAGTGCTTACAGCAGGTCAGGCTCAGGCTGCAGCCCCTATTATCAATGACTTAATGGCAAAAGGTGATATGCCATCTCTTGCCCCTATGTTAAAGAAGGTACTACCTGGTGTAGTTAATATCTCTGTAAAGGGTAAAAAAGATGTTCAGGGCTTCTCATTGCCAGATGAGTTTAGATTTATGTTCCCAGGTATGGGCGACGCATTTGGTCCATCGCAGCCTCGCCAACAGGAATTCCGTGCCCTAGGTTCAGGTGTAATCATCGATGCAGCACAAGGTCTTGTAGTAACTAACAACCACGTTATCGATTCAGCAGATGAGATCAAGGTTCAGTTATCAGATGGTCGCGAGTTTGACGCAAAGTTAGTTGGTAAAGATGCTCACACCGATTTGGCTTTATTAAAGTTAAAAGAGTTTAAGAATTTAACTCAGATCGATTTAGCTGATTCTGACAGTCTTGAAGTTGGTGACTTCGCTGTAGCAATCGGTAACCCATATGGCTTAGGTCAGACTGTAACCTCAGGTATCGTTTCAGCTTTAGGCAGAACTGGACTTAATATTGAAAACATCGAAAACTTCATTCAGACAGATGCTGCTATTAACTCAGGTAACTCAGGTGGTGCTTTAATTAACTTAAACGGTCAGTTAATCGGTATTAATACCGCTATTATGGCTCCATCAGGTGGCAACATCGGTATCGGCTTTGCAATCCCTGCTAATATGGTGAAGACTGTAACTGAACAGTTATTAAAGTTCGGTGAAGTAAAGCGTGGTTTATTAGGCGTTTCAGGTACTGAATTAAATGCAGATCTTGCTCAAAGCTTTGGTTATAACCAGAGTACTGGTGCTTTCGTAAATGAGGTTATGAAAGGCTCAGGTGCTGATAAAGCTGGTATCAAATCAGGTGATATCATCACTGCTGTAAACGGTAAGAAGGTAACTTCTTTTGCCCAGTTAAGAGCTGAAATTGCCACAATGCGTGAAGGCGCTGAGGTTAATATCACTGTCTTCCGTGACGGTTCATACAAAGACTTTACTGTAAAGATCGGTAAGAACACTGAAGAGGCAGAAGTAGCTGCTACAAACTCAAAGAGCATTTCACCTGCATTTGAAGGCGCTTCATTTGCAAACGCTAAAGATGGCGGTGTTGAGGTAACTGATGTAGCTAAAGGCTCTGTTGCTCAGCGCTTTGGTTTACGTAAAGGTGACGTTATCACAGCTGTAAACCGTGCTGAAATTAAGACAATCTCAGATTTGAAGAAGAATCTTGAGAATGTTAAAGGCAAGATTTCAGCAATTAGAATTAACCGTAACGGTGGTACCTTATTTATCACAATCAGATAATTATCTCTGATGGTTAATCTATAGCTAAGATGTAGTTAAAATTAACTACTGTCACAGAGGTTAATATTTCCTGTATCTAAAAATGGAGGCTTAGGTCTCCATTTTTATTGTCGTTTAGACCTTTTTGTAATTTCTGCATATTCTTTTAATGTAGGTTATAATTGAAGTAAGCTAAATATCAGGAATCTATAAAATGAGCGACAAACAATTCTTATCCATACCAGAAAGTCCTACCAGTTTTGAAGAACTGAAAGATGAGAATTGCTACTATGTAGATAAAACAGCGTTTATCAAGACTGTGTTTACAGATTCAGCCAAAGTTCTGTTATTTACAAGACCAAGACGCTTTGGTAAGACCTTGCTCATGACCATGTTTGAGTCTTTCTTAAAAATAGATCCTAGAAAGCCATTTGATAACTCAAAACAACTAGAACTCTTTAAAGGTACCAAGATATTAGAAGACAAAGAGTTCTGTTCTAAGTTCATGGGACAGTATCCTGTTATTGATATCACTTTAAAAGGAGTCAATGGTGTCACTTTTAATGCTGGCTACAAGATGTTTGCTGATATTGTATATGCTGTGGCAAACAAATATAAATATCTTTTGAACAGTTCTAAATTAGATGATGCCGACAAAGGCATACTTAGACAGCTTACAGATATAGATTATCTTGAAAACCAGGAAAATGCATCAAGATTAAAAAATTCTCTGAAATTTTTGGCAGGATTCTTATATAAAGAGTACGGCAAGTATCCTATCTTGCTTATTGATGAATACGATGTTCCTCTAGCTAAAGCTTCTTATTACGATGCACAGAATAAAAAGCTCAATGAGAATGATAAAAACTTCAAAGCAGACTATCACTACAACATGGTAGATTTGATGGCAGGCTTTTTTGATATTTTAAAAGATAAAAACGCTCTTACCAAAACAATTATTACAGGTTGCTTAAAAGTAGCTAAGAACAGTCTTTTTACAGGTGTAAATAACTTTACTGTAAACAGTGTTGTAGATAAAGAAAAGAAATACACAAGTATCATTGGCTTTACAAAAGATGAAACCTACCAATTTCTAAAAGACTATGAATTAGACGATTATGCTCAGAAAGTAAAAGAGCATTATGACGGATACAAGTTCTTTGACAAAGAGATGTTCTGTCCATGGGATGTAGTTAAATTTGTAAGAAAGAACTTTGAATTTAAGCAAAGTGGAGAACTTTCAGAAATTGAAACTGGTAACTACTGGAATGGTTCGACCTCTGATAACTCTTTGTCTGATTACATTGGTTATTTAACTGATAATGACAACCAAAAGATGCAGGACTTGGTTGATGGTAAGTTAATTAGCTTTATTCTAAATGAATCCATGAACTATGACACTTTGTCAGAACATAACTCTGATGATTTCTGGTCACTACTCCTACATACAGGTTATCTAACCTTAGATTGGGAAAAGACTGATGAAACAGAGTTGGCTAAAGACAGCAAAACCAATAAAAATGTAGTTGCAAGAATTCCAAATCTTGAAATCTTAGATTGCTTTGATAAAAACATTAAAGCAAGATTTAGTAATGTTGTTAAGAAAGACAACCTTGCTTTAAACATTGCAAATGCTTTATTAGAAGGTAATGTTGATTTTGTACAAGGTAAGTTAGGACCATTATTACGTTCATTTGTATCTGTAAGAGATACAGCAACTAGAGCACCTCACGAGAATTACTATCACGGTTTCTTAAACGGTATCTTCACCAACTGTAAAGATAATCTAGGAGAATATCATTCTAATATTGAATCTGGTGATGGCTATGCTGATATTACCTTTAATAATCTAGGCGGTACCAAAGCTTGTGTTATTGAAATTAAAGTCTGCAAAGAAAAAGAAAGCAGAGCTAAAAAAGCTAATGAAGCTATAGCACAAATTCTTGAAAAGCACTATGCAGATGCTATTTTTGAAGATGAGAACATAACTTCTGTTAATGCCGTGGGCATAGCTTTTTCTGGTAAAAACTGTTTTATATCTTGTAAAAAGATTAAGTAATCTGAAATTGGGGTCAGATCCATTGCTTTTGATTTAATCTTCACAGAATAATTTTGTAAAATCATATAAAGATCAACACATTTTCAAGAGTTTTAGGTTATTCTTTTAAAGAAACTCTACGTATGTGCGAACTCTTTATATGATTATTAGTAAAAAGTCACTTCCCTTTCTTATTCCTGTAGCTGTAGGCGTCATTGTTGGTGTCGCAGTTCTTTTAATAAAGCCTTCTACAGGAAAAAAACTAGGCGATCTTATCTATTCGAGCGGTATTTCAACTGAAGGTTATTCATATGCTGTAAATAAAGCAGCGCCTAGCGTTGTAAATATCTATGTGGCCACATTAAAAGAAGACTACACAACTCCCGCTCCAAACTCGATCACCTCATCGGCATCAGGTGTGATCATGGATAAACATGGCATCATAGTAACTAATTACCATGTTGTGCCATCAGGAAACGAACCTAATAAAGCTATCTTTGTGCAAACTCGTGATGGCAAGGTCATGAAAGCCTTTGTTGTAGGTTGTGACAGAAGAACTGATATTGCGGTTTTAACTGTCAGTGAAGATACAACTTTAACTCCAATTACACCTGCTAAAAACGAACCTAATATTGGCGATATTGCACTTGCTATCGGCAATCCTAACAACCTAGGACAAACCGTAACACACGGCATTATTTCTGCTGTATCGCGTTCAGGTTCTGGACTGTTATCTAAAGATCAGATGAATATCCGTCAGGGCGTTCAAGCTTTAATCCAAACTGATGCACCTATCAATCAGGGTAACTCTGGAGGCGCTTTAGTAGATACCAGAGGAAATCTAATTGGCATCAATACAGCTTCATTTAGTGGCGATAATACCTACGGTATTGGCTTTGCTATTCCTGTAAAGATGGTTCGTGAAGTAATGGATGAGATCTTACGTCACGGTAAAGTTGAGCGTGGATATTTAGGTATTTCTGATGACGAAACTACAGCCCTAGATTCAGAGAGCGGTGTCAGAATCGGTTATGTCGATCCTGAAGGACCTGCTTTTGGAATTTTAAAAATTGGTGATCTCATCACCAAAGTTGATGGTTATAGCGTACAGAATGTAAGAGAGCTTATCGATTTAGTATCTAAGTCAAAACCAAATACAGTCATGAACTTTGAGATTAAACGTGAAGGTAAGGTAAAACAGGAAAAGGTTACTTTAGCTGAAGATAATACTTCTGTTGACTAGTTTTTCTTTCAAGATAACAATGCCACAAGCTAATGCAGACATTTCTGCTAAAGCTTGTGGCGTTCTTTTAGTAACTACAAAAAGGTACTACTTAATAGGTTCAATCTTAGTTAAGACCTTCTGATTACTGATAGCAGCAGAGATATCATCTGCTACAGTAAGACCTGCTGTAGTTAACATGTCACCTGTGATCTCAGCATTGATTCCGTATTTGTACAGATCAGTAAAGTATTTCTGAATGATAAGTCTACCGCCTGCCAATCTTAAAACAGTCTTTGGAAGAACATGTCTGAATAGAGCAATTGTACGTCTTACCTCATCAGGATGAACTGTAGGACGGTTCTCTAAAGGTGTACCCTTAATAGGATTTAAGATATTGATTGGAGTACTGTCTACCTGTAACTTACGCAGCTCTAAAGCAATATCAACTCTATCCTCTACACTCTCGCCCATACCCAGGATACATCCAGAGCAAATCTCTAAGCCTGCTTTCTTAGCTAAAGCAATAGTATCCTCTTTTTGCTTCATAGTATGAGTTGTGCAGATCTCTTTGAAGAAGTTTGGTGAAGTCTCTAAGTTGTTGTGATAACGCTTAAGACCAGATTCTTTTAACATTACAAAATCGTCATAATCTAATAGACCTAAAGAACCGCAGCATGAAATCTTAAGTTCTGAGGAGATCTTTTTATAAGCCTGTGCAATAGTCTTTAGCTCAGCTTTAGACAGTCTTACACCTGCAGTTACAATTGAGAAACGGTGCACACCGCGTTTGTCATTTGCCTGAGCTTCCTTAAAGAACTCGTCAACTGACTTTAATACAGACTGCTGAATTTCGGTGTTGTAATAACGGCTCTGAGAACAGAATTTGCAGTTTTCAGAACACTTGCCACACTTACCATTAGAGATACAACATAGCTCAATTGCTTCTTTAAAGAAGTGTGAAGTAATTTTGCTGGCACTTTCCTTGAGTTCATCAAGAGGAGCATCATATAGCTCTAAAGCTTCCTCTTTTGTAATCTCATATCCATCAATGATTTTATCTGCAAGATCTTTAAGTTGCACTTTTAGCTCCGAAGATAGGAAACGTGTCTTTCTGACAGTTTAAAAAAAGAAAACAGGATTTCATATCCTGTTAAATTGAGGTCACATTATACACTGTTTGGATAGGTTTTGTATGCAAAACAGCGGAGAGGCACATTGATACAGAATAAGTTTTACTCTATGCCTTTATCCATGCTGTTTTGAGTATTTTATTCATCTGACTAAATTTATAGCAAAATTCTAAGGTGACCTTAATAAAGTTAAGTAAAATAGCCTCATTACAGTGTGTTAGATTAGACAGAGATGACGCTGATAACCAAAGAGCTTTACAGTCATAAAACTCCTTATTGCACTTACTAAAATAACTAAATTGCGATATAACTATCAGTGTATTCATATATAACAAGAACATATGCTATGACGACATTAAGACTTGGTATTGATATTGGTTCTACCACCATCAAGTTCGTAGTGCTTGATGAGAATGCAAAGATTATTTATAAAAATTACGAAAGACACTTTTCTGAAACAGGCAATGCCTTTAAAAGAAATCTTGAAAAAGTAGCTCCTGTTTTAGGTGATAATCCTTTCTATATTACACTCTCAGGCTCATCAGGTATGGGTGTTGCCTCAAGATTAAACCTGCCTTTTGAGCAGGAAGTGCTCTCCTGTACTAGTGCCATTAACTTACTTGCTAAAGATACAGAAACAGCAATTGAGTTAGGTGGTGAGGACGCAAAGATCACCTATTTAAAGGGTTCACTAGAGCAGCGTATGAATGGAGCCTGCGCTGGTGGTACCGGTGCTTTCATTGATCAGATGGCAAACCTTTTAAATACAGATGCTAAAGGTCTTAATGACTTAGCTAAAAAAGGCTCCAAACTCTATACTATTGCTTCTCGTTGTGGTGTCTTTGCTAAAACTGACATTCAGGCACTCATCAATGATGGTGCTCAAAAAGAGGATCTTGCACTCTCAATTTTCCAGGCTGTCGTCAATCAGACTGTAGGTACTCTAGCACAGGGACGTGCCATTGAAGGTAAGACAGCTTTTCTAGGTGGTCCATTAACTTTCTTGTCTGAATTAAAAGAGCGTTTTATCAAGACATTAAATTTAATAGACGAGGATGTTGTTGCAACACCTGATGCCTGCTACTTTGTAGCTATCGGTGCTGCTATCTGCGATGAAGCAAAATTAACCTCCTTAAAAGAGTTAACAGAATTATCTAAAACAGATCTAAACGCTGTTACCGAGACAAAAAATCACAGTGAACCACTGTTTTCATCTCGTGATGAGTATGATGCTTTTGTAAAAAGACACAGTGAGGATATTGTTAAAAGGACCTCATTTGACAACTATCATGGTCCTGTCTATGTTGGAATTGATGCAGGCTCTACTACCTCAAAAATTGCAGCTGTAACTGACAAAAACGAGCTTCTATATACCATTTATGGTTCTAATCAGGGTTCACCTTTAAACACAGTCGTCAATGAATTAAAAGAACTTTATGACCATATGCCTAATGACTGCTACATTGCAGGTGTTACTACCACAGGCTATGGCGAGTCTTTAATAAAAGCTGCCTTACATGCTGACTTTGGCGAGGTGGAAACCTTTGCGCACTTGCGTGCAGCTAAAGAGTTCTGTCCTGAGGTGTCCTTTATCATGGATATTGGTGGACAGGATATGAAGTGCTTCTTTGTAAAAGACGGCACTATTGGCAACATCACCTTAAATGAAGCCTGTTCAGCAGGTTGCGGTTCTTTTATTGAAACCTTTGCTAAAGGCTTAAACTTAAGTGCAGCTGAGTTTGCTGATAAAGCAGTAGACTCAAAAGCCCCAGTTGATCTTGGTTCTAGATGTACCGTCTTTATGAATTCTAAAGTAAAACAGGCTCAAAAAGATGGCGCCTCAGTAGGAGACATCTCAGCTGGTATCTCCATTTCCGTAATTAAAAACGCACTATTTAAAGTAATGCAGTTAAAGGATGTGGGACCTCTAGGTGATCACATCGTAGTTCAAGGTGGTACTTTCTTGAACAACGCTGTTTTAAAAGCCATGGAAACCTTACTTAATAAAAAAGTAATTCGTCCTGATATCTCTGGTCACATGGGTGCCTACGGCGCAGCTATATTAGCGCATGAATCAGCAGCGCTTAAAGAAAGGGATCGAAACCCTTATGTTTCATCTATTCTAAAACGTGAAGAACTCGAGTCCTTTACCTATAAAACCAGATCATACAGATGCCACAAATGTGGTAACAACTGCATGATCACCATGCAGATCTTCCCCGACAACTCACGACACTTTACAGGTAACCGCTGTGAAAAAGGTATTGGCGGTAAAGTTGCAAGTACAGACAAAAACACCAACAATCTGTATCGTTACAAATATCAAAGAGTCTTTGACTATAAACCTTTAGATGAGAATAAGGCTCCTCGTGGCGTTATCGGTATTCCACGTTGCCTTAACATGTACGAGGATTTTCCATTCTGGTTTACCTTATTAACCAAATTAGGCTACAGAGTTGTCTTATCTGAAGAATCATCTGCTGCCCTATACGCTAAAGGACTTGCTACTATTCCATCAGACTCACTTTGCTATCCAGCAAAGCTAGTTCACGGTCATATCATGAGCCTTATTGAAGCAGGCGTTAAAAAGATCTTCTACCCATGCCTGCCATTTAATCTTGTGGACAGAGCTCATCCTAATGACAATCACTACAACTGCCCTGTTGTAGCCTCATATGCTGAGAATATTCGTGGCAATATGGATATTCTAAAGACTGAGAATGTTACCTTCTTACAGCCTTTCTTACCTATTAACAATCAAAAGCGTCTGTGCAAACGCTTAATTGAAGAGTTCAAAGCGGAAAAGCTTACTAAAAAGGAAGTAGAAGAGGCCTGCAGCGCAGCCTATGCTGAACTTGAACACTACAAACAGGATGTAAGAGAGTTTGCTCAAAATGTAATTCAAAAGGCTCGTGCTGAAAATCGCCACCTTATCATGTTAGTAGGTCGTCCATACCATATTGATCCAGAAATCAACCATGGTATTGCCGATATGATTGAATCCTATGGTCTTGCGGTGATTTCTGAAGACAGTGTCTACCACGAAAAGATTAAAGTTAATAAAGTAGGTCTTATCAATCAATGGAGCTATCATGCCAGACTTTATCATGCAGCTGAGTTTGCCGTAGAGAATAAAGACGTAACTCTAATTCAGTTAAGCTCATTTGGCTGTGGACTTGATGCTATTACTACAGATCAGGTAAAAGAGATCTTAGAAGAGCATCAGCGTATCTATACTTTAATTAAGTTAGATGAAGTCTCAAACTTGGGTGCAGCAAGAATCAGACTGCGTTCATTATTAGCAGCATTAGCTCGTAAGTCAGTACCTGTATTTACCCCAATACCGTTTACAGACAGACCTCACTTTACTAAAGAATGTGTTAGAAAGCATACAATTCTGGCTCCTCAAATGGCACCAATCCATTTTGAGCTTTTCAAAACTGTTTTAGCAAAGTTTGGTTATAACGTGGTAATTCCAGCACTGCCTGATAAATCATCGATTGATTTAGGTTTGCGCTATGTCAACAATGACATGTGCTACCCAGCAATCGTAGTTATTGGTCAAATGTTAGAGGCTTTAAAATCAGGTCTTTACGATCCTGACAATACCTCCATCATGCTCTTCCAGACCTGTGGTGCATGTAGAGCTACCAACTATATTGCCGTTTTACGTAAAGCTTTAAAATACGCAGGCTTCCCTCAGGTACCTGTTTTTGCTGTCTATGGGCTTGAAACCGACGAGTTCAAGATGCCAACAGCCATGTTCAAAGATGCAATTAAAGCTGCTGTCTATGGCGATCTGTTAATGAAATTAACTAACAGAGTAAGACCTTATGAGGTACATACTGGTGAAACTAAAAAGTACTTTGAAAAGTGGCTTAATAACTGCAAGGAAGAGCTTTTAAACAGTTCTAACCGTAAGTACAAGGACAATATCTTTGATATGGTCAAAGACTTTGAGAGTATTGAGATTAACCATATTAAAAAGCCAAAGGTAGGTATCGTGGGTGAGATCTTAGTAAAATATCACCCTGTAGCTAACAATTATCTTGAAAAAGAACTCTTTGAAGAAGGCGCTGAGGTTGTAATGCCTGACTTTGTAGATTTCTTCTTGTACTTAGCTGGCGATCCTATCATTGAGCATAACCTTCTAGAAGGCAAGCTCTTAAACAAGTTCTTTGCGCTCACTTTCATACGCTTAGTTGAGCATTACAGAAAGTATGTTTATAAAGCTCTAAAACACTCTAAGAGATTTACTCCACCTTTGAACATCTTTACTACAGCAAAGCTTGCTGGCAAGTTCGTGTCTTTAGGTAATATGGCTGGTGAAGGCTGGTTCCTAACTGGTGAAATGGTAAAGCTTATTGAAAACGGGGTACCTAACATTGTGTGCCTACAGCCTTTTGGTTGTCTGCCAAATCACATCACAGGTAAAGGCGTAGTGCACTCATTACGACAAAACTATGAAGAGGCTAACATAGTTTCCATTGACTGTGATGCTGGTGCCTCTGAGGTAAATCAGCTAAACCGTGTAAAACTCATGTTAGGTGTGGCAAAAGCTAATCTTAATAAGAAACAAAACTAAAGACTTTAAACAATCTGACTTTATGGTTATGAAGTCAGATTAAATTTGATCTTTTAAATTTTAGATGTTGATGCCTATTACACCAAAAAAAAATTAAACTTCATCTTTAAAAATACCCTCTACTTAAGTCTTCACAGTAAGCAAAGCTACTGTTACACTCACGCGATAACCATAAGGATCCACCAACATGGCAAGACGTAAAAAAGAACAACAAAGTGTACACAGAAAAGCAATAGCTTTAGTTGCTCAAGATCTGTTTTTACAAAAATGAATTGAGCATACAAGCATGGACGATATAGCCAAAAATACAGGTTACAGCAAAGCTACTTGGTATGTTTATTTTAAAAGTAAAGAGATCTTAACTTCATACTTAGTGTTGCAAAGTATGCACCCCCTTTATGATTTTATTTACAAGGCTCTTCATGAAAATAACACCTGTAAAGAACGTTACTTTGGTATTTGCAATTCACTTTATGAATATAAAAAGCTCTACCCACTGTACTTCTCATTAGTTCACAAAACCATTAGATTTGATGAAAATTGTGACAACTTTTGCCTGAAGAAAAGGAATCTTTTTAAATAGGTGAAAAGATTAACGCTATTGTCTATGAGTTTTTTGAATTTTGAATGAAAGAAGGAGAATTTAGCTCTGATCTTAAAATCATGCCAACTATCTTTACCATATGAGGTATGGTATCAGGACTTATCGAGTTAGGATCAGCAAAAGAAGATTACCTAAAAAAAGTCATAAAGGATGATAAAAACGACTTTTTACAAAATAGTTTTTCGCTTATTTTTGACTCTCTAAAAGCAGAGTAGTTCTTATTAAAGAACATATCTTATAACATGCCTTATCTTGAACAGTAACTTCACTTACGATAAAAAAGGGAGGCTTACGCCTCCCCATAGATGATTATCAAACAAGTTTGTTTATATAAAGTGTTCTACACTAACCGATTACCACCAAGCTTCAGCCTGGATACCGAACATGTAGTTATACTTGTAGTACTTATCGCCGTCAGCGTTGCGAATACCCTTAGTCCTCAATTCCTGAGATGTCAAAGCTCTGGGAGCTTATGAACAATGCTTTATATGAAGCAATGAACACAAAAGCAGCATCAAATATGCTCTTGTAAAAGGAGCTAATAAAGTCCGTGAGGACATTAAGAATTCACAATAACTAGTACTCTTACGTTTAGATAAATGCTTTTCGTAGCTCATCTTCTGTGGGCTACATTTTTTCAAAAAAAATTTCATCAAACTTACTTGGAAATTTCAAATTTTGTAAGTACAAATCATCAGGTACTAATTAAGGCTGTTATACTGATTAAAGTTAAATAACAAAATAAGAAATAGGAATAATATGACTCTTCCTTGCCTTAAAAATTTCAAAAATTATCAGAACAACTACTACTCAGTCTTGATGCAAATACCAGGCTTTAAAGAATCAGCATTAGTTATTGAGGACTTTTTAAAGCAGATCATCGCTGAAGGTGATTTTTACATCAAGGTACCTACTAAGGTCTTACCTTTAATCTTAGAGTGTGGATACCTCAAAAACGCTGTGCAAGCTGGAAAAACAGCAAGTGGCGGTGGACCTGCTGCCAGAATTAAGAGTACTGAGTTTATGTTTGGATGCAGCCAAAATGAGCTTACCAAGCCAGACTACCCTCGATTTGGTTATCTCTCATCCCCAGATCCTAAGATCAATATGCTTATGACTTATGACATGACATATCAGTATGGAGATGCCACCATTAAATTAAAGAAAGATAACCTCTTTGACAGAACCACTCTGACAATCGGTACCTCTCTCGATTTCATGAGCTTTGCATATCTAATTCCTACATTGCTCACCGATCCAAAAGCAACCTGTATCTTTGGTGTAGCTACACACCTAGCCTCAGGTAAAGATGCAGCACCATACGGCCCTGGTAACATTAAGAACTATCTGTTCATAGCTGATAAGATAAAAGACGGGACCATCAACAAAAATAACTTCTACAACATTGATGAATTATTAGGTGGTAAGAACCCTCTATTAAGGTTCTTTGAGCTTCAGTTCCATGGAGACATTAAGCTTAGCGATTTTGAAAGAATCGATTATATGGAAGAACCAGATGAAGAGGTTATCAAAGGCTTTGTAGCTAAAGGCATTCCTGTCGAAGAACAATCAATAATATAACAATACACTCCATTATATAACTTCAAAAGCTCCTCTCATGAGGAGCACTTTTTCATCTATAAAACATCTACAAGATCTCTTTAACCTCAAAAGGCAGAGTAAAAAATCCGATTTTTTTATGTATTTTTATGAATCAGTGTAGTTTGAAACGAGACAGAAAACGACAAAAGGCTTAAATAAGCCAAATGTTATAAAAGTAGAAAAAAAATTTGAAGTGTACAGATATAAAAAAACCTCTGAAATTCAGAGGCTTATTAGAAATAATTCGCTGGTGCTGATACCGTGAACAGCATCAAATTCGGTCATCATACCTTGGTTTTCTAAATTCACCATGCTATAATGCCTTTACTATATTTATTAGGCTCTAAAGCCTTTCAGTTATTACGTTTAAAAATCGAGCTTAAACAGTTTTCTGTTTAGGCTCTTTTTTTACCCTTAGTAAGATTGTACAACAAAAATTCCAAAATCTCAAAAAAAAATCGTAAAAAATTGCAAAAATATCTCCTTATTTTATAAAGAAAAATTCTCTAATATCTTGAATTATAAGGTTAAAGATTTTTTACAATTTATTTTACATACGTGTTATTATCATTATAAATCATTTGCATTTATTTTTTATATATGAAGAAGAAATGTTATTTATCGAACGAAGCTATACTTGCAAAAGTTGAAAATCCACAAAGCTTTCTAAATGCTGTTGATGCCCTGGTAGATGCAAAATACTCTAATTTGCCTCCTAGAATGAGATACAGCATTAGACACTTTGTTAAAACACAGAACCTAGAACAGATTTGGATGGCTCTAAATGTACAAATTTATGTCATGGATAACCAAAGCGCAATTAAAAATCCTAAAAAATTCTCTCTTAGAGAATGGGTGTAAAATCCCATTTATTTTTCTTATTTTTCAATAAGTTATTTTTGTTAGCACGTTCTCAAAAATTGAACAGTTTTTTAAACACGTCGCTCACACTTTGATTTTAATATATTTTGTTCTTTTTATGTAACTTATCATAGTTTTTTTTGTTGTTACCGTTATTATCATGCCCAAAATCATCGCTCAAGCAAAGGTTTCTGAAGTAAAAGCACTTATCAAAGCAAGAATCAAAGCAAATAAAGAAGACAAGAAAAAAGGAAAAAAAGTACGTTCTTTAATACGTTCTCTCGGTGGGGGTAATGGTCTTGTTGTAAGAATTACAAGTAACACTGCTTACTATCAAATCAGGTATTCATGGAAAGGTAAACCAAAATTCTTCACAATCGGAAAAACTGATTTAATATCTTATCCAAACGCTAAAAAGAAATGTTTAGAATATAGAAGAATGGTATTCAACGGACAAGATCCTGTAATAGTTAATAAGCAAAAGAATATTGAAGAGAAAGCTGTAAATAATCTAAACATAACTAAGCATCCGTTTTGGCAAGTATGTGATGAATACCTTATCTTCAGGGAAGAAAGCGGAGCTTTTAAGCATTCGAGTAAAGGAAAAAGTGACTTTTCAGCTATGATGGTCACCTATGCTTATCCTGTCATTCAAAATAAAGATATTGCAGAAATTACCTCTGATGACATTTTGAAGATACTTCAAGATCCTTACGTAAATAAGCCTGCAATGGCTCAAAAGCTAAAATCTCATTTAAAGGGAGTTCTAAATCTTTCTAAAGTTAAAAACTATAGAACAGATGAAAACCCAGTAACATCAGACTCTTTAGAAGTAGTTCTAAAATCATTAAATCCAAAGAAAAAACAACCATCTCATAATGCTGCTTTAGACTATAGAGAAATTCCAAAGCTTATTAAAGCTTGTTTTGATAAGCATACTGTACCAGCTTATGAGTTGATCTTTTCTATACTTACCGCAAGTAGATCTAAAGCGGTGAGACTCATGAAATGGGCTGAAATCAATTACAAAGACAAATCTTGGACTATTCCTCTTGAAAACGACAAGATCAAAAAAGAGCAGGCAAATAGGACAATCTATCTTTCAAAAGCTGCAATTCAACTTTTGAAATGGATAGACAAACGCTCAGAATATGTATTTGTTTCAAAGTTATGCAAGACTTACACCGATTCAGTTTTCAAATCTGTCATTTATCAGCTAAATGAAGATCACATTAGATTTAATACTCCTATTTTTGTTGATAGATCAATTATCGATCCAAAAACAAAAAAGCCTGCAGTAATCACTCAACATGGAACTGCTAGAGCATCTTTCAAAAGTTGGGCTAGTGCTGATGAAAATGCAAAGAAAAGATACAACGTTGATGCTGTAGAAATGTGTATGCTCCATGAGAGAAAGGATCCTCTAAAAGGTGCATACGATAGAACAAAACACGTTTCTGAAAGAAGAAGAATTATGGAAGACTGGGGAAATTACTGCGTTTCTCTTATTTCTGATAAGTTTTGGGATAAGTAACTTACGTTACTTTTTATCACTTTTTCCATATTCATCTTACCTTTCTAAGTCAGGTGAAGATTTAGCTTTCTTATTTGATGCTGGTTCTTGTGTTTGCGGAGTTTGATCCTGCGATTTATCATTAGAATATTCAAATCCTAAACGAAGAGCTGTTTCTTCAAGATTTTTATCAACAGACTTTATTAGACTATCTCTTTTTTGAATATATTCTCTAGAAATTAACTTTCCTGGATGCTCTGTAACGTATTCATCCATATAATCAATCTGCTTTTTAAGGTATAAATTCTTTGCATAGTCTAATGCATCTTTCCTTGTTTGAATTAGTTGCTCATATCCACTAGCCAAATTATTTCCAAAGTTCAGAGATTGCAAAGATGAATTGATACTTTTTAAACAGATATAAACAGGATCAACAGGTAACCCATTGAAAGAAGATGGCTTAATACCGCCGATAGAATAATTTATGACTGGTTCATACTTTTTGTAAGTATCATGATTTTTACAAAAATCCTTGATTACCATTAAAGCTTCGTTTTGTTTTATAAAATTATCAATATTCAGATTTCGATTGACCGCAATACTTTTTGAATTTTCCATGTGATAAGCAAACGAATCTAAAGTAGCATCGGCTTCAATAATCTTTGAAATGTTATTTTCAGAAGCAATCTGCTTTACAACGTCCGACAATTTATTACATTCATCGCTAAAATAGTCTTTCTCAAAGACTCCTCTTTCCTCACCATCTTCAAACACACTGATAAGACAAGATATATGACTAGTCAGATTTTCGTACTGTTCTTTATCAAGATTTTCAAATTGAGAGCTATCCAATGACATGAGCCTTTGCTCAGAATCAGACATATCATTAGAACTCACAGACACATCATTAGAATTCATTTGGATATACCTTTTTTGCTTCAGATAAATTAAATTTTTGTATTGCCTTAAATCCAGCAGCACATTTTAATGAGAAAGCCAAAAAAGGTTTCATAGGCAACTTTTTTGACATTTCTAGAGCTAAATCATCTTTATTTTGCCTATGTAACATATACATGTTGTCAAGTATTTCGTATCTTTCTTCATCTGTCATTTCAACATCATATTTTTCTCTACAAACGAAATACTCCTTCCAATCTTCTAAAGTCATAGGTGCGCAAAATACGTTCTCACATCTAGGAGGGTTAGGTAATCTGTCTGGAATATTCATATATAAGCCTCATTGTGTTGTTATTTAACTAAAGATAAAGCCTTGCCATAATAACAAGGCCTCATTAAAGCTAGTCAGCTTCTGCTTCTTTCTTCCACTTTGCAATCAGCTCTTTTGGAGCATTTCTACATTTATCATTTTTAGCTTTCTCTTCAGGAGATAGATTAAAATCTTGATACATACAGTCTGTAGCTTTTTTTCTTAAATTTCGTAACTCTTCTCCATAAGATCCTAATTTCTTAGAAATGCACTGAGACATAAAATCTGATGGGTCGTCAATTCTACCTTGTCTAGCCAATTCTTTAAAAGATTCTTTAGTACCATACTTACCACCATCAAAAGGGTTAGTGCAATAGTAATTGTTAGGTTCAATCTTCTTTTCACCGCAAGCTGATAAAACTACAGTTGAAGCAACTAGTGCTAGAGCGATTACAGAGATCTTTTTCATGTTCAAAATTCCTTGTTAACAAAACTAAATTAAATAAGGCCAACTATTTCATCAGGTGATATATGTTTTTTTCTTTCAATCAATTCTAATACTAATTCAACTAATCTTGTAGACTTTAGACGATAAATTAAATCAATATTTTCTTGAACTTCTTTTAACTCGTTAAAAATATTGATGATTTCCTGGTTGCTCTCTTTTGAAACAATATCAGCTTTGATCATGACTTCTAATGCCCATAAGATCCTGTTTAAAGTTTGGATCTTATCTATAAGAATCATTGATTTTGTAGTAAAGACGTTGACTTGTTTAGAAGTTAAAGCTGATTTTAATGCGGTTCTTACTGAATCAAGCTCATTACCTGCTTTATATATTTCTCCAAGAATGAAAGCTCTATAAGGATTTAAGGGACTTTCCATAGCAATCACCTCTTGAATGGATTAGAGCTGGATTTTGACTTAAAAGGATTCTTTTTTGTGCTTTTTTTAGTTCCAGAAGTTGCACCATCAGGAAGTTCAATCGTCAGCTTTGATGCTTTCTCTACGAGCTGTAGAGCAAAAGCTTTCTGCTTTTCTTCAAACTGCTTATAGGTAATTTTACCGCTTTCAACAAGTTTCAACTGTGATTCAAACATTGCTGTGAGCACAGGATTTTTGCATAAATCAGGAAGCTCTGATAAAAGCTTAATACCTACAGGAGTAGCTTTGATCTTCTTACCTTTGAGCTCTAAAAAGCCTTTTTTCTTAAGTTCAGCAATGATGCTTGCTCTGGTTGCAGACGTTCCAATACCATCACCATCTTTTAATACTTTCTTGAAAGGACCGTCAGGCACAAAGTTATAAATATTTTGCATTGCCTTGATAAGAGTTCCTTCTGTGAAAGATGCTGGAGGCTTTGTCTGTGCAGTAACAGGTGACACCTGCAGAACATCAGCGATTTCACCTACAGATAGTTTTGGAAGACTTTGAGAGTCTTCTTTTTCGTCATCTTTGTCTTGCTCTGCAGTATCATCTTCACCTCCATAAACAGCTAAATAGCCATTTTCAACTACTACAGAACCTTTGCAGGCAAATACTTCACCAGAAACATCCATTTTAATAGTAGTAGCTAACAGCTTTGCAGGAGGAAAGAACTGGCTTAAATAACGCTTAACAATAAGCATATACACTTTTCTTTCATCGTCTTTTAACTCAGACAGATTGCCTACTTGCTGTGTTGGGATGATGCCGTGGTGAGCTGTTATTTTGCTATCGTTCCACACTTTGGATTTTAAAGATGGATTAGCCTTTGAAATTGTTGATTTAAGCTCTGTGTGAAATGAGCATAAAGCTCTTAAGACCTTAGCTGCATCCTGATGTTGAACTGTTGGCAGGTACTCACAATCAGAACGAGGATAAGTAGTGAGCTTGTACTTTTCATAAAGAGCCTGGCAAATATTTAGAATTTGCTCTGCAGAGTAACCATATTTAGCATTTGCTTCAGCTTGAATTGATGCTAATGAATACACTAGAGGTGCATTCTTATCTTTATTTTTAGTCTCAAACTCAATTACTTTAGCTTTCTTTACAGAAGAGAGCTTTTGCTGCAGCAATCTTGCAGCATTAAGATCAACAAGTCTGCCTTCACTATCCAAGCCTTTTTGAGATTCACCATACTGCAGTGTAGCGGTGAAAGTCTTATTTGCTGCTTTAAAGTTGCCTTTAAACACATAATAAGTCTGAGGCTTGAAGTTACTAATCTCATGATCTCTTGTAGCTACAAGGTTAAGCGTTGGAGTTTGCACTCTTCCTACAGATAAAAGAGAGCCATTACCGCTTCTTCTTGATGCTAAAGTAAAGGCTCTTGTAGCATTCATGCCTATAAGCCAGTCAGCGTGACTTCTACCTAAAGCAGCGTATCTCATGCCTACAAACTTCTCATTAGATTCTAATGAGGATAGAGCCTTTTTAACTGAAGCACTATCTACAGCTGAGGCCCAGTAACGCAGAACAGGCTTTTTATTGCCAATAAAAGACAAAATCTCATCAACTAAAAGCTGACCTTCACGATCAGGATCTCCACAGTTCACGATAGTGGTGATGTTTGATTTTTGTGCGAGCTTTTTGATGACATTAAACTGAGCTTTACAGTCAGTTTTAACTTGAATCTTCCATCTATCTGGCACAATCGGAAGATCTTGTTCACGCCATACCTTTGATCCGCTCTTTGTTGTAGGAACATCGTCAGGCAAATAAACATCTGGAGTAGCTAACTCCATTAGGTGACCAAAGCACCAAGTGACAACATCGCCTGACTTTGTCTCACAGTAGCCTTTATCTGATTTAGTTTTGCCTAAAGCTTCAGCTATAGCCTTTCCTACAGATGGCTTTTCAGCAATAAATAGTCTGTTCATACTTAACTGCCTTTTTGCTATCTGTAGTAACGTTCGCCGACTGTTTTGCCATCCACACGCACTTCAGAAACAGCTCTATATGGTGCTGTCTTTTCTGTATAGTCTCTTTGACCGATATTGATAGTCTTATACTTGTGTGTTGGTGTAGCTGATTCAAAAGTACGTGCTGGAGTTGTAGATACTGCAGCAACTACCTGATATAAACGTTTGTAGCATTTATGATTTTCTACCTTGTCACAGCCATACTGAGATGATGATTTCTCTTCATATACCCACTCCCAGCGTGTAGCAGTGTTATATGCAGGCATCTTAATTTCATAATAAGTGACATAAGCAATGTCACTCTTTGGCACATTTACAGTCTGCTGCAGTTTAGGCTCGTCATCCTTACAAACACCAAAGTTAGGAATATCAGTATAACGTCTTACACCTTTATGACTTATGTCTGTTACTCTGCTTATAAATGCACGGTGAGCAGCAGAACAACCAGGGGCTGCAAAACCTGTTGGAAGACACAACCAGATAGCACATTCATTCTCTCTGTTACTCTTAATTCCAGAAGAAATAGCAAGTGAAGCTGAAGAATATACAAGAGCTGATAAGGCAATAAGTTTTAAGATCTTCATAAAAACTCCTTTATAAATCTTTAGTAGCATCGACTTTAGACTGTACCTGAGACTGCTGAGGCTGAGCCTGTGATACCGTCTGCTCATTTTGTTTTTGCTGCTCAAAATTGATACCTTTTAAGCCTTTTTGAGACAAATCAAGCATCAAGTTGTTTGCATTAAGCTCTAAAGCCGTCTGCTTTCTCATTTGACCTGTTTTCTGATCTTTAAACTCATATTCATGAGAGGTTAAAGAGCCACTTACTCGTAACTGCATACCAGGCTGAATAAGTGAGGCAAGCTGCCTTACATTATCTTTTTCATCTCCATACTTTTTTAAGGTTATAAAAGTAGGATCTTTCTTGATGAAATCACCTGATGTAGGATCAATTTCATAGTTTCGATGCAAGACCTTAACGCTTAATACACCAATCTCTTTACCAGCATTTTTTCCTGACTTTGGCACAATTGTATTTAGTTCAGGCTCCCTATAGACATAAATCTTATAATTCTGGACTTTGTCTGAAGGCTGCTGTGAAGCTTGTGCTTTATCGTTCTGTTCTGTCATTTTTAAATCTCCGTTATGAGTAGAAGTTGATAATTTATTGTTGGTTAACCTTGATAAATGCTCTTTAAGCGCATTTAGCTCCTGTTGTTTGTCATTGATTACAATCTCATTTGTCTTTAATCTGATGTTTGTTACAAACTTAGCTACATCATTGATTAAATCAGGTGCATAAGTGGTCATAAACTCTCACCTATGCACTCAAAGCATTACCAAACATAGAAGCTAATTGAGCATTGATGTCATCAAAGTTCTCAGGTATCTCATCTGCTGTCTTTGCAGTGTTAAAGCCAAAATGAGATAAGACATCATCAACAAGCTCCTGCTTTTCTGTGTCTGAAATTTGCTTAGTTTCTGCTTTTGGAGCAGGCTCTTCAGCTTTAGAAGGTTCTGCTACAGCAAGATCTTGCATAAGAGCTAAAGTCTCTTGCTCTTCTTCACTCATGCCGTTTGTAGCTTCGTCATTAGCTACAGCATTTGAACTTTCTTCATTTGAAGATTCAATATTGTCTGTAGCTGTAGAGGCGTCATCTTCAGCAACACTGCCAAAGAAGTCAGCTAACATCTGATTCTTGTCAGATTCTGACTTTCCGCCATAATTTAATTTCAATTCAGGGATAGTTATCTTTGTTTGTTGAGACTTAGCAAAATTAGAAATAAATTCTTTTGCTTTGTTTTCAGGCATTCCATCCAAGCTATTGATAAGTTCATCTTGTGAAGGAACATCATCTGCTCCAATAGAATCAATATCAGGTGTTTGCTGCTCATTTTTAGCTGTAGCAGGCTCTGTTAAGATCTTTGCTCCTGCCTTTGTGTTCTTAATGAACTCATCAAGATCCACTAAAGGAATTTCAGGCACTTTCCAATCAACACGAGCTGTAAATGTAGGATCTTCAAAATACTTTATTTTGGCGCATCTAATAGGCTTAGTATGCTCAAGAGACACAATCTCTTCCCACATATCCATCTCTTTTAATTCTTGAGGCAGCATCAAAGCTCTCTTTTGATCAGATGTTGAATCTGAGCGTGAGCCCTGCTTGCCAAAAGAACGAGAATGAGAGGTGTTTTTAACAGTCTGATAGCCCAGCATTTCAGAGTATTCATTAGCATCTGATTGCACTACAGGTGAAGGTGCATACATAATCATTAAGGCATGGTTAGACATCAGAGTTAATGCGCCTGGCTTGCCATAAACATCTTCTAACTGAGATTTGTTCTGAATAATAGTCAGAACTCTCATGTTGTAACCTGCTTGATACGAGATTGACTGTGAAATCTGATTGATTTTGCCTGCTGCTGTAAACTCATCTAAGATCATGAGGCACTGGTATTTAAGAGACTTGTCTTGTTGAGGCAGTGTCTTAGTATTCAGGTTAATGAGCTGATCAAAGAAAAGATTGATGATGTTCTTAGCTTCAGCAAGCTTATTAGGAGTAATGCCTACATAAATAGTCATTCTCCTTTTACGAACATCTCTTAAATCAAAGTCGTTTGCGCTGGTTGCAGCATCTACACGAGCATTTGCCCATGGCATTAAAGGCACCTGCATTGAGCCTTTGACACCTGCAAAAGTGTTATCAGATAAAGTACATACACGACTAATGGCTGCTACACACTCATCTGAATAAGGTCTTCCTTCAGCTTTTGCCTTTTCAATCATCTCATTTAGATGCTCAGGTAGTGCTTTGCCATAGCCTGAAGACTGTCTGAATACTTCGCCTAAAGTATGAGGAATGCCTGGAGTCTCTAATACAAGTAGAGTGATGCCACGGAATAAGTCTTTTGCCTGCTCATCAAAGAACTTGTCTTTAGAGTTTGGGTTGTTGTAAAAGGCTTGAGCTATAGAATCAATGTCACCGATTCTATCTACAGGATCTTCACTGACATAACCTAAAGGGTTATAGCGGTGAGTTCTCATAGGTGCTGCTTTGCCTGGCTGTCGTTCTGCAGCGCACTCATCATAAGGTGCGAAAAGATAAACTTCCTGACCGCTTTTAGCTCTAAAACCTGCTGTTTTATCAAAGTTTTCAAGCTTAATATCAAGAACTACCAGAGAATCTGAGTAGTTAAGGCAATTAGGAATAACAATACCAACACCTTTACCAGAACGAGTAGGAGCTGCCAGCATTACGAACTGATAACCGCCATAGCATAAATACTCATTTCTGCCACGTTCTTTATACTGGCCTACCAAGATTGTCTTGTCATAGCTGTCACGAGCTACAAGTCCTGCTTTTTTAATCTCCATGTAAGTGGCAAAACGAGCATCACCATGCAGCGCACGAGGCTTATATTTGGTGATGTAAAACAGTACGGCAATACCTGCACTTACAAGGAAAGGAAAAGCAGCACAGAAGATCACAGTAAGTCTTACTGACTTTACAGGTGAATTTTTATAAATAGGGAAATATCTAAATGCTGTAAAAGGACCAGCCTTATCTAAAGGCAAGCCGTTTAGGTGCATTAAAAGAAGAGAGCCTACATAACATAGTGCTATAAAGCCAATAATCACCAATACAGGGACTACATACATCATGTTGAGCTTAAATTTCTTTTTTGGCTGTCCCATTTAATACTCCTTAAACTTTGATTCAGGGTCATACCACAATTCAGTGATATGACGACCTAAGCCGTTCTGTTTGTCGTTGTGAATGCAGACAATGACATCTAAAACCAGATGTAAGAGCTTAAAAATGACTGGATATGGAAGGCTTTTACCTACAGAAGACTGCATCACTTTTAAAGCAAGATATTCAAAAACGCCTTTTGAGCTTCCAGCATGGCATGATGTGATAGTTCCGCCGTGTCCTGAAAGACAAACATTGAGGAAATCAAATGTCTCACCGCCACGCAACTCAGCTAACAGGATGCGATCAGGCTTCATACGCAAACATGAACGCATCAGAGATGCTGCAGTAATTACTGCATCGTCTTTAGCTTCAGATGGATATAAAAGATTCACCACATTGTGATGATTAGGAAGTCCCCACAGCAATTCTGGAACGTCTTCAATCGTGATTAGTCTTTGATCTGTAGGTATAGACTGCATCAGAGTTTTCATGAAAGTAGTCTTACCTGAGCCAGTTTCACCTGCGATGATGATATTTTTACCAAGAACTACGGCTCTTTGCAGAAACTGAGCTCTTAAGATGGCCTGTTTGGCGCCATCTTGCTCTACCTGAATGCGTTGTTGCATCTGCAACAGCTCATTATCTTCAGCACTTAAGTGAGATACTGGTTTGACATTTGCAAAAAAGTTGTCATTCTCATACTCTTCCATCGTACGAACGTGAAAACTAGGCTTTCTAATGGTGATTGAGATGGTTCCATCTTTACAAGCTGGAGGCATCACAAACTGAGAACGCTCTCCGTGAGGCAATACAGCTGATACAATAGGCGCATTTTCACCAAACTCTGTATTTGCATACTTTGCTACAGCAATTCCAAGCTGTAGCAAGCGATCATAAGTGAGCTTTTCAACTTTTGTGCATACCCACTTGCCTTTGTTTTCGCACCAGACTTCGCCTGGCGCATTCACACAAATTTCAGTGACATTAGAATCATCAAAGAACTGCTTAAAGTCCTCTAATAAATAGCTAACGGTTGCATCTTTTTTCAGTGCCATAGTTAGCTACCTTTTCTGTAAGTGATAAACACTAGAGAAGTTCACGTCACGTGCTACAAAGATGCCTACCCGTTCCCCAGCATTCTTGATTAGAGTAGGAGGAATATTACCGCTTTGTTGCATAGCAGCTTTTATGATCTCATCCATACCATCAGATGAGTTCTCATAAGTTACATTGTTATTAGTGGTGTTTGAGTTGGCAGTATTCACCATATACTCAAAGCCATCGGCTACCATTGAGAACATTAATGCGTTACCAAAACGTTTCCACCAGTGATGATCGGTATAACCGCCCATACCTGCACCTCCTAAAGCATCCGTAGTAGGTGATGAAAGTGATACAGCTAAACCTTCAGGAGTTCTAAGCTCTGACCAGAGCATAAAAATACGCTCTAAGCCGTTCTGTACTGCGCCCTGATATTCACCAATAGCCTTTGTGCCTTTTTCAATTAAGAGCACTCTGCCATCCATGGAGTAAATATTTTGAGGAATTACACAAGAAGCCATGCCTGGCACTGAAGTATCTACACGAGTTTCTAAGATACACTCAATCATGGTGCCTTTTGACAAAGTCAAACTAGGCTTTCTAATTACTCTTGCAGTGCCGTCAGGTGTCTCCATAGCATTCATTTTTGAGGTCAAATTAGACTCAGAGCCTCCATTGATGCCATTAAGACTGTTCTTATAAGTCTCAAGTACGCTGTTTTTATCCTCTTCTGAATAGCCTTCATGTGCATATCCAGTCTTGCTCTCTTGAGAGTTATTGATGACGTTACCCATCATAGGTGCTGCGTACTTTAGCTGCTCTGTAGTTACTTCAGGCTCGCCATTAGGTCCTACTACATTTACAGAGCTACCAGATGATACCTGCACGTTGCCTGAAGCATCAGCTTTAGCTGTTAAAGGAGGCAAGTCACTTTCAGGCTCTGTAGCTTGTTCCGGCACTACAGGATCAGGCTCAGGATCTTTAGGTGGCAATACAGGCTTAGTTACTGACTTAGATGAAGTCAAAGCCTGCATATTGCTGTTTGCCTGCTTATCAGCATCATCAGATGAACCGAATTTATAATGAGTAATACCCCAAATGAGAGCAGCTAAACCGATTAAAAAAGCTAGAAACAGCAATTTCTTTGCATTCTTCTGATTAGGTGTTACTGCATTGTTTTGTGCTACAGAAGGAATACCCTGCTGAGTGTAGTCATGATTATCCTGCTGATCCTGATTATTATTGTTCTGATTCTGCTCTGACATTATTTGATGACCTCACGAGTTACAGATTTAACAGTAGTGCCAGATGCAGGTTGTAAATCACCGCCTCTGTAGTTTTCGTTGTAAACACCAACAACTGATTTTCCAGCTCTTAAGCGATATTCTTTGTATACGCCATGAACAACCAGAACACCTTTTTCAACGTGAGAGTTAACCAGTGATTCTCCATCTGCTGATACTCTGTAGATAGCAGGAACATCTTTCTGAGAATTGAATCTGAAATAGGTAAACTGGCCATTGTCATAGACAAGTGCAGGAGCTAAATCTCGTGATCCTTCGTCTTTGCCAAAATTCATGGTGTACTGATAGTTACCTACAGGACGCTCTTCAGTTACATTAGGATCAGTTCTCTCAAGCTCATCAGAAAGCTTCTTTTTCTCTGCACTGCGAGCTCTTATCTTTGCCTCATCGCCAGGATATTTGTACACAAGCTGATATGTTGCATCTTTTTCATCATCAATTAACTGAACATCAATTGAATAAACATGACGATTTGTCACAATGATGATGTTTGTTGTAGCTTCCTTGTCTTTGGGCTTTAAAAAGAAGTGATTATCTGCTGCTGCAAATTCCCAGGCTGTTGAGTAACCAGAACCATAATTTGAAACAGTTTCACCTTCAGCAAAGGTGATTGTTGTAATAAAGCCGTTAACTGCCTTGATTTTGGTAACATTGTGCTCAGAGTAATTTACATACTGAATTCTGCCGTCAAGTCTGCTCTTTGATGGAGTTGCAAGAGCAAAGGCCTGAGTACTGAATAAAGCAGCAGACATTACTGCGACTAAAAGTGATCTTTTAAACATCTCAAGCTCCTTAATTCAACTCAGGATCAACCTGATAAGAAAGGACCTTAAAGCCGAAAGGATTTACAAGTCTTGTAGCTTCAGATGTGTCAAAATCAGGATAGTAGTCAAAGCTGATATTTGCAGTCCAATTATTAGTGCCTACGGTGCTGCCATTAGCATTATTGATAGTTGTCTTCGAGAATCGTACTGTAGCTACGTTCTCTCTACCACGATTGATCACAACGCTCTTAACATTGACTACGATGCGGAAGTTATCTTTTAACTTGTCATCTAAAGGATCTTGTTTTCCAGTTTTCATGAACTGCTGAGCATAAGTGTCATATACGATAGGTAATGACAGCTGACGAACCTTTTCAATAAGGTCATTTAGCATATTCCAGTCGTAAGACTCACGTGAAAGCACGAATGTATTGATCCAATACTTATCCATCACTTCACTTACTGGAATATCCTGAGCGTTTGCAATATGCAAAATGTCAGTAAGACCTGTGCTCTTATCTACCTGAATAACATAAGGCTCAGTAGTCTTTAATGGGAACAGACAGATAATAGCGATAGATAAGGCAACAACAGCAAAACTTACAATCTTAACAATGCCCCAAGCTCTGCGTTCGCTGGCTTCTACAAGCTCAATTCTTGAGATCTCCCAGTCAAGCTCTGGAGTACGTACTTTTACATTTGATGCGGATGAAACTCCAGCATCCTTTTTACCTAGAAATTTCATCATCAATCTCCTTTACATAAATTTCATTAGCACTGTTATTTGTCTGTTTTTTAGCCTTTTCCTGCTCTTTTTTAAGTTTTACAAGCAGGGATAAATCAGGATGAGGATTGATAACAATCTTTTCGCCTTCAGGCTGTGTAGGCTTTGGAGGAGTTGCGCAACCTGAAACTAACGCACACATAACCCCACCAACAAATAAATTTATAATTCTCATGTTTTTATTTACTTCCGATTTGTTGTAATGAGCGACCAATACGATTTGCCATAGACATTCCTGACCTGCCTAAAGCTGCACCTAACTTTCCAGCACCTGTAATTGCAGCACCAGCTCCTTGTTTTGCAATACTTCCCATAAGTTTTCCTGCTGCCATAGTGCCTCCAGCTTTATTTAAAGCCTTTAATGTTGATGTCATAGCACTACCATCACCAGCAAAAGACAGATTTGCGCCACCAATCATTGAAGTTGCAATAGTTGGTATTTTTGCGACCATTGAAGAGGCTGCAAAAAGCACAATGATAATGCCAAGCAAGTAAGCAATAACTTCACCAAGTTCATTACTTGTTGGTGTGCCCCATCTATTGATGATTTCTTCAATAATTGTTGAAAGAAGAGTTAAAAAGGCTGCAAATAAAACTTTGGTTAAAGCTAAACCTAAGCAAACTTTTAACCATCCATCAAACCACGATTTAGTAATAGGAAAGAACAGAAAGCCTGCAAACAAAGGACCAAATCCACAAACTACAGCGAGACTTAAAGTGGTAACGAGCAGTACGCCAAAAGCACCACATGTAAGTAGAACTACTGCCACAAGGAAAATGATGAAGACAAAGCCCATGAAAATAATGATGTACCAATCTAAAGACATTATTAAATTTGTACAATTTGTACACATATCTAAAAGTGTTTTCCAGAGTTTATCTATGGCATTCCATGACGAAGCAGGAGCTCCTGGCATCGCACTTAAAATTAGGCTCTCAGAAGAATCTAAAAAGTTCCAACTGTAATTGATGAAATTTCCTGTATTTATAAAAATGTAAGCAATTAAAGCTACCTTAAAACCGTGGATCAGGATCTCCATGATGGCATCTTGTGATCTGCCAGTCATGGCTAAATATCCCTTCAAGACATAGTAAAGAGTTAAACCTAGGACTAACACTGGCGTTATAGTAGGTATCAGTGCATCAGAGAATTGCTGAGTAAAATTCATGATAGGTGCTTTGATTACATCTTCACCTACAAGCTCAAAAAGACCTCTATTCATTTAGCTCACCTTAGAAACGAAAATGTACTTTTTGAACATTATTTGGATCTGATTTGGTCCATGCTGTCATTGCAGCTTTTCTTTCAGCTTCCTCTTGTCTAATCATGTTTTCAAAATGCTCACGAGCTAGACGAGCTTCATTAAAGCGAGTTTCAAATTTCTGATTTACAAAGTTCAATGCTGCAGTAGCATCTGCAATATCTTTTGCTGTCTGTGCGTTTGCTGCTTTGTTATATGCCTGACGACCTTCCTGAATCAGATCCTGCATATTGTTGTAGAGTTTTACTGGGATGTTATCTACATTTGCTTTGAGATTAGCCTGCTCATTACAGTTTTTTTTAAGAGCATCATTGATCTCATACTGACACTGCTTTGAATAATGAGCCTTGAACTTCTGCCCATTAGAATCAAGACTTGCATCAGTCTTGTAGTAGTCACTGTTATTTACGTTCATGATTTTTTTATATTCAGTATCCCAAGCTGAATCTACAGATGAAATGAGACTGCCGACTTTGTTGATGCCTTCTAAGGCGTTGTTAACGTTCTTAAGCTCATTAACAGTGTTTTGCATCTCTTTGTACTGATTTTCTAAAGTCTTATACTGCTTTAAGGCCTGATTAAACTCTTCAATGTACTGAGTCAGGCTCTGAGTCAAATTAGCAATATCAACTGTAGGAATACCAGAAGCTAAAGCTGTATGAGATGCAGACAACATCAAAGCTACAGCTAAAGTTGATACTTGCTTACTAATCTTCATTTACACACTCCTCTAAATAATGAGAAAGCCATAGTTCTGGCTCTGTGCCATATCTTTGTTGGATTTGTTTTACTGTTTTAGAATCGTTCTTAATCTGCTGGAACAGACTTAGCCACTTGTCAGGATCTTCTCCAACAAGAGCTCTTAACTGCTCGATGAGATTGATGTTATCTGTAGAGCCTGATAAGACTCTTAAAGGTTCTTTAGCCCAACCTAAATCAAGCTTACAGATTGCACTTCGTGAGCCTTGCTTTATAAGCATCATTCTTGAGTCTTCTTTTAAGCCTTGTATCCACATAAACTCGGCTTCTGAGACCTTAAAGCCCTCGATATACTCTTTTTTATCTGCCTTTGGATTTGGTAAAAAGATTTGAGTTGCAGACTGCTCAATCACAGCCTTTGCAATTTCAGAATTAAGCACGTCAGATGGTGACTGTGTTGCAAACACGCCAAAGCCGTTCTGCTTACGCATTGTTTTCAACTTATCAAAGGCAAAGCCTCTGAAAGCTTCATCAAGTAACCATTTCCAGAACTCATCCATCACAAAGATGAATCTTCTGCCGTCAATTACTTGATCCATGCGCTTTAAAAGATAGAAAGCTATAGGTGTGCGTACGGCTTTATTGTCTAAGAATGCAGTGCCGTCAATGCCATAATTTGGATAAGCATCAAAGTCTAGTAAGTCAGTTTCGTTGTCAAACACCCAACCAAGATCGCCACCTTCACACCATTTTTTAAGACGTACTGAAAGTGAGTTTTGTCTTTCTTCACGTGTTAAACCATCAGTTAAGTTTTGTGGAACTAAGCCTAATCTTCTTAACTCTTTAGGCATACTCATCACGCCTTCTACAGCGTGCTGGATCTGCTGTTCTTCAGCTGCTGTTATAGCCATACCATCCATTGATATAAGCAGTTTGACAAAAGAAATCAGGTATTGAACGTTAGCCTTGTTTGATTCAAGCTGAAACGGATTAAACCCTGTTGGTTTGCCGTTCTCTACAGTCAGATAGCCACCGTGAAGAGCACGGATTGCAATTTCTGCACCTCTGTCTTTATCAAAATAGACTGTAGTCAGTTTCTGAGTTGTAGTTCTGTATTTCTGTGCCATTGATAAAAGAAAGTTCATGAGAACAGTCTTTCCTGAGCCTGATGTTCCGATGATGGTTGTATGTGCGAGAGTCTTTTTATCGAAAGAATCTTCACCTATAGGAGAGGTGTGAAAATTGAAGTAATAAGGCTGATTTGATGGAGTTTGCAATAAAGCCAGAGCTTCGCCCCATGGATTACCGTCTCTTTTACCTGAGATAAAGTTGTGAAGAGGTGCCAGCTGAGCAAAATTAACAGATGTGATCTTTGCTAAACGAGGGCGTAAAGCAAAGTTACATGGCAGCTGTGAGAAAAATGCTGCAGGAAGTGCCAATGTACTTAAGAATGTTAAAAAGCCTTCATCCTGAAGCTTCTTAGCAGCATCTGCGGTGTTCTGTTTTACTTCCTGATAAGAATCAGCAAACAGAGTTAAGCTGTAGCTGTACTCACCAATAGAGAAATCACCATTAACAACACCATCAATAGCAGCAGACATTGCCTGAATCTGTGAAACGCCAGCATCTTCAGATGAAAGCAACTGCTTTTGTTGTAACTCAAGGAAGTGTTGGCCATCATATCTTGATAAGAAGCAGAAAGTTTGAGTTTCAATGAAGATATAAGGTTTCTTTACAGCATTAACATCAGGATATAAAAGACCATCTAAAATGCCTGAATAAGAGCTCTGAGCATAGTCTTTAAACTCTAAAGACTGCACAAACTTATGACCGTTTGCGCTTTGAATTTCTAAGAAGTCAGATCCTGTAAAGATAGCTTCTGGCATCAAGGCTTCATATAAAGGACATTTTGGAATTACTACTTCTTGCCACAAGCCTGTAACAAGGAAGTTATAGAAAGATAACTGTGAAGAATATTCTTTGCCATTTTTCTTATATTCACCTAATCTCTTAGGAGAAAAAGAGCTTAAAGAACGCTCTACATTTTCAGCAATCTTATTGAACACTTCTAAACGAGCTAAAAGCTCTTGCTTGATAATTTCTGCTGTACGCTTTCTTTTCTTTAATGATTTTCTCTTTTCAATAAGAGTGAAATAGAGCTCTGTTGACATTAAAGACTCATGACCTATCTTTTTGTTATAGGCTTTTGAAAGATTATGAGCAAAGCCAGCTTCTTCACAAGCTGACAGCTCATCTGTCATAGGTCTTCTTAGTCGATGAATTTGGACTGCAAGAGCAGTCTTATTTGAGGCTAGTGAGCGATATAAGATATTCAGTGAATTGATAGCACCATCTAAGGTGATGTCTTCACTAGTCTCAAATGCCATACCCTGAATTTTCCAGGTTGTCACTAGTTCACCGTCTCTGCCGATAACGACAGAAGGAGCGATAACCGATGACAAATTGATAAACTTTCCTACGCTCTTAGCAGACTGCATCAGGCGTACTCTGGTCTCTAGTAGTTCTTCTTGCATTTATTGTCTCTTAGTGTCTTTTTTATAAATAACTGGGAATAAAGAGTTATATCCAGTAAACAAGTGCCTGTTACTGCCAAGAATATTGAGCTTGTATGACAGCCAGAGCTGTAAAAATCTCTGATCATCATCCTTAGCTATTTTGTGCATTACCCAAAGAATGGGAATAAGAGAGAGCACTAATGGGATCCAAATAACAAGACTTGCAATCAGAATGCCTCCAGCTACAAACACAAAGGGAGTTATCGGAATACCTAAAACACAAGGAGGTCTGGTTGCACCTTTAAAGATAGGAGCATTATTTAGCACGTACTTGCTTTCTTGATCTGACATAGAGCTCTCCCCTACTCTTTTAGTTAACTAACAGAGCACCGAAGTAAGCAGCGCAACCTACAATAATGCCACCGATCAAAGGTCCAGCTACATTTCGTAAAGACTCACCCTGGAAGGCGATCTTGAAGCCTGCCCAAACGATAGCACCTGTAGCAATTACTACACCGCAAGCCTGAACTACATCCAAAATAGTCTGCAGCTTTGACTTCACATCGGTTGCACCTGCAGCAAAAGCCTGATCACAAACACACAGACCAGCAACAAGAGCTACTAAGCCAAAATTTTTAATTAGTCTCTTATTCATTTTTTTATTTTCCTGAATTAAAAAATAAGACCTGAATTAGCTCTTTGAGAACTAATCAAGCCACCATTAGCATGATCTGATGCGATCACGACTGAATCAGCATCTGCAGCTGAAGTGACAGCGACAACTGCAGATCTGTTATTCAATTCTTTTTTGACTGACTGGATAGATGGAATTTTTACAGAAGCATATTTGTCTGCATTAGAGACTACCTGCTGAACATAGCCTTTATATCCAGTCTGCTCATTTCCTGAGTAGTAACAAGACAAGGCATCACCTAACTGTTTGCCCTCTGTCTTGTCTTCTTTTTGTGCCTTTAAAAAGCATTCTTTTAGTATGTGTTGAGCTGCTTGTAAGTTCTTACAAGGCTCAAACATTTCTTCAGCAGTTACACCAAGACGATTAAAGTTTTTAACGTTGATTTGACCTAAGCCAAGAGAATAGTTGCTTCCTTGAGATTCAAGCTCTTTTACAAGAGCTAAAGCATCTGAAAGAGTGGAAGGCTGTTTTACTTTTCCGCCGACTACAGCGATAGCGAGTGGATTCATACTGCTCTCAGTTTTTATGAGGGCTTGTAGTGTGTCTTTAGATACGTCAGGAGCGCACTTATCAGCAAGTGCATCAAACTCAACTAAAGGTTGAGCTGTTGCGCTGCATGAAGTGGCAATAAAAGTGACAAAAGCTAGTGACTCAAGACCCTTTTTCAGTGGTGCTGTTCTTGTCTTTAGCTCTATGCCGTTCTCTAAGAGAGAATTTAAAAGTTTTATCTATCAATAAGTTAAATATTTTGCGTGCAATATAACATAAAAAATTACACTAAAAAATCATTATTTTTTTTTGATTTTTTATCTAACTCACCATTTTACAAAGATAAATCTTAAAAACGGAAATCTAAAAAAATACATAAAAAAGGAGCAAATATGGATAGCAATACTGAAAATCATACAAGTCTAGTACACCGATCTGCAGCTGCAGTCATCAGCAATAACGTTTTAGCAGAAAGGCTGCAAGAACGCATTCAGACTCTAGCCGAAGAGCATCCTGAATTATTCATCTCAAAGGAAGAAGCGGAAGCTGTAGGCTACAGAGCTGAAGATGAGAAAAATAAGACTCAGCAGGAGCTAGCTGAAGAAGATGCAGAAACTGAATTAGTCTTAGCTGCGCAAGAGGTCTAAAAATGGCTTACAAGCGTAAAACGGACCAGCCTAAAAAGGATCATTATTCAGATACAGCTAAAGAAATTGCTGACATCTTCATAAAAGCTTTAGAGGAAGAAACTCTCCCCTGGCATTCTGGCTTTGATAAGTTTAGATACATCAAGCCTTTCAATCCAGCAAACGGCACTGTCTATCAGGGCATGAACTCATTTAACTTTGCTCTAAAAAGCTACATTAGAGGCTATAGAGATCCTCGTTTCATGACCATGTCGCAGGCTAATGAGTTAGGAGGCAAAGTCAAAAAAGGTGAACATTGCATCTGGGGCTTTAACTTCAAGCCTACTTTGGTATTAGTTAAGGATGAAGAAGGCAATCCTGTCTTGGATGATAAAGGCCAGAAGCAATATAAAGAAATGATTTTTCCTAAGCCATTTATGGTCTTTAATGTTGAGCAGTTTGAAGGTCTTAATCTTCCAAAGATACCTGAAATTGAACAGCCAGATCATAAATGGACTCCTGTAGAGCGTGCTGAAAACTTGTTAAAAGCATCTAAAGCTAACATCAGTAATGAGCTTACCTGTCTTGTGCCTCACTACAGTCCACTAGCTGATAAAATCACGCTTCCCATGCCTAATCAATATCACGATGCTGAAAATTATTACTCTACAGCATTGCATGAGCTCTCTCATTGGACTGGTCACAGTTCAAGACTGAATAGAGACTTTGCTAAAGACAAGCACACTCAAAAATATGCTCGTGAAGAATTAAGAGCTGAGATTGGAAGTGCGATGGTTAACATGATGTTAGGCATTGCTCCCAAAATTTCTGAGAACAACAAAGCTTATATCAAAGGATGGATCGCCCATTTAAAGGAAGAGCCAAAAGAGATTTTAAGAGCTTGCGGTGATGCTGAAAAAATCAGTGATTACATCATGAATTTTGATCCTGAGTATGTAAAGACTAAAGAAGCCTGTCAGAATCAAAAACTACTAACTGATTCAGAACCTATCACCCAGCAAAATCTTGAAACTGCTGTAGCAGATGCTAAAGCTTTAACTTCTCAAAGAGAAAACGATGATGTTGTTAAGCAGCTATCTGCTATAGTCGAAGAAGCCGAAAAGGGCTACAGAGAGATTTATAACAAAGGCAAAGAGAGAGGATATTATCAGGATGTAGATTTTGACACTTTCGAGGAAATTTATACTAGAACAGCTCTTTCAGCTATACCTAAAGAAGACTCACAAACAAGAGAAGATCATGAAGAATGGTCTGTAGAAAGACTTGTGGATGCTGTAGCTCATGATCCTGAAACTTCGAGCAAGACTTCTTTAGAATTTGAAATGCCTCCTATGGCATATTTGCACTGGTCAGAAAGTAAAGAGCTTGAGAAAGCTTTTGGCAAAAATAGATTTCTGCCTTTGAGTAAAGCTAATGAAGTTGTTCAAAAATTGAACAATAGCTATCCTCCTGACAGTGGCTATGACAAATCACAGTTTTCTGTTCTTTACTTCAAAAGAAATGACTCAGGCGTTGGCTTTAAAGATGAAAGCTTTGAACATATTAGCTATGACATCGGAAGTGAACCTAAAAACTCAGATCTTTCAACTCACATCAGAGATTATGTTGACGGTGTTTTAAAAGGTGATGAAGACTTTTTATATACTTCAGAATACTCTCAACAAAAAGAATTAAAAGAAAGAAAAGCTCGTTTAGCTGATTATAAAGAGCAGATTGTACCTGTATTTGAGCAGTATTCTAAAGAATGCAGCAAAGCACAAAATCAAATCATAGAAGCTGTAGCTGAACCTGCTGAAACAAAAGAGAATCCTCAATCCCTTACAGATTTGTTTGCAAGCTTTGATAAAGCAGAGCAGGCACAAAATAACAACAATATAAATCAACCTTCTGCAGATAAAACACCTGCAGTGCCACTACTTGATGACGAGGTTAAAGTCGTTGGCTTTAATAATGACTCTGATCTCACAGTTCTCAATTCACCAACACAATCACATAAATCACCAGATATTGAACGTTAACGGAGAAATTATATATGGCGACTATTGAAGGAACAGCTACTGAATTTTCTCATAGAGAGACTTTAAAAGAGGATTTCGATGGGATCAAAGCTGGTATTCATGATTCACTTTCTAGCAGTAAAGATCTAATTAAAGATCTTGTATTCGCTATCAAAGCTCAATGGTTTACTAAAGAAGTGCCTATAGAGCCTGAAATTATTGCAGTGCCTGAAGACAAACTGAGCGATCTGCAGCTTGAAAACAAGCAAAAAGCTTTAGACAGTCTTGAATGTATGCAGTATTACTTAGGCCAGTCAGGTCAAGAAATCAAAGGAGCTCTAGAAGATAAATCTAAAGTAGGCCTTGATGATCAAATCAAGCTTATTGGCTTTACTAATGAATGCAATCATGCTGAAGATGCTCCTGAAGTTTTCTATCCTATGGTAGAAAAGGATGCTGCATTAGAAAAGGCTGCTATTGATGAAATCGAACTTTTCCCTGAAGTTCTTCCTGCAGAGCATGAGCAGAAGAATGAGTTAAAAAACAACAGCAGAGAAGGTGACATCATTGATGTTGAGCCTGAGATCGTTGATGGTGAATATGAACTCACTAATAAGCATGAGCTTATGGATAATGCTCAAGATATTGCAGATGGAGCTGACAGAGTTCAAGCACAGACTAATGCAATTCGAGATCTTGATGCTTTAAGAAAAGATCCTGCTCCTGAAGTTGCTACAGCTGAAAGTCCTATTCAGTTACCTTACATTCAAACTGATAACCCATATTTACCTATTATTCTTGATCAAAACACTCAATTTAAAGATGGTCTTCCTCAAGATCCTGTTCGCCAGTGCTTAGATAATCAAGCCCAGCAGATGGCAGCTAACATTGTTCAACCTGGCAGGTCAATTCTCACATTCCCTGTATTTGAGCAGAATTTCTTCATGAATCCATTTACTGAAGTAATGCCTGCAGGAATGATGACAGACAACTTTAAGATGACTGTTAAATCAGGCGATATGAAGATGAAGTTCCAAAAAGATGGTGAAAATGTAAAGCTCAACATTAGCCAAAAAGGAGAAGGTCTTGCACATGCTGTAATGCGTGGAATCGGCATGGCTAACGAACGCTACATTGACAATCAGAAAACTTGGCTCTGGGAGTTTGGCAAAAGTCTAAGACAAGCCTTAAAGAATAGAAATAAAGGCTTTAACATCTCTATGAAGTACAAAGAGAAGCCTGTATATGCTTATTTAATGTCACCTAATGGCAAAGCTTACCCTATTGATAACAAGGCTTTAGGTGTTTATTTCAATTTTAATTCACGTCAGGCTGAATTTATCAATGCCCTCTACAAAGCTGCATTAGCACAGAATTTAGTAAAGGCTGCAGAACCAAACTTAAATCAGCAACAACAGCAGCTGCAGCAGAACTCAGGCATGAGTATGCAAATGAACCCTCACCTAGCAGGTGCACATAATCAAAACAAAGAATTGGAGCGTTAACTATGAATACACCTAAGATGCCTTTAGTAAACAAAGACAAAATGACCGAAGCTGACTGGAATAAATATTTTGAGTGTCGTAAAAAGTACGATATTGAAATGGATAAAGAGCAGCAACAAGCTATCTTTAGAGATGCCATTGACCTGAGAAAGGCAGGCAAAATTGAAGAGTCTGAAAAGCTCATGATGAGACTTCCAGCACCAGCTAATGTCATGCTAAGTGCAAAGACAAGATTTGGCTTTAAGGCTATTCAAGAATACAACTTATCAGAAGCTAAAAAAGCTTATCCTGAAGAGTTCTAATAATAAATCCTAATTCTATATTTGCCTCATTATTGCTTCCTCTATCTTTTACGAGGAAGCTTTTTTAAGAGAACCTAACCATGACAAAGAAAAAACTTAATCTCACATACAGAGAAGTTTTCGATAGGGCTGGATTGTCTTTTAATGAAAATACAGCCTTATTTGTATTTGTTGATCACAAGTATATACTCGATGATCTAATAGAAGAGCAGTTTCTTGATGATTTTATGCTGTATGATGATTTTGATAGCTTTATTCATGAATGTTATGAGGCTGATATTCTATTAAAAATACTTTCTCTTAAAGACTTTAATCACAAACTAGACAGTGAGCCTGCTTTTAAAGAGAGAATTGCTTCAAAAATAGCCACAGATTTTTGCCATAGTATTGATGACGAAGACGTGATCATATATTCGGTAGGGAAACTGGTATTCCTCGTATTACTTTGAAAAAATTAGGAATGGTACGTTAATGAAAAATCCAAATAACCATGTAGAAAACATCAAAAAGCTTATTGCAAAAGATCAATCCAGGATCAATAAAATCTTCTGCGACAACTGCGGAGAAAATCTGATATTCACCTTTAAAAAAGATGAGACTCTGTTCCATATTCCATTATCAAAGATTTTAGAATGTCTCCTGATTGCTGAAACGGAAGGAGAAGTGCCACATATAGATGAAAGCTGGTGGGATAGTTTGGAATCTATATATCCAAACATCGAAAATTTAAGAATTGAACTTCAAAGTGATTAATCGGACAATACACAAAATGTACTATAAAATTAACATTTTGAGGTAAAAATTGAAAGAATACAAATTGAGTAAAGACTCAAACGAAACTTTTCTTGTTGACTCAGATCCTTGTAAAGTAATTGAAAGCTAGATGAAATTTATAAAAAAGCAATTCAGATAAATCTAACTAGATTTACAAACTTAATCAATAGCAAAAGAAGTGATTATAGACAAGAACAGTGGGAAGAAATGAAAGCCAAAATTGATGAAATACAGTAGTGATAAATCAAATCAGAATTTGCTTACTAAGATTAAGTAATTATCCATATTTTTAAATTATAATGATGGTAGTAGATAAATATTAAAGGAGTTACAAATATGTGTACTTTGATGGAAAAGGATGTACTGATTGAAGATGTTTCTGCAACTGCAGCTTTTATTTCAAATAGATTTTTAGAAGATTCAGATCTTCCAAAAGAATTTAATAGGTGCGCTGATATTAGAGATTATCTATTGAGAACTGCCCCTCAAAACATAGATATAAATAAAGTAAAAACAGAGTTAGATTCTATGAAAGAAAAATTTAAATCTCTTCCTGAAGTCCTAGATTAGGAAATTTCAAAATGAATGATCTAAATGAGTCTGAATTAATAAATGTAGAGCCATCAGAAAAAAGACTCAAAAGAATTTGGAACAATTCCATTAAAAATGGAGAGATAACTCCTGCCACAGGAAAAGCTATTGGAATTGTGCTTGGTGGACAGCCAGGATCTGGTAAATCTGTATTAACCGATAATATTAAAAATCAAACGCCTAATGTTGTTTGCATAAACGGAGATGAATATAGAAGTTGGCACCCAAAATTCTCACAAATTCAGGAAAAGTACGGCAAATACAGTTCAAAAATAACAGCTAAGTTTGCAGGAAAAGTTACAGAATATCTAATAAATAGAGCTATAAAAGAAAAGTATAACGTTGTTATTGAAGGCACATTTAGAACAGCAGAAACGCCTTTAAAAACGTTAAAGGAATTAAAAGACAACGGATACAAAACTTTCGCTTGTATTAAGACTTGCCCTGCTGAAATTAGTTGGAGTAGGTGTCTAGCTAGATATGAAATAGGATTAAAAGACAAAACAGGAAAAGAACGATTCACAGATAGAAGTCATCATGATCTTGTAGTAAAAAATCTTGCTAAAAACGCTGATATTGTTTTTAAATCTGGATTAGCTGATAAATTTGGCGTTGTTGGAGATGCAGGAACACTATTATTTGACTCTTCAAAGAATAACTTTAACAAGCTTCCATCCAGTGCAATCAATAAAGAATTGAATATTAGTAAAAACAAATCTGATATTGAAAGATAGACTTTATCCCCTCAATAGCTACTCCAAAGACTTCTACAGCTTCAGCACCATTTTCATGATCCTTTTTCTAAGGAGCTTTTTTAAGAGTTTTCCCCATGACAGAAGAAAATAAAGTATCAAAAGAAGATACCGAAGAACCTTTATACTTTGAATTAAAAGATAACATTTCATCTTTTTATATTAGTGATTCAGATATATTAAAGTGTATTCTCATAGCAGATGCTAATCATAAAATTCCGACTTTGGATAATAATTGGATCAAACAAGCTGAGATATACATTCAGAAAAATAAAAAAGAAGATTATTCAGACAAAAACATAGCAAAATATCAAAACGAGGCTGATGATTTTTATTGTCCAGAATGCGGAAACTGTGATTTCTGCTTTTTATTCAAAGATTCAGAACATGAATTCCTTATTCCCTTAGAGCAGATCGTTTTTTGTCTTTTCATCTGTAAAGAAGAAAATGTTATAGTTGACACATATCCTAATTTTTGGATGTTAATGTTTAACTCTTATCCATCCTTACAAAATCTTATAACAGAGAACAATTATAGTTGAGTTAAAGTAAGGTTTAATATGAATGATATAAAAGATCACAAAATACTTGTCATTGTTGCAGGAGTCAATGGTGCAGGGAAATCAACAGCTTATGAATTAGATCCTAGGTTCGCAAATAATATTCCAATTATCAATCCTGATGTGTATGCAAAAGAATTTGCTAACAAGGTTGGAGCAAAATCCATCAATGATTTACCACATAATATACAGAACACAATTAACATAAAAGCTGGAAAATTAGCCTTAAAAGCTAGACAAGAAGCTTTAAAATTAGGTATCGAATTTGGAATTGAAACCACAGCTACATCAGAAGCAACTCTAAAACTCATAGATAAGGCTCATAGCTTAAATTATCAGGTGAACCTTCTGTACGTTATGTTACCAGATGAAACCTTCCATATTGAAAGAGTAAAGTTGAGGGCAAAAACAGGTGGCCATTTTGTTTCCCCTGATGATATAAAAAGAAGGTTTATAAGAGCACAAAATTTGTTTCCTAAATTGTTAAAAGCTGCTGATAGAGTTTCTGTATATGACAACACAGTTGGATACAAAATAGCTTTAACAAAAGAAAATGGAAAATATAGGATCTTTCCTTGCGAAGAAACTATTCAAAAGAGACTACAAAAAGCCGTAAATGAAATTTGTAGAAATGAAAAACAAGTTGCTCAAAATAGAGCAAACTTTATAAATAAAAAAAAGTCTAGCGATCTAGAAAGATAGACATCAATTTACCTTTATATATATTTTTTTGCCGTTTGGATAAAGTTCATATCTTCCAGACTCATCCTGTTGAAGGACTGGGACTCCAGCAGCCCAACTTGCTTCAATGGCTTTTTTTAGATTTTCTCTAACAACTTTAGGATTACACAGATTTTCGTAAAAAATCTCTCCAGGAGTTGGAGTTTTTTTATCTGCAACAAAAACGGATGCCTTATTCATAAAGTGACTCTCAAAAAAAAATTATTCTCTTACAAGCTGATTATAATTTATTTTTACCCAAAAGTTTTCTCCACTGACTATTATTATCTTAAATATGATCATGTTGAGCATTCTTCTTACGATTTATAGCCCATTTCTGAGACTGAGACTGCTTTGATTGATGAGACTTACGCTGTCTAATCTTCTCTTTAATGTCATAGCCTTTTTCTTTCTGCTTTTTATAAAACTCTTTAAGCTTTCTTAGAAGCTCTTCTTGAGATGTCTCTACTGGAGGCATATTGTTTATGTATCGTTCTAAATCTGCAGCTAACTTTATATTTTGAGCATTGCCTGAAGCTCTAAGTTCTTTGATATACAAAGCAGCGTTCTTTATGATGTTCTCTCTTGTCTTTACTGCTTTTTGTTTAGCAGCACTCTCTGGAAGGTCTTTACCAGAATTTAAAGCATCATCAATCTGCTTCATTCTTTCTAGATCATAAGGATGAGATGGTGAAAGGTGCTTATTCCATTCTCTTTCTTCTTGATGAATACGCTCTTGAGTTTTCGCTTTTTGAGTATGACCTCTTTGAGCTCTGGTAGTAGCATTCATATCAATGCCATACTTTTTTGCGATCACAGCAAAGCGTTCTCTTAGGTATCTTAAATCTTGTTTTCTGAGATTTAAGCGTTTGCCTTTTGAGTTGAGAGCTTTAATAAGAAGGTGCACATGAGGATGATCAGGCTCGTTTGGCATTTCATCTGATTTATAGTGAATACCGAACAAATAGCTAAAATCTTCTGAAGCAAGACACTCTTGAGCTAATTCTTTTACAGCAGCTCTAACTGCAGCAGGATCACTTCCTTTTGGGCAAGAAATGATAAGTCGTCTGGCATCTGCAGAGCGTTTTCTACCATCTTCATCGTAAGGAGTATTCTGAGACTTGCACCAGTCTGAAATTCTTGACTCTAATTCATCATGAGTTAAAAGATTTCCATTTTCATCTTCAAGCTCAATTTTTCCATGTCTTGAGATGTAGTCAGCAGCAGCCATCATGTGCTTCTGGCACTTAATTCCTTTGCTGGCCTTATCAATCTTAACCATTGATTCAGGAAGATGATTGACGATGCCAGAAGCTTTATCACTAGGACTTAGTTCTGAAGATGTTCTATGAGAGCCATAGGATGCTGTAGGAAAGAGTTTAGAACCTGCAGATGAGTAATGGTAGCCACTGCCTCCATTTTGCTCTGTATGATGAATTTTAGGGCTTCCACGCCCTTTATGCCATTTTAGAAGATCTTCAATCTTGATGTTTGTTCTTGTTGATAGTGGCATTTTTTAACAACCTATTCTTGCTACAGCAAAATCTAATGTCTTAGTTTCTGCTTCAATTTCGTTCTAAATCTTGCTGAATTGATGAGCTTCCATACAGTAGCAATGTGCTTAACAATCATGTTATGACATCCATCTGTACGATCTATAAGGCTGTTTATAAGTTGCATAATGATTTCAGCTTGCGTATTTTTGAATTTCTCAAGATCCAGCATATTCGTTTTGTGAGCGATCTGATTTAGATTTACACCGATCTTATGCAGCTCATAATTTGACTTCTCTAAAGACTCAATCTCGCCTATTGTGAATTGTGGCTCATTAACAGTAATTGCTCTTACTAGTCCAACAAGAGCTTGATGTCTTGTTTGTCCCATGATGGCTGAATACTCATCTAAAACTTTAAGCTCATCTTCTCTGAGTCTTAAATGCTGGTGAACAGCTTTAGAGTTATTAGGAGTAATCAAAAGAGCAATTTTCTTATCACCGTTTTGAATTTCATCACTGACAGCCTGCTTTAAAATTGCTGCAGCTAAAGTTGCTGGCTTTACAGCATACTTAGCAGCAAGTTCTAAAAAGGCATCATGAAACTCACCTAAATTGACCGTGAGCTGTCTTCTTTTTTTCTCAACTGTCATAGCTACAGCTCAATAGTTAAAGTCTTGCCGTTGTCAGACAAAAAGAAATTCAAAAATCTGGACTTCAAACGAGACTCTGGGAGGTCAAAGCTCTCTTTAGAAGATTCTCTTCTATAGCTCTTTATAGGTGTGTTGTCCCAAATTATGACGATGTAAGTTACATCTGAGCCGACCATAGCTAGCAGATCTTTGATTGTGTATTCGGTTAGTTCAATGTTCATTTTGTTGTTTTCCTTCATTTAAACCGCACTTTAGTGCGACCTGACTTGTTCAGGTGTTTCGCAAAATTTTCAAATTTTGTCGCTCTCAGGGAGTCCCCAGACAGGGCAGGTGGCAAAAGTGGAGGATCACAAATGCACTGCATTTTGATCCTTTTTGCCTATCCTGCCCTCATCAAAAAACAACAAAATTCCCCTCTAAAAGTTCGCCCGGGCGAACTTTTTTAAGATTCGTAGATACGGTTTAAAATGAAGTTTTCGCACAATACCTCATCTAAAGAGCCGTCTTCATATTTGACTTTGACCATACCGTCTGTAGTTGGCATTTCCATCACTATTTCAGCTTCACGACCATCTACAGTGCCTACAAATACAGGATGTTTCAGCTTTTTAGATTTTGTTTCAGAGTCAAAGTCTGTATCAGCTAATGATTCAGATTCACTTTCATTTATTGAAGTATCAACTCCAGAGAAAGCTTCATCTTGGAAGGTAGGAGCTGAATTTGAAATCTCTGCAGAATCGTCTGAAGAAAAATCATCAGTAGTAGCATCTTCAGCACTTTCATCTACAGTATCTTCAGACGCATAATCACTAGCGTTTGCTGGTTCAACAAAAGGATTTTCAGTGCTGTCATTGTCTAATGATGTTGAATCTTCTTCATCTGTAGCATCACCTTCAACTCTAGAGCCAAAGAAGTCAGCTAACATCTGATTCTTATCATCTTCAGACACAGAATTTCCTTCAGTAATTTGATTTTCTTTCTCTAATATTTTTTTTCTAAAATTAGAAATATCCGTTTTACTGATAGTTTCATTTTTTTCTATAAATTCACTGAGTTCATCAGGGTGTTCTTCGTTTAACTTAACTGCATCATAAAAAGCTCTAATTGCATTAAACTTCTCTTTAGCTTTTTTCAAAAATTCAGGTGCATCTTTCCAAATCATAAATTCACTTAATTTGGTCTTTGACAAGCCTAACTTTTCAGCAATGTCTGCTTGTTTCTCACCAGCATCTGCCCTTGAGACAATGAACTCAGCCATTTCATAGAATTTCAAATTGTCTCTTTTAGCATTTTCTGCAATCTGAACATAACCTAACTGAGAGTTATCATAGGTTGATAGAATTGAGCGGATCTTAGTAAAGCCTGCTAACTTAGCAGCTTTTAGTCTGCGTTCACCAGCAACAACAATGAACTTTCCAACGTTGTCAGGATCATCACGAACTACGATAGGTTGAATTAAGCCATTCTTTTTAAGATCATCAGCTAATTCCTGAAGAGCTGTTTCATCAAAGTTTTTACGTGGCTGATTAGGATCAGGGGAGATAAGATCTACTTCAAAATCATAGAATGAACCTGATTTTGAAGTTAGCTTTGCATAGTCACTTCTATTTTTAAAAGCATCAGCCTTCTTTTTTAAATTAGCGATATATTCTGGAGTCATACCCATTTTTATTCTCCTTAAATTGTCTATCTATATTTGCCTGAGAACACTGAAGATGTTCTTGATACTTCAAATGAATAATGCAGAATTTCAAAGTTAGGGAACCAATTCATATAGCTGCTAACGATTGATTCATTGATGTATAAGTACTCAAAAGGAGCTGATTCAGTTTTTACTATGTCATATAGTGAAAACTCCTTTGTTGGATCTTCTAGTGATTCTTTAGTAAAAATGGCATTGATCTTAAAAAGGTAGTTCATAGCATCATTTACCACGGCTTCAGGCATCTGAAGCAGAGTTGATGCTAATTTAATGATTTGAACACGGTTAACATAAAAGCCTTCGCATTCAACTAAAGATTGATTAGCGCACTTTAGAAGTCCACTTAAAATGATCCATGCTGTATAGTTATAGTCAGCATTCTTGTTATATCCAACCTCCCCTTCTAGGTTGTCTTCAATAGTTAGATATGGCTTGTCAATGCTTATTCTCTTTGAAGGATCAATCTCAAAGATAGGAAGACAGCATCCAGTGCAATGTCTCTTATTTAGAACAGCGTTAGCTCTTCCTAAAAAGTCAAAAGTTAGAGTGAGCTCTTTTTTACTCTGCAAGCTTTCTGAAATCTTTTTGAATAAAGGAACTCTAATCTTTTTCAAAAGGTTGTTTTTATACTTGTCAGAGTAGTATTTAAAATGTGCTTCATTAAAGCCTGTAAATTTAGAACGCTTCTCTTCAGGTAAACTCTCATCAAGGATTAAGCCAGTAATGTAAGCTAGTACAATCTTTTCTAAAGGTCCTAAATTCTTAGATCTTAAGTTAGTTAAATAGAGCATTCCTACAAAGTTAAGCTTTAACTTTGGTAGTTTTGGCTTTTTCCTTAACTCATTACTCTTCTGAGACTTTTTAACTTCTTGAGCTAATGACGGTGTTTCAGTCTTCTGCACTGGAACTTCATTAGTCTCTTTTTCTTTATTTTCAGCCATGATTTTTCCTCTTAAAGAACGATTGAGATAGGAGCTGCACAGCGCATCTCCCTTAGTGTTTGAATTTCGTTTAGATTCATGCCAGGAAGAGAAGCTGCGACATCAGTCATCCAGAAATTCTTGATAATGACCTTAGCTGTATTGCCATAAAGCTTTGATGCTTTTGCAAATACGGCTTTCTGCTCTTCTGTAGATGTATCTTTTTTCTCAGGATTGATTTGACATAGCATGGTAAAGAAGCAACGCTTCATTTCTCCCCACGCTACATTTTGATTAGGCATTTCCCATATAGGCTTACCATTAGCTTGAGCTTCAGCAATTCCAACGTGTTCTTTGATTGCAGCGTAATGAGTTGTCTCTTTAACGATAGCGTTACCATCAGCATCTAGAGCTACAGCTGCCTTTTCAAAAGACAGCTTTGATGAATCAAGAACAATATCTAATTGCTTCCACTTTAGAATTAAGTCACTTGCTGAATTAAAAAGCTCTTGAGCGTTTTGGCATTGGAAGTTAGTTGATGTGAGCTTATTAGGAAGCATACCTAAAAAGCCTTTGCCTAGCTCCATATCAGGGTTATTTTCAGCAAGAGCTGAAAGTCTTGGAATTAGTCTTGCAATACCATCAATAGGTTCTTTGTTAAGCTCTAAAGGTGAGATTAAATGTGTTGCTACAGCAAGTCCTAAATTTGAACGAACATCAGGATTAGGATTAGTGTCGATTACTACAAGATCAAAGTAAGCCCCTAAGCTGTTTATGTTCTCACTAAAATAATATGCAACAAGTTCATGAAAATCGTCGCCTTTCTTTTCAATGTCTGAAAGAGCATCATCAGCAGGAAAGCATACAAGATTTGAAGAACTTACAAGTTCAGGAATATGACTTTCGATTTTGCATGAAAATGACTCAACAGGCTCTAGCATGAAATTAGATGCTGAAATATCAGCAATAGCACTGTTTGAATTTACTTTGACAGTGTTTGAAGCACTGCCTTGCTGATCAAGATCTAATAAAGCGACTTTTAGGCCAAATTTAAAAGCACAATAAAAAGCAAATTGAACAGAAACTAGAGTCTTGCCAACACCGCCTTTCTCATTTGCTACAGTTAAAATCTTCATAAAAAACTCCTTTGATTAAATGTTTGCAATCACGTCACGAACAAGGCCTAAAGCGTTGTCGTTCTTTACTGAAATCTGTTTGAACTCGTTACCTATCACCATTGAGATCATTTCTGTTTTCTTGTCTAATTTGAGCTCAATATGTTCACCTGTAGCTACAGAGAGAAGATCTTCAAGCATTGGTATCAGGTTCTGTTTTCTTGTGTCATCTGACATACTTTGAGCAAAAGCAATCTTTTCAAAAATATCCATAATTTCCCCCTGTTTATATATTTCTTGTAAGTTCCAAAGTGCGCTTTACGTTCTGGTAAATACCTGATACGGATTCAACTTGAAGAGTTACTTTCTTTTGATTAAGCATAGAATTGATGTCTTTCACTGAAAGTGAAGAACTCTGTAAATCAATACCGTTAATCTTGTGAAGGATGGTCAAAAATCTTGTATTGAGCTTTAAATCAAGCTCTGCATGGGAGCCTGGCTTTACTTTTACAAGCCAACAGCAAGAATCTGATTGAGAAGGAGAGATGACCCTTATGCCTATAGGATCACTTTTTAGATTTAATTTATATGTGTTATCCACAGCGAGCTGTGCGTTATTAATTACGTTATTAATATGATCGTTTAATTCATTATTAATAGAGAGATCATTTTTTTCCAAAGATAAGCTGTTTTGAGATCCTTTTTTTCCAAAATCCCCCTGTGGAAAACGACATTTTTTTCCAAAGTGTTTCTTTGCCTTTAAGCTTAATAACAGTGACTTTAAAGAGTCATTTGTCATGCTGGATATATCAGCATTAGAAGAGCCTGCTTTGCAGCGTTTGAGAACAATTTTTCTGCAGTGCTCTGAGCTCGTGATATTGAACTTCTTAGCGTACTGTGAGCTAATATCATCACTAATGTTTACAGCCTTAACTGACTTTTTAGAAGCATCTGAGCAATAAGCAATAGCCTTAAGCTCAATGAGAGAAGCATAAGCGTTACGAAGAGTTCTGTCAGAGATATTAAGCTCTTTACATATCTGAGTAGCATCATCGCTATCAGTGAAGAAGCCTAAATCAGCTTTAGCAAAGAAAGATGATTTATCTAATAGATAAGAGAAAACAAGTATCTCAGAAGCCATAAGCTTAGATGCACCTGACTCGGTGTAAATAGATGAGATCGAAATGAACTTACCAGCAAAATTGTTCACACTGGATAATAAGATCTTGCGTGAGCTGTTTTGTCCATAAGATACAGAGATAAGTCCTAACTTATTGAGTTTCTCAATATGTCTTCTGATTTGAACAAGACTGAATAATCCATGAACACGTGAAAGCAGTTCATTGTTTGAATAATCAATAAAGTTTGATTGAGAGCTTTTACATAGATTTGTCAGAATAGACAAAAAGACTTTAAGAGTTGAACTTAACTTTAGATTAAGTTGCTCTTTATAAAGAATGCCGATGATTGATAAATCACCGACAGCATTAGATAGAAAATTTGACTTTTTTTCTGATAAAAAATCATTATTTTCAGTGTAGTTTTGAGAATTAACGACTTTTTCAGGAAGCTGAAAATCGTTAAATGGCTTAAATGAGCCAAATTCACAAAAATTTTTGAAAAATTTTGATGAGTTAAAATTAAGAAAAAATCTCTGATAATTCAGAGAGTTAAATAGATTCTGACCGCTGGTGCTGATACCGAGAATCGAACTCGGGACCTCACCCTTACCAAGGGTGCGCTC